>Ga0209579_10000015_pt1 | contig 529233 bp, 434 predicted proteins | sample Coa_R1_2_FD_187152 | JGI IMG/M metagenome (GOLD analysis project Ga0209579, IMG submission 187152) | Surface soil microbial communities from Centralia Pennsylvania, which are recovering from an underground coalmine fire - Coalmine... | ecosystem: Environmental > Terrestrial > Soil >... | reverse complement strand
ATAGGTAAGTAAGCGAAATTAAGGCATTTAGATAATGGAGGCGGGGGATGGGAAGATCTTGCATTGCTTGTAACCTATTGTAAAGACTAGACATAATATGGAGGCGGGGGGAGTCGAACCCCCGTCCGAAAAGCTTTGGGATTAGAAGACTACATGCTTATCACGTTCGCTTATTGCATTCGCCGGCGGCCCTCAGGAACGGGCAATAACGAACCACAGGCTAGCCTGATCCCTCCCGACAAGTCGGGAAGTCTCGTTTGGAGTTTTCAGGCGGCAAACCCCAAACCAGCCCGCATGAATGACATTTCTTTCCGCCCGGCGGGCCGGACGGAGGAAACGCGCCGCCTAATTAGGCAGCGAGAGCATACTGCGCATTGTTGGCAGTTATGTTGTTCCACGCCGATTACGGGTGGTGTGGCCCCCGGCATGCCTCCCAATCTCAACTGCTTCCGTCGAAACCGGTACGCCCCCTCATGTTTAGCCTTACATCTTTCACATTACGCCCTGCCGCCGAGGGTGTCAAGGTTAGCCGGATTCGTGAAATGGTGTCATTTGGAATTGGATTCATTTCGAGGCGCTAGTCATTCCCGCGAAGCTTGTCCTCCGCGGAGGCGGGGGAGCGGGAATCCAGTCCTTCTTCAGCCCATTTCTACTGAATCAAGAGTTGGATTCCCGCCTTCGCGGGAATGACGTTGCGCATGAGCACCCGGTTCGGGCAAATGACACCACTACCCGGATTCTGGTAGTGTCCGGGTTTGAATCACTGGGAGCGCGGGCGTCTCGCCCGCTCTTTTCTCTCCATTATATTGCGGGCGAGACGCCCGCGCTCCCAGGGGAATTAGGACACTACCCGGATTCGGTTAGCTGGATTCCGTTAGCCGGATTCTTTTAGAGGGTCAGTTTGTTGTAGCGGCGAGTTGCTGGGACCCGAAGTCGTGCTTTGGGGCTCGCCACGTGGGGTCCCCGAGCCGCCGCGACGTCAAACTGACCCTCTACCAGAATTTCGGCGATGTCCCAATTTCCCTGATAGCGCGGGCTGGGGTTCCGGTCAATGCTCCCCATAGAATTGGGATACTGCCAAGCGTGGAAATCGGCTCGACCCCCGCTCGCCGCATGGTGTGCTATTCTATTCAGAATGAGGGCTGGGTCATGGACTCGTGTTGGGTTGCAGAATGATCTGCGAAATATGTGTGGGGCTTGGTTTATTGCCACCTGCACCTTATTGGCCGCCAGTTCCCCCGCCGCGCTCGCTGACACCATTTATTTAAAAAATGGCCACCAATTGGTGGGCAAAATTTCTCGTCAGGACTCCAGGCAAATTGTCTACGAAAGTGGCGATGGGGAATTTACCCTCCCCCTTTCGCTCGTCGACCATGTTGAGAAAGGACCGATATCGTCCGACGAAGCTCCCGCACAAGATCAGCATGAACAAGCCATCCCGCCTGGTGAATTGCCCCTGCCCCCCGCCGATGCGGCCCAACCCGGGGCCGACTCCAAGCCGGACAACATCACCGAAGATGCGGTTGAGCCCTCCCGGCTTCAGACATTTGACAATGAAGTGCTGCGAAACCCGACAGCGGAAAATCGGCGCCGCCTGGTGCTGGGCTATCATGACGCCGCAATTTACTTGACGCGCCACGGCGATCCCGAAGGCGCCATCGAGCTTTATCGTCACGCCATGAAGTTTGTCCCCGATGACCTGGCCCTCACCTTGTCACTCTCTTATCTGATGGTGAAGCAGACGCATTACGCCAGCGCCATTGAATTACTGCTTCCCGAGGAAAATCAGCACCCCAAATCTCCGGACATCCCCCTCTTGCTGGGCTCGGCCTATTACTCGTCGGAGAACCTGAACCGCGCCATTGAAGAGTGGAAAAAGGCGCTGGCCCTCCAGGACAGCAAGCCTCTGCGCGACGCGTTGGCCAAAGCGGAAACAGAAATGGAAACGGCAAGCTCCTATGAAGAAATTCAGAGCATCCATTTTCTTCTCCGTTACGACGGCGCCGCGGCCAAAGGAATGGGATCGAAAATACTGGACACGCTGGAGACGGCGTTCCGCGACTTGCAACTTGACCTCGATTATTACCCGCAAGAGACGATTGTCGTCATCGTCTACTCAAGAGCCGCTTTTCGCGATGTGACCCGCTCGCCCAATTGGGTGGGCGCATTGAACGATGGCAAAATCCGCGTGCCCGTTTCCGGGCTCACGGACGTGACGCCCGAACTCACCCGGATGCTGAAGCACGAGCTCACCCATTCGTTTGTCCATCTGATCGCCCTCGACCACTGCCCGGTTTGGTTCAACGAAGGACTGGCCCAGCTCGAGGAGGGCGCGACGACTGCCACATTGGGGTCGCAATTGGCGCGCCAGTTTTCTGACGGCCAATTGCCTTCATTTAAGGATCTCGAAGCCTCCTTTATGAGTCTGAAACGGGAGGAAGTGGCTCCCGCTTATGCCAAATCTCTTGCCGGGCTGGAATTCATTCGGGATAACTACGGCATGGTGGAAATCCGGCAGATGCTGAAAGAAATGGCCGCCAATCCCCAAATCGGCTCCCTCATTGAAAGCGACCTTCGAATGCCGTATTCCGATTTCGAGACTGCGGTCGCTTCCTATATCGAAAAAAAATACGGGTCGTAAAAGGTGCCGATTTCCACGCCCTACAACTCCCCGAAGTTTACGATTTAGAATCTTCAGAATCAGCGGGCGGAGCTGGCCGAACGTCTGCTTCATAACCGCCGCACTCGAGCATGGGCAGAATGGGATACTGCGAAAAGCGAGGGTTCGTGGCGGCAAGCTTGCACTGATAAAAAATCGAGCCGCGATCGGAGCGCACCACACGAACGTGCGAGCAGGAAGCGCAAAGGCCGACGCGAGCGCTGAGCGGGGAGTCGTGAGCCATGGACATCTCCGAAGAATTTAGGGCGAATCGTAGCGCCGGTCTTTGGACCGGCATTTTGATATTCACCGGCCAAGACTGCCGGCCTAAAGGTCGGCGCTACAGTGTGGCGATCAACGCCGCCAGAAGGGCAGCGCGCCGGGGAAGCTCGGAAATGATCACGTGCTCGTGAAGCGCGTGGGCGCCGTCGCCCACCCCCCCCAGGCCATCCAGGGTTGGGATGCCGAGCGCGGCGGTGAAATTCCCGTCCGACCCGCCGCCCGTGCTTGCCTCCTCAATCTTCATGCCCATCAGCCTGCCTAACTCGCGCGCCTTGCGAAAAAGCTCGGCCGCCATCGCGTGCTCCATGGGCGGTCGATTGATTCCTCCCGAAATTTCCAGGCGCGCCTGGGGATGAATTGGCTTCAGGCCGTAAACATTCTTTTCAATCATTTTCTGGTCGCTGGCACGCGGGATGCGAACGTCAACGGCGGCCCAGGCGCGCTCGGGAATCACATTGGAACGCGTGCCGCCTTGAATCACACCCACATTGAGCGTGAGTCCCTGTTTGGGACGCGCCAACTTTTCAATGCGAAGGAGCTGGCGCGCCAGCTCGCTAATGGCGTTGACACCCGCCGAAGGGTTCACGCCGGCATGAGCGGAACGGCCACGGACAGTTATCCGGAATTCACCCACACCCTTGCGCGCGGTCTTCAAGGCGTGACCCGCCGCCGGCTCAAGCACCAGGACAGCCCGGGCAGCGCGCGCCTCCGCCAGAATCTCCTTGCGGAACGCGAGGCTTGAAACTTCCTCGTCCGAATTCAGAAAAAATCTAACCGGGCTCGATGGCGTCACCCGCAAGGCGCGCAGGGCGCGGATGGCCCACAGGCCGCAAACGATCCCGGACTTCATGTCCATGACGCCCGGTCCGTAAGCCCGCCCCTTGGAAATGCGGAAGGGCATGCGCGCGAGTGTGCCCACGTCCCAAACCGTGTCCAAGTGGCCGACAAGTAAGATTGCCTTCTCCGCCTTGGAGCGCCGGGATTTAGTTCCGCCCCAGAATTCCCCGATTACTCCCGAGCCCGCCGTGGGATGTTCCAATATTTGCGTTGTCCCATGGATCTTGTGGATTTCGGCGGCAAAAAAATCGGCCATGCGGTCGAGGTGGGGCTTGGAAGAAGAAGGCGATTCAATTTTCACTGCGGTCTTCAGGCAGCGGAGCATCGCGTCCAAGTCCCTTTGGCAGTATTCGAGAAAGTCCTGCGGATTCATGATTCCCCCATCTGCGTCCGAGATTCCACGCGCAAGGTAATTTAAGAGGTTTTGCAAAAGTTTGGAAGGAAATTGTCCGTGCCAGGTCACCAACAGCCGGATGAAAACTATAAATAATGTGATCTCTCCGGCGTGCAGGCCATCCACACTGCGACCCTGATTCCTACTGACACCAAAGCGCGTTTATTCTATGATGGAACTTTGCAAGGAGCGGCGGGTGCCGTCGATCCAAAATTCAAGATGGGGAGTGGGGTGTGGCGCTGAATAAAGTCAACTTCGCTCTGGTTATCCACGCTCACCAGCCGGTGGGAAACTTCGATCACGTCATCGAGGAAGCCTACCAGAAATCTTACCGGCCTTTTGCAGAAGTGCTTCTCCGCCATCCCACCATTCGCCTTTGCCTGCACGCTTCGGGAATTCTTTTGGAATGGCTGGAAGCGCATCATCCTGAATTCTTCGATCTTCTCGGCCAATTGGCCCGGCGCGGACAGGTAGAATTTGTGGGCGGCGGTTACTACGAGCCCATTCTCGTCTCCATTCCCAACGCGGATAAAATTGCCCAAGTTAGAAAGCTGGCGGGTTATCTGCAAAAACATTTTGGCGCCAAACCGGGCGGAGCCTGGGTGGCTGAGCGCGTGTGGGAGCCAAGCCTGGCGAGGCCGCTGGCCCAGGCCGGCGCCGAGTACGTCATCCTGGACGATACGCACTTTCTTGCCGCAGGGCTTGATCTGCACGAGCTGCGCGGGTCCTACATTACGGAAGAAGCCGGTCTGGCATTGCGCCTGGTGCCCTCTCTCAAGAGCCTTCGCTACACGATCCCATTTCATGAGCCGGAGGAGACTCTGCGCGTTTTGAGAGAAGGATGCGCCGGCGCGGAGGCCGGCTCCCCACTTTTTACCATGGGTGATGACTGGGAGAAGTTTGGCGTATGGCCCGGCACTTTCGAACATTGTTATAAGAACGGCTGGCTGGAAAAATTTATGGCCGCCCTCGAGGGCGCCGCCGATTGGCTGGAAACAACAACGCTCTCCGACTATCTCGCTGACCACGCTCCCCTGGGGAGGGTCTATCTGCCCGCCGCCTCTTACGAGGAGATGATGGAATGGTCGCTGCCCGTTGCCCCCAGCCACGAATTCAGAAGCGCCTTGGAGGAAATCGACCGGATGCCTTCAGCGGCGAAGATTCACCGCTTCATGCGGGGAGGAATGTGGCGCAATTTTTTGGCGAAATATCCCGAGTCCAATCAAATTCATAAACTGATGCTTGAAGTCAGCCGGCGCTGGCACCACGCCAACGCCGCAACCAAGCCGGGGACGCACGCGGCGCGCCTGCTGGACGATGCGCACGCGCACTTGCTGGCCAGCCAGTGCAATGACGCCTACTGGCATGGCGTTTTTGGAGGTCTCTACGCGCCCCACTTGCGTAGCGCGGTGCTCTCCAACCTGATTCGCGCCGAAGTGCTGTTGGACAAATTGAGTGACGTAAAGGAAAACTCCCCGCCTCGCGTGCAAACCAAAGACTTTGACGTGGATGGCCAGCGCGAAGTTCTGGTGGAACATCCATCTTATTCCATGGTCATGAGGCCGGCGGATGGCGGCACCATTTCCAGCCTTCGCTTTAAGCCGGCGGACGTCGAGTTGATTAATTCATTGATGCGCCGCGAAGAGGCCTATCACGAGAAGGTGCTGCGCCACGTCGGCTCAGAAGCAGCGGCGCCGCGCGAAGGCCCCGCATCCATCCACGACCACGTCTGGAGCAAGGAATCGAACCTCTCCGCCCTGCTGCGTTACGACCGTTATCCCCGGAACCTTTTCCGGACCTTTGTTTTCCCAGCCGGGCAGCAATGCAAGGACTTCGATTATCTATGTCTGCGGGAAAATCTGGAAATCGCGCAGGGTAAGTGGGATTTGCCGTCGGCGGGAGGATCGCCCGGAGTATTTCCATTCACAAAACGGGGGAATATCCACATCGGCGGCAAGGATATGCAGATTCTGGCAGCCAAGACTATTGAGGCGAAAGCAGGGGCGGGTTCTCTAAGGCTCGACTGCCGGTCCTCGCTCTCGATGGAACAATCCACGCCCGCTCCCCTGGCGCTGGGCGTTGAGCTGGTTTTCAATCTCCTCGCTCCTGACGTTCCCGACCGGTATTTCCTGGCCAATCAAGTCCGCCAGCCCTTGGAATTCAGAGGGGAGATTGTGTCCGATCAACTGACAATGGTGGATGAATGGCAAAAAGTAAAAATTAGCATGGAAGCAAGTCCGAAACCCAGTTGGTGGATTGTGCCCATCGAGACGATTTCGCAATCCGAGTCGGGTTTCGAGCGCGTATACCAGGGTTCGGCGATTTTGGCGGTTTGGAAAATCGAACCATCCTCGTGGCAAAACATCAGTTGCGATCTTCAGGTGAATATCGAACGGCTCGGGGAAAAATGAGCGCGGGGCGGGGAATGACCCTCGGTGAATCTTGCCGGATGATAATACGTGGACTTCGGCAGGTATGGGTAGTGTCTCAGTTTGGAAAATGGTTGGTAAAAGACGTGCTAGAATCCTAGCCCGGAGGATGGAATGGCTGATTTCGGGTCTGGCGTCGCCTTGATGTTCATCGGCCTGGTCCTTTACGTAATTTGTGTTCATTTCATTTTTTTCCTGCGTAGGTACGGATGGCTGCCGGGAGGCAGGCCGAAATACCACGGCCTGGGAAACGCCTACTTGGGGCTTCAATCGCTTGCCGAGCCCGAGAAGCAACACATTCTTGAAACTCGGCTCGAAGAAAGGAAAGACGAAGATGACGAAGGCGATCCACCTGAACCCACCCAAGGAAACGTAAACAGACTGTAGTCCGACCTTATCCAGGCATGCCTTGAATTCGCCGTCGTCGTCTGTTAGATTTACTCAGCGCGCTGATGAATTAAGTTTTATAGGAATTGACCCATGGCTATCAGTCAGGAACTGTTGGATATTCTGGTTTGCCCCCTTTGCAAAGTCCCGGTGAAGTTGACGGACGACAAGCAAGGTCTGAAGTGCAGCCAGTGCCGGCGCGTCTATCCCATTAAAGACGAAATCCCCGTCATGCTGGTGGACGAAGCCAAGGTGGCGGCGGAATAAATCGCGCCAGCCCGCAACTGTCCTTCTCAAATGAATGGCCGCAGGTTCCATCCTTCCTGCTTTACCGATCGGGGCCCGGATCCTGGTGGTCCGGCTGCGCTCGATTGGCGACATCATCCTGCTGACCCCGGCCCTCCGGCTGCTCAAGGAATGGCGGCCGGACCTCCTGCTGTCCGTGATGGTGGAGCATCGCTTTCACGAGCTTTTGGAAAATAATCCGGACGTGGACGAAATCGTGGCGCCGGACGCGGGACGCGGGTGGGGCAAAATCAAATCGAGATGGCAGACGGTGCGCGAGCTCCGTGCCCGGCATTTTTCGGTTTGCGTGAATCTGCACGGCGGCCCCACCAGCGCCTTCATCGCCCGCTGGAGTGGGGCGACATGCAAGGTGGGCTTCCATCACTATCGAAGGCGCGGCAAGTATCACATACTGGTTCCGGACGCGAGAATGATTCTGGGCCATGCGGACGTTCACACGGCCGAACTTCAGGCTGCCGCGTTTTTTCATCTGGGCCTGCCTAAGAGTGAAGTTCCGCGGGCCAGGATCTTTGTTGGTTCACAGCACCTCGACTGGTGGGAAAAGAAACGCGCGGAGTTTGGCGTTTCGCGAAATAAAGAATACGCCCTGATCCATCCCACGGCAATGTACGCAACCAAACAATGGGCGCCGGAACATTTCGCGCAAATCGGCAACTACCTCGAACGCGAGAAAGGGCTTTTGCCAGTCTATTCATGCGGACCGGGCGAGTCCGCGGTTCTCGATGCGGTCGAGCGCGCTTCCGGGTCGGCCCTCCGGCGGCTCGAGGGCGCGAGCTTGGGAGAGTTTGCCGCCGCCCTATCCGGCGCGCGTCTCTTCGTGGGTAATGACAGTGGACCGGCACACATTGCGCAGGCGCTCAATCGTCCAACGGTGGTTATCTTTGGCTCGTCGAGCTCGGTCATCTGGGGACCTTGGCCGCGCTCCATACCTTCCATGGCACAAAGACAGGCGATTCCTCAGAACATTTCGCAGGTGGTACAAAATTCTTACGAATGTAATCCGTGTCCGGGTGACCGGTGCTATCGTTACGAGCAGCCCGAATGCATCCTCTCAATAAGATATGAACAGGTGCAATCCGCGGTCAATGATGTCCTGATGCAAAGCAGGCTTCCGGCGGCAGGTGGAAACTAACTCGCAGGCGGCGAGAAAATCATTCGCTTGCGGCCCAGCCCCGCTTGAGGGAACTGATGGATAAAAAACAAAATCGCCTAGCCAGGATCGTTCGCCAATTTCGGAGCCGGACCATCGGCGTGCTGGGCGATTATATGTTCGACGAATTATTGCGGGGCGAAGCCACTCGTATTTCACCGGAAGCTCCGGTCCCGGTGGTCCTGATGGGCCACTCGCACGCCGGCGAGGGATTCCCCGGGGGGGCTGGAAACGTGGCCGCCAATATCGCCGCCCTGGGCGGGCGCCCCATTCCTTTCGGCGCCATCGGATGGGATGAAAGCGGGAAACGGCTCATAACCCTGCTCGAAAAGCGCCACATCCCCTGCCAAACTCTGCTCAAAGAACGCGGGCGAGTGACGCCCCGCAAGGTGCGCATTGTAGCCCATCAGCATCAACTCCTTCGCCTGGATTTCGAGGAAGCGCGGGAGATTTCTCCGCAAGCGACAACCACCCTGGCCCGCAGAATGGCGCAGTGGATTCCCCGGCTTGACGCGTTGATTATTTCCGACTACCGGAAAGGCAGCGTCACCACCGAGCTCTGCGACAGGATCATCGGCCTCGGGCGCAAGAAGAGCTTGCCCATTTTTGTGGATCCAAAACCGGAGCATCCGCAAATTTGCCGCCATGCGACCATGGTGACGCCCAACTTGCATGAGGCCGAAAAGATGCTGGGCCATGCCATGCGGACTCGGCGGGAACTTCTGGCGGGCGGGCAACGATTGCTGGCCGGTCTGGGATGCGCCAACCTTCTGATTACACGCGGCAGCGAAGGCATGACGCTCTTCAATCACCATGGCACGCCCCACGACATTCCAGGCGTGCCCCGACCCGTTTATGATGTTACCGGCGCCGGCGATACCGTGATCGCCGTTTTGGCCCTGGCCTTCTCTTCGGGCGCAACGATGCAGGAAGCGGCCCAGCTGGCCAATATGGCGGGCGGCCGAGTGGTATTGAAATTCGGAACTGCTGAAATCACTCCCTGTGAATTAATGGAAGCCATCGTCAACGGGCACGCAACCATTTCCGCCGGAGAGGCAGAGTAATCGAGGGCTAGCACAAGAATCTGCGCGTGGATGGGGGCAGGAGATTCACTAGAACATGGAATAAGCAAGGCCAAGTGTTTTGCGGTCCACAACTATTTCGAGGGGCGGGTTCACGTTGTTAATTTGGACAGTGACGATGGCGATCTCCCCTTTGGATTCGGATCCGAGCACCTCAAACTGGCGGATTTTTCCGTAATCGCCTTTCTCCCCCCAATCGTGCATGAAATCATCGAATGTATAGGAACGGGCAGGTTTCCACAAACGATAAGCCTCCTGATAATCGCCCTGCTGGACCGTAGTCAGAAAGCGCGACACCGCCCGCTCCTCCTTGATATTCCAAAACCGGAAGATGAGAAGTCCGGCGATAATAGCGATCAAAAGCCCGGACAAAATCAGGATGCTGAGGGGAACGTGTTTGCGAATCCCCGTAACGGGTTTGGGGGGCTTGGCGTCAAGCAGCGTCATCATCAGGGTTCCAATGCCGGGCGCGAATTCGCTCGGCGTTGCGTGCCTCCGGAACAATTTTACACCACATCTTGCCGCACCGGCAGGCGCGCGGGAGATCCACTTAAAGCGTTCGCCGAAAGAGCAAAGTAGCAGAACTCATCATAATCACGGAAAAAACTGTCAGAAACAGCAGGTCTCCGGTGATGGCGACGGTCCCGGTGTTTTTCAGGAGCAGGCACTTGAAGGCGTGCACCGCGTAGGTGAAGGGATCGACCACCGTGATTACTTTCATCCAGGGAGGAAAGGCGTTGACGGGGTAAATCGCACCGCTGGGGAAAAACAAAAGCGTATTCAGCACGCCGAAAATGGCGCGTGGCACCAGGGGGTCGCTGATCCTCACCATCATCATGAACATCATGCTGATGAAGGCAAACGAAGCGCACACAATCACCAGCAGCAGCCGCGCCATGCGCATGGGATCCAGCGGATTGGGAATGCCAGCAATCAGCGAGCCCACCACGGTGAGCACCAACCCCGCCATGATGCCCTTGACCGTTCCGGCGAGATTGAACCCCATAATCAGCTCGAATTTGGTGATGGGAGTCACCAGATAGCCTTCATGGAGACCGCGCGCTTTGTCATCAATATAGATAATACCTCCTCCGATCATGGCGGTGATGAAGATGGCCAGCGCGATGGACCCCGAAAGCAGAAACTGGACATAGGGAATGTAGGGATAGACCTCGACAATGTCGAGCGTGGCCTGGGCGCCCACGCGGGGCGCAGGCCCGTTCACATTGTAGGCATCCAGCAACGAACCCATGGTCCCCTCGAGCGTCGAACCTGAAAACTGGTCCGTATTGTCTTCGATTAAAGCAATCTCAGGCGCGTCCTGAGCGTGAACTTTGCGCGAGAACTCGGGAGGGATGTTCAAAACGCCATTGATGCGGCCTTCGCGAAGATCGGTCATGGCCTGATGGAGATCGTCGTATTCAATAGTTTGAAATGTGCGGGCGTTGGCCGCCACTGCGCCAAAAAGCTCGCGCAGCTTGACGCCCGAAAGGCCGTGGTCCTGATCCACCACACCCACTTTCAGGTTTTTGATTTTTCCCCCAAAGGCGTAGCCCAGCACCAGCAATTGCGTCAAGGGCAGAACCAGCGACGCAAAAATCAGCAGAGGGCTGCGCCGGAAGCGCCTAAGATCGCGTTCGATAATGGCCAGGATTCGATGCATAAGAGAAACCCAAAGTCCGGAGTCCGGAGTTAATCCTCAAGATTCATCGTTCAGCGTTTCTTTATTTCTACTGCTTCTGGTACATGAAGCTGCTGTCATATTTCCCGTCCTGCAAGGTGTCGCGCAATTGTCGCCCGGTGAAATGCATAAACACGTCGTCGAGCGTGGTGCTCTGGACGGAGAGCGAGTTGAATTTGATTTCGGCGCGCCGGGCCGCCTCCACAAGCTCCACCGTGGTCTTGGGGCCGTTGTTGGAAAGGATGCGAAACACATGATCGTGGGCGGTAACTTTCTCCACTTCGGGGAGACCTTCCATCGTTTTCAACCATCCCTCGGGGACAGTGGAAAAGCTCACTTCCAAAATGTTCGATCCCGGAATGGACGTCTTGAGGTTGAAGGGCGAATCGAGTGCGACAAGCTTGCCGTGGTCCACAATGGCGATTCTTTCACAAAGCTTATCCGCCTCGTCCATGTAATGGGTGGTCAACAAAATCGTGAGATCGCGTTCCTTCTTCAGGCGTTCGAGCATTTCCCAAACCGTTACGCGGGAGACAGGGTCGAGCCCGGTGGTGGGCTCGTCCAGAAAGAAAACTTTGGGCTGATGGACGAGTCCGCGCGCAATTTCCAGGCGGCGCCGCATGCCTCCGGAAAGATTTTTCACCGGCTTGTCGCCCCACTGCGCGAGCTCCACGGCCTCAAGCAGATCCCGAATCACTTTCATTCTCCGATCCCGGGGGACGCCGTAAAGTTTGGCGAAAATCAAAAGATTTTCTTCCGCGCTCAAATCGAGGTCCGTGGTGGATGCCTGGGGGATGACCCCAATCGACTTGCGGACATCGTTGGCGGAATTACGAACGTCAAATCCGTTGACCCGGGCCGTGCCGCTGGTGGGCTCGATCAGCGTGGTCATCATGCGGATCAGGGTTGACTTGCCGGCCCCGTTGGGTCCGAGCAAACCAAAGATTTCACCGTGCTCGACGGAGAAGCTGATTTCATCCACCGCGGTAAAAGTCCCGAAGCGCTTGGTGATCTTGTCGACCTCAATGTCGGCCATAAGCTTGATCCGTATTCCGTCTCTCCGTCACTCCGTTTTGACCGGCAGATTGATATAAGCCGTCAAGCCGGGATAAAGCCGGCGATCGCTGTTGTCCACGCGAAAGCGAATCTCAAAAGTCTTGATGTCACGCTTGGTCCGGCTCACGTCTCTTTGCGTGGCAAATCCGGCGTCCACGCCGCGGTAGAAAACCGTTCCCTGGCGCTCGAGGCCGGAGGGAAAATGCACCATCATTTGGTCGCCCAGCCGGACGCCATCAATATAAGTTTCTTCCACGTCGGCTCGAACCCATAAATTATCCTGATTGATCAGGGTTACGATGGGCTGGCCGGGATTCACCACCTCGCCTTGGAGTGCCACGCGTTCCGCCACCAGTCCGTCAATGGGCGCGTGAATTTCGGTATAGCCCAAGCGGACCTGGGCGGTCCTGGTCTGCGCGCTCGCCGCGGCCAATTGGTGCTCATTGGTCTGGAGTTGACTTCGCTTCATCGTCACCTGCTCGGCGTTCGATTGGGCCAGTGCCACGGCGGCGCGCTGTGCGTCGGCCTGCTTGACAAGCCCCTGCAGGTGAGCTCTGGCGGCTTCGTAGGTGGTCCGATCCTGGTCGTTGACCTGGGCGGAAACGATGCCCTGCTTGAAGAGGCCCTGCGAGCGCTCATAATCAAGGCGCGCCTTCTCCATGTTGGCGGCAGCCTCCGCTTGCTGGGCAACAATCGAGTCCAAAGTTTCCTGGGCCTGGCGAATCTGGTCCCGCGTCTGCAACTCCTGGAATTTCAGCCCGGCCTCGGCTTCAACCACCTGGGCGCCGGCGCCCTTTTCCGTGCGGGCATAAAATTCCTGCGTGGTCTTCAGCTCCTGAGGGTCAATGACGGCGAGCAGTTGGTCACGTTTGACCGTGTCGCCCTCCTTCACCAGAAGTTGGCCCATCCGCCCCTCGATTTGCGAGCTGACGATCACCTCATCGGTGGTCACGATACCGGTAAGGACAAGTGAGCGCGCTTTGAGTTGGGTGGTGTAATACCAATACCCGCCCGCGGCGGCGAGCAAAATCAAAATCAGCACCGGCAATCTGCGACTCATGCCTTCACTCCCTTTCCGTTCCTTAAAAAGGCATAACGAATGAACTTGACCACTTCTTTCCTGCGGCGCGCCAAATTCGTTTTCTGGTAAGGGTCAGTATGAGTGACCACCGACCAAACCGGAGCGGAAATAAAATAAAAAACAATCACCGCCGCCAGCGAGAGCACGGCGTGCTGCGTATCCAGCGGATGAAACTCGCCCTCACGCACGCCCCGCTCGACCACCGAACTCAGCTTGCGATGGAGAGGGACAAAGAACTCGCGCGCCAATTGTTCCAGAGGCTTGCCTCCGGTCATCACCAGGCGCTGAATCAGCCGGGGATAGTAGGGCCGTTCGCTGATGAAATCAAAATGGGCTCCCACATAGCGGAGAAGTTTTGAAGTGGAAGAGCCTTCGGCGGCAAGCGCTTCCGTCGCGCGCCGGGAGAATTCCTTCAGTTGATCTTCGAGAATGGCCGAGTAAAGGTCCGCCTTGCTCTTGAAATAATAATAAAGCAAGGCTTTATTCACGCCGGCGCGCTCGGCAATGGCATCAGTCCTTGCGCTCCCGTACCCGGACTCCGCAAAGATGGCCACCGCCGCCCGCAGGATCGCGGCGCGTGTCTGGGCCCCCCGCGCTTGCCGGGAAGCGGACAGAGGAGCCGAGTTGTGCTTGCGTTTCTTCATTTAACTAACCAGATAGTTAAAATAACTCCATCCGCCCTCCCTCGTCAAGAGCAAGGGTGGGCCGGTTGTATGTCAGTTTGATTGTTTTGTAGCGGCGGTCTTTGACTGTCGTCCTTTGATTCAAAAAGTTTCGGCGGTCAGAGACCGCCGCTACAAAAGACTGACCCATTACCGGCGGACCCGGGCCCGCCTTCCTCCATTTTAATCTTGCGGCTTGAACTCACAGTATGGTACACTGACTATACAGTCAGTGGGCTGAAATACTTGGGAGACACTTCTTCATGCCGGTATTGGGCAAAACAAAACAGGAAGTGCTGACCGAATTCCGCACTGCGGAAATCCTGGAGGCTGCCCGCAGGGTTTTTGCCGAGCGCGGTTTCCACGAAGCTACGGTGGACGATATCGCCGAGGCCGCGGGCGTGGCCAAGGGCACGGTCTATCTTTACTATCACTCCAAACGCGACATTTATTGGGCCGCCCTCAAGCACGGTATTGCGGCCTTGCTCGAGGAATTGGAAAAAGAGATGGCGGGCTCCAAAACGATGGCGGGAAAGATCCACGCATTCATCGCCACCAAGATGCGCTATTTTGAGCAGCACCGCGATTTTTTTAAGATTTACTACTCCGAATTTGGAAACGCCTTTGCTCATCCCACCCAGGTTCATGAAGAGTTCAAGGATCTCTACAACCGTCAAGCCAGGTTGCTCGACCCTGTGCTTCAGGAAGGAATCCGTCAAAAGGCATTTCGCAATATTCGGCGCGGCGCCACGGCTGCCGTCATTGCCGATGTCACACGGGGCGCCATCACTCAGCGGCTTTTGGGCTGGTCTAAAGGCGATGTGGAAAATGAAATCGAATTCATTTTTGACATGGTTTGGAAAGGAATTGGAACACGATGAAACAATTATGGATTGCAACCGTTCTCCTCACTGTATGTTACGGCGTGCCGGCCCAAGCCCAAATTTCTTCGACGCCGGCTGGCCCGGCGTCCTCAGTCGAACAGGCGGGCGAGCCTGAGTCATCGTCCACCGGCGAATCCTCAATAATGTCCGGAATGGGAAATCAAAACCCATTTCTGGGCGGAGTCCCATCCGGCGAACCAACTCCGGGTGTGCTGGCGCTCAGCCTGAAAGATACGATTGAGCGCGGGCTGAAATACAACTTGGGTTTGTTACTCTCCGGACAGGAGACGCGGTCGGCGCGCGGGGCGAGATTGCGCGCCCTCTCTGATTTGTTACCGAAAGTCAGTTGGGGAACCACGGAAGCGAGGCAACAACTAAACCTTCAAGCCTTCGGGTTTTCAAGTTTCCCCGGCATCCCCGCTATTGTGGGTCCGTTCAACACATTCGATACGCGAGCCTTTCTCTCGCAACCCATATTGGATTTTAAGGCCTTGAACGGAGCGCGGTCGGAAGCGGAAAAAATGAAGGCGGCGGAGCTTTCCTACCAGGATTCCCGCGAACTGGTGATGCTGGTATCCGCCGACCTCTATCTGGCAGCCACGGCTGCTTCCAGCCGCGTCGATGCGGCCGCGGCCCAACTGAAGACCGCCCAGGCAATTTACGATCGTGCCTTGGATATGAAGAAGGCGGGGACTGTGCCCGGCATCGACGTGCTGCGCGCTCAGGTGGAATTGCAGGCGGAACAACAGCGCCTGATGTTTGTTCAAAACGCCTTTCAAAAGCAAAAGTTGAGCCTGGCGCGCGCCATCGGGCTGCCCATCGGACAGGAGTTCTCCCTTTCGGACACCGTCCCCTACACGCCCGTTCCCAACCTTCCGCTTGACCAGGCCCTGGAGCAGGCGCTGAAATCCAGGTCCGACTTTCAAAGTGCTGGAGCTTTGGTACGGGCTGCTGAATCGAATAAGAAGGCCGCTCGGGGGGAGGGCCTCCCGGCCCTGCGCTTTAATGCCGATTACGGTGACATTGGGTTGTCACCGGGCAATTCACATGGCACTTTTACGGTGGCGGCCAATGTTCGCGTTCCGATTTTTGAAGGAGGCCTGGTGCGCGGAAAAGTTCTGGAGGCCGACGCGTTGTTGCGCGAGCGCCAGGCCCAACTGCAAGACCTGCGCAGCAGGATCGACTTCGAGGTTCGAACCGCCTATTTGGATTTGAAATCTACCGGGGACCAGGTGCAAGTGGCGATGAGCGCGGAGAAGTTGGCGAACGAGCAAGTCAAAGAGGCGCAAGACCGCTTCGCCGCCGGCGTCGCCAACAGTCTTGAGGTGGTTCAGGCACAGGAGGCTATGGCCACCGCGGACGAGAATTACATTTCAAGCCTTTTTAGTTTCAACGTCGCGCGGGCGACATTATTGCGGTCTATGGGACAGGCTGAGAATGCCGCCCAACAACTTCTGGGAGGAAAACAGTAATGCCGGAACAATCATTGGTCGAACCCGAAGCCGAGGTGCGGGCAAAAATGGACGAGCACACGGCATACCGTTCCCGCATCCAGAGGAATCCGGCCACCAAATGGTTCTTGATTTTGGCGGTGATCTTGGTTCTGGGCATCGTGGCAGGCCTTTGGAGCTACTACTCAGTGCGTGAATCCACCGACGACGCGGAAATCGACGGCCACATTATTCCCATCAGCCCCAGGGTGGGCGGTATGGTGGTGGCGGTGAATGTGAAAGACAATCAGTATGTAGAAGCCGGAACCGTGTTGATCCAAATCGATCCGACCGATTATAAGGTGGCTCTGGAAAAGGCGCAGGCTGACCTGGCCGAGGCGCAAGCCAATGCCCGGGCTGCGGGCGTCAGCGTGCCGATTACCTCCGCAACGACGGGAAATCAGCTTTCCAGCGCCGAGGCCAACGTTCAGAGCGCGACCGCCGGAGTGGCCGCGGCTGGGAAAGAAATTGATGTAGCAAAGGCAAGGCTGAATTCGGCCCAAGCCGGGCTCCGCGAAGCCGAAGCGAACGAAACCAAGGTTACGCAGGATTTGGAACGCATGAAGCAACTGGTGGCCAAGGATGAAATTTCCCAGCAACAGTATGACGCGTCCGTGGCCGCGGCAGCAGAAGCAAGGGCTTCGGTTGAATCCGCGCGCGCCGGTGTGGCCGAGGCCGAGCAGAATATTCAGGTAAATCAGAGCCGCGAGGCGCAAGCGCATGCCGGCGCCGAGCAAGCGCGAGCGGCCGCCCGCTCCGCGCAAACGGCTCCCCAGCAAGTGGCGGTGATCCGGGACCGGGCCGCTTCAGCGCAAGCCCACGCCTTGCAGGCAAAGGCCACGTTAGACCAGGCTGAGCTCAACTTCCAATACACCACAGTGAAGGCGCTGGTAAGCGGCATCGTCAGCAAGAAGTCCGTGGAAGAGGGCCAACTTGTGCAAGCCGGAGAACCCTTGCTGGCCATCGTCCCACTTGAAGACATCTGGGTGACGGCCAACTTCAAGGAAACTCAGTTGAAGAATATGCGTCCTGGCCAGCGCGCCACCATCTCCGTGGACGCCTTTGGGAGCCACACCTTTAAAGCGCATATTGAGAGCATTGCCGCGGCCACGGGGGCGAAATTCAGCCTTCTTCCGCCTGAGAATGCCTCCGGAAATTACGTGAAAGTGGTCCAGCGGGTGCCGGTGAAAATCGTCCTGGAGAAAGGCGAGGACCCCGGCCATTTGTTGCGGCCCGGCATGTCCGTGTATCCAACCATATACCTGAAGTAGGAAACAGGCGCTGAATCCTGGGCCGAACGCATAATGCATGGAGGAGAGCCACCCGGATTGATCGGAAATTTATGAACGGAGATGTTCCCAACGGCCGCGCTCCCATCAATCCATGGATCATCGCCATCGCGGTGATGTCCAGCACTTTTATGGAAGTGCTCGATACCACGGTGGTGAATGTTTCACTACCTCATATTGCCGGAAATCTGAATGCTACCATTGACGAATCCACCTGGGTCCTGACCTCCTATCTGGTGGCCAACGCCATCGTCCTGCCGATTACCGGCTGGCTGGCGAACTACTTTGGACGCAAACGCCTGCTGATGGCAGCCGTGGTGGGCTTTACCGTCGCCTCCTTCCTCTGCGGCCTCGCTCCCAGCTTGCCTCTGCTCATCCTTTTCCGCGTGATCCAGGGCGCGTGCGGCGGGGGGCTGCAACCACTGTCGCAGGCCGTCCTGCTGGAAGCTTTCCCGGCCAGGGAACGCGGCAAAGCCATGGCTTTTTGGGGACTGGGCATTGTGGTGGCGCCCATGCTCGGTCCGGTGATGGGCGGCTGGCTGACGGATAACTACAGTTGGCGCTGGGTGTTTTACATCAACATCCCGGTGGGCGTAATCGCCATCATCATGACCAAGCTTTTCATCTTCGACCCGCATTACATCAAGAGATCTTCGGGCAAGGTGGATTACTGGGGCATCGGCATGTTGGCGCTAGGGATCGGCGCGCTCCAAATCCTTTTGGACAAGGGCCAGGAAGAGGATTGGTTCGGTTCGCACTGGATTACGGCCCTTGCCATTGTTTCCGGCGTCGCGCTTCTGATCTTCGTGATTCGTGAATTGATGGTGGAGCACCCCGTCGTTGACCTTCGCATCTTCAAGGTTCGCACCTACGCCACAGGTGTCTTCCTGATGACGATAGTAGGCTTTGTTCTTTATGGAAGTCTGGTATTACTCCCCATCTTCCTGCAAACCCTGCTCGCCTATCCCGCCGTGCAGGCAGGGATCGCGATGGCGCCTCGCGGCTTCGGCTCATTCATCGCCATGCCCATTGTGGGAGCGATAATGGCGAGGTTCGATCCGCGCAAGCTGCTGGTGATCGGCATCGTCACCGCATCATTAACTCTATTTCAACTTTCGTGGTTGAACCTGGAATCCGGATATTGGGACGTATTCTGGCCCCAAATCGTTCAAGGCATTGCGCTGGCATTTTTGTTTGTCCCTCTTACCACCGCCACGATGTCTCCGATTTCACCGGAGCGAATGGGCAACGCGACCAGTATTTTTAATCTGATGAGGAACATCGGCGGGAGCGTCGGAATCGCCGCCGTAACCACCATGATTGCCCGGCGCGAGCAGGTCCATACCAATATCCTGGGAGCCCACATCAACCCCTATGATCCGGCGACAAAAATGAGGGTGGCCGGCCTCCACCATTACATGGTTTCACGCGGCGTCGATTCTGTTACTGCCCAGCATCAAACTTACGCCGCCCTTTTCGGAATGGTGCAGCGCCAGGCGGCCATGCAATCCTTTGTGGAAGCATTCTGGCTGCTGGGCATCATTTTCCTGCTCCTCGTGCCGCTGATCTTTATAATGCGGAAACCCCAACCCCACGGCGCCGAAGTGATGGCGCACTAACAATTGATTGAAAATGGTATGCTCTGAAGCCGCCCGCTTTCATTTGGGCGGCTGGTAGTTATATTGGGTCCGAAGCTTTTGCTGGTGGCGCTCCAAAGCAAGTTGGATGAGACGGTCAAGGAGTTGCGAGTAGGGCAACCCTGATGCCTCCCAAAGTTTGGGGTACATGCTGATGGGTGTGAAACCGGGAATGGTGTTGATCTCGTTCACAAAAGTCTTGCCGGCCTGCCGGTCGAGGAGAAAATCCACCCGGGCCATTCCAGCGCAATCAATTGCCTGAAACGCGCGCACACTATACTCTTTGATACGAATCACCTGTCGGTGGGTGAGCCGGGCGGGAATGATGACGTTCGATCCTTCTTTCACGTATTTAGCCTCGTAGTCGTAGAACTCATTGACGGGAACTATTTCACCCGGCACGGAGGCCTCTGGATGGTCGTTGCCGAGAACGGCACATTCGATCTCCCTTCCCACCACAGCGTGCTCGGCTAGGATTTTCCGGTCGTAGCGGGCAGCGAGGTCCATTGCCGGGGTCAGCTCACGCGCATTATGGACCTTTGAAATCCCCACCGACGATCCCAGATTTCCGGGTTTCGCAAAGAGGGGAAAACCGATTGTTGCCTCTACCATTTTGCGTACTCGCGTTGGATCACTCTCCCATTCGCTGCGCGACAAGAGTACCCAGGGGACCACGGGCAAGCCGGCGTCGCGAAACAACTTCTTCATGATGTCTTTATCCATGCCGGTGGCAGAGGCCAGCACGCCCGCGCCGACGTAAGGGATTCCCGCGAGTTCCAAAATACCTTGCACCGTGCCGTCCTCACCAAAGGTGCCGTGCAAGACAGGGAACATGACGTCAATTTCCGGCTGTGATCCTGACGAAGAGGTCCGATGGAGGGCAACGAGCTGCGGCGTAGCCGGATCGGGCGAAGCCATCACATGCTTGCCGTTCTGAAGCACGGCGGCCAGGAGTTTTTCCGCAGCGTTGGGCGCGCGCCCGGCTCCGGGCAACAGATTTTCCGCCGCCTTCCCCACCCGCCAACTGCCCTCCCGAGTGATGCCGATGGGCACAACTTCGTACTTGGCCGGGTCGAGAGCTTTCAGTACCGACGCCGCGGAGGTAAGCGAAACCTCGTGCTCACCCGACCGCCCGCCGAAGAGAAGGCCGACGCGAAGCTTCTTTTGAGAATGACTCATAAATTTTGCCAATGATCAACCGAGACATCTTTCTCCAAGATCAATTCGACCTCTCGGACCATCATTTTGAGTTGGGGGACGGAATATTCCGGGCTGGATGGAATTGCCAGGCGTTTCTGCAAATAAATCATGAACTGGTGGCGCGCTCCTGAAAAGGGGCCGTCAAAACCAAGCTTTCGAAGCCGCCGGATAAAGTCGGCACGCTTACACGGCGTCCACCGGCTCACGCGTAGGTTCCTTATTTAGATCGATTCCGTCCAGGACGGGCAGAGGATGACCGAGCCGAAGGCCAAGCAGGATCCATTCTTCCAGCGTAGACCTTAGCTCCCCTTCGCATTCACTGAGAGACCTGCCAAATGCCAACACGCCTTGGCATAAAGGGATTCTACCCGCGAAAGTGCCGTCTTCGAGCTTGTCGTAGACTGCTTCTTTCATTGCCGCCAACAAGTAGTCCGTCAAGACATTTCGCATCATCCTGCTAAGCCTCGAAGCGAATTATAACCCGAACCGTGGCTGACTATTGCTAAAACGACCAAATGCCATCACCCTGAGGTTCCACCCGTCCGGGCGGGATAGCGCCTACAAAGCCCGGCGCTACAAGATTCTTTTTCCCAGCGCCGAAGTGGCCAAGTCCACGGCGAGAATGGCGGTCTTGTTGGCGATATCGAGGATGGGATTTACTTCCACAATTTCGAGCGCCAGCATCTTCTTGCTGTCGGAAATCATTTCCATGGCCAGATGAGCTTCGCGAAAAGTAATTCCGCCATTGACGGGCGTGCCGACGCCCGGCGCCTCGCTCGGATCGACCACGTCCATATCAAATGACACTACAAAACCGGCTGTCCCGTTGGTGGCGAGGGCAAGGCTTTTTTGCATGACCTCGCTCATGCCTTGTTCGTCAATCGCCCTCATGGTGAAGACGTTGATGCCGGAGTCTTTCACCATAGTACGCTCGCGCTCATCAAGGTTTCGCGCCCCAATCAACACGCAATGCTGGGGTTGGATTTTGGGAGCATACCCGTAGATTTGCGCCAACGGTTCAGGCCCAATACCCAGAGTGGCAGCGAATGGCATGCCGTGAACGTTGCCGCTGGGCGAGCTCTCCGGCGTGTTCATGTCGGCGTGAGCATCAATCCAAATGCAGCCGATGGCCTTTTGGTGGTCGCGGTAATACTTGGAAACTCCGGCCTGCGTGCCCACGACGATCGAGTGGTCCCCGCCCAGAGAAATGGGAAAGAGCCCTGCTTCGAGCGTCTGGCAGACTCTGTTGGCCGATTCCTGGCAGGTCTCCGCGATCTCTTTCAAATATTTTGCGCGCTTGTCGCCAAAGTGCTGTTCCTCAGGGAGCTTGACGTAAATATTGCCGGCATCTTCGACCTTCAGACCGAGGCCCTTGAGGGCAGAGTTCAATCCCGCCGCGCGCACGGCTGACGGCCCCATGTCCACGCCGCGTCGTTCCTGGCCGAGATCGAGTGGCACTCCAAGAATACGGATCTTCTGCATTTCGCCTCTGAATAAACTGATCTGCGAAAAGACAAAAACTAGGGCTTCAGCCGGTAAAGCATGCGCGGGAACGGAATGGTTTCGCGGACGTGTTCCAGGCCGCAAATCCATGCCACCACGCGCTCAATGCCCATTCCGAAGCCGGCGTGAGGAACGCTGCCGTAGCGCCGCAAATCCAGATACCAATCGAAAGCCTCGCGCGGCAGGCGATGCTCTTCAATGCGCCGGAGGAGCAATTCGTGATCCGCCAGGCGTTCGCCCCCGCCGATGATTTCGCCGTAACCTTCCGGGGCCAGCATGTCCGCGCACAACGCGACCTCGGGCCGCGCCGGGTCCGGGGCCATGTAAAAAGCCTTTATAGCACTGGGATAGCGATGGACGAGCACCGGCCGGTCATATTCTTCCGAGATCAAGGTTTCGTCCGTTCCTCCAAAATCGCTGCCCCACTGAATTTCGCTTCCCTTTTTTTGAAGCAGCTTGACCGCGTCGTCATAACTCAGGCGTGGAAAAGGCGGCGTGCATTTCTCGAGAGCAGCCACATTGCGCTCAAGGGACTGAAGTTCCGCCCTCCGTTTTTCAAGGACTCGCTCGACTACAAAGGCCACCAGGTTCTCCCCCAGCACCATGGCGTCGTCCAGATGAGCGAAGGCGACCTCAGGCTCAATCATCCAAAATTCGGTAAGGTGGCGGCGCGTCTTGGATTTTTCCGCGCGAAAGGTGGGGCCAAAGCAGTAGGTCTTGCCCACCGCCATGGCATTCGCCTCATTGTAAAGCTGGCCGGATTGGGTGAGGTAGGCTTTCTCCTCGAAGTAATTCACTTCGAAAAGCGTTGTGGTTCCTTCGCACGCCGCCGGCGTAAAGATCGGCGTATCAACCAGGGTGAACCCCCGGTCGTCAAAGAAATCCCGGCAGGCTTTGATGATTTCGTGACGCACACCCAGAATAGAGCGTTGCCTTGACGAACGCAGCCAAAGGTGGCGATGGTCCATCAGAAATTCCACGCCGTGGTCCTTGGGCGTAATGGGGTAGGGGCTTTCGGCGGGTACGAGTTGCACCACCTCAAGCCCTGAGACGTCCAACTCAAACCCGCCCGGCGCGCGCTGGTCCGCCCGCACTTTTCCAGTAACACGCACGGAAGATTCCTGCGTCAGGCCGCGGGCGCTTTCAAAGACTTCCGGCGCCACCGCATTTTTCACCACCACGCCCTGGATAATTCCGGTGCCGTCGCGAAAAAGGGGAAATAAGATTTTTCCGCTGGCGCGGATGTTATACACCCATCCCTGGATCAGAACTTCCTGGCCCGCGGACCCGGCTATATTTCGAATCTCTACGACTGGGGGCAAAGTTTCTCCTCGTTTGTTCAATCACTGAATGGCTTATTCGCGCGATTCCGTCATTCCTTCCAACTTTTCTACCACTTCGCGCAGCTTTTCCAAACTCGTCATTTCGGGCCCGTAATTGCGAATCTCAAACAGAATGGGGAACTGGCCATCCACGGCGCGGAAGTCGCTTACTGTTTTTGCCCAGTCAATCTCGCCGTCAAAGGGCATCAGATGATCGTCTTTTTCATGGCGGTTATCGTGCACGTGGGTGGAGAGGATTCGATCTTTGAGGGCGGCGAAAGCAGGCTCCACTCCTCCGGACATATGGGCGTGGCCCACGTCGAAGCATACCTTGAGATCATCCATCCTTGTGTATCGGATAAAAGAGAGCAAGCGCTCCGGCGTGCTCAATTCATTGGGAATGTTCTCCAATAGAATTTGCACTCCGCGTTCTTTGGCAAAAATTTTCAAATGCTCGATGGAAGTAAAAGCCGAGTCAAATCGGCGCAAGTCGTAGGTCTCATCAGGAAGTCCCATGTGAAGAATCAAGTATCGGAATGGCAGCCGCTCCGCCACTTCAATGGCCCGCTTGATTTCGTCCATGGAGTCGATGCGCCGTCCCCGCTCCAGGTGAGTAACGGAAATCGGATACCCGCCCGATCGGCCCCAATCAAAATCGGCGTAAAGGGGGGCGTGGAGCGCATGAAGTTTAATGCCCTCGTCGCTAAACCATTGGGCCACGTCGCGAACGTGGTTCTTGTCCTGATAGTCAAAGTGCTGGCGGGCGGAGAACACTTCAAACTGCCTGATTCCGGCACGGACGATCTGGTCCATGAGGTGGGCGGTTAATCTTTGGTCCACGAACAAGTAAGTGGAGAGAGCGAATTCCATCAGTACCCCGCCGCCTTTCCTTCGCTGCGAGGGTCGGCTGCCCCAAATCGCCAGCCACCTTCGTCGGGGCTCACCGCGATGGCCTCGCAATCCCCGAGATTGTCCACAAAGGTAAGCGAGTATCCGGCCTCGCGGAGTTTTTGGAGAGTGTCGGCGGAAAACCCGACGCGTTCGAGGGCCAAACGGTCGGGCATCCATTGATGATGAAACCGGGGAGCGGTGACCGCCTGAAGGACGTCCATTTTAAATTGCACCACATTGAGGAGCACTTCCAGCACGGTGTTGATGATCGTCCCCCCACCCGGAGAGCCCAGGATCAGGCGCACTTCTTTTTGATGGGTCGGCGTTTCTTCAAGCACGATGGTTGGCGTCATGGAAGAAAGCGGCCGTTTTTGGGGCGCGATGGCGTTGGCCTCGCCCTGGATCAGCCCAAACATATTCGGCGAGCCGGGCTTGGAGGCAAAATCGTCCATTTCATTATTCAAAAGAAAGCCCGCGCCCTCCACCGTGACCAAACTCCCGTAGCCTCCATTCAATGTGTAGGTGTTGGAAACCGCGTTGCCTTCGGCATCGATCACGGAATAATGCGTAGTTTCGCTTGATTCATACGCTGCGGGCGTTCCCGCTTGCACGGGAGCATCGGCTTTGCCATGCGATATTTCAGCTGCAATCTTTTCCGCGTAATTTGGATTAGTGAGCCCTGCCACTGGCACGGAAACGAAATCCGAATCGCCGAGATAGGCGGCGCGATCGGCATAGGCGCGGCGCATGGCCTCCGTCATCAGATGTACCGATTGGAACGAATTGGCGGGCCCGAGGTCGAGCGAACCGAGGATGTTCAGCATTTCAATCAGCGCGACACCGCCGGAGCTCGGGGGAGGAACGGTTACGATTTCATAGCCGTGGTAATGTCCACGCAAAGGCTCGCGAATTTTCGCCTGATAGTTTTCCAGGTCCTTTGCAGTAATTAAGCCATGCTCCCTCTCCATGGTGGCCACAATCGCCTTGGCTACGGGGCCGCGATAGAAAACATCCGGGCCGGATTGCGCAATTTGCCGCAGGGTTTGCGCCAGCTCGGGCTGGTGGAAAATCTCGCCGGCTTCGTAGGGATGTCCACTGCGTAAGAAGATGCGGGTGGTTTCGGCAAACTTCGAAAAGCGCTCTTGATAATGGAGGAGTGACTGGCTCAACTCATAATCGACAACGAAACCTTCATCCGCCAGACGGATAGCCGGTTCGAGAACCCGGGCCAGTCCCAGCTTCCCATATTTTTGTTCGGCCAGCGCCAAACCGGCGACGGTTCCGGGCACGCCTATGGCCAGCGGTCCAATGGTGCTCGCCTTGGGAATCATTTCTCCGTGGGCATCCAAATACATGTTGTGCGAGGCCGCGGCGGGCGCCTCCTCGCGGTAATCGATCATCACGGCTTCACCGTGCGCCATCCGGATCAACATGAATCCGCCGCCCCCGATATTTCCCGCATACGGATAGGTAACGGCCAGCGCGAATCCCACCGCGACGGCCGCATCTACGGCGTTTCCGCCCGCTTTCATGATTTCGACTCCAACATCGGATGCATGCGGTTCGGCTGTCACCACCATGCCGTGCTTGGCGGCCACGGGTGTGAGCGGCCATGCGGGAAGAGCAAAAATAAGGGCCAGCGTGGCAAGAAGGAATGTTCTACTGATGTTGGAAGAGATCCACGGCGAGACCCTGTCCCGAGGCGGATAAGCGGGCTCAAAGCCGCGGCAAAGAGGGTGACTACTTGTGGACGGGCGGAGCAAGAACCCTCGCTTCCTGAAGACCACAAAACTCCAGAGGCTTCCCCGGCCTGTGCGTTACGGGCGGAATCGGGGCTAGAATTATCACTCTATTTGAAAAGAGCTAAAGCGTCAAGACGAGCGCGCGTGCCGCTCCAGAACGTCATGCGCGTCACAAGTCCATTCCATTTTGATCAGAGCCCCACCACTTTCATTCCGCCTTCGGGATATCTTTGGCCGGCGGTCGAGCCTTTAGGCGCCGCGTCATTGAGCCGCTTCAGGTCATGGGCGGAGAAATTAATTTTGAGCGCTTCAAGATTTTCTTCCAAGTGGGTCCTGACCCGCGTGCCCGGAATGGGCACAACCTCATCACCCTGAGCCAGAACCCAGGCCAGTGCCAGCTGCGAAGGGTTTACGCTCTTCTCCGAGGCAATCTCGCCTACGCGGCGAACCAGTTCCAGATTGCGGCCAAAGTTTTCGCCTTGAAAACGCGGATTGTTGCGCCGCCAATCATCGGGAGCCAGATCATCGATGGATTTAAAGCGGCCCGTCAGGAATCCGCGGCCGAGCGGACTATAGGCCACAAAACTAATCCCGAGTTCCCGGCAAACGCCCAGGAGCTCATCTTCAGGGTCGCGGCACCACAACGAATATTCGGTTTGCAAGGCCGAGATGGGATGAGTGGCGTGGGCGCGGCGGAGTGTGGCCGCGCCCGCTTCCGATAGGCCGAGATGACGGACCTTTCCTTCCTGGACAAGTTTTGCCATTGCGCCCACCGTTTCCTCAATGGGAGTATTCCTGTCCACGCGGTGCTGGTAGTAGAGATCGATGTGATTCACTCCCAGCCTTTTCAGGCTGGCTTCACAGGCCCGATGGACGTAATCCGCTGTGCCGTTGATACCCAGAAAGGCGCCCGCCGCGTCCCGAACATTTCCAAATTTAGTCGCCAGGAAAACTTCGTTGCGCCGGCCTCGAATGGCCTTCCCAACCAATTCCTCGTTACGGCCATTTCCGTAGATGTCGGCCGTATCCAGGAAATTAATTCCCAAATCAAGCGCGCGATGGATGGTGGCCATCGATTCCTGGTCATCCCCCTTGCCATAGAATTCGGACATGCCCATGCACCCGAGACCCAGCGATGAAACCTTGATTCCGGTCTTCCCCAGCATCCGATAGTTCATGAAATCACCTCAGTGGATTGCCGCCCGCAAATTGTTCGATCATTGCAAGACAGAATTCTAGCACGCCCGCCTTAAGTTGAAGAACCCGCCACGCCCTGGGGAGGAAACGTTTCTCATCAATCGGTTAAGGAGAGGCGTCGGCTCTGAACAGGGTGGTTATTCACGACGATGCCGGCAGGGGATTAATCGCGCCCGGAAGGGGAGGGGCGATTTTCGGGGGCGGCGCCGTTCGCGCGAGCTCTATGTCCAGGCGGGGATAACGCGATCCAAGGAAATGCATGGAGTAAGACTGGAAGAACACCATGGCTGGCGCGGAAATAAATGATAAAACGTAAATGAGTAACATCAAAAAGACGCCCCCGGCCACAACGGAGGCGCAAATCGTGAATCTTGTCCAGGTAAGGCCCATGGCGGCTCCTGCAACCACCACGACCAAAGCGACGAGGCCCAGCGGAAGGATCAGACCGATGAGCACAAAAACATTGACAATTGCAAACAGGATGGCGCTGCCCATGGCCAGCCCGATTTTCATCAACACATAAATCGTAAATGCGCCTTTTTCCGCCGCCAGCATGGGCAGCACGCGCCTCCAACCGTCCATTACACCCCGATCCTCAAGGGCCATCACCGGTACGACAAAATCTTTGACGAATAGAGTTGTCAGGGCGCTGGCCAATATCAGAAAGAGGCCAAGAAAAAGCAGGAGGATGCCGCCCGTCACCAAAAAGAAGACGTGGTCCCCGGGACTGGAGAACACTCCGGCCCTCCACGCCAGTAAAATAGGGCCCCCAATCATGAGGGCCATTACCAGCAGGGTTGTGATTCCGAAACCAATGGTCCAGAGAAAATAACTCGCGCCTTGCGGCTGCCATTTCCGCCATCCCTCGCCAATCTCGCAGCGGTCGTTGAGCACAGAATCAAACAGCACGAAACGGAAGACGCAGGCGACGTAGACAAAAGCCAGCGCAAAGAGAACAATCACAATGACGCCCACCGCAATCCATTGCCAGTAGTTGGCCAAGGTGGACCCCAGGCTGTCAGGCAGGGCGAAAGGCGGCAATAATTGTTTTCCATTTGAGCTGGAATTCGGCGTGGGATAGTTAAACCCGCCCCAACTTCCACCTCCGCCACCGCCGGCAAAATCGCCGGTGCACATCACCACCACCGCAAGGCGCGCCCAATGTCGAAAACGAAAGGGCGTGAAGAGTTGCCGCTTGGTTCTTTCCATCGCTGGCGGAATGGCGTCAAAACCAGAAAGTCGCAGTGCCACGTTTTTGCTCCAGGGCTGGGTCTTTGAGGAAGTTTTCTTTTCTCGATCTCTCCTCGTCCAATTCGTCAGGTTATCTATTTCCCAAAATACGGTGGATAGCAAAGAAAGTCAATCAGGTGCACAGGAGGAGCGAGTGCGGAATTGTACCCTGAGAGCGCGGGACGGGACTCCGAAGCTGACCGTCGGAATTCAAAAGGCTCGCGATGTATGCTTCGAGGCCGCCGGAACATTTTCCGCTCACAAATCGATGTGCAAGCGCAGGCCGGGGACCAGCACCGGACCGCGGTCCTGATTGTAGCCGGGGTTGTTGAAATGCTGAACGTCGACGGAAGCGAAAACGCCCCGCCACAAGTGAACGGTGTAATAAGCTTCCACAATGTTTTCCCGGCCGTACGTCAGCTTCCCGTCTCCCAATAGAAATCCAAGGCCACCCAAAGCAAGATACTCGCGGTGATCGCCGGAAAGCGCGTTGGATACAAAGGCCACTCCAATCTTGTCCAGCTTTCGCCGCCATTTATCACCCCTCAAATCGGCTCCCAGGCTTGCCGACTGGTCGACCTCTGTGTAGGCAAATGATTCGTTGTGTCCTTCGTTCCAGCTAAACCTGCCAAAGGCTCGCACCGTGCCTGTAATCGGCTGTTCGAGGTTTATTCCGAATCCGTATTTGATGCGACCTTGCTCGCGGGTCGCAATCACGTCGGGAACTGGAGTGAGGCCGCTTCGGAAATCATGGATGGCTTGCCGATAGTTGCCCATGTTGGCGTGATTGATGAATGAAAGCAGGCGGACCGTTCCGAGTTGATGGGGAATGAAATTGCGGCGAAACTCTATCTCAAAATTTTCGGCGTGGGCGCGGAATAAATCGGCATCAAGGTTGGCCCCGTTGGCGACCTTGGGCTCGAGCGTTTCCGCATAGCGCGCGCCCCAGCCGGGGGATTGATATTCCACCAGCGCGCCCCAAGTATACCCGCGTGTGTTAGCGGCATAATCGTAGGCGCCGTTGTTGTCGTCCGTCCAATTCATGAACTGGAGATGGCTGTCGCTCCCCACCGAATTCACATCGAAGAAGTCCACTACACTGAACTTCCCGATTCGAAAATCGAGGCGCCGGGCGGGAAGTTGGGTGGCCATTGAAAGCGGCCCCCGTTCCGATTCGACGCGTCGTGAGCTCAGAGGGATAATCTTACGGAACATCAGCCGCGCCAGGTAGGGAGTCTGGCCCAAGTCGGGACTGCGGACCACATCCAGATTCGAAAAACCAGCCAAGCCGAGCGCCTTGCTAATTCCGCTTCCGCCTGCGCTTTCAATATCAAACAAAACCTCGGTCGAGTCATTCACTTGATAGCCTGTGTAAAGCGTCAAGACATTTGAAAGCGCGTTCTCACTCTCCGCGCTCAGACTGTTGGCTCCGCTATATTTCGCTGGAAATGAGTTGTGCCATTGAAAAATGAAATTCGCCTGACCCGAAATCCAATAACGGCTTGAGGTGGAGTGATTCAGAACGGTCGTAAGTTCTCCGGGATTGGATGTTCCTGAATCCTGGGCGCCTGTTCCCGGTGAATCCTGTGCGAGTGCCACCCGTTGGCCTTGCAAGAGCGTGACAAGAATAACGAGGCCCACCGCGGCTTTCTTCGGCGCAATTCTTAGCGGCCAACTGGTATTGCTCATGTTTTCCCAAATGATTGCCAAACTAAAGGTTGACCTGCCATAAAGCCACAATTATCTCTTGGGGCAGGGCGCGAATCTTTTGTCAGACTTGCGTCATTTGCGTACCGCAGAAAGCATGCACTTCAAGTGTTACATAAAGGTTAAGAAATCGGAAAACGCGGGTCACGACCTTCACTATTTTACGAGTTTTCGAAGCCGTTTGGCCGCTTCGTCGAGGGTGGCATCGGTCTTGCAGAATGTAAATCGAACTTGCCGGCTTCCCGAAGATGGCAGGCTGTAGAAACTGCTGCCGGGAACGACGGCGACTCCAATATCCTTCACCAGGTGCCGGGTGAATTCGACGTCGTCGTCGAAACCAAAGTCTGAAATGTCGGTCATGATGTAATAAGCGCCGCGCGGTTTGAAACATCGAAAACCAGCCCCTTCCAGCACCCCCAGCATTTTGTCCCGACGCCGGATGTAATGCGCGCAAAGATTTCGGTAGTACTCTTCCGGAAGGCGCAGCGCGGTCACTCCCGCTTCCTGCAAGGGTGCGGCCGCACCCACGGTGAGGAAATCGTGCATCTTGCGGATAGCCGCTGAAACAGCCTCGGGCGCGATCGCATAGCCCACCCGCCATCCCGTAACGCTGTACGTCTTGGACATGCCGTTAATGGTGATGGTTCGATCTCTCATATCCGGCAGCGTGGCCATGGAAATGTGTTGTGCCCCGTCGTAAACCAGATACTGATAAATTTCGTCGGTTATAACGTATGAGTTCGTGCGCCTTACTTGCGCCGCAATCGCTTCCATCTCTTCGCGGGAAAAAACTTTTCCGGTCGGATTGTTGGGCGTGTTCAGGATGCACGCACGCGTTCGGTCGGTGAACGCGGCGGCCAGTTCGTTGGGGTCGAACGTCCAGTCGGGCGGCTGGAGTTTGACGTAGCGCGGGACAGCGCCGCAGATCACCGCATCCGGACCGTAGTTTTCATAGAAGGGTTCAAATACCACCACTTCCTCGCCGGGATTTACCACGGCGAGCAGGGAAGCGATCATCGCTTCCGTGGAACCGCAACAGACCGTGATCTCACGCTCAGGGTCGATGGCCAGTCCCGAATCTTTTTCAAACCGCTCGGCAATCGCGCGGCGGAATTCGCGGGCGCCCCAGGTAATCGCGTACTGATTCACGTCATCGCGGATGGCGCGGACGGCGGCTTCCTTCACTTCGGCGGGCGCGGCGAAGTCAGGGAAACCCTGCGCCAGATTGACGGCATGGTGTTCCATCGCCAAGCGGGTCATTTCCCGAATCACCGATTCGGTGAATTGCCGGGCTTTGTTGGAGATGGGGAGACTCATACAAAAAGCTCACAGCTTACAGTCGACAGTTAACAGTTTAAGAAGCGCGGTCGACCTTGGACCGCAATGCGTTCAACATCCGGGATATTTCCGCGGTTTCAGCCAGAGGCGCCTCGGCCACAGATGAGGACAAATAGCCCAAGTCGCGGCTGAGCAAAACAAGGTACTCCGTCTCGGCCAGTGAACCTTCAGCGATGTTAAGGAATCGGGCGAAATCTTGCTGCCCGCGTCTTTTCGCGCCTTCGGCGATGTTGGTGGGTACTGAAGCAGCTGCCCGGCGCAATTGCGAAACCAAGCCGAATCGCTCGTCCGTGGGAAACTTTGCCGTGAGTTTATACAGCTCCAAAACCAGCAGGTGGCTCCGCTGCCAAACTTTCAGATCCTTGAAATGTTGCATAGGTATCCCTTTCCGAACGTAGTGAAGAGCTCTTACATCGCGCAAGCCAATTTCCAGTAAAGGAATCTTAACTGTCAACTGTCGACTGTCAGCTGTCGACTGTTAACTGCACTTCTTAAACCCCGGCGTCCCCGTCATCATCTTCCGGTAAATAGCCGCGTCGCGCACGACTTTTTCCACGTAGATCCGCGTGGCCGGAATGGGAATTGTCTCCAGAAATTCCTCGGCGTCGCTGAAGGCGTGCGCGCGCATCCATTTACTTACACGATCTTCACCTGCATGGTAAGCAGCCATCGCCTGCTCGAAAACGCCATGGTTCAAATCCAGGAGCTGATGCAAATAATCGGTGCCGATTTTTACATTATATTCAGGCTCGTAGAGCCGCCTGGCGCCCTGCCCGCGCCCGCCCTTGCGCGTCCGTGCCGTGCCCGGAAGAATTTGCATCAGCCCGCGGGCATTGGCGTTCGAAAGAGCGGCGGGATTAAACGCGGATTCCTGCCGGATGAGCGCCATCACCAGATAGGGGTCAACTGAATTCGCCCGAGCCTGCTGCTCGACGACCGTCCAGAAAACGGTGGGATAGAGGCGCGTCCAGGTTTCCTGCGACAACTGCGAGAAATCGTAATCGGGAAAGTAAGGGACGGCCTTGCCCGCATCGAGGACGGAGGGATTCAATTCGCCTGTGTGCGCTTCAAAATTGCTCAGCGAAATCAGGAGCACGGACGATGTTGGCCGCTCGCGCACCAGGGTCCTGAGATTTTGCAGAGCAAGTTCTTCCAGACCCATGGAGGCGAGCATTGAGAATGGACGCAAAACGGGCAACTGCTGGGCGGGCGGACACGTGTCGGCTGGAGACGGGGGTGGCGGGATTTTCTGCGCCAAATCATTGGCGAGAGAATTCGTCTGACCCCCCTCGACCTGAGTCGCCGTGGGTGATTGAACGCCTGTCGGCCGCCGGCTCGCGGCCTGGGCGTAATAAGTCTGCGCCCACCGGGTTTCGACCAGGCTGTAAAAGGCGTGGGCTTCATTCAAGTTAGCGTCGGCTTCCGCCAACCGGCCCAGCCAATAAAAAATTGCCGCAACGTGCGGCGAAGTAGGATAACGAGTGGCGTGGTCCACAAACGCCTGCCGCGCTTTGGAGAAGTCGCGCTGAAGATAATATGACCAGGCCACACGCCACGCGGCTTCCAGGCCCAGAGTCGAATCGGGAAACGATTGCGCCAGCGCTCCGTAATAACGGGCCGCGCCCTGCCAGTCGCCCTGGCGAACAAGGTGATTGCCCGCCGCATCCAGAGCCGAAGCATAGGAGGGGGACTGCGGATAAAGCTTGCCGAGCTGATCAAGCATCAAGCCCATGGATTCGGTGTTGTCACGCTCGACGTACGCTTCAACCAGCGCTTCCATCCGGTCCGCATCCGCTTCGGGATTATCCTTAAAATTGGTTTGGAGCTGGTCCAGAGCCTGGGGTAATTGCTTCAGGTGGAGCAGGCACCGGGCACGCTCCACCTTCCAATGCGGGGCGAGGGCGCTACCCGGATTTTTTGTGATGAGCGCCGTCAAATCATGAAGCGCATCCCGGTATTTCGAATGATGCAGTAGCGACTCCGCGCGCGTGGTCTCAAGTTCCTCGCTCACCGTGGGGAATGCCTTCCCCATGGACGCGCGCAGCTTATCCAATTCTTCGGCCGCCACGCGCGCTTCTGAAGAAGTTGGGAAGGTACAATAAACATCCTGATACGCTCGCGCTGCGTCCGCCGATTTTTCCGCACTCAATTCGGCGCGGGCTAGAAGAAGTTCGAGCCGCGGGCGCTGCCGAACCATAGGCTCGGCCCTCAGAGCGTTTACCGCAGTCATGGGACGCCCGACCAAGATCAGTCCGTCGGCGTACAGCGCCAGCGCGTCATATCGCAGAACGCTTTCGGGGTGGCGAAACGCAAAGCCATCCAAAATGTCGACGGCCGTTTGCGTTTGCTTTCCTTGCGAAGCGGACAGGGCGGCATAATACTCGGCGTAATCGGCCAGAGGAAATTGGGTGGCCGCCGCGAGCTTCAAGTCATCGAGACTCGCCTTAAATTCGTTCCCTTCGAACTCTCGATAGCCCAGCGCAAAATAACTCTGGCCGCGCAGGTCAGTAGTGGGAGCAGACTCGGCAAATTGCCTGAGCGCGGGCCATCCGCGCTTTTCCTGGGCGCCCGATACCAATTGATTCAAGCGGGCCGGCGAGGCGTCCTCCACTTTCTGGGCCGGCGCGCGAGCCTCTGCTCCGGCGCCGAGGAGAAACGCGACAGTTAACCCCGCAAAAGTTTTAGCTAGGAATTTCACGCGGATGGACCGGGGTATTCCGGCCCCATGAGGGACGAGTCATTGTTGGCGAGCGACCGAATCAATTCCTCATGGAAATAATCAACCGGTGGCCCCACCGGCTTTGAGAAGCGTTTCTGGAATGTGAGCCGGCTGCGTTCGATATCGGACTTCAATCTCTTGTAGAGGTCCTTGTTCTTCCGGCCGTCCGCCACTTTGGTCTTGTTATAAAGATCGATCTCCGAGACCAGCAATTTGGCAAATCTCTTCGCGTCTTTTTGGAATTTCTGCTCTTCTTCGCTAAGAGGTGGAGGTTCGACCGCGGCTGGTGCGGGCGCGACTTCGGCCGGGGGAGGAGGCGTGTCGGGCGCAGGCGGAACCGATGTTTCCTCCACAGCCGCGGGAGGCGGGGGGCTGGCAACGACCGGTTCTGGCCCCGGTGGAGGTGGAGGCGGAGCAGCCTCCTCAATGGAGGGCGCGGGCGCCGATTCAACTTCCTGTTCTTTCTCGACGGGCGGCGCCACATCCTCATCTGCCACTTCCGCGGTTTCCTCGCCGCCGCCACTCAGCGCCATCAACCGGTCGAGTTGCGCTCCGGCAAACTCGGAAAGAATCTTGACGGCGTCCACCGGCAGCGGCGTATCTTTTCCGCCTGTGTCCGTGTAAAGGATCATGGAAACGGAACCAGCGGAACGGATGGGTTGAAGGAGGATGGCGTCTCCCTTGGCAGGCTTCAGCTTGTCCAGAATATTGCGGTTCTTGCGGAAGGCATCGGCGGTGGCATCCACGTGCCCACCCGTTTCGTACGCCTGACGAAAGGGATTGTCCTGATTGAGCGGCACCACGACGCCGCGAAAGACTTTTTCCGTCAGGCTCGCGTCGAATCCGCGCGCCGAGGCTCCCCAGGCGGATTTGCCTCGCACATCAAACACCGCGGCGCGCACACCCATCTGTTCGGCCTCTTCGGTCAGCACATCCATCACCTGGTCCGGTAAAGTTGCGGTGATCAGATTGCGAACCGAATTGAGCAGCTTATCCATCGGCGCGGCGACGACGGGTGGCGGAGGCGGCTGGTATTTTCCCAGCGTCTCGAGTTGCAGCGCGATGGTCTCCTCCAGCTTCTTGTGCCCGTCGCGCAATTGCTGTATCGATTGGCCCGACAATTGATTGAGCTTACTCTCAATCTCTTCCTGGAATTTCTCGCGGCGATTACGGAATTCCTCGATTTGGCGCTCCATCTCACCATGTAGTTGATTCTGGCGGTCACGCAGCTCCTGAAACGACTTCTCCACATTCTCGAGCTGCGCCGCTTGCGAGCCGATTTCCTGGTTAAGCCGCTCGCGCGCTTCGCTGACCAGTGCCTCTATGGGATTGGGAGTTGTCTCCGCCAAGTTAGGGCTCCTCTACTACCTTTTGAATAGGACATTATGTTACAGGCGGTGGGGGAAGTGTCAACTGATTTTGGATTCGGGGAGTGGTGTCATTTAGAATTGGATTCATATCGAGGTCCGGGGCGGCGGGTCGTTCCCGCGAAGGCGGGAATCCAATCCCCGAAATCATTGGAAATGCGCGGACGAAAAACTGGATTCCCGCCTCCGCGGGAATGACGGCGCGAGGAAGCACCCGCGTCCGGCAAATGACACCACTAAATGGAATTGAGCCCTGGGTTGACAATCCTGGGCAGTCGGTTCAAGTTAAATGTAATGCGCATGAAGATCCTGAAACACATCGCCGGGTTATGCGTCCTCGGTCTGGTGGGAGGCGGACTATCTTTCTCCCAGGGACCTGCGTCCGGCAATGCTCCCAGCCCGCGCGAACTCCTGAATCAGCTCAATGGCCTTTCCATTGACCCGGGGCAGATTTATGTCTTGCGCGGGGCCCAAATCAGCCGTGATCGTGTGAACTTTTATTTTAACCAGGGATTCATCGGCTTCCTCGGCAAGGCGGGTGGCGAAATCACCGGCGCGGTTTTCACGGGGGAAGGCGAAGTTCTATTGATTCCACCCAATGCCACAGAAAAGGCAAGCCTGGCGAGCTTTACTGGAGCTCCTGTCTTGGAAGAGAAATTCACTTTTACCTATATGCGGTTCACCGACCAAACGGCCCGGCAATTATTGGCTTTGGCGCGCGCTCCCGATCCCCAGGACCTCGATCAACCCACAAACTTCGCGGATTCCTGGAACCCTGTGGTTCATCGCTTGAATCCGGATTTTTCCATCCGCATTCTTCAGGATCTCCTGGGCAGCCGCGACCGTCCTTATTTCCAGGCCCAGGTGCAAGGGATTGACCAAGGTGTCTTCTCGGTTTCGGTGGACGAGCGCTCGGAGGAAGCGGTGCGCGTGGGAGCAAGCCGGCAGAGTCGCGGAAATATATACTCCGATACCTGGTGCTCATTTCCCAGTCGGGCCGCCGCGACCCGGTCCGCCAATCCGGAGCAGGAATGGGTTCGTGTCCGGTCCTATAAAATCGACACGCGGATCAGCGAGGACAATGCCCTGGCCGGGCGCGCCGAACTGGAACTTGAGTCCGAGTCAGGCAGCGATCGCATCCTGATTCTCCAGTTATCCAATCGCCTCCGTGTCTCCGAAGTTCGAGATCAGCAAAACCAGAAGCTCGAAATTTTCCAGGGCGAGCCATGGGTTGAATCCACGGGCTCTCAGGGCGGCGATGATTGGATTGCGGTCGTCTTGCCCTCGCCCGTTCCCATCGGTTCCCAATTTCGGCTGACCTTTTCTTACCAGGGTAATGTGATTGCGGACGTTGGCAACCGCGTTCTCTATGTGGGCGCGCGGGGCAGTTGGTACCCCAACCTGGGCGCGATTGAGCGCGCGACTTATGATTTAACTTTTCGCTATCCCGACCGTTTGACCCTGGTAGCCACCGGTCATCGAGTGGAGGAATCTTCGGCGGGCGGGTGGAATAACAGCCGCTGGGTCTCTGACGGCCAGTTTCCTGTCGCCGGTTTCAATTTGGGCGCCTACCATTCGCGCACCCGCAAGGCAGGGAAGGTCGAAATCGAGATTTACGCCACGCCGGAAGCGGAGGCGGCGCTCGAAAATCTCCGCGTGACTTCGCAATTTCCAACACACTCCTTGATTATTCCGCGGCGAACTCCCACCGATACCGTTCTGGAAACCTTGCCTTCCGTCGCGCCTTCTCTATCCCCGGCGGCCTTGCTGGACCACATGGCGGACAACGTTTCCCATGCCGTCAGCTTCTTTGAAACTTTGTTCGGCCCCTTTCCTTATCCCCGCCTGGCCATTTCTCAAATCCCGGGCAGGTTCGGGCAGGGCTGGCCTGAGCTGGTTTATTTGCCCACCCTCTCCTTTCTTCACGAATACCAACTCGCCCAACTCGGCCTCAACGGGAAAGGGAGTGACCTGGGTGAGCGGGTTATCGTCCCCCACGAAATCGCCCACCAGTGGTGGGGCAACGAGTTGGGTTGGAAAACCGAACACGATCAGTGGCTCTCCGAGGGCTTTGCCAGCTACGCTGCGGTCCTCTATCTGAGCCGGGAGAAAGATGGGGAGCGAAAGCTCCACGAGATTCTGCATGATTACACGCACGATCTGTTGGAAAAAACACAGGAAGGCGCCACCATCGAATCCAGCGGCCCGATTTGGCTTGGCCACCGCCTTTCCAACTCCCTGAACCCGGACGGGTATGACGATATCGTCTACAAAAAAGCCTGCTGGGTTCTCCACATGTTACACGTCTTGATGACAGACCCGGCCACCGGATCGGATGCGCGCTTCTTCAAAATGCTCCGCGATTTTGTGACCGAGTACCAAGGATCCAGTCCATCCACAGAGGATTTTATACGCCACGCCGCCAAGTACATCACACCGGGTATGGACCTGGACCACACTCACCGTTTGGATTGGTTTTTCGCCGATTGGGTCTATGGAACTGGAATTCCCGTCTACAAAATTCGCGCCACCACGCGCCAAATAGGGCCCGGCAAGTTCTTGACCCAGGGCACCATTGAACAGACCGGAGTGTCCTCGGATTTCGAAATGCTGGTCCCCGTGGCCGCAACCAATGAGAGGGAAAAGAAAGCCATTTTGGGCCTGGTGCCCGTCACCGCGGACGGCGGCCAATTCAAATTCACCACCAAATTCAAACCCATCCACGTGGCTATTGATGAAGACAGTCTGCTGGCGGTAACGAGGTAGACAGTAGCCTGTAGACAGCAGACAGGGAAGACGAATAGGCCCGCCTTTCGTTCCTGTCTAATGTCTACAGTCTACTGTCCGCTGCCTCTATCCCGGCGGCCAGTGAAAGGCCCGCCCGCCCATCAAATGGACGTGCAGATGGGAAACTGTTTGCCCGCCCCAATCTCCGGTGTTGATGACGGCGCGGTATCCTTTGGAATCGATTTGACGCGCGTGGGCCAGTTCAGCCGAGACTGCCAAGAGGTGCCCGAGCAGGACTTCGTCTTCGGGAGCCGCGTCACTCAAGGAAGACAGGTGTTTTTTCGGGATCACCAAAATGTGAACGGCCGCCTGGGGGTTCAAATCTTCGAAGGCGACCACCGTCTCGTCTTCAAAGACATACTTCGCCGGAATCTTGTGTTCAACTATTTTGCAGAAGATGCAATTCTCCAACTTTTCCTCCCCACGTCACGCGAATACTAATGGCGAATACACTGATCCCTGCGGACATTTAGCCTGCGACTCACCTTGGCGAAGCACCCCGACTTTCCGTGCTGCCGCACATTACTTAATTCCCACCACCATCGAGTCCGGACCTACCAGGTGCTCGACACGCGCCTCACGGAATCCCACTTCCTTCATCCAGCCCATGCAATCCGCGCCGGTATAGTCGAACCCGCCCGGCGTTTCCACCAGCATGTTTAGGCTCATGAGCAGGCCAAAGGCATTCTTCGAGCGGTCGTCATCAATAATGGTTTCATAAATCACCACGGCCCCGCCCGCGGGCAAAGCTTCATGAGCTTTGCGCAACAACATCTTCTTTTCGTCCAGATTCCAGTCGTGCAGTATGTGGCCCATGGTGATGACGTCTACCTTGGGCAGGGGCTCCATAAAGAAATTTCCGCTTTGGAAGCGAAGACGACCATTGAGCCCGTGCTTCTCCACATACTCCTCGAAAATCGGCCCGACTTCCGCGAGGTCAAAGCCGATTCCGCTCAAGTGCTGATTCGCGAGGGCTATTTGCACGGCCAAATCGCCCTGCGCGGTGCCGACATCAGCGAAGGTCTGGTACTGCTTCCAGGGAACCTTCTGCGCGATCGCGCGGTTGGCGCCGTTGCTGATGCCCGTCATGGCGGCCAGGAACGTCTTCAGCCGGGCGGGGTCCGCATAGAGCGCCTCGAATGGCGACTCAACGCCTTCATCCTTGGCCTCATTCTGTTGCCTGCCCGTGCGCAGCGCCTCGGTCAGGCGGCTCCAATGCCCGTAGAGCCGCTGGTTGGCCATTTCGAGGATTCCGCCGATGTAGGTCGGCTTGTGCTTGTCCAGAAACAAATCGGTGGCCGGCGTGTTGGCGTACTTCCCTTCAGCGCGGTGCAGAAATCCCAGCGCCGTCAGAGTGTCAAGAAAGTCTCGAGCCGACCGCCGATGCAGGCCCAGACGCCCGGTTAACGTCTCCAGATCCTCGGGTTGCTTCGCCAGCTCGGTAAAAACTTCCATCTCAACCGCGCTCAGTAAGGTTTTCGACGCCCAGAAGCCAAGGCCGATTTGCATAATTTGTTCCGGGGTCACACCTGCGTTCTCGCTCATGGCGCTCCTCCTTAGAATTCCAAGTCGGTATTCCTGAGTTCAATTTTATGTCTCGGCAGAATCCTATGCCGACTTCCGTTGCGGATTCAAACCCAAATCACCATTGCCCATTCTAGTAGTCTGTTGAAAAACTTTTCCAAGCATGTCGTTCCGGGGAATTTCTCAGCAAACTGTTGGGCCGTTTCTGTCTTCGCCATAGGGTAATTTTTGGTTTTTGAAACGAAATTTGCGCCTAATTCAGGCGGATCACAAAAGTCTCCGTGGCAAACTCGTCCGCGCGCAGGCGCCGAGCCAAATCATCCGCCCCCGCTTCGGTGCTCTCATTCCCCACACGCACCCGATGGAACATGCCGTCGCCGCGATCGAGACTCTGAATTGTCACCGGACTGTAGCGCGCTTCGATTCGCGCCTTGAGCCTCTCCGCGTTTTGAAGGTTGCGGAACGCGCCCACTTGCACTCCAAAAATTCCCGGCGGCGGTGTCAGGTTTGGTGTCGAGGGCTGTCTGGAGGCTGTCGTAGCGGGGGCGGTTGGTTGCTCTCCACCGTAGCTGAGAATTTCAAGCCGGACGCGGGCGATGCCGTCCACATCCAGGTGGATCACTTTCGCCGCGCCATAAGAAAGGTCGATCACGCGACCTTCGATGAATGGCCCTCGGTCGTTGATCCGCACTTCCACAGCTTTGCCATTGTCGAGGTTGTGCACTGCGACTTGGGTGCCGAAGGGAAGCGTTCGATGGGCCGCCGAAATTCCGTACATATTATAAGTCTCGCCGCTGGCCGTTTTCCTGCCGTGATACGGGCGGCCATACCAGGAAGCCAGTCCTGTTTCGCCTTGGACGACAGGAGTTGGCTGCGCCGCCTGCTTTGTTCCTCGATGCCCCGTCCGCGTAGGTTCCGTGGTGGGAGCAGGGTTGGTAGTGGGAGCCGGAGGCGGAGGCAGTTGAGTCGTCGGAGGCTGTTTGTGATGGTGATGATGACAGCCGGAGAAAAAGAATACAAAAGCACACGCCAGGGCTGTGAGCGCAGGCCGGGCAGGGTGGTTCCGCAAGGACTTTACGAGGACCATGCTGTGTCCGGTTTTAATGCGACGCCTTCTCCAGGTTTTCCGCCATCTTTGAGAGGCGGTCGGAGGCCTTTTTTAGTAGGTTGGCCATGTCCTGTTTGGTTTCGGGTTTCACTTTCTCGTCCAGGAATTTCACCAGCTTTTCGATCTCCGCATCAATAGCCTTGCCCGCTTCTTCGAATTTCATGGTGCACGCTCCTTTCACTCGTTCGTCATTCTATCTATTTAACGGACTGCATTCGGTGCAAATGAAGGTGGTGTCATTCGAAATCGGCAACTTTTTGGAACCCGCCATCTTACGGGTCATTCCCGCGAAAGCGGGAATCCAATTCATCGTTCAATTTCCCCATGATATCGATGGATTCCTGCCCTCGCGGGAATGACCGACCATGAGAGTGACCGCCTCCAGCATTAGACACCGTATCCAGTCCAAATGATATCATTGGGCACAACGCGCGTCTGCGTTATAATCATCGTTCGGGCTATTTACATCTGCAAATCTTTGGAAGCTATGGATCTGCCTCCGCGACTCCGTTTTAAATTGGATAAGCTCAAATCCTACCTCCGCTCCGCAGTCGCGGAAAAGGAGCCTTCCTACGATACTTCCCATCGCATGTGCCCGGCCTGCCGCGCCTTGATTGACCGGGGCGCGGGGAAATGTCCGCATTGCGGCGCCTCCTTGAAAGCTCCGCGCGCCCGCGAGGGCACTGCTCCGGGGCGGGTGATGGGCGGGCTGATTCCTGTTCCCAGTACGGCTACTTCCGCCTTGGTGGCTGCTAATATTGCGCTCTTTGGGATTTCCTTGTATTTGACTCAAGAAGCTGGCTCCGCAGGTTCCTCTGGATCTGAATTTGCTGGAATTAGCCGGATCGTATTGGTTCGGCTTGGTGCCGTCTACAGACCTTTTGTTCAGGACGGAGAGTGGTGGCGATTGGTCACGGCAGTTTTCCTTCATGGCGGCTTGATCCACATAGGGTTCAATCTCTGGTGTCTTTTCGATCTGGGCCCGACAGTCGAGTCACTATTCACAACTCAGAAATTCATTTTCCTTTACTTGGCGACTGGAGTAGCCGGATTTTTCTTAACCTACGAAATGGGGACCGGTCTTACCATTGGCGCCTCGGGCGCCATCCTGGGTCTGATCGGTGTTCTCATCGGGGCCAGCTTCCATCACGGCAGATTGGGTAAGGACTATCGGGGACAACTGTGGAAATGGGTTATTTACATAGCAATTATAGGACTAATCCCGGGGATGGGCATTGACAATTACGCCCACGCCGGAGGTCTGGTCTCCGGAATCGTACTGGGGTATGCGATTCCCGAAGGCGAGCCGGATACGCGCGCGGAAGATAACCTTTGGAGCGCGGTGGCCGTCTTTTGCGTGATCATTATTGCCGGTTCATTTGCTCTGATGGCCTTGCAGTTGAACCGTCCGCTGCAATAACGGGTTGGAGCGATTGGGCATCTATTTGAAACATCCCAAAATGAATGAAGCCTTGAGTGGGAATATCCCCTCACCTGTGTCGGTTTGGCGACCCACCCTCTCCCCCCAAGGGGGCGAGGGGAGAATTAAAAAAAAGCATCTTTGCCCTCGCCCCCTTGGGGGAGAGGGTGGACCCGCAGAGCGGGGACGGGTGAGGGGGGTTCTATACTTTCACTAAAAACGATGGGATTAGATCACGGACAGAAACTCGATATTGAATCTTAGTCAGCTCAATTTCATTCCAAGGAGGAATCTCAATGCCACAGCAAGCTACTGCACAGCAACCTTCACCCGTACTTTTCTTTGAAACCCTCAGCGCTTACGAGAGGACCGAGGCACTGAAGGCCGCGGTCGAATTGGAATTGTTCACGGCCATAGGCGAAGGAGCGGCTACCGCTCAAGCGGCGGCAAAGCGTTGCGGCGCCTCGGAGCGCGGCACGCGCATTCTCTGCGATTACCTGACCATTATCGGTTTCCTGACCAAGGACGGAAATAATTACGGCTTGACTCCCGACACCGCCAAGTTTCTCGATAAGCGTTCGGAAGCTTACGCCGGCGGGGCCGTAGGATTTCTCACCTCGCCCATGTTGACCGATGGTTTCAAGAATCTGGCCGATGCAGTTCGCAAAGGCGGCACGACGCTCGCTGGAGAAGGTGACCTGGAACCCAACCACCCGATTTGGGTGCAGTTCGCGCAGTCCATGGCTGGTTTGATGACCCTTCCGGCCATCTTGATTTCCAAAATGCTGAATATTTCCGAAGCCGGAAAAATGAAAGTTCTGGATATCGCCGCCGGGCACGGCATTTTTGGAATCACTCTGGCCCAGCACAATTCCAATCTGGAAGTGGTGGCCGTTGACTGGCCGAACGTCCTGGAAGTGGCCAAGGCGAATGCGCAAAAAGCAGGAGTGGCGGCGCGGCACCGAACCATTGCGGGCAGCGCGTTTGACGTCGATTTCGGCGCCGGCTACAACCTGGTTCTGCTCACAAATTTTCTCCATCACTTTGACGTGCCGGCCTGCGAAAAGCTGCTCAAGAAAGTTCACGCCGCCCTGGTTCCGGGAGGGAAGGCTGTGGCCCTGGAGTTCGTGCCTAATGAGGACCGCATTACGCCCCCACCCGCCGCGACCTTCAGTTTAAAAATGCTGGCCGGCACGCCCAGCGGCGACGCCTACACTTTTTCCGAGTATCAGCGTATGTTCAACAATGCCGGATTTTCGCGGACGGAGCTTCGCCAGCTTCCTCCCACATTCGAGCAGCTTGTGATCGCCGAGAAATAAATGGGATGGAAATGTTCTTGGACGAGCGTGTTGCCGGTTGGCGCGCCGAAACTCCGGGTTGCGCCAACCGGAATCATCTGAACAACGCGGGCGCTGGACTTATGCCCCAGCCGGTCCTTGACGCAGTCTTGGGCCATTTGCGGCGCGAGGCCGATTTTGGCGGATACGAATCCGCTGACGCCGCGACCGAAGCCATCCACCAGGCTTATGAAAATGTCGCCCGCCTGATCGGGGCCCAGGCCAGAAACATCGCGGTGGTCGAAAATGCCACCGTGGCATATTCCCAGGCTCTCGCCGCTTTTGATTTCTCCACCCTCGACGCCATCGTCACCACGCGCAACGATTACATTTCCAATCAGCTTATGTATCTCTCGCTGGCCCGCCGATTCGGAGTGAAAATCCTGCGCGCCCGCGATCTCCCCGGGGGCGGTGTCGATCCGGAATCGGTGCGGGAATTGATCGCCAAGCCGGAAGTCCGTCTGGTAGCGGTGACCTGGGTCCCCACCAACTCCGGATTGATTCAGCCTGTCGAAGCGGTGGGCGAAATTTGCGAGGCGGCGGGGATTCCTTTCCTGGTGGACGCCTGCCAGGCCGTCGGGCATATCCCCATTGACATCGCACGCCTTCACTGTGATTTCCTTTCGGGTACAGCGCGCAAGTTTCTTCGCGGCCCGCGTGGCATCGGCTTTCTTTACGTTTCGAGCCGCGCGCTCGAGCGCGGTCTCTATCCGCTGCTGGTGGACATGCAGGGCGCGAAATGGGTTGAGGCGGATTCATTCGAGCTGGTGGATGATGCCCGCCGCTTCGAGAATTGGGAGTTCGCTTACGCGCTCGTCCTCGGCATGGGTGAAGCCGCGCGCTATGCCTCTGCCGTTGGAGTGGCCGAGGGCGGCCGCCGGGCGCGCGAGCTGGCTGCCTACACGCGGGCCAAACTCAGCGAGGTCCCGGGCCTGCGGGTTCTCGATCGCGGCTCTTCGCTCGCCGCCATCGTTACTGTGGAGGTAAAGGGACACCCCGCAGGTGAGGTGGTCGCGGAACTTCGGCAGCGCGGGATCAATACCAGCGCCAGCCTCCGTGACTATGCCGTGATCGACATGGACGAAAAAAGAGCGGTCTCCGCCCTCCGTATCTCGCCGCACTATTACAACACTCAAAGCGAGGTTGACGCCGCCGTGGTCGCGCTGGCGGAAATTGTGGGGCGGTGATTCGAAGGTTCGCCCGGGATTTCTTGCTTAGAACAATGGCGCAAGGAAGATTACGAATCACCCGCCGCGATTTTCTGAAGACCGCTGTTACCGGCGCAGTATTGAGCCCATGTATATCTGGAACCCCTCCATCATCGAGTCAGGGAAGACCGGCAGAATCGAAATCGCCTCTGCGCTGGAAAATCCATCAAGTCGCCAAAATTCCCCACGGTTACCAAGTAGCAGTCGCGGACGTCAACGGCGATGGCAAGTCGGATATCCTGGCCCTCAGCTCGCAAGATCACATCGTCGAGTGGTACGAGAATCCAGGCTGGAAGCCGCGGCCCATCACCACCAAGACTTCCGGTAACATCAGCCTGGCTCCCCTTTTCGGCAAGGGCAATCAATCCCATGGCGTCGCGCTGGCAACCGATTTTTCCATCGACGACAGCACGCACGGCGGGAATTTGTGGTGGGCCGCGCCTCCCGAATCGCCTGACGCCGAATGGTCGCTAACTCAGATCGGCCAGATCCCCACGTCGCACCGTTTACGCTGGGGGGACCTCGACGGCGATGGCCGCTATGAACTCGTTGCCGCGCCGCTTCTCGGCCGCGGTGCGCACGCGCCCGATTATGCCATTGCCGCTCCGCTTACATGGTTGGCCATGCCGGATGAAATGCAGCGCCGCCACTCGAGCGGCCGGAACGAGCCGAAAGCCAATTGGGAATCTTATTTGATTGATGACACGCTCACCGTGATTCACGGCCTTCGCGTCTTGGATTGGGATGGCGACGGGCGCGATGAAATATTGACCGCCAGCTTTGAGGGTGTGCATCTTTTCCATTCCGCCGGCCATATCCCGAATCTGCGTTGGACAAAAATCCGGCTGGGCGCGGGCGATCAGCCCACGTCGCGCGCGCCAGGCTCCGGAGAAACAAAATCAGCACGGCGCGGCTCCAGCGAAATCGGCGTCGGGAAGGTCAATGGGAGGAGGTTTCTTGCCACCATCGAACCCTGGCATGGGGAGCAGGTGGTGGTTTATCGCCAGCCTCAATCGGCCAAACCCGGCGAGCTCTGGGAGCGGCACGTGATCGATTCCACCTTCAACGATGGCCACGCGCTCGCCTGCGCCGATTTCAACGGCGACGGCAACGACGAAATTGTGGCCGGATTTCGCGGCGCTGGGACCAGCCTGATTATTTTTTCTGCAACCGACACGGCGGGTCTGGAGTGGAAGCGCGAAGTTCTAGACACGGATATGGCCGCCTCCGGAATCGCCCTCGAAGACATCAACGGCGATGGCCGCCTGGACATCGTGACCATCGGCGCCTCCACCGGCAACGTGAAGTGGTACGAGAATTTGGGGTGAAGTCGCGAACGCTTACCACGGGCGATGCGCGGTTTCCGGAGCGCTTGGCCTTTCGGGCGGAGGCGCAAGTTCTGCTCCACCGTGCAGCAATTTGACCACTGCGTGATTCAGGCGGAAGCGCACTTCCGATCGTTCTTCAGCTCGCGTGATGTAGCGCACAATTACCACCACTCCAGCATCAGTGGGCTTGACGTTCACAGAGGGTTGGGCGGTAAACGACCCCACGCCATAGCGGCGCGATACCCTTTGCCACTCGCGTTCCGCCAAGTGAGTGCTGTTTTCGGTTTCTTTTTCCGCGATGGCGCGAATTTTTTCGACCACGGGGTAGGGGTCCTGGTCCCCGGGAACGAGCACCTGGAGTTCATCCCAGAGCCACTGGCCCGAGGTCGAAAAATTGAAATAGTAACCATCTACAGCGTACTGGTTCAGGAAGGCAACTTGGCGGCCCGTCGGTTGGCCCGAATCGGTCCAGTTTCCGGTTTCGAGTAATACGGTCCTCAGCAGGCTGATCTCGATCACTTCGCCGCGGACTCCGTTGATTTCCACCCAATCTCCCACGTGAATTCCGTGGCGACCCATCAGGACGAACCAGCCCAGGAAGGATACGATGAAGTCTTTCAGGACCACGGTCAACCCGGCGCCCGCCAGGCCCAACACTGTGGACAACTGGTTGGGCGGACCGAATATCACAATCAGAATTACAATAACGGTTAACACTTGAATGCTGATTTTAAACACCGCTTGAAGGGTTGCGCGTTGCTTGTGTTCCAGGCTGAGGCGTTCGAAAAAGCGCTCCATCAGCCGGTTGATTCCGAAGACCACCAGCATCAACAGAACTATCCAAAGCGCGGACGCAATCATGGCATGCATCACGGAGCGCGCGTCGGCCCGGACCAGCCCAACCCACCGGTCATAAGTCAATCCCAAGTTCTGAAGACTTCGGATGCGCCTGCCCATGACGGCCATGGTCTTTTGGTCCTGCGACGTGCGTTGTAGCATCGCAATCGCGGCCGTCGCAGCTTGCTTCGATCCCGGCGCAACCTGTGACGCCGCGGCGGTGGCCGTCGCCCCGCCTTTCGCCCGGCTGACGGCGGCCTTCCGTTCGGCTTGTTCGGAGGCGACCTGCTGTTGCAGTGGTCCAAATTGAATCATCAGAGCGTCAGCAGCTTTAACGGCTTCCTGCCGGCCCTGAAGAATTTGGTCCTCCTTGCGGCGGATGGCCTTCCATTGCGACCATTTGGCCAGAAGGCTGGATGATCCCTGGGGCGGCTCGTTGATGGACGGGAACTTGACCGAGTCAGCCGAGTGCGATGCGGCCTGGTGCTCGTCCACAAGCTGCTGGATCCTGCTGTGCGGATCGCCTCCGGCGCGGACCAAATCATCTTTGGCATCATCCAGCCTCTCTTTGTAAAAATCCAATTCGGCCTGGCTCACGTCCAGTTGCTGCTGCACAGTTGCCTGCTGATCACCTTTGGCCGACTTGACCGCGTCAGTCAGGTGATTAACCTCGGCCTGCTTGGTTTCAATTGCTGCCTGGATTTTTCCGATCCGAGTTTGAATGTCGCGCACTTCCGGGCTCTGAACAATTGTCTGATTCCCGGCTGCTTGGAGCGCGGCGGCGAACTGCAGGTCCAATTCCTGGTCGGCATTGTGAAGCGCGTCCTCCGCCACTTGCTGTTCTTCGGCCGTCGCGGCCAGCGCCGACAGGCGCTTGGCGGTCTCCAGGTACTGCTGATTCAAGGCAGCGCCGGAGGCGTCTGTGCCCGAACTGATTTTCCCTTTAGGTTGGGTCGTGAACATGCTGCCACTCAGAATCAGGCCGACAATTCCCGCCCCGACCAGCAATAGCAGTGCGACGAATGTAATCTTTTGAGAAGCTTTCATAGACTCGGCTCAATATCGTGCATTGAAGACACGCAAGCGTCTTGCGCGGTTGAGTTACGGAGCCCGCATTTGCACCTGCTCGCCGCGCAGAAATCATCTTCTGGTGTCACGTTTGAATTCACCGCAAGCCAAAGACCAAATTCGGAGATTGAAAGTAAATCACTTGGTTTCACCGGATTATGGCCATACATATTGCACCGGCCCGCCTCGCTTTACCGGAAATTTATACACTGTCGGTTGGGGATCATCATCCGGCCCATGTCACGAGAGGCCGGGTGTTGAGTCGAAGTCTTCTAAAGGGCAGGATTTGGGACTGAGCTTAGATGGGAATAAAGAAAGAAGAGAGGAGCAAAGCTCCAGCGGGGCGACAGAAAACGACCGTGGCCCACCTCGTAAGCCGTGGGAAAATGGGGCAACAGGCATCAAGATTGATCTCCGGCGGGGCGACAGGCCTCGAAAGTAGCTTCACGTTTGGCCAGCCACGTAGCGCGGAGGTCACCGCGGGTTTTATTTCGGAGCCAAAATCGGAGCAGAACGGAGTGTCCATGCGCGCAATGGTGGTTTGGGAGAGAGGCCGCGGCGAGTCGGCGCCGAGCGGTCCTCGCTACCGGCTCAGAACTCGAGCGCCGCGCAGGAAAAGGCCTTGGTAGCGCAGGACCTGCTCTCCGGTCCTGCGGCTCTTCCATTTCACTTCTGCGCTCTTACCTTGCGGGAATGGTGACCCAGCAAAGAAATGGAATGGCCGCAGGACTGAACCACGAGTCCTGCGCTACTTCCAAAGCGGGCGGCTTCACGTTTGGCGGGATCGCGTCATTTTGGGATATCTGAGCAAGCAGCGACGACCGCTCGCCGCGGCAAGTCGGCGGCACTTGTCTAAAATCGGAGCAGGTGGGAGTGTCCAGGTGCGCCACGGTAGCTTGGAAGAGAGCGAGACCGCGAACTCGCCGTGGCGAGCGGTCCTCGCTACCCGCTTTGCGGTGGGTTGCAAATCGTTTGGGATTGCCTGAAGGGGATCGCAGTGGGTAGCTGTGCGGTGGGTTGCATACCTTTCAACATTGCCTGAAGGGCAATACGCTGGATAGCCGTAGGTGAAACCTACGGACCACGAGTGCCCGCCAAAATAATTACGGCCCTGACGGGGCCGCACATCAAATCGGTCAACCCGCCGTCCGACGGGTTGATGTTGTCTTTTATCTTTCCTATTCCGCAGGTTGAAACCTGCGGCTATCCATCGTCCACCGCGTTGCGGTGGGTTGCATACCATTCAACATTGCCTGAAGGGCAATACGCTGGATAGCCGTAGGTGAAACCTACGGACCACGAGTGCCCGCCAAGATCATCCCGGCCCTGACGGGGCCGACCGCAACCGGTCAAAGCATATATCGTTCGTCGAAATTTACGCCCGCTTCCACAAGCAACTTTCTGTATTCATCCACAAAGCTCATTCCGCGGTGATGTTCTTGCTGCCCGATGATGTATTCAATCAGCCTTTCCAGTTCCGGCTTCGAATGCGTAAACGCAGCGTATCCGTCCTGCCAATGCGAGAACATTGGGAAGACAGAATGCTCCTTAATCCAATGGGACGTGCCCGTTTTAATGTCTTTCACCAAGTCGGCGAGGCTTACCGAGGGATGAAGACCGGTGAGGATGTGCAGGTGATCCTCAACACCGTTGACGCGGTGGAGGTGGCATTCGCGTTTCTTCAAAATGCCCCCGATGTACCGGAAAAGCTCCTGGCGACGGTCTGCCTTAAGGACGGGCTCGCGTCCCTTGGTGGAAAACACAATGTGATACGCAATCGCGGTGTAGGTGGACATGAGATGATTGTACGCCCGTCAACCCGCCGTCCGACGGGTTGATATGGTTTTTTGCCTTTTCTTTTCCACAGGTTGAAACCTTCGGCTATCCACGGTCCACCGCTCTGCGGTGGGTTGAAAACCGTTCGGGATTGCCATTCCGGTTCCGCAGGTTGAAACCTGCGGCTATCCATCGTCCACCGCTCTGCGGTGGGTTGCATGCCGTTCGGGATTGCCTGAAGGGCAATACGCTGGATAGCCGTAGGTGAAACCTACGGATTACGGATGCCCGCAAAAATAATTACGGCCCTGACGGGGCCGCACCCCACGCAATCACTACCACCCAATCCCCCGAATGGCTTTTTCGACCAACTTGTCGAGGGTCTTGACCCGAATATAATAATTGCCGCGAACGCGGATGGAACTGATTCTGCGATCTCGGATCCAACGATAAAACTTGGACATGGTTACGCTAGTTCCGGTTCGGGCGCAAAGGCTCCGCCAGGCGACGGGAACCGTGACCGTGCCCGCGGGTTGCGGAGGGCAGAAAAATCGGCCGCAGGCATCGCGCGCAATACTTTTTGCTCCGCCTGATTTGGCGCTTAACCACATTGTCTTTGTTCCCGGCGTAATTTGCTCTCGTTCGTTTGAGTCGGCCATAACAGTTTGGTTCCTTTTACGCGTTTGTAGCACGGTTCTCGCCGCGGCGACTCCGCGGGGTTTGGCTTGGAATTGCCGCAGACCGGGCATTTAACAACGTAGGGGGAGGGCTTGCCCTCCCCTTTTTGTTGCTTCGTCAGTTTCTCAAATAAGGGGAGGGCAAGCCCTCCCCCTACGCGGGCGCAGAACTATCCTCCACTAAATCAAAGGATGCCCCGCTAAACATTGCGTGATCACGTGCTCCATGATCGTGATCGGGACGAAGATTTTCCCACCCAAACGAACGACGGGGATTTTGCCATCGCGTATCCATCCTTGAAAGGCGCCAAATGTAATGCCACAGCCAGTTTTGGCGCAAAGCCGCTTCCAGGCTTGCTTGGAACTGAGCATCAGTGGAGTTGCAGGCGCTTTTAACGACGCGGCATATCGGAGGCGCGCCTCGATTTTCTCTTGCTCTGTTTTCCTTTTGCGCACGGTGGTCGGCACTGCCATTTGAGCGGTGGGCTCTGTTTTCTGTGAGTCACTCATTGGAGATTCTCCTGGAAGATTTCGAATTTCTATTCGGCGAAAGCGGCGAGAATCCGGTGGTCAGACACCGCGGGTAATGGTGTCTTTTGCCAGTCGCGGGTGCTCCCACGCGCAGTCATTCCCGCGAAAGCGGGAATCCATTTTGTAAGCAATTTGAAATGCCACAGGGAAGAACTGGATTCCCGCTTTCGCGGGAATGACCTGGCGCTGCGGGCTACGAAAGGAATCCAATTCCAAATGACACTACTACAAGACCGCCGCTACAATAGACTCAAAGCAATTCTTCTCCTTTAAGACATTTCTCAATCACGACGTCGAGCAAATGTCTCGGGACCAGAATTTTTTTGCCCAAGCGGATGGTGCAGACCCTTCCATCGCGGATCCATCGATAGAAAGTGGCGAGCGCAATGCCGCCGCCGGTTTTGGCGCAGAGCAAGCGCCAGGCGGCTGTGGGGTTCATCATCAGCGGAGTGGCCGGAGATCTTCTGCTGGGACGGCCCAGGTCAGCGGAAGCCCGTTTGAAAATGTATGAATGAGTTTTTTCAAGGGCCGATGCTTTGTTCGCCGCTCTATTGATGGAGCGCGGCGCGAGTAAGCTCTTCGTGTTGGAATAATCCACAGGGTTATCCATATCAGGCCACTCCTTTTAAGAACGCGGCGCGCAACGCCACGCTTTGGCGCCGCTGCCGGATGCGCGAATCTTCGTCCTCGGTGGTTAAACCATACTTGGCTATTTCAAGCATCCTCAGGCTGGGTTGGCGGGACTGAAAAAATTGCGGCTCTTCTTCCTGAAGAAAATGGCAGAGGCACATGCCGGTCTCAACCTCGGTGGCGGGATAGATGCAGCCCTTCACCTTGCAACGCGCGCCCAAAAGCGTGGCCAGCGCCAGGCTGGGCGGCGGCGGTCCGGAGGGATGCGCGCCGGTTGCGTTTGCATCCAGGGGCCGCGGGCGCGGCGCTTCATTTCCCCGGGCGTGATCGCGCCGGCTGGCTTCAGCGGCGCCTTGAAAAAATCTTCTTGCCATTGCGGGCCGTTCGTGATTGATTGTGTGAATCATCGTGATGCTCCTTGGTTGTGGAAGTTTTTTCTGGCATTGACAAGCGGCGAGTTGACGTGCACAATTCGCAAGTCAACCAAGAATCAAATCGAAACATACCGGCCTTGCGGGGACAGCTTTGGGCGTAAGGCGTCGCTGATTGTAGGGCGGCTGTGGCCGCCGGAGGATTAAACGGGTAGGGCACCGGCATGTCCCGCCAATGCGGATTGGGCGGCCGGGAACAAAGTCCGACTGAATTGAGGAAGGAAAGCATGGCTGCAATCGATACCGGGAAAGTCATTCGCAAAGTTCGTCACCGCCTAGAGTTGAGCCAGGAAGGCTTGTCGCGATTGATGAATTCCACCAAGGGCGCCGTCCAACATTGGGAGCGCGGCCGCAATATTCCTAGCCTGGGACGCCTTCTGGCCCTGCGCCAGCTTTGCCCGCGGTCTCCGGAGCGCAAGAGCTTGGAAGCAATTATTCGCGAAGCGCAGAACGGCTCGGGACCGGGCGACACCAAGCAGCGCGCCATCGCCATCCGAAGCGGCAACGGAATTCACCCCAGCTTGCGGCCGACGGGCGTTCCTCCCGCCGAGTTCCGGCTGATGCAGCGGGAAAACAGCCGACTCCAGCGGCAAGTCAGCAAACTTGAAGCCGCCCTCAAGCGCCGCGTGGAGCGGGTCCGCCTCCTTGAAAATCTTGCCACCGACTTGCACCGGGAAATGGCCCGGCTGCGCGCCGAAAACTAAAGCCGCAATCCGAGATAGACAATGCCCGCCCCGCTGCCCGAAAAACTCTGGCGGCCGGGCGGGACTTTTTCGATTTGCCTGGAGCGGGAATGGAGCGAACGTCAGTAGCATCTCCCGCTGAGGCGTGCGAATGCAGCGGGAGTGGCAGGTGCGCATCGGCGGCCCTCTGTCTCCCGAGGTGATGAGGTTCCTGTGCCAGGGAAGGTTTGCAGATATTAACAACATATTGGGAAACATCAATCGGGTCATGTACCTAGTTGCAAATAAATAATCCCCTAAGGTCCCTTAGGGTGGATTAGGGGTTTTGCTTTATCGGCAAGGAGCAACAATTCCTGTTGGTGCTACCTGTCTAAAAGACATCGCAGATCATCAGGCCTCTGGGCCAAGCCAAATAAAACAAGTGCGGCAATATCTCGGAATGAGGTATTGTGTTAAGTTATTTGACGCCTTTATGGAAATTCCAGAGGCCTCGGTCATTTCCGCGAAGGCGGGAATCCAAATCTCTAATTCATTAGTGAAGTGCAAAGGAAACACTGGATTCCCGCCTTCGCGGGAAGGACGGCACGAGATAGCACGAGCGGGCGGCAAATGACACCAGTACCCGGAGGGCCGAGGCATGATTGACAAAACCATATCGCACTACCGCATCGTTGAAAAGCTCGGTGGCGGCGGTATGGGGGTGGTTTATAAGGCCGAGGACTCCAAACTCCGGCGCTCCGTCGCGCTTAAGTTTCTGCCCGAAGAACTCGCCAAAGACCGCACGGCTCTCGAGCGATTCCAGCGGGAAGCGCAAGCTGCCTCCGCCCTCAATCATCCCAATATTTGCACCATCTACGAAGTGGACGAGGCCGATGGCCAATCGTTCCTGGCGATGGAATTGCTTGAAGGGCAAACGCTTAAGCACCTGATTGAAGGAAAGCCCATCAAGATGGATCGGCTGCTGGATCTGGCCATTCAGATTGCGGACGCGCTCGACGCCGCGCACACCAAGACCATTGTCCACCGCGACATCAAGCCGGCCAATATTTTTGTGACTGAAAGAGGACAGGCAAAAATTCTGGATTTCGGCCTGGCTAAACTTACACCGCTGGAACGCACCCGCGAAGATGAAGCGGGCGCCTCAGGCCAGGTGACCGCCGCCGAGGTGCGCGAGGAGTTTCTGACCACGCCCGGTGTCGCGTTGGGCACGGTGGCGTACATGTCGCCCGAGCAGGCGCTGGGCGAGCCGCTCGACGCGCGCACCGATCTATTTTCATTCGGGGTTGTGCTTTACGAAATGGCGACCGGCGTCATGCCGTTTCAGGGCAACAGTTCGGCAGCGCTGTTCAACGCCATTATCAACAAAACGCCTACCGGACCTATCCAACTCAACGCTCAGGTGCCTCCCAAACTTGAGGAGATTATCAGCAAGGCGCTCGAGAAGGATCGCGACGTTCGCTGCCAAAGCGCCGCCGAGATGCGGGCCGATTTGAAGCGTTTGAAGCGCGACCTCGATTCCGCGCGCACCTCCGTGCGAAGCCTGGCGCGTGAGAGTGACAGCACGCCGGTTACGCGGCCCACCGCGGCTGAAGTTCTGCCGGAAGCTGGGGCGAACAGAAAAGGGCTGCGCCTTGCCGCCGTTACAGGTCTGGTAATGCTCGGCGCCGGACTCGCTATTGGAGCCTTGCTGCTGCATCGCGCCGTGCCTCAATCTGCGATCCCGCTTTATCACCCCCTCACCTTCCGCCGGGGCATCGTTCGCTCGGCGCGTTTTGCGCCCGATGGCCAGACGGTGGTCTACAGCGCATCATGGGAAGGGTCGCCGCTTCAGATGTTCACCACCCGTCCCGAAAGTCCGGAGTCTCAACCGCTCGAACCGGCGGGCGCGCAGGTGCTTTCAATCTCGCGAAGGGGCGAACTCGCCTTGCTGCTCAGAAGCCGCGTGTCAAAACCGTTCATCAGCACGGGAACGCTGGCCCGCGTCCCCCTGGTGGGTGGCGCGCCGCGCGAGGTTTTGGACAATATTGAGTGGGCGGACTGGTCGCCCGACGGGGAAAGTCTGGCTGTGGTTCGCCAGGCGAGCGGGCGCGACCGTCTCGAGTTTCCAATTGACACGGTTCTTTACACGGCCGACGGCTGGATCAGCCATCCGCAGGTTTCCCCCAAAGGCGATCAGGTTGCTTTCGTGGATCACCCTCAACTGGACGATGATGGCGGCCGAATCGCCGTGGTCAACCTGGCCGGGAAGAAGACCATACTCTCGTCGGGCTGGGACAGCGCGCAGGGGCTGTCTTGGGCGCCGAACGAAAAAGAGATCTGGTTCACAGCCACGCGCACCGGTGGCGACCGGTCACTTTTTGCAGTGGACCTCGCCGGACACGAGCGTTTGCTGGCCAGAGTCCCCGGAGAATTGACTCTGCTTGACATTTCCAGCGACGGAAAAGCTCTCTTGACGCGCGGCAACGACCGCGCCGGAATCCTGTGCGTAACTCCGAACGATGCCAAGGAACGCGATCTGTCTCGCGATCTCTCCTGGCTCGATTGGTCCGTGCCCAACGACCTTTCCCGGGATGGACACACACTGTTGCTGACTGAAGCCGGCGAAGGCGGAGGGCCCAATTACGCGGTGTATATGCGCGGCACGGATGGATCGCCGGCTGTCAGATTGGGCGAGGGGAGCGGCCTCGCAATTTCACCGGACGGAAAGTGGGTGCTTTCACGGCCATCGGCCACTCCCGCGCAATTGCTGTTGTTGCCCACAGGCCCGGGTAAACCCAAACCTTTCACGCATGACTCCATTAATCACGTTTCGGCCCGATGGCTTCCGGATGGAACAAGGGCCGTGTTTCTGGGAACCGAAGAAGGGCACGCGCCCCGCCTTTATGTTCAAGCCCTCTCGGAAAGCCAGGCGCGGCCAATTTCACCCGAAGGAGTTCACACCAATCCCCAAGTCTCACCCGATGGTCAATGGGCGGCTGCCATCGGGCCGGATCAAAAGTGTTACCTCTATCCCATCGCCGGCGGCGACGCCCGGATTGTTCCCGGCGTAGAAGCAGGCGAAATGCCCATGGCGTGGGACGCTGACGGCCATGCGATTTATGTCGCCCGCGCGGGCGATATGCCTGCCCACATTTTTAAGGTTGACGTGGCTTCCGGCAAGCGTGCTTTGTGGAAGGAGGTCCAACCGTCCGATCCCACTGGAATTGACACCATTCGCGGCCTGCTGCTTTCGCGCGACACCAAGACCTACGCTTACGGTTATATACGCCTCCTGTCCGATTTGTACATGGTCGAAGGATTGAAGTAACAGGCCGTGCCTCCCCATGAGCTCCAAAGATCATCATTCACTAGCCGCCGATTTTCAATTATACTATCGGTGATTCTCATTCCTTTCCCGGAGACAACTGATTGGCTGCGGTTCTTGCCGGCGCGATTTCGCCCGCTGAGGTTTCCCTGTCGGCTCAAACGCGCCGCCACATTGCTGTGCGGCTGCTTCCGTTTCTATTCGTCCTTTACATCGTCAATTACATGGACCGTACCAGCGTGGCCTACGCCGCGCTCGGCATGTCGCGCGATTTGGGATTCACCGACCGCGTGATAGGTTTGGGTACGGGAGTTTTCTTCATCAGCTACCTGGCCTTGCAAACTCCCGGCGCTTTGCTGGTGGAGCGGTGGAGCGCGCGGCGGTTGATCTCCGCCACCCTGATCCTGTGGGGATCACTCACCGCATTGACGGGACTGGTTCACACTCCCGGCGAACTTTATTTGGCGCGCTTCTTGTTGGGCGCGGCCGAGGCGGGATTTTTCCCTGGGGTAGTAGTCTATTTGTCGCACTGGTTTATCCGCGAGGACCGCGCCAAGGCCACCAGTAATTTCATGGGCGCGATTCCTCTGTCGTTCGTGGTTGGCTCGCCCATTGCGGGCTGGATTCTCGGCCATCCGTGGCTCGGCTTCGCGGGCTGGCGTTGGCTCTTCGTCCTGGAGGGAGCGCCCGCCATAGTCGGGGGAGTGTTTGCCTATTATTTTCTCGCCGATTGGCCTCGCGAGGCTGCGTGGCTTGCTCCTGAGCGCAGGCAATGGATTGAACAAACGTTGGAGCAAGAAAAGCCGGTGGGCGCGCAAGTGACCACGGCGGGCCAGGCGCTGAAGTCGCGCAGCGTCCTTCTGCTCGCTGCAATGACCTTCTTCAATTACCTTCCCCTTTACTCCGTAGTTTTCTGGCTCCCCACCATGCTGAAACGTCAGTCAGGACTGTCAGACTTTCGGCTTGGATTGCTGGGGGCAATCCCTTACGCAGTTGGCTTCCTCGTGATGCAGATTAACGGATGGCATTCCGACAAGCACTGCGAAAGGCGCTGGCACTCCGCTGTCCCAATGTTCATTGGCGCGGCGGGATTCCTGGCACTGCTCACACAACCGCGGTCGGTGGCAATCGAAGTGGCAATGCTCAGCATCGCTTGTGTGGCCATCACCTATCTCCCCACGTTTTGGGCCATCCCCACGGAAATTCTGAGTCAGTCGGCGGCCGCAGCCGCCGTGGGAATGATCAACTCAGTGGGCAGCGCCGCAGGTTTCGCCGGCCCTTACTTGTTTGGCTACCTCAATACGCGCACGGGATCATTTTCAATTGGGCTGGCCTTGATGGCAGTCGCAGCTCTGGTGGGAGGAACGATGATCCTCTGCACTCCCAAGAACGGCCGGGAAACTGGATAATGCAATATTCAAGGCGTCAGGTGGTAGCGCGAGCTTGCGCATGTGAAGTTAATTGTTTGTCTTCGGAATTCAACGGCACTGTAATAGGGTAGGTCACCACGGTTGGTGCTCTGCCAACCGCGGGCTTTTTCGTGGAAAGAACCCATGGTCACAAACAGCAGTGACACTGGCTACCCAATTTATTTCTGCTTCATCCCCACGCCAAATTGATTTCCTGCTTGCACTACTTTCCCGTTCGCGATCGTGACGTCGAGCATCTTTTCGCTCTGCACGGCGCGGCCAGTTTCATCCTGTAAGGCGGCGATGATTTTCTTGGTGGCGACGTCGATGATCTCTCCCGTGGAAGGGAAGGCATAACGGCCGTCAATGCTGAAGCTGATCCAACCGGGCATATCGCGGAGTCTGATAGTGGTGGTCTGCTGGGGTGGCATCACCGTCGCGTCAAAAACGTGGATGGCGTTGTTGGCGCCGTCTGATAGCCACAGTTCTTTCTCGTCCGGCGTCAGAGCAATGCCGTGGCTTGGGCATCCGTGGCGCTTCACCGGACCTTCCTGGTAACCCTGCACGACGACTTGATGGAGTTTCTTTCCCGTGCGCACGTCCCCAACTTCGAAACCGAGTAATCCATTGACGTTTACAAAGCAGAGCGTGTTGCTTCCGTTCACGGTGAAGGGGCGAATGACATCCGAGAACGGCCCGACGGCGCTCAAAACCTTGCGGCTATGCGCATCGGCCACCGAAAGAAGTTTGGACCTCAATCCCGCCATGTAGACTCGTTGGCCGTCAAGCGAATAGATGGTGTTGTGCGCGCCGGAATCGGTTTCGATATTCGTAATCACAGCGCCCGTCTCCGCGTTGACGACGTGCCAGAAATTTCCCTCGAGCTGCGGAACGTAGATCGTTTTGCCATCGGGCGATATCGCCAGGCGATCGCAGCCGCCATCGTAGGCAATGTCCCACGCAATCTTGCCCGTGACGGCGTCCAGGGCCAGCATGCGCTTATTGTTGGTTACGTAGACCCGGCCCGATTGGGCGCTGGCGGCAATGCCCTTCACGTTTTCAGGCTTTTGACCGGGCACGACCTCCCAGGTGGGGATGCGCTTGACGAATTTGAACCCGTTGTCCATGTCGAAGACGAGCACGCCCACTCCTCCATACTCCTCGTAGTTTCGAATGCCGGGGCTGGCAACATAGAGCAGGTGGCGGGCTCCATCTGCGGGTGGCTCTCCGCTGAGTAGCGGGACCGCGAAAATGAGAGCCGGAAAAATTAGTCGGAAAAATCTGAACTGGTTTCCACTCATTTTTTGCCCCTCGTGTTTCGACTGCTGGTTTTCGACTAAGAGGTCAGGCACGGTATGCGCGAGCAACCGCAGCATAAGCGCGGCCCGAGTTAACGAATGTATGCGATTTGGAAGGTCGGAAGCAAGGGCGTGAGGAAGAAATGGGTGATGCTGAGGCTCGAATGATGAATTGGAAACAAGAGCAGAGCGGAGAATTAAAACCCGCCCGCGCGTGGATGGGGGTGCTCAAACAGGAGGTGTTCCACGCGCGAGCGGCCTAGCCAACTTCTCAAATCGAAAATGCCGAGCGGCTTAACGGCGTCCGAAACGGTGCCAGCCACCGCCCACGCCTACGCTAATGGCAACACCAGGGCCGCCATAATATCCGCCATAGTACGGAGGTGGATAGTAGCAAGGGCCATATCCTGGATCGCAATAAGGGTTGTAATAGGCAGGAGCGCCGTAGTAGCTAAATCCAAATCCCCACGGCCGGTAGCCATAACCGCCGTAACCGTAGCCCCCGCGGAATCCGCCCCGATATCCGCCGTAGCCCCCGCGGAATCCTCCGCTAAAGCTTCTCCCGCTGAAGCTTCGCGCCCCAACGCTTCCACCGAAGCTTCGTCCACTGCTGAAGCTGCGTCCGCCACCGCCACTGAAGGAGCGTCCGCTGCCCCCACTACGTCCGCCGCCCCCTCCATGACTGCCGCCTCGTTGGGCGGAAGCGGTGGTAGCCAAGCCGAAGAACAAAATGATTACCATGATTTTCTTCATACGAAGCCCTCCGCGTAATCTCCGGTCCTACAGGGATACGCTGCTCATTCACCATGCAATTTACACTCCAATCCCAAAAGCCCACAAGTGCTTTACAATGAATGTCCCCGGCCGGATTCATTGGCCATTTTCAACCGATGGGGTGGTTGATTTCGGCCAGGCCGGCGGCCGGGCTGTTTTTCACTTTCTACATTCAGGGAGGGGAATTTCCTGAACGGCGACCGCTTCCTCCTGTGGCGCTATTCTGCAAACTACTCAAACCGGTAAAGCAGAATTCCGAAGCCTATACCTGTCGGGTCAGTGGTTTTGGCGGACTGGACAGCCATAGAACGGGTGTCGGTGGGTATCATGGGGCTTGACGCTTTCCCTCCCTCCTGGTCGCTAGAGAGGGGTGGGGCGAGGGCGGAAAATCTGGATAGCATATTTGTGATAACGTACTTGACACGTACTCATAATGGTGGTATATGTATCATGAAACTGTTTGTGGACCTAGGGCCGGAATGGGAAAGGGACTGGAATCGGAGCCTCGCTTGGAGCCGCAGGTCGTGGGCAAGCCGCATTTAAATTCCGCAGGTTTCTGCCCCTTTTTATTATTGCGCTAATGAAATTCACTCCTCCTGAAGTTTTTGTCCCCTTCGCTGTCATTTTGATCCAACGAAGCGGAAGAAGGATTCTGCACCGCCGCCAAGAGGGGGTGGCTGGTGAAGGAAGTTAAAATTCTGGTGGCGGATGACCATGAAATAGTGCGGCGTGGAGTTCGCACCCTCATCGAGTTGCAGCCCGGTTGGGAAGTATGCGCCGAAGCTTCCTCCGGCCGGGATGCGGTGGAGAAAACAAAACGCTTGAAGCCGGACGTGGTGATCCTGGACCTTTCCATGCCCGATTTGAACGGCATCGAGGCCACTCGCCAGATTCTTGCCGCCGTTCCCAGAACCGAGGTTCTGGTGCTCACCGTCCATGAGTCCGAACAGGCGGAGCGGGATGTGTTGGCGGCGGGGGCGCGAGGATACCTGCGAAAATCGGACGACGCTTCCGACCTGGTGGCGGCCGTGGACAGTCTGAGCCGCCACCGCCCTTTTTTTACCACTCGTATCACCAGGATGGTGGTTGAAAACTACCGGCGAAGTGAAGGCCCCTTGCCCGCTGCCTTCTGGGAAAAAGATGTGCTCTCGCCCCGGGAAAGGGAGGTGGTTCAGCTTTTGGCCGAGGGGAACAGCAACAAAGAAGCGGCAACCACTTTGGGAGTCAGCAAGAAAACCATCGAATGCCATCGCGCGAATATTATGCGCAAGCTGAACCTGCACACCATCAGTGACCTGGTGCATTACGCCATACGCAATCGCATGGTCGAACCTTGATTTGCCCGCGCTCTCATTCCCGTGCCCTTGAACTCACGATCAAGGGGGAGAGCGTGCAACGCCTGCAATTTTTCATTCCACCATCGTCAGATCAAAACCAGGTTTTTGCCTTATAGCGGCGGTACTCCTCGCCAAAGGCGTCTTCAAGAACTTTTGCTTCTTTTTTTGCCCGAAGGAACTGCATGGAATAGCCCGCCAAAAAAAAGATCGCCGGAATAATTTTCCCCCAGGCGGTGAACAAGCCTGCAAAAGCAATTCCAGCGAAGAGATAAATCGGATTACGGAACTTGGAGTACAGGCCGGTGGTCACCAGCGACCTCGCCTCCGCCCGAACGGAAAAGGATTTTCCCAGCTGCAACCTGGCGAGAATCCACAAAGACAATCCAATGGCGGCGATGGTAATCCCGGCAAAAAATCTTGCTCCGGGTTGATACCGGGAAATCACAAAAGCGGCAAAACAAAGGTAAAAAAATACATCGATCCAATAAATCGATTTCACCAAGGTGCCTCAGGATTCCCAATTACTATGCCGGCGGCGCGCAGTCATCAAGAATGGCGATGGAGCAAGGTGCAAGAGTGAGTTCAGGGTTCGACGGTTTGGATCATCGCAAAAGAGTTTGCGAAAGTGGTCAGGGGAATTGTGAAGACTCCGTCGGGCCCCGGATGCTCGCCCCACGGATTGCGTAGCGTTACCGTTTGGGCCTGCGAGTCGTAGCTCATCAAAGTGTAGGCGTGTCCTTCGACGTACCATTTTTCCGTGTCAGCCGGCACCGATTTTTGTGCTTGCAGATCCTTGAGCACTAGCCCCGAGGTTCCCACCACGATCGGCTGCTTGGCGGGTGAGACCTGGCCGAGCAATTCCGCGACCTGGCCGGCCGATTTGATATCTGCACCCAGGGGATCTTTTGCCAACAAGGTTTTCATGACCCGGGCGGGAATGCCGCCGTGTCCGATGGCGCGATAAGCTCCGAACAACTCGCCGTTTTGTTTGACCGCCTGCGCCACCACATCGAATACGCCCGAGGACTCCATGGTCTGCAAGAGGGAATCTTTGAACGTGTCGGGAATGGGGATGTCTTTTGTTTCGGATTTCAGCATGGCTTCCAGTTGCACTTTATCAATGTCTCCCGCCTGGTCCACCACGGCGCGAATGGACCGGTCGTAGGCCAGAAGCAAAGGGTCGGTGGTCTCCACGAATTCTTTGGCATAGGGCTTGATGAGGGGAAACATGTCCGCCAGGTCCACGCCTTGCAGGAGCGATTCGCGCAGCACCCTCTGCGCATAGGCGCGGAAGAGAACGCCCACCCACTGGCCGTCGGAGCGATCGAACCGCGAGGAACGCGCAAATCGAAGATCTTCGGGATAAACATTTTCCTTTTTCCCGTCACGGAATTGGACCACATACGTGCCGTTGCCGTTGTCTGTGATCATTCCTTTCAGAAGATCGGGGTTGGATTGCGCGAGCGCAGCGACGGTGGAATGGAAATAGCAACTGCCCAGTCCGCCCTGTTTCACGCTGGCGGGCGAGATTCCATCGGGTCCGAACAATTTGGGTCCGGGGACGAGAAAGCCATCCGGGGGCTGGGGCGATGAGCCGGCACGGCTGATGATTTCATCCAGGCCGTCTTTGCTTCCGTGGTAATCCACGTACAGCTTGGTTAAATCCGCTTCAAGATCGGGGGCCGCTTTATTCTGCGTCGCCTTGGCCATGGCCACGGCATGGGCCGCGTACCAAAATCCCTTGTCGAAGTCGAGTGGCGGGGGATCCATGTTAACCATCCCCAGATAGTAGAAGGCGCTAATGGAGTCGGGATTGTCCCGGATGGCCAGATTTCCGGCATCCACGGCTTTCTGGTGCTCCCCCAATTGCGCGCGGGCGACCATTATTTCCGTGTAGACCATATAACGCATTTCGGATTGCGGGTATTGCTTCAGAAAAGCGTCGGCAAGCGCCAGTATTTTGTGGGGGTCTTTCTCGGCCGCCAGAGCTTTCAGCGCATCGAGTTCCGGTTGGCTGTGTGCGCCTCGCTCTTTCCCCTGGGCGGTTTGTAGGGGTGCGTTCCATGCGTAGATCGGACGGAGCAATCGAGCCTTGCCGGGCCCTTCGGCGGAACGGGCGGGGCTGGGGCTAAGCGGGAGAATCAAAAGCAAAATAAATGTAAGATGTGCACGCATAGGTTCTTTGGCACCCCCGTGGGCAAAATCTGTGGAATTTCTTTGACTGGATTTCCGTACTCGGTTTCCGATTATACACCAGTCCGCCAACTTCTTCCTTTGTTCCTCACGGGGGAAAGTGGTGTCATTTGCCAGATGCCGGCGCTCCGACGTGCAGTCATTCCCGCCTGCGCGGGAACGACCCGGTGCGGCAGGCCTTTTCGGCGTTGCCCCCGAATGTTCAAGCCGGACTTATGTTAGATTGCCAAGCGTCACGGGGCGGCCATCGCCACAGCGGGTCTGGGAGGAGAGCCTTTTGGGGTTAAACAAATATCTGATGAAGAGCACCGTGGTGGCTGGCTTGGGAGGCCTGCTTTTCGGCTTCGATACGGCGGTGATTTCCGGAACGACGCGTGCGCTGAGCGACGTCTATAAGCTTTCCGCGGCGTCCCTGGGATTGACGGTCTCCATCGCGCTTTGGGGCACAATGTTGGGGTCACTGTTTGCCGGAATTCCAGGCGACCGTTTTGGCCGCCGCAACAGTTTGCGCGTCCTGGCTGCATTCTATCTGGTTTCGGCAATCGGCTGCGCCTTCGCCTGGGGCTGGTACCCGCTGGTAATCGCCCGCTTTATCGGCGGCCTTGGAATTGGCGGCTCGTCAGTTCTGGCCCCCATGTATATTGCTGAAGTCGCGCCCGCGAAGTGGCGCGGCCGGCTGGTGGGCGTGTTTCAATTCAATATTGTCTTTGGGATTTTGGCCGCTTACTTTTCCAATTACCTGATCGGCCTGCTGCACCTTGGCGCAACCGAGTGGCGCTGGAAACTGGGGATCACCGCTGTTCCAGCAGCCTTTTTCCTTTTCATGCTCTTCACCATTCCGGAGAGCCCGCGCTGGCTGGTGAAGATGCATCGGGTGGAAGAGGCACGGCAGGTTTTGCAAAAGACCGGCGAAGAGAATTACGAGAAAGAAATACAGGGAATGATTGGGTCGCTGGACTCACGTCACGCCAAAGAGGGCCTGTTTTCCTGGAAATTTCGAAAGCCGATCTTCCTGGCGGTATCGATTGCCATGTTCAACCAGCTTTCGGGAATTAATGCCATTCTCTATTATGTGAATTTCATTTTTGAGCGCGCCGGCTTCAGTAAGGATTCCGGCGACCTTCAGGCCGTGGCCATTGGCGCCACGAACCTTATTTTCACACTGCTGGCAATGTCGGTGATCGACAAGATTGGCCGCAAGACGCTGCTCTTAATCGGCGCGGTGGGTACCGCGGCTTGCCTGGGAGGCGTGGCCGCAATATTCCTCACCGGCAGACACGAAGATCTATTGTTATGGATGCTGGTTGGGTTTATCGCATCTTTTGCTTTCTCGCAAGGAGCGGTGATCTGGGTGTTTCTGGGAGAAATTTTTCCCAACCAGGTCAGGGCGAACGGCCAAAGTTTGGGCAGCTTCACCCACTGGTTTATGAACGCGTTGATCTCCTGGACATTCCCGCTGATGGCTGCCTCGTCAGGCGCATATCCATTTGTCCTTTTTTCGGGCATGATGGTTGTCCAGTTCCTGGTTGTTCTGTTTTTCTTTCCCGAGACGAAGGGGATCCCTCTCGAAGATATGGAGAGAAAGTTGGGAATTGGCTGAGTGTCGTTAGATGTTAAAGCGGGAGCCTGGCGGTTTCACTCCTGTTCCTTGCCACATTACTCTTAAAACCGATTCCGGAGGTTTCACCTTTCATGTTCGGAGCCATCGAGGCAGGCGGCAGCAAATTCGTTTGCGCGGTCGGAACCAGTCCCACTGACCTCTTTTCCAGGATTGAGTTTCCCACTCATTCGCCCGCCGAAACTCTCGGCCAAGTGGCGGAGTATTTTGAAATTCAGGCGAAGCGCGAGCCGCTCCAGGCCATCGGCATCGCGTCATTCGGGCCGGTGGAACTCGACCCGACCTCGCCCCAATTTGGGTTTATCACCACCACGCCCAAGGCGGGCTGGCAAAACGTAGACCTGGTGGGAACATTCCGGAAAAAATTCAACGTGCCCATCGCCTTCGAGACCGACGTGAATGCCGCCGCCCTCGGCGAACAGCGTTGGGGAGCGGCTCAGGGGCTGGACACTCTGGTCTACGTGACCGCGGGAACGGGCATTGGGGGCGGCGGCCTGGTGGCAGGGCGTTTAATGCACGGGGCGCTGCATCCGGAGATGGGGCATATGATTATTGCCCATGACTGGAAGGCCGATCCCTTCCCCGGAGTCTGTCCGTTTCACGGCGATTGCTGGGAAGGCCTGGCGTCCGGACCTGCCATCGAGGCGCGATGGGGAGCCAAGGCTGAATTCCTTCTGAACGATCATCACTCCTGGCAGCTTGAAGCGCATTACATGGCGCTGGGGGTGGCCAATCTCATTTACGTTCTCAGCCCGCAGCGCATCATTTTGGGAGGGGGCGTGATGAGGCAGAACGGCCTTTTCCCCTTGATCCGGCGCGAAACGGTGGAACTCCTAAATGGATATATCCAGGCAAATAGAATCACAGAAGATATAGATAACTATGTTATACCGCCCCGGCTGGGCAGCAATGCCGGGGTCTTGGGTGCGCTGGCCCTCGCCGAGGCTGCCGCGAAGGGGTGAATCCACTGTGCTCCCGCCTGTTATTCCGCCGTCTGCGACGAAAACCGATTTCTTAAGAATCTTCTCAATAAATAATGTCCAGCGCGGTATCGAAGGACCGGTGCTGGAATCCCGCGTAGTGCCCGAAAATCGGTGATGCGACATTGTTGAATACATCCCTGGGGTTCGAGTGGTTGGTAAGATTCAGAACGGTCAGGGCGCCCCGCATGCGATGATTCTTAACCCAGGGCAAGGGCAATGTAAACTCCTTCCCCAACTTCAAATCGAGAGCCAGAAATACCGGAAGCCGGTGGGAATCGGCGGCCCCAACGTAGTTCTGGAGCGCATCCAGGGCGGAGAATGGAAACCCGGAGTGGATGTCAAAAACGGGGCCTGCTTCGATGCCCCAAATGTGAGTTTGAAACCGGCCGATCGTGATCAGGCGGTTGGGAACATCCGAGGGCAGGACGCCGTAAACATCGGGACGGATGACGGGCTGTTCGAATGGCACGTAGAGCATGTCCAGGGTATTCAGATCACCGCGGGCAAAGCTGTGAACGTACGAAATGCTCACCTCCGAATTCCCCGTCGCCACCACGCGAAGTGTGGATTCAAATTCCCGATATCGCGAGGTCCCCGAGCCGGAAAGCAGGAGAGCGCTTTCCGTCGAGCCAAGCGAGGATGGATTGACAATAAATCCGTGCAACGTCTGGCTGGAGAGATAAGTTGTGCGCAACATAACGTTGGGACGAAACTCATGGTCGACTTCCAAATTCCAGGTCAGGTTGTAGGGAGTGCTATCCAGGTGAGGCGTGTTGAAATCCATCATGTCTCCCTCGCTGCCGGCCACCAAATATCCATTGCGGAAAACTGTGGGTGGCGCCGTCAGGTTACCCAGGGCATCGAAAAGGCTGACCGTTCGCGTGGGGTTTTGAGTGAAGCGCCCGGCGAGCAAGGGAGCGTTATCAAAGAAAATACCAACGCCACCGCGCAGAACCGTCTTGCCCGCTGCTCCGGGAGAATACACCAAGCCCACCCTTGGCGCGAGAGCGACGGACCTTCCGATGGTGTAACCGGAATACCGCAAACCTCCATCCATGGCCAGACGTTCGGTGATGGACCAGTGGTCCTGGGCAAAGGCTGAGATTTCGGTGTCCGCGGCGCCCAGAGCATTGCCTCCGGAAAAATCAATCTGCTCCGCCAGTGATCGGTCCTCTCGCAGAATTTGAACCGGCTGCGAGTGGCTCGATCCCGAGTAATCCCGGTGGAGCGCCTCTCCGCCCACTGTGACTTCATGTTTTCCGTGCCAGGTTTTTGGAGAGAACTGAAATTTCTGGAGAACTTCCTCCTGGGTGCTGGTCCGGTCAAATCTGTTGAAAAAGTTCCCCCTCCATCCCTCAGGTGTTACCAGCATATCCGCCGCGCCCTGGCCGTGAGCGTTGTTGAGGAACCTGGTGAATTCAAAAAGCGTGGTGGAGGCGAGGCCGGAGCCGGAAAGGTAGCGGTCCTTGAATCCAATCGAAAAACCATTCTGGCCATAGTCGGAGGAAGCCGTCTGGGGAATCAGAGAATTGATGTTGGCGAATTGCCGCCGCAAAGGAAACACGTTGGCGTTGACGGTAATCAAGTGATTGGGAGAAACAATAAATTGGAAACTGGTCAGCGAATTCAAATCTTGCGACCGGATCAAATTATTGGGCCAAGGCAGGCCGCGCACGGGCTGCTTATCCACGTCATAGGCCAGGGCCTCAAAAAAATTCAGCCGATTGGCGAGCAGCGGCCCGGTGAGAAACACTCGGGGGTTGAAGTCGGCGATGCCGGCCAGCGTTCCGGCCTGAATCATCGGATTGGGTGTGAGGGCCTGCAATTCATACTTCCAGGTATCGGAAGGGGACCGCAACTGGATGCTGGTAAGGCCGCCTGAGAATCCCCGGTTTTCGGCCTGGTAACTCACCTTATAAACCTGCAAGGATTCAATGGCCACATAGGGCACATCAATGGAAAAACTTCCGGTGATAGGGTCGGCGGCTGTGGCGGCATCCACTTGCAGCAAGCTCTGGCTTTCGGATTCACCCTTGATGTTGATTTTTCCGTCAGGGGTGCGGACTACATCCGGAATCAGCGGCAAGGCCGCTTTGAATTTCTGCTCGGTCAGGGGCAGGGTCTGAAGTTGGGCGGCCCGGAGTTGTGCCGGGGGAGCTGCCTGTCCGGAAGATATTTCCGGCGCCTTTTCGTGTACTTCGACCTTTTCACGAACTACGATTCTTTTTGGTAAAACGATATCCACCACGGAAGGTTGCTGATCGTTAATCAAAAAACCCGCCTTCGACACAGGCTCATGGCCAACCGCGGCACAAGTGATGTCATAGGCGCCCGGCAGCAATCCTTCGATCTGAAATTCACCTTTCCGATCCGATTTGACCGCCAGGCCTTCTGTGGATAAAAGTCCGCCCGTGACCGTGCAGAGCGCCTCTTGGACGGGCTGGTCCTGTTCATTCACCACCTTACCTTTGAGGGTGTAGGTTTCCGGCGGGGGCAAACCCAAGGCCAGGATCTTTGACGAAACGAGGGCGGCACAGAAGAGCGCAATCAGGCGCCCGGGGCAAGGCAGTGCCCGAATGGAAAAAATGCGCGCGTAGGTCTCCGGCCGGCGTCTCACCACTTCAATCTAAAACCGAACTGTATTTCACGTGGGTCGCCCGGCCCTCCGGACGCAAGACCGGCAACGGGCCGAAGCGTATTGAAGATCTGACCGAAGCTGGGAGACGCCCAATCGCGCTGGGGAATATCAAAGTTAGCCCGGTTCAGAAGGTTGAAAATTTCGGTCCGAAACTCCAGGTTCTTGGACTCGGAGATGCGGAAGTTCCTGATCACCGAAAAGTCCCAACTGGAAAGCCCGGGGCCGGTCAAAATATTCCGTCCCGCATTGCCAAAGGTGAATTGCGCCGGGGCCGCGAAGGCGGAGCGTTGGATGAACTGGTTCGGCGTTTGGGTGGCAGGATAGAAACTGACTCCGGTAACATCGGGTCGGTCGGTCGGATTGCCCAGACCGATCACACCTTGCTCATCCGCGTGGCTCGGATCTCCGCTGATTTGCGGTGTAAACGGGCCTCCTGACTGTGCGGTGAACACCCCCGATAACTCCCAATCTTTAATCAAGTAATTCAGGCTGGAGTTGCCGGCCTGCCACATCGTCTTTCCGATCGGCAATTGATAAACGTAAGCCAATACCAGCCGATGGCGGTAATCGAAGTCCGAGCGCGCTTTCTCGGCTGCCAGGTCCATGGAATTCTGGGGGAAATTCTGATCGCGGCTGGTGGTGAATTCGCTCGAGTTGGTGTCAATCGACTTGGAATAAGTGTAGGCCCCGAGGAAGGACAAGCCCGCGGCAAAGTGTCTTTCCAACTTCACCTGCAAGGCATGATAGATGGATTTGCCGTTCGACTGCGTGTAGGAGAATCCGGAAAGATTGGGATATAGGCTGGGGCATGCCCCGGTGGGGCTGGCGAAACAAGCGGCAGGGTTGGAGTTTTTGGGTTGGTTGGGATCGGTTTCAAAGGGCAGGCGCAGTCCGCGCGTGCCCACGTAGCCTACATCCAACACCCAGTTGTTGAACAGTTGACGCTGCACGTCCAGATTCCATTCGTGCACCAGGCCGTCTTGAAAGTCGATTTGGAACGGGCTGAGGGTCGGATAAAAAGGTCCGACAATGCCGGCAAGGGCATTGCCGATCACGGCTCCGGATCCGACAGGGATTTGGCCCGTCGCAATGGCCGGAAAAGCCGCCCCGATGTTCCCGGCATTGATTCGGACAAACGGCGGATTGGCGGCCTTCAGGAAAAACACGTCCCCGAAAGTCTGATTATAGAAAATGCCGTAACCTCCCCGAATCACAGTTTGCGTGTTATGGAATGGCTGCCAGGCAAAACCAAATCGCGGAGCAAAGTCATCCTTGTCGGGTTGTTGCAGTGAACGATTCTCTCCGGTCCCGCCCAGAGAGGTCGTACCCACGGGAACAAACAGTCCTGTGTTTGGATCGACATTTTCCAGGGTTACGGATTTCGTTCCGGCGACCATGACCAAACCACTCTTGAAATCAAAATTCGCGAAGCGGTTATATTTGTCGGTGGTCAGGCCCTTATATTCATAACGCAATCCGTAACTCAGGGTCAGGTTCGACCGGACGCGCCATGTGTCCTGCCCGAAGAAATCGTATTCGCCCAGATGGCCGGAAATGGATTGTTGGAACCCCGCCAGCCAATCGGTGGGTAATCCCAATAATGCATCCGCTATGGAGTTTCCACAAATGAAGGCGGCGCCACAGCCCAGAGGTTGGGTCACCTGAGGATTTCCCAGCCCCCCGGTGACGAGTCCGGTGAAATCGAATTGCCCGCGAAGCAGGGAATCGATGGTGAAATTGCCTCGTTCGACGCTTCGCATGTCGATTCCATAGGCGAGCGTATGATTGCCTCGAACCTGAGTAACCGTGTCGGCGAGTTGAAACGTATTCACCGCGCCCGATTGAGGGTCGGTTGTGTCCGATCCCAGCCCATCGTAGGAGGAAAAATTCAGTTCGGGGTAACCGATGTGCTTGGCGCTGGCGGTGGGAAGCCCCTGAAGGCCCAATTGCTGTGCGATGGGATTCCCTTCGTCTTGATTATCATCCCGAATTTGCCAGCGGTTGTAACCGAACTTCAATTCGTTGATGACGCTATGATTGAATTCGTGCGTCCAATCGAATCCGGCCATCTGGTATTGGTCATGAGTAAAAGTGCCGAAGCCGGGAATGTTCGTGCTGGCGGCGCGGGAACTCGTATTGGAAGGGAGGAATTGATTGTCACCATTCAAGCTGTAGCGGAAGAAAAGATTGTCCTTCGCACCCCACCGGTGGTCCACGCGGCCAAAGAAATCATTGAAATTGATTTTGCGATTGACCTGAGTGGTGTAGTTGGGGCTGCCGCAACCGGCGCCCGATATATTGGGCTGGGGATAAAGATTCACCATGGCCTGGCCCGCCGGGTCGGCTGCCGGGAGAACCTGGTTGATGTTGGTGAAGGGTTGTACCAACCCCTGGCCAAGGGCGAGGGGATTGATTAAGAGAGTTTGAACAGGGCAGTCTGGACTCAGAAGGTCGGAGAAATCGCCGTTGCGTTCGGCGAGGGTGGGGACCACGGCCCGGTTAAAGAAAGCGCGATTTTCCCTCAACAACTCAAAGGCAGAAAAGAAAAACGTCCGGTCGTGCCCGTTATAAACGCCGGGAACGACGACCGGTCCGTCCGCTGTGGCCCCAAATTGATTGCGGTGGAAGGGCGGGACGGTGGGGTCAAAAAAATCGCGCGTGTCGAGAGCGCTGTTACGGAGGAATTCGTATAGTTCGCCGTGCAGAGTGTTGCCGCCCGACTTGGTGACGACGTTCATTTGCGTGCCGGCGTGAGCTCCGAACTTGGCGTCGTAGACGCCCGTTTCCATGCGCATTTCCTGGACCGAATCGAGCGGTGGGGCTACTGTAAATTGGCCCACTCCAATGGCCGTATCGTCAAGGCCGTCGAGCCAATAGGAGTTCATCGAATCTCGCATGCCGTTGACGTTGATGGCTCCCCCTCGGTCACTGATTCTTGATCCCGAAGTCCCGGGAACCACGCCGGGAACAAGCAAGGTCAACTCCAGAAATTGGCGGCCATTAGTGGGTATTTCCTCCACTTTTGTCTGCTCGAGGGTTGTGCCCACCGACGAAGTTTGGGTTTCAAGAACCGGTGCGCCCTCGTTTACGTTGACCGTGGTGGACTGCATGCCGATTTTGAGCTGGAAGTTGACCTTCAAATGCTGGTTCACGTCCAGGTTCAGAGGGCCCCGGTCCGATTTCTCAAACCCCTGCTTCTGCGCGGTCAGGCGGTATTGCCCCGGAGGTAGAAGAGTGATGTCATAGCTTCCATCTTCCAAGGTCGTTGAGCCCCTCTGGAAGCCGTTGTTCTGGTTGACGGCGGTGACCACCACTCCGGGTATTACTCCCCCGGTTGGATCTGTGACCAGTCCCGTAATGCCGGCTTGAAATGTTTGTCCGAAGGCCGGACCATTTCCTGCTACCAGGATAGTTAGGAGGAAAAATCCAAGCGAGGACATCATCCTTCTCATATTGAAAAGCTCCTTGATAATCATCTCTGGCTTCAGACCCTTCCTAATTTACACAAGCTTTTAAGAAATCAGTATGAGTTCGGGATTCAAGGTATGACTTTGACTTCCGGCCTACGGTTTCGGCCAGCACGCCTCAGTCAGTGTACACCAGAATTCTGCCGGCAGAGGGAAGTCGTGTGGAAAAAGGCATGTTCTTTGGGTTGAAACCCTGCTGTCCATTAGCCATCCCCGGGGTGGGGTGGCGTCACGAGGGTGAATGAAGTCTCTGTGCCCGGACAAATCACTTCGGCGGTGAGGTTGCCGCTCGCGACAGATCGGAAACGGCCAAATTCGCCCCCCAGTCATTGACGGGACCGTCGCTGGATGAACTTTTCGCAATCTTAGTTTCATTCGAAAGTTCACTCAAATCATGTTCGACCTTGTTCCACCGCCGTGGTTGTTGTTGCAGAGAGTTGGCGGCGGGATCGCTAAAAAAGGCGAGCAAGTCCTCGCGAAGGTCCGGCGAGACTCCGGCAAAACGTTCGCGCTCAAGCTTGTGAAGCAATTGAGCATACGCCAGGTCGCAATGGATGTACTCACCGGGCTCAGTGGGCCGGCCGGTATCCAGGTTTACGTTAGGCGGATCAAATCCGCCCGAGTTCAATACATTGAGAAGTGATTCGTAGTTCGATACTGTGGCCCTCAAACCCTCGGCAAAAAACCGTTCCGTTTCTACCGTCGGTGCGTGGAAATCAAGCGAATTGAGGAACCAGAATTTTGGAATAAGCCTGAAAACAAATGCCGTGAGCTTATCTCCGGGTCCGGGCTTGGTATATTTCCCGCGCCACGCTTGGTAGCTTTCACGCGAGAGGTGATACAGCTTTTGATGATCCACACTCGAGGCAAGACCTTCCAGTTCCCTTCGCCGCAGGGCCCAGGCCACTTCCGCCATTTCCGGAATGAGTTTTGAAGCGAGTTTGCGGTAGGCGCTCAAGGCCAGGTTCAGATTCAACATTTGCTTGGACAATTCCAGACCATAAGTCTTTTTGAAGGCGCGATCGAGCAACGGCTTGGCAACCTTAAATCCAATCCAATCCCGGTAGGCCTGGGGCGCGTTGTGCATGGCCACCTCTTCCAACACGTCAAAGCCAAACTCGGTGAGAACATGGGCTTCCGGATCCTGTTCCCAGGTCATGCGGTCCCCGAATTTATTGCGCAATTTGGGGTAGAGGAGCGGGACGGAACGGTTCACCGCAATATCGTGGCCCTGGTTGTCCGCCACATAGTGAGAGACCGCTCCAAGGGCGAAGGCGTATTCGTTCAGATTCTGCGATTCAGCTACCAGCGTGCTGACAAAATCAGCGCTCCTGACGTAATGGGTAAGGTGGCTGAAGAATCGGCTGCCAAAAGGGTAGTAACCCATGTCCTGAATCACGGAGCCGCCATACGCATAGGCGTGGGCTTCGCGCAATTGTTCCGGCGTGGCGTTCGGGAAACGCCGCAGCAAAGAAGCCTTGATCGGCCCGTCCCATTCCGAGTCGATGATGGCTTCGTGAGTCAGAACCGAATAGCCGAGTGAAGGAGGCATGGAACAAAAACTCAAAAAGAAAAACAGGGCAACCGTGAAAATCCTGGAATGCACCCGCGCTGTGAATCTCTCCATCATTGTTCCTGGATAATGGCCCTGTCTCCGGCCAAATTCAAGTTTCCATTCAGCTAAGCCACGAAGTACCTTTGACCTCGCGACCGCAGTCCTCACAATTCTCGCTCGGATAGGCGGCCGATGGAATCCGGTAAAGACCTGCATTTGGGGAGGATGAAAAAGCGTGCTTGGAGGCTGGTGCGAATTGGGCGGGGCCAATCCTAAGTCTCGCGAAATTTGGCGGACTTGAGAATTTTTCGGATTTCGGCGGCAATCAGGTCGCCCATGCGTGAAGTCGTGACGGGACGTTTGCGGCCGGGCATTTCAGAGGTGCGCACGCCGCGCTTCAGCACTTTTTCGATGGCGGCCTCGAAGGCCGCGGCCACGTTTTCCATGCGGAACGAATACCGCATCATGAGGGCGGCGGAAGCGATGGCGGCCACCGGATTGGCGCGATTGCGGCCGGCAATGTCCGGCGCGCTGCCGTGCACGGGCTCGTAGAGAGCGTAGCGTTCGCCCAGGCTGGCGGAAGGAAGAAGGCCGATGCTTCCGGTGAGCATGGCGGCCTCGTCACTCAAAATATCGCCAAACAAGTTATTGGTCAGGATCACGTCAAAGCTGGTGGGCCGTTCAATCAATTGCATGGCGCAGCTATCCACATAAATGTGATTGAGTTCGACGTCCGTATAGGAGCGCCCGATTCGGGTGACCACTTCGCGCCAGAGGCGTGAGGTTTCGAGCACGTTGGCCTTATCCACCGAAGTCAATTTCTTGCGCCGCGTCCTGGCCAGTTGAAAGGCGCGATGCGCCACGCGCTCCACTTCGTGCTCGCGATAAATCTCTGTGTTGATTCCCATGCGCTCGCCATTCTTGGCGAAGATGCCGCGCGGGTTACCGAAATAGATTCCGCCCATCAGCTCGCGGACGATTACCAGGTCGGTGCCGCGTACAAATTCCGTTTTCAATGCTGAAAGTCCCGCCAACGAATCAAGCACCTTGGCGGGGCGCAGGTTCACGTACAAACCCATTCGCTGGCGAAGCTGAAGGAGCCCCTGTTCCGGACGAATCTCCGGCCGCTTAGTGTCCCACTGCGGGCCGCCCACAGCGCCCATCAGGATGGCGTCCGAGTTGTTGCAAATGGCAATGGTTTCGGCGGGGAGAGGCACGGCCGTGGCATCCACTGCACTTCCGCCGATCAGTCCAGACTGAAATCGGAAAGTGGGGCCGCGAACCTCTTCAATCGTTTTAAGCGCCTTGACGGCTTCGGCCGTAACTTCGGGGCCAATCCCGTCCCCCGGCAAGAGCGCCACCCTGAATAGGCCTTGCATTATCTATAATCTACGGGATTCGGCAGGTAAAAATCAAGCTGTTTCTGTGGAAAATGTGTGGAAAACGGCCAGGATTTTCTTGGTGTTATATAATTCCGGCTAGGATAGAATAAATGTTTTATTTTGTTATACTTATATCGCTTCTATGCATCGACAGGCTAAAGCGTAAGCGATTGAAAATAAGAGTGTTAATCAATCAACGTTATTCCAGGTTTCGATAATTAATTTTTGAAATGATTAATAGCCACCGGGGAAAAATCTATCAGTAAGCTTGTTAGAATGGACTGGGTGGGCGGCCAAATCGGCGCTTTCCGCGATGCGCTTAATTTCATAGGCAGCCTTGTTGGCTGCTTGCAGATATGCTCGCGCTGCCGCTTCCACCACATTGTGGCTGGTGGATTTTCCGGTAAATTCCCGACCTTCAAATATGGCGCGAATAGAAACTTCCGCCATGCCATCCGTTCCCGGGCCCACCGTGTGCACGGAAAAATCCGATACCGTTCCGGGCACGCCGGTAATCCGGTCTATGGCGCGAAAGGCTGAATCGCACGGCCCCTCAGCGGTGGCGGAGTCGTGGAAAACGCGGCCCTCTTTTTCAAGCTCCACCGTTGCCGTGGCCCGGCCTTTGCTCGAGGATACGGATTGGAAAAGCCGGAGCGTGTACGATTCCGGCAAATGATCCAGCCCTTCGCTGACGATGCCGATCAGGTCTTCGTCATAAACCTGTTTCTTGCGGTCAGCAATCCGGCAGAATAGTTCGTAGGCGCGTTCGATTTCCGGCTTGCTCAGGGTATAGCCCATATCCGTGTAACGCTGCGCCAGCGCGTGGCGCCCGGAATGTTTTCCCAGCACGATGTGGTTGCTGGGCGCGCCTACGGTGAGCGGTGTGATGATTTCATAAGTGATGGCATTCTTCAGCACGCCATCTTGGTGAATGCCCGCCTCATGGGCAAACGCGTTGCGGCCCACAATGGCTTTGTTGCGCTGCACCACCATGCCGGTGAGCCGGGTGAGCATTTGGCTGGAAGCATAGAGCTCTTCGGGATGGATGTCCGTAAACACGGGAATCACGTCGCGGCGAACGTACATGGCCATCACAATTTCTTCCAGAGCCGCGTTGCCGGCGCGCTCCCCGATGCCGTTGATGGTGCATTCGATTTGCCGCGCTCCCCCCTGAATTCCTGCCAGCGTGTTCGCCACAGCCAGGCCCAGATCGTCGTGGGTGTGCGTGCTCAGCATCACGCCGTCCATGCCGGGGACGCGCGCCTTGACGTCCGCGAACATCTGCAGGTATTCGGGTTCAATGCAATAGCCCACCGTGTCGGGAAGGTTCAGGACGTTGGCGCCTGCTTCCACAGCGGCGTGGCAGCACTCAATGAGGTAGCTGCGGTCGGTGCGCCCGGCGTCCTCGGGAGAAAACTCGACATCGGGGCAAAGCGATTTGGCGTGGCCCACCGACGCGGAGATCATCTTCAAGATTTCCTCGCGCGTTTTGCGCAGCTTGAACTTCAGGTGGATGTCCGAGGTGGCAAGAAAAGTGTGGATGCGCGGGCGCGCCGCTTCTTTAAGCGCGTCCCAGGCGCGGTCAATATCCTTGGCGTTGGCGCGGGCCAGGGCAGCGATCACCGGGCGGCGGACTTCGGCTGAAACGGCCTTTACGGCTTCATAGTCGCCCACTGACGCGATAGGGAATCCGGCCTCGAGAATGTCCACACCCAGGCTGTCAAGCTGGCGGGCCATCTCCAATTTTTCTTGAACGCTCATGCTGCAGCCCGGTGACTGCTCGCCATCGCGCAGCGTGGTGTCAAAAACAAAAATCTTTTCGGGCATGGGGATGACCTCCGCCCCGCTCGATCCGCAAAACCATCGAGGCGCGTGAACCGATGGTTGGGAATCATCGGGAGTTCAGCCAGTTTAACAACCTACCGGTCGGTAGGTCAAGAATATTTACTCACGGATAGTCTCCTGATTTTCCTGGGAGCGCGGGCGTCTCGCCCGCAATCAAGTGATAAGGAAAAGGCGGGCGAGACGCCCGCGCTCCCAGAGTGCAAATTGGGACCCCACCTATGCGTGATCTCGATCGCCTAAATTCCAAATTACGGAGCGTGGGCGCCACGCAATAGGGGTGAAGGCGGGAGCGCTGCGAACTTTAGCGGCTTATTTTCAATGACTTGAAGGCGTGCAACCGATTGAATCGCCACCCCGTCAAATATAGTTTAAGGAGGTAATTTATGACTTTCATGAAGAGAGCCCTCCTATCTGTGATCTTGCTTTTCGCGCTGACCGGGACACTGACAGCGTCAGTGTTGGAGCCATGGAAGCACCCGGCGCACGACAGCAATCGTAGTGATTACGTAAGGAATACGTTCAGTGGAAAATCGGTGGTTGCTTCCGCCGCCGGAGCGGGCCTTAACCAGGCTCGAAATGTACCTCATGAATGGGGGCAGGGCGCGGGCGGGTTTGGGAAGCGCTTCGCCTCGTCGTTCGGAACTCATATCGTGAATAATTCCATTCGCTATAGCGTGGCCGGCGTCCGGCATGAGGAGTTGAGCTATCGCCCGTCCGGCAAACACGGCTTTGCTCCGCGAATGGCATATGCCCTGGAAAGCACAGTGATCACGCATAAGACCACGACCGGCAAAAAAACGGTCGCAGCCGGGAACCTATCCGGCGCTTTCGGCAGCGGTATGATCTCGCGCGCATGGCAGCCGGCGTCCACTCGGACGCTTGCCGGCGGACTTAGTTCCGGCGGCATCACCCTCGGCATTACAGCCTCCACCCACGTGGCGCGAGAATTCTGGCCACATCATCATCACGCAACCAGCTAGGCAACTTAATCCTAATCCCGCTTGCACAAACATGCGGGCGATTCAGAGAGGGACCGAGAGGGGAGCCGAGGAGGGCGCCCCTCTTTCCCTTTCCGAGTCCGTCAGTCGACGGCTCATTTCCGTCCGTGCATGTATACCCACAGCGCCGACCTTCAGGTCGGCACGTTTGGGAAAAATAGAGATGCCGACCTGAAGGTCGGCGCTACTTGAAGTCGCTCTTTATATAGAGTGCGGTACGTCAGCCGACGGATTGCTCCTGCTTTGGCTTTGCCCCAGCCGGCCACAATTAACCATAACTTCACATTAGCTTCACCCTCGGAAAACATTCACCACGGTACAGTGCATCCTGCCGTGGCCAACCGCAGCAGGGTATGTCAGTTAAGCGGACGGACCCGCGCCAAATCAAAGGGGGAAAATTTCATGTCCAAACACGCAGCAGAGCATCATCATAAGGCAGCTGAGCACCATGAGCACGCCGCCGGTCACCACAAGAAGGCGGCGCATCATCACGAAGCGGGTGAGCATGAAAAAGCCGCACATCATGCCCACGCCGCGCATGGGCACCACCTCCATGCGACCCATCATGCCTCGGAAGCGGCAAAGTCCCACGTCGAGGAACACGGGCACAAATAATCGCTGTAAAAACAGTCGGGAATTCGGTAGCGCGGACTCGCCTAGGCGAGTCCGCGGCTCGTCCTTGCAAAACCTGGTGTAGCTCCGACCGGGGAGGCCTTCCCGTAGGGGCGCCCCTTGGGGCGCCCGCGGATTTCACAACGCGACTTCTTGTCTCCGTGGTCAGCCGAGGCCCCATTGGGGCGAATGTCGCCAACCCACGGCTCACGCCATGGGCCAAGTTATCCCGCTCCTCCGGAGTCGAACCCGCCGGGTCGCGCCTACGTTCCGAACTATGGAATGTTGGCGACATCAAAACTAAAATTAAATGAATTTCCTCTTCTGACTTTGTTGTTTGTGGCGGAGACCTAAACCCATAAATCGCAAAAAACGCGACGTATGGGCCACCCGCGAGGGCCGGTCCACCAAGCTGTGACTCATCACGCCTCTCCTGACTTCTGGGCCTCCTGCCGGTCTCTTCCTGTCGCGGTGCAGGGACTTGCCGACAAGGCGTTTGCCTTGTTGAAGGCCGATCCACGGCATCCCTCTCTTCACTTCAAAAAGGTTGGCAGATTCTAGTCAGCAAGGGTCGGCTTGCATCATCGGGCGGCAGGTGTGGAATCATCAGATGGGGTGGTCTGATTCTGGAATGGAGCCCATTCTGGATATGACCGAGTAATCGGGTAACCAATCGGTCGCGCGGATCACGCCTGGGCGAGCTTGTGGTTCTTTATTCGCAATACGCGCTGACCCCGCGCACGCGGGATCAGCGCTCCGCTTAATTGCTTTGCAGCCCAGTCCGCTTATTCCTGTGGCGGATTGGCGGGCTGCTGGGAGGCAGATTGCGCTTGCGGTTCCGCCGCCTGCGCGGTCGCCACGCTGGGAGGAACCATCAGCGTTAGTTGAACGCGCCGGTTCTCCTTGCGCCCTTCCCGGGTTTTGTTGTCCGCGGCTGGAGAGGCTTTACCATAGCCCAGCATGGAAACCTTCACCAGCGGGACGTTGTAAGTCAGCGTCAAGTAGCGAACCACGGCGTCCGCGCGTCGGCGGCTGAGGTCCAGGTTATAGTCTTCGGATCCGATCCTGTCGGTATAACCCTGGACTTGAATCACGTAGTGCTTCTGAGTCTGGACGGTCTGCGCGAACTGGTCCAGTTGGTCCTTGCCCTCTTTGGTGAGCTTGTCGCTATTGAAGTCAAAAAGGACCGCCACCTTCTGGTTGGGCTGATAGTTGTCCACATTCTCAGCCATTTCCTGCGCCGTCTTGGCGTCGGTCTCGCCCTGCTGGGCAAGAGTCTGAGCGGACTGGGCGTGCTGGTCTGCCGCCTCAGCCGACTGCGATGCCTTGTCGGCGGAATTTTGCGCGGTGGATATGCCGCGCTCCGTCTTGGCGTCAAGGTCTTTCACGTCCTGGGCGTTTTGCTGAGTATCCTTGTCCACTTTGTCGATGTGATTTCGAAGGGGTGAAACCGCTTTGGCAACGTAGTTCTTGGTTGCGCAGCCAGTGGTCAGGAATGCAAAAGCGCCGATCAGACTTAGTGAAGTTCCCAATTTTGCATAGCGCATGTTTTCTCTCCCAAGCCGAAGAATAATAAGTAACGGCCTTTCCCATCGCATTTGAAGTGCCAACTTCCACGATGGGTTAAATTATTGGAATCACAAGGATTGCTCTCGGCCATGAAAACGCCGCACTGGAATTTTATGCCGGGGGCTCGTAAATAATTCCAGCGCGCATCCTTGGACTTGGAAGAAGTAGCCAGTTGACGAGGGGAAAAGAAACCGGGACTCGGGGCTGGGGACGGGAATAAGCAGACAGTAGACCGCAGATAGCAGACTGGGGGTGGGCACAATCTACTTCTCATCCAGTTGGCAAACTTAGCGGGAGGGATTCCGCCTGAGCGAGTCCGCGGTTTTTCTCACGAATAAACCGCGGACCTCGGCCCAAGTGGGTGGCCACTTTGCTTGCAGCTATCTTCCGAGGAACTCGACGTGAACATATGTCCCCAGCCGGACGTTATATGCCAGGTACCAACCGATGTGGTCAGGATCGTCATAGATCACGATTTCGTCCTGGTCCCATAGCCAGTCATTACAGTAATCGTAGTCCGCAGGCGCGACACTGAAAAAGAATCCGTTAAATGAGAAGCGGTCCCGTCCTCCGCCCCCCAGCCGCCAGACGTGGCTGCGGCCAATGCCTCCGGTGAAGCGGCCATGCTCCCAGGGATGGTCCATGTGATAGTTCTGATCCCCTCGGCCTGTGTCATGGCCAATCCATTGGCCATTGGTGTGGACGTGCGGTGCGTTAGGATGCTGGGGCACGTCCTGGAAATTGCGCCTCTGCTGGGGAGCGGCCTGCGGGGCAGCTTGCGGCGCGGCGTGGGGCGCGTTGCGCACGGGTGCCGGACCGCGCTTGGGTATGTATGGTCTAGCTTGCCCGCCACCTCTTTGCTCTCCGCCCCTGTTTTTCTCGCCTTGTGCGAATGCCGGGATTGACAGCGCCAATAAAACTGCAAGAATCAAACCAAATCTGCTCATTTAAGCCTCCAATTGGTCAGGAAGTTTCAACATCTGGTGCCAACCCAATCCTTAGAAATACGGGTGTATGCGCGGAATTGCAATCAGGTAAAGACCTGAGACGGTATACAGTAGAGTGTAGATACTAAATTTAAAAAGGTGGCGGCAGGTCGTATGTTGTCAGCGGGGGAAGGCGATCATTTGCGAGGCAACTCTAAATCACGTACCCAACCCTCAATCAGGCCGCCTTTTTGTCCTCCGTTTGCGCTATCACAAAGCGTTCAAGTGCGGCCCGATCGGAGGCCTCGGGCTCGATAAATTCCAAAGCCGTGCCCTGGGAGCCCGATTTGCCGGCAACTTTGGCCATGATTTTCAGGGGCTGGGTTTCTCCGGGAACGGAAAACTCGATTTCAACGATCTCGCCATCGGCGATGCCGCCGGATCCCTCCAGCAGGATGCCACCTTGAGCAAGATCGAGGCTGCGCGCCTTAAAGCGCCGCCCCCCCAGAGTGCATTTGACATCCACTCCCAAAGGGAGGCGGATGTATCGCCGGCGCTCCTGAATCATTATGCCGCGCGCGGCGCTAAACAGCCCACGCAACTTGACAACGCTGAAAGGCTTGGCGATATAAAAAGTAACGCCTGAGGCAAACCCCTCGCGCATGGTGGCGATGTCGTCGCAGGATGTAAACATGAGAATGGGCACCCTTGGGTTGGCGGAAGATTGGCGGATGCGTTTGGTTAATTCAAACCCATTCAAGTTGGGCATGTGCACGTCGAGTGCGACCAGGTCAAACTTTTCCTGCATAACGCGCTGCGCTGCTTCGCGGCTGTCGGTGAGGCCCACCACGTTGTAGCCCAGTGGGCCCACAATACTCTTGAACAATTCGAGCGCCGCCATTTCGTCATCGACGGCCAATATCTTAAGGTCAATTGGCATTTCACCCTCCTGATGGTGATTGCATCGGCGGGCCGGGCTTGTAGCATGAGGGCGGGAGAAGGCAGTAGGCAGAAAGCAGAAGGCAGAAGGCAGAAGGCAGAAGGCAAGAAGGGGATAGACGATAGACATAAGGTTGGATTAACGCTCAGGGCGGTTAGCAAAGGCCAACCATAGACAGAATGCTGGGGGAAGGCTGGGGCGGCTAAAGCTTTGGCCAGGCAACGTGGACGGCGGACATTATGCTTTCCAGCGCATCCTGAGTCGCCGCGGAGGGCTGATGTTTTTGCTGCACTTCACGGACAGCCAGGCCGAGTTCGCCGAGCCATTCTGAACTTGTAGTGGCGGGATATGTGGCGGCGGCGCGCAGGCGTTCTGAGGCTTCCGGCTTTCCGGCGCGTGCTAACTCGTCCGCCAGATTCAGCACGAATGCGCGAAGATCACTTGGACTGGAGAACGTCTTCATGGCCCTAAAAGAAGCGGACCCGCCACATGACGGGTCCGCAAGTCCAACTATTGCTCACTTGGCACATTGACTACCCGAGCTTAGTCCCGATCCCAGCCTCGGTGCCAGCCTCTATCCCTATGATAGCGCCGCCAATGCTCACGATGGTACCGGTAATAGTAAGCATTAGGCTCCGGCTGGTAGTAGTACACTGGCGCGGGCTGATAGTAGTAGCTGGGTGTGCCATAGGAGAAGTAAACGTGGACTCGATGACGTTCACGGGCGCTGGCCGATATGGGCGCCAGAGCACCAACAAATAGCGCAAGGAAAAAAGCCAGAATCAAAGTATATTTGGGTTTCATAAAACCCTCCTTTTCCTTACATATTATTAGATGCCTGCAATACCCGAATGTTGGCCGATTGCAGGTCCATGAAAATAAAGGTCTTATGCCGACGAATCACGGTATTGCCTCAGCCTTAGACTTCCCAAGGCAGAGCCGTGCGCCACGGAACGATCGCCAATGCCCGGCCTCCTGCTTGCCGTCAAGAAAGTCCGCCCCAGCGAAACTACTTGTGGAAGAGGACTGACCCTCAGCGGTTGACCTCCTTGCGATGGGCCACACGCAAAACTAAAACAGTTTCGCCGTCATCTTCAATCCGGCAGACGGCTCGAAATGATCCGATCCGATATCGCCACAGACCAGCTTTATCGCCTGACAAAGGTTTTCAGTTTTTGTGGGGATTGCCTTCGCCGCAGACCCGCCCTTGAAGAAAACCAATTATGCGTTTCTGCGCGGCGCGGTCCAACTTCTTGAGTTCACCCAGGGCTCGCGGCTCGAAGTTAACCTTCCATGCCAAGTTGTTTGACCACCTCAGCCAACGGGATCGAGGGCAAGTCTTCTTCCAGCCGGGCGATGGCGATCAGGTAGTCCTCCTGCTCGTCCAGGAATTCCTCAATCGCCTTTTTGGCATAATAAGACTTGGGCCTGCCGGTTCGTTTAGAAAGCCTGTTAAGCCGCTTTTCCATTCGGGGATGGAGCCGAAGAGTCAACATGGCAATCAAAATCCTCCCACTTGAAATACATGTAATACACTCTACCACAATTGCGATTGACTACTTCGGTCCCCCCGAATCAGCTAGGAAAACGCAAGCCTTCGATCACCCAATTCCTCAATTCCCCGGACCGAGTTTCCGGTCGAGGAAATTGGCCGCGGCGTGGTAGGCGGCGAGCCAGGTCTTGTGCATCAGGAAATCGTGGATCTCGTCGGGGAAGACGAGTTGCTCGAAATACACACCTTGCTTGCGTAGCGCTTCCGCCAGGTGGATGGTCTCGCTGAAGGGCACGTTGCGATCATCATCGCCCTGAATCAAAAGAACGGGCGAACGCCAGGATTTGATGGCGGCCAGCGGACTGGACTCAAAGGCCAGCCGCGAAACGTTCAGGTCGGCGGCAGGATCGTAGGCGGCCACAAAATGGTGGATCTCCAGATTCCAATCGTGGACGCCGTGCATGTCCACCCCGGCGGCAAACAAGCCTGAAGCGCGGGCGAGGCCGAGCGCTGTCAAATAACCTCCATAGGAGCCTCCCCAAAGACCGATGCGCGCCGGGTCCACGTCGGGCCGACCGCGCAGGTAAAGGCCTGCCCCCATCACGTCATTAAATTCGCTGGCCCCGGTGGCGCCGTAATTGAGAGCCTCGCGGAATTCCATACCGTACCCGATGCCGCTGCGGTAATTGACCGCCAGCACGACGTATCCATGACTCGCTAAATACTGATTCATGCCATACGCGTTGTGGTAATACTGCATGTAATGCCATCCGAGCAGCATTTCCCGGCGTGATCCTCCATGAAAGAAAATCAACGCCGGATGTCGCTCTCCCGCTTTGGCGCCCGGAGGAAGAAAAAGCTGGCCGTGAATGCGCATTCCGTCGGCGGCGGAGATGATCACCTGTTGCGGCTCCACCAGCGACGCGGAAGGGAAATCGGCGGGGATGGTCTGGGGCGCGAGGTCGGATAATTCGCTTGAGCCGACAACGATGCCCGGACGCGCCGGCCGGCGCGCGTCCGATCGCAGGAGGGCGATGGCTTTGCCGTCGCTGGTCATGACCGGCGCCCACTCAATGCCGGTCCCGCTGGTGACGGCGGTCGGCCGTCCGCCCGCCACGCTTACTTTCCAGATGTGACGGCGGTCAATGTCATTTTGATTGGAAGCAAACAGAACCTGACTCCGATCGGGGCTGAGAGAAGTGTGCTCCACTTCAAATTCTCCCGGAGTCAACAGCTCCGCGCGGCCGCCCTCGGTGGAAACTGAATACAGGTGAGTCCAGCCGTCGCGTTCCCAGGGAAAAACCAGGTGGCCGCCGGCGCCCCAAAGCAATTGGTTGTCGGCTGGAACTTCGCGAAATGCGCTGCCGCGCCCTCCATCGGCTTTCCAAACTTCGCGCCCTCCGCCCGCCGCCACATCGGCAATTCGAATCGACCAGGGCTGGGCGGTTCGTTTGGGACCAAACATGAATGCTTCCCGATTGGCGGGCAATCGAATGAACGCCACTTGCTTGCCATCGGGAGACCAGGCGGGCTCGATATCCCGGTCGACGCTAGGGTCAAGATAACGCAAAGACTTGCTTTGAACGTTGTAAACGCCGATGAACCCGTGATCGCTGCGCGAGCTGGCGAAGGCGAGATCGGACCCGTCCGGCGACCAACGCAATGAATCTATCTTTCCCTTGGAATGGACCAGTTGCGCCGCTTTTTCACCTCCTGATATTCTCACCAGCCAGACTTGATCTTTATAAATGTAGGCTACGCTATCGCCCTTGGGAGAAACAGCCGCTGAATGACCCTCGGCCAATCGCCGGGGCGCACCGCCGCTGAGCGCCACAATCCAAATGCCCTGATCGACTCCGGCGGCGTTGCTGGCCGGGTTGGGATAGTCGCCTCCATTTTCAAAATCGCCGCCCCGGCCATAGACGATGGCGCTCGCGTCGGGCAGCCATGACAATTCCGCAATATCCTGACCATCGTCATCCGCATAAGTTGTGACCGCCCGCGCTTGGTATCCTTTCGCGTCAGCGGAAGACTCCGCCACCCACACGTTGCGCGCGCCCCCGGCATTAAATACCCATGCGACCTTGTCCCCCGTGGGCGCAGCCGTAAGACCATCGGGGAATGGCGCGCTCAAGACCTGCTCGAGCGTGAAGGGCTTCTGTTGCGCGCCTGCATGGGCGGCAACCATCAAAATCACGGGCAGGGCAGTCGCAAACAAGTTCTTTGTGAGTCTTAACGAGAACATAACGAATTGCTCCTTATCAGAAATATCCCGGGTAAAGAAGTTTGGATTCGGATTCCAATTCCGGCAGCACATCGTACGCAAGGGCCCGCGGCGGGTCAACCGAAGAATGACAAATGATCCACGCGAAAAATCCGGCCTAAGAAGGTGCGCAGCCCCCAGCTTTTCTTGACATCCCATGCGAGCGTCGAATACCATCCTTCACTTGCAAATGCTTGACGCTTGCAATTTTTCGTTATCTTGCTTGTCTCGAAGAACTTATTAGGAATTTATCTGAGAAGGCTCAACATTTTCCTGGCCATGGAGGATTCAATGAGGTTGAAAGAGATCGATGATTCCTGCCCGGCGGCGACGCAATTGCTGAAAGGATTTAGGCTGGCGGTTGAAGCAACGCTAATTTTTCTCTGCACGTTGGGGATGGCGCGCGCGCAGTCGTTTCGCGGACTGATTCTTGGGACCGTGACCGACCAAAGCATGGCGCCCATTCCAGGAGCCACCGTCACCGTAAAGAATCAGGCCACAAGTCTCACGCGCACGGCGCTGACCGACGACGAGGGTCAGTTCAATGTTCCCGAGCTTCCCATTGGGACCTACACCGTGACGGTGACCAAGGAAAGGTTCGGGTCAGTGTCGCAACCCGACGTGGCCGTGGACGTAGGGGCAGAGCGCCGCGTGGACGTGCATATGGCTCCCGCCAGGGTCGAGCAGACGGTGGAAGTTCACGCAGACGTGCCGCTGGTCACGACGACTGAAAACACCTTGGGCGGCACCCTCGTTTCCAATCAAGTGGAAAACCTTCCGGTGAACGGTCGTGATTACACCAAGTTGATTTATCTCAATCCCGGGGTGAGCGGCTCCCCGGACCAGATCACTGATTCGCCCGGCTCGTTTGGAGTTTTCTCCATGAACGGGGCGCGCGGACGCTCGGTCAATTTTCTCCTGGATGGAACTGACATGAACGATGGTTACCGAAATGATCCCGCCATCAACGAGGCGGGAGTTTTTGGAACGCCGGCGACCATCCTGCCCGTCGACGCGGTGGCGGAGCTTGCAGTGCTATCCAATTTCGCCCCGGAGTACGGCCGCAACGCCGGCGCCGTGGTCAACATCGTCACCAAATCGGGCAGCAACCAACTGCACGGTACGGCGGCCGAATATTTCCGCAACGACGCACTCGACGCCCGCAACTTTTTTAATTCAGGTTCCCAACCCAAAGCTTCGTTTCACAACAACCAGTATGGCGGCTCATTGGGCGGACCCATTGTCAAAGACAAGACTTTTTTCTACGGCGACTATGAAGGGCAGCGTGAGACGGTGGGGGTGGTGACTTTGGGCTGCGTGCCCGTGGGCACAGCCTCCGACGGTTCACTGAGCCCCAGCCAGGCGAGCAATCCGGTGATCGCAAAATTGCTGGCCCTTCATCCCTGGCCTGCGCCGAACCTGGGGGTGAACACGCCGTGTCCCAATTCATCGGTGATCTCTCCCTCCTTCAACCGGTTAAGCAGCGTGATCGGCAAGATCGATCATAATTTCAACCAGAGAAACCTGCTCACTGGCCGGTATTTCTTCGGGGACAGCGTCCAGTCTTTCCCGTTGGCGTTGACGGCCAGTGGCGGGCAGCTTCCGGGGTTCAACACTTACACTCCGACGCGGGTGCAGTTGGTTTCAATTTCTTACGTGCACACTTTTGGCTCCAATAAAGTGAATGAGCTTCGGTATGGCTGGAACCGGTTTGCCGAGGGCTTTTTCCCCCAGGACAGCGCCTTTCAACCAAGTTCCATCGGCCTTTGCGCCGCCAGCACCACCGCAGGCTGCTCGGCATCGGGCCTATCTAATTCGGGCCTGCCTATCATCCTGGTGAGTGGCGTCGCACAGTTGGGCGCCACCAGCAGCGTGCCGCGCCACCGGATCGATAGCAACAACCAGGTGATCGACGGTTTCTCCTGGAAGATCAACCAGCACGCGGTTAAGTTTGGGGTTGAGTTTCATCGCACCACCGTGGATCAGTACTTCGCCAAGTACTTTCGCGGCCGGTTGAGCTTCGATAACCTGGCGGATTTTCTCGCAGGCACCGTCGATGGCGGATTCCAGTATGCTGGTGACTCCAATCGCAATACTTTTGAAAATAGCGTTGGCTTTTACGCCCAGGATAGTTTCCGCCTGAACCAGCGGCTCACCTTGAACTACGGCCTGCGTTGGGATTACTTCGGCGTGGTGGGCGAAAAGAACAACCTGCTCAGTAACGTCACTGGTTTGGACCCGGTCGCGGGTACGTTTACCTACACCCAGGTTGGGCAGTCGGGCCTCAGCGCGCTTTACAATCCAGACCACAAGAATTTTGCGCCGCGGCTCAGCATTGCCTGGGACGTCACCGGCAAGAGCAGGACCGTGGTTCGTGCCGGATTTGGCGTGTTCTTCGACGCATTTTCCCAGGATATGGTATTAGGGCATTTGCCCTACCCTCCGTTCTTCGATCCCGGACCGGCGTATAACCCGCTGCCTGGCGCATCGCCCATTTTTTCCGCCGGTGTTACAGGCAGCATCGCGCCCGGCGTCCCCGCGTTCGGGGATGAGACTGCCTGCAATTATGAATGCGATGGCTTTGCTTTTGACCGCAACATCAAAACGCCGTACATGGATAACTACAACCTGAACATCCAACAGCAAATCGCGGACAAGGTGGTATTGCAGGTTGGATACGTCGGCTCGCAGGGCCACCGCCTGTGGCGGTTCACCGACCTCAACCAGCCCAGCCCGGCCACGATTAACGCCTCCGACCTCGCCTGCACGCCCGCACCATGCATCACGGGGGACTATAGCGTGCCGCGTCCTTATGGAAACAATCCATATGGGACGTTTTATCTGATGCAGGAAAATTCGAGCGGCAATTCCAACTACCACTCTTTGCAGACCAGCCTCCGCGTAACTGGCTGGCATGGCGTAACCTCCATCCTGAATTATGTGTGGTCGCGATCGATGGACAATTCGAGCGACGGCGAAGACTTTGAACCCAATGCGGCACAACCCAATGACAGCACTCGACCCGCTCTTGAGTACGGTCCCTCGAACTTTAATTTGCCCCAGCGCTTTACATGGATTCTTGGATACGAACTTCCCAAGATGTCGGGGAACTGGCAGCGGCTCAGAAACGGCTGGGGCTTCAACAGCACGACAACGTTGCAGAGCGGACAACCGTTCCAGTTCAATTACAACTTCGAGTCCGATTTCAGCGGCAGTGGTGAGGGGTTCGACCGTCCCGACTCCATTGGACCCACCGTCTATCACACCAGCGACCCGTTACACTACGTTGATCTGGGGACCTTCGCAATTCCTTGCATCGTAACCGTGGCTACCGGGTCTTCCTCGGATTGCGTTCCCGGCACCCGGCACTTCGGCAATGAAGGACGCGATTCGCTGCACGGGCCCACCTTCAAGCAATGGGACTTTGCCATTTTCAAGAACACTCCCATCACAGAGCGGGTTAATATGCAGATTCGCGCCGATATTTTTAATATCCTCAACCATCCTAATTTTGCCAACCCATTCCTGCCCGCATTCCTGGCTGACCCGGGCATCAACGGATTCATTCAGCAAGGTAACCGCGAAGTGGGCGCTGGATCGTTCCCCATCACAGCCACCGGTGACGTGGGCGTGGGCAATCCATTCCTGGGCGGAGGCGGGCCGCGCGGAATTCAATTGGCGGTCAAGTTCTCGTTTTAGGACGCCGTGCCGGTTGAAAACTGATGGCTGCTTTTGAGTGCGGTTCAACAATTCCGCAGTTAATTCTGCAAAATGATGCTGCCGGAAAAGACGCTTGAAGGCCGGGTGGCGATAATCACGGGCGGCGGAACGGGCATCGGCCGCGCCATTGCATTTGAGTATGCGCGTCTTGGCTCGAGCGTGGTGCTGGCCAGCCGGTCGCTCGATCACTTGGAACCTACCGCGGCCGAACTGCGTCCTGTGGCCGAAGAGCACGGTGGGCGTGTGTTGGCCATTCAAACCGACGTCCGCGATCCCGCCCAAGTGGATCGCATGTGCGATGAAACCGTGCGCCAGCTCGGCTCCATCGACATCATGGTGAATAATGCCGCCGGAAACTTTATTTGTCCCGCCGAAAAACTCTCCCCTAACGGCTGGAACGCGGTGGTGAATATCGTCCTCAACGGCACTTTCTATTGTTCACGCGCCGCCGGGCTGCGCATGATTGAAAGCGGAAAAGGCGGCAACATCCTGAACATCGTCGCCGCTTATGCGTGGACGGGCGGGCCGGGGACCATCCATTCGGCATGCGCCAAAGCGGGCGTGGTCACCATGACGCGGACCCTGGCGGTAGAGTGGGCGCGCTTTAAGATTCGCGTGAATGCCATTTCGCCCGGCCCGGTTGAAACCTCAGGCGCAGGCGGAAAACTGTGGGCCAGCGAGGAAGTGCGAACCGCCATGCTCAATACCGTTCCGCGCGGACGCATCGGCGAGCCCGGGGAAATCGCCAACGCCGCCGCCTACCTGGTTTCCAGTTACGCCGACTTCATCACCGGCGAGGTCCTGGTAATGGACGGCGGACAGTGGCTGGGGAAGGGGATGTTTGGGGAGCGAGCTATTGAGTGATTTGTGATTGGTGATTTGTGATTGGGCATGAAACTGGAAACTGGAAATTGGAAAATGGAACCCGGGAAACTGCAGGTGGGAGTATTCTTGAATTCTTCAATTCCGAATTGCATTTAGCTGATTTATGTTTAGATATCCAAAGGAAAGAGAGCGCAAATGGGACGGCGTCCTGTAATTGCAGAGACCCAATTCGAGGAATTCTTCAACCGGGCCATTAGCGAAGGCCCCCAAGAGATCCTTTGGCGAGGCGTTGCTTTGGTTGTCCTCTCTAAGAGCGACTATGAAAAGGTGACTGGCAAGCGTCCCAGCTTCAAGGAATTCCTGCTTGACAACGGCCCAAACTTGCAGGGACTAGATCTCAATCGAGACCGATCGCTTATGCGGATATGAACCCTACGGAGGCAGAAACTAACTGGCATAGGCGGGTCGTCATTGACGAATATTCCCTTTAAGTTCAATGAATCATCAGGCGGTGCCAGCCGAGACTGCACTCAGTAGCGCATTCTTGGACCATAATAAAAGGCGGGTCCACTCCACATAAAGCCTTTGCGCACCACGCGGCCGGTGGTAGGGTCCAGTTCGACAATGTAGGTGCGCCAAGAATCTGAGAACGTACACTGAGTCGCTAAGGGATCAAAGCTTAATCCGCACGTAATCGCGCCATTCGAGAGGATCTTCTGCACGTCGTCTCGCTTCATGCCAATCTGAATAAAGGTAAATTGGGACAGGGCAGGAGGACGCTTAACAGCGACGACAAAAAACGAAATGAAGGCCAGCAGCAGGCCTTGGAGAATGCTCGCACCGAAAAATTTGAATAGTTTCCACAACCATCTATATCTCCTTGGTATGGCGAACCCCACTGCCGCGAATGTTGGAGCAGTTGGTGTCGTCATTCAATAACTCTCGGTGGCCACCACTCAGTATCTTCAAGATGAGCCCTCACTACCCTTGAAGTCTTGGCATCGAGGTCCACAACGCACTTCTGCCTTTCGCGCCAAAAAGTAAAACTGTCTGGCTTCAATTTTTCCTCAAATGGCTCTGCCTTTCGATTGATTACTCCCAACACTTGCGGAATGTCCATTCCCGGGCGAATTTTTTTGCACTCGTCCTCGGTCGAGGGGTTCTGTGCGTAATAGGCATCTCTCGCCCATCCGGCAAACTCAAATTGGGCCATTACCATGGTGAAATAGGCGAAGACTAGAAACAAAACCACTACTGCGAACCATGCGATACCTTTTATTGCAGCTATTACTATACGGTCAGAGTCCATTCGCCTTGACTATACTCCTTTTAGCAAGGACCGGCGTTTTCTACACCAAATCGAGCGGCTGGAGGAGTTCCTCAACATTGGTTTCATCCACCATCAGGCTCAAACAGTGTTCCTTCAATTGCTCATCCTCATCAAAGGCGCGGAACAAGCGCATTTTGGCGGCGGCGTACTGCTCGTTGGCGTTGAGGTCCCGGCCGTGGGCGTCGCGCCATGCTGAAACTGCGCGCTCGGACACAAAGACTCTCAAAGTGAAAGGTGGATGCTGGTCCGCTGTGATTACGAAAGTAAAATCTGTTCCGCGCCCCTGTCCCTCAGGGCGATTCACGCGGTGCTGGGCGGCAAAAAAGTATTGATAGGATACGCCGGTCTCCGCGGCGTAGGATTTGTAACGCCGGCCCATTTTGATGTCGGGGTCATTCGGTTTGACGCCTGTTTTCATGTCCGTAATGTGAGTCCATGGCCGGATTTGTCCGGGCCAGGCGGTCCGGCCTCATGACAGGCAAGAGGGTAGCATGAATTGCGCGGTTCATCTTGGGCGCGTGGGGCGTGACGCCGCAATTTCCGGCGCCACCTGCAACTTGTCGAGAGGGCCCAGAAGGTGAACCTCAAGCACTTGCGAGTCCGTGGCGTTTTCGCTTCTGACGTTAAGCCAACGGCGGGTGAAGTGGCGCACGTCAGCGCGCACGTCAAGATCGACGGCGCCATCGAACGAATAAGCTCCGCTTAATTTCAATTCGCCTCCAGCGACTTTGACGGGCGCGTTCCCCAACACCACCCGGCGGTCATGAACCTCGAGAGTCCCGGCGACCGAAGGCACGTTCAGTTCTACCGGCGAGGGCTCAAGAATTCCCCAACCTTCCTGGCGGGCCAGGGCCTGAAGAGGATCATAGTCGCCCAGGAAGACTTTATTCAGGCGCACAGTGGCGCTGCCTTGCAGATTAGAAGTGATTTCCGCGTGGCTCAATCCCCGGGTTTCAAAATGTCCAGCGCCGGAAAATGTTCCGCGCACCTTGCGTAATTCAATGGGCAGGCGGGAGGCTAGGGATTGCAAGTTTCCATCCGCCATCGAGACGTCAATCGCCACTCGCGCCGGGGCGCTGGTGAAATCCACCATCATCCCTCCCTGGCCTTTCCCGCTCGCAGCTCGAAACGTGGCGCCTTCCAGATTGATGGTGCGCCCAGCGATATCCACATTCGATTTAAAATCCGCCAGGCTCAGCGCGCGATAGGAGACGTTGGGGCAGGCAAACCGGCCATGAGCCTTTAAGGCCCCAAAGAGGTTTGAGGCTGCGACCCGCACTTCTCCAAAAGAGCTCAGCCCCGGAAGGCGTTCGAAAATAGATTCGGGCTGGCGGCGGCCGAGGACATCAAACCAAAGCGAACCTTGCTCCAGACTCAGCGTGTTGGCGTGAATATCAAATTGCCAGGGTTGGGTCCGGTCGCCCTGATGCTCCAACCGTCCGGTGAAAACACTTGTGCCGAGCACGGCGACCACCGGGTCGGCGATAACGTGGTTGGCTGTCACCTGAACGTGGGCTCGAGGAAGATGAATCGGTTCAGTCAAGCCGGGCACCAGGATGCTGGCCGCGCGAAGATCAGCGGACCCATCCACGGAAGGCCTTCCGAGCGGCCAGGCAGCGCCGGTTAGGGTGAATTCCACGGAGGCCGAACCGCGAGCGTCCAGTCCCGGCGCGGCCAGCAAGCCGATGGCTCGCGCAAAACCGATCAGATCGTGCGCAGGCGCGGCTTTGGCGACGATAGAAATCTGGTAGCGGGGACGGGTGTCATTGATTATCTCCGCGCTTTTTCTGGCCAGTTTTCGCGCCGGGACGGCTGGCGCACTCTGCCCGACCACTGCCTCCAATTCAAGTTCAGCATGGGGCGCCAAAGTAATGCGAATCGGCGCGATATGTGATTCGCTCTTTCCGATTTGGAGGTTGAAGTCGGACACAGGAAAAGATCCCGAGGGTGTGCTCAAATCGATATCCCGGGCGCCCGCAAACCCGGAGAATTGACGATGGCTCCATTCACCCTGAATCGTCAGCAGGCTGTCAACGCGTCCCGATATTCCTACCATTGGTGATTTACCGGAAAGCCGCCTCCCCAGAGCCACAAAATCCTCCAGGCGCGATCGCTCGACCGATACTACGAGATCCATTTCAGGCGCGGTAGGAATCTTCTCAATGGATCCCGTCAGGTGGATGCGGGAATTTGCAAATGTCCAGTCCAGGCCTTCGATCACCGCTTGCCCGCGGGTTCGGTCGAAATGTCCGCGAAAAAATAGCGCTGATGGCAAGGGGTCTGAAGGCGGCACCTGCTCCCAGCGATGGAGTTGGCTGATGTTACTCTGGCCCTCCAGGTTGAGATGATGGAGCGAGCCGGTAAGATGAATTTGGGCATCGAGCAGTCCGTAGATCTCAGGATTGCGGCCCGAAACCAGGGGGATCCAGTCATAGATTAGCGCACTCTGGGTTCGAAGTTCGGCATCCAGAGGCCCTTCAAGATCTGTCCCCGGCGTCCATTGGCCTTCGAGTTGGACCAGGCCGGGCGTGGGCAGCGACAAGTCGGTGCGCATGGGGCTTCCCTCCAGGCGAAAGGAGAGTAGCGACCGTTGACGATCGAAACTCACCCGCGCCCTGACATCCATCAGGGTGAAGGGTTTCTTCACCGAGGCTACGGTGAAGTCGATTCGAGCGTCATCCGCGGTGAGGTCGAGGTTATCGCGGGGCGCGGCTGTGCCGGCGGATGGCCGGGTGGGGGAAGCCAGTCCCGTCTTGCGCAAGAAACTTTCTACGTTCCATTCGCCGCGTTCATTACGGACCAAATTGAAGCTGGGGTGATCGAGATATAGCCTGGAAAAATCGAAGCGCGAGTGCAACAAGCTGCGCCAGCGGAGATCGCAATCGATCCTGTCGACCCGGGCCAGGGGCTCCGCGCCAAAGGCGGGGTCTTCGTGCACGACGGCATTTTCAATCGAAAATCCAGGGCGGGGGAGCAATCGAAAGGAGACGGCTCCAAAAGTCACCTGACGGTCCAGGGCGCGTTGCAACGCGGCTTCCAAATTCCGTCGATAGCGTTCGGCGCTAAAGAAAGAGGGCACGATCCAGCACGCCGCCAACAGTAGGACAAGGGCGGCCAGTCCGTTGCGAACATATCGACGTTTTCGATACTTCATCAGCGTACAATATTGAAAGTCCTGCGCCAGCGCGTCTTGGTGGGGAAGTGAATGATCACATCAAAAATCTGTTCCAGGCGTTCAAACAAAGTTGTCTGGGTTAATTCGTCGTGCGGAGTTTCAAATGACCAGTAAATCAGAAGCGGCCGTCCGGAAACAAGCTCGCGGGGGACAAATCCCCAAAAGCGGCCATCCCAGCTATTCTCACGATTGTCGCCCATGGCAAAATAATTTCCGGGCGGAACCACCAGCTCGCCGTCTTTGATGTAGTTCTGGATGTTTTCACTCCATCGCATCTCGGCGTTGGAATCGGGGATCGAGGGTTCATAGGGAGGGAAATTGTCCCCCGCGCGCTCCAGGCCTTCGGCCGTATGGTGCACGTAAGGCTCAACCAGCGGCTGGCCATTCACAAAAACCTGACGATTCACCACTCGAATTCGATCGCCGGGCACTCCGATGATCCGCTTGACAAAATGCTCTCCCGGTTCCTGACGTTCTTCATCCGCGCCGGGAAATTTAAAAACCAGGACGTTTCCGCGGGCGGGCTCGCGGTAGGGCAGGACGTGGCTCAGCCATCCGGGCTGGTAGGCGAATGCAAATTTATTGACCAGGAGGTGGTCTCCAACCAACAGGGTGTTTTCCATCGATCCGGTGGGAATCTTGAAGGCCTGAAGCACAAAGGTGGTCCCAAAAATCGCGAGGATTACGGTGACTACCAGCGATTCAAACGTGTCGCGAGTTGAAGACTTCCGGTATTCCTCAGCCATCGATTTCCGCTTTCCCCTCCATGGTCTCCAGCAATGCCTGGGCCGCATTTTGCTCGGCCGCCTTCTTGCTTCCTCCCCGGCCAGCCGCCTTCAGATTCTCGCCGGCCCTTACTTCCACGGTAAAAATCTTCTGATGCTCGGGCCCCGATTCATCCACCACGCGGTACTCGGCGGGGACCAGCCTCTTCCCTTGGATGCGTTCCTGAAGCGCGGACTTGTAATCTATGGAGAATAATTCCTCAGCTCTTGCCGGTAGATCCGCTGGAAGAATAAATCTTTCCACAAATTCCCGCGCTCGATCCAATCCTCCGTCCCGATAGAGGGCCGCGATCAAGGCCTCCAGGGCATTGACCCTGAGCGCCGATTTAGTGCGGCCGCCTGTTTTTTCCTCGCCGCGGCCCAGGCGCAGAAACTCTCCCAACCCCAGGCGCGTGGCTACAGATAAAAGGTGCGGCCCGGCGACCAGGCTGGAACGGGCGCGCGAAAGTTTCCCCTCCTCGAATTGGGGAAAGGTGTCGGTAAGGCGGACGCTGACCACGAAATTGAGTATCGCATCGCCCAAAAACTCCATCTGTTCGTTGTCGCGCGACCCTGCACTTATTTCCGAGGCAAAGGACGAATGCGTGAGGGCTTCAATAAGCAGTTTGGGTTCCTGAAACCGGTAGCCAATTAGTTCTTGAAGCTTTTCCAGGGATGGTGCCGCCATGCGTTGTGGGTATGCGCAAATTATTTTGCTTCACCAAGGGCCGGGAAGCTAAGGTCCAATCCCGTGGGCGCAATTTTTCCGCCTCGACTCAACGTGCCAGGGTGCGCCCCGATGCCTCAAGGCTTGGCGGGAGGTTTGGCCGCCGCCTGCCGCTTTTTCAGCGCTTCAATTTGCCTGTCGGCGTAAGTTTGAATCCCCGAGCCCTGACCGAGTTCAGAAGCCTTGGAAAATGCCGCGATGGCGTCGTCTAATTTGTTTTGGTTCGCGTACACTTCACCCAAGCGGAAGTAATCCTCAGGTTGGGGATGGTCAGTAACTGTAACCGCCTGCTGATACTCCTGGGCGGACTTGGTGAGCTCATCGGCGTCCATGCCACCGGTTACGGAAACCATGGTGGAGCGCTGTAAGTGGATCATGCCCAGCGCGGCGTGAGGTTCACTGGCAACCTCTCCTTTACGCTTCTTAAACGCGTCATCCATCTCATTGGGCTGTTTCGGGATTTTATCGATGATCTCAAGGGCGTGGTTGGCGTCAGCTTCCGCTTCGGCCAGTTTCTTTTCCTTATCCAGCTCATTGCCTTTCATCATCTGGGGCTGGGGCAGAGTCAGCGCCAACATGATCAGGCTCACCAGATTGTCGCCATTCAATTTCAGGCTCTTTTCACTTGCATCCACGACTTGGTCCAGCTGACCCTTTTGCCGGTGGGCGGTCGCTTCAAAAGCATACACGCCGCTGAGCATGGGGCTGTTGGGATACTTCTTGGCAAAATCTTCCGCCAGCGAAATCACCTTGTCAGGATCGAGCCCCGCCGCGGCCTCATTATTTATGGTTTGAAAAGCTTGCCTCTCCTCTGGTGTCACGGTCGCCGTTGGCGCGGCTTGACTCGCAGGTTGCCCGGGCTTGGCCTGATCTGTGCCGGTCTTTTGGCCGGACGCGGGTGGGCTTGTTTGAGGGGGTTTCGCATCCTGAGCGGCGAGCGCCGCCGGCCTTGCAAAGGCAAGGCTGCCCGCCATCAACCCCATGCTAAATGTAAGAAAAATCGTCTTTGGAAATCTCATAAAAGCTCTTATTCCCCCATAAAAAGAGTATACCTTTTTCGATAATTAGGAGCCTACAGGAAACGAATCTCAGTGTCAATCAAGGTGAGCGTTTGGTAGTGGGATAGTCTGACGTAGAGGCGGCTTTACGCCGCCACATGGCGAGCCCCAAAGCACGAACTGGGGTCCCCGCAACTCGCCGCTACCACCCCAAACTGACCCACGACCGAGCGTTTGATCACATCGCGAGCGACAAGAGAGAAGGCCGCCCTGCGCTCGATTCGTCGGGTTAGAAGCGGTGAAGGCAGTCCGAGAAAGCATGGGCGCCGGAAATTACATCATAGCAAGTGCCAGGCTCAAATCAAAACGCCAGCCGGTCCGCGGTTAGCGCCGATTATTTGCCCGTATCGCGAGTCTTGCTATTTCCCATGACAGGAACGTTCTCGCCGAGAGCGGTGGCAAGGTCGATTTGGTGATCCTGTTCATTGATCAAAATATCTCTAATCTGTTCGGCCATAGCAAACTCGCCCAACTCCTCGCATTGCCGAACACGGTCGCGATAATTGCGGATGGTTTCACCTTCGTGGATCAAATCGAAACGGAGCATGTCCTTCGCTTTCTCCGAAGTTTGGACGGGCTTCGACGTAACCGTTGGCATCGCGCCCAGGTAGTCGATCTGCCGGGCGATAATCAACGCGTGGTCAAGTTCCTGCTTGGCGTGGATGGTAAGTTGGTCTGCGATGTTCATGTATTCGGCGCCCTTTAACACCTGCGAATAAACCACATAGCCGATGATGGCCTGATATTCGCGCGACAGATCCTCATTCAGGAGTTCAGCCAGGCGCTCACGGGTAACAGGTGTTTTCCCTTGTTCGTCAGAAGTAACCTTAGCCATGTTGTCCCCCCTTTTAGATGAATCCGCATTTCTGCGGTAACGCTTGCATGAAGTAAATGCCGTGCTCCGCTATCCCAAAACTGCCTGGTGTCGGTCGGCTTTCTTGAGTTGAAGGATAGTCGAGCGGGCCAAGTTCGCCAGTCGGCAACCTGGCCCGGGTTCTTACGTTGTTGTTTGCGGCTTCTATGCTCCGGCGGCGCGCGTCTGAACCGCCTTTGCAGCGGTACGGATGACATCGATCACCAAGTCGGGGTGGGAGAGCATGGGCACGTGGCTGCTCGGGATCTCGGTCACCTTGGCGCCCATCCGCTTGGCGACAAAGCGTTGGTGCTCGGGCTGCACGGTCCGGTCTTGCGTGGTTACGATGTACCAGGCCGGCTTCGACTTCCACGCGACGCCATCAACTTTCTGATTGAATAAGTCCGCGTCCGGCGCGTAATGGGTTGCCCAGACAATCTTCTGCTCCGCTTCCGGCAGGTCTCCCGCGAACGAGCGGACGCCCTCCGGCTTCATCCAAACGCGCCCATCCGCGACTTCGATGTGCGAAAAAATTTCGGTCACCGGGAACTGGCTGAGCTGGCTTTGCGATGTCTCGTTGGCGTCAGGCGCGAGGGCCGCAATGTAGACCAGCCCGACAACACGGTCATCCATTCCTGCGGCGGTAATTACAGAGCCGCCATACGAATGGCCCACGAGGATCGCCGGACTGCTGACCCGTCCCAGGGTGCGCTTTACCGTCGCCACGTCATCGGCATGCTTGTCCAGCCCGTACTGCGCCGCGATCACCTGGTGCCCGTCAGCCTGAAGCGTCGGAATTAGCTTGCTAAATGAGGAGCCATCGGCCCAGATCCCATGGCAGAATACAATACTTGGTTTGGTGTCTTTAGGTGACATAAGGGCCTCCTTATAATCCGGAATTTTAAATTTGGGCTTTCTGCCCAACTAATAAAATACCCCTGACCAGCTCAGAATTCAATTGTCCAGTCGGGTTTGGACCCCCGAAATTTCGCGCCAGGCTCGAATGGAACTTACCCGGATCTATCGGCTGGCTCGCATATCGGCTTTCGCTGCCGGAAACTCCACGCCAGCGGGGTAGATGATGATTTCCACCTTATCGGCCGCACCCTGGTCCGATTCACCTGTCTTTCCCCGTCCCATGGTTTTCAGCCGCGTGTCGTCGAACTTGAATTTGTTCACCAGGTAATCTCGAACCAGCATGGCCCGCGCCTGGGATTGCACCAGATCTTTCTGCGTGTCGCCCGTCATCGCGGCATGTGCCACCACCACCGCCGAGCCGAATTTGTTCTGTTCGAGGAACGAACCGGCTTGATCCAGGGATTTTCCGTTTTTCAGTTTGGTCGCATCCGGCTTGCCAAAAATCTGCGCCCCGTCGAAGGAGAATTGTTTAAGCATCTGACCCTGGGGCAAATCCTGAACATTGTACTTGGACAATTCGGCGGAATCGTTGTATCCGCGTTTTCTATAGAATCCACGGACCAGGAAGTTGTGTTTGATGGCCTCCATGTTTTCGTCAAAAGCGGTCGCGCCTTCCTTTGCCTTGGCCGTGGTGGCGCTGAGGTCCTGGTAGAGTTTGCGGTCATTGACGAGCGCACCCATTGAGCCTTTGCCATGGGCGATTTTAGAGGAAATTTCATCCATGTTTTTCATGGTGGTTTCGCTGCTATCCAGAATGGCGCTGGTTTTTTTGATCAGGTCGGCAATATCCGTTGTCGGCTCGCTTTGAATTGTGTCCCCATCGCTGACTTTGGGCGATTGCGGGGATCCGAATGATACTTCCACATATTTATCGCCCAGCAGACCCTCTGTTTGGATGGAGGCGACTGAATCCTGCTTTACCACGTCGCGGGTTGAGCTCTCCAGATCCATAATTACGGTTATTTTCTGATTCGGTTGAGTAGGGAGCTGAATCTGCCGCACCGTCCCCTTGTGAATTCCTGCCACACGCACTTCAGCACCGCCATTGAGGCCCGCCACAGTTGCAAAATCCGCCTTTAGCCGATAGGTGGAGCTAAAGAGAAATTGCCTGTTTCCGATCATGAAGATGCCGGCGCAAAAGATCAGCAGGCCGCCCACAATTAGAATTCCCAGTCGTTCGGTTCTTGTCATATGGTTTGCAGGGCCTCCTCTTTGATGAATTGCCCCACCAACGGGTTGGGGCTTCTCTGCACCTCCTTAAGGGTTCCTTCCGCCAGAATGTTTCCCTCGTGGAGAAGGGCCAACCGGGTGGAAATCGCGCGTACGCAGTGAATGTCGTGGGTCACGACCACCGAGGTCATGGAGCGTTGTTCGCGCAGCTTCAATATCAAGTCCTCGATCTCCCCCGCAGTGATGGGATCGAGTTCCGCCGTCGGCTCATCGAGCAACAGAATATCGGGATCGAGCGCCAGAGCCCGCGCCAATCCCACGCGCTTTTGCATTCCCCCCGATATTTCCGAGGGCATTTTCGCCAGGTGATGCGCCATATCCACGCGCGACAATAAGTCGCTGACCCGATCTTTTAATTCGGCGGGAGAGAGCTTGCCGTGACGCTTCAATGGAAATGCCACATTTTCTTCGATGCTCATCGAATCGTAGAGCGCCGCTTGTTGAAATAGAAAACCGATCTTCTTCCTGATGACGTTCAGTTGATCGAGATCTAAACTGGTGATTTCCTGATCCCCAATCCGGATGGATCCGGAATCCGGTTTTTGCAGTCCAATCAGCAACTTCAGAAAGACGCTTTTCCCCATTCCGCTCCGGCCCAGAATAGCCAGGGTCTCGCCGCCTGCGACTTGCAAGTCCACTCCGTTCAAAACCATTTGCTCAGCGAAGGACTTCCTCAAATTTCTCACATCGATAGCTGGTTTTCCATATTCCATGACTATTCCTAATAAGGGAAAAATGTAAGAATCAACCGAACCAAGATCACATCGGCGAGAATGACGAACAGCGAGGCCAGCACTACCGCGTTCGTGGCCGATCGCCCCACGCCTTCAGTTCCGCCGCGGGTCCGCATCCCTTGAAAGCAGCCAATCACCCCTATAATTGCGCCGAAGACAATCGTCTTGAGAGTAGGCGGCACAAAATCGCTGAAGGCAACTTCCTTGAAGCCGGTGATCATAAAATAGCGCAAGGAAATCGGGTCGGCGAGAGTTGTGGATATCCAGCCCATCATGATGCCGCAGAAATTGGCCACCAGCGTCAGCAGGGGGAGCATCAGCGCGCATGCGAGCACCCGGGTGGCTACAAGAAATTTATAAGGATTGACGGCAGAAACTTCCATGGCGTCGATTTGCTCGGTCACCTTCATCGCGCCTAATTCAGCCCCGATGCCGGCTCCCACGCGCCCGCTCAACACCAGTCCGGTGATGATGGGGCCGGTTTCCCGGATCATGGACATAATGATGACTGCGGGAATCACTGCCTTGGCCCCGAATCGGACCAGACTGTCCCGCGTTTGGAGGGACATCACCACGCCTGTCGCCGCTCCCGCAAGCGCAATCAGCGGCAGGGATTTTGATCCCACTTCATCTAATTGTCGGAGGAATTCTCTCCCCTCGTATGGGGGAGTCAGGAACGCTCGGACTAATTGACCGCAGAAAATGGCCAGCTCGCCAAACCATTCAAGAAAGGAACGCAAAATACGCCTGGGATCGCTTTCGGGGTCCCCTCCACCCTTTGCCCTGCTTCGAAAAGCAAGCCAGGCGAGAATGGGGCCGGCGACGACAAATATTGGTAAATAGTTCGCCATTTTCCGTTACCTTGCGCGGTATGAAAGCCACCATATATAAAAATCTTCAGGAGCACGCAATCTTAATCAATCAACCTCAATCTCACTTTGCGGTTGGAGCAGACCCCCCTTGAGCCTGCTGCTTTCGCGTCTTTTGACCTCCTCAGATCCGGGCTCGAGGATGCATGCGCCAGCCGGTCTGATGGCGCCAACCGTTGGTCAAACACCTGGCGACAACAGGCGCCACCTTGAAGCCCGCGCCTCACAGTTTTGTGAGGCAACTCAGCTGCCGAATGGTTGCCTTTGAACTAACCTCATGAAAACAGGCTGGTTGGATGACCTCGCGGGTTAAGGGTTTTGAGACATTACTTCTAGATGAGTGGGTATTTTTTTCATTCAAACCTGGACCTTACCTGACGATGGATATGCCATCAATCCAGATCGACTCGCGGTCAGAAATGAAGCGCCAGCCCGGCGGCAATGCGAATTTGGGTGTGGTGATCGGGATTGAGATTGGCGTGCAGATAATCCACCTGGATAGGACGAATCCAAAGCGGCCCTGCAAGTTTAAGGTCCACACCGCCGCCCACTGCCGTGGCGAACGCAGTGCCGGTATTAATCCCGAACTGCGAACAATTTGTGTTGGTGATCGTGCACAGGATACCCAGCGGAGTCACCATGTTAGTGCCGTGGACGCCACCCACCATGATGTGCGCAAAGGGCTTCACGTTCTTGATTCCGGGCACGGTCACTTGCGGTCCGAACAAGACCGTAGTTTGCTTCTCCTGAACTCCGGAAGGCTTCCCATACTGCTGGCTCACATCGCCCACCAGTCCAAGCCATGATGCCGGCTTCATCTCCCCCGAGGCGTCCCAACCATTAAGATTGAAGCTCGCTCCGCCAGTTGATTGCTGGTTGTGCACCAAAGTGTAGCCTCCGAACAACGTTGCCCTGGGTATGATTTGGGCTGGAGCGGCAATAGGGATAGCAAGAATAATGATGAGAACAGAAAGCAGCTTTTTCATGTCACACCTCCATATTCGGGTGTGATGCGAGGCGGGCAGATTTGGTTAAGTTTACGGAAAAGTTTTTTAAGGCGTCTTTTTGCGTCGAGTTTCGATAAGGGGCTTGCAGGGGTATCGGTCAGCGGATGCCAGTCTCACTTTTTGAATAACGCGTCAATGCCCGCCTGGGCAATCGCTTCATCAATTTCGGATTTGGCTCCGCTCGCCGCGATACCTCCGATAGTGCGTCCATCCACTTTGATGGGAAGACCGCCCTGATTGGGGAAGAAGTCGGGGAAAGCGAGCACGTCGGTCTTGCCCTCTTTCAGCGCGTCGGCGCCGTTTTTCGAAGGACTGCCATAAAACGCGGCGTGCCGCGCTTTCTTCTGGGCGAATTGGATGGTGTTGAGCGAGGCGCCATCCGCTTTTTGCAAAAAGAGTAGATTGCCGTTTTCGTCCACCACACACAGGGTTACTTGAACGTTTCGACTGGCGGCTTCCGCTTCCGCGGCGGCTACCATGGTCTTGATTGCGGCCAAGTTCAGATACTTCTTGCTGGGGAGATCGGCGGCGGACGCGGTTACAACAATGCCCAACATTACGAAAAGTGGTTTGATCATGGCCGGATATTACACACTCCCAATTTTAATCTCCAGATGAAATGCATTTCTTGCCACAAATTCCTCAAGCGGTGCCGGCTGCGGCAAACGCTTTCCTGATGGCCAAAGCGGTTCGATCGCAAGCCTCATCGAGGGGTAGTGCCGACAACGTTTTATTAAACGGTTCAGCGGCAATGGGCCCATCGTAGCCGATGCGGAGCAGCGCTCCCAAAAATCCGGCCACCGGAATCACGCCCGTGGCGGCGGGCAGCTCGCGCGAGCCGTCGTGCTGCTCGTCGAGGGGCACACGGGGGGCGTCATTCAAATCCACCGTGACGATGTCGCTGCCCCGGAGGGTTCCAATGTCCTCCGGAGTCTCTTCGGCATTGAACCAGTGAAAACTGTCGAGTTGTATGCCGAGGTTGTCTGTCCCAATCGCAATCTGAAGCTCCTTCATCTCACTCATGGTGTGGATGAAAGAATGGCGCTGGCTGCGCCAAAAGGTTCGCGGGGCGCAATATTCAAGCCCAAGCTGCTGGCCGTGATCGTGGAGCACCAGAGCGCACGCGCGCAGCCGGCTGGCGTGCTGGCGGAAGTTTTGGAGATACGTAAGCTCATTAATGCACGGCAGCACCCAGGTGCTCACCCGGCGCACACCCGCGCGCTGGAGCGCTTTGGCGGCGTCAGGCAATTTCGCCAGGCCGTCACTAAATTCGGACTCGCTGCGACGGAATTCCACCGGCAGTCCCGCTACGCCCAGTTTGATGTTCTTGGTTTTCAGGTCGTCCATCAATCTCTTTAAGTCGTCGTCGGAGAGGCGCGCGAAAAGTCCCGCGTCGGGGTCTATACCTTCGAATCCATGTTTTGCGGCCAGCGTAATGGACTGATCGAAAGTGCCGTGAAGGCCCAGCCTTCCCAGGCTCAAGACGGTGTAAAACTTGCGCGGCGGAAGACCCTCAGGCAGGGAATTGTCCGCGGGAGAGGTTCCCCGAGGCGCGAGCGCCGCCATACCCGCTCCGGTGGCCGCCATAAAACGTCGGCGCGTGAATCTGTTCGTGTTCATTTCTTTCTCTCCGGACACCTTACGCCTACCCTGCACATGTTTCAACTCTTATCGCCATGATGAAATCGACTCGTGAAGTAGCGTGCCCTCCCACACTCCGAGCGGCCAGCGGGAAATCCGCTCACGGTCCTTCCATTTTTCAGTTGACCTAATCCCACGCCCCCTATAGATTTACCCTCTTCCGCGGCAATTCGCGGTCTATCCTGGCGACCGCAGGGATGGCAACCGGACCGGTCATTTGGGACCGTCCTCGCTCCCCCCGCGCGCCCTTAAGGAGTTGATCCATGAAAGTAGGATTATTCACCGCTCTATTCGCCAAGCTCAGCCTGGATGAGGTGATCAAGAAAATCAAGCCTCTGGGAATTCGAACCGTGGAACTGGGGACGGGAAACTATCCCGGCGACCCGCACGTCAAGCTCGACTGGCTGAGCGCGCCCGCCAAAATTAAAGAATTCAAGCAAAAGCTGGATGACCACGGCGTCACCATCAGCGCCCTCAGTTGCCATGGGAACGCTCTCCATCCCAACAAGAAATTCGGCGAAGCGAACGCGGAGGTCAGCCGCAAGACAACTTTGCTGGCGGAAAAGTTGGGCGTAGCGACCATTATCGATTTCTCCGGTTGTCCGGGCGATTCTGATAACGCCAAGTTTCCCAGTTGGTCGCCCACTCCATGGCCTCCCGATTTTGGCGACCTCCTGAAATGGCAGTGGGAAAAGAAAGTTATTCCTTATTGGAAGAAGCGCGCCAAGTTTTCCGAGGACCATGGCGTCCGGGTGGCCATTGAAATGCACCCGGGGTTTTCGGTCTATAACCCGGAAAGCATGCTCAAGCTACGCGCTGCGGCGGGGCCTGCCATCGGCTGCAACTTCGATCCCAGCCACATGTTCTGGCAGGGCATCGATCCCTGCGCCGCCATTCGCGCCCTGGGCGATGCGGTGTTTCATGTCCACGCCAAAGACACTCGCATGTACGAAATGAATTACAAAGTGAACGGCGTGCTGGATACCAAACCTTATAGTGACGAGAAAAACCGCTCGTTCATTTTCCGCACCTGCGGCTATGGGCACGATGCCGATTTTTGGTGCGATATGGTTTCCACCCTCGAAATGGTGGGCTATGACGATGTGCTCTCCATTGAGCACGAGGACAGCTTGATGTCCGTGGACGAGGGCCTGACCAAAGCGGCGGAATTCCTGGGCCGAATTGTGATCAAGGAAAAGTTGAAAGAGATGTGGTGGGCATAAAAAGAACGTCCTTGGTCCTTTGTCATTTGTCCTTTGTCACTTGGGGGGCCGTTCTGTTAGCAGCCAGGGGTGGAAGGAATGGGAACGCGGCAACCTGCGAAGAGCAGCTTTAAGTCCTTGCGGGTGTACCAACTTTCAGAGAAACTTTCCGACGCCATTTGGGATGCCGCGTCCGGTTGGGGTAGGCTCGAGAGAGATACAGTTGGAAAACAGTTAATCCGATCTGCAGACAGCGTAGGAGCTAACATCGCAGAAGGAGTGGGGCGCGGAAGTTATCAAGACAACCGCAGGTTTGTCAGAAACGCGAGGGGATCTTTATACGAAACTCATCACTGGCTTCGAAGGGCGCATCAACGACGCTTACTTACAGATCGGTCTGTCAAAATCATCAAGCCTCTGATTGACGAACTCGAACCCAGGCTCAACGCCTACCTTCGATCAATCGGTCCGGTTGCTCCGCAGGATGAAACGGATGTACTAGAATCGGCCGGCCAATGACAAATGACACATGATTAGGAGAGATGATCGATGAGTGACATAAACATCGCATTACTCGGTTACAAATTCATGGGGAAAGCTCATTCCAATGCTTACCGCCAGGTGAGCCACTTCTTTCCCGGCAAATTGACGCCGCGAATGAAGTTGATTTGCGGGCGTGACCGTGCCGGGGCGGAGGCGGCCGCAAAGCAATTCGGTTGGGAAGAAGTGGAGACCGATTGGCGCCGGGTGATCGAGCGCAAAGACATCGACGTGATTGATATCTCGACTCCGGGCAACTTGCACCATGAAATGGGAGTGGCCGCGGCGCGAGCCGGCAAGCACATTATTTGCGAAAAACCCCTGGCCAACACGCTGGCGGACGCCAAGGACATGTTGCGCGCCGTAGAAAAAGCTGGCGTCAAGCACATGATCATGCATAACTACCGCAAGATTCCCGCCGTCGCTTTCGCCAAGAAATTGATCGAGGACGGGAAAATCGGCGATATGTATCATTATCACGGCGCCTATCTTCAAGATTGGATCATGGACCCGGATTTCCCTCTGGTATGGCGTTTGGAGAAAAAGTTTGCCGGTAGTGGAGCACTGGGCGACATCGGCGCGCACGCTATCGATCTTGCCCACTATTTGAACAGCGACATTCAGTCTATTTCGAGCCTGGTGACTACTTTCATTAAAGAAAGGCCGCTGGTGGGCGCCGGAGCAGGCTCCTGGGGAGCGAAAGGGAGCAAAGGGAAGGGCCGCGTGACGGTGGATGATGACGCCAATTTCCTCGCACGCTTCAAGAATGGCAGCGTGGGCGTATTTGAATCCTCGCGATTCTGTGGGGGCCGCCGAAACTACAACACATTTCAGGTTTACGGCAGCAAGGGCAGCCTGGCTTTTAACCTCGAGCGCATGAACGAACTGGAATTCTACGACCGCACGGAGGATGCAACCTACCAAGGCTTCAAGACAATTATGGTGACCGAGGGCGCCCATCCCTACGTCGGCAACTGGTGGCCGCCCGGACACATCATCGGCTACGAGCACACTTTCGTCCACGCCATTCATGATTTCCTGGTGTGCATGGAAAAGGACACCATGCCGTCACCCAACTTCAAGGATGGCGTCAAAAATCAGGCCGTCCTCGACGCGGTTGAGCGCTCGGCAAAGAGTGCGAAGTGGGAAAAGATTTAAACGCACTTAACGGATTGCGATCTCTCGCCCCCTTTTTTTCTGGCAGGTATGGCGCGTGAGCCCCGTAGCAAAGCCTGGGGTCCCCTTCAAGCGCTTCGGTCGACGAATTCCGATGCTAAGTATAGATTGACAGTTGAATGATCACTCTTGCAATCTGTCGTAGACATAAGGTGAGGTGTAACACCAAATGCAATCTCGACGGACGTTCATTTCCTGGCTTGTCGCTTGTTACTCGTCACTTACCACTGCGGTTAAAGGAGGGCAGCAAATGAAACGCGTTACCGGCATTGGCGGTATATTCTTTAAATCGGGTGATCCCAAGAAGCTTTATGACTGGTACGAGCGGCATCTCGGAATTAAAGCCGACCCGAAGAGTGGCGGCGCCATGTTCCACTGGCGCGACGCGGAAGACAGCACCAAGGAAGGAATGACCATTTGGTCGATTTTCCCCGCCAGTACAAAATACTTCGATCCCAGCCGTTCGAGCTTCATGATGAACTACCGGGTTGAAAACCTGGATGAACTGCTTAAGGTTCTCCGTGAGGAGGGGGTTGAAATCGACCCGAAACGCCAGGACGCCGACTACGGCCGATTCGCCTGGATCACGGACCCTGACGGCAATCGTATCGAGCTTTGGGAACCCCCTAAGGAAAAGTGACGAATGACGAGTGGTGAGTGACGAGCAAGAAGAACCGAGACGGCGTGCATACCGCCGCTGGCGGGGATCGAGAAGCTACTAGCTAATTGGCCTGCGAAGAAGCCAGATTTGGGCGCAGTAGTCTGGATTGACCTTCGCTCGAATTCTCGAACGAAAACACAAACCGAATTCTCCGTTGATAACGGCGTTAAGTGGCTGCGCAACCTCATTAAAGAAAAAAAGCATCAGAGCGCGGCAAGATAAATTCGGACTTCGCCGCCACAAACTAATACGCCCTTGCGAAAGCAGTTTAGTCCAGATTTCCGTTGGGAAAACTTGTGAGATGGTATTCTTCTTTTTGACTTTCAAAATTGGACTATTAATTGGAAGAAGGGTCGGCTGGGCCTAAAGCAAGGCAATACTCTACTCTGCGTCCATCCCGGCAGCGGTTATCTTCTGCGTCATTTGGGGGTGCTTCGTTGGATGGCTACTCCGGGCAGAAATAGCCTGGCTCCATCCAGGCAAATTTCCAAGGGTCATGTCATTCGGTGCTGGAGCGTATGTGTCGATCCCCAACTATGGTTTAATCTTGCAAAGCACGATACCCGTGGCCCAAATTCCGCGGCACAACTTGATAAGTAACGCGCCTCTGATAAGCTACGCTTTGGGGTCAGCCGCGCTGGCTCTTCTGTAAAGAATCATGTCCCGTCCAATGGTCGCGAAATTGGCGCCGAGAGCAGGGGAAGCATTGCTGGAAGGGTTCAAAGGAAAACGTCATCTCCGCCGGAATTGTGCCAAAATAGTCAAAGAAGATTAGAAAGGAGTGAGTATGGCAACCGTACACGCAGAATTAACCGATGACAAGGCTGTATTGCGGCGCGAAGAATTTGAGCGGCTGGTGGAGCTGGCGAGACGAGCGGAGCCAGTCGAGGTTCGACCCGAGCAGGAAAACCCCGATGGCGGCCTCGCTAGCCTGGCGCAGCAAGGCCGCGCATTTGATTTCTGGAACGAGAGTGGTGAGGATATCTATTCGACCAAAGACGGCGAGGCGATTTGACAAATTCCAGTCTTTCTCGGGGAGAGGTAGTGCTGGTGCCTTTCCCCTTTACCGATTTAGCTGGTTCAGCCATGCGCCCGGCGCTCGTAGTGTCGCCATCACCGATTGGCCGGGATGTCATCCTCGCCGCGATTTCCAGCGTGGTGCGTGGCGACCGATATCCAACAGATTGTCTCGTACCTAGCGCCCACGCTGAGTTCACAACCACGGGATTGCATGTAACCTCAGTCGTAAGGCTTCATAAACTCGTTTCCGTCGAACAAGAGATAGTTGTTCGCCGACTAGGCCGCTTTGGCCCCCAACTTTTGGCAGAAGTGGACTTACGGTTGCGTGCTGCGTTGGGATTGTGAATCTGCGAAAGCGGTTACATTTTGGCCGCGATACCACAGTACCTTGTGTGGTTTTAACTCCTGACTCCTAACTCCTGTTTCTTATGCCATACATGATGGGCATCGATGTTGGCACCACGGGCACACGGGCGATCATCGTGCGCCCGGATGGCCATGTGGTGGCTGCCGCCCTCGCGGACCATCAGCCCATGCGCATGGAGCAACCGGGGTGGGCGGAACAAGACCCGGAAGATTGGTGGCAAGCGGCAGTGAGCGCGGTTCGCGGCGCCTTGAATCAAGCGGAACTTAAAGGCTCGGATATAGCTGCCGTCGGACTCTCCGGCCAGATGCATGGCGTGGTCCTGCTGGACAATACCCGCGCCGTCTTGCGCCCCAGCCTTATTTGGTGCGACCAGCGCAGCCAGTCGCAATGCGACTGGATCACCAACAAGGTCGGCGCCGCCCGGCTGATTCAACTCACTTCCAATCCCGCTCTCACCGGGTTTTCCGCTCCCAAAATGCTTTGGGTTCGCGACCACGAACCCAAAGTCTACGAGCGCGTCGCACATTTTCTTCTCCCCAAGGATTTCGTTCGCTTCCGGTTGACAGGAGAATTCGCCACCGATGTTTCCGACGCCTCCGGAACGTTGCTCTTCGACGTTACTCACCGCCGGTGGTCGAACGAAATGCTGGCCGCTTTGGAAATGGATGCCAACATTTTGCCGCGCGCTTTTGAGTCACCCGAATTTACCGGGAAGATTTCACGCGAGACCGCGCTGGTAACAGGCCTGGCCGCCGGGACGCCCGTGGTGGCCGGAGCCGGCGACCAGGCAGCGAGCGCCGTGGGCAATGGAATTGTGTTGCCCGGATTGACCTCGGCCACCCTCGGAACATCCGGCGTGATCTTCTCCTACACCGACAAGCCCAAGCTCGACCCGCGCGGACGCATCCACACTTTTTGCCACGCGGTACCGGGAAAGTGGCACGTGATGGGCGTAACCCAGGGCGCGGGATTGTCCCTCCGGTGGTTCCGGGATCAATTTGGGAATTCCGAGGCATGGTATGCGCGCCAACTGGGCGTGGATGTCTACGACCTGATCATTCAGGAAGCGGAGAAAATCGCGCCGGGAAGCGATGGACTGCTTTTCCTGCCCTACCTGATGGGCGAGCGCACGCCCCACCTGGACGCCCAGGCGCGCGGCATGTGGTTTGGCTTGACGGCGGCCCACACGCGCGGGCACTTGATTCGCTCCATCCTCGAAGGGGTGGCGTTCAGCCTGCGCGACTCGCTCGAAATTTTCAAGGAATTGGGGATTCCGGTGGAAGAGATACGCGCCTCGGGCGGCGGATCCCGTAGTTTCCTTTGGCGCGAAATTCAGGCCGATATTTACGGCAAAGAGCTCGTAATTCTGCGCGAGTCAGAAGGCTCAGCCTATGGCGCGGCACTGCTGGCGGGCGTGGGCGCAAAGATTTATTCTTCGGTTGAAGAGTCGGCTCGCGAGGCAATTCAGGTGCGTGACCGCATGACTCCCAAAAAGGCGAATTTAGATATTTACAATCGTCAGTATGAGATCTATCGGAGCCTCTATCCGGCGGTTAAAGATCTGGCGCACCAACTCGGTAGTTTGAGCGCCGCGGTCGATCAAGTTTAATTGGGCAACTAGTGAATCAGACAAATCCGGCGCCTGCGCTGAAAGCCCTAAAGGGTAGGTTTGAACGAGCCGGGAAGGGCGGGGAGAGGTTTTGGAATCATGCTAAATCGTATGCGTCTAACAGGCACAATCATGATGCTATTCAGTTTTTCCTCAGCGGCACTGGCTGCGGGCCAATACGCCGTCACTCAAAAGGTAGTCGAGGGTCACAACACCTATCACTTGCTCGATTCGGGCCGGCAGATGGATTTTGGCCTCGTTCCGGACATCGGAAATTTCGGTTATGAATTCAAGGTGAAAGGACAGGACGTATTGGTCCCTGCCGAATCATTCAAGGCGTATGTTGAAAAAGGATCGTTGTGCTGCGGGATTCCGTTTCTTTCTCCCTGGGCCAACCGCCTTGACCACGACTACTATTTTTTTCAGAACAAAAAATATCTGCTCAATGACAGCCTGGGCAATTTCCGCCGCGACCAGTTCAGGCAGCCCATCCACGGACTGCTGGCCTTCGATCCTCGTTGGGAAGTGGTGAAGTCAGGCGCCTCAAATTCCGAGGGAGCTTTTATTACATCGCGCCTTGAGTTTTACAAATACCCCGACCTGATGGAGCAATTCCCCTTCGCGTACACCATTGAAATGACCTACCGGCTGAAGGACGGGAAGCTGGAGAGTTCGACGGTGGTGCGAAACATCGGCAATGCCGAGATGCCGGTGATGATGGCGTTCCATCCCTACTTCCATCCGGGCGGGGATCGCGAAAAATGGGAGGTTTCGATTGGCGCCCAGACGTACTGGCTCCCTTCAGCACAACTCATCTCCACGGGCGAAACCGAACCCATTGATAAATTTCTGCCCGGCGCGGCCCATTTGACTCTCGGTCACAACGTTCTGGACTCCGTTTTCTCCACTTTCGACCGCAGCGCGGACGGCCTGGGTCACGTTTGGGTCAAAAGTGAATCCAGGAAAATCGAAGTGGAGTACAGCAAGGAATTTGATTTTGCCGTGGTTTACGCTCCGCTGACCAACGCAACCCCGTTCATCTGCTTTGAGCCGCAGACCGGGCCCACGAATTCATTCAACCTTAACCACGAAGGGAAATTCCCTGGACTGGTGGCTCTTGAGCCGGGCAAGACTTTTACGGCAAAGTTCTGGATTGTGCCGACCGGATTTTAGATTTGTGATTTTTTGATTTGCGATTTGTGATTGCAAAAAGGCCCTCATAGAATTTCAAAGCACTCCGGAGAACTGATGAGAATGCTTTCTGATGTCGCACCCGCATTGCCTGCCCCTCCCGGGCTTTCCCGGCGCGAAGCTTATCGCAAGATACAAATGTTTTTCACACTTCTCATTCTATTTTCTAGTGTGAGGCTCCTCATGGCCACACCACCCATAGCCAATCCGGCAAAACTCGAAAAAACAACTTATAAAGGCTGGAATGTCTATCGCCTCTCCAACGGCATCATCAATTTGATCGTGGCCCCGGACATTGGCGGGCGCGCCATCCAGTTGCAACTCGGCGATCAGGAATTCTTTTTCAACAATCCGGATTTCCTCGGCAAGATTGTTCCCCCCGAGCAGAATAATGTGAAAGCGGGCTGGGCGAATTACGGCGGCGACAAGGTGTGGCCGGCGCCCGAAGGCTGGATGAATGACAACGAGTGGCCGAGCATTCCGTATTACATCCTCGACGGCAGCAAGTTCAAATCAGACGTGATCACGGAAACGCCGGCTGAAGTCGCGGTGCGCGTAACCAGTCCACCCGATCCTCGAACGGGCGTTCAGTTTGTGCGGACTTATCACGTTTATTCCGGGACCACCCGCGTACGAGTGGACCAGGTGATGCGCAACATCAGCCGCCGCCAGATCCGCTGGGGCATCTGGCACCTGGTGCAACACGACGCCGCCGACGCGCACGACCCCACCAAACCCAATCCCGAGCTTTACATGTACGTTCCTCTGAACCGCCGCAGCATGTTTCCCCGCGGTTTTTACAACCCTTATGGGGACTCGCGCCACCCCAGTTATCAGGTGGAGCACGGCGGCAGCATGCTGCACATCCATTACTTATACCGGGTGGGGAAAATGGCGGCCGATTCCGACGGCGGCTGGTACGCGGTGGTGAACGGCCAGAAAAATACTTGCTTCGTTGAAACTTTCAAATATTTTCCCGGCGAGGAGTATCCGGATAACGCCTCGGTGGAAGCCTGGAACGACGGACCCGGGATGATTTCCCGCGACTCGTGGGACCAGACGCTTGCGGATGATCCAAAGCTCACGCCCTATTTTTTGGAATCGGAAGTCATCAGCCCGTTTGCCACGCTCGACCCCGGCGGCGAATATTCATTCACCGTGCAGTGGTCGCCTACGCGCGCGCCCAACCCCATTCGCAGCACCAATTGGGCGGGCGTCGTCAGCGAACCGTTTACGGCCAGGGCCGCGGGCGGGCAAATCCGGCTGCAAGGCGTTTTCGGCGTTTTCACTCCTGGTACTATCGAAGCGGTGTTCTACAGCAATCTTGGGGAAGTGCTGTCTCATGAAATTTTGCAGGCAGTGGACCCTCGCGAAGTGGTGAGAGTTGATAAATCAGTGCCAATGCCGAGCGCCGCATTCCGCGTCACCGTGCGCGTTCTTGACGCAGACGGAGAGAACCGCGGGTTCTTGGGGAATGTGGTTTTGAAATAGAGGCCGGTTTTGGTGACCACCTTTACTCCCGGCGCAAGTTGGGGTATTTTATGTCGCTTACGTTGAGCCTTTGACAGCACTTCAGGCTGAATTGAATTTTCACGCTCGTTTCAGGAGGAACATCACATGGCCAAGGTCAAACAGGTTACCGCTTGGGCCGACAGCTTGCCGGGGGTGATCGGCCGGATCGCCAAAGCGTTTGCAGAAGCCAAAATCAACATTACCGCCTATACGGCGTATGGCACGGGCGGTGAAAGTCCCATCCGCATGCATGTAAGCAACCCTGCCAAGGCCAAGAAGATTCTTCAGGATCTCGGCTTCCGCGTGACGGAGGAAGAGGTGTTGCGCGTCACCGTGCCTGAGAAGCCGGGCATGCTCGCGGAAATTGGCGCGCGATTGGGGCAGGCGCGCGTGAACGTGGATTATTCCTACGCCACCGTGGCCAAAGGCGGGAAGAAAGTGGATGTGGTGATTGGGGTTTCCGACATGGCTGGCGCCGCCAAGGCGCTGCGGGGGCTGTAGTCAACTAGGGTGTAGAGCCGGCCTTCAGGCCGGCATCTTCCCATATTCCTGAAACGCCGACCTAAGAATCCGCGCTACACGAAGGGATAGTGGTTGAGTTCCAGCGCCCGATTGGCCACGCGCCGCTTCAACTCGATGGTATCCGCGGGAGTCCGGCGCAGAAACCTTTTGAGGAGTCCCAACTGGGCGCGCAGCGTGTCGCCCTCGGCAATCCGGGCCAGACCTCTCCGCGCCTCTGATTCCATCCTGTCGGCTGCCTCATAAATATGGCAGCGGGCGGCATCACACTCCGTGGCGCACGATTCCGGCCTGTTTTTCGAGAGTTTCTTAAGCGTCCGCAACAGCACGCTTTCCATCGCATAAACTTCCATCACCAGATTGCTTAATACTCCGATGACTTCCTGCTCGTCGGCCAGCGCCGTCATGTATTTCTGCACCGCGCTTCCTGCCACGAGGAGCGCCACTTTCTTCGCGCCCTCAACCAGCGCAGACTCCTCAGCCAGCGGCCGGTCATCTTCGGTTTCCTCGGGAGGGGACATATTCAAAACGTCGTCCAATAATTTCTGCGCGGCGGCGAAAAGCCCCAACTCGCCCTTCATCGAGCGTTTCATCAACATGTCCGTGATCAGCAGGCGATTAATTTCGTTGGTGCCCTCGAAAATCCTGTTCACCCGCTGGTCGCGGTAACCTTTTTCAATTTCGTAATCACTGGAGAATCCGTAGCCGCCGAAAATCTGAACTGTTTCGTCGGCGACAAAATGAAGCGTTTCCGTGCCCATGACTTTCAGAATAGAACACTCCACGGCGTACTGCTGGAGGGCTTCCAGGATTTGTTTGCCCGCCGACGGCGAGCCCTGTTCGACGCCTTCCAGCATTTGATCGATCAATCCCGTCGACCGGTAGGAAATACTTTCAATGGCGTAAGTGCGGACCGTCATCTCGCCCAGTTTTTCTTTGATCATGCCGAAGTCCGCGATTTTATGACCAAAGGCCTCGCGCTCCTTCGCCCACTTCAGCGCCTCGGCAATCAGATATTTCGAACCACCCACACAGCCGGCGCCCAGCTTCAGGCGGCCCATATTCAAAATATTGAAAGCAATTTGGTGGCCCTTGCCGATCTCACCCAAAACGTTTTCCACCGGGACCTGGACGTTTTCCAAAACCAGCGGCGTGGTGGATGACCCGCGGATGCCCATCTTATGTTCTTCAGCACCGGGCGAAACGCCGGGAAACGCGCGCTCCACAATGAAGGCGGTGAATTTTTCCCCATCCACCTTGGCAAAGACGATGTAGATATCGGCGATGCCGCCGTTGGTGATCCACATCTTCGTGCCGTTCATAAGATAATGCCTGCCATCCGGGGTGAGTACGGCCTTGGTTTTGCAATTCAAAGCGTCGGAAGCTGAGGTGGCCTCGCTCAAACAGTAGGCCCCCACCCAATCGGCGCTGGCGAGTTTGGGGACATACTTTTCTTTCTGCGCCTCCGTCCCGAAGAAAGCGATAGGGAGAATTCCGATGCCGGCCTGGGCGCCCATGGTGGCCGCCCAGGCGCCACTGCGCGCCATTTTTTCGGAGATGATGATGCTTGAGATTTTGTCGAGCTCCAGGCCACCGTATTTTTGTGGAACGTCGGTGGCGCCCAGGCCCAATTCAGCCGCCTTCTTCAGCAGTTCGCGCAAGACGCCGGGCTTCTTGTCTTCCATCTCCTGAACGCGGGGAATGATTTCGTTGTCGACGAATTCCTGCGCGGTCTGGGCGATCAGGCGGTGCTGGTCCGTGAGATCCTCGGGGGTAAAGATTTCCTCCGGCAGGCGCGGTTCAATCAAGAAGCTTCCGCCTTTGATCTTTTTCAAAGTTGTGGTTGGGGCCGTAGCCATTAGGTTTCCTCGAACTGGTACTCGATTTTTGTTTCACCGTATGCAGTGATTTGAATCACAAGGTCTTTCCCCACGCGTTTTACAGTCATTTGCCCGCAGGCACGCCTTCCCTCAGGATGCGCTCCAGGGTATGCGCAGGGCAAACGTAGTGGTGCAGGTAGTTGATCAAATTTGTGGCCACGCTGCGCACGTATTTCTCCATCCCGGGATCCAAAGGGTGCCCTTCCGAATCGAAAACCTTTTGCACGTTGGCGATCGAAACGGGCAGGGGCAACACGATACTGCCAATATGAGAGCACACGCCTCTAAGATGTTCGAGTGATTTGATGGCCCCGATCGCTCCCGCGGCCACGCCCAGAAGGGCCACAGGCTTTCCGGCCAGGACCGAAGGAAAGCCCAGGTTTTCGATCACCAGCTTCATCACGCTCGAAAATGTCCCGTGGTATTCAGGTGTGGCCAACACCACTCCGGCCGCCGCCTTGACGTCGGCTTGCAGGGCATGGGTGGCGGGAGAATTCGGGTTGGTGCCCGGAAAGGGCAAGTTAAGTCCGGCGGGATCAATGACCTTGACCGAGTATTCCGGATGCTTCTTAAATTCATCCGCCACCAGCGCCACGGCCATGCTGGTGTAGCTGTGCGGGCGTACGCTCCCTTGAATAATGACTACGGGGATGTGATGATTCCCCTCATCCATGGATTCCTCCCGATTCCGGCTGGTAAATTACCGCGTTTTTATCATGGGCAAGTTCAGGACTGCAAATTCTCAAAAATCCCCGCCGCGCCCATGCCCCCGCCCACGCACATGGTCACCATGCCGTAGCGGGATTTACGCCGCTTCATTTCCCCGAGCAAAGTGGCGGTGAGCTTGGCTCCGGTGCAACCCAGCGGATGGCCGAGCGCGATGGCGCCGCCATTCACATTAACTTTTTCCGGATCGAGTCCCGCCAGCTTGATTACTGAGAGGGCCTGCGCGGCGAATGCTTCGTTTAATTCGATCAAATCGATTTCTGCGAGTTTCAGCCCGGCAAGCTTCAGAGCTTTGGGGATGGCGTAGACCGGGCCCACGCCCATCTCTTCCGGAAGCGTTCCCGCCGCGGCGTAACTCACGAATCGGGCCACGGGGTTGGCGTTGAGCGCCTTCGCCCTTTCCATGGACATCACCACGGCGGCCGCCGCGCCATCGCTCATTTGGGATGAATTTCCCGCCGTCACCGTGCCATGAGCATGGAATGCCGGCTTGAGTTTGCCCAGGACTTCAAGCGAAGTGTCGCGCCGCGGGCCTTCGTCGGTTCCGAACACAAACTTGCGCGTATTCGGCTTGCCGTTCCCGTTGGCGCTCACCTCGACAACTTCAAGCGGCACGATTTCATTCTTGAATTTTCCTTCCGCGATTGCGGCCATAGCACGCTGGTGGCTGCGGAGAGAAAATGCATCCGCCTCCTCGCGCGTGATCTGGTGTTTGCGGGCCAGGTTCTCCGCCGTCAAGCCCATGCTCAGATAGGAATCCGGGTAATGGTCCATCAAGTAGGGGTTGGGCGAAAAATGGTAGCCGCCCATCGGGATCATGCTCATGGACTCCGCCCCGCCGGCCACTATAACGTCGGCAAAGCCCGCCATGATGCGTTCCGATCCGAGCGCGATGGACTGCAAACCGGAGGAGCAAAACCGGTTGATGGTCATTGCCGAGCATGAGACCGGCAGCCCGGCGCGAAGCGACGCGACGCGCGCCATGTTGTTTCCCTGTTGGGCTTCGGGCATGGCGCAGCCCAGGATCACATCTTCGATTTCTTTGGCGTCGAGCCCGGGAACACGGCGAATGATCTCCTGAAAGACCGCGGCGGCCATATCGTCGGGCCGGGTGTTGCGGAGCGTTCCCCTGGGAGCCTTGCCCACGGCAGTCCGCGCGACGGAAACTATCACCGCTTCCTTCATTTATCCCTCCCGCTTACTACTCTGCGCAAATCACCGCGCTCTCCGAATACAAATCTCAAATTTCCAGTTTCGAGTTTCCAGTTTCTGTTTTTCCGTTAAAAGTACTTTTCCGTCAGGTCAGTCCAATCGAATTTGCCCTGATTGGAATTGGTCCCCTTAAAGTCCAGCTTATTCCCAAACTCGTCTTTGTACTGCACGTACTTTGACTTGCCTTTGATGGAGCGCTTGACATTCCAAGTGGTGTTGTTCTCCACCACTACCGGGGTCTGCTTGTCGAGGCCCATAATGTAGTCAGCCTCGAATCTCCCTTTATCGCCAATCTTCAGCAAATTGCTCTTGTCATCCACCTTTTGAGTGATGGCTGCCGTCTCCACGTGTTCGGACTTGAGCATGTGATCTGCGATGGCTCGCAGAGCGGTGGCCTGTTCGGGAGTGGCGGTCGAATCGATGTACCAGACCTTGCTCTTGTTTCCGTGAACGCCTGCCAGGTGGAGGCCGTCCAGTTTAGTATCGCCGTAATGCCCGCTTTCGATGGCCAGGGAAAACATGGTGTGGCAGTAATGCTTTGGTGAAGGGCCTCCTCCAAAGTTACAGGTGCAAGGGACAGCGCAACTGCAAGTTTCTGTCAGGTCGCCTTGAATTTCCCAATGCGTGTTGTCAGGCTTGGGAGAATTGCTGGAGGCCAGGATGATGCTGGCGGAGAATGTAAGAATGAAGGCGGCAAGATATATTGAAATCCTTTTCGCCACGCTACCCTCCCGGATCATCAAAAGTTGCGCCGCAATCAAGTCTATCCTCAATCCCGACTGTCCTCAACCACGGTGACGTCCACTTCCACCTCCGCCCTTGTGCATCAGACCTCTATATTTGATGCACCATGCCTCATCATCGGCGTGCCCATGTCGTTCCTCCAAGTGGATATTGTTTCGGTAAGTTGCGCACTCGCTGTATTTAATGCAACGTCTCTTGCAGCCATTCCACTACTTTTTGTTTGTAGGCGGGCGTATCTTCCCAGTTGTCCATTCCGTGTTTGCCGCCTTCCACGGTGTAGAGTTCGCAGGCATTGCCCGCTTCCTTCAGGCGGGCGCACATATCCACTGATTGTTGGTAATCGACGACGGTATCTTTTGAGCCATGCACCAACAGATAGGGCGGCATTCCTTTCCGCACTAGGTTAATGGGGGAGTTCTTTTTCAACAGGGCGAAGGCATTGCCATCGAAAGTGGTAATGCCTAGGAAGGCGGTCAGAGCGCTTGGTTTAACCCCTGCGTGCGTGCGCATCTCGTATTCGCCGGTTAAGTTGTGTGGTCCATAGAAAGAAACGACGGCGGCTACGTGCCACTTCTCTTCGTTTTGGGTCCCTACATAGGAAACCATGTACCCGCCCGCCGATTCGCCGAGTAGCGCAATACGGCGCGGGTCAACTTTGAACTGCGCCGCGTGGGATTTCACGAATTCGATGGCGCGATCCACGTCTTCGACTGCGGCGGGAAATTTGTATTGGGGCGCCAAACGATAGTCTATGCTGAACCAGACGAATTGGGCTTGCGTTAGAGGATCGAACATATGGGTCACGTACATCTGTTTGTTGCCACCCGTGAATCCTCCGCCGTGAACAATGATCACTGCTGGGAATGGACCCGCACCTTCAGGCACGCTCGCGTCCAGTTTAAGGATGACGTCTCCGGCTCGGCCGTACTCAATATCTTTCTGGAGTTCGCATTGCGCCACTGTGCCGCAAATAAGCAAAATGGCCAAACAATGGATGAGCGATCTGGGCCAAATTTTGAATGAAGGCATCACCAATCCTCCTAATTCCTCAACGGTTTTCCTTTCTTCAGCATGTATTGCATCCGCTCGACGGTTTTCTTCTGTCCGCACAGGCTGACGAATGCTTCGCGCTCCAGGTCCAGCAAGTACTGTTCGGAGACGCGCTGAGGGGACGAAAACTCTCCGCCGCCGGAAAGAACTTTGGCCAGGTGGGTGGCCACCACCATGTCGTAATCGGAGATGTATTCAGCCCGCCGCATCAAGTGCAGTCCCAGTTTCATCTTCGCAAACGCCGCCTGGCCCAGCACTTGGATATCGTCGCGAGGTTGGCGCGAACGGTATCCAAGATTCACCAGATCGAGCGCCAACTTTTTCGCGTCCGCAATCTGCCGGTTCCGGTTCATGCTGATGGAATCGCGCGCTGAGAGGTACCCGAGTTTGAGCGCTTCCTCGCCGCTGGTGGAAACCTTGGCCATGCCGATATTCGAGAAAACCTCTTTGACATTCACAAAGGGATCAGTTTCTTCATCGCGCGGCGCGGCGTCCATGGCGCGCACAAGCATCTCCTTGGTGCCGCCGCCAGCAGGGATAATGCCAACGCCGGCTTCCACCAATCCCATGTAGGTCTCCGCCGAGGCGCGAACGCGGGCGGTATGCAGGCACATCTCAACCCCGCCGCCCAGGGTCAGGCCGAAGGGCGCGGCGACCACGGGTTTAGAGGCATACTTCAGCGCCATGTTGGCATTCTGAAAGGCGCGCACAGCCTGGTGCAGATCATCCCACTCGCCCTCCTGGATGGCCATCAGCACCAGCATCAGGTTCGCGCCCACACAGAAATTCGGCGACTGATTGCCAATCACCATCGCCTCAAAATTATCGTTCAGCGCTTTAAGGCCGGCGTGAATCATTTGGACGGTGTCGGCGCCAATCGAATTCATCTTGGAATGAAATTCGAGGCAAATCACGCCGTCACCCAGGTCGATGAGGCTGGCTCCCGCATTTTTCTTGACTTCGCGCCCCGCCGCTTTGAGCGAGGGCAGGAGAATAACGCCCGCGTTCGGCTCCAGCGTCTTGTAGTTGCTGCCGGCAAAATCGAAATAACGCGTGATGCCGTCCGCCATTTCGTAAAAAGTCTTCTTGCCTGTGGCCAATAGTTTTTCCACCAGAGGCGGGACCGGGCGATTCTCTTTCTCCCACTTCTCAGCCATCGAACTCACGCCCACGGCGTCGAAGAGTTCGAAAGGTCCGCACTCCCAGTTGAAGCCCCACTTCATGGCGTTATCCACGGAGACGATGTCGTCCGAGATTTCTGGTATGCGGGTGGCGGCATAATGGAAAGCGTCGCCCAGGACCTTCCGGTAGAACTGTCCGGCGCGGTCGCTCGACTGGATCAACGTGGCAATGCGCTGGCGCGGGTCCTCGATGTTCTGGGCCATTTCCAAAGCTGGAAGCCTGGCTTTCTGGCGGGGGCGGTATTCCAGAGTCCCGAGGTCGAGGGTTTGAATTTCGCTTCCTTCGCTTTCTCCGCCCGCGCTCTTCACCTTTTTGTAAAAACCCTGCTTCGTCTTGTCGCCCAGGATTTTGCGGTCGATCATTCGGGTCACAAAATCGGGAACCTCAAACAACTCTCGCCGCTCGTCGTTGGGCAGGGACTGGGCAAGGTTTCGAACCACGTGAACCAGCACGTCCAGCCCGACAATGTCGAGAGTCCGGAAGGTGGCGGACTTCGGCAATCCCATCGCCGGCCCGGTGAGCGCGTCGATCTCTTCAATGGTGTAGCCGTCCTGCTGCATGATGCGGAAGACGTTCATGGTCACAAACGTTCCGATGCGGTTGGCGATAAAATTCGGTGTGTCTTTGGCGACCACGACGCCTTTGCCCAGCACCATGTCGCCAAAGCGCGACAGCACTTGCACGGCCTCGCGCAAGGTGTCGGGAGTGGGGATAACCTCGAGCAATTTCATGTAGCGCGGGGGATTAAAAAAATGCGTGCCCAGCCAATGGCGGCGGAAATCGTCGGAAAAGCCCTCCGCGATGCCGGCAATGGAGATGCCCGAAGTGTTGGAGCTGACCAGGGCGTGCGGCGCGCGCACCAATTCCACCTGGCGGAGAAGCGCGCGCTTTACCTCGAGGTCTTCGGTCACGGCTTCGATAATCCAGTCGCAGTCTTTAAGGCGCGAGAGGTGATCCTCGAAGTTTCCGACCGAGACCATGTGCGCCGATTCGGGGACGAAAAAAGCGGCAGGGCGTGATTTCAAAGCCCCGTCCAATCCAGCTTGTGCGATTCGATTTCGAACCTGGGGATCGGAGAGGGTGAGCCCCTTTAATTCTTCCTGCGGCGTCAATTGGCGGGGAACAATGTCCAACAGGACGCAAGGGACTTGAGCATTGGCGAGGTGTGCGGCGATCCGCGCCCCCATGGTCCCGGCGCCCAGGACGGCAACCTTCCGGATTTGGAGCAATTGGACCCCCTAACCATGTGGGTGGATAAACGACCGGGGTATTATGTTGGAGCGAACACGTACGGTCAAGATAGTCGAATGAAGGTCCCAAAAGATGGGAGGTTGACGCGGAGTGGCGTCGGGGAGGAAGCTGCAAATCTTATGCCTCGTCCGCCATCTGCGTCCCCCAGATGCCTATGACGGTGGCGCGTTGGCGGCCCGGAACTGCTTCATTGCTGCTTGGTTGATCTTAAGCTCGCCCGAGCGGATGAGCTGCAACTTCAGGTTGCTTTTGTATATCTCAAACGCCAGGGAACGCTTGCGTTCCAAAAGTTCTTCCGTGACCTGGTCTTTCTGGTTGGCGAAATCTGCATCGTTGGGCGGAGTACGCGAGAGCACACTAAAAACAACTTTGTTGCCAGCAACCAAAACCGCCACGCTGGCCTGACCGACGGGCAGTGTGAATGCGGCCGGAAGGGACGTCGCCGGACCGACATTCTCCACGGTATCCTGTTGAGTGAAATCTTTGCTCTCCTTCACAGCAAGCTTAAGGGCGCGGGCGGCGGCCTTAAAGTCCTGCGTCTTGGACTTCTCGAATAACTCTTGCGCGCCGTTGGCGGCTAGAACTTTGGATTGCTCGGTCCGGTAGTCCACTTCCACTTGGGCGCGCACTTCGTCCAGCTTGGCCGCATGCTCGGGGACAATGGCCTCCACCTGAATTATGGCCAGCCCTTTGGGAACGGTGATGGGATCGCCTACCTCATTCAAGCGAAGTTGGAAGGCCAAATTGGCAAATGCCTCACTGTTGCCGAAGTCCGGGACCGTTTCCTTAAATTTAAAGAGTGGAGATTCCTTCACCTCGAGGCCCGCCTCCCGGGCAACGTCCGCAAACTTCTTGGGATCTTCCTTGAAGCGGTGTCCGAGGTCGGTGCTCGCCGTCTGCTGGGCCTGATCGAGTTTCTGCTCTTCCAGCATTTTACGGATATCGCCCTTTACTTCCTCCAGCGATTCCACGTGCGCCATCTGCCTTTCCAGCACCTTGACGATGTGAATGCCATAGATTGTCTTGACCAGTCCACTTACCTGCCCGGGTTTCATAGTAAAGGCTACGTCATCAAATTCCTTCACCGTTTGGCCGTGAACGATCCACCCGAGGTCGCCGCCTTTCTGCGCGCTCGTAGTGTCTTCTGAATACTGCTTGGCAAGTTCGCTAAAATCCTTGCCGGCTTTGATTTGACCCAAAACTGCATTGGCGGTTTTTTCAGCGGCACTCACTTCCTCCGGGGTCTTGCCAGTGGTCTTGAAAAGGATGTGCAAAACGTGCGCGCGGTCTTGCAGACGATAGTCGGAAAGGTGAGTTTCGTAATACGATTTCACATCGTCGTCCGTCACTTTTGCCTGGTCGCGAAGGTGGTCGGTATCGATCAGGACGTAGCGGACGCGGCGTTCTTCGGGCAAACTGTAGCGCGTTCCATTCTTCTTGAAGAAGGCCTCCAGCGCGTCTGGGGTTACTTTCACGGATTTGACGAACTGGTTGGGATCGAACAGAACATATTGAATTTTGGCTTTGGTGTTGCGCTTGACGAATTCCGCCCGCACATCGTCCGGGGTCACCTGGACGCCGTCGGAGACAATGTCCTGCATTTTTTCGTAAGTGATGCTGTCGGCAATCTGAGTTTCGAACTGGGACATGGTCATGCCCGTGGCCTGTTCGAATTTTTCCTCGCTGGCCAGCGCTCCGCTTTCGGCCAGACCGGGAATTGCCTGTGCGGCTTTCTGCACCTCCGCCGGCGAAGCGGTGATTCCAAGCTTTTTGGCCTGCACCAGGATGGATTCGTGCTGGATCATATCGTCAAGAATCGGCTGGGCCATCATGGAAGCGACGGAAGGATCATAGCCGTACTGTGAATTCTTCATCCGATTCCTGATGGCATTGTCCAATTCCTGCGCCGTGATTTTATGACCGCCGATTTGCGCCAGGGACGAGGTGTCGCCGCGTTCGGCGTCGCTGGGATTTAACGGCATCAGGGTGATGACCATGCCAAGGGACACGATGCCAAGGAAGAAGATCAACAAATACTTCTTTACCTTGGCGCTCTTTCTCATGAATCTAAACATGCTGGCTCCTGGGGATCAGTGTGATCCCTCTCATTATAGGGGCAAAGGATGAATGGTGGCAACCAGGATATGCCGTGGATGGTGCCCGGGTTTGCATCGCTGGGAGCGCGGGCGTCTCGCCCGCTCTTTCCTTATCATTGGTTTGGGGGCGAGACGCCCGCGCTCCCAGCGAAATCAGGACATTACAATGCCGATTCATGCCCTCCATGCCGAGCGAGTTGCTGCCCTCTCAGCACGTTCTGCGGACCCTTTTGCCTCAAACGGAGCATGAGTCCAGTTCCGGTCATGGCGTCACTCTCCGCACCCTGGATCCAAAATCAGATTTCTCCACTCCGTGGTTTACACGAAGCCTTCGGCTGGGGTAGAATGCACCAGCTTGGCGGGGCAACGAAGAGCGGAGAGTTGATGGCGCTCAACCGTCCCCTGCCGGCAAGGACTAAAACCTATGTTATGGGAGAAGAAACCGCAATCGAGTGAGCCGAAAAAAACCGAGCCGGAATGGACTCCTCCGCCGGCTCCCAAAATGGAAACCCCTATGACAGATAACATTCCGAAAGTACCGATTTCCGCCCCTGTAAATCAAGGCACCACGCTTCTTGGCCGGTCGGCCGTGATGCACGGTGAGATTTCAGCCAGTGAAGACCTTCAGATTGAGGGCCAGTTTGACGGCACCATCAATCTTCAGGACAACTGCCTGACTGTGGGCCCCAAAGGCCAGGTCAAGGCGGAGGTCCATGCGCGCCAGGTGATTGTGCACGGCTCGGTCAACGGGAACGTGACGGCGCGCGAAAAGATAGAGATTCGCAGGACAGGCCACGTGCTGGGTGACTTGGTGGCCGCCGGCGTAGCCATTGAAGACGGCGCCTACTTTAAGGGCAGCATCGAGATTTTGCGCGAGGGCGACAAGGTGGCGGGGAGCGCGTCCCGGGCGGCGAGCTCATCGGCAACGGCTTCTTCGGCCACATCGGCTTCGAGCAAGGTCTAACCGAACCGGAGTTCTCCGGTCAGCCGCACGCGCCCCATGCGGGCAGGGCTGCCCCCAAGCTCCCGGTGTAGACCCTCCCGTCCATCAGCCCCCATCACTCCGAGGGCGCCCTGTAGTAAAGGGAGCAAACAGGCTGTGATGCTGTCGACGGCAAGCAAAGTGGCTTTGAAATCGAAAGCGCAGGACGGCGAGACCCCGGCCGTAGCCAGCCCTGCGCTCGAATGGCTTTGGAAATATCTATCGGACGTCCCCAACCCTCACATCCTTGACTGTGGGAAGGTAAATCCGCAGACGGTGGAGTTACTGATTAACCGGGGTTCCAAGGTTTTTGTCGCCGACCTCGTTTCCACCGTCCAACGCGTGAATCCCATGCTTTGGGACCGGTCCAAAAAGGTCCCGGTATTTCTCGTCGATGACTTCCTAGCCCAGATGCCGCCCATACCTGCCGGCTCATTGAATGCGGTCTTCTGCTGGCATTTGCTCGACCTTCTCCCCCGCGAAGCGTTGCCGGCAGTGATGGAGCGCATGTTTCTTTCTCTCCGGGGCGGCGGCGTTTTGTTTTTCCTCTTGCGTGAGCCCTACTTGCAAAAAGGGGCGGACTCCGTCTGGTACCTCGAAGGCCTCACCGCGCTTTGCGCGGGCGGGGAAGGGACTAAGTCTTTCCCATTCTCTCCCGTATCCGGCCGCGATGTTGAGCGGTTCCTCCCTGCCGGCAACCTGAAGAGTTTTCTTACTCGTTCGGGACGACGGGAAGTTCTAGTCCTGAAGTAGTTCCCTCTGAACTTTCGCCCGCCGAATCATCTCCACACTAGATCATCTATTCCAAGTTAAACAGCCGCCTCATGCCCTCCAGGCCTTCAGCCGATGAAGAGCCGGGGGATAAACATGGAATGCAACAAATTGAAGAAAGTTTGCCTTTGCGGATGGTGGGCATCGGCACTCGCGGCATCCATGTTTTGGGCGGCGCCGCTCAAGATACCCCGGCGACAAGGCCACGGCGTACCAGGGAATCAAAACCAAAGCGCTCGTCGTTCCATTTTGGGGCGGGGCGAGCGCACTGCTCGGGTATCAGAGGAGCTTCAGCGCTCGCGGCTTAACCAAGCCTACGGCAAACTGCCTCTTACTTTCGAACAAAACGTGGGGCAGGTGAGCAGCGATGTGCGGTTCTTGTCGAGAGGCCCGGGCTATAACCTTTTCCTGACGAGCGACGAAGCGGTGTTGGTACTTAAGAAAAACATGTCAAAAGGCAAAAGGCAAACGGCAAATGTTGCAGGCGGAAATTATCCGGAGGGCCGTTTGTCAATCGTCAATCGTCAATCATCAATCGTCAGTCTTCCGGCCGTCCGGGAAGTTTTGAAAATGAAACTCGCAGGCGCCAACCCCCACGCCACCCTGACTGGGCTCGACGAACTTCAGGGCAAAAGTAATTACCTCATTGGAAGTGACCCGAATAATTGGCGGACCAGGGTCGCGCAGTACGCCAAAGTGAAATACGAAAACATTTATTCCGGCGTGGACCTGGTCTATTACGGAAATCCCTCAGCGGGTGGAAAGCTTGAATATGATTTCGTTGTTGCCCCCGGCGCTGATCCGGGCTTAATTCGTATTAACGTAGGGGCATCTCTCGTGGCTGCCCGCGGAGGGCGCCCACAAGGGGCGCCCCTACGGATCGATTCCCACGGTGACCTGACCATTGAGGCAGACGGAGGCGAAATTCGATTTCACAAACCTGTGGTGTACCAAAATAAGTCGACAGTCGACAGTTCACAGTTAACAGTCAAGAATGAAAACCAAGGCTCAAAATCAAACTCTCGTCACTCGCCACCCGTCACTCGCCACTTTCTTGATGGCCGGTACGTGCTACGGGCCTTGAATCGGAAATCACAAATCACAAATCGCCAATATGAAATCACTTTCCAAATCGATCAATACGATCACTCCCTGCCTCTCGTGATTGATCCGGTGTTGAGCTATTCCACCTATCTCGGCGGTTCCAACTTTGATTATGCTTATGGCATCGCGGTCGACTCGGCTGGGAATGCTTATGTGACGGGCGCCACGGATTCGCTAGATTTTCCTGAGGCCGGACCTATTCAGGGCTCCGGAGGGGGGACATGCACTGATGATCTTAAGTCTCCATTCAATTGCTTTGACGCATTTGTTGCCAAACTGAACCCGGCAGGCACTGCATTGATCTACTCAACTTTTCTGGGAGGAAGTAATGATGACCGCGGCGCCGCTATCGCGGTAGATTCCTCCGGCAACGCTTACGTGACGGGGTACACCGTCTCCAGTGATTTCCCGACGGTCAACGCATTTCAATCAGTATTTGGCGGGGGCAATTGCGGATCGCCTTCCAACAGTCCGTGTTATGACGCCTTCGTCGCCAAACTGAACGCCGCTGGCTCCGCGCTTATTTATTCCTCCTATTTGGGTGGGGGAGGGAATGATTTGGCTTCCGGAATCAGCGTCGATTCTTTTGGAGCCGCCTACATTGTCGGGTCAACCGCTTCATCCAATTTCCCCGTGACCTCATCCCCCGTGCAAGCGGTCTACGGAGGCGGCGCCTACAACGCGTTCGTCACCAAATTGAACCCGGGGGGAAACACGGCCGCGTATTCAACCTACCTGGGAGGGCAGGGAGAAGACCATGGCGCCGCCGTCGCCGTCGATTCCTCAGGGAACGCCTATGTGACCGGGTATACCATCTCGAATAATTTCCCCACCAAATTCCCTTTGCAGATTTCTTTGGCCGGAGGCACTTGCGGCACAACCCCTTGTTTTGACGCTTTCGTTACCAAGCTGAATCCAGCGGGCTCGGCGCTTGTCTATTCCACCTACATGGGCGGAACCGGTGGAGATTATGGCTACGGTATAGCCCTTGACTCGGCCGGGGATGCATACGTTTCCGGCTTGACGACCTCAACGAATTTTCCCGTGACTTCGGGCGCTTTCCAGACTGTGGGCGGAGGCGTCAGTTACGATGCCTTCGTTTTCAAACTCAATCCTACGGGCTCAGCGCTCGATTATTCCACCTATCTTGGCGGCCTTGGAAGTGATGTGGCCTATGCCATCGCCGTGGACCCGTACGGAAGCGCCTATGTTGCGGGTTACAGCTACGGTCAGGGCTTTCCCGTGGCCAGTCCTTTGCAGTCCTCGGGCGTCTTCCTGGACGATGCATTCATAACCAAGATCAACGCCAGCGGCTCGGCTTTGATCTTTTCAACTTATCTGGGAGGGAGCGGGAACGACGTGGCGCAGGGAATTGCCGTGGATCCTTTGGGTAGCGTTTATGTGGCGGGCGGCACTTTTTCAACCGACTTTCCCGTTACGCCTGGAGCGCTCAGGACAACTTACGGCGGCGGAGCCTACAACGCATTTGTGTCCAAAATATCAGGCATCAATCTTCCCGTTACCACACTGTCTCAAATCAATGTGCTCTTCGCCAGCCAGGGCGTTGACACTACCAGCCTTCCCACCACCGTCAATCTCGCCAACAATGGCGATGCCGCGCTAAACATTTTCAGCATCACGGCGAATGGTGATTTTGCCGTGACCGGTAATTGCGGCACAATTCTTGCTCCGGGGGGAAGCTGCAATCTTTCCATCACTTTTACGCCCACCGACTATGGATCCCGCACCGGGACGGTCAACATCAGCGACAATGCCTGGAAGAGTCCGCACCTGATTAACTTGACCGGCGGGGGCATTACTTCGGTCACGGTTGGGCTATCGCCTTCTTTACTTTCATTCGGGAATCAACCTGTTGGCACCACCAGCGCCAGCCTCCCCGCCACCCTAAAAAATTTAGGGAGCGTCACGCTGAATGTCTACTCCATTTCAGCCGGGCCCGGATTCAATCAAACCAATAATTGCCCGGGCGCCTTGCCGGCTGGGGCCAGTTGTACTCTGCTGGTCGCTTTCTCTCCGACCGCGGCGGGTCTATTTGCCGTCCAGATCAACATTTCCGATAACGCTTCCGCGGGCAATCCGAATTCCATCAATCTTACCGGGACGGGTACTGGACCTGCGGCAAGCCTTTCGAGTACCAGTCTGGTTTTCAGCGATCAATATCTGAGCACGGCGAGCGCCCAGCAAACGCTGACGCTGACCAGTTCGGGGAGCTCAGTTCTAAAACTATCAGGCATCGCCAACAGTGGCCCTTTTGCCCAGACCAACAATTGCGGGGGGTCGCTTCCGGTTGGAGCAAGCTGCCACATCAACGTGACATTCACTCCTATCACAGCCGGCACAAGTACGGGCTCCCTTGTAATTTACGATAACGCTTTGGGCAGTTTCCAGACAGTCGCCCTATTCGGCAACGGAACCGTTCCCCCCCACCAGATATTTGGTTTGCCCCTTAAGCCTCATGGCAAGCATTAGGGAGAAGGCGCGGCGCATGTCCTGCTGCGTCGTCTGGAGCGCGGGACGGGACCCCAAGAACGGGCGTCTCACCCGCGTTTATCCTCGGGAACACGTGTTCGTCACCCCAACACCCGGAAAAACCCACATCACAAAATGCGTGATGTGGCAGCCCGCTAATCAATCCGAACTTCACCCATCGGGAGAGGCCCCTCTTTCGGTCTAATGATCTTAACCCAGCCGTACCGAGTCATCTTACAAGGGAATAGGTTACCGTACGCTCTCGCATCAATCTCTACTGTCGCAACACTAGAATGAATATGCCCTATGGCCACCAGGGCTACGGGAGTTGCCAACCGGCGGAGCACGACACGCGTGATTGGGTTGGAGGATTCCTGTTTGGTGCCCGTTTCGAAAACCTCGATCTTTTCTATTCCGCTGTTCCACTCGCAGTGCACAGTGTAGTCGCCGAAGATCGGCCAAGTGGAAAAAGGAGAGGAACATCGCCATATCGAGTATCCACACACACTTGCAAACAAACATGAGCTGATTAGGGTGACGCGAACCATTGGCCAAAACACGACCTTCATGTGTCTCCTCAAAGCACTTAGCGATGGCACGATTTTAGTGCCTTGGGTTTTTCGCTAACACAAAAGCGGCGGGAGGGACAGACGCAAATTGAAAGTAACGAAAAACATTCGGTCCGTAGCTCCCAGTCAATCGGAATGTCACACCTACTCATCTTAACCGCCGTAACCACAATTAAAACCCACAACCCATTAAGTTTGTTGTGGCCGTCAGCTCGCCATTCGGCGGCCAAATGTGTAATCGGGACGACATTACAAACAGGGGGCGGCAAGCCGTCCCCCTACTGGTCGCGTTCATCATCGATCATTTTCTATCCGCGCCGATTTCGGAAAACGATCCCGCCTCAATTGTGGCATTCCGGGGTACAATATTTGGCGAAACACGTTCGCGGAAAGAGAGGTCGGCCCAAAATGCAAACGGATCAGTTGGTAATTGCGCGTCCGGAATCGACCGAGTATCTGCCCTACTATGGCCAATACATTTCCAAGGTGCCGGGAGCAGACATCCTCAAGACACTGAAAGAGCAGGTGGATGATTCGCTGGCGCTATTGATGTCCACGGCCGAAGAAAAAGGTGATTACCGCTACGGCCCCGGGAAATGGAGTGTCAGAGAAGTTGTAGGGCACATCATCGACACGGAGCGGATCATGGGCTATCGCGCCCTCCGGATTTCCCGCAACGACGCCACTCCGATAGAAGGATTCGAGCAGGACGATTACATCCGCCACGGCCCATTTCAAAATGCGCGCCTGCGGGACCTGGCGCAGGAGTTCGGGTGCGTTCGCCATTCCACTCTTTACTTATTTCAGCGCCTCGATCAGGACGCCTGGCTTCGGCGTGGAGTTGCGAACAAAGCGGAGGTGAGCGTTCGCGCGCTTGCATATATTATCGCCGGGCACGAACTCCATCACCGCAAGATTCTGAAAGAGCTTTATTTCAAGCTGCCGGATTAAGCTTCACTTTCGGCGCGCTCATCGTGGGCGAAGAAAGTGCGGTGGTTTTTGCGCGAAGCAACCCACAAAGGTTTGGTCCAATCAAACATTGCATAGCTCGGGCGCGCGTTGGCCGGGTAATCCATACTTCAGAGGTTGAAAATGATAATTAGAAAACGGTACGTGGTGGCAGCCGCTTTGGTTCTCTGTGCAATGGCGTGGCCGGTCGCGGCGCCGGCGCAAGATTTGGTCAATACCGCGCTCTCGAGTTTTCCCGCGGGTACCATTCGCGTAGAGTATTCGAGCCCCGCCAAGCTGCGCGCCTTGCCTGACTTCGCCACCCTCAGCAAACGGTATGTGGGTCCCAATCTGCTCGCTTTGGAAAATGATCTGGCCAGGCTGGGCATCCAGCAAGACGATATTGACGACCTCGTGATCGGGTGGCACGGCGCCACAATGGAGTTGAGCGGCGTGGCGCAGGGACGTTTCGATCCCAAATCAGTCGCCGACCGCGCTGCCGCCCAGGGATTGGCGGCCACTCACGTGGGCGGGGCTCCAGCCTACTGCCTCGGTTCAGGCCCGGGGGGAAACTGCGTGGTTATTTTGAGTGAAACGCTCGGGGCATTCGGATCGATCGAATCCCTGGGCGCCATCATGAGTGCGCGTGCCGGTGAATCGCCGAATGCCGCCTCGGACGCTGATTTTGCCAAACACGTGCAAGATGCGCGCGCCGATGCCGCCATTTGGGGAATTGCGGTCGGGCCAGCCATCACAGACTGGTTCAAAGGTTGGATGCCCAACCAGGGCAACGTGCAAATGGATTGGAAGTCAACTTTCCAGTCCGTTAAGGTGCTCTCCTATAGCGTGCAAGCCGCGGACAAAGTCAATTTGGACGTTAAGCTCGACTGCACCAGTTCCCAGGCCGCGCAAAGCTTGACCCAGGTGATGCAAGGACTGAAGCTCCTCCAGCAGATGGCATGGCAGAATCAAAATCCAAAAGCGCCGAATCCATTTCAATCACTTGTGGTGGACCGCAGTGATACCCAGGTTCGCTTGAATCTTACCACCCAATATTCGGAGCTGGAAGCCGGCATTCCGGGGAAATCTTGACGGGTTCATATCGCCCTCGATACCAGGAAAATCCCGAATCCCATGAATGCGGGTGATTTTGGCGAGGACATTCGCCAACTCGCGTCATTTTTTCGCCCACAACTGGCCTGCCTCATAGCTGCCTTCACTTGTTGAAGCCGTATCTCACTGAAACCCTTTTTTCGCGAAATCCGTCTGGACTATCTTCCGGCCGCGAAGTAGTCTATTCGCCGGCCATACATATCCAAAAAGTCTTAAACGAGGGAAAAACTGTGAAACCTTTTCGCGCCGTTTTGTTTGCAGCTCTGATGATCATGCCGCTTGCCGCATTCGCCCAGGAGCCTGAGGCCAATCCTGCTGAAGAAGGCGGCTCCAAAGGAAAATCCGATTCGGCAAAAGCGTTTGCGGGACTTACCTTGCGCTCCATTGGTCCGGCCATGATTTCCGGGCGCATCCTGTCGATTGCAGTGGACCCTGCCAATCGCGCTCACTATTACGTTGGGGCGGCGTCGGGCGGCGTGTGGAAGACGATCAACGACGGCATCACCTGGACCCCTGTATTTGAAAAGGAAGGATCGTATTCCATCGGCACGGTTGTGATCGATCCCAAAAATCCCGCCGCGGTCTGGGTGGGGACGGGTGAAAACAACAGCCAGCGAAGCGTAGGCTACGGCGACGGCGTTTACCGTTCAGACGATGGCGGCAAGACCTGGAAGAACATGGGATTGAAAAAGTCCGAGCACATCGCGCGCATCCTGATTGATCCGCGCAATTCGGACGTGATCTATGTTGCCGCCCAGGGGCCGCTGTGGGGGCCGGGCGGAGACCGAGGACTCTTCAAATCCACCGACGGCGGCAAAACGTGGAAAAATATTCACTCCATCAGCGAGAACACCGGCGTGACCGACGTAGTGATGGCGCCGGATAATCCGGACGTGCTCTACGACGCAACATACCAGCGGCGGCGTCACGCCTGGACCATGATCGATGGCGGGCCGGAGTCCGCGATTTATAAATCCACTGACGCCGGGGCCACTTGGAAGAAATTGCGTTCCGGCCTGCCCACCGTAGACATGGGACGAATCGGGCTGGCCGTGTCGCCCACCAATCCGAACCTGATTTATGCCACGGTTGAAGCGGCCCAGAAGAAGGGCGGCATATTCCGCTCTCGCGACCGGGGCGCTACCTGGGAAAAACGCAACGACTTCGACCAGGGGGCAATGTATTACGCCACCATTTTCGTCGACCCCAAAAATGAAGACCGCATTTACGTTATGGGAGTCATCATCCAGGTTTCCGACGATGGCGGCAAAACCATACACCCACTCAACACGCGCTCGAAGCATGTGGATAACCACGTGATCTGGATCGATCCCAATGACACGGACTACTATTTGGTGGGCTGCGATGGCGGCCTTTACGAGAGCTTTGACCGGGGAGAAAACTGGTCGTTTAAATCCAACCTGCCCCTAGCGCAATTCTACGACGTAGCCGTGGACCATAATGCGCCCTTTTATTACGTCTACGGCGGGACGCAGGATAACGCGAGCGAAGGCGGACCTTCCCGCACCCGCAGCGAGGCGGGAATTGTGAATTCGGATTGGTTCGTCACCGCCGGCGGCGACGGATTCCGTTCGCAGGTGGACCCCGAAGACCCGAACACCGTCTACGCCGAGTCGCAAAATGGCGGGCTCATCCGCTACGATCGCCGCACCGGCGAACGAGTGGACATAATTCCCACTGTGGCCCCGCGTCAATCTCCCCTGCGCTGGAATTGGGATTCACCCATCCTGATCAGCCCCCATTCGCACTCACGGCTCTATTTTGGCGCCGAAATCCTATATCGCAGCGACAACCGCGGCGATTCCTGGCGGGCTATCAGCGGGGACCTGACGCGGCAAATCGATCGCAACACTCTTCCCGTGATGGGCAAGGTGTGGGGACCAGAAGCAGTGGCCAAGAATACTTCAACGGCGTTTTACGGCAACGCCACCGTGGTGGCCGAATCACCCAAAAAAGAAGGCTTGCTTTATGTTGGGACTGACGACGGCTTGATTGACGTCACCGAAGACGGAGGCGCCCACTGGAGGAAGATCGAGAATTTCCCCGGCGTGCCTGATCGAACCGAGGTCAGCCGCGTCCTCGCCTCGCAGCATGACGCGAACACGGTTTACGCCGCCTTTGATAATCACAAAATGGAAGACTTCAAGCCCTACCTGCTGAAGAGTACCGACGCCGGGAAGACGTGGACCGCTCTCCAAGCCAATCTTCCTGAGAATGGCCCGGTGCTGGCGATTGCGGAAGATCCCGTTGACGCCAACCTCCTTTTTGTAGGCACGGAATTCGGCTTGTATTTTTCCAACGATGGCGGGCAAAAATGGTTGCGGTTGCAGGGTGGATTGCCCACTATTCCCGTGCACGACCTTGCCATTCAATCCCAGATGAACGACCTGGTCCTGGCCACCTTTGGCCGGGGATTTTATGTTCTGGACGATTATTCACCACTGCGTTCGGCCAACGCGGACACGCTCGCCCGATCCGCCACACTCTTCCCTGTGCGCGACGCGCTGATGTATGTTCCATCAAATCCCATTGGTGGCCGGGGCAAAAGCCACTTGGGAGAAGACTTCTTCGAGGCGCCCAACCCGCCCTTCGGCGCTACATTCACCTACTATCTGAAGACCGCGATGAAATCGAAAAAAGATGAACGCCTGGACGCGGAAAAAGCAGCCGAAAAGGCGGGGAAGATCCCAGCCTATCCCTCCATGAAGGATTTGGAAGAGGAAGCCAGGGAAGATGCGCCCGCCATCGTTTTCACGGTCTCTGATGCCAGTGGGAATGTGGTTAGGCGCATCGATGGCCCGGTGACCGTCGGGATGCATCGTGTCACGTGGGATTTGCGTTCACCCGCGACCATCCTGCCTCAGCCCTCTCGTCCGGGAGGCGAGGAGGAGGATAACCCCTTCCGCCAGGCGCCCACCGGGCCTATGGTGGCGCCCGGAAAATATACCGTCGCCATGGCCCAGCGCGTCAACGGAACTTCCACCCCGCTGGGCGGCGCACAGTCTTTTAATGTAATTGCGGACGGCATGCAGGAATTGTCTCCGCAAGACAGGGCGGCGCTGGTTGCATTCCAGCAAAAGGCGGCCAGACTAATGGGAGCAGTCAGCGGGGCAGTCGAAGTGGCCACTTCCACTGAAACACGGTTGGGATTGATCGAGCGAGGCGTGGATCAGACTCCGGCGGCGGACCAGAAGCTGGGCGACTCAGCACGCGAACTGCACAGAAAAGTCAAAGACCTCCTGACGGCTCTGCGCGGCGACGAGGTGGCGCGCGAATATCAGGAAAATACGCCGCCTTCCATCCAGGAGCGTGTGGGCAAGATCGTCGGTTCAGGCAGGTCTTCGTCCGGCAAGCCTACAGAGTTACAGATCAGCGATTACAAATTTGCCAGTGATTTGTTTGCGGATGTGCTGGCGCAACTGCGAACCCTGGTGGATGTGGACCTGGTCAATTTGGAAAGAGCTTTGGACGCCGCCGGAGTGCCCCACACCCCCGGCCGCATCCCGGCGTGGAAACCGGAGTAGATCGCAGAGGGAAAAACAATTGAAATCACGCTGGGGGGTGGGGGCGTCGCGCAATCCATTTCTTGCGCGCTGGGACAGGGCACATCGCTTGGCTCTTTTCTACTGTTTAAGAAGTTATCAGCTTTCAGCCGCGAGCCACTTCCATTACATTCTCAGTGACTACTGACGACCTCATTCGTAAGTCACCGCCACCATGGGATCGACTTTCGTCGCGCGATGCGCGGGGATGCTACAAGCCAATAATGCCACAGCGGTCAGAATCAGCGAAACGCCGATGAACGTAAGCGGGTCGGTCGGGGTAATCTCAAAGAGCAGACTCCGCAAGAAGCGCGTAAGCGCCAAGGCACAGCCGATGCCTGCAGTAATTCCGATTCCTACAAGCAGCATTCCTTCTCGGAGCACCATGCGCAGAATTTCGCCGCGTTGCGCACCCAGAGCCATCCGCACGCCAATCTCATGTGTGCGCTGGAATGTGGAATAGGAGACCACGCCATAAACCCCGATAACCGCCTGTAGTAGCCCCAGGACGCCAAAGGATGCCAGCAGGACCGTCTTGAACTTGGGTTCGGCCACGGAATCGGCGATTATCTGGTCCACGGTCTCAATGTGCGTGATTGCCGCATCGGCATCCGCAGAGCGAATAATGCGCTCGATCTCCGGCACGATCACTATGGGATTTGCTGAGGTTCGCACGATGATTTCCCCCGAGTTTCTCGAAAACAAGAACGGCGTGTAATACACGGGGTCGGATCCCTGCACAGCACGGTCTCGGACGTCGTTTACCACGCCAACGATTTCTATCCATTGGTGATGGCCCTTCTCATCCTCTTCGGTACTAAATCGCTTCCCCAGTGGATTCCCCGGTATATACTTTCGGGCGAAACCTTCGCTAACAACGGCTACGTCAGCATGATTCAACTCTTCCGGGGCAAAATCGCGCCCCTTCAGCAGCCGGATTCCAAGTGCGACAAAGAAGCCCGGGGTGACGGGGCGGCCCTCAATTTGGCCTGTTGTGAGCTGATTACCCAGTAAACCTTCAACATACAGCCCCATGCCTGCTGGCGCACCAGGGTAATGAAAGCCGGTGGTCAGGTCGCCTCCCTGAAGCGGCCCCGCGCCAGCGAGCGCCGCCTGCTGAACTCCCGCGAGCGAGCCAATTCCGTCCAAGATGTTGTCGCTTGCCAGCGAGCATCCTACCGCCTGAGAGGTCTGCTTCTGCGGGTTGTCGGCAGGTGCGTTGGATTTTGGCCGCACGGCTGCATCCTTGGACTTCGTCGAGGGAAGAGGAAGGCCATTGCAAGCTAAGGCAGAGAGTTGCACGTGCATTGTCAGGACGTGATCGGCACAGACGCCGGTGTTCACACTCATTAGCTTATAGAAACTGCGTGCCATGAGTGCCCCGCCTGTCACAACAATTGCGGCGAGGGCCACCTCGACAATCACAAGCACGCTTCGGAAACCATCCGACTGCCTCATCTCGGCTCCTGCAAAAGAACCGACCATGCCCCCTTTCAGCGTGCCGCCGACGTCATGGGACGATGCGCGCAACGCCGGTGACAGGCCCACCAAAACGGCTGTAAGGAACGAAATCCCAGCGGTGAACCACAGCACGTTGCCATCAAGCCGGATGTGATCCACCCGCGGAGTGTTCGGCGGAGCCATAACTTGCAATAGACGAATTCCCCATAATGAAAAGAACAGACTGAGCGTGCCTCCTGCTCCCGCCAGCAGAAGGGTTTCAGACAAAAGCTGCCGGATGATTCGCTGCCGGCTCGCCCCAAGCGCTCTACGAATTGCCAACTCTCTCTGGCGTGTCCACGAGCGGGCCACCAGGAGTGATGCCACGTTAACGCACGCCATGAGCAGGACAAATCCGACGGCGCCCCAGAGAACCAATAAGGCGAGCCGCACCCCTGGGTCCGTTCGGCCATTGACGCCTGCTGTTACCGTCCTGCCGTAGCCTCTCAAGGCTTTCGGATAATGATCCGGATATTCCGCCGCCAGCCGCACCGCAATGGCTTCCATTTGGGCCTCAGCCTGGCTTAGCGATGCTCCCTTTTTGAGCCGCGCGACAAAGCTACTGAACATGTGCCAGTTCATTGGATCGGATGGCGAGTATATAAAGGGCGTCCATAGTCCGGAGTTGAAATCCCCCCAATTGGCGCCGAGGTCGAATCCCTTAGGCATCACGCCAATGACCGTGAACGGCTTGTTGTCCACGGAGAGACTGCGTCCCACGATGTGAGGATCGCCGCCGAAATCGTCCATCCAGAGATGGTGGCTTAGGACGGCGACTTGGCCGTGGCCAGGCTGCGTGTCTCCCGGAAGGATCGGTCTGCCGAGCAAAGGTTTGACCCCGAGCAGAGGAAAGAAATTATCGGACACGTAACTGTTGGCTGTCTGGATGGGCACGGTGCCGCCCAGAACGAGGCAGTAGTATCTTTGGTAGATGGCCATGCGTTCGAAAGCATTGGTCTGATTCTGTAACGCTTGAATCTCGGGTACGGGGAGCAAATCTACGGTAACCAGCCTAGATGACTGCGCCTCGATTAGTGGTTCGAGCCAAATACCATTCACGGCGCTGAAGATGGCCGTGTTCGCACCGATACCCATGGCAAGCGTCAGTACCGCCACCGCCGTGAAGCTGGGACTATTTGCCAGCGTGCGCAGGCCGAGGCGAAGGTCCTGCCAGAGCGTCTCGAGAGAATTCCATCCCCACATCTCCCTGCTCCTCTCTTGCGCCACGAGTACGTTCCCGAACCGGCGCAGCGCGGCATAGTAAGCTTCTTCAGGCTGTATTCCTAATTCGAGGTTCTCCTGCTCCTCCATTCGAAGATGAGCGCGAATCTCTTCTTCAAGATCGTCGACCGGCTTGGGCCGGTGAAACAGTGCACTGAGTTTGGAAATGTTACGTCTCCAGGTCATTTCAAGTCCTCAGTCAAGAGTTTTCAGTCGTCAGTCAGCTCTCGAAATTCACCGCTACTACGTCCAACCTCGGCATTCGCCAATCGTCAATCGCAAATCACCAATCATTCGTGCCTCAACGCCACCATGGGATCCACCTTCGTTGCCCGGCGAGCGGGGACGTAGCTTGCAACCAGCGCCACAACGATCAAATTCAGCGAGACGGCGATGAATGTGAGTGGGTCGGTCGGCTTCACTTCGAATAATGCGCACGTGAGGAGTCGACTGACACCCAAAGCGAATGCCAACCCAATTCCAACCCCGATGCTCACCAGCATCAGAGCCTGCCGCAGGACGAGTCGCAGCACGGAGCCTCTACTTGCGCCCAAAGCCATCCGGAGCCCGAATTCGTTCGAACGTAGACCTGAGGTGTAAGACATCACGCCATAGATGCCGGTCGTGGCAAGACAAACCGCCAGGCCCGCGAAAAGAGAAAACAACAGAGTGCGAAATCGGGGCGTGGCCATCTCCTCGGAGAGCATGGTCTCCATAGGCATGAATTTCATAGGGACCGTGGGCGAGGTCTTATTTGCCAGTCGCCGCAATGTTTCCTCAAGGCCGGACGGGTCGCCGGCGGTCCGCACGACGATGCTCAGGGTTTCTCCGTTAAACTCGTGCTGGAGGTATGGGATGTAACATTCCGGCATCGGCTCGTGGGCTTGTCCGCGCTCCCTGACGTCGCCGGTAACTCCGATAATCGTCATGGGCTGGGCAGAATCGAAAAGGCAATAGACCGTTCTGCCGACGGGGTTCCGGCCCGGAAGCGATTTTCGAACGAGCGCTTCGTTGACCACGGCGACCAAGGGCTTGCCGGAACCATCGCCGTCATTGAAGTCCCGTCCGCGCTGCATCGGGATCCCGAGCGCTCGAAACGTGCCCGGAGCCACTACGGAAACTACAGCGCCGGGGGCAGCAGGCCAGTCCTTTTGCGGAGGCAAATGATCGAAGAAGTAGGGTCCCGTTGCCATCGATTCGACTTGCCCGGGTAGGGCCATCGTTGCGCCGGCCGACAAGACACCGGGCAGGTCCCGGATTTGAGGGAGAATGTCGCCAAAGAATTGTCTGGCCACCGGTGTTGGGGCGGGGACAGTCGCTTTCATGGTGAGCACCTTTTCAGGTCGATAACCCATGTCAACGTTTTGCAAAGCCTCAAAACTCCTGAGCAGGAGACCTGCTGCCGAAAGCAGCACGACGGCCAGCGCGACTTCAACCACGACTAGCACTCCACGCACGCGAACCATCCCGGCGCCGCTCACCACTCGCCTGCCTCCCTGCTTCAGCGATTCGCTCAAGTCAACTCTTGCCGCATGAAAGGCGGGAATCAGACCGAATAGCAGGCTTGTGATCATCGAAGTAGCGAGGGTGAACGCGAGTATCCTTCGATCCAGGCTGATCTCGGAGAGCCGGGGAAGCTCTCTAGGAGCCAGCGCTACCAGCGCCTTCGATCCCCAATAGGCGAGGAGAAGTCCCAAGCCGCCAGCGGAGAGCGCCAATAGCAAGCTCTCCGTGACCCACTGTCTTACCAGTCGATTCCGGCTGGCTCCGAGCGCGGCGCGCACAGCAACCTCGCGTGACCGCGCCGTAGCTTTGCCCAGCAGCAGGGTTGCCGTGTTGGCGCAGGCAATCAGAAGGACGACGCCGACAGCGCCCAACAGGAGGTAGAGCGTGAGGCGGACCTCACCCGCCATTTCGTCTCGCAGTCTTGTCACAGCGACCGTTCGGCCCTTATCGAAATCCGGATATTCACGCTCGAGTCGCCTGCCTATCAAGGTTATTTCGGATTGCGCTTGCTCCAGCGAGACGCCGGACTTGAGACGCGCGACAGCGAAGTAGTTTCTGCCTCCTCGGAAATTCGCAGTTGGCTCGCGGAAAACCGTATTCATCGGATACCAGAGATCAGTCTTGTCCAGGAAACGAAAGGTCGCCGGCAGCACGCCGACGATCGGCAGCGGTTTGCCCAGCCCACCCACTGTCTGCCCCAGCGCCTTGGTGTCTCCGCCAAAATGGCTTTGCCAATAGTCATAGCTGATCACTAAAGCGCCACTGCCACCCGCCCTCGCTTCTTCCGCTGTGAAGAGGCGGCCGAGGACCGGCTCGACGCCGAAGACCCGAAAGAATTCGGGACTCACTCTGGCAACTTGTGCGTACTCCGCGGCAGACCCGACGGTCACTGCCGCCTCACCGCCATGGTAATACGCCATGGCCTCGAAAGAGGAACTCTGGTCGTGCCAATCCTGGAAGTCAGGAATCGAAACTAGCCTCGCGTGAAGCGCTGTGATCGCCTTGTCCGTCGTGGGAGGATTGGTGAGTGTCGCAATACGATCGGAATCGGGATACGGAAGGGGGCGCAGCAGCACCGCATTCACGACGCTGAAGATGGCCGTGTTGGCGCCGATGCCAAGGGCAAGCATGATTACAGCCACCGCGGTGAAGCCTGGATTCTTTAACAGCATGCGCAGGCCGAAGCGAAAGTCCTGCCCAAGCGTCTCGATGGTTTGCCATGTCCACATATCCCTACTCCTCTCCCGCGCCAAGGCGACGTTGCCGAAGCGGCGCAACGCGGCATAGTGAGCTTCGTCAGGCGGCATGCCGGATTCCAGGTTCTCCTGCTCTTCGATTCGCAGATGAGCGCGAATCTCGTCCTCGAGATCTTCAGCGCGCTTTCTACCCCGAAACAGAGCGCCGAGTTTGGCAAGTTCTTGTCGCCAGCTCATTTTGAGTTCCCAGATCTCAGTAATCAGTCTTCAAGCGATGTTCAAAATGCACGCCTACTCTGTCCGACTTCGTTCTTCGGGAATCGCCATTTTTCAATCGCAAATCGCCAATCATTCGTATCGAATCGCTACCATGGGATCCACGCGCATCGCCTTCCGTGCGGGTATGTAACTCGCCACGAGAGCTACACTGGCCAGGAATATTGGAACGAAAACGAACACAATTGGGTCGTGCGCGCTAAGCCCGAAAAGCATAGTGGAAAGCACGAAAGATACGGCAGCGCCGCATGCGACACCGAAGAGTCCGCCCATCAGCACCGGGCCCATCGCCTGCCACAGGACGAGTTTGACCACGTCGGAGGCATGTGCGCCTAGCGCCATACGGATGCCGATTTCGTGAGCGCGCCGGCTCACGCTGTACGACGCCATGCCATATACGCCAATCGAAGCGAGAAGCAGCGCGAGTCCGCCCAGTGCTCCTGAGAGGGCGCTCGCAATGCGCGAGGGCGTTCGCCAAACTTCGAGGTAATCTTCGAGTTTGGTCACATCCACCGGCATCTCGGCGTCGAGTGACTGCACTGCCTCGCGAATCCCCTTGGCGGTAGGCGTGAAGTCTCCCGCGAAGCGAACCAGTACGTAGGTGCGGTGGTCGTCTTGCGGCCCTGCCGGAAAATAGAGATAGGTGGTGTGGATGTCGCCAAGATGAGACACTTGAGCGTCTTTCGCCACTCCGATCACCGAGTACTCGCGGCCAGTGTCATCGCGCAACGTTTTCCCCAGTGGATCTTTGCCAGGCCAAAGCTGTCGCGCGGTGGACTCCGTGACAATCACTCCTAGACTTTCCCGCCAGTCACCTGGCCCAAACCCGCGTCCCCGCACAATGGGAATGCCGACCACGGAAAAATATTCGGGCGAAACGTGGTTGTATTCGATTCCAACTTTGGCCGCGTGGCCGGGCACAGTGAAGCTGTCCGCGCTGAAATCGTGGCTCAGGGGGGCGCACTCCGCTTGCGCGATTTCGATAACTCCAGGAAGGCTCTGAATGCGTTGTCGAAGGCTCAGCACGAACGCCGCCGCCCTGTCCTGGTTGTAGCCTTGTTTGTTGAGATTGAAGAACGTTGCTGCCACGTTCTTCATATTGAGGCCGGGATCTACCATCTGCGCGTAGTACAGCCCGCGCAGCAGCAGTCCAGCAGCCAACAGCAGGATCATGCACATGGCAATTTGCGCGCCGACAAGAGCATTGCGAAATAGTCGCCCGCTCTTTTTTCCGGGGTCGGACTGACCGGCGTCTCCCTTCAATGCCGTGCTCAGATCGAGCCTCGAGCTTTGCAAAGCTGGAATCAGCCCAAACCCAACGCCGGTAAATAAAGTCAGGGCCAGCGCCCAAGCGAGCACGCGAAGGTCCGGGCCAATGTTCACCGAAAGATTGGAAAATTCATGCGGCAAACGAGAAGTCACAAAATGGAGGATGCTGGCAAAAGACCACAATGCAAACAATGATCCCAGCGCGCCGCCGGCCAGCGAGAGCACGAGGCTTTCTGTCAACAATTGGCGCACCAGTCTCAACCGGCTTGCGCCTATGGACATCCGCAGTGCGATTTCCCTATGCCGTACGGAAGCCCGCGCCAGCAGAAGATTGCTGACGTTCGCGCACGCAATGAGCAGTACGAGTCCGAAGGCAGCCAGCACTACGGAAGCGACCGGAACCAGGACGTCCCGTTCCGCCGGCCTTCCGAACAACGTCGCTTTCGATATCAATAATGACGTTGTACGGCCGGGATGCTGGAGGTCAATGCGCCCGGCTATCACATCCAGGTCCGCACGTACTTGGTTGAATGACAAGCCAGGCTGTACCCTTCCCAGCAAGGCCAGCCAGCTCAGGTTCTCGTCTCCCAGGCGATCAGTTCCCGGGTCAAGGGCGGGTTGCATCGTGATGGGCGCCCAAAATGCGCTGGGGACCACATCCGTACCCGCGAATCCTGGTGGAGCTATACCTATCACCACATAGGAGGCGTGGTTCAGAACAATCGTCTTTCCAACCAGGGAAGAATCCCCGGCGAAAGTCTGTCTCCATAAGTCGTCGCTGACCACCACGACGGCATTCGCGCCCGGAGCAGCGCAATCCGAATCGATAAAGCCACGCCCTAGTGCAGGCCGCTCGCGCAAAACGTCGAAGTAGTTGCAGGAAGCCAGCGCGCCCAATAGCTGCTCCATTCTGGAGCCGGCAAGCGTTGCTTCCACAAAAGGCTCGTAGGCGATCAGTCCGCTGAAAACGTGATTTTGGTCGCGATACTCAAGGTATTCCGGATATGAGACCAAGCCGCCTTCACCGTGTACGTTGCGGGTAAATCGCCCGTGGAGGACCTGATTCACGCTTACGACCTGCTCCGCGCGAGGAATCGGAAGTTGGCGCAGCGCCACACCGTTCAGTACCGAGAAGATTCCAACGTTTATTCCAACGCCTAAGGCGATCGTGAGGATGGCTATCGTTGCGAAGCCGGGATTTTTCGCCAGCATTCGCAATCCGTAGCGAACGTCCTGCCAGAGCGTCTCGACTGATTGCCATCCCCACATATCCCTGCTCCTTTCTTGCGCCGAGGGCACATTGCCGAAGCGGCGCAACGCGGCATAGTGAGCTTCGTCAGGCGACATGCCGGATTCCATGTTCTCCTGCTCTTCGATTCGCAGGTGGGCGCGAATCTCGTCTTCGAGGTCGTCCGCGGGCTTGGTCCGCGCGAACAATGCACGTAGCTTGGCGAGTTGTCGTGTCCGGCTCATTTGGAGTTTTCAGTCGTCAGTTTTCAGTTCTCAGTCACCCCTCATTCTCGTTGCCGCCTCACGGACGACTGAAAACTGACGACTCCCTGCAATCGTCAATCGTCAATCAAAAAATCGGCAATTAGTCGGCGGGCCGCAGAACGCCGGCAATGGCTCGCACAAAACGCTCCCAACGCGAGGTCTCGGCCACCAATTGGCGTCGTCCCCTGGCGGTCAAGCGGTAGTACTTGGCCCTCTGATTATTCTTGGAAAGACCCCATTCAGAGGTAATCCAACCTTCCTGTTGCAATCGCTGGAGCGCGGGGTAGAGCGATCCGTGCTCCACCTTGAGCGCATCTTCCGACATACGCTCGATGGACTTGGCAATGCCATGTCCGTGCGTGGGTCCCCAGCGCAGGGTGCGCAGAATCAACATGTCGAGCGAGCCGTAAACAAGTTCGATTCGGTCTTCGGACGGTTGCTTTATCATAGTGGCAGGTAATCTACCACATGGGGTGGTAGATTGTCTACTAAATAAAACGGTGAGAGCGTCACCCGCTCCGAAGCCCTCGAATGGTTTTCCCTGCATGGTTGGAGGGTTTCGAAAAAGCGCCGGGCGGCCGCCCATTTGATCATGCTCATCCTGGCGCCCGGGAGTGACTAGGCGCAGCGTTAAGCAGCTCCCGGCCGAACCAAGATATCAGCGCAATTTCGACCTGAACCCAATCGTCCCACGCCCGATTTACTACATCTCAATGAACGGAATATTTTTCTACCCGGGGGCAAAGATTACATATGGGTTGCGGGTTACGGCCATGGGCAATTCGATGAGACTCGACAATTTAATTGTTTTGTTGCACGGATTACTTGGAACTTGTGAGGAAGTCTAAGACTAGCGTGCGCCACGGCCAGCGGGCATTAACTGGATGATCAGAGAAAAAGCGTTCTGGAAGGGCAAATTCAGAGCCCGCGATGGCACCGTAATTGCACTACATCACGATGGGAGAAAACTTACAAGGGTAATTGGGGGTTGAGATGAAAACCTTTCTTCGCATGGCAGGAGTCTTTGTATTGGCGTTATCACTCGGAATATTCCTGGCGCCAAGAGCGGGAAGCGTTGCTCAACTGACCGCGAGCGCACTAGGGGACCAAATTCAATCCATCGCCGCACAACTGCAAAGCTCGATGGATGCATTGACGCCCGGCGTCGCCGTTCGTGTGGCAACCCTTCTCATCGTCTTGGGAGCGGTGATTGCGGGATCCTTTTTGTATTTGCTGGTCTTCGTGCCCCTGCGGATTCATTTTATGCACGGCGAGATGCGCAGGCAGCGGGAAGAGATTCAAGCGATGAAGAGCGAAATTCACCTTTCGAGCGAGTTGTTGATGGATGCCCGGCGCGACTATGAGGGACAGAGTGGAAAAGTGCAGCAGCGTGAAGTTGCGGCGCGGGCGCGGCTTCGTCAATGGACGTTTCCCGGGCGCGACGGACAACAAACAAAAGATGCGGCGCGCCATTGAGCCTGGTGAGGCCGAAAAGTCTTGAATGGGAAGGGGTTAAAAGGTGATATCGTTTTCAGCCAATGTTTATTAGGGCAAAAATGACCTGTGCGGGCAAGTGGTTGGATTTGCGATGAATAAAATCCTTGACATCGCGCCCTCCCGCGCGTAATGTAGGCTACATGTTTCGGGCTGAAATCGGCGGCTTGAAGCATGGTACTTCTTGCGTCGGGTTTTTTCTCAGGTCTCTGCTCGGGTGTCTCCCTGGGTCTCTGCCGGTCTGTCTCCTTCGGTTTCTCCCGGGTGTCTCCTCTGATTTCCTCTCGATGCCTTCGGGCTGCTGCTTTTCCCGCAACTGACGGGAAATAGCTTCACCATTTCCCTGCATTAAATCTAAATCATAAGAAGGAGGCTGTATCATGGCAAAAAATGACGAGGGCATGACACAATCCGTGCAATCATCAAGGAGGCATATGCTTTCGGAAATTACCTGGGAAGAAATTAACGATCCGGGAGCTTACGTCGAGCGGGGCAGCGGGGATCTTTACCGCTTTCCCAAGGAGTCGCTTATTCCCGGGGCATCCCCTTCGATCGTCAAAGAGTCTCGAGGGGCTTCAGTGCTGGTGAAGCTCACCGATGACCCTTTTGTAACCACCTTTAAGGCCAGACTCCTTGCTGCCCAACACAACATCGAGCCGAACTTCTAATTATTTCATAAACCGATTCCCGACGGGCGGGAGGCCGGTGTAATTCGATCTCTCGCCCGAAGGGATTTCTTCTTGAAATCAAGGTTCCCCCTGTGAAGTCCGTCGACACTGATGATCTTCACGCCAGCCGTTCTCTGATTTTGATTCCCGGCTCGGCGTTCTGAGTCGAATAACACACGAGCAAGTCGCGCCCAGGATTCAAAGTCTCTTTTCCGCTAAGCTCGCTACTATGTCATCCCCTTCGCAGCAGTGGTTGCGGCGCGAGCTGAAATAGTCTGCCTCACCCGCGACTGGAAATCAGCCCCGCTACGCGTTACGATGGGTTGGTCAGGTCCCGGAGGATGGATTGGATTTCCTGCCCGTACTTCGAATCGCGCTTTACTCCCTCGAACGCCATAAGATGCGCTCGATTCTTACGATGCTGGGCATCGTTATTGGAATCGCGGCAGTGGTCACTTCGGTGAGTTTTGGGGAGGGCGCCAACCATATGGTTCAATCTCAGATCGCCAATATGGGAACCAACCTTCTCTATGCGTTTGCCGGCAGCATGGGGCGCGGCGGCGTTCACCAGGGCGGGGGATCTATATCCACTCTGCGTCCTGAGGATGCGGAAGCTGTCTTGCGCGAGTGTTCGGCGGTCAAGTTGGTCTCGTCAGGGACGGAAGGAAACGTCCAGGTGGTTTATGGGGATCAAAATTGGTTTACCGACCTGGACGGGGTTGACGTTCCGTTTATGACCATTCGGAATTGGCCGATGGCCTCGGGGGTCTTTTTCACCGAGGAGGATGTGCGGCGCGCCGCCAATGTCGTGGTGGTGGGCCAAACCGTGGTGGAACAGCTTTTTGGAAGCGAAGAACCCGTGGGCAAAACGATTCGGGTGAAAAATATCCCCTTTCGGGTGATCGGGGTTTTGTCCTCCAAGGGTCAGGCATCATTCGGTTTCGATCAGGACGATCGCATCGAGATGCCTTATACAACCGCGCAGAGAAAAATAATTGGGAACACTTATTTGCAGTTTATCGCCATCTCGGCGGTGGATAGCGAGGCTGTGGGCCTGGCCCGGGACCAGGTGGAAAACCTGCTTCGAATGCGGCATCACATTCGTCCCGATGAGCAAGAGGATTTCACCGTAAGGAGCATGACCCAGGCCGCGGATGTGGCGGCCTCAACCGGCCAGGTGATGACCCTTCTTTTAGCCAGTGTGGCCTCCATTTCTCTTCTGGTAGGGGGGATCGGCATCATGAACATCATGCTGGTTTCCGTTACCGAGCGAACCCGGGAAATCGGCATTCGCATGGCCACGGGCGCCACCGAGCAGGATATACGCCGCCAGTTCATCATCGAAGCCGTGGTCTTGAGCGTGGCGGGGGGAGTTTTTGGCATCCTTTTAGGGGTGGTCTTGTCCCGGTCGCTCGCAAGTTTGCTTGGCTGGCCCCACTTTGTTTCGCCATTTGCCCTTACCACGGCGGTTGTTTTTTCCAGCATGGTTGGGGTTTTCTTCGGCTATTATCCTGCGGGAAAGGCAGCCAAGCTTGATCCCATTGAAGCCCTAAGATATGAGTAGTCCCGCCCTATATAAAGGGATTTAGATGGGCTAAACCGGCCAAGAAGACGGAAGCCTATCCCCCCAAATACCCCTAAAAAAGAGTGATCCGGGTATGAATTCTGAAAAATAATTGTACCTCATATGTAGTGGTGGGCCGTCGAGATCACACCAGATGTCGAGCAATTTACCGGGAAAACCGGATAACTCCCCCCAAATGACCCCCAAGGAATCATAATAACCGTAAAAAATACTTGACAACGAAATATCAAAGCGCGTATAAGCCAAGTCAGTGACCCCGATTCCCGGGGCAATCGAAAGCGAACACTTAAAGATTTTATCAACCACGGATTTGTACCACCGGAGGCCTGGAAGGTCAGCGGGAATGGTAGAAACCAGAGAAGTGATGGACATTCGGGAAGCATCCCAGTATTTAGGAGTTTCGAGGGAAACGCTTTACAAATACGTGTACGAGGACCGCATCCCGGCATTCAAGCTGGGAAACCGGTGGAAGTTTAAGAAGACTGTGCTCGACCGATGGATGGAGAAGCAGAGTACCAGATACGAAGAGCGGGGCGAACGTAAAGGACGCGCCGACATTCGGTAGGGAGCAACCAAATATGTTTGGCATGGGGAAGACGAAGGGCGTGGTTGGGTTGGACATCGGTTCCAGTGCCGTCAAGGCAGTGGAACTGAAGCAAAAGGGCTCCGGGTACGAATTAGTGAACGTGGGCCTTGAATCGCTGGGCCAGGATACGGTGGTGGATGGCGCCATTATGGATGCCATCTCCGTCTCCACGGCCATCGAGAAGATCTTTACCGACCACAAGATCAAGACCAAGGATGTGGCGACCTCGGTTTCCGGCCACTCTGTGATCGTCAAGAAAATCACCGTGACGGCCGCCACCCAGGACGAAGTGGCGAACGCCATTGAGTACGAAGCGCAACAGCACATCCCCTTCGACCTTGCCGATGTCTTCAAGGATTACCAGATTCTGGGGCCCGCATCCGGCGGCGGCGGATACGATGTGATGCTGGTGGCGGTTAAACGCGAAAAGATTTTAAACCACACCAACGTGCTCAGCCAATCCGCCAAGAACGCCACCATAGTGGATATCGACGCCTTTGCCCTTCAAAATGCTTTTGAGGTCAGTTACGACCCTGGACCGGAGTTGATGGTGGCGCTGTTGAACGTGGGCGCCAGCATCATGAACATCAACATCGTGCGCGGGGGAGTTCCCTTGTTTACGCGCGACGTTTCAGTGGGTGGCAATCAATATACCGACACCCTTCAAAAAGAATTGGATCTCAGTTACGAGGACGCGGAGAAACTGAAGCAGGGGCAGGAAGTGCCCAATATTCAGCCGGACCAGAAGACTCCTCACATCCGCTCCGTTTCCGAAATTCTGCTGCTTGAAATCCAAAAGACTTTTGACTTCTTCCGGCAAACGGCCTCCACGGAAAACATCCAGCAAATCTACGTTGCCGGTGGAACGGCACGCATCGAGGGTTTGGTCGATCTGTTGAAGGAAGAATTTAACATTCCGGTCGAGATCTTGAATCCTTTCAACAAGGTATCGATCGGCTCCAATTTTGATGCCAGCTACATAAACGACATTGCTCCCCGCATGACGGTGGCGATGGGGCTGGCACTTAGGAGCTTTGACCAGCCATGATCAGAATCAATCTCTTAGGAGTAGCAAAGCCTGTCGCCCAGGTTGCAGGGCCGTCGGAGGGCATCGCCCCCGAGGCTATCATCATTCCCGGCGCGCTTTTCGTTGTGCTGGCCCTGATCGCCGGCTTTGTCTATTGGTACCTCACCGGGCAAATCAATGGGCTGAACACGGAACTGGCCAAGCAGCAGCGCGAGAAAACGCGCCTGGCAGGGATCATGGAGCAGAACAAGCTCTACGAGCAGCGGCTGAATCAGTTGCAGCTTCGAATCAGCACCATCCAAACCCTTCAGAGCAGCAGGGTGGGCCCGGTCGAAATGATGCACGTTTTGGGACTCCTGGCCAATCGCAATAACAACTTGTACCTGCTTTCGGTATCCAACACCGCAGGCCGGCTGGTGATGGATGGTCAAGCAAATTCAACCGATGCCATCGCCGATTTTGTTGGGTCTTTACAACGCTCCGGGTCATTTGACGATGTTCAGTTGACGAAGTCTTACGAAGATGATCAGCACAAGCGGGTCAATTTCAAGTTTAACCTAAGTTGTGTCTTTAAACAGACTGCAACCGGAACCCCGACCACACCGGCAGGCCAGAGCGCGGGTTCGCCTGCTCCTCCCCCGCGTCGGGCAGGGTTGTAAGGGAAGGAAGCGACTATGGCCAAAGGTTTCAAGGATTTTCCACCTATCGCGCAGGCCGGCATCATCGCTGCATTGGCAGCCGTGCTGGTGGGGGTCGTTTCTTACATGTATGTATTCCCCCTGTTCCAGACTCGGGCTGATTTGAGCGATCAAGTTGCCAAGCTCACTGCGGAGAACAAAGTGAATGAGGCTTTCGAGCAAAAGCAAACCGAGTACCGAAACCGCATCGCTCAGTTGGAAACCCAACTTGAGACGCTACGGTCCATTGTCCCGGATGAAGCGGCAACGGATGAGTTCATGAAAACGATATTCAACACTGCCAATGCGGCATCCATTCACGTCCGCACCTTCGTGGCAGCTCCGCTGGTGAACAAAGACTACTACGTTGAAATGCCGTTCAATATTCATCTGGATGGGACTTACTGGTCTTTAGTCAATTACTTTGACCGGCTGGCGCATGAGCAACGAATCATCAGTGTGACCAGCATCAGTCTGGGTCCGCCCCTCGGCGGGGGCATGGGGGCTTTTGAAGTTTCGCCCACTGAAACTGTGGCCGCCAATTGTATTGTGACCGCTTACTTCAACAGCACGCAGTCTGCTGGCGCAACGGCCAAAACGAAAAAATAGTGAAGGATCAGAGCCATGGTCAATTTAGGGAAAAACCAAACTCGGAAAAGGTTTTTTGACTTACTCCTCATGAGTGCCGTCCTGGTGGGGTGGGTAGGTATGGCTCGAGCGAGTGCGTCCGACGGGGCCGCGGCAAAAGAAAAGGCAAAGAAGCCTGCTGCCAAGGCGGCCGCGAAATCCACCGCAAAGCGCCATGCCGCTCCAGCTCAAACATCTTTTCGGCCTACCGAGGGAGCCAACCGGGATCCATTCAAGCTCCCGCCTCCGCCCGAGGAGGTTTCAGGAAACCAGAATGAAATTTTGGGTCCGCTGCCCCCTGGTTCGCGGGGATTGATCATCGAACAATTGAAATTGGAAGGCATCGTCCTGCTCGGGAAAAACAATCCCAAGATGATCGCGGTTTTGGCCAATCCAGCCAACCGCGCTTATTTCTTGCATGTGAATGATCCGCTCTACAACGGCGTCATCACCAAGATTACGCCGGATTCGGTTTATTTCAACGAGGACGTTAAGGATGCGGAAGGCAAGACAACGTCTCACGAAGTGATCAAAAAACTGGCTCCGGCTTCTGGAGAGAAAAAATGACACGAAAAAATATGTCCAAGACGGCAATGAGAGGCATGATCCTTCTTTTGGTCTGCGCTGCGGCGGGGCTTGGCGTGGCGTCTACACCCCCGGCGACCTTGAAGGCGATCTCAGTTTCCGTCCCGCCTGGCGCCAATTCCCTCCAGTTACGAATTGATGGAGCATATTCCTTCAATGCCGTTCAGGCCACCCCCGATACGCTCTTCATTGACCTGGCACCTGCCACCGCGGATAACCTTGCTGCAACAGGTGAGTGGACAGGCGGATTGCTTACCGGCTACCGCTTGGTGCAGTTCACGAATCCAGCCAAGGTTCCGGTGGTGCGACTCCAGGTGGAGATGAAGCACCATCAGGAGTTCCAAGTTGAGAGAACAAATGATTCGCTCTCTTTTGTTTTTGGCGACAGCGCGGACGTCCCTGCACCTTCGGTGATTTCTACCCCGACCCCGGCAGTGGTCCCGGGGCCAAGTGCGGTCGCTCGTCCATCCGAACCCAAAGCAGAGCCGGTTGCCAAATCCACAGGGGAATTCGCCCTGGTTTCAGGTGTCTCAATCAATCCGGGACCCTCGGGTGAGCTCTTCGTGGACGTAGACATGAGCCAGCCCACCACCTACCACGTTATTCAGTTAAGCAACCCGAGACGGTTGGTAGTTGATTTGGATAAAGCGCATCAAGCTTTGCGGCAGAAGACTTTCCCTGGAAAGTCACCCCTATTAAGTGATGTCAGGGTCGGCCAGTTCCGGGACAAGGATCCGGCTGTGGTTCGCGTGGTCGCTGACCTCGCGGCAGACGCGGTTTTTGACGTCCATGCGCAGCCGGGAGGGATCCGCATTGAGCTGAAACCGCATGTGACAGTGAGCCAGGCTGCGAAGCCGCCTTCTCATTCATTGGTGGCGTCGGCTCAGCCGGCGGGGAACCAAGTAATCGTACTCCCATTTGCTTCACAAGTGAGAACCTCCGCGCTCCTGACTGCGGAGACAATTAATCCACCGGAAATGGCGAAAACCGAGGTTGTGGCTCCTCCGGCCATCGAAGAAAAGGCCGAATTGGTTCTTCCGTCTCACCCTGAGTTCCAGAACACTTTGCCGCCTCCTCCCGTTTCTAATGAGGTGTCCGCCGCTCCCCGGCTCGACCCTACCGATAAGGCTCCTGAAGATGTAAAGGCTGACCACGCCGCCAAGGTCATGGCGGGCTCAACCGAAGTCAACTTGGAACAAACTCCGGCGCAGAATCCTGACATGACCCCGGAACAGCCCCATTACACCGGAGAGCCCATTTCACTCAACCTTAAAGACGTTGACCTAAAGGACTTCTTCCGTTTGATTCACGAGATCAGCGGCCTTAATATTCTGGTGGATCCGAACGTGACCGGAACCGTGACCATGGTGCTGGACAACGTACCCTGGGACCAGGCGCTGGATATCGTGCTTAAAAATAATCAATTGGGAAAAACCTTGGAGGGCAATGTTCTGAGGATTTCAAAGCTGGAAACGCTGGCTGCTCAACAGGAGGCCGCGGCCAAACTGGTGCAGGCCCGTGATGACGCTCAGCCCCTGGTCACCAAGTTTGTTCCTGTGAATTATGCCAGTGCCAAGGCCCTCCAAACGATGCTAAAAACGTGGACGGGCGGCGGGGCATTGAGCAAGCGCGGAAATATTCTGGTCGACGACCGAACTAACACACTGATTATTTCCGACATTGCTTCGCAGATTCCGATTATTGAGCAGATTATCCAGAGACTTGACACCAAGACCAAGCAAGTTTCCATTGAGGCCCGGGTTCTCCTTACCACTCAGCTTTTTGAACGCGACCTGTCGGGGGCGCTGAACAATGGCATCGTAAACCCATCCACCAGCACTGTGACCGGTGGCGCAACCGGGAGCAACGCCTCGGTGACAGGTAACATACCCGGGGTCGGCTCGACCACGCGCATCACCATTGGCCAGACCAGCGCGGCTGGATTTGGGGCTTACGCCATTTCGAACATGGGAGCACGATACTTCATCAATGCCATGATCGCGGCCTCGGAGCAAAAAGCCGAATCCAAGACCATCTCCAAACCGATGATCGTTACCCAGAACAACGTCGCGGGAACGGTCGAGCAAGGCGTGGAGATTCCCGTTCAGACAAACATTAACAACACGATCTCAATAACTTACGTCAACGCTGCCCTCACTCTTACAGTGACCCCCCAAATCACGCAGGATGGCAACGTGTTCTTGGTTATCAAGGTGGATAACGCATCCCCTGGAGACATAGTGCCTGGCGTAGGCACCAGCATTAACCATCAGGCTGCAAACACACAGGTTCTTGTGCCCGATGGCGGCACCGTTATCTTCGGCGGTATTACGGTGAGTGGATCCAGCAAGGCGGCTACCTATGTGCCCTGGGTTGGACAAATTCCGCTCCTCGGCCAGCTCTTTAAGACATCCACAAAGAAATCGAACGAGAACGAACTTCTGTTCTTTGTAACGCCGAAAGTGCTGCCGGGATAGCTCGAGTCACAAATCTATTGAAAGTGAACGCTGTCATTATTCAAAGGGAGGAGGCGAATGTCTCCTCCCTTTTGTTTATGAACATGAAACTCGAAATCCCCTCTCATCCTTACCATGAACGCCAGGCAAAAGTACGGGCGCAACTTGAAGAACGAAATCTCCCACTGCTTTTGATCACCAATCCCCGCAACATCTTTTATTTAACAGGCTTCCGGGGAAGCGCAGGCATAGCCGGGTTGGGTTCCTCCGAAGCTGTCTTGTGGGTTGATCCGCGATATACCCTTCAGGCCAAGGGCGAGGCCCGAAACGCTGACATTGTGGAAGAACGAGGTTCTCTTATCAAAGCGGTCGGCCGATGGCTCGGGAGGAAAAAGTTCAAACGAGTCGGTTTCGAAGATGCGCAGATTTCCTACAACGATTACCGCGCATTGGAAAAGAACAGCTCCGGCAAGGTCAAGTTTGAGCCCGCGTCGGAGATCGTAGAAGGAATCCGTTTCGTCAAGGATGAGGGCGAAATCGCATTAATTCGCGCTGCGTGCCAGATAACCGTGGATGCTTTCGCGGAGGTCCGCCCTTTAGTCCGGCCCGGGGCCAGGGAGTCCGATTTGGCCGCTGAAATCGAGTTTCGTATGAGGCGAAAAGGCGCGGAAGGTCCAGCCTTTGATACCATCGTGGCTTCCGGCCCCCGCAGCGCCTTGCCCCACGCGCGCGCCTCAAACAAAATATTGGGGAAAAGCGAATTGGTTATCTTCGATCTGGGTGCTATACTGGGCGGATACGCTGCCGACATGACGCGGACCCTTTATCTGGACTCAAGGCCTGGACGCAGGATCAAAAGCCTCTATAGAGCCGTCCTGGAAGCCCAGCAGCAGGCTGTAGAGAGCATTCGGGAGGGTGTCGAGGGTGGAGAGGTGGATGCGGCAGCCCGAGAATCTCTTTCGCGGCGAGGCTTGGCAAATTTCTTTACACACAGTACGGGACACGGCGTTGGCCTCGATATTCATGAGAAACCCCGCTTGGGCAAGAAGGACAAGACCCGGCTGAAAACGGGTTGCGTGGTTACCGCCGAACCGGGCGTCTACCTTGAGGGCCTGGGCGGCATTCGGCTTGAGGATACCGTTTTGGCAGGGGCAAATGGCCCCGAGATTCTGACTCGTTCACCCATGGACGACTGGACAATTTCTTAGAAACTTAGGAGCTCAACCGATGCCTGGAAGGAAAGAGAAGCAAGGGAAAAAGGTGCCACCCGCCACCTGGGACCTGCACGAGATTCAAGACCTTCTTGACGTCCTGATCAAGCGCGAGATCACAGAATTTGAGTTGGAGAAAGGCGGGGCTAAAATTCGAGTCAAGCGGGGTGACGCGCGCTACGAGACACATGTTCTGGCCCCCTACAAGGAAAACTCCTTCCTGCCGCCGCCTCCGCCTCCCCGGGCGCACCCGGATACGCATGCTGCCGGCGCGGCAACAGGAGAGCCGGCAGGGCCGGAATCTACGGAGGGGCTGTTCATAATCAAGTCTCCCATTGTCGGGACTTTTTTTTCCGCCCCCGCTCCCAACGCGCCTCCATTTGTCCAAGTGGGGGACAACGTGCAAGTGGGGCAGGTCTTGTGCATCATAGAAGCCATGAAGTTGATGAATGAAATTGAGTCGGAGGCAGCGGGTGAAATTGTCCGGGTATACGTCGAGAATGGTCAGCCGGTGGAGTACAGTCAAAGCCTTTTCGCTATCCGGCCATCGCACAAGAAATAGTTAAAGGTTCAAAGTCGAAAGTTGAATGTTGAGAGTTCAATGCTTTAATCAAGCCCTGCAGGCCTGTCGAGAGGTCATGCCGGACCATTGGCGGGTACGCTTCCTTTTAACTGTAAACTGTCGACTGTAAGCTGTGAACTTCGGACTTTAAGCTGTGAACTGTCCTTATCCCCCATGTTCAAAAAAATCCTTATTGCAAACCGTGGTGAGATTGCCTTGCGCGTGATTTGCGCTTGCAAGGAATTGGGCATTCAAACGGTGGTGGTCTATTCCGAGGCCGACCGCTATTCCTTGCCGGTGCGTTTTGCCGATGAGGCTGTCTGCATTGGTCCGCCCCGAAGTTCGGAAAGCTATCTGAACGTTGCCAGCATCATTTCCGCGGCGGAAATCACCAACGCCGAAGCCATCCACCCCGGGTATGGATTCCTGGCGGAGAATGCCGCCTTCGCCGAGGTTTGCGAGGCCTCGAAAATCAAGTTCATCGGCCCGCGCCCTGACGTTATACGCCTGATGGGTGACAAAGACAAAGCCCGGAAGGCTATGGCCCGCCTGGGTCTGCCGGTGCTGCCCGGCTCGGATGGAGTGATCCAGTCCGAAGCTCACGCCCTCGAAGCAGCGCAGAAGATCGGTTACCCTGTGATGGTGAAAGCGGCGGCAGGAGGCGGCGGTCGCGGTATGCGAGTGGTGCATTCGCAGGAGGAATTGATGGCGGCCGTTCGGACCGCGCAGAATGAAGCCACCGCGGCCTTCGGGACTCCCGACGTTTACCTGGAGAAATACATCTCCAGCCCGCGCCACATCGAGTTTCAGATTCTGGCCGATGAGCACGGCAAAGTCGTTCACCTGGGCGAACGCGAGTGCACCATCCAACGCCGGCACCAGAAGCTGCTGGAGGAGTCGCCCTCCACGCAGATGACTCCCCAATTGCGCAAGCGCGTGGGCCACCAGGTGGTGAAAGCCCTTAAAGAAGTGGGGTATAGCAATGCCGGCACGGTCGAGTTCCTGATGGATGAAAACAAAGATCTCTATTTTCTGGAGATGAACACTCGAATTCAGGTGGAACATCCGGTGACGGAATTGGTGACCGGATTGGATCTGGTTAAAAAACAAATCCTTATTGCGGCTGGCGAGCCGCTCTCCATGGAAGGCGAAACTGTGGGCCTGCGAGGCCACGCCATCGAGTGCAGAATCTGCGCTGAGAATCCGGAGACCTTTGCGCCTTCGGCCGGCAAAATCACCGAATTCCATGTGCCGGGCGGAACCGGAGTGCGAGTGGACACGGCGGCACACGCCGATTCTATTGTCCCGCCCTATTACGATTCGCTGATCGCCAAGTTGGCCGTCCATGGCGACAGCCGCACGGAAGCCATCAACCGGATGGAACGCGCCCTTGAAATGTTTATTGTGGAGGGGATTTCCACTTCCATTCCCATCCACGAAAAGATCATGGCCGATCCCGACTTTCGCGCCGGAAATTTTGACACTCGATTTCTAACCCGATTTGTGCCCAATGGCGACATTTGATTTGAAGAGCAGACGCGGGGTTGGGTGGTGAGCTTTACCATTCCACGCCTGTACGCTATTATCGACCCTGCCCAGTCGGGTGGTCGATCGCTCGTTACCATAACCGATCTTCTGCTTGCCGCCGGGGTGAGACTGATTCAATACCGGGCCAAGCGCGCGCCAACCCGTGAGTTGTTGGACGTCAGCAACCAGATACTGGAACGAACGCGGCGGGTGCAGGCGGTATTCATCGTAAACGATCGAGCGGACATTGCCCGCGCCGTGGATTCGGAAGGCGTGCATTTGGGTCAGGAAGACCTGCCCCCCGAATTGGCTCGAAGCGTCCTGAAGGAAGGCAAGGTGATTGGCTATTCGACCCATTCACTGGAACAGGTGAAGGAGGCGGACCAGACTTCAGCGGACTACATTGCCTTCGGCCCGATTTTCCCCACCCACAGTAAAGATAATCCCGACCCGGTGGTGGGACTCGAAGGCCTGCGCCAGGCCCGCCAGGCAACGCGCAAGCCGCTGGTGGCCATCGGAGGGATAACGGTGGAAAACGCCAAGTCCGCAATCGAGGCGGGAGCGGATTCCGTGGCCGTGATCAGCAACTTGATAGGCGCGCCGAATGTTGAAGCCCGGGCGCGAGAATTTCTTAAGGCGGTGGGAAAAATATAAAATATGAATTATGAAGTATGAATTGTGAATTGAGGGCGGTCAGGACTAATCAACGTTTCGTTTTGTGCTTCATACTTCATAATTCATACTTCATAATTTCTTCATGTCCACAACCAGCCTTACTCCCGCAACCATCGCGCCTGAGGGCCCCGAACTTCGTAAAAGTCTCGGCCTGTACGACTGCACCACCATCGTCATGGGGTCCATGATCGGTTCCGGCGTTTTTATTGTTGCCGCCGAAATGTCCCGCCAGGTTCAATCACCCGGACTCATGCTCCTGTGCTGGGTCCTAAGCGGATTGATGACGGTGATCGGCGCCATCTCCTACGGCGAACTGGCCGCCATGATGCCCCGGGCGGGCGGACAATATGTTTATCTGCGTGAAGCTTTCGGTCCCCTATTCGGATTCCTCTATGGCTGGACGTTGTTTCTGGTGATTCAAACCGGAACCATTGCCGCGGTGGCTGTGGCTTTTGGAAAGTTCCTCGGAGTATTTGTCCCATGGGTGTCGGCAAAGAATTTACTGATTGATCTGGGCACGGTAAACCTGTTTGGACACCCAACGGCACTGACTTTTTCCACCCAGCAACTGATCGCCATTGGCTGCCTTTTTTTCCTGAGTGCTATCAACATATTGGGGATTCGTACCGGCGCCCTGGTCCAAAATATTTTCACCACGCTTAAAGTTGGCACGCTGTTAGGGCTGGTCGCGCTCGGGGTATGGTGGGGTGGCTCTCACGCCGCCGCGCCGGTACAAGCCCAGGGGATGTGGCAGGGGGCCCGCTGGGACGTTGCCACTCTCACCATTGTTTCCGTGGCGCTGGTGGGCCCGTTGTTCTCCTCCGATGCCTGGAACAACGTAACATTCACCGGAGCGGAAGTAGTGAATCCCAAGCGTAACTTGCCCCTGGCGCTGGCCCTAGGGACCGTGACCGTGTGCACTTTGTATTTTGTGTGCAACTGGGTTTACGTGTATGTCCTGCCCTTTTATGGGTTGCCGAGCGGCGCCGGACCTCTTGAACGCGGTATACAGTACGCTGCGGAAGACAGGGTGGGCACGGCTGCCGTCCAGGTGATGCTGGGCGGGCGCGGCGAAGGTCTCATGGCGGCGGCCATCATGATCTCCACTTTTGGCTGCATCAACGGCCTGGTGCTGGCGGGCGCGCGCGTCTACTACGCCATGTCGAAAGATGGATTGTTTTTTTCAAGCGTCGGCACGGTAAATTCAAAATATCGCACGCCCGCCGTTTCCATTATGGTGCAGGCGGTTTGGGCCGGAGTGCTTACGTTGTCCGGCACCTACAACGATCTTCTGGAGTACGTGATTTTTTCCGTAGTCCTGTTTTACATTCTCACCATCGGTGGACTCTTTTGGCTTCGGCGTACGCGTCCCGACGCGCCGCGTCCCTATCGCGCCTGGGGCTATCCCGTGCTGCCGGCGATCTACATCATGTTCGCGGTCTTCGTGGAGTGGGCGCTCCTTACCCATAAGACCGCGCGTTGCCTCACCGGGCTTTGCATTGTGGCTGTGGGCATTCCGGTCTTTTATGTCTGGCAGCGGCGTGGCAAGGCTGTTTAGCGTCGTTTTCGGCAGGCCCGAAAAACGGCAGTGGACATGTACCCCATGTAAGTTCTGTTCCGGGTGACATTACTTATGAGACCAAAATCACACTGGTTTATCCGCCGTGCCTTACTTGTGGCATGCGCTCTGGTGCTCGCATCCACATCCACGCTTGCCTGGGGCCCGGAAGGGCATCGCGATATAGGGGCGATTGTGGAAAAAAATCTTAAGCCGGAAACGCTGGCGGCGATAAAGGCAATGTTCGGACCCTACGATACCTTGGCCGCCGTCTCTGTTTGGGCGGATGACATCCGCGACGAGCACCCGGAAACGGGGCCTTGGCACTACATCGATATTCCGCTGATCGCTTCCAGCATTGATATGAATCGGGATTGCCGGAACGGCGACTGCGTGATCGCCAAGATTCACGAATTTGAGGCGGTGCTGAAGAATAAATCCGCTGACCCCACCGCTCGGCGCGACGCCCTGAAGTTCCTGGTTCACTTTGTAGGCGACTTGCACCAGCCTCTCCACTGCGAGGACAACGGAGACAAGGGTGGGAATACTGTCCAGGTGATTTTTTTCGGACAGCCCATGAACCTGCATGCGGTTTGGGACGGCGGCATCCTGCGCCGGGAGAAGGTTTACGGATTGAAACTCGCGAGTGATCTAAATGGCCGGATAACGCCGGCTGAGAAGACTGCCTGGGCGCGCGGTAGCATTGAGGACTGGGCCATGGAGGGGCATGCGCTTGCAGTTCAAGTAGCCTACGGCAGACTTCCTCATGAAGCCACGCCCAACCTGGGGGATGATTACTTCAACGCCGCTTTGCCAGTAGTGGAGCTGCAAATTGAAAAAGCGGGAGTCCGTCTCGCCAGCATTCTGAACCGGACGCTACCGTAGGCCGAATGTCGCGTGTCAAAGCGCAAACCGTCGTTTACCCACAAGCCTAAATATTCACCCCTGTGGGGGTAGGGGCGCGGTCGCTCACGCGGATCCGCCCCTACGGGGAATTTGTCCCAGAATCAGTTTGTCTGGCGGACTTGGGTCAGAAGGATTTGGTATTGTGGCTGCGCGCATTCCGGTTTACTATCTTTGCCGATAGCTCGCCGCGCGTCCGGTAGTTTCGCAGAGCTAAGGTCTGGCACGCATTGCTTCATTCCTGGAATAACTCGCTTGTGGGTGGCGCTGCCAAGGTGTTCACGGAATTCTTTGGTGTATCCTTGATTCAAGGAGTCTGAATGACCAAGTTACTGGCGACAAAACCAGTGGATACGATTCTTTCCGAGGCCCACGAGACCGGCGAGCATAGTCTTCGCCGCGCCCTCGGTCCCACCAACCTGATTACGCTGGGTATCGGCGCCATAATTGGGACAGGAATTTTTGTGATTACCGGGACAGCCACCGCGGAGCACGCCGGCCCCGCCATCCTCCTTTCATTTGTTTTTGCGGCCGTCGGTTGCGTGTTTGCCGGTCTTTGTTACGCCGAGTTCGCTTCCATGATTCCCGTCGCCGGGTCCGCCTACACATACGGCTACGCCACTCTGGGCGAAATATTTGCGTGGATTATCGGTTGGGATTTGGTTCTGGAGTACGCCTTCGGCGCGGCCACGGTCGCCTCCGGGTGGAGCGGTTATTTCATCAGCTTGCTGGGCGATTTTGGGATCAAGCTTCCTCCTTCGATTGCGGGAACGCGGTGGGATGAGTTCATCTTCTACAAGAATCACTGGGAGCCCGTCAAACTGCTTATGCCCAAGCTCAAAGCAGCGGGGATCGATCCTTTGACTCTCCCTCATGCCCACGGCGCGTTCAACGTGCTCGGCTTCCTCGCCATCCTGCTCACCACCGCCATCCTGGTGATCGGAATCAAAGAATCGGCGAATTTCAATTCAGGCATTGTGATTATCAAGGTGGCAGTGCTGATTGTATTTATCGGAATCGGAGCGAACTATCTTCTCAATCATCCGGATTTGACCCGCCTCAACTGGCATCCCTTTATTCCACCCAATACAGGAACCTTCGGCGAATTCGGAATATCCGGAATTTTGCGCGCCGCGGGCATTATTTTCTTCGCCTATATTGGCTTTGACGCTGTCTCAACCGCGGCCCAGGAAGCCAAGAATCCTGAGAGGGATATGCCCATTGGAATTCTGGGCTCCCTGGTGATCTGTACTGTGCTTTACATTCTGGTTGCTGGGATTCTTACCGGACTGGTTAATTACACCAACCTTGATGTGAGGGACCCGCTGGCCGTCGGAATTGACAGTACGGGAGTAAGTTGGGGAAGTTTTCTGGTGAAGGTTGGCGCGCTGATGGGCTTAAGCAGCACGATCGTGGTTATGTTGCTGGGCCAATCGCGCGTTTTCTTTTCCATGTCGCGCGACTGCCTGTTGCCCAAAGTGTTTAGCGATGTTCACCCTCGATTCCGTACTCCCTGGATCTCTTCGATCACAGTGGGCACTTTCGTGGGCGCTCTGGCCGCGGCTTTGCCGATAAACGTTTTGGACGAAATGGTCAGCATTGGCACGCTGCTGGCTTTCGTTATCGTCTGCGCCGGCGTATGGGTTCTTCGCCGTCGCGACCCCAAACTTCCCAGGCCATTCAAAACCCCTTGGGTGCCCTTTGTGCCCATCATGGGCATACTGATCTCCCTGGCCATGATGGTGAGTCTGAGCGGGCTCACGTGGATTCGTCTGGCGGTCTGGCTGGTGATCGGAATGTTTATCTACGCCTTTTACGGCCGGCATCACAGCCGCGTGCAAAAGGGAATTGTGGCTCGTGAGACCGTGGGCCCCCGAGCTTAGAAGATGGGAAATTTTTCGTCCACTTTTTGAATTCCTTGCGCTTGAGAGTGGCGCAACGCGTTGACCGCTGGTATTCTAGCCTGTGCTGCTCGAATCCCTCCGCAATGAATATCGAAGCCACCGGATGGCCCGGTTCGTAATCTGGGTTATAGCTTACGGCATAGCGCTTTGGGTCATGGGCCGAACGACCGGGAGTGTTCCCGGAGGATTGTGGTTTCTCTTCTGGGCCACCTTTATACCCGCTGCGATCTATTACCTCTACCGACTGGTCAAAGTCTTTCGACAGAAATTGCTCTGGCGGCTGAGTCGCCGCTTAGCGGTGACTTACGTATTCATCGCCTTGGTTCCGATATTTTTATTGGTAATCCTCGTCGGGTTTGGCGCATTAATGATCAACGGCCAATTCGCTTCTTACCTGATTTCCATCCGCTTGGGCGAGAGGGAGAACGAACTTCAGGAACTCGATCGCATCCTGGTCCATGAAGCCCACCTGGCTGCCATGAAGACGCCGGAGGAACTGGTTGGGCACTTGCAACGCTTTTTCGTGACGGAAATGAAAGAAGACGCGGAAAGTTTTCCCGGCCTTGAAATTACAACCCAAGTGGACTCCGTAGTTCGCGCATTTCGATTAGACGGCGCTTTGCTGCCGCAGCCTGCGACACTTCCGGCCTGGCTCGGTGGCGCGGAATTTAGCGGCGCGGTCCTGGACCGGGGGCGGATCCTTCTGCGCGCAGTGGAACGTAAAAAGACGACTGCTGGCGTTCTTACCATAATTGTTTCCCAGCCCTTTACTCCCGAACTGCTCGATATTCTGGGCGCAGGCATTGGACCGGTGGGAATTCTTACCCGGCCCGGGGCCCCCGCTTCAAAAGGCGTGGGAGGCGAACTAACATCGGAGAATCAGCCTTCCGCCGTTGTAGAGAACGCGCAGGAGGTGGCGATCAGCTCAAAATCGGTGCAAGTCCCACAACAGGCTTTTTTTCTCGAGCCCACTGTCTTCGGAGCTCTGTCACTCGACCCTGTGATTTGGGAAGGCGATCAGAAACAAATCCGGCGGGAAGGTGCCCGCATTGGAGTGACATCGCGGATCGTCACGCTCAATCGTAATCTCTTTAATCAGTTGGGCGATTTTTCTAGCGTCCTGGCCATAGTTTTTTTGTTGATTGCCGGCGTTTTTTTAGTTATCGAAATTTTTGCCATGATCGTCGGTTACCAATTAACTAGAACGATGACCAATACCGTGGACAAGCTTTACGTTGCAACGGAACGAGTGAAAGTCGGCGATTTTTCCCACCGCGTGGGGCTAGAGCCAGACGACCAGCTCAGCGCTTTAGGCGTGGCCTTTGACGGGATGGCGTCCTCCGTGCAACGGCTGGTGAGTGAATCGCTTGAAAAAAACCGGCTGGAAGGTGAGCTTGAAATTGCGCGGGAAGTTCAAAACCAACTTTTCCCCCAAATTGTTCCTGACGTTTCCGGTCTTCAGTTGTATGGCGTCTGCAAGCCCGCGCGCACTGTGAGCGGGGACTATTACGACTTCCTTCGGCTGGGCAACGAACGGGTGGGCTTGGTGGTGGGCGACATCAGCGGCAAGGGAATTTCCGCCGCTCTGCTCATGGCATCCATCCAATCGGCGCTCCACGCCCAGTTCTTCGACGGGCATGAACCGGGAATCCTCTCGGAAAAGGCGCTGATGTCCTCTGCCAGCGTTGTGGGCCGGCTCAATCGCCAACTCTTCGCCAGCACGCCCACAGAAAAATACGCCACCTTTTTTTACGCAATTTACGACGGCGCCACGCGCAGGTTGACCTTCACCAATGCCGGCCATCCGGCGCCGTTTTATTTTCATCGCGGCAAGATCGAACGGCTGGAGGTGGGCGGGACGGTGGTGGGCCTTTTTGGGCCGGCAACCTATGACCAGGCAGTGATCCAACTGGAGCCGGGCGATATGCTGGTGGCATTCACGGACGGCATGACCGAACCTGAAAACAGTTTCGGCGAGGAATTTGGGGAGGATCGTCTGCTCGAGGCGGCACAACGGGCCTCGGGATGTGCTCCCGAAGAAATGGTGAAGGAGATTTACCGGACCGTGCAGGATTGGACTGGAGGTCCAGAGCTTCAGGATGACATGACGGTGGTCGTGGCCAAAGCGGTTGACTGACAATTTCCCTAGCATCCTGATTTTCCTGGGAGCGCGGGCGTCTCGCCCGCAATCAAATGATCATGAAGGTGCGGGCGAGCCCCAATGCATTACATCGGGCCCCTCCCCGCGCTCCCAGTGATGCATTTCCGGACACTACTACATTTTTTGAACCGTTGCCGGGCAACGGCAAGTCCGGTACACTGATCGAACTTAGAGTTAAGGAGTAAAACATTGCCCTTAAAGCATCGCGTGGCCCTGGTGACAGGCGCGTCGCGTGGAATCGGAAAGGAAATTGCCTTAAGTTTGGGACGGGCGGGCGCGCGCGTGGCTGTCAGCTACCGCACCAACAAGCTGGATGCCCAGAAAGTAGTGAACGAATTGCGCGCCCACGGCGGGGAAGCCCTGGCGGTGGCCACCGACATCACCGATCCGGCTCGCGTGAAGGAAATGATGGATGGCCTGGTGCGGCACTTCGGCCGGCTCGACATCCTGGTGAATAACGTGGGCGATTTTCGCTGGAAGCCTGTGATTGAATCGACGGTTGAAGAGTGGCACGCGATTCTGAATTCCAATCTTTCCAGCGTTTTTTATGCTTCCAAATTTGCTTTGCCCACCATGCGCCGCCAGCGCTGGGGGAGGATGATTAATCTGGGCGCCGTGGGCGCCGAGCGGGCTTTTGGGCAGGCGAAAATATCCGCCTTTTCGGCGGCCAAATCAGGATTGGTGGCGTTCAGCCGGTCGCTCGCGCTCGAAGAAGCGCGGAATGGGATTACGGTGAACGTGGTCAACCCGGCGATTATTGATGACAAGGAACTCACGCGTGAGGAAGCCGGGCGAATCGCCGATGCGCGTTTTCCCGTCGGGCGTCCCGCCACTGCCCAGGACGTCGCCGCCGCCGTGAAATTTTTTGCCTCCGAGGAAGCGTCATTTGTCACCGGACAGGTTTTGAATGTGAGTGGCGGGTGGATGTTGTAAACTCTGCCTTCGTCCGTAATCGCCGATGGAAAATCGTGCCGGATCCCGGCATGTTGGCGGTGCTGACCGGGTGCGCTCTTGAAAAATCTTAGGGACCTCGCCGTTGTATTTTTCCTTGTTTTTACCCTCCTCGGACTGGGCACAGTCGGCTTCCACATCATCGAGGGCTGGCCCTGGTTTGATTCCCTCTACGGAACCCTAATGACCGTGTCCACCATCGGCGCGGATCCGTTGAATAAACTATCCCAACCCGGGCGGATTTTTAATGTCGGGCTGATTGTCTTGGGTGTGGCTGTGGTCGGCTTCGCCATTGGTACCTTCACTCAGGCGATGATACAATTCGAGCTGGATACGTTTGTCGGGCGCCGCCGCATGGAAAAGGAGATATCCAAACTGCGGGACCACATCATCATTTGCGGCGCGGGCCGCGTGGGCAGGCGTGTGGCGACCGAATTAGCCCAGAGTAACCTTTCGATTTTGATGGTGGACAAAGACCCCGCCCGGGCCCAATGGGCGCAGGAAAGGAATTTTCCCGTCATCATTGGCGACGCCAGTGATGAATCCGTGCTTCGAGAAGCGAGAATCGGGTTCGCCAAAGGTCTGGCCAGCGCCGTAAATTCCGATGCCAATAATATTTACATCGTTCTGACCGCGCGCGGCCTGGCGCCCAGCATCTCCATCGTGGCGCGGGCCAGCGATGATTCGGCGGAGTCGAAACTTTTGAAGGCCGGCGCGACCACAGTGATCTCGCCTTATGCTTACGCGGGCCAACGCATTGCCAGGCTGCTCACCAAACCCACTGTTCAGCATTTTATCGATCTCGCCTCCTCCTCCCTGGCGGGCGGCAAACTGAACTTGCAGATCGAAGAGATGCACGTTTCCAACGGTTCCAAATTAAGCGGCATGACTTTGGGTGATGCGGATATTCGGCACCGCCTGGGCGTGATCATCCTGGCGATTCGGCGCGATGGCGGAGAATTGGAATTCAATCCCCCCTCGCATCGTAAGATTTCCGCGGGCGACTACCTGATTAGCATGGGAGATTCGAACAAGCTAAAAGAGTTGGAAAATCTGGCGGTGGTATAGGCGATGAAGATTCTGACCGCCGCACAGATGCAGCGGATTGACCTGATCACCACGGAGCGCTGCGGAATTCCAAGTTTGGAACTGATGGAAAACGCAGGACGCGCCGCGGTGGAATTTCTTGCCCGGCGTTTTGCTCCCCTTGCCGCACAGAAAGTAACGGTGGTTTGCGGGCGCGGCAATAATGGCGGCGACGGCTTGGTTGTGGCGCGATTGCTCGGTGAGCAGGGAACAGAACCGCGCGTCGTTCTGCTCGCCGACCCGGCCAGCCTGAAAGAGGACGCGGCGTATAATTTTAAACTCCTGGCCGCGCGGAGCGCGCCCGAGATCGCTTCTGATGTCCAGGCATGGCGGGCGCTTAAAGACAGCCTGGCAGGCACAACGCTTTGGGTGGATGCCATTCTGGGCACAGGGCTCTCCCGGCCGGTTGAAGGCTATCTTGCCGAAGTTATTCGGGATCTGAACAACAATTTTCCTCCCTCAAAAATCGTGGCGATCGATCTGCCATCCGGGTTGGGCGCCGATTCGGGTGAATTAATCGGTGATTCGGTTCGTGCGGGCGCCACCGTGATTTTTACCGCCCCAAAATGGGCGCATGTTTTTCCGCCTGCGTGTGAGAGAATCGGCGAGTGGGTGGTCCAACAGATCGGGACCCCGCCGGATTTGCTGAATGAGGATCCGGAACTTTTCTTGAATCTCACTGTCCCTTCGGATTTGGCGTGGCTGATGCGGCCCCGCAACGTTGAAGCCCACAAGGGCGACTTTGGCCGGGTGCTGATTCTGGCCGGGTCGGTTGGAAAGACAGGCGCGGCCGCCCTTGCTGCCAAAGCCGCATTGCGGGCGGGTGCAGGCCTGGTGACGGTGGCCACAGCCGCGAGCGCACAACCGATTGTTGCCAGCTTGGGAATGGAATATATGACCGAGGCGCTTCCCGAGACCGAGTCTGGCACGGTTTCGCTTCGGGCTCTCGATTATGGCCGCCTGGAAAAACTGATGGAGGGAAAGACGGTTCTGGCTATTGGTCCCGGACTCGGTACAGTTCCGGAAACTGCCGAATTTGCGCGGACGGTGGTGAACGAATCAAAGATTCCAGTGGTGGTGGATGCTGATGGGCTGAATGCGTTTGCCGGATGCATGAACACATTCCGATCCGGCCGGCCTTCGCCGCCGGAAACCGTTCTGACGCCACATCCGGGCGAAATGTCGCGACTAGCTGGAATGTCTACGGCGGAAATCCAGGCGCGGAGAGTGGAATTCGCCAGGGAGTTTTCCGTCCAGCACAAAGTCAATCTTGTGCTAAAAGGATTTCGCACTCTCATTGCGTCGCCAAGCGGCGCTGTCGCGGTGAACCCCACGGGAAATCCGGGGATGGCCAAAGGCGGCTCCGGCGATGTTTTAACGGGTATTATTGCCGGACTTCTGGCACAATATCCGACGATTCCATTCGCTCAGGTGGTGGCAGGTGCTGTATACTTGCACGGCCTCGCTGGTGACCTTGCCGCGGCTCAATCGGACCCGGCTTCTATGATTGCCAGCGACCTCCTGGAAGCGCTTCCGAAAGCTTATAGTGTGCTCAGAAAGAGTGAGGATCGGTAAGGCCATTTCGGTCCGGGAGTAGGGGGAGGAAGTACACCGAAAGCGCAAGTGAAGGCAAAAACACACTTTGAAGTTGTTACTCACTCACCCGCAGAAACGCTCGAATTCGGGCGTCAGTTGGCCGGTGAAATCCAGGCGCCCTGCGTGGTGCTGCTGGAAGGGGATTTGGGGAGTGGCAAGACCACGCTGACCAAAGGCCTGATTTCCGGATTGGGTTTGGCTCGCGAAGACGAAGTTACCAGTCCATCGTTTACCCTCGTTCATGAATATGGGCGGGAGCAGAAAGCTTATCATGTGGACCTCTACCGGATTGAGGGAGCGCGCGAATTGGCGACTTTGGGATTGGATGAAGTGTTCAGCCAACCCGCAATTGTGATCATCGAATGGGGAGAAAGGCTCGAAGGAAAAATTCCAGGCCCTTATCTCAAGATAAAAATGGAGTATTTAGCCAGTGAAGATCGCAAAATTACTGTCGAGTATCGCTAGAGATTGCTTTGGATTTCACGCCCCACTCCCCCTGTGCGTTTTTGCCGTACTCATGGCGGGTTGCGGCGGAAAGATTCCCTCCACGCATTATTACTCATTGAAATTTCCAGCGCCCGCGCCGTCCGCGGATCCCAAGACTCCCCTGACCCTGACCATTGAACCGTTCCGCGCCGCCATGAGCCTGCGCGACGACCGGATTATGTACTACGAGACACCCACTGAATTCAGTTATTACGATTACCACCTCTGGAGTCCGGACCCGGCAACCCTGTTGGCAGAATTGACCAGGCGGCACTTGAACGATTTGGCCATCTTCGCCCACGTGCATCTCGCCCCCAGCCACGAGCACAGCGACTATGTATTGAGAGGTTATCTGCTGGATTTTGACGAGCTCGATTACATTCCGGGGGGCAAGGCCCGAGTGGCGCTTGATTTAAGACTAGTGCGGACCAGAGACCAGAAAGTCTTATGGTCCGACCGGCGCGAGGTGGAACAGGCCATTTCGGGCAGCGGCGTGGGCGGCGTGGTGGATGCCCTAAGCGCCGCGAGCGATCAACTATTGAACGACTCGTTGCCCGCCCTGGCTGCGGTGGTCCAGCGCGATGTGGCGGAAAGTAATACCAAACCTCAATAGACGGAGAGAATTTGGGAATGACTGAAACTGCCGGCGGGACAAAGTGGGCTTTGGTTGTCGGGTCATCGAGCGGGTTTGGCGAGGCGGTCAGCCTGGAACTCGCCCGCTCCGGCCTGAACATTTTTGGCGTTCATTTTGACCGCCGCTCCGCCATGGCTCATGTCAATGAGGTCATTGACAAAATCAAGGCTGCGGGACGGGACGTTCTTTTCTTTAACATCAATGCGGCTGATGCCGGCAAGCGCGGCGAAGTCCTGAACCAGATGCAGGAACATTGGAAGCAGGCCGGCGGCAACCATTATGTGAAAGTCTTTTTGCATTCCGTGGCCTTCGGTTCGCTCCAGCCTTACTTTTCTGAGAATCACGACGGGGAAGTTACCCAGGCCCAGATGGAAATGACCTTGGACGTGATGGGCAGCAACCTGGTGTATTGGATTCAGGAACTCATGCGGCGGAAAATGATGGGCTCGGGTTCGCGAATCTATGCCATGACCAGCGCCGGCGGCCACAGTGTTATTCCCACCTACGGGGCGGTGTCGGCGGCCAAGGCGGTGCTTGAGTCGCACATCCGCCAGTTGGCTTTCGAGTTGATGCCTTACGGAATTACGGCCAATGCCATTCAAGCCGGCATTACCATCACGCCGGGTTCCAGCAAGATTCCGGGAATCGAGAAGTTGGCCGAATTTGCAAAAATGAGGAATCCCGGCGGACGCCTGACCACGCCGCAGGATATTGCTGAAACCATTGCGGCGATCATGGACGATAAGACGCAGTGGATGACGGGAAACGTAATTCGAGTTGACGGCGGCGAAGATATTGTGACGTAACTGCCGATGTAGAATCATGAACGACGAATGCGAATTCGATTTCAGAAAGTAGTGATTCGAATTCAGATTCGACGGTGATGCCCATCCGATTTTCATTTTCTGATTTGAATTTCTAAGAGGAGCTCAATTCCCGCCACAAGTGCATTGGGGACTATCTTGTGGCAAGCTAGGCGCAACATGCAGAAGATCCTGAAAGGCGTCGAAGGCTGGCTCCTGTTTTTCTGTGTAACTATGCTCATCTTCTCGCCGGCGGGAACAGTGGTGCACGCCATCATCTATATCCACCACCCGGTTGCGGTTGTTTTGGACCTAACTCTGGCCGCATTCTCCATCTGGCTCGGCATTCTTGTTTGGCGTGTGGACAGAAACGCAATGAGGATCTTAAGAATTTTCTTTATTCGAAGGGAGTGCTGGCAGTTCTGGCAATCATTGGTTCCGCGGTTCAATCCAACGAGACCGAGATTCCATTGGCAATCGGAGGCCTGATCGGGGTATGGCTTTGGGCGGCCTATTTTGCATGGTCGAAGAGAGTTGCAACGACCTTTGGGGAGAATTTGTAGCTGGCATAATTAATGCAGCAGGCTTGTCATTTTCCGGAACTTGCAAGCGCCCAAATCTTTAGATAAGCATGATGTGGCGACCCATCCCAGAGTCCCTCAGTTTTTCACCTTCCAGTTTCTGGTTTGAAATCATTTTTGAGCGGAGATTTCCACTCTTTGGGCGGGCCACCAAGAGTTAACCTGCGGCGAATCTCGGATGACGAAATGTTCTCGCCATGAGCTCTGGAATATTGGTAGAGCTTCACAAATTCGGCCACGGTGATGGCCTCAGGGTTGGTATTCGCGATCCTCCGGATTTCATTGCCAGCCTCAATCACTCCTTCTTGAAGTACGGACAAGTAAAATCCATTTCGCCCGCTATCGTCAAAGGTTTTGATGAATTTTTTTTGGCCCATCGCGATCCCCAATTTGAAGCATGGAAAGCGCGGCTGAGTCACCCTAAAGCGTGCCGAGCCGATCTGCAACTCATCGCCGATGGAGACTTCAGTATCGAGCAGTCCATCGACGGTTAGATTCTCTCCAAAGCTGCCCGGCCGCAGGTCATCGCGGTGGAGAAACTTCTTCCAATACTCGATATTTTGCCACGAGTATGCATACACTGCTTTGTGTTCGCCACCGTGAACGGAGAGGTCTGCCTGGCGATCGCCTTCAAGATTCAGTTTGCCCACTCTTACCGGACCGGTGACCTGAGTTTTGAAAATAGCGGTGCTAACTTCCTGCTTGCCGGCAATAACCACTTTAGGCACGGCCACGTTAATGGAAATGAGATTCATCCAGGTGATTGGATGCGATACTCAGCGGACAGATACTTTAAATTCAAAACAGGCCATTTTGACGGGTTGGGACGAATCTGCTAGGATTAATTCGGCGCCAAACTTTTCATTTTAGCTGCCGGGGAAACATGAAAATCTCAAAGCTCCTGCTTGCCAAACCACGCGGATTTTGTGCCGGCGTCGACCGCGCCATTGACGTTGTTGAAATGGCCCTCACTCTCTACGAGGGTCCCATCTATGTGCGCAAGGAGATTGTGCATAACAAACACGTGATTCAATCCCTGGCCGCCAAGGGCGTTATATTTGTGGATGAAATCGATCAGGTTCCCGAGGGCGCGGTGGTCATTTACAGCGCCCACGGAGTTTCTCCGGAAGTCAGAGCCGCGGCGGCCACAAAACACCTGACCGTGATCGACGCAACATGTCCATTAGTAACCAAAGTCCACCAGGAAGCCATTCGGTTCGCCGGTGAAGGGCGGTCCATAATCCTCGTAGGGCACGAAGACCATGAAGAGGTGGTTGGCACGGTAGGCGAGGTGCCGGACAACATTCAAGTGGTGGAAAGCGTGGAGGAAGCGCAGAAAATTCAGGTCTCCGACCCGGCTCGAATCGCGGTGACCACCCAAACGACGTTGGGTGTAGACGATACCAAGGAAATTCTCGACGCCTTGAAAGAAAGATTTCCGATGATCATTGCTCCCACCAGCGACGACATATGCTACGCCACCCAGAATCGCCAAACCGCCATCAAGACGCTGGCGAAAGACACTGACCTTGTCCTGGTGATTGGGTCCGACAACAGCTCGAACTCCAGGCGCCTGAAAGAAGTTGCCGAAAGCATGGGGGCGAAATCCTATTTGATTGATGATGTTTCCGAAATCGAACCAGATTGGCTCGAAGGCGTGGAGAGCGTGGGCGTTACCGCCGGGGCATCGGCTCCCGAACACCTGGTGCAGGAAGTGGTGGAGTATTTCAAGAATTTGGGCGTGGCCGATATCGAAGAGGTTGCGGTTGTGGAGGAGAAGGTTACATTCACCCTGCCACCTGAACTGGCCCGCAAAATGTCAGAGCGGAGCACGACGACCGTATAGTTCCCGCCTCATGGACCTTCCTGAGTCCGTCCTTAAGTAGTCTTATCCGGCGCGTCGCAAATGTTTTCGATGGGACACGCCGCACACAAGGGCTTGCGTGCGAAACAGGTCTTTCTTCCAAACCAGATGACCTGGTGGCTGAAGGAAATCCAGCGGTCGCGCGGCACCAGCTTCATCAAGTCCTGCTCCACTTTTTCCGGAGTATTTTGCTTGGTAAGTTTCAGGCGGCGCGCGATGCGGAATACGTGAGTGTCTACCACCACTCCGCTGGCAATGCCGAACGCCGTCCCCAACACGACATTGGCGGTCTTGCGAGCCACGCCGGGCAGAGTGAGTAACTCGTCCATGGTCCGGGGCACTTGGCCGCCAAAATCGTCCACAATCTTGCCGGCCGCACCGATGATGCTCTTCGATTTGTTGCGGAAGAATCCGGTGGAGCGGATTTCCACCTCCAGAACCTCCTGGCGGAGCGAAGCAAAATCCTGGGGAGTGGGAAACTTTTGAAAAAGCCCAGGAGTAACCTTATTCACGCGCTCGTCCGTGCATTGTGCGGAGAGTATGGTAGCCGCAAGCAACTGAAAAGGGTTTTCGTGAAGCAAAGCGCACGTGGCGCGGGGGAACATTTTATCGAGGGCAGCGTAAATCTTTTCCAACCGTGCAGGCGAGGTGTAGTCGAGCTTGGGTTTCTTTGCCGTGCTCGACCGTGTTGCCTTCGCTTTGCTTTTTGTTTTGGTTTTTGTAGGCATGGGAGGAGCGAAATACAAAATTGCAATCCTAAATTCCAAGACCTAAATCCTTGATCCTGGATCCCGGATCCTGTAAATCTTCAGCCGCCAAGCAAATCGAGCATTTCCGGAAGCTCTCGATGCACGCAGGTGAATATGGGTGTATCGCGCAGCGTGTAATTGCTGGCTTCAGCCCCACGCAGCTCCATCACCAGGTCGAGAAAGTCTTCGGGCTTGTCCGATTCAAAAGCCACCACAAACTCCTGGTCATCAAGCCCGAAAGAATAGGTGGTGTTCAAACGCACGGTGGGGTATTTGTGGCCAATCTCGATGTGCTCGTTCATCATGCCCTGGCGCGCCGCCTGGCTCAGCCGGTACCAGGCCCGGGTTTTGACGAACGGATAGACGAAGAGGAATTTGAATTGTCCGGGGGTCAATCGCAATCGGGTTCCTTCCTGATCGGCGTGAACGTGTTCGCGCACATATGTGGAGCGCTTGGTCATAGCGATGTATGAATAGGGAACCGTCAGATATTTCCCCAGGCCGGTGGCGAACAATTTTGCCGTCATTTCCTGAAATGCGGTCAGGTCGTAGCTGATCCGCCAAAGCATAAAATCGCAGTCGCCTCGAATGCCCACCATGGAGTAACAGATCACAAGCATGTCCGGCTCGAAGGATTTCACGACGTCGATGAACTGGCGTTTGCCGCGCGTACGCTCCTCTTCCGGCAGGCGGCGCCACGCAGGGTCCACTTTGAAATATGCGAAATTAACAAACTGTCGGCGATTTTCTTCCGCTGGGTTCTCTTTCCTGGTTGACGCCAAGGTCGGTTATCCTCCGTCGGGTGATGTGGCCCTGAATTGGTTGATGAGCGCAGCGAAGTTGCTCGCTTCCAGCGTGACTTTGCTGAGTTTCAAATATAGCATGAAAACTAAAATATCCCGTTACCATTCAATGGGGATGCGGCCGGTGGAGCGGATGGCCGGTTGAAAATCTTTATTGGGTCTGAGGGACTAACCGGCCCATTGCCGGGATCGGGGTTTCGAAGGGAGACAACGAACGACAAGCCCGTCCCTGGCAAACTTCAACTTAAGCGGATTCCGCAAGCTGTCTTGAAACCACCACCTGATTGCGCCCCAGTTCCTTGGCTGCGTAGAGAGCCCTGTCCGCGGAAGCCAAGAGATTCTCCGCCGTCGCACCATGCTCTGGAAATCCTGCCACACCCAAAGACAACGTAATGGTTCCCAAAGACTCGCCGTGGTGGAAGACCACGATGTTTCTGGCATCCAGGCGTATTTTTTCGGCGCGCCTTTGGGTGGCTTCTAGGTCAGCGTCGGGCATAATGAGCATGAACTCCTCGCCGCCGAAACGGCAGGCAATATCCTCTCCCCGGATATTGGACCGCAGATGCTTGCTCAACTCGCGCAATACGGCGTCACCCGCCTCGTGGCCAAAAGTGTCGTTGTATCGCTTGAAAAAATCAATGTCCAGCATGATGGCTCCCAGGGGCCTCCTGTTCCTGGATGCGCGTAGAAGCTCTCGCGGCAGGGACTCCTCCAGGTAACGCCGATTGAAAAGGTTGGTCAACGGATCGCGAATGGATTGCGAACGTAAGGATTCCCGCAGATTCAAGTTGGCGAGGGCCAGGCCCACGTGCTCCCCCACCGCGGACGCCAATTGGAGTTTTGAAACCTTGATTTGCTCCGGCGTCCCGTCCGGCCGGGTGGGCGTGTTGGTCTTCCAGTGCAAGTGGAGGATACCCAGGCTTTCACCTTGCGCCAGCATGGGGACGCAAAGATAGGCGACCCCTTCCACCGGCGTGATGTGCCGGCAAATCCCGGCCGAGGCCGCGCCTTCGATGTAATTCGGCCGCCCGGTTCGTAGCGCCCAGCAATCATCCACGCCAAACACCTGTCCGCCAAAAGGTGTTTCCCCCCATTGCGCCACGGCGTGCACAATCTCCCGTGATGAGGCGATCATGAATACTCCTCCGGAAGTCGCGGGAAACAAATCCAGGCCGTACTGAGCAAGAACCTTGTGCGCCTCACCGAAATAAAGGCAGCTTTGCAGGTCACTTCCGAGCTGGCTGAGCAAAGTGATTTCTCTCTTTCGCCGCTCGAGGTCCTGAACCCAGAGGTTAAGCTTGTCGTTGGCTTTTTTAAGGTCTTCCTCCCCGCGCATGCGGTCAGCGAACTGGCCCACCTGGCTCACAATTGACGATCCCGTTTTGAGCATCAGGTCATCCAGGTTCCAAGCGCGGCGGCTGAAGAATTCCATTACCCCCAGCACCTCCGACCCCAGAGTTACCGGAAGTCCGAGGGCGGTGCGAATTCCATCCTGTGCAGCGGCCGTGGCTCTTGGAAAATTCGGGTCCTGGGAAACGTCCGGAATCCACAGGGGTTGGCCGCTGGCCCAAACGCGTCCTGTAAGATCGATGCCGCGAGCCAGAGTCATCTGCCGGCTTGCGGCATCAAACGCGGCCAGCGGGGATTTCGGCCGATGCCAGCTTTCAGCCAGGCGGAACCCATCAGCGTCTCCGTCGATTGTCCAATAAGCGCCGAAATCCCAGTCCTGGCTCTCGCCCAGAGTCTTGAGGATACTGCGGGTGGCGGCCGTCAGTGTGGCAGATTCGGCAAGGGCGCGAGCCGCGGCATACTGCGCGCTGATCCCCTTTTCGATCCTAACCCGCTCCTTCACATCACGGCGCATCAAGAAGTAAGCTGTCGCCACCAGGAGGACGGTCAGCAACGCCAAAGCAGACATCGTATTCATCGCCTGGGAGGCTGTGTGCTCGGATGCGTCGGTGCGGACTCGCAATAATTCGATTTCCAATTTGGACATTTCCGCGATCATTCGACGGAGGTCGTCCATATCCTCTCTCCCCTTTTTCGACGCGATCAGGAGTGAGGCGGCTTCAAACCCCTTAGTCTTACGGGCCTCGATGATGGCCCGGGTGTGGACCATCTTCTCTTTGATTTTTTTTGCCAATACCGGAATCTGTAACTGCTTGGAAGGGTTGTCCTCGGCGAGCCTTTGAAGCCGGGCGACGTGGTCCTGGATTTCGGCCTCAGCGGCTTCGTAAGGGGCCAGGAATTGTTCGTCCCCCGTGATTACATAGCCCCGCTGGCCGGTTTCAGCCTCCACCAAAGTTGAAAGGGTTAAATTCAACTCGACCAGGACTTCCTCACTCTGCGTAACCCAGTTATGGTCCTCGATGAGTTTTCGGGTGGTTTGAAGGGCAATCACGGCGATGACACCCACCACCACAATTGCCAGTGCGAATCCCGCTTGAATCAATCTCTCAATCAATACGCGCATCCACTATTCCCCTTCGAGAAACTCCACGAACACATTTGTGGGCTTGTCATCGCAGACACGGGTCCCGCAAAGACATCCATTCCATCTGGTATCTGGATATTGGTCTTCACCATTGGCCTTGGGGCAAATCACATTATCCCTATCGGTTGAAAAACCTGATTGGATGAGGGAGGAGCAAATATTTCTAGGCCGCGGCGAGTGGCGCGCCTCCCCGGGATATTTAAAACGCCGGGTTCGCTATTTTGATTTGAGATTGCGGGAGAGGTATGCGAGCAGCTTTCGAAATGCCATCCCACGGTGAGAGACGCCGAACTTCGTTTCCGGGGTCAATTCGGCGAACGATTTTCCCAAGGGAGGGTAATAGAATAGAGGGTCGTAACCGAATCCGCCTGAGCCCCTCGGTGTTTCCATGATCAATCCGTTCGACCGGCCCTTGGTGGTAGTCAGGATACGGCCGCGCTCGGCCAAAGCGATAACGCAGATGTAGTGAGCCGAGCGCTTTATGGTCCCATGCCCCACCATCTGGTTTGCCCCTGCCGGTCGAACTTTTCTCAGTCTCCGAAGAAGCAACCTGTTGTTTTCATCGTCGTCGGCGCTGGGTCCCGCAAACCGGGCGGAATGGACGCCGGGCGCGCCCTCAAGAGCGTCAACGCATATTCCGGAATCATCCGCCATCAACAGGCCGCTCACGAACCGGCTGTAGTGCAGCGCTTTTTTGCGCGCGTTGGCTTCAAACGTCTCGCCATCCTCAACGCAGGCGGGCAGACCGCGGATCCCCGGGACGGGTTTCACGATGACGCTATACGACAGCGCGGACTCTCGAAATTCTTTAACCTTGCCGGGACTGGTGGAAGCGATGTAGAGAGTCAAAGGCGGGTTGTAGATTCTGTTTTGCAGCCGATCGCCGGAATAGCTTCCTAACGCGACGGCAAATTGAGCTTCAAGATGGACTGTTGCAATGCCAATAGTTTTTGGATGCCCGGTCGCGCCGCTTCGACCAACTGATTCAAATTTTCCAGGCTGAAGGCATGTCCTTCCGCGGTGGCCTGAACTTCCACCAGTTGATTCGATCCCGTCATCACGACGTTCATATCCACTTCGGCGTTTGAATCCTCAATGTAATCGAGGTCGAGAAGGACCTCGCGGCCCACCATGCCCACGCTGATGGCGGCCACGTAGTCTTTGAGCGGAATTCGCCGCAGAACTTTCAGTTCGAACAGTCGCTGAAAAGCCAGGCCCATGGCCACCAAAGCCCCGGTGATGGAGGCGGTTCGAGTGCCGCCATCGGCGCGAATCACATCGCAATCCACCCAGGCCGTTCGTTCACCCAGAGCTTCCAGGTCGGTCACAGCTCGCAACGACCTTCCGATCAGACGCTGGATTTCCATGGTGCGCCCACCCTGGCGTCCGCGCGTGGCTTCGCGGGGGGTGCGCGTATCCGTCGCCCGCGGGATCATGGCGTACTCACTGGTAATCCAGCCCCGGCCGCATCCCTTCATAAACTGGGGCACGCCGTCTTCAATGGAGGTGGTACAGATCACCTGGGTCTCCCCTAAACGAATCAGGGCGGACCCCTCGGCGCTCGAAATCACGTTGGGTGTAATTTCAACGTTCCTCATTTCCACGGCTTGGCGCTGGTCGCCGCGGACCAGTTTCCCTTCGGAGTAGAGCAAACCGTTCAGACGCTTGGGAGTATTAGCCATGATGAGAATCGTCTTATCAGGTCAAAAACGCAATCCGTGAGCGCACCAGCAAAAGCCACCGCAGCAATCAGGCGCTCCACCAAGATAGCTGACTACCGCGCGCTTGTCACTGAATTAAGCAGCCTGGTATTGGAGTCATTTGCCAAACGCGGAGGCTCTGATAGGCAGCCATTCCCGCGAAAGCGGGAATCAATTTTCCTAAATCATTGAGACGCGGACGCCCGGCGGAACTAGATTCCCGCCTCCGCGGGAATGACGGCGCGCGGGAGTTCACGCGGCGGGCAAATGACAGTACTACCAGCAGCCTTCAATTTGAGGCGGATTTGTTGCGAGTCATATCCGGAGCGAACGTTTGGCCAAGGTCGGCATGCCCGTTCAGAGTATCCACTTCCTGGCCCTGCACCAGAATTTTCACCCGGCGCGTCGAAGGGACGTTGGCGGCAAGCGAATTGACGATGGAATAGATGGAGAGCGTTTCGCTTTGAATTCCGGGGGCGAACAGCGCCAGCGCGTTGCTGGAGAAATCGAGGTAGGCCGTGCCATCGGAGGTCAGGAAGGCGGCTCGCAATTCGGTGGCGGGCGGCAACGGGCGCCGGAGCCCCTTGTAAGAGCCTTCGATCAGCGCGAAGGTGATCTGGCGGATTCGGTCCGTATCCGAATTGGCCCACGCAATTTGGCGGCTCTCCGATTGCAGCATGCCATCGTTGTCGGAGGGGAAGTAAAGAGTAATGGTCCGTAATGCTCCCGTACCCGATTGGAGAGCGGCCTCGCGCAATTGAGTGCGTGCCCCTTCCTCACCGTGCTGGGGCGACTCCATCTTTGCGCGCCTGGTGAGCACCCGCAAATACAGGAACCCCCCGGTCAGGATGACCAGCAGGATGCCAAGCGCAATCACTCCGGCGCGGCGCGTCATAATTTAGGATGGCCCTCCCGCGAAGAGGTCAAGCGCGCTGACAATGGCGTTGGCGATGCCACTCTGAAAATTTGAATTGGTCAAGGGGGTGGAATCAACGTCGGCCGCAAAGCTGCCCAACTCCACCGCCACGGCAGCCGCGTTCACGCTGCGCAGTTCACGCATGGGGGCAGAAGCGGGCGGGCTGGCGGACGCCCCTGCGATCCCGGCAAACTCCTTTTGAATAATTTGCGCGAATTGCTGGCTCCGGCTCAATTGAGAAAGTTGCACCGTTCCCCACGGGACAAAAAGGGATTGCCCCTGCGATTCTCCGGCTGATGAAGGCAAAGAGGCGTCCTCCAGCGTGTAAACAGCGAGGCGAGATGTCTGCACACCCATGTTCCCTGCGTGAAAGGTAATAAAAACTTTGGCTCGCGCCGCGTTGGAGGTGGCGGCGCGCTGATCGAGGCTTGGATTCACATCGCCAACCCGGGTCAGTACCACCCGATACTTTCTGGAGGTGAGCAGAGCGGAGCGCACTCGCGCCACGACCTGGGCCACCAGATCCTTTTCCAGCATTCCATTTCCACCCCGCGCGCCACTATCATCGCCGCCGTGCCCGGCATCGAGGACGACCATCGGCAATCCAAGCCCGCCCCCTGATGCGGCCGTTTCAGTCGGCATAGTCGCCTCCGGTGGAACGGTCGCGGTTCCGGGGGTCTGCGGAGGTTGGGGCGGGGGAGGTTGCTGGGCGACGGTGGGCTGCGATTTCTGGAGATCTGCGGTCAGGGTTTTTCCCGCCTCGTCAAGCTTCGGATAAAAATTCAACCCATCCACCGTGGGCGTAATAATCAGCTTGGGGGCGCCATCCTGGTCGTCAAATTGGATACTGTTAATGTATGGATCTTGAAAATTGAATTTCTGTTCCAGAGGTTGGACCGGTTTTTCTCCCAGGTACAGCACCCATTTGCCGTTCTTTGACGCGGTCCGTATGTTGATCTTGTCCGTGAATTCGAAGGTCAAGCGTGACCCGTTGGTTGATTGATCCAAACGAAATGAAAATGAGCTCGGCTTGACGTCTCCGATGAAAGCCCGGCGCGAATCGTGCCGGTAAATTATAGGTTCGCGAATCACGCGGGGCAGGACAGTCTCGAGAAAACTTAAGGGGACCATGAATTGGCCATTCAATACCCGCACCGGATCAGACAGATTTATTTTCTCGTTCTTGATTCGAACCCTTTTGTCATCCTGGCGGAATTCGATCGGAGAGTCGTTAAACCACACCTTAAGCGAATCTTTGGACACGGTGAGGCCCTCTACACGGCCAACGGTATTTAGGGTCTGGAGAAGTGGAAGGTAATTCGTCGCTCCCATGGGTTGCAGCGGCAGGACGTGGGGAGCGTCGGGAAGATAAAAAATAAAATTTTCGCTGCGCAATGTTCGGGCGGGCCAGAACAAAAGTGCCAGACCCAGAACTGGCAACAAAACGAACAAACCCCGTGAGTGCCGGCGCAGGGAGTAAATCATTCGGATCACATCCGTCACCTTTGATTCTGGATCGTCAACGCGTCGGGAGGACCGCGAGCAGAACTTTGTTCTCGATTACCCCTATCATTCTATAGCACCCCATTCAACGGTTGCAAACATGCCGGGAAACAGAGTTTCCCGGTGTTAGCTTAATCTTGTGGAATCAATATCATGGGCCCACCGCACTCAGAGCTTCGAAATCATGTCCGGGGAAAATTGAAGGCGGGGAAAGCGTCAAGGAGGGCGCCCTGTTCAATTTAATTGGAACAAACCTTTGGGCTGTGGTGTCAATCTAATTAGCAAAGGGGTTGAGCATTTCCGCCCGCTTGCAGTGGATGTTGGGACCTGTTATCTTGGGTGTGTTATGGGTGTCATCCGATCTGCGGGTATCGCCTTCGATCAAGCCGTCCAGGCGGTCAGTGAAGATCGGGGGTTAGTGGCTGAATTGCAATCAGGCTCCGAAGAAGCATTCATTTATCTGCTTGGCATCTACCAGAATCCCGTCTTCAACCTGATTCTCCATATTGTCGGAAACACGGCTGACGCTGCTGACGTCCTTCAGGAAGTCTTTGTCAAGGTCTTCAAAGGGATATCACAATTTCACGGCGAGAGCAGCCTTAAGACCTGGATATATCGCATCGCCGTCCATGAGGCATCAAATCAAAGACGCGGCTGGCTGAGGCGCCACCGGCGTGAACCCATCTCGCTCGATGCGGAATCCGGACCCCATGACGCACCGTCTTCGGAAGCACCTCAGCCGGTCGAAACACCTTATCAGGCGCTGGAGCTTGCCGAACGGCGTGATGTGGTAAGGCGCACGCTGGCGACGCTGGCCGAACCTTACCGGACAGTTGTTGTCCTGCGTGAAATCGAAGACTTATCTTACGAAGAAATCGGGCAGGTCCTGGGCATTGCGGAAGGAACCGTCAAGTCCCGCCTGATGCGCGGACGGGAATTACTGCGACGCAAATTGGATGGGTGGGTCAATCGCTAGGGACAATATATGTTTGAAAACTGCATTGAAATCCGAAGCCATTTCTCAGATTACGACGACGGCCTGTGCGACCGCGACGTGTTGCGCTCCCTTCGTTTTCACTTGCTCCATTGCCAGAGTTGCCAGAGGGAGCTCGAAATTCGCCGCGCCATTCACGAAGATCTGCGCTCCCTACCCGTAAATCGCGTGCCTCCCGAAGTGTCCTTGCGCATGCGAGTAATGGTGTCTCAACACCTCCATCGAAACTTTTTGGGGCACGTCATGGTTTTTTTGGAGAATGCCATCAAACCTCTGATGTTGCCTGCCTCGGCCGGGGTTCTGACCGCCATTATTTGCTTTGGCTTGATTTTGGGCTCCCAGGTGATTCCGGTGAATTGGCAGGAAGAGGCCCGGAAGGTATCGACGCCTCCTCAGGTGCGCGCCCTGGGTCCCATCAATCTCTTGACTGACGAGCAAGCATTGGTCCTGGTTACGCACGTTGACGCCGAAGGCCGTGTGGCCTATTATCAAGTTTTGTCGGGAGAGCAATCGCCGGCGCTAATGCAAAGCTTGAATCGGATGATGAATTCCAGCTACTTTATACCTGCCACGATGCATGGCAAGCCGACCGATGGGCAAGTGGTTTTGTCGTTGCGGCGAATCACGGTCCGAGGTTAGCCGGTTTGCTATTGAAAGTTACCCATGTCAATCATTAATACTGCCGGTTCAGGGTGTAGTGTCCTGCCCGCAAGATTGCCTCAAGCGCCCGTCCATGGGCGCGCCTTTCCCAAAAGGTGTTGGCCCCGGACCATTAGCGGGCAGGCAGTCAGCGGCATCCTTTTCTTCCTGGTCCTGGCGCTCCCCCGAACAGGTGCGGCCCAGCAAACCGGCAATGTGACGCTGGACTCGAACGAACAACTTTTTTCGGTGCTGGCGGCGCTCAATGCGTCAGGATACGACACCGGCATGGGCATGGATACCGGCACCAACACCCGCGAAGTAGCGCGGGCGTATTTGGCCAAAAGGAAAATTCCTGTGGTGGCCGAAATACGAAAATTTTATGAAGGGCACAAGAATGTCGATGATCCGGGAGCTGATTTGGGACAGTACGTATCCCTGGCATTGCTTCTGGGACCGCCCCCCGATTATAAATTTACCGTCCCCCAAAGCGATCTCCCTCCCGACGCCAAGGACGTTTCAGGCTTGGTGCCATTGCTGAAAACTTTTTACCAGCAGGCAGATCTGCTGGACCTCTGGTCGCGGCTTCAATCGCGCTATCACGATGAAATCCTCCGTTACAGCGAGCCGGTACGAAACAGCATCCAAATCGCAGACGCGTACTTGCGGTTCCCGAGCGGGGCCTATCTGGGGCGCACCTTCGCAATTTATCTGAGCGTTTTGGCCGCGCCCAACCAGGTGCAGGCGCGAATCTATGGCTCAAACTACTATCTGGTGGTGACGCCATCCAAGCAATCCAAATTGAACGAAATCCGCCACCAATACCTGCACTTCCTGCTTGACCCGCTGGCGGTCAAATACGCCCAGGATATTCATCAGAAAGCCGAATTGAAGGTGGCAGTCCGCCGCGCGCCGATGCTGGCGGCGGATTTTAAGGAGGATTTTCCGTTATTCGTTACCGAGTGCCTGATTCGCGCGGTCGAGCTGAGAATGGACAAACAGCCGAAAGCGGCTGCGGATAAGAACCTTCAGGACCTTTCGGCTTCGGGGCTGATCCTGGCGCCCTATTTTTATTCGGCCCTCCTTGATTATGAAAAGCAAGACTCCTCGATGAATGTTTACTATAAATCAATGATTCAGGGAATTGATGTGACCGCTCAAACCAGCAGTGCGGCAGCAGCCAAATTCACTCCGCTTCCCGCCGCTCCGGAAAACAAGGCTGACGCAGTGAAACCACAAACGGAGGAGGAACGATTGCTCGACTCGGCGGACAACTCGATCTTCTTGGGACATTATGACGAGGCGAAAACGGCGTTCCAAACGATTCTTGAAAAAGTCAACCCCAAGAGCGGACGAGCCCTCTTTGGCCTTGCTGCCGCCTATACCTATACCCGGAAGCCAGATCTGGCGGAAGAGTATTTTCTGAAAGCCCTCGACGCCACGCATGATGTGCGCATCTCAACATGGTCGCACATCTACCTGGGCCGAATTTACGATCTGAAGGGAAAACGCGACCAGGCTCTTGCCCAGTATCGCGCCGCATCGCTGACGGCAACCGCTTTTCCAGAGGCTTTCCAAGCCGTCCAGGCCGGTATTCAGGAAGCTTTTGGGTCCAAGAAAACCAGGGATTGACTTGCCATACCTCACTCGCTGATGACTTGCCCGCGCCTTTTTTTCAAGCCAATTTCCCCCCACCATGTCCCCCAGCGGTTGTCCCCGTTGGCGAAATTGGGGCTGGAGGCATATTCCTGGATGGTCCAAATATCGATATCATTTGCAGGATCAACAACTGTACTGCTGAAGTCGCCCCATCGGTTTTCAGAGCTGCCGAAAGTCTTATAATAGACCGCCTCCCCAGCCTTTAGAACTGCGTCAGTCCGCAGAGTATTGAGTGGGTCGGCGGCGAGGCGAATAGAATAATTGGCGCCTGCAAACTGGTTGGCGGAGAAACTCGAATACCCCAAGACCGCATCATCCAGGGCATTTACGGCGATGGACGGATAGGCGTAGAAGTTGGTTCCGGTGCTGTCGTCAACGCGGCCAAATTGTCTTAAGGTTCCGTTAGTCGCAAATTGCCACCACTGCGCGGCCGTCCGGGTAGGCGCGCCTGCGGGCAAGAAGGCGTTTTGCGCTGCCCAGAGAAATCCATTTCTGTATACCACATTGATGATTCGGTCATCGCCGTTCTGAATCAAATGAGTTGAGCTCATCTGAGGGGCGAAATCGGCGTCGCCGGAGGGAGCAGGGTCCCACGGATTGGGGGTGCTGGCAAAAGCCACCTGGTCCGTGTATACCTCAGATCCCACCGCCCCTGTGATGCTGGAGATCCTCAGGAATCCACTGCCTGTCGTATTGGAATTCCACTCCTCAACCAGGTACTCGGTGGCCAGCGCGTTGTCATAGGTCGCGGCTGGAGTTTCGGAGAACGCGTTGGTATCAGTGAAAAGTTTAAACCTCACGCTCACCAGCCCGGCGTAGAGGTCCGCCTTGCTGAAAGCGTAAATCTGACCGCCCGCAAAATTATTATTCGCGACCTTGAACAGGTTTAGATTGACGACCACCCAATCCTTGTTAAAGCCCATGGACGGGTAATCGCCCCAGTTTGCCCCCGTACCATCCACAGTTGTCTTGTAAAGGTTCCACGATCCGCTGGGATCGCTGCTCTGCGAAACCCCAACCAGAAGTTTGGATGAGGTCGTTTCTCCGTTACCGGCCGCTATAAAAATCCAGCGATTATTGTACGGATCGTACGCCAGCCTGGGATCGAAGACCCCCGAGACCCCGCTGAGAGAGCTCCAAAACGAATCAAGAGATACGGTGCTTGATGCCGTTCCCGCTTTGTTCTGTACGCTGACTTCGGTATTAAGCGTGACCATTAAATTGTTGGGACCCACCGCGCCCATGGTATCGGGTGGGATGGAAGTATCGTCGTCGCCCAAGGCGGCAAAATTCGAGGCAGACGCAGGAGAGGGGAGAAGAGCTGGACCGGGCGCGCCACCTTCTGCCTGCAAAGGTGGCGCTGATTGTGGGAAAGTGGTTCCAGCCGGGAGGGGTCGGGCCCCGGGCCCGCGCATGAAGGGAATGAGCCTGCGCATGGGTTTTGGAGGGTTGGCGGCTTCGCGCAGGGCCAGTTCCCTGAAATTCACTGCTCCTCCGAGTTCGGCCACATGACTTTGGCCGAGTGATGATTGTTGGGCGCGCATATTCAATGAGCTGAGACTATACGTCACATAAATCAAGGCGAAGATCGAGAGGCCCCTTGAACTTTTCCTGAAATTTGCGGTCAATGAGGAAAAACACTTCGTCGATTCGGCAAACGCGAGATTAGTTCGAGCCATGCGACGTCGGGCAGCATTATTCTGGAGGGAATCGTGACTAAAAGTCTGCGAGACTTGCGCAAGCCAGCTATTCGCTGACAAGTTGTCCTCGTCTTTTCTTTAAGCTGAGGTCCCACACACTGCGGCCGTGAGTAACGGCACGGAGAGTCCGCGAGGGCCGATGGAATTTCAGTCCCAGAACCGCGACGGTGGGCAGGCCCGAGCTGAGGGTGGACCAAGTCGTGCCGCCGTTGATGGTGCTGAACACACCGACGTCCGTGCCGACATAAAACGTATTGGGGAGATCGGGATCGATGGCAATGTCATTCACGGGGGTATTGGGAAGATTGCCGCTTATATCGGTCCAGCTTGTGCCCCCGGTAGTCGTCTTGAATACGTGCCCCTGATTGTCTCCGCCAAATCCTGAAAATCCGGAAAAGGTGACATAAGCGGTCAGTGAGTGAAGGGGGTCAACGGCAACCATGGTGACGGACCGATTCGGCAGGGTCGAGGTGATATCGGTCCATGTGGCGCTTGCGCCCATCCCGGCGTTCGTGGTCACCTGAACTTTTGCGTCGCTCGAACCGACATAGACCGTGTTCGAATCACTTGGCGCCACCGCGATCGTAGTCAAAGTCCCACCCGCCGTCAGGTCAGGCGAGATGGCAGTCCATGAACCAGCCCCGTTTGTGGTTTGCCAGACTCGGTAGGTGCCAAAATAAAGTCGAGCGGGAGTTGCGGAATCTATAACCAGTGGAGGTATGAACTGCGATCTGTCCGCGGCAATACCGCTTTGGGCACTTGACCACGTTCCAAAAGCGCCACCCGTGGTTGACTTAAGTATCTGTATATTTTGGCAGGCGGCATAAATAGTGGCGGGTGTGGAGGGGTCAATGGCTGCCCATCCTCCGTCCCCGCAAGTTACATTGTTCCAACCCAGGGTGCCGGAGTACAACTGGGTCCCGTTGTCCTGCGTGCCCCCAATAGCGATATTCGGATTGGTGGGATGAAACGAGAGGCCTGGGTAGAACTGGGTTACGGCAAGTGTGGAGTTAAGATTCGTCCAATTGACGGTAGTATTCGTGACGTCAGTGCTGCTCCAGACTCCACCATCGTTGCCGACATAGACCTTCGAACCATCGCTGGCGAAGGCCACGGCATGGTGATCGACGTGAAGACCAGTGTCAACCTCTGCCCAAGTCGTTCCGCCATCGGGAGATCGAAAGAGAGTGCCGTTATTGGCTGACCCGCCCGCGTAGACGTAGCTGGCGTTGGCGGGGTCGACGGCTACAACAATGTCATACCAGCACTGTGGCGTGCAAAAGTCGGTGACCGTGAGCTGGGTCCAGTCCGCTCCGCTGTCGGTCGACTTCCACACTCCCAGAAGGCTACCGAAGGGAGACGTATTTTGAATGGCAGCATAGAGCGTGGTTGTGCTGGAAGGGGCGAGGGCTAATGCGATTCGGCCAACGTTGGTGGTAGGAAGCGGGTGGAGGCTTCCCATGTCAGGACGAGCCCAAGTCGCCCCTGAATCGGCTGACCTGTAGACGCCATTGGACGAGCTGCCACCGGTCTCCCCCAGCGCGGCATAGGCTATGGTCCCGTTGGTTGGATCAAAGAAAGCTGCGGTCCCCGTGGCATTGGGAAGAACATTAGTCCAACTGGTTCCTCCGTTGGTCGAACGATAAATTCCCGGCCCGTTGCTACCATTGTAGACTTGCGCAGCAGCCAGCACAATTTGGTTATTCCCCGGGTCAACGGCAATAGCGCCAACACGTCCCCCTCCGCCATAATAGGCGCCGGTTTGGAATGGGCCGGCAAAGATTGATCCGCCCAGTTGTGACCAGGTGGAACCGCCGTCCGTCGATTTCAGAATTCCAGCGCCATAATAACTGTCCCCGCTGAAGTTTTCTTCTCCAGTGCCGACATACACAATGCTGGAATTCGTTGGGTCGAGCGCAATCGATCCGATTGCAAGGGAGGGTTGATTGTCTGTGAGGGGCGTCCAATTCGTGCCGCTATTCGTGGTCTTCCAAACGCCCCCTTGAGCACCCCCCAAATAAACAGTGCTGGCGGTTCCGGGAACGACCGCCAGCGCGCTGATTCGTCCCGAGGTAAGCGGATAACTGTAGGGAGTATTGGTCGGCTCGGGCCCGATCAATGTCCATTGTCCTCCGGGCACGGGAGTAGCCGTCAAAACTCCGGGGGCGGACTGAGAAGAGCCGGACTGCCCGCCAGCTTTACCCTCTGCTTCGGCCATCTGATTGAATTGCTGCAACGCATGCGAACGCGCTCCCCTCGGGATGAATCCCAGAGGATACGCGCGCTGCTGATAAAACCAATCCATTCGCTGACGGGGAGAATCCGCATTTTCCCCAGTCTCATGCTCCGGCGGTTTCTGGGCCGCGGCCAACAGCCCGAAGGAAAATACCAACCATGCACACAAGCCGATCCTTATCCACCATGTGCGGGCGGGCCATGGTTCTGTCACTTTTACTCGCGCCCCCATCTCAAGAAAGTTTGTCGAAAAAGGTTGGGCTGTTTTTTTCATCCGTCTGTAGTTCCTTTACTTTGATCTGCAAGACCCGGCTCCGGCCATAAACTGTTTAGCCTAGTTCAGCGAGGCCTGGATCGCCACCGTGATGCGCCTGGTCGCGTTATCCGGGACGGCCATCACGAAGTCAAGTTGGTCGTTCAGGGCAAGCGAAGCGGAGGTGAAGCTGCTGGTGGGCGTTCCGTTGCAGGTGAGCGGCCCGCTGAGAAGGTTGGTGGGTCCGCCATTGTGCCGCGCAATGTTGATGGTGGTCGTACCGTTGTTGTCCGAGAAGCATCGAACAGAGTTGATAGTCATATTGCCGACCACATTCACGTAAAACTGAACTTGGCTATCGCTGGTCCCAAGGACACCGCAACTGTCGCAACCCGCGAGGTATACGATGCCGCGAGTCTGAGCTGCTGTCGACAAAGCTGAATTCGGTATTCCGGTGATCAGGGCGCCGTTGCCCGCAAACGATGTGGCCGCAACCGTGCCCGTCACCGTTTGTCCCGCAGCAAAAGTCGCTGCACCGCTGAAGTTGGCGGTCCCGTTGACATCCAGCTTGGCGCCGGGCGTGCTCGTCCCAATTCCCACGTTGCCTGCCGCCGTCAGTCGGATTCCCGGAGAACCGCTCCCTGACCAGGGACCTATAACAAAATTGCCGGCATTAGGCGCGGTGCCGTAGAAAATTATCCCCTGGTCCCCCGCTTGCACCAGTCCGTTGTACGCGCCCGCGCCCAGATTGGGGATGAACATCATCGTGCCGTTGGCGTTGGTCGCTCGCAGGGCGATCGTATTTTGATTTGCCGGAGTTTGCACATCCAACTGCGGTCCCGTCAACGTTTGTGAGGTCACGAAGGTGACGGCCTTATCAAACTGGGCCGTGCCGCCCACTTCCAGCATAGCCGCGGGCGCCGGCGTTCCGATGCCCACGTTGCCGGCGCTTGTCATTCTCATTCCACCGCCCCCTGACCAGGGAGCTAAATCAAAACCGCCGGCACCAGGCACCGTGCCGTAGAAAATGAGACCCTGGTCCCCCGTTTGCACCATGCCGTTGTAAGCGCCCGCGCTCAGATTGGGGATGAACATCATCGTGCCGTTGGCGTTGCTGGCTCGTAGGGCGATATTGTTTTGAGCGGTTGAATTCTGCACGTCCAGTTGCGCTCCCGGGCTCACTGTGCCAATGCCCACGTTGCCGCCGGACTGGGTGATCACCGAGTTCTCGATATTGCACTGAGCCGTGAACATGGGGAGTGCGTTTGCCGTGCCCCCGAGATTGCTGGTAATAGTTGAGCACACCGCGACCAGAGGCGAGACATTTGTTTTGCCGCTCTTATCCGTCGCGCCTTTGGTTCCAGCCGTTGTGGCGCCTGATGTCGAAGTCGTTGCTGTGCCCGTCGCCGTCCCACTTTGCGCGTCGGCGAGTACATAGGCGGAGGCTGGCTTGCCGCCCAAGGTTTCGGCGTCGCCGGCCTTGAGCGCATAAGGCACGCTCACAAGCAAGACGCGTGGCTGCTGTTCGGCTTCCGCGCCCACCTGAATGCCAAGCCAGCGGACTTCGCCGGAGGTGAACAAATCGACAGGCAGGCCGTCGGTGTGCATGGCGCCGAGCAAGGCGGTGTAGCGGCCGAGATCGTCGGCCTGCACACTCTGAGTCTCAAACCACAGCGCGTCGCCGCCCGCTTCGGTGCTGTATAAGGAGAAGGTCACATCGACCATTCCAGTGACAGGCTTGCCCGCGGCATCATGCAGCGCGCCGCTAAATTTCATCAAGCGCGGAACGATTGTTCCGGGGCCTGCCCCGTTAGCTTGAGGCCCAGCCCCAACCGTCGAGGGGGTTCCAGGCGAGTCCGGTTCCACCGGCTGTGCAAGTCTCGCAGTCGCGTCGCCCGCCATTACTTTGGGCGTCCTCTGGGATTGAGCGATAGCTCCAACGGTGAAAAACAAGCATACGCTTGCAACCATAATTGAAAGTCTGGAGCGAAACATTGTTTCACCTCGGTCGTAGACCATTTCTTACAAACGGAAAATCGTCGGATGGCATACGTTTGATGAATATAATCCGATTATAGCCTCATGATTTATTTCCGGAGAAATATATTTTTGTGCCTTGGGAAAGCAACTCTGGGGCTTACGGACGGGCCGTAAGGGTTAACTGAAAGCGTGAGAGTATCCGGCCGGGGGCCAGTCGCTCCTTAACAATAGGTGGCGCCATAGAGTTTGCGTTGGGCGCCTAGAATGGACTGTTCTCGGATAATCTGGGCGGGCAATACCGTTGTATGAGCCAGAGAATCAGGTGCATTCTCAAAGGTCACAGTAATACTTTCGCCCAGCCTGTAAATCTTGTCGCTGGCGAAACAGAACCCGCATTTTGAAATATTTTCAGTCCGGGTGATTTCCTCATTTCCCTCAGCATCGCGAACTCCCAAAGGCATAATCACATAAACCCGGCGATGGTTTCGTGCATTGGATTCCAATGCGCCGGAGACCCAACTCGATGGACGACGGTGTGAGTCCTTTGAATGATGTTCAGACTGTGTCTTTCCCACCTGGGCGTATTTCCACAGGCTGATGCCGGCGCAAACTGGACAGGACTTGCCTACCCAACCCATGCTCCTGACTGCCTGAACCTCCGAAAGGGTGAGCGGCAGCAGCGCCATAGTGTTGCACTTGTTGCATTCCAGCAGAACCCTTGACACCTCGGATTCACTGTATTCAGGAGGTGGAAACTCGATCTGCCAGAAGTTTTGCGTTTCGCTGAGGCACTCCGCACCGTATTCCACATCTGGCGAGCCAGCCGCCGAGATTATTTCTACCACACGAAAATCAGCCTGGTGTTCTGCGTCCGGACTTTTCAAACGGATGGGCTGACTTTGCGTGAGTTCCCGAGAGACTTGAATGCGCGCACCGTGGCGATTGAGGTTAATGACCCGCCCTTCGCACTCGAATTTCTCCCCGGCGGAGTCGGCGCCTTCAACTCGCACCGGCACAGTCAACCATAACCGGTCTGACCTGCGTTTCTCGTTGGTTTGTGATGTCATGGTGGCCATCACTCCCGGATGATTTGAAGTCATAAAAATCCGCAGTTCACTCGTATGGCTAAAGTGGCTACTGACTCACCAACCGGCCCCAATAGATGCCCGATTTCTCAGAGTGGCGGCAACAACATCCAACCTGCATATTTTACCATGGCATATTGGTTTGGGCTAATGAAGATGGAATCCTCAGCGACTCGCGTGCCCACTTTTCTCACCACACAGCAAGGCATCTGAAAGTGAATTCAGCGGCGGATTCTTTTTCGCCATCGATTGAATCATCGCTTCTCCGGTTTCTATTTGCATTCCTAGTGGCACTCCTGAATAATGCTTTGCCCGGAGGATCGATTGCGCCGCGTCTTGCAAAATTTCATTTTAGTCTTGGTGCTCACGATGATTTCAGCCGCGCTCGCCGGACTTTCACCTCTATCCGCCCAGAATGAACCTGCGCGCCTCATTCGCGGCGCGGATGTCGTCCTTCTCAACGGGAATATTTGGACGGGCGAACTGACGCCGCAAGATTTGGCGCGGAGGAATCCCGGCCCTCGAATCGAAGCGGTGGCAATCTCGAACGGGCGTTTCCTTGCCTTGGGGACGAGCGAACAAATCAAGTACTACATCGGCGAACACACCCAGGTCATCGACCTGCAAGGCCGTCTGGCTCTCCCCGGATTCATAGACGCCCACACCCATTTTGTTCAAGGTGGTTTCCAGCTTCTGACGGTTGACTTGAAGGACGCTCACACAGAGGCTGAGTTTGTAAAGCGATTGGCTGAAAAGGCAAAGACCTTGCCCGCGGGGCAATGGATTCAAGGAGGGGACTGGGACGAAGAGGCGTGGCCCGACGCAAAACTTCCTACCCGCTGGATGATTGACGCGGTGACGCCGAGTAATCCCGTTTTTATCAGCCGGTATGACGGGCATGCGTCGCTGGCGAATTCTCTGGCACTCAAACTGGCAGGTGTGACCCGCGAGACGAAAGAGGTGCCAGGCGGTGTGGTAGTACGCGACACAAAGACTGGTGAGCCCACCGGAGTCTTTAAGGACGCGGCCGAAGGCTTGATCGACAAGGCGATTCCGCGTCCCACCGAGGCGGAGTTTGAAGGCGCCCTGAAGGCCGGGCTTGCTGAAGCTCGCCGGGTGGGGGTCACAACGGTCGATGACATTTCCGTAAGCGGCGACTCTCCCAATGGAAGCTTTACGGGTGAGATCCAACTCTTGCGCAAGGCGGAACTGGAAGGCTGGCTCACCTGCCGCTTCTATGAAATCACGCCCATCGCAGATTGGAAGCGCCTGGCCGACGCCGGTATGGCCCACGACATGGGCAGTGATTTTTTGAAGCTGGGAGCGGTGAAAGCGTTTGCGGACGGCTCACTCGGTTCGCGCACTGCTTGGATGTATGAGCCTTTTGACGACGACCCCGGCAACCGCGGGCTGCCAATGCCCATTTTGAATCCGCCTTCACGCATGGAAGCGGAGGTTCGGGGCATCATCGCCGCCGGGATTCAGCCTGCCGTTCATGCCATCGGCGACCGGGCCAACGCGGAGATGCTCAACATTTATGAAAGGCTGGGCGGCGAGAACCCTGCCGCGTACCGTTTCCGCATCGAGCACGCGCAGCACCTCCGGCCGGAGGATTTAGCGCGCTTTGGAAAATTGGGCGTAATTGCCTCCATGCAGCCCTACCACGCAATCGACGACGGCCGCTGGGCGGAAAAACGCATTGGACGCCAGCGGGCGGCTTCAAGCTATGCTTGGCGGTCCATGCTGGATGCAGGGGCGCACCTGGCGTTTGGCACGGATTGGCCCGTGGCCCCACTCAACCCACTGCTTGGAATTTATGCGGCTGTCACTCGCGCCACCCTGGACGGAAAACATCCGGAAGGCTGGTTTCCAGAACAAAAGTTGAACCTTGAAGAGGCTCTCAGCGCCTATACTGCCGGCAGCGCCTACGCGTCATTTGAGGAGAAGGAGAAAGGCACGATCTCGCCGGGGAAGCTTGCCGACATGGTGGTTCTTTCGGACGATCTCTTTTCAATCCCGCCGGAGAAGATCAAAGATGCTCATGTTGTGATGACGCTGGTTGGCGGTCGCGTGGTCTATCAGGAAAAGTAGGAATTCTTGCAAGGATTAGGATCACCACTCTCCGTTCATCGAGTCAGACAATTTCCACTTGCAACCGGTCGCCAGGATTCAACTCCAGCGCGGGCGCCGATTCCAAGCGGACGGTCTTGCCGGTGATGGTTTCCTTCAGTTGCAAAACCTTGCCATTTAGAGTTGCCGCTAATTCTTGCGGGATCTTTTGCCCCACGAATGAAAGCTCCAGCGTTCGCAGTTTTATTTTTCCGTAAGCGGCAATGAGAGAGTTGGTTTGACGGCCGGAAGAGAATCTTTGGTCAAAGCTTCCCCATCCTTCCGTCGTAATGACAAAGCTGCGGAAATTGTTCGGATTGATTTTTGGCGCAAATGCGAGGAAGCCCTCTTCGGAGTCATAGCGCTGACCGGCAGCGGCTTCGAGCAGAGCCCAACTGCTCATGGCGCGCGCATAATGGTCACCACACTCAACGTCGTTCCAGGGGCTGCGCTCGCTTCCGTTATATCGGGCTCTGATGCCACCCAATATTCTTAACGCGTCCTCGACCATGTCTTCCTGTAACAACAAGCCTGCAACTTCATATTCAATGCCGGTCCAGACTTCGTCGGAGTAGGGTGTGGGCGATTTCGGCCGGCCTCCCTTCGGCCAGGTGCATACCAAAAGGCCCTTATCCGCATCGGACGCAAAAACTCGCGGTGCTTGCTTGAATCCGATGAAACTTTCCCGCCAGTTATAACGCACGATCGAGCCGAGCGTCTTTCGAACCTGGTCCTTGGGAAGAATGTAGCCCAAATCCAACTGGCGCGCCCACCACTGGCCCAATAGTTGATCGGAATGGCAGCCTGTTCCGTATTGGTCCGCGGCATGTTTTTCGAGGTCGACTTTTTGGATGTAATATTCGTTGTTCCAGAGCGTGGCGGGAAGTCCGGTGTATCCATTCTTAAAAATCTTTTCGTATTGAGCCGCCGCCGGGGCATCGCCTACTAGGCGCGCCATCTCTTCTGACGCACGAAGCGCGGCAAGGTAAAGTCCTCCCATAAAACTATTGGGACCATACATTGAAGTGTCATAAGTATTGGGCTGCTCGCCTTGGATGATCCCACTCTCCTCGTTGTCGAGCGTAGTGATAATATATGCCATCAATTTCTTCACGCGCGGCCAGAGCCGGACCAGCCACTCTTTTCCGGCGCCCTGCCGATAGTCCCGGTAGGTTTTTAGAACTGTGCCCAGCATTCCATCCAGGGCGGGATTTTCCGGCCCGCCGATTTTCACATCCCAATTTCTCGGCAGATAGAAAGGCAGTATGGTGCGGTGCGGGATATATCCGGCGGGGGCTTGCTGGATTTCCAGGTCGGTATGCCGCATCGTCCGTTCGAGGTCGGGGAAGAGTCGTGACAACGACTGTTCGTAGTTCCACACGTGAGTGCAATTTAGCGGGCAACAACCAGACTCGTTGCAATGACCGGTGCTGGCGCCGCAGCAGCCTTCAAAGCCGTGGAAATTTCCGTCCTGCACCCGAATACAAGTGGGGGTGCGAATGATGGACGCCTGCGAGGTCACGCAATCCAGCAGCGTGTAGGGCAGGGAAGAGTCGTAAAAAGTGTCGCGGAATGTTCGCGTGACTTGCGACAAATTTGAATAATTTTCGCGGGCATACTCGGCCACTTCCTTTGCATTCTTGAACCAGTTTGCGTACATGGTCCCGACGAAGAATTTCGATCGTTTGTCCGGGATGGTCAGCGCCGGCTGGCCCCAGTTCACAAAACGGTTGGGAAAGTGCCAAGTCAGAATGAAGGTTACGCGCCTTTGTTCGCCCGGCTTTAGCTCGACGGGCACGGCCAGGGCGCCGTTCCACGTTCGCCCTTCGGCGCTCAAATGACTATCCCCGCCGCTCTCAAGTTTTCCGTCGAGGGCAAAATCCTTCCAGAGTTCGTCAAGGCTGTCCCACTGGGCGCAAGCAGTGGCCTCCGGCGCCAGGCTTGCGAGGGCCAGCGTCCCTTGCAGGTAAAAGTCTTCCGGCAAGCGCGAATTCACCATCTCGATGGCGGTCATGCCCTGAACGCGCGATACCTTATTTTGACCGGCGCCATAGGCGAAATATTCCACGCCGGAAATCTCGCTGTGGCCATCCCATCCGATGAAGTTCTGAAGGGTTGACATCAGCGAAGCTCTAAGAATATCTGACGTCGGATTCTTGATTTCGAAATCGAAGACGATCAAGGGAAGGCCGGAGAGTTTTGAATCGAGTGGAGCGAATGGTGAATAAGCTTCGAGCGAAACCTCGGCGATGAGTGCGGTATCCAGATAACGAACTTGAGCGATAGGATACTCACCTGCAAACTCGATTTCTCTTACTCCCGGAAGGCGTTCGAGGAGTTTCCTGGACTCTGGTGGAACTTCGTGATCGTTGGTCGTGGCGGGCGCCTTAAAGCCACTCTGGTCATACAGTGCTGACGATTGCAACACACGCGCGACGCTCCGTCCATGGGCAGCCTGGCACCAGAAGGCGAAAAAACTGTGGGGGACGTGGGCGCGATGGTTTACGGCATGCATTACCTGCCACTGCCGCAGACCGCCGTCCCCAGCCAACGCAATGCTCCCTGTTCCGATGCCGCCGAGGGGCATCGCGAGGGCGCGCAATTGCTCGCCCTTATAAATGGTTCGGTCAGTGCGGGCCAACAAGGGCGCGCGCTCTTGAGGATTTTCTGTCACACCCGGCAGGGATGTTCCGGCCAGTCCCGAGGTGCCGGCCAACGTCGCAGCCCCCGCGCCGACTTCTTTCAAGAATGTGCGTCGGTCAATTTCTGAATTCTTTTTTTGCGTCAAATTAATTCTCCCGATATTCGGTTGAAGTGGAAGGGAACTTCCTCCCTTCGCCCCAATAGCGTGCGTCAGGACTATCGGGACTCCAGCAGCACGTCAGCCGCCAGGGCGTCGAAGTTAAGCTGCTGGTTTACGTTTCGTGTCTGAAGCTTATAAGCCGTATCCAGTCCGGATTTGAGCTTCTCGATCCGCCCCAGCCCCAGCTTGGGCGCCCAGGTTTTAAGCCGCGGAAGCAAATCCACATTGGCTATCTTCGAGTCGTTCCCGCCCAGGAGCACATGCATCAGATCCCGGAGCATGGTGTAACCGGTCTTGAGTGTCTCATCCATCTCCTCGCGATTCTCGGTTAGTGCTTTCGATGAGTCAAAAAGTGCTTTCCATTCGGATGCGCCCGCGGACATCGAAGGGCGGGCGGTCACGGCCTCCAGAAAATCAAGCCAGGGCTTGCGCCGCCGCTGGTATTCGGCGAGATTAAACGTCTTGGCCATGGCTATGCTTCCGTCAGCCACCCTCACGCTCAGTTCCTGTTGAGACGGATTAAAGCCGGAACGCTCCGCGAATAATTTGTTGATCACCGTATCTTCGACCGGCAGGAATTGTACCTTCCGGCACCGGGATCGGATGGTTGGCCGCAATTCGTGGGCGTTAGGCGCAACCAGAATAAGTGTTGTGGTCTCGGGTGGCTCTTCCAGGACCTTGAGGAGCAAATCGATGGCCTGCCAGTGGACAAGTTGAGCCTGGTCAATTACAAACACTCGCCGCCCGAATTCGAAGGGATGGGTGTATGCCACGCTGCGCAGTTGGCGAATCTGCTCAATCAAGATGTAACGCGTGATGGGTTCGATCAGTTGGATATCGAAATAGACCAGGCCGTCCGCGCGTTTGGACGAGTCCTTGGTCGCCCGGCGGCGCTCCAAATCTTCGCGCGTCGATGCAATCATCTCCTCGGCCTTGCGGCATCGGGCGCATTCACTGCAAAAATCATCTCCGGTTGGCCCGCGCCGCTCACAAACCAACGCTTGTGCCAGCATGATCGCGAGAGTTTTCTTGCCAACGCCGTCCGGGCCCGTGAACAGAAGCGCGCCCGGCACGCGATTGCCCGCCAACATGCCGCGCACGTCTTTAACCGCTTGCAAGTTTCCCAAAAAGGTTTCAAAGACCATGAGAATTAATTATGAATTATGAATGAAGACTGTCTATTCAAATGTTTTCTGAGAGTCGCGGCAGTTTCTTCACATTTGCCATTTGACATTTACAATTTGCCATTTGCCATTCTTTTTTCTTGCCTCACCAAAAACCTATTCACCTGTCTCCGAATTTCTTCCTGCACTTCCGCCACCGTTTGGTTCGCATCAATCAACTTCACCCGTCCCGGCTCGCTCCTGGCGATAGCGAGATATCCGCGCCGGACGCGATTGTGGAAGGCCAATCCTTGCACTTCAAAGCGGCCGTGTTTGGAATTCTGACGAACCTCGCGCCTTTGAGCACGCTTTAGAGCCAGGCGGGGTGAAAGGTCAAGCACGAGCGTCAAGTCCGGTTTTGTTTTACCGCAGACAACTTGATCGATGGCACGGACTATTTGAGCCCCTAACTGGCGGCCGAATCCTTGATAGGCCATGGAGGCGTCACTAAAGCGATCGCTCACCACAATCTCCCCGCGGGCGAGAGCAGGGCGAACAGCTTCCTCCAAATGCTGGGCCCTTGCGGAATACATCAAGAGCAGTTCAGTCATGGGCGCAAGCTTCCGCGTTTTCGAAGCCAGCAGGATGTCGCGAATTTGCTCGCCCACCAGAGTGCCGCCCGGCTCACGAGTCGCCCTCACTTTGTGGCCAAGCTTACGCAGGTATTGGGCAAGAAGGCGGTGCTGGGTGCTCTTGCCTGTGCCGTCTATCCCTTCGAGAGTGATGAAGATGCCCGCTTTTTTCAAGTTGTCAGTATTCCGTAATGAGTTTTCAGTGGTCCGCGGCCATGACGCGTCGGAAGTTTGCTGGACTAGAAAAATTCCTCCAACCCATCGCCAACTAACCTTACAATCAAACACGCAGGAATGGCAACCGGCAACTGACTACTGACAACGGACTACAGCCGTCATCTAGCGATGAGCATAGGCGAAAACATTGCGCGAATCCGGGAACGCATTGCCGATGCCTGCCAGCGCTCCGGGCGAAGCGCGGCGGATGTGCAATTGGTGGCCGTTACAAAAACTGTGCCGCCGGATCGCATCCGACAGGCCTATGAGGCGGGCGTGCGCGACTTTGGCGAGAACAGGGTACAAGAAGCGGAAGCGAAACGGCCCGCACTCTCCGACCTGACGGCCACCTGGCATTTGATCGGCCACCTGCAAAGCAACAAAGCCAAGCCGGCGCGTGAACTTTTCCATTGGGTCCATTCTGTGGATTCGTTCAAGCTTGCCACCAAGCTGCACAATTCCGCGGTTTGCAGTGGCGAGCGGCTCCAAATCCTCCTGGAAGTTAATCTGGGTAATGAACCTTCCAAATCCGGCGCCAAGGAAAATGAAGTCCTGCAACTTGCTGAGCAAGTCGGCGCGCTGGAGACCCTCGAGTTGCGCGGGTTGATGACGGTCCCGCCATTTCTAGCCGAGCCTGAGCAGGTGCGCCCCTTCTTTCGGCGCTTGCGGGAACTTGCCGCGAAAATTGATTCCGCGCATCTGCCCGGCGTTGCCATGAAGGATTTGTCCATGGGGATGTCACACGATTTCGAAGTGGCGATTGAGGAAGGCGCAACCATCGTAAGAGTGGGGACGGCGATTTTTGGGGAACGGACTTAAGTACAAGGCAAACGTCAAAAGGCAAATGGCAAATGTAAAACCTAAGACGGACATTCATGTGGAGGGCGGCAACATCACATTCTGGTTGCGCGTTAAGCCTCGTTCGTCTCGCGAACGGCTTACCGTGGATTCCTCGGGCGAGCCGCGCCTTGAATTACTCGCTGCGCCCACCGAGGGTCGGGCCAATAATGCATGCATTGAATTTCTGGCTCAGCTGCTAGGGGTTCCGCGTTCGAGCGTCGCAATCGTCACTGGGGAGAAATCCCGGCGAAAATTAATTCGCATCCGGGACGGGGAAAAAATTTTAACGAGGCTGCAATCCGCACTCGTGTAGGCGCCTTAACTGTCCATACCAAGAGCAAATACCCGGGACATCGGAGGTCATTGTGGGTTTTAGCCAGCGGGTGCAGGAAATTCGCACGGGATTCGAGCGCGCGTTCTGGGTGGCGAATCTCACCGAGCTTTTTGAGCGCCTCTCCTACTACGGCGCGACGGCGATTCTGGCAATCTACCTCAACGAAGAGCTTCACTTTACCAAAGAGCTCACCGGATGGATGATGGGCACCTTTGGATTTGTGGTGTGGTTCCTGCCCGTGCTGGGCGGCGCGCTCGCTGACCGCTTCGGTTTCCGCCGCGCCCTCATGTTCGCCTACCTCGTGATGACGGTCGGCTATTTCCTGCTCGGCTCGCTCGCGGCGCCATGGATGCAGTCCCTCCGCTTAACACTCGGCGACAAATATTTGGTTTTTGGCATCCTGATGATCCCCGCGCTGGGACCGGCGGTGGTGAAGCCTTGCGTGGCAGGAACCACGGCGCGCGCATCCAAGGAAAACGTACGGTCAATCGGCTATTCCATCTATTACACCATTGTGAACATCGGAGGAACGCTCGGTCCCGTTATGGCCTGGTTTGTGCGCAAGCAGATGGGGTGGGGCATGGCAAACGTCTTTCGCGTCTCCGCGCTGAGCGTTTTCCTGATGTTCTGTGTAACTTTTGCTTTTTTCAGCGAGCCGACCCGGTCAGGTGAAGAAAAGGTCGCAAGCATCGGGGCGGCGCTAAAAAATATGCTGGTGGCGCTGAGCAATTTCCGGTTTGTGCTGTTCTTGCTAATTTTCTCGAGCTTTTACATGGTCTTCTGGCAGGAATTTATTTCCGCACCTCTCTTTTTGCGGAACTTCGTGGACCCGAACGCCAACGCGGACCTGATCCTTTCCGTTGATGCCTTTGCGGTGATCTGTTTTCAGCTCCTGGTAACTTACCTCACCCGGAAAATCCCTGCCTTTCCCGCCATGACGTTAGGCCTGGTCATCTCCAGTTTGTCCTGGGTGATTCTGGCGCTCTATCCGGCCACGATCGCGCTCATCGCTGCACTCGTGGTCCTGGCAATCGGGGAAATGGTGCAGTCGGCGCGTTACTACGATTATGTTTCGCGGTTGGCGCCTCCTGGCCAGCAGGGGCTCTACATGGGCTGCGCGTTTCTGCCCATCGCTATTGGCTATTTCGTTGCCGGGCCTTTGGGTGGATATCTTCTCCACTATTTTGGCGATGTCTTGCATCAGCCGCAGCGGATGTGGTGGGTGATAACCGGCGTCGGGCTGTCAGGCGCGGTCCTGATGCTCATTTACGACAAAGTATTCAAGCCGGGGCAACAAGCAAGTGACAAGTGAGGAGTGACGAGTGAAGACTCAAGAGCAAGAAACTTGCAACATTGCCACGCCTCGGCCCAAAAACCTTCTTTAACTCGTCACTTGTCACTTTCTTCAAGGCTGTGCGGCCGGCGCGATCATGATATTCGGTACGTCGTCGTTGCGAAGCAGTTTGTTGAAATCGGCGAGGTCGCTGGATTGAATCTCCTTCCACTTTGTAAGTTGCACATCGAGCAATCCTCGGAGCATCTCATACACTTCATAAGATTGCTTGGTAGGCGCTGTTTCCGCGCTTTCCACCGTTCCGCCGATTGCCATCAACTTGTCATTGAGTTTGATGGGATAGTTCAACGGGTCCTCTGAACTTTTCGATTTGCTTTGGATGATCTCGTCCTCCACCGCCGTCATTTTCTTGTCCAATTGATCGCCGGCAGCGACAAGCTCTTTTCCGTGCGGCGCATCGCTCAGCCGTTTCTTGAGCGCCGCGATTTGAGCGTGCAAATCGCGAATCTGTTTAACCGCGTTGTGGGCCTCGCTGACGCTTGCGGTTATTTTAGTCATCAATTCAAACTGCTTTACCAGGTCCTCCTGTGAAGTCTTCAGGCGCGGGTCGAGTTTGATTTCAAGCGGCTCGGTCAACGTCTTCCCCCCGGCAGTCATTTTCACCTGGTAAGCTCCAGGCACAACCGATGGGCCCGTCGGCCTGCCGCCCCAACTGGCCGCACCCGCAATGGCTGGGGGCTTCTCATAGCGCATATCCCACTCAAACCGGTTGAGGCCGGCCTCGGCGGGCAATTTCTCGCTGGCCCGCTGAGCGCCGGGGAATTCAGCGGCGGGGCCGCCTGTATCCTCGCCTTTCTTCTCCAAGCTTGAAAATTTCCGTACTTGTTTCCCATTGCTATCCAAAATCTCAAGCGTGATTTCCTCTTTTTCTCCGGGCTTCGCCTTCAGGTAGTAATCAAGCACCGCTCCACTAGGTGGGTTCTGGCCCGCTGCTCCTCGAGGACGGAATCCGCCGCCGGTCCCGGGCCGGTACGCCGGGCGAGGTGCGTACAAATGGGCCGCTTCGTTCGCCACCTCCGCATTGAATTGCCGCAGGGGCGTGATGTCATCCAGAATCCAAAAGGCGCGCCCGTGAGTGGCAATTACCAAGTCATCGTTTTTAATAGTCAGGTCGTGGACAGGTGTCGTGGGCATGTCCAATTGGAGCGATTGCCAGCGCGCCCCGTCATCGAATGAAATGTAGACGCCTGACTCGGTCCCGGCATAGAGCAGGCCCTTGCGTTTCGGGTCTTCGCGAACGGCGTGGGCGTATGAACCATCGGGTATGCCGGTGGTAATCGCAGTCCATGTCTTCCCATAATCTTTGGTCTTATAGATATAAGGCTTCACATCATCCAGCCGGTGGGCATCAATGGCGAGGTATGCCGAAGCGGCATCGAAAGGGGATGGCTCAATCAGGCTCACCATACTCCACTTGGGCATATCTTTAGGGGTTATATCTGACCAGGTCTTGCCGCCGTCGCGCGTAAGATGAACCATGCCGTCATCGGAACCGACCCAAATCTCTCCTTGCGTCAACGGCGACTCTGCGATGGCGAAAATAGTGTCGTAGTACTCCACGCTGGTGTTGTCCTGCGTAATCGGTCCGCCGGAGGATCCCTGCTTGCTCTTGTCATTTCGAGTAAGGTCCGGGCTGATGGCTTTCCAGCTCATGCCGCCGTCGTTGCTGGTAAATAGAACTTCCGCGCCGTGGTACAGAGCATTGGGATCGTGCGGTGAGAGCGCGATGGGAGCAGTCCATTGGAAGCGGTGCTTTAATCCGGAGGCGCCCGCGCCCATGGGATTTTCAGGCCAGGGATTGATGTCCTGCTCCTGCCATGTTTGGCGATTGTAGCGGGTGATGAGGCCGTCGTATGAGCCGGCATAAACAATGTCGGGGTCGGGAGGGTAGGGGATTACAAAGCCGCTCTCGCCTCCGCCCACGGGATACCAATCGGGCCGGTCGATGGCCCCAAACTCGCTGGCGCTGGCAATGGCCACGGTGGAATTGTCCTGCTGCGCCCCATAAACGTAATAAGGATAACGATTGTCAGTTGCCACGTGATAAAACTCCGCCGTAGGCTGGCTGTCCTGGCGCGTCCAGTTCTTGCCCCCGTTAAGCGAAATTGTCGCGCCCCCATCATTGCCATTGATCATGTGTTGCGGATTGGTGGGATCGATCCACAACCCGTGGTGGTCGCCGTGGGGAGCGCCAAGTGGAGCGAAGCTCTTCCCTCCGTCGGTGGAACGAAACAGGCCGGTATTCAGTTCATAGACCGTGTCCACGTTTTTGGGGTCGGCGAAGACATGGGTGAAGTACCAGGCGCGCTGGCTGAAGCGGTGGTCGTCATTGATCTTCATCCATTTCTCGCCCCCATCGTCGGAGCGATAAAGTCCTCCCGCCTCCGCTTCGATCTGCGCGTAGACGCGATTCGAGTCCGCGCCCGAAACGGCCAAACCGATCTTGCCCAAAATCCCCTTGGGCAGGCCGTTGCCCTCGAGATGCTTCCACGTACTTCCGCCGTCCGAAGATTTGTAGAGCCCGCTGCCCGGGCCGCCGCTGGTCAAGCTGTAAGGCGTGCGGTTGGTTTCATAAAGGGCGGCGTAGAGGATGTGCGCGTTGTTGGGATCAAAGGTGATCTCGCCGGCGCCGGTCTTCTCGTCCTTATACAAGACTTTTTCCCAGGTCTTGCCGCCGTCCTGGGAGCGGAACACGCCGCGCTCCGTGTTCGGCCCGTAGGCGTGGCCGAGGGCGGCCACAAATACCACGTCGGGATTATGGGGATCGACAATGACGCTCGAGATGTGGCGGGAATCTTTGAGGCCAAGGTGGGTCCAGGTCTTGCCGGCGTCAACGGATTTATAGACGCCATCGCCAAACGAAATATCGCCGCGCAAACAGCTTTCGCCGGTGCCCACGTAAATCACGTTGGGATCGGACTCGGCCACGGCGATGGCGCCAATGGAGGAAATGTGTTCCTTGTCGAACATGGGCGTCCAGTCAAGACCGGCGTCGGTGGACTTCCAGACGCCGCCGGCCGCCGCGCCAAAATAATAAGTGTTCGGATCGCCCGGAACTCCGGAGACGGCCAGCACCCGCCCGCCGCGAAAAGGCCCAATCAGCCGCCACTTCATCCCCTTAAAAGTATTGTCCTGGGAATCTTTAGCCACATTCAGTTCCTGGGCATGAAGAATGGCGCCGCAAGCAAGTACTGTCGAAAGAGCCGCGGGCAGGAAAACGCAGGCAGACGAGCGCCTTAATGAAAACATTGGAAAGCCTCCTGTAAGTTTGAAAGCGGAGTATGTTAACTCGGAGAGAGTAGCAAGGTAAAACGATTTGTGGTAGCGGTGTCTTTTGCCCGATGCGAGTTCTGCCGCACTGTCATTCCCGCGAAGGCGGGAACCCATTTCACTAAATCAGTAGAAATGCGCCGAAAAGAGACTGGATTCCCGCCTTCGCGGGAATGACCAATTCCTCAAAAGGAATTTAAATCCAATTGACGCCACTGCCCAATTTATTAGGAGATCAAAAAGGTTGGGTTGCAATTGATGGATGGGTTTTAATCCGGGTTAATTGCTCGCTATCTTGTGACTGTCTCCACGATCGGGTTCGTCACGCCCATGGCATCCGCTATTTGGGCAACCGTCGGTCGAGGAGCGGTCAATTCTGTTTGAGAGTTTGCCGCCAGCAGCGATTTGATTTCCTGCTCGAATACAGAGGTATCCTGGGCGCCTACATGCTTCGCGTAGATGCGCCCGTCGCGCCCCACAAGGAACGTGGTGGGAACCCCAAGAGTCACCCCGAAGCGCTCGTCCAAATCACCCGAATCTAGTGCCACGGCATAATTCATTTTGAACTCTTTGTAAAAGTCCCGTACGGGTTCGGGACCGGAATCGAGCGAGATGCCCACAATCATGAACCCTTGATCACGATAGCGCTCCTGCAATTGAACAAACCCTGGGATTTCGGTGCGGCATGGGCCGCAATCAGTGGCCCAAAAATCGATCATCAAGACTTTGCCGCGGTAATCCGCCAAATGAATGGTCTGGCCGTTAATGTCCTTCAGGGAGAAATCCGGAGCCACGGGGTGTTTCCCGCCGGCGGCGATGGCGCCGGGGCGCGGATGATTCGAGGTCAGGGGGGCAATCCAGAAGTAGTTGGCAAGGGACAATCCCATTGCGATTCCCCCAGCCAAGCAGGCGATAAGTAAGATTCGACTTTTTTTCACGGAACCGCTCGCCTCAACCAAAATCGACTTTCAGCGCCTGGCCAAGCAACATGCTACACAGTTTTTTTGGTTAGTTTTTCCGCTTCTTCTTTGGCCAGCTTACGGCTTACCCCGCAACCGGGGTCCTTATGGCGGCACACGAGCACGCTCATATTGCAACCGCAAGTGCATTGCTGTTTGTTGAGATCAATTTTCAGTTTCGCAATCTGGGCAGGAGTGATTCCCGAGAGGTTTACACCCGGCACATCCGGGTTATTCTCCGCTTTCACTTCCTCGGGGGACTTGACCTCAATGTCATCATCAGACCTTTGAATTGCAGGCTTGAAGCTCGCCACTTCGGTGCCGGGCTGGGCGGCGAGAAGCGTTTTGACCTCTTCCTCGAAAACAGAGATGTCCGTGGTGCCGGTGTGCTTGGCATAGATGCGGCCATCGCGTCCGATGAGGAAAGTTGTGGGCAGTCCGATAATTCCACCATAAAGTTGATCCACGTCATCGCTTGCCAACGCCACCGGATAATTCATTTTGAATTGTTTGTAAAAGTTCTTGACGCTTTCGGTGGCATCGTCGCCTTCGTCCTTGGAAATGCCGATGATTTCCAATCCCTGGTCGTGGTAACGGTTTTCGAGTTCCACGAATCCGGGGATTTCGATTCGGCACGGCCCGCACCAGGTGGCCCAGAAATCCACTACCAGGACTTTACCTTTGTATTGATCCAGATTGATTTTTTCTCCGGCAATGGTGGTCAACGAAAACCCGGGAGCCACGGGATGATTGCCCGCTGCCGCCATGCCCTTGGCTTGCGCCTGGCGCACCAGGACGGGTGCGATCCAAAGTTTGTTGACGAAGAAAAGCCCGCCGGCGAGCACCAGAGCCGCGAACGCGCCAATTATGATTTTTCCTTTATTCATCAATCTCAACTCCAAAATCCAAACTTTCCCTTCGGCGCTCCGCTTATCCCCGGGCGCGTTTGGTTTGCATAGGCAGCGCGGCTTCCCGAACTTCGCGGGCGCGGCCGCCCAGCTTCCAGGCCATCACCGCCGCCACTCCCAAAGCTATTATAGCGATAAATTGAGATGTGGAGAGGAGATGATTAAAAACAAAGCCGCGATCCTCGTCGCCGCGCAGGAACTCGATGAAGAATCGCGCCAGGCCGTACAAGGTAAGATAAATCACAAAAATCTGGCCGTCATACTTCTTTTTTCCGAATCGCCAAAGCAAAATTCCGAAAATCAAGAAAGTGGCTAGCGATTCGATGATTTGCGTCGGGTAAATTCGAACGTTCAACGGTATTCCGGTAAAGTCGTGGCTGATCGGATTGGTAAAGACCACTCCCAGGAACGATTGGGTGGGCTTGCCGTAATCGCATCCGGCGGCGAAACATCCCAGGCGCCCAACGCTTTGCGCCAATGCAATCCCGGGCACGTAGACGTCAAAAACTTTCAGCATGGGCAGGTGGTAAACCTTGATGTACCAAATCGCGAAAAACGTGGCCGCCGCAAACCCTCCATAAAATACGCCCGCCGCCTGGAGAGTGTTCCAACTGAAAACCGCGCCCAAACTTCCAAAGCTGCTCCAATCGGTCAAAATCAGCAGCAACTTCGATCCCAGCAAGCCAACGATCAGCAGCCAGGTGCTGAAATCGAGTAACTGGTTTGTGTCCAGTCCCTCGCGGCGTCCCAGGCGAATCACAGTGTAAATCGCCGCGATTAGAGCTGTGGCGAAGAGTGTTCCGTAAGTCGGAAGTCGAAGCCAGCCGAAATCGATCAGAATGGGGTGCATAAATTCAGCGACGAGTGACAAGAAAAAAGCAAGAAATCAGAATCCTTTCTGTATTGCTTCATCATTGTCATGCCCTCGATCATCTCACCGCCCTTCAATCTTGCCCGCTCGTCACTTGTCGCTCGTCACCAGTCACTGGTCTTAAAGCGTAAACCTGTTCAAGAATGTTAAGTATCCCGAAAGGATTGTGAATCGGTGGAAGGCCATCAGGATTCCGATGCCAATCAGCAACACGCCTGAAGCTACTTCCACAACTTGCAAGTGCTTACGGAAACGGCCATAAAATTTTAGAAATTGGCCCAGGCCGAGACCCGTCAGCAAGAAGGGGATGGCCAGGCCCGCCGAATAGATGGCCAGCAGAAACATGCCGGCGAAGACTGTGTCGCGCGTGGCGGCCAGACCCAAAATTCCGGCCAGGATGGGGCCGATGCAGGGCGTCCAGCCAAAAGCAAATGCGAACCCCAAAATAAATGAACCCGCCAGGCCTCGCTTGGGCGCGCCGGTGTCCAAGCGGGTGTCACGGTAAAGGAAGGGGATTTTCACCAGACCGGTCAAGTGCAGTCCAAAAACAATAATAAGAATTCCAGCCACTATATCGAAAGCCCTTCGCTCGGAGGCCAGGAAATTCCCCACCCATGTTGCCGAAGCGCCCAACGACACGAAGACCGTGGAAAATCCAACCACGAAAGCAATGGAGTTGAAAAAGATTCTCCTGCCCACGCCGGATTCCGCCCCCGCGCGCAACTGCTCGATGGACTCACCCGATAGCATGGAAACGTAACCGGGAACCAGGGGCAGCACGCAAGGCGACAGGAAGGAAACTATGCCGGCCAAAAAGGCGATAGGGAGACTGATTTCGGTCATCGGACGTTAATCCTCTGGTGGGACATCCTCGTACTGGCCGCCCTTCTATTTGATGCAGAGAAGTGCCGCATTGTCACCGGACCGCCCGTCGATTGACGCAAGACCGGCGGCCGGGAAGAGTTAACTGGTTGCTTTAAACTCTTCAAGTGTATCATAGCGCGCTGCCCTATATCCGGGGCAAATTGCCGCCCAGATTTAATCCGTGGAGAAGAAATTGCTACGAGCCATCATCTTTGATTTTGACGGAACCATTGTAAATAGCGAGCCCTTGATTTTAAAGCTCACGCAGCAGATGGCGGGGCTTGAAGGCTGGACTCTGACCGACGAAGAGTACTACCAAACCTACCTCGCCCTCGATGACCGCGGGATCGTTGAGCATTTATTTCGCAGTCATGGCCGCCCACTGGACGAAGCGCGGCGCGAGGAATTGGTGGAGTGGAAAGCGCGGAAATATATGGACGAGATTCGCGATGGCCTCCCCACCTTTCCCGGCGCCAATGAGTTCGTCCGCAAGGTGGCATCGCAATTTCCCTTGGCCATCGCCAGCGGAAGTTTCCGCTCGGAGATCGAACACTTGCTTGCGAAAATCGGATTGCGCGACAAATTCACGTTGATGGTTACCGCGGACGATGTGGCTCATTCAAAGCCCGATCCCGAAGTTTTCAATAAGACGCTCGCCGCCCTTCAACATGCCGCTTTTAATCCTTGCGTGGGCCACCCTCCCCTGCGGGCTGCCGAATGTCTGGTGATCGAAGACGCTGCCGCGGGCGTCGATGCCGCACACGCCGCCGGAATGAAATGCATGGCCCTGGCCCATAGCCTGGCGCGCGAAGCTCTGTCCCATGCGGATTGGGTTTACAACAACTTTGATGAAGTGGATTTTAATAAGATAGATGCGGACTTTGGAGTCTGAAAGATTCCCTCACCCCGGGCCCCTCTGTCGCCGCGCCGGGCCGGGTGAGGGGGTACCTTGATTCATATAACCCAATAAGATAATACTAACTCCCCCCCACGCGCTCTTCCGGAGGTTTCACCCGGCGCAGGGCTACGAACAACATCACGTCGTAAACAATTTTCATCCCGCTGCCAATGAACAAGGGCGTGGCCATGGCGACACGTTGCATCAGCGCCCCCGCGAACGACGGCGTGATGGAGCGCGCGATGCTGCGCGTCAGGTTGGTGACCCCGGTGGAAAAAGTGCGCTCCTCCGGCTCGACGACCGCCACCACATAGGATTGGCGGGCCGGTACATCCATCTCCACCAGAGCCTCGCGGCAGAGGAGAAATAAAATCGCCCAGCCCGATGACGGGGCAAACGGCATCGCCATCAGAAACAGGCTGCTGGGAATGTGGGTGAAAATCATGGTGTTCAGCAATCCAATATGCCGCGAGAGCCACGCGGCCACCAGATATGATCCCGAATTCAATACGTGCCCGGCGAAAAAAACCAGGGCCAGATTCTGCTCGGATACGGCGAACTTGGCAAAGAACCAATAGGCAATCAACGCGTCCGTCATCAACCCGCCGCCCAGGCTGTCGAGGCCAGAAAGCGCGGAAAGCCAGGTGATCACTCGTTTGGAATGGGGAGAGAGCCGTACCTGGCCAGGCTTCGAGCGATGCGCGCCGGGCGCCACCTCAATCTCAGAGGGAAGGAACGCATAGGGAAGCGCACTCAATAAATTGAGCGCGGCGTAGAGCCCGAAAGTTACGCGATAGGCAAAGAGGACATCAAGATTAAACCAATGTTGAAAAACCAACGGCAAGGCGGCGGCCAGCGCGCCCAGGGCCTGGCCGGTTTCAATCACCACGTTGTACCAGGAAAACGCTATGGTTCGGCGCTCGGACGACACCATTTGCGGAATGATGGCTTGCTCGATGGAAAAAATGGGGCCGCGGTCGGCGCCCATCCCATTTAACATTCCGAAGAAGGCGAGAAGGACAATGCTGAGCGCGCTTCCGGTAAACGCAAACCCCAACCCACCGAGGGCGCTCAAAAGTGAAAGGCCGATCAACGTGATCCGGCGGCCCAGTTGATCGGCCCGCATACTAACCAGCAGGGTGGCGACGGCGGAACCCGCCAGGCCAGCGGAAATGACGAAACCGATGATGGTGGCTGAAAATCCGGCGCGGGCAACATACACTCCCAAAATTACGCCAGTAAGCCCAATGCCGAGCGAGCGCAGCAGAGCGGCAGCGTAGATTAGGAACAGTGACGAGCGGTGATTGACGAGTGACAAGTTTAGGAAAACCTCTTCACTGGTTTCCGGCGTCGGTTCTCTTAAGGAGCAGTGCCCAATCGCCGCTGTCTGGCGCGGGGGGCGAAGTCCATGAAGGTCCCTCGGCCATGGGCGCGGCCGTCAACTTCCCGCTACGGGCATTGAACCAGGCGGCCTGGTAACGGCCGGGCGCAAGCTTTACCGTCACTTTGCCGCCCATGGGCAAATACACAACGTAAAGCTTCCCCCTTTCGGCCAGGCAGAAATCGCCGGTGTCAACCAACTCATCGTGCGGGTCAAGTTTCCACCAATCGAAGCTGGTAAAGAAATCGACCATGTGAGCGTAGCCCTCCAGCATCACCATGCTGTCATCCCCGCGCCCATTCACCCAGCCTCCGCCGGTATCCGGCCAGGCTCCGGTACCGCGCTTGGCGGTTTCACCCGTGGTTTGATAAGTTCCTGCCATGGCCATCTCCCACGCCGCGCGCCGATTGGCGTCGGCGGAAGCGCCATCGGGGAAGCTCGGACTCCACTTGGGGTAATGGTCCTCGTAGCCATACTCTTCATCCACCTGCGGGATAATCCTGCCGGTTTTCACTTGCTCGCGGCGCTGGTTCAGCATCCATTCGTGCAGCGGGCGCGGCCATTGCTGGAATGACGTGAACCCGAACCAATCGGCGGCGCGGTCCTGCTGCGTGTTGTCAATCGGATGGTCGGTGGCGAGATGGTGGTAGGGGTCCCATTGTTCGAGCAACGTTCCCATCTGGTGAGACCAATCGAGACTGCGATAGGCGCTGATGTCGTCGCCCAGGTCCCAGGTGATGTTGGAGAACGCGCCCAGGCGCGCGGCGGCGTAACGGTAATAACGTTTTTCGTCCTCGCTCAACTGGGCGGGGTGGGCCTTCGAATCATTCCAATCCATAACGATGGAGATGCCCATGTCGCGTTCGCGGGCGTAGCGCAACATGCGGTCGTATTTTTGCCAGTAGGGGAGGTTGAAGCGGCTGTAGTCGAACTCCGGACTGTCGAGCGAGTCGGGGTGCTGCGCCAACCACGGATTGAGGCAGGCATGAAATTCACCCGAGGGAATAATGGGCTCGCTCCAAAAACTCAGGCTGGGGCGTCCGGCCAGCAGCACGCGAATCCGGTTGATCTTCAACCGGTGCAGGCGATCGATGCTGGCCTGGATCACTTTTTCGTCGGTCCAGCCCATCAAAAGAAATGCGGTGGTCCCGTTCAGGAAATAATGCTCGCCTGTCCCTTCCCAGACAAAGTGCCACGGATAATTGGCGTCCACGCGCACAATCCCCCGCCGATGGGCGTCAACCGCTTTGAAGGCGCCGGAAAAACTTTTGCTGAAATCGCCCTGGCGAAAAGTCACGGCGAAGGAATAATCGCCGGGCTTAGAAGGCATAAAACGAATGCGGTAGAGGCTGCCATCCGCAGAATCACAGAAGCCTTCCACCGCGACGTGATCCGCGCCGCCGGATTTTTCGAAATGCCCTTGCACGGTTGCGTCCACAAAAGGATTGTGCGCGTCGGGCGCATCCACTTTCATCGTGACTTCAACAAAGTCGTAGGCGTCAACCGTGGTTGCGGATTGCGTAAAGCCGACGTCGCGTGGCGCAGCCCATGCCGGGGTTGTGGCCAACAAAACGAAGAAAGCAGCGATGAAGATGAGGAAGAGTTTTCCAAAGAGTTGTTGGCGCATCGTCGTAGCCTCCGGGGACAATCTAGCCGAAGTTGGTGGATTTTGCCATGAATCGAGTATCTTCCTTAGCCTCAACCCGCCCATTTTGAAGGCCGCGCATGGGACTGAAGCGATCTACTCTTTCGCAGGTAACGATTTCAGACTTGGGCTTGGGGATTTAGTGCGCGAGAAAGTTGAGGGTTGTTGCACCCCTTCCGGGCGTTCTGTCCCCGTTTCATAGGGCACTGTTGTGCCATTGACTGGGAACGCGTCCGGGAGGATGATAATCACATCATTAAAGCGTGTCACCCTATGAAGAAGACCGTAAGCATTGCATCTACAAGCATATCAATCCTGCTGGTGGGCTGCCAGATTCTGCTGGGGCAGGGCGGAACCTGGACCACTGAGGCCCCGATGCCCACGCCGCGCGCGGGCTCGGCGAGCGGGGTAGTGGGCGGCACTCTCTTCGTCGTCGGTGGAGGCAATTCCACTTGGCCTTCGCTTTCCGCCGTCGAAGCCTACGACCCCGTAACGAATTCCTGGACCACGAAAGCCCCGATCCCGACTTCCGTGAACGGCGCCGCAGCCGGGGTGGTCAACGGAATTCTATACGTTGTTGGTGGCGTGACGACAGGACCGAGCGGGGGCGGCCTAGAGCTGAATCTAGTACAGGCGTACAACCCCAAATCCGACATATGGAGTCTAAGAACTCCCATGCCCACTGCCCGTGATGGCATGGCAGTCGCGGTGTTGGATGGCATCCTTTATGCCGTGGGTGGATTTAAAATTCCCATAACAACTCCTGGAGGAGATGTAGGGACTTTGGAGGCTTATGACCCGAAGAGTAACACTTGGGCTTCCTTGGCTCCTATGCCTACCCCCCGTGATGGCCTGGCTCTCATTGCGTCGGGCGGTTTGTTATACGCCGTGGGCGGCTTCGTACCCACCAGGACGCCGCCCTATTTCCAGATCGAAGTTGGACTAGTTGAAGTATATGATCCTAAGACGAACTCCTGGAGCACACGAACCTCGATGCCGACGCCAAGGGGCATCTTTTCTGCAGCTGCGATCGATGGAATCATTTATGCGGTCGGAGGCTCCAGTGACACGGTTCTCACTCCAACGGTGGATACATACGAGCCGGAGACCGACACTTGGAGTAGCGAAGCGCCGATGCTGACGCCACGGGCCAGTCTTGTAGCTGGCGTTGTGGGAGATGTTCTCTACGCTGTTGGTGGTGGAAATGACAAATTCCTCGCGACCAATGAAGCCTTTACTCCTTTCCTCGCGGTCGCAATAGAAATCAAACCCAACACCATCAACCTGAAATCGAACGGGAAGATTGAGGCTGTCATCCTCTCCTCGAACACCTTTGACGCCACCTCGGTGAACCCCGAAACGGTCACGCTGGCCGGGGCATCGGTCGAAACCGAACAGAATGGCACGCCGCTGTTCACATTTGATGATGTCAACGGTGACGGAATCCTCGACCTAATCGTTCATTTCCGGGCGCGGGACCTGCAACTGACCAACACCGACACGCAAGCCGTCCTAAAGGGCCAAACCTTCGCCGGGCAACTCATCAAGGGCGTTGCCACCGTCCGCATTGTCCCCTAAAGAGTCTGTGTGATAACTGGGATTGTAGCGGCGGTCGGAGCTTGCCCCGCAGGGCGGGGACCGCCGTCATTGAGTTTTCAGGGCCTTCGGCGCTTATAGAGCGCCGCTACAACGAGAAAGAGCAAGTTATCACACAGACTCCTGAAGGGTCGTAGCGGCGGGTTTACCCCGCTATGTGTTCAGTATTTGCGGCGAAAGATGGCGGCGTAAAGCCGCCGCTACGCGTGCGCCTCGACATTCGCGCAAGGTCGTAGGACGGGGTGGGGGCACATGACCCAGGGCTCACGCCCTGGGCTAAGTTCTTTCGACCCTCCGGGCCTAACATTTCCCAACTGACTAACCACAATTTGTTCAGGCCACGTGTGAGGTACACTCTTCCGTTGTAGAATTGTTCCTCGACTCTTAATTTTCGACTTTCAACTTTCGACTTTCAACTTTTTTTCCATGAGCCAGGTGGATGAAGTTCGAGCAGCATCTGAAATCGTCAAAGTCGTGAGCGATTACGTCAAGCTGCGCAAGTCGGGCGCAAACATGAAAGGGCTTTGCCCATTTCATCAGGAAAAGACGCCTTCCTTTACCGTTCATGCGGGCAAGCAGATCTTCCACTGTTTTGGCTGCGGTGTGGGCGGCGATGTATTCAAGTTCATCATGCTGATTGAGAACCTGACTTTTCCCGAAGCGCTGCGCCGCCTGGCGGAAAAGTCGGGCATTGCTCTGCGGGAAACGGCAGGCGATGCGACCTATGACGCGTCGGCGCGCGAGCGCACGGTGCTGCAAAAGATTCACGACTTGGCGGCGAAGTTTTATGCCGCACAATTGGGCAGCACCGCCGAGGGACGCGCCGCGCGCGGCTATCTGGCCGACCGGGGACTGACAGACGAAGTGGTAGCCAAGTTCCGCCTGGGATACGCTCCGGCGCAAGGCCAGGCGTTAACCTCGCGACTGGCCGATGCCGGATTCGCCCCTGAGATGGCGGAGGCGAGCGGCCTCGTTCTGCGCGACCAGGAAGGGAATCGCCGCTTCGATCGTTTTCGGCGGCGCGTCATCTTTCCCATCCTAAACGAAACGGGCAAAGTGGTGGCATTCGGAGCGCGCGCCTTGGGCGATGATCAGCCAAAGTACATGAATTCCCCCGAAACGCCGATATATACCAAGAGCCGCGTGCTCTATCATCTGGATCGCGCGGGGAACGAAATCCGCAAGCTCGATTACGCCATTCTGGTGGAAGGTTATATGGACTGCATCGCCGTGGCTTCCAGTGGGATCGAGAATGTTGTGGCGAGCTGCGGAACCAGTCTTACTGAAAGTCAAATCCGGCTGCTCGGCCGATTTAGCAAGCGGGTGGTGGTGAACTACGATCCGGATTCCGCCGGCACGGCCGCAACGGAGCGATCGCTCACACTTTTACTCGAAGAGGGATTTGAGGCCAAAGTTTTGGCGCTGCCGGGAGGATTGGACCCGGATTCATTCATTCGCAAGCAGGGCGCGGCCAAGTATCGCGAGCGGTTGGCAGCGTCGCCATCGTATCTCGATTACCTCACAGACCAAGCCGCCAAAAAGCACGATTTGAATAAGCCGGAGGGAAAGGTAGCGGCGGCCAACGCCGTGTTGCCCTATCTGGCCCGCGTTCCCAATGCAATGCTCCGCGCCGAACTCGGAAACCGCGTGGCCGAGAGATTGCACCTGGATGAGCGCTTGCTGCGCGACGAATTAAGGCGCGCGGCCGGCGCAGGCCGCCGGGAAATACAGGCTCCCGCCGCAGTTCCGGCCTCCAAGGCGACGCCGGCTGAGAAGCAACTTTTGAAGGTCTTCATGGATAACGAAGAAATGGCGCTCGAATTCCTGCCTAAACTAATTGCTGAAGGCGACACAGCAGGTTTGGCGACGGAAAACCTTTTCAAGCAGATACTCAGCGCGCGTTCACAAGCAGAGAAATTTGACCCGTCGCAACTGGAGGACTCGCTCAATCCTGAGGAGCGGCGGTTGGTCTACGAACTCCTGGTATCTCCCGGAGAGGCGGCAGACCACGATCAGGTGCAAGGGTGCGTCAACGCCCTTCGGCGAAGGAATCTGGAGCGGGAGTCGGAACGATTGCAAGCGTCCATCCGGATGGCGGAGCGGGAAAAAGACGCCACGCGGCTCGGTGAGTTGCTTCAGGCCAAAGCCAACTTGGCCAAGGAGTTGGTGAAGTTACGCGGGGCCTGAAAAATCTTTATAATAATGAAACAAATTGGTGTAGAATTACATCTAATTTCTTGGAGTCATAGGCCGTTGGCTGGTTTCCGAGAGGTAACAAGAGACATGCCGCATGGTACCCCGCCCAGTCGGGCACGGGGTGTGTCCATCCATCGAAAAAAGGTGATCAATGCAACCTTCTTCTCCCAACGAGGGGGCTAAAACTTTGGCGTTTGACGAGAAATTCGATCAAGTGAACAAATTGATTACGCTCGGGAAGGAGAAGGGATACCTCCTTTACGATGAGGTGAACGACCTTCTTCCATCCGATTTCCACTCGGCCGAGGATCTCGAAAACCTGCTCTCGATGTTTGACAACGCGGGCATTGAAGTTCTTGAATCTCCCAAGCCGAAGGGCGCGGACAAGATTACGCTCGATCCCACCGACGACGCCAAGCCTGAAGAGGCTGCCGACGACGTCGAATTGGATCTGACCCCCGGCGTACTCGACAAGACGAACGATCCCGTCCGAATGTACCTGCGCGAGATGGGAACGGTTCCGCTCCTGACGCGCGAAGGCGAAGTGGAAATTGCCAAGCGCATTGAGCGCGGCCAACTCAATGTCCTCAAAGCGCAATCCCGCTCGCCCATCGTCATTCAGGCAATGTTCGCGATCCGCGAAGACCTGAAAAATGACGAACGCTCCATCAAAGAAGTGGTGGTATTTAATGACGACGAGCTGACCGACGATCGCGTAGCCGAGCGCATGAAGGACCTGGTGGCGGCCGTGGATGAAATCGAGCGGCTCAACAAAAAACTGATCCAGCTAAAGACGAAACGCGATTCCATTCCGCGCAGCAAGCGGCCCCGCGATTTCCGCCGCTACGCTTTTGCCGTGGCCCGCCACCGCATCATCATCTCGAAACTGATTCGGTCCATCGAATTCACCCACCTCGAGCGAAAACGGCTGATCGACAAGATTCGCCAGGGCGTGGAAGAGATGCGCCCCATTGAGCGCGAAGTCAATCGACTGGAACGGCGGGTTGAAAACACGCGCGGCAACGGCCAAAAAGAATTGCGCAAGGAACTGCGATTCCATCGCGCCAAATTGACCGAGTTCGAGGATCGGATTCAATCCACCGCCCCCGAGCTTCGGCGAACTTACCAGACTATTAACAGCGGCGAAAGAGAAGCCGATGCCGCCAAGAAGGAACTGATTGAGGCCAACCTTCGCCTGGTGGTTTCCATCGCCAAGAAATACACCAACCGGGGACTGCAATTCCTCGATCTGATTCAGGAAGGAAACATCGGCCTGATGAAGGCGGTGGATAAATTTGAATACCGCCGGGGATATAAATTCTCGACCTACGCCACCTGGTGGATTCGCCAGGCCATCACGCGCGCCATCGCGGACCAGGCCCGCACCATCCGCATTCCGGTGCACATGATTGAGACCATCAATAAGTTGATCCGCACTTCGCGGCAACTGGTGCAGGAATATGGACGCGAACCTACCTCGGAAGAAATTGCCAAGCGCATGGATATTCCGGTAATCAAAGTGCGCAAGGTGCTGAAAATCGCCCAGGAGCCGATCTCGCTTGAAACCCCGATCGGTGAGGAAGAAGATTCACATCTCGGGGACTTCATCGAGGACCGCGGAGTGATTTCCCCTGCCGAAGCCGTCATCAACATCAACCTGAAAGAGCAGACGGAGGCGGTGCTGAAAACATTGACACCGCGCGAAGAAAAGGTTATTAAAATGCGCTTTGGGCTTGACGATGGCAGCGAGCATACGCTGGAAGAAGTGGGCCAGAGTTTTGCCGTCACTCGCGAGCGCATCCGGCAGATTGAAGCGAAAGCTCTGCGCAAGCTGCGCCACCCCTCGCGCAGTCGGAAGCTTAGGGCTTTCCTCGATGCCACGGTTCGCGACTAATCGAGAGGGTAATCTTTGACCTGCGCGAGCGGGCCATCTTTATAGGTGGGGTCGCTTGGCGCAGGGCGGATTAGTTACGGCTTTCCGGGCTGACCTCATGAAAAATTGCCCGTACTGCGGCTTCGCCAACTACGACCAAGCCACCGAATGTCGAAAATGCCAGGCCTCTTTCGTCGCGGTGGCTGGCCAGAGACAAACAGTAAAGTCCTACCATTTTGGTCCAGTAAGAGCACACGATATTCGCCGCAAAGCACTCTCCTTCCTCGTTCTCGGCTTGCTCATCAAAGTTTATTGGGGAGGATACGGGCCATGGCCCGTAGTGGACAATCCCACCCTAACAGGTTTGCGAGGTTTGCTCGAGCCACTGTTTATTTACGGTGGCGCTTTGATGTATCTCATCGGGTGGATTTTGAATTGGGTATAAGGTATCGCCGCGGCAACCCACTCCCCCTCAATTTTCTGGCCTTCCTTTTTTCGAACTCTGGCTGGATTGTTTAATTCCCGGCGAAGACACCCAATGAATGCGTGGAGTAAAAGAGGGTCGTAAAGTTTTGCGAGGCGCTACCCTTGTAGATATGAATGGCCCTTAACCAGAGTGGGGCTGCGTGGATTTACGGGGCGGGTTCGAACGCCGCGAACGAATGAGATTGCTTGCGGGGCCTGAAAAAAATAAACCCCCGGGAAACATTGCCCGGGGGTTGGGTTCTGCAAAGTCCCGATATGCCGGGACTGGTAAAACTACTTGGAGTCGGACATCTTGTCGCCCTTGGCGTCCTTGTCTTTCTTTGCCTTCTTCTCTTTCTTGGCTTTCTTTTCTTTCTTGGGCTTCGCGTCCGCGGCTGGGGCGGCATCCTGTGCAAACACAGGCATCGCCAGCGAGAACACGAGCATGGAACTGAACAACAGAGTCATGAACTTCTTCATCAGGGTAAGTCCTCCTGTTGGGATAACAACTGCATTCTAATAAGCACGGCATATACCAAAAACCCTAGAAGCTTTACATTTTATTGTATGTTATTGATTCACAATGCGTTCCAGTCATTTTGAGCACGACCGCGACCCATAGGGTCTTCTACCGGTTCGGCTCCGTTATACTAAATGGTATAGCCTGACACACTAAATGGTTTGTCCCGTGAGTAAATTTTGACACGAAATGGGTCTCAGCAATCGATTTCGGGTTCAAAGGCAATTCTCCCTGGCCAGGGCAATCCCTTGGTGTCCTTACTTAGGATTTGCGACTGATATCCTTGCTTTGTCCCCGATTGCCTGCTATCTTGTCCCACTGTTAAGTCCGGCGCCGCCGGGCTCTTACCATCAGGCCAGAAAAATTCTTGTGGAGGTTGGTTTATGGGCAGCCCTGCCGTGGCAACTCCTGTTGAGAACGCAGAACCACCCAAATCATTTTTGGAGCGCTTCATCGGCGTGTTTATTTCGCCCGGTGAGACCTTTGCCGACATCGCGCGCAAGCCGGACTTCATCGCGCCGCTGCTTGTTGGGATGGTGGGAGCCATTGCGGTTACGGAAACGATGCTGGCCAAGATCGGCATGGAGCGTATCATTCGCTCCTCAATAGAACACAGTTCACGGGCGTCAAGCATGACGCCCGAGCAGATGGATCAAGCCGTGAGCCAAGGCGCCAGAATTGGCGGGATTTTTGCCCACGTTGCTGGGGTTATTGGCGTCCCGATCTTCCTTGTGATTATTGCCGCGCTGGGGCTGCTTTTTGTGAACGCCATATTTGGAGGGCAGATTAATTTCGGCAAATCTCTCGCGGTTGCCTGCTATGCAAACTTGCCCGGCGTCCTGGGTGGCATCATGGCGATCGCGCTTATTTTTTTCGGCGATCCTGAACACTATAACCCCCAGAGTCCGGTGCCCGCCAGTTTGGGATTTTTCCTGTCCCCGGATACTTCCAAGCCCCTGATGGTCTTCGCCAACGCGCTGGATATCTTTTCCTTTTGGTTCATGATTCTTCTCGGCATCGGATTCTCGGAAGCCTCGGGAAAAAAAGTGAAGGCATTAACAATTTTCCTATGCTTTTTTGGCCTGCGGGCCCTTCTATTGTGCGCCCAGATGGGCTTGGCCCTGGTCCAATAGCGCCCGAGTTCCGGGTCATGGAAAAGGCGGCCTTTCCGCTGCACCGCCTCAATTCGCTCCCTTAATTTTTCCCATTCCAATCCATTGGGGACTTGCCGTTGTCCACAGAATTGAGATTTGAGATCCTATCACGTGATTCCGGCACGCGCGCCCGCGCCGGTTTGCTGCACACGGCGCACGGGACTATCGAAACGCCCTGCTTCATGCCGGTAGGCACGGCAGGGTCGGTGAAGGGGATTACCCAGGAGCAATTAGAGCGGTTGGGGGCGCAGATTATCCTGGGGAACACCTATCATCTTTATCTTCGTCCCGGCCACGAGGTGATTCGCGAGATGGGAGGCTTGCACAGGTTCATGAGTTGGCCGCATCCCATCCTGACCGACAGCGGCGGGTATCAGGTTATGAGCTTGAAGGGACTTGGTCGGGTCACTGAAGATGGTGTCCAGTTCCGCTCGCACTTGGACGGGTCGGCTCATTTCCTTTCGCCGGAGCGGGCCGTGGAAATTCAAATGGCCCTGGGTCCGGACATTATGATGACGCTTGACGAATGCGTGGAGTACCCCGCCAGCACGGAGACAATGCACCGGGCGATGAAGCTTACAAGTCGCTGGGCGCGAAGGGCGAAAGAAGCATGGAAGAAAGAGCGGGCGTCGGGCGTCGGGGGTCGGGTGTCGGAAAACCCGAATTCAGACCTGGGGGCTGGCAATTCAACCGGCGTTCCCGCATCACTCCCGACGCCCGGCTCCCGGCACCCCGTCTTATTCGGCATCGTTCAAGGCGGTATGGATATGAACCTGCGCCGCGAAAGTGCCGAGGAGATCATGGAAATCGGATTTGAGGGTTACGCCATCGGCGGTCTCTCCGTGGGCGAACCCAAAGCCGAAACCTACGATGTGGCCGAACACACCGCGGGGTTGCTTCCGGCGGACCACCCGCGCTACTTGATGGGTGTGGGGACGCCCGAAGACTTGCTGGAGGGGGTGAAACGCGGCATCGATATGTTTGATTGCGTGATGCCCACTCGCAATGCGCGCAACGGCAGCGTGTTCACGTCGCAGGGGAAATTGGTGATCAAGAATGCCCGTTTCGCTCGCGATCCATTGCCACTTGACCCTGCGTGTGAGTGCGAGGTATGCCGGCGGTACTCGCGCGCCTACATCCGGCACCTGTTTCTAGCCCGCGAGATGCTGGGAGCGACGCTGGCCACGCTGCACAACCTGTACTTTTACCTTGACACCATGCGCAAAATCCGGCAGGCTATTCTTTCTGGGGGATTTGAAAAGTATTATTCAAGGGTACGGGCGGGGCCGTAGTACATTCCACTCGATCGTTTTGCGATGCTGGAAAGCCAATCCGACGAACCCTGCTTATCCCGCTGCTCACAGGCGGGATTTCTTTTTTCCAGTCTGAAACCCTGGCGAATTGAGCCTGATGGCGATTGCTTGCTGGATATACCTGTCAACTTTGAGAATGACTCTGGCCGCGGACGCGGGCGCCAGCGAAGGGATCATGCAATTTGTGATACTCTTCGTGCCCTTGTTCGCCATCTGGTATTTTCTCGTCATCATGCCCCAGCAGCGGCAACGCAAGAAAACCCAGGAAATGCTGGCGAATCTTAAGACGGGCGACCGGGTGCTGACCAGCGGCGGGGTCTACGGTACCATTGCGGGCTTTCGCGAAGAAATCGTACAGTTACAAGTGGCCAACCAGGTGAAAATTGACGTAGCCCGTTCCGCCATTACGAGTCTCCAATCCACGGAGAGCGCCTCACCGGCGCCCGCCGGTGGCGACTCCGGCAAACGGGAGGGGGCGGCGAAGGGTAAGAACTAGACTGGTTTGTACATTCTAAGGAAGGGCCTTCAATGATTTCTTATGGATTCTAAGATCAGAGGACGCTTTCTCATAATTTTCGGTGTGGTCCTGGTGTGCGTCCTCGGTCTGGTATGGGGAAACAGCCTCACCGCTTTCCCGCGTAATATAACCGAGTTACGCGAGAACCTCCGCAATCGTATTCGCTTGGGGTTGGATTTGCGCGGCGGGGCCCACCTGATCTTGCAAGTCCACGTCGAGGATGCTGTCAATATCACCACCGACCAGACCATTGACCGGCTGAAAGACGAGCTGAAAACCAAGAACATCCCCTACGATCAAGTCCAGAAAACCGACAGCACTCATATTTTAATCAAGGGCATCCCACAGGAAAAGTCAGGTGACTTCCAAAATATGGCGGCCTCCCAATTCACCGATTGGGATTCCGGCCAGGCGCCCGGGGACTTGCAGGCTCACACACTGAGTATGAAGAGCAGTGCTGCGGCCACCCTCCGCAACCAGGCGCTCGAGCAGGCTAAGGAAACCATCAGCAACCGCATCAATCAGTTGGGCGTGCAGGAGCCCGAGATTGCCGATTATGGGCAGGGAGACTATGAGCTGGTCGTGCAGCTTCCCGGAGTTGACGATCTCAACCGGGTTAAAGACATCATTCAGTCCACTGCCTTGCTTGAGCTTAAGATAGTTCATGACGATCATCCTTATGCTTCCAAAGAAGAGGCCCTGGCGGCTCACGGCGGAGTGCTCCCCCCGGATACACAACTTTTGTCTGGAAAGGCCCAGGGCGGGAGTGAAAACTCGCAGTCGGATGTTTGGTACATTGTGGACCGGATTGCAGCCATCACCGGCCGCGATTTGAAGGGCGGGGCGCAAGCCACGGTGGACAGGAACGGCAGGCCGGGGGTGAACTTTTACCTCGACCGGGACGGCGCCACAAGGTTCGAGCGGGTCACCGGCCAAAACGTCGGCCGGTTGCTCGCCATCGTTCTCGATAATGGTGTGGTGGATGCTCCTGTGATTCAGAGTCAGATCAAGGACCAGGGAATCATCGAAGGATTGCCCACCCAACAATATGCTGCCGATTTGGCGTTGAAATTGAATTCAGGGGCCCTGCCGGCGTCCATTAGATACGAGCAGCAGGAAACTGTGGGCCCGTCGCTGGGCGCTGACTCGATTCGCGCTGGAGTGGTTGCCTCCATTGTGGGCTTCGTGGCCATCATGAGTTTCATGCTGGTTTATTACAAAGGGGCTGGCATCAACGCGGACATCGCGCTGATCCTCAATCTGCTCATTCTCATGGCCGCCTTTGCTTTCATTGATGCGGTGCTCACCCTGCCGGGTATTGCCGGAATCATTCTGACGGTGGGCATGGGCGTGGATTCGAACGTCCTGATCTTTGAGCGCATCCGGGAGGAATTGCGGTCCGGAAAAGCTGTGGGGACTGCTGTTTCGGGCGGCTTTTCCCATGCATTTACGACGATTATCGACACTCACGTGACCACCGTGGTCTCGGCGGCAATCCTCTTTTCCTTTGGAACGGGCCCAATCAAAGGGTTTGCTGTGACCCTGACCATCGGCTTGGTCGCCAACCTCTTCACCTCGGTGTATGTATCCCGTTCCATCTTTGAGTATGTGCTTTCCAGGCGGGGTAAAGGTGAAGCGCTGAGCATTTAGGGTAATTGGTCAGTTTTATGTAGCGCCGACCTTCAGGTCGGCAAGGCGCTCAAAATCAAGATGCCGATCTAAAGATCGGCTCTACATAAAGGCCAAACTGACCCGCTACGGGATCTAGATTTGCCGGGCTTACAAAGTTCCTGGAACATTTGGGCGCCCTTCGGTGTCCATATTTAATGACATAGTGTGGTGTAGATCTCATGGAGCTTTTTCACGAACCCAAAATCGACTGGATGGGCAAGAAGTGGTATTTCATTGGCCTGTCCATTCCTCTACTTCTGGCAGGATTGATATCCATCGCCGCGCATCGAGGATTGGTGTACGGAATTGACTTTCGCGGCGGCACTGAAGTCACGGTAAAATTTGCCAAAGATCCCCCCCTGGATGCAATCCGCAAACAACTGGACTTGCAGAATTTGAAGGGTGCTACCCTTCAGCAAATCGGGGCGCAGGCGGACCATGAGGTCATTGTCGGGTTGGACCTGCGAACGACGGCATCAAGCGACGCCCTGGATGCGGGTGAGAAGGCTATTGTGAGTGCGCTCAACGGACTCTACGGCCAGGGACCGGCGGGCAAAATTGATTTTAATAACTCAAGTCCCCAGGCGCTTTCGGAAAAGTTGATCGCTGCCGACCCGTTGCAACTGGCCTTCAAGGGTTCGGAAGCTGCGGACAAAAGTTATCATAATTTGGCGGACGCCTTGATCGGTTTTAAGAATAACCCGCCCCAAAGCGGGCTGATCTCCGACTTTCAACAGTTGAAGACGGTTCCCGGCGTGACGCCCGCGCTGCTTTCGTTCTTGGACTCAAATTGTTATCTATCGAGCTATGGCACGCGCGGAACGCAGGTGGTGGGGCCCAAGGTAGGCGCCGACCTGCGCCGCCAGGCGCTCTATGTTACGCTGGCGGGCCTGGGCGCAATGCTTGTTTACATTTGGTTTCGGTTTGAGCTAATCTACGGCGTCGCGGCGGTCATTGCGACGTTCCACGACGTTCTGATTACTCTGGGTATCTTTTCACTGCTAAACGCAGTAGGATATGCCGGAACAGAAATCACGCTCACCGTAATTGCCGCGCTGCTGACGCTCGTCGGTTATTCGATGAACGACACTATTGTAGTTTTCGATCGAATACGAGAGAATGTGCGCCTGAATAAGCGGGAGAATATTTTTACCCTGGTCAATCGAAGCATCAATCAAACTTTGAGCAGGACCATGCTGACATCGGGACTTACTTTTCTCGCCGTCCTGTCGCTCTTCCTGTTCGGCGGTGAAGTGATTCACGGCTTTGCCCTGGTCCTGGTGGTCGGCGTCATCATTGGCACTTATTCATCGATTGCGATTGCCAGTCCGGTCCTGGTGTTTTGGCAGCAACGGAGCGGCCTGGGTGGCCGTGCACAGGCCGGCACGAAAGCCTGAGTTTTCGAGGCCGAACCCGCGGCCCGCCGCTAGTCTGGCGAGATTCACGCGGGAATTCTGGCACCGTCATCTGATCTTTACGGGAGGTGGCATCCATGTTTGATGAAACCTTGCTGGATTCTTCACCCTCACGTGCGCCCGTCCTGAATGGCACACATTGGGGCATTTCGTTTGCGGTCGGCGTGGCAGGCTTCCTGGTGGGATACTTCGTGCTGCCCCTTCTCAACGGACCACCGGAATCGGTGAGCGCGGGGGTAATCCAGTCTGCCTTCCTGGCAGCCATATTCTTCTCCTACGCTGCCATCCTCTGCTACACGTACTCGGACACGCGTCATCTGGGCTTAAACACAATCGTCTGGGTGGGCGCTGTTCTTATCCTCAACATTGTCGGATTTGTAATTTACCTGATTTATTCCGCCGCTAAAACCGACAATTGGAAACGCGCGACCATTCCGCTTGCCTACATCGCGGAATTCATGCTGATCGGCGTTGCTATACTTATTCCATTGCTCATCACCCAAGCTCTGCCCAAGACCATGTTGAGCGTTGCGCTTGTGGCCCCGCCACCGCCACCGCCTCCTCCACCTCCACCCGCTCCCGCAGCGCCGGTGAAGGTGATCAAGCGGCTCTCGGCGGAGGACTTGATGAAGGCCCCGACCGTGATTCCGAAGACCATCGCGAAAGTCAAAGACGAACCCGAGCCTCCCCCGCAGACAGGCACCGTAGGCGTGGTGGGGGGCGTGCCGGGCGGAATGCCGGGAGGTTCGGTGGGAGGAGTTTTAGGCGGCATTATTACCGGGGCCGCGCCACCACCGCCTCCACCTCCACCCAAAGCGGCCACTCCCAAGAGGATTCGCCTGGGCGGACAGGTGGAACAAGCGAAGTTGATTTTTCATCCCAATCCCGAGTATCCTCCGCTGGCCAAAATGGCCCGTATCCAGGGCACAGTCCGATTGGAAGCGGTCATCAGCAAGGACGGTACGATCCAGGACTTGAAAGCCGTGTCCGGCCACCCGCTTCTTGTGAAAGCCGCGATAGACGCAGTGGGGCGATGGCGATATCAACCAACGCTGTTGAACGGTGAGCCGGTGGAAGTGGTCACCGAAGTGGATGTGAATTTTACGCTCTCTGAGTAGCACACAGGCTTTGAAAATTTTCTAGGAGGAAATACAAAATCATGCTAGGGGCACACCTTTTGACACTCGGTATGTTGTTGTTTCAGGGAGAAGAAGGCGCCACGATCAGCTTCAATCCCATTGAGATGTGGCATTTAATGGGCCTTCCGGCAAAATGCGTCGTGATTTTGCTGTTCTTCATGTCGGCATGGTCCATTGGAGTGATGATCGATCGCTGGATCGCCTTCAGCGCGGCCCGGAAGCAATCGCGCGTTTTCGCGCCCTCCGTGGCCGGGGCCCTGAAGGACGGCAAAATGGATGAAGCCATATCTATTGCCGAGCAGAACAAGCGGAGCCACCTGGCTAAGGTCGTTACGGCGGGCCTCCAGGAATTCCAGGCTCACCAGGTTTCGAGCGAGATCCCCGGTGAGGAAATCGAAGCCTCCCGGCGCGCCTTGGAACGCGCGGCAGCCATCGTGCATGCGGAACTGAAGCGCGGCGTCTCCAGCCTCGCCACCATCGGTTCCACCGCCCCGTTCGTCGGACTGTTCGGGACCGTGCTCGGCATCATCAACGCGTTCAGCCAGATTCAAGCGACCAAGGGAACAGGCTTGACGGCTGTCGCCGGCGGTATCGCCGAAGCTCTGATCACCACGGCCTTCGGAATCTTCGTGGCCGTGCCCGCGGTTTGGATGTACAACTACTTCACGGGAAAAATTGAAGCGTTCGATGTGGAAATGGACAACTCCTCTTCCGAATTGATCGACTACTTCATTAAACGTTCTCAGCGAGGTAAGCGGTAATGGCTATCAAGGTTGGCGGTAAGGGCGCGGTATCCGACATCAACGTGACGCCGATGGTGGACATCATGCTGGTGCTGTTGATCATTTTCATGGTCATCACGCCCATGCTGACAAAAGACCATCCCGTTGACATGGCCAAGGCCGAGTTTCCCCGGGATATGGCCGACGCCGATAAGGAAGACGCAGTTGTCATTGCAGTGGACCGCACCGGCAAATTATTTCTCGGCTCCACCCCCCTGGAACTGGACGAGGTCACCGTTAAAGTGAAGGATAAGATCGCAAATCGCGAACCTAAAACGGTGTACTTGCGGTGCGACGCCCGGGCCAAATACGGCGATGTGGTCAAGGTGGTGGACAACATCAGGGCGGCCGGGGTTGAACAACTGGGACTTTTGGCCCAACAGCTCCAAAAGAAGGGCACTCCCCCCGCTTCCCCCGCCCCCTGATAGGCAAGCCGGGGAGTGAAAGTCCTTTTCAGTTGCCCAAAATCATGGGTTTGGAAGGGTGAGACCGAGTTGCCAGTCAATGGTGTTCGAGGGAGTTATGAAGAGGGCGATTAAAGTTGGGGCCGATGACGCGCGCCCCATGGTGGAGATGAACATCACTCCACTCATCGATGTTTTGCTGGTCCTGATCATCACGTTCATGGTGGTGACCAACCTGAAGCCTGGTGGCCTGGATGCCCAGGTTCCTGATCCAGGGGTAAAAGATGCGGGCAAGTCCGCCATCGTTGTGTCGGTTGGTGCGGACCATCACATCAGAATTAACCAGCTTCCGGTGGACCTGAATGCGCTTGGTTCCGGGCTTGAAGAAATCTTCAAGACCCGCAATCAGCGCATCGTCTTCGTTCAGGCCGACTCTACACTTTCATTCGGCGAGGTTGCGCGCGTGATTGATATCGCCAAGGGAGTCGGCATCGATAAGATTGGATTGCTGCCCCCCGAACGCCTGGCAGGTTGATCAGGAACGGGATTCGGAACCAAGGGCCGTAGAGGATCACACGGCGGTAGCAGTCCGAAATGAATTTTAAACAGTAATGATTTCGGGGAGGTGTTTGATATGTCGATGCATATTGGCGGTGACAATGCGGGACCCATGGTGGATATGAACGTCACACCTCTGATCGATGTTCTGCTCGTGCTGATTATCACTTTCATGGTGGTGACCAACCTGACCCCCAAAGGATTGGACGCCATCGCTCCTCAATCAAGACAAAACGAAAAGCCAACCCAGGAAGTGGACACCCACACCATCGTGGTATCCGTTGAGGCGGGCAATCACATTAAGATTAACGAGACTCAAGTGGACATCAGCGCGTTGGGCTCGCAACTGGACGACATATTCAAGACACGCAATGACAGGATTATCTTCATCAAGGGGGACTCCAGCTTGCCCTTTGCCGATGTCGCCCAAGTGATAGATATTGCAAAAGGCGTCAATATTGATAAAATAGGTCTGATCACGCACAATCTGGAAGAGGGCAATTAACTCCCCCACCGGATCTTCCACGGAGGAATGGAAAGATGAAACTTCAGAGACTCGCCCCTCTTGCCGGGGTGTTGCTCTTGGCGGCCTTATCCTGCGGATGCAACAAGCTCAAAGCGCGCGACCAATTGAATAAAGGCGTCAGCGCCTTCCGCAATGCCCAGTATCAGGCGGCCATCGAGAATTTTCAAAGAGCGATCGACCTCGATCCCAACTTGATGACCGCCCGCCTCTATCTGGCTACGGCCCACTTTCAACTCTATGTTCCGAGCGGGGATTCACCGGAAAACATCAAAGAGGGAGAGCAGACGATCACCGCCTTTGAAGACGTCTTGAAATACGATCCTAACAATGTAGACGCCATTTCCAGCATCGCGACGATTTATTATTACATGCACAAATTCGAGAAAGCGAAAGAGCTGCAAGAGAAGCGCCTCCAGATTGAGCCCAACAATCCCGAAGGCTATTACTGGATCGGCCAACTGGATTGGTCCATCTGTTTCCCCAAGCGGATGGCATTGAGAAAAGATAAGAACATTGCCAATCCCAAAGATCCGAACCATCCTGACATTTTGCCGCCCCTTGCGGAAAAGGATCGCGCTCAATTGGCGCAGGAGAACGCGGCTCTGGTGGACGATGGCATCAAAGCGCTGCAAAAAGCAATCGACCTGAAACCGGACTACGTCGATGCCATCGCCTACTTGAATTTAATGTACCGCGAGAAGTCCGATCTCGAGGAAGATCCCTCCGCGCGCGACGCCGACGTTGCCAAAGCCAATGATTTGAATGCGCAGGCCAACAATCTGATGAAGCAAGCGCAGGAAAAGGCCGCTCAAACCACCAAATAACATGGCTTCCACGCTCGCATGAGTTGGGAGCGAACTTTCGAAAGTCAGGCCGTTTGTTCAGCCCCAGCCCCGGGATAATACCCGGGGCTTTTTTGTTTCCACTCTGCATGCGGTGGGCGTTCCTGCATCAGGTCGCACTCAAGGTTCTGTGGGATGGGCCACCATCGCAGCCTGGTAAGCGGCAAGGTTGGAAGCGTCGATCACCGTGGTCCCGGTGTCAACGCGGGCGGGCAGCGGCGAAACCGGAGACGTCTGCCAATCCTTAAATTCATGAACTGCGTTGTGGTGGAGGTCATCGAGAAGTTTCAGGCCGTAAAAACTCATCGTATAAGGTTTCTGGCCGATGGTAGCGGAGATCACTCCACGCTTGATCCAATCCAAGGTTTCAGGATTGTCATCCATGGCCACGATGGGAATCTTGCCGTCCAGATTGATGCGATGGAGGGCCTCCGCCGCACCCGGGCCACCCGAAGCCTCGACGCAGACAATCCCGTCGGGTTTATCTTTCGGGTTCTTGCTCTCCAGTAGGGCGGAAATTTGGTCGTTGGCGCTTCTTGGGTCTCCTTTATCGTCGAATGTTTTGAAAATCTTGATTTGGGGAAATTTTTGGAATGATTCCGTCACGCCGCGCGCGCGTTCGTCGAGATTGAGCTGGCCGGGAATCGTGATCAGTACCACGTTCCCTTTTCCATGTAGAAGTTGTGCCATCCGCTTTCCGCTCTCTAGTCCGGCCTGATAATTATCCGTGCCCACAAACAGGATGCGCCCTGACGCCGGCGAATCGGAATCAACGCAGATTACAGGGATGCCGTCTTTGATCGCGGCGTCGATGGCGTCTTTGAACTTGTCCGGCTGGGCGGGCGAAATCAGGATTCCGGATGGATGACGGGCGACGGCTTTCTGAAAAGCGCTCAACTCATCGTCCGGCGAATAGGATTCAGGTCCGGCAAAATCAGCTTTCACCCCCAATCCATGCGCGGCTGCCGCGAATCCAGCTTGCGCCTCGTGCCAGTAGGGCAGCGATATGTTTGCCGCCACCAGAATGTAAAGCTCGTTCTCGTCGTGCAAAGGCTTTTGGCACGACGAGAGAAGTGCAACCATCAGGAGCAAGCCAACCTTTACAATTTTCGCTATGCCGACTTTCATCTGCACCTCCCGTCCTCGCGCGGACTTTGAAGAAGCCCCGGGCGTTTGATTCAGAAAGGCGCCCGGTTCAATGCCCATGTTGCGTGAAGCGAAGCATACCATAATATTTTCGGCGCGTATTTGTGCAAGCGGGTACCGTCCTAATCTCCCTGGGAGCGCGGGCGTCTCGCCCGCAATCAAATGATCAGGAAAGAGCGGGCAAGACTCCCTCGCTCCCTGCGCTGCAAATCCCGGAACTACCTGCAAGCGCCTGAGCTCGCCCGAGTTCAACCTGGTAGCGCTTGTACCAAACTCCATCCGTAGCCTAGAATGATTGTGTATGCAGTCCATCCAGCAATTTGAAGAGATCGTTAAGAAGGTACAGGCCTACCGTCCCGGGGACGATGTGAGCCTCCTGCGAAAGGCCTTCGAATTCAGTTGCCTCGAGCACAAGGCGCAAAAGCGCCTTTCCGGCGAACCGTACGTTTCTCATCTTTTGCAGGTCGCCGACGTCTTGGCGGATATGAAATTGGATGTTGTCTGTCTGGCGGGGGGGATGCTTCACGACGTTGTCGAAGACACGCCCACAACCATCGACCGGGTGCGGCAGGAATTTGGCCCCGAAGTCGCCGGAATTGTGGAAGGCGTTACCAAGATCAGCCGCATCGAGTTTTCGAGCCCGGAGGAGCAGCAGGCCGAGAACTTCCGCAAGATGGTGCTGGCCATGGTGGATGACATTCGCGTGGTGCTGGTGAAGCTCGCGGACCGGCTTCACAACATGCGAACGCTGAGCTTTTTGTCGGCGGAAAAACGCGCCCGGATCGCCCGCGAGACTCTGGACATTTACGCGCCCATTGCCCACCGCCTGGGTATGGGCAAGGTCCGCAGCGAACTGGAGGATTTGGCGTTCCAGCACCTCGATCCCGAAGCTTTCGAGGAAGTCAAGAAAGCCGTGGAGAGCCGCCGGAAAGTGAGCGAAGAATTTCTCACCGAAGTGCGCTCGCAGGTGGAAGCCAAGATGAAGGAGCACTCGGTTCCGGCGCGCATCGAGGGAAGGATCAAACGGCTGTACAGCATCCGCCAGAAACTAACCCGCCAGCACATTACCATCGATCAGGTTTACGACCTGTTGGCCATCCGCATCATCACCGATTCAGTAAAGAATTGTTATGCCGCGCTCGGCGTCATCCACAATACTTGGAGGCCGGTTCCGGGACGCATCAAGGATTTCATCGCCATCCCGCGGCCCAATTTATATCAGTCCTTGCACACTTCGGTAATAGGCCCCCATGGCCAACCGTTCGAGGTGCAGATCCGCACCGAAGAAATGCATAAGATTGCCGAAGAAGGCATCGCCGCACACTGGAAATATAAGGGTGGGGTAAGCCCTGCCCAGCAGGAAACCGAGCGCTTCGCCTGGCTGCGCCATTTGGTGGAGTGGCAGCAGGAAATGCGCGATCCCGGCGAGTTCCTTTCCACCCTTAAAATCGACCTCTACCCGGAAGAAGTTTATACCTTCACGCCCAAAGGCAAAGTGATTGTGCTGCCGCGCGATGCCACGCCCATCGACTTTGCTTACGCCATCCATACTGAAGTCGGCCATCGCTGCGTGCGCGCCAAGGTGAATGGCGCGGTGGTTCCGCTCAAATCGCGGCTGAAGAACGGAGACATCGTTGAAATCATGACCCAGGTTAATCACCGGCCCAGCCGCGACTGGCTGACCCTGGTGAAAACCTCGCGAGCGCGTAACAAGATCAAACACTGGATCAATCTCGCCCAGCGCCGGCAGGCGGTGGAAATTGGAAAGAAGCTGCTTGAAAAGGAAGCGCGAAAGTTCAGCATCGTCCTTAAAAAAGTGACGGAGGAAGACACTCTGCGGGTGGCGCGCGAATATGGATGCACGACCGGCGATGACCTCTATGCCGGTCTGGGTTACGGAAAATTTGCCATCCGCCAGGTGCTGGCGAAACTCGTTCCTTCCGTCCTGACTGAAACGGACAAACCCTCGGGTATCACCAGCGCCGTCAAGCGGGTGCTGGGCTTGAACCGCGACGCCGCCATAGAGGTCAATGGATATGATGACCTGATGGTCTACCGCGCCAAGTGTTGCAAGCCGATTCGAGGCGAGGCCATTGTGGGTTACGTCACGCGCGGAAAAGGGATCGCCGTCCATTCCAAGAACTGTCCCAACGTCCAAAATCTTTTGTACGATGTCGATCGCCGCATCAGCGTGGAATGGGCGGGGCCCAAGTACAGTCTTTACCCGGTCAAGCTGACCTTAATCACCGCGGACCGGCAGGGTTTATTGGCGGAAGTGACCTCGGCGATCAGCGATGTTCATTCCAACATTCAAAATATCGAAGCGCGCACCGGAGATAACCAGGCGTTGATTGACGTGACGCTCGATATTGTGGATATGCAACATCTGGACACAATTGTCTCTTCGCTGAAAAAGATCGAAGGGGTCTTTGAAGTGGAGCGGGTAATGCAGGCTTGAAAAGCGGGTTAGCGAACTTGCTGCCCGGCTGGTGGGATTCTCGCGGTTTGCCTATTTCGGTGCAGCAACGGGCGAAGGCTTAAGGAGCTTTCTGAATCTTCCCGGAACGAATGCATCCGGTGCAGACACGAAGCGATTTATGGACGCCGTCCACCAGGGCTCGCACCCGGCGAAGATTGGGATTCCAGCGGCGCTTGGTAACGTTGTGCGCGTGGCTGATTCGATTGCCAAAATGCGCGGTCTTCCCGCAGATTTCACATTCACGTGCCATTGAAACACCTCAAAGGGTTTGAACTCAAAAGCTGCATCTAAGATTCTACCAGAAACCAGCTCTTTTGCCCACTTTTTCGCGCGAAAGGTGGTTTCCGAATTCGCATCGCTGGGAGCGCGGCAGTCAATTCTGTTCTTAGGCTGGTGCGCAATCCGCGATACAATGAAAGTATGCACAAATTCAATATAATTTCACGCCGGGCCCGACCCGCAATGGCCGCCCTGGCACTCACTGGATTGGCGCTGCTCACCGCCTGTAACCAGAAGACGAACTCGACCCGCGAGATTTGGGCGGAGGTGGACGGCAAGCCGATTTACCGCGACCAGGTTGAAAGGCAATATCGCCGCCAGACCCAGGCGGGCTCGGACGCCGGCAGCCCCGTTCAGGCGCTTACTTTCAAATTAAACATTCTGAATGAACTGATCAACAACCAGATTCTGGTGGATCACGCCTCGCACGCGCGGATTTCGGTGGCGGAAACCGAAGTGGATTCCAAGCTGGCGCAGCTTCAGGTGGCCTTTACCCCGGATGAATTCCTGAAGAAGATTCGGGAACAGGGGTTGGAGTTGAGCGACGTCCGCGACGAGCTGCGCGAGTCCCTCATCATCGAGAAATTAATCAATAAAGAAATCACTTCACAAATCAAGATTACGGATGAAGAAATCGCTGATTTCTATAAGCATAACGAGGCCAGCTTCAACGTCCCTGAGACGCAATACCACATGGCCCAGATTCAGGTGACGCCCGTCAAGGATGCCCAGGTTCGCAATTTGAAAAACGATGACGCGCAAACGCCGGCGGCGGCCGAGCGCAAGATTCAGGCCTTGTACGCCCGATTGCGCAATGGTGAAGATTTTGCGACTGTGGCTCAGGAGTATTCCGAGGATCCCCGCACGTCAGTGGGCGGGGGCGACATGGGTTTTGTCCCGGCTTCTTCACTGGCGGGCAGCCCGATTTTAAAGCAAGTTTTGAGTTCCCTCAAGCCGGGCGAGATTTCAGGGATTGTTCGGACCCCGGCGGGATTTCATATTTTCAAGCTCCTGGCGGTCGAAGAGCCGGGCCAGCACCTTCTTTCCGATCCGTCGGTCCAGAGCGCCATCCGGCGAAACCTGACCAATGAAAAAAATGAGCTCATGAAATCCGCCTACATTGAGGACCTTCGCGACCAGGTGAAGGTGGTTAACAATCTCTCGCGGAAAGTTGTCGCGGCCGCCGGCAATCCCACTGCTGTTGATTAGCCGCCATTGATTGGCGCTAGGCCAGGCGAAGCAACTTGAATCCGGTTTCGACTCCCGCCAGTTCTTTGACGTAAACACGCTCCACACGGCCGGCTCGGGGCGCGCGCAGCTCGTTCTGCATTTTCATTGCTTCGATCACCAGTAGTCCTTGGCCCTGGACGACCTCCTGGTTTTCAGCCACCAGAATCTTCACGATCTTGCCGGGCATGGGGGCCAGGATCTCCTGGAGACCATCGTGGATTCCATCCGGCCCGGAATGCCGGCGGCGGCGGGGATCGCTGATTTCCAGTTGATACTGGCGCGAACCGCACGTCACATCATAAGCGGATGCTTGCCCGCCCGGCTCGCCGGGTCGCCCAGTCACGTGGAGTTCGAAGGAACGCCCGTCGATCAAAATTGAATATATGCCCGGCGAAATTTCCACCCAATCGGCTTCTCGCGAGGCGCCATCCACCACGAACTCGATGCGCCCCGCAGCCGATTGGCGAACCTCCGCCGGGTTCAGCTCAATCTGGTGGTCGTGAGAGCCCGAGTCTGAGTGGAGCTTAATTTCCAGCTTCATAAATGGGGGGGCTACCGGCCGCCCGCCGGCCAATGATTCAAGAGTGATTTGCGCCCTGCCATTTTCCATCCACTGGCGGGGGCCGTCCGCGCGCCATGGGGATTGTTTTTCCTCAATGCCTCCAGGGCCGCAACCAGAATGGCCGCCTGCTCGATTTGCGAATCGTCAGACGTTTTTGCAGACAACAGTCCGCCTTCCAGCACCCGGTCAATAAATCCGGTATCAATCCGGCCTGCCACAAATTCCGGGTGATCGAGCAGACGGCGGAAAAAGGAAATATTGGTTTGAATTCCCGAGACCTCGTATTCGCTGAGCGCCCGACGCATGCGCGCCATCGCTTCCGGCCGGTCGTTCCCCCACACGGCCAATTTCGATAGCATGGGATCGTAATCAAGCGGCACCCTGAACCCTTCGTTCACGCCGCCATCGTCCCGTACGCCCGGCCCGGAAGGAACCTTTAGCCTGGTGATCAATCCCGGTGAAGGGAAAAAGTTTTGGGCGGGGTCTTCGGCGTAAATTCGGCACTCCATCGCCCAACCTCGCATGCGGACATCCTCTTGTTTCCATGTCAGGCGCTCGCCCGCCGCAATCTTGATTTGTTCCCTGACCAGGTCAATCCCAGTCACCCATTCTGTGACCGGATGTTCAACCTGGAGCCGGGTATTCATCTCGAGAAAATAAAAATTGCGATTCTGGTCGACAATGAATTCCACCGTGCCGGCATTGGTGTATCCGGCGAGCTTGCCCACGCGCACCGCCGTCGAGCCCATCTTCTGCCGGAGGGTTTCGTCGAGCAAAGGTGATGGGCACTCCTCCACCACTTTTTGGTGGCGGCGCTGTAGCGAACATTCGCGCTCTCCAAGATGGATCAGATTGCCGAACTGGTCGCCCAGGATTTGAATTTCCACATGACGCGGCCGCTCGATGTATTTTTCCAGGTAAATTGAGGCGTCGTTGAATGCGTTTTGGGCTTCCGATTTCGCATTGCGGTAGGCGGATTCGAGGTCCGCCGATGATGCCACCCGGCGCAATCCCTTGCCGCCTCCACCCGCCGACGCTTTGAGCATTACGGGAAAGCCGATTTCGTCCGCGATGCGGCGCACCTCTTCCATCGATTCGAGGTTGTGGTTGGTGCCGGGCACAGCGGGGAGGCCGGCATCCATTACGGCGCGGCGTGATGCCGTTTTCGATCCCATCAACTCCATGGCTGCGACCGGCGGGCCGATGAAAACCGTTCCCGCCTGGGCGCAAGCGCGGGCGAACTCGGGATTCTCCGCCAGAAATCCATACCCGGGATGAATGGCTTCCGAGCGGCTGCGCCGGGCAACCTCCAGCACGCGGTCGATGCGCAGGTAGCTGTCCGCGGAGGGCGAAGGGCCGACGTGATAGGCTTCATCGGCAAAACGGACATGAGGGGCGCTTCGGTCAGCATCCGAATAAATGCCTACGGTCTGAATGTTCATATCGCGGCAAGTACGCATCACGCGCACGGCGATTTCACCACGATTGGCTATTAGGATTTTTTTGAACATTGCGTTTTCGGCGGGTTGGGTTCGGAGTTGATTTCAGATTTCTTCAGCGTCGCGATATCCTCCGCGCTCGGTTAACCGGCCACCCATGAGATGAAAGTAGTTTTACTGCACGGTGACTTCTTTCTTGATTTGAAGCGCTAGATTGAGCAGGCGGAGCTTTACGGGAAGCCCGCCGGTTGCCAATGCCCCCTGCCGCGCGAGCTTTTCAAACCCAGCGACTGTCACCGGGTTGTCCCATGTGCCTTCCCTGACGATGAACGAAATTATGTTGCCGTCCCCCTTGGCCAGCATGACGGCCACTCCCCGGTCAGACATGAACCCGGCGGTTTTTAGAACGTCACCCAGAGCCTTGGCGTCCTCCTCCGTGGCGGAGCCGAAGTAATAAATTTCGTCCTTGGTTCCTATGATTGCTTTGCCGACCGTCATTTCTTTTTTCGGTTCGCGTTGGTTGTTCATTAGTCGAACTTTGATAGGGAAACCGCCGACCGTAGGAGTGACCTCCCGCCCGATTTCCTCAAAGGCGGAAACCATTCGTGGGCTGTCCCAAATTCCTTCTTTGACTGCAAACGACACCACGGTGCCTCCTTTACCCTTTGTGAGGAGAACTGTAAAGCCTTTGCCGGTAAAGTACCCGACGTTCTTCAGTTTGTCACCCAGTCCCTGGGCATCCTCTTTGGTGGCGGACCCATAGAAATAGACCACGTCGTTAGCCCCAATAGTTACTTTGGAGCTGGAAATGGTAGAGACCTGTTGTATGAAGAAAAGGATAAAGAGAGCACCGAAAATGGCTACTAGAGCGGCCATCCCGACGCCGAAGGCAATCCATCGCGACCCGAGTTTGCCCCCGGAGCTTACATGCTGTTGCACTGCCGGACCCTGAAGGCTTTGGGCGATGCTCCTCATCACCACCAGGAGGACGATAGGAACGGCGTACAAAGCGCTCGCTGGTATCAAATTTGCGCTGACCATGGCGAGTATCGTCACCGCCAGACCGGAGAGAAAAACCACCGCTGCATTAACTTCTTTTCCCAGCCGCCGGTAATTGACCGCCATCAAGATCGCCCCGGCAATGGGAGCGCCCAGAAGCGTCGCGATTGTCACTGAACTGGCATCGAACAGAGTGTAGGGAGGGACAGGTGGTTGAGGCGCTTGTTCGTACTCGGGTGTAGGGGATGTATAGGAGTCACCCACGCGTGGATTCTTACACGAGGGCACAAGCAAAGTCAAAGTAAGCCAGGAACTTTGTCGACCTCAAAAAAGCTGGCAAGCTAAAGGGAGGAATAGGGCCTTGGGTGGTCGTCCAAGGCCCTGGGGGATGTTGGGCGGGAAAGTTGGAAGGATTGAACTGAAGTAGACAGAGCCTTGCGGCTCCGTCAATTAGGGCAAAACGCTTCTTAAAATCGTATAAAACCTGTTCCAATGGCCGCTCTTGGTGGAGCCGATGGGCGCGGATTGCTTCGCAGTGGCGCGCAATGATTGTAATCGCCGGAAAGCGGCAGAAATCCGAATGTCCCTGAGATGGTCAGCAATAATGTCCCGCGGTTCGGTGGAATTGGCTGCCGTTTCGGCAGCGAATTCAATTTTCGCAGGGGAAATGCGATCACGCTCAAACCAGATGGCTTCGATCTGACCTTTATCGTTGGTGATCCATTCTTTTTCGAGCATCTCGTTATCTCCTCATTTAATTTGCGTTCGAAATTCATTCCTCGGCGATTATGCTTTGAAGATCCACTTGGGAATCTCTTCAAAAAACCGAACTGCCACCGCAGCTCCCCGCTCGTTGGGCATCAACGCCACAACCTTAGCGGAGGCCTCACGCGGCCCGGCGGACTGGCGCAATTGCACTTCCTCGCCTCCGTAGAGAGGATAATTAACCATGAAGATGACGGTGTCGTGCCCGCGAAACATGATAGTGGTTTTCTCAGCGGCGCCCTTGGCTCTGGTCGGTAACCCGAGGCGAATGGGAATGTTCGCCGGCTTTGCGCTGGGGAAGAGCGGGAGTAACCTGCCCAAGGCTGGATCGTTCGATCCAATTGCGGCAGGGGGAATGAAATCGCGGTTTGTCGTTGAAATCTGTTTTTCTAGTTGCAGCACTTTAAGCCTCCATTAACACCGTCGTCGTGCGGAAGTGAGTAATGCACGGAGGGTGCCAAACCTTCTGGGGTAAGCCAAAAGCCTCAATTCAAGGTGTTTAGGTGATAGCCGGGCGATTGGCCGTTGAGCCCACTAATCTCAGGCGTGGATGCTTCCAGTCCCGTCCATAGACATGAATTGGTTTCTCATGCCGCCGGGTTAAGAAGGACACCGCGCTAAGTAGCAGTATTGATGCGGTCAAACCGCGTTCTGAAATGTTTTTCTCCGATTGGCAGGAGTCTGGTACGTGCCTTGCATAGGAGTGAGTCGGACACGGGCACGTTGCCGCAAATTATGGCAATAGCCTTCTTAGGCTGACTCTAAACCGTGCCCACTGCAGCTGTGACAAGGAAACTATGAACTTGCCGACACAAGTTGAGTTATCAGGAGCGGAACTGAAGCTGTTGCAGTCGCTGATGTTTCAAGAGTGCGGAGTGTATTACGACGAGAGTTGTATCCCCTTCCTTCAAGAACGGGTACGGGGCCGCTTGCGAGCCAAAGCCATCGATACCTTCTATAACTATTACCGCTTACTGACCAGCTCTGAGGGCAAGCAGGAATTGTCCGCATTGCTCGAGAATGTCACTCTCCGTGAGTCGGGCTTCTTCAATAACAAACCCCAGCTTGACCTGTTCCAAAAGGTGATCCTGGAGGAATTGTTAAGGCGCAAACATACGCGCCGCGACTGGACCTTGCGGGCCTGGAGCGCCGGTTGTTCCACGGGACAAGAGGCCTTCACCATGGCCATCCAGATTGCCGACGCCCTGGCTTACTACTATCTCAGCAATCCATTGCCTCAGGAAGCTTCACGGGTCAAGCCGCTGGTTCCACCCCCCTGGCGCGTGGAAATTATGGCCTCGGACATGAGCTATTCGGCATTGCAGACGGCGCAGGCCGGAGTCTATCTGGAAAAGCACATGGCCGGTGTGGAGTACACTCACCGTCTCCGCTACTTCGACAAGATGGGCGAGCGGTACGCGGTGAGGCAGTCTCTCAAGAGCCTGGTGCAATTTGACTTGCACAACCTGAAGACGGAATTCCTGCCTCAACATAACGACGTCATTTTTTGCCGAAATGCCATGATGCGCCTTGAAGAGGCGGAGAAAAGCCGTCTGATCGATAAGCTCTACCGCTGCCTGAATACCGGCGGGTACCTCTTTGTGGGGCAATCGGAGAGTCTGTTCGGGCTTACCGATAAATTCCGCATGATTCATCAAGACAACGGGACCGCGTATCAGCGAATCGAGAAGACGATATGACCACGATGCACCAAACGCCCTTGTGCCGGGAGCGGGCCAGGAAAAAGCAATCGAGCGCAGGAGCGTTGGCTGGGAAGGAAATGCGGGGAGGATTATATGCAAGATTTTGATTCTTTGGTCCGAAGAAAGGACGGCCTGCCATTGCAGTACTTGATTGTGGACGATTCGGTTTTTGCCCGCAGGAACCTGCAAAGGATCATCTCGATGTTCGGCGGAGTGATGGTGGGCGAAGCCGGGGACGGACGAGCCGCCATCGAAGCTTATGGCCGCCTGCTGCCCGACCTGGTGCTGATGGACGTGACGATGCCGGACATGGAAGGGATTGAAGCGGCTGAAAACATCATCAATCAGCATCCTGACGCGCGCATTGTGATGGTTTCATCCGTCGCTTATCAGGAAAATGTCTCGGAGGCTCTTCGCAAGGGGGCGCTCTATTTCGTCCAAAAGCCACCCAAGCCCGAGATCCTCTACGACGTGATCAAAAGCGTGCTGGGCCAGGATGCCGTTGCCGCCTCAGCCACCAAGGAGAAAAACGACTCCCATGAGAATTGAGTTGATCCAACCCTTCATCAACGCCACGGACGCGGTGCTGGCCGAAATGCTGCCAGGGCCGGCGACGATTAACGATGTCAGCATGGACGAGGAAGTGTACCGGCGCAAAGGCGTGGCCGCCAGCGTGGCTATTCGCGGCGACATCGAAGGCCGCGTCATCTTCGATCTTGAATCGGAGACAGCTCTCCGCGTGGCACAGGTTCTGGCCGGGGGAGAAATCGAACCCACCGAGCAACTGGCGCGCGAAACCCTCTGTGAGCTGGCCAACATCATTGTGGGCAACGCAGTGACGTTGCTCAACGACCAGGGTCACAGCTTTAAAGTTTTTCCACCGAGCATCCACACCGACGAAACAGGATATGCCGGCGGTCCAGATAGCGAAGCGCTGGTGATGTGTTTTGAGACTCCAAGCGGGAAGGTTTATCTGAACATCTCCCTCGATTACAGCCATCAAAGGGCATATAGCGCCGCAGAGTCTTTGGGATAAGGAGATTTATATGCATTCAAAATCGGGGTCGTCATTCAATTTGGAAGCGGAGACTGACATCAAACGCGCTCTGGTGGTTGATAACAGCCCGGTGGCCCGCAGCGCCATCGTCATTCTACTGCAACGGAACGGGTGGGAAGTGATTGGGGCCGCGGACGGCGCCGAAGCCCTGATGCTGGCAAGCACCTGGCACTTTGACCTCGTGGTAATGACGCCGGAGCCCTCGAAGGTCCCCGGCCTGCAACTGGTGCGCATGCTCAAGGGGCAATTGCTTTCTCCCGCCGTCCGCGTACTGCTCCTGGTCAATGAAATCCAGTGCGTGGGCGAAGTTAAGAAGTGGGCGGACGCCGTCCTGGTCAAAAACGACCACGTGGAAAAACAACTTCACAGCAAGCTGGTCCACTTGTTCGGTTTCGCCAGGCCTCATTGGGCCCACAAACTGAGGCGGCATCACACGCATCACGAGTCCTCGCACCATTTCAGCTCTTGAAGAGTTTCTCCGGCATTTGGTAATGGGTCCTGGTTTTGTAGCGGCGGGTTGTGGGGACCCCAGGTAGTGCTTTGGGCCCCGCCATGCGGTGATGTAAAGCCGCATTTATGCCAAAGTGGCGGCGTAAAGCCGCCTCTGCATCAAACTGACCCTCGACCCGGCAATTGGTAATGTCCTAATTCCCCTGGGGGCGCGGGCGTCTCGCCCGCAATCTAATGGAGAGAAAAGAGCGGGCGAGACGCCCGCGCTCCCAGCAATTCAAACCCGGACTCGACCCGGCAATTGAGGTCATTGACAGTGAAATGGCCCCTGACCTATAGTAAGTTTGTTCCGGATCAAAATCCTTCCGCGGGCGATAGCATTGCAATTTCCAGTCTTATTCGCGGACCATTTCATGTTGCCAGGGCAACACCGCACTTGAGCGAGGTTGGCATTGTCAAAAGCTGAAATCCTGCTGGTAGATGACGAATCCCAGCTTCGTTTTACGGTCCGGCGTTTCCTGGAATCGAGGGACTACGCCATTCTGGAAGCAGACTCCTGCAAGGCTGCCCTGGAAACCTGTCGCGCTTCCCGGCCTGACGCCATCGTTCTCGACTACAACCTGGGCGATGGCGATGCCTTAAGTCTCCTGCCTTCCCTGCAACAAGTTGTTCCCGACACCCCCATCCTGATTCTAACTGCCCACGCTGAAGTGGATTTGGCCGTCCGGGCAATGAAGCTGGGGGCCGAGTATTTCCTCACCAAGCCGGTAGAGCTGGCGGCTCTTCATTTGATTATCGAACGTGCCCTGGAAAATCAGCGCAACCGGTTGAAAGTGGTGGCCAACGAGTCCAGGGTCGCACGCGATTTTCAGGACGCATTCTTAGGTCAGGGGCCGGCCATTCACCAGTTGGCACACCTTGCCAAAAACGCTCTTCGCACCCAAAACCCCATCTTGATTCAGGGAGAGACGGGCGCCGGCAAGGGCACCCTGGCCATGTGGCTGCACAATAACAGCTCCCGGTCCAAGGAAGCCTGTGTTGATTTAAATTGCGCCGGCCTATCCAGGGAGTTACTTGAAAGCGAACTTTTCGGCCACGAAAAAGGGGCCTTTACCGGCGCGATTGCCAGCAAAATGGGATTGCTGGAAATAGCCCACCGGGGGACGGTGTTCCTTGACGAAATTGGTGATGCCGACCTCATGGTCCAGGCCAAGTTGCTGAAAGTGATTGAGGACAAGAGCTTCCGCCGCCTGGGCGATATTCGCGACCGGCATGTGGACGTGCGCTTGATTGCGGCCACCCACCATAACCTTCACGAGTTGATCAAAGAAAAGAAATTCCGCAGCGACCTTTACTTCCGCATCAGCACCGTGCTGCTTAAGATTCCCTCCCTGCGCGAGCGCCTGGAGGATATGCCCCTGATCGCGAGGGCCTTGCTGGAGAAGATTGCGGTGAACTTGAAGCACGCGGAAATGGAAATGACCGCGGATGCGCTGGCGGCTTTGCAGAGATATTCCTGGCCGGGCAATATACGCGAGTTGCGCAATGTACTGGAGCGCGCCGCTCTGCTCGCCGACGATGGGATGATCAAACCCAGGCACCTTCAATTTGAATTTGAAACTGATGGCCAGCCCTCGGACGCATCGCCCTCCGCGTTCGGCGACACAAAACTTACTTTGTCCGACATGGAACGTATCTACATTGAGAAAATTATTCAGGAAGAGAACGGCCGCATCGAGCGTGCCGCCCAAAGGCTTGGCGTCCCGCGCAGCTCCCTCTATAAAATGATCAAAGCCATGGGAATCAATGTCTCAAAAGGGCCTTCGGCATCTCTCTAAGAGAGAAACCTTCCCCGTCTTTGTCCCATCCAACTCCTACAAATTTTAGCTAAATCGCACAATTAAAATAAGTTACCAATTCCCGGCCCCCGGCCCAAGTTTGGCAACTCCCGTGCTTTTGTCCCAGTCATGAAAACGAAGATCCTGATCGTTGACGATCTTAAAGAAATAGTAATGACGATGAGCCGGTACTTCGCGATTCACGGATTCGAAGTGGACTGCGCATCGGAAAGAGAAGAAGCGGAAGCGTTGATCGGCGCGAACTCATATTCGGTTGTGATTACCGACCTGCACCTTACGCCTGTCCGGAGCAATGAAGGGCTGGAAATCGTCCGGCTTCTCCATCACGAATCGCCGGAGACGAAAGTCATCATGCTGACCGCCTACGACAATGAGGAAGTTGAAAAGGAGGCGGACCGCTACGGGATCTCAGCCTTTCTCCGCAAGCCGGTCTCCCTGCCCCTCTTGCGCCAAACTGTCCAGGAAAGCCTTAGGAGGCTGACGTAATCATGTTGACGCTGCTCGATACCATCTTAAAGCCAGGTTCTCTGATGCCGGTGTTCCAACCCATCTTTGAAGTCCACGGGGAAGAGCGCGAGTTGTATTACCTCGAGTGTTTGATGCGCGGCCCGAAGGGGACATCGGTGGAGCGCGCGGATGTTCTGTTTGGGTACGTACGCCGCAAGCGGGAAGAGATCGCGGTGGACCGCGCCTGCATGCGGGCGGCTCTGCAAGCCACTTCCATGCTGCCCTTTGAACCGCACATCTCCGTCAACGTGCACGCCTCCACGCTCGGCCGCGACGCCGGGTTTGTGAGCTATCTCAAAGGCCTGGCGGATGATTGGGGCATTTCTTCCAATCGCCTGACCGTTGAATTGATCGAGCACGCACCCTTCTGGGACGTCGCCGGAATCTGGCGGGCGATTGACGAATTGAGAAGCTACGGGATGCGCCTTGCCGTGGACGATGTGGGCGCGGGACAATCCAACTACAACATGATTCTTGATTGCTGTCCGGACGCTTTGAAAGTTGACGCCTATGTAGTCCGCGGATGCCACGCGGATAAGCATCGGGTGGCCGTGCTTGAGTCCATCACCACCCTGGCACGCAGGTTTGGCGCCCAAATTATCGCCGAAGGCATTGAAGAGGCCGCCGATCTGGAAGTGCTTCTGGGAATGGGCATAAATCTGATCCAGGGTTACATGCTGGGCCGGCCCATGACAGTTCAAAACCTGCTCCAAACCGGGCTGCTGCGAACGAACGAGGCGAAATTGTTGGCCACGGTTCCCGGAGCCCAAATCGAAGCAAGTAGGCATACAAATGAGGTCTGAAGGATGAGGAATAAAAAAGTTCTTCTTGTCGATGACTCCACCACGGCTTTACTGATGGAACAAATGATCCTCAGGAACCGCGCCGACTTTGAGCTGATCGTGGCGCGTGACGGTCAGGAGGCCGTGGAGAAAACACTGGCCGAGCTGCCTGACTTGATCGTGATGGACGTGGTGATGCCCCGCATGACCGGCATCGAGGCCTGCAAGCAGATTCGCTCGCAGGACCATACCCGGCACATCCCCATCATCCTGGTTACCACTCGCGGCGAGCCCGAGAACGTCGAGATTGGATATGCCAGCGGCTGTAACGATTATGTAACCAAGCCGATCAATGGCGCAGAACTCATCACCAAGATTGAGGACTTGATGAGTGCGGGAGAGGAAACGACACGATGAGCACTCGAGCAACAGAAACCGGCCAGCCGGGCGGGACTCACGATTCCGGCGTTCAAAGCCTTCCCGCCAACCCTCGGCCGGAGGAAACAGAACGGCAGGATGGGCCGCAGAGCGCAGCGGCGGCCGTTCGTCCTTGGGAAGAGGAACGGAAAGTTCTCGAACAAACCCTGGCTGATCTCAGAACCGAGCAGCAACAATTTCTGGAGCGATACGTCGGGTTGGAAGAACAGAATTCCGCACTCACCACGCTCTACGTCGCCTGCCAAAGCCTGCATAGCTCGCTCGACCGGCCACAAATTCTGTTGATCGCGCGTGAGATCATCGCCAATTTGATTGGCTGCGAGGAGTATGTGCTGTTCGGCGTTGGGCCTGATGGCTGGCTTGACCAGGTGGACTCCTTTGGACTCGATCCGGACGCGTACAAGAAAATTCCGCCGGGCGCCGGGATCATCGGGCGCGCCGTGACCACCGGTGAGATTTGCCAGAATGAAGAAGGTGGAAGCGGGGCCACGGAATTGGAATCGAACCTTACCGTGTGCATACCCTTGAAACACAACGGCGCCGTGACCGGCGCCATCGCCCTGTTTCGATTGCTGCCTCAGAAGTTTGAGATTCAAAACCTGGATCGCGAGCTGTTCCGTTTACTCGAGACCCATCTGGCCCATGCACTGTATTGCTCTGAATTGGAGCAAAGTGCGGGCGCAAAGAATGGAGTTGGGGCGTGAAAATCTCTGCCGAGCAACGCGGGCAGGAACACGACTTTTCGGCTGGGCAGTCCAATATGATTCAAGATACACCGGCCGTCAAAAGCGTATATCTGCACCCCGGCCAACTCTTTGTGGCCACCGAGCCCGCCGCCGTCACTACGATCCTCGGATCGTGCGTGGCCGTTTGCGTTTGGGATCTTGTGCTGAGCATCGGTGGAATCAACCACTACCTGTTGCCGGCGGGCGTCAAGACGGCCTCCACGGGCCTGCGTTATGGAAACGTGGCCATCGAACAGTTGCTGGAAAAACTGAGTCGCGCAGGGGCCACTCATTCAAATTTGCGCGCGAAGTTGTTTGGCGGGGCGTGCGTCCTGGAAGCTATGCGCGGTAAAGAGAATCACCTGGGCGACAAGAACGTGGATATCGCCAGGAAAATGCTTTCCGAAGCCGGGATTCCTGTGGTGGCTTCCGATGTAGGCGGCGGCCGCGGCCGCAAGCTGATCTTTCACCCCCATGAGGGGAGTGCATTAGTCAAGTTACTTTGATGGAGTGTAATGGGTTAGTTTGAGTAGCGGCGGCTCGGGGACCCCATATGGCGAGCCCCGAAGCACGACCTGGGGTCCCCGCAACTCGCCGCTACAAAACCAAGCTGACCCATTAGCTGAGGGAGAGGAAATGGAATTCGATTTCGAAGCTCTAATCCAAACATTTAAGGCCGAAGCCGAAGAAAACCTGGGCCGGATGGAAGAGTCCCTGGTCGCGCTGGAGGATGCCCCCGCTGATCATGAACTGCTTCACACCATTTTCCGCGTGGCCCACACGCTCAAGGGCAATGCGGCGGCGCTGGGCTTTACCGGCCTCACTGAGTTTGCCCACCGGCTTGAAGACTGCCTTGACCGGCTCCAGAAAGGAACCGCCCAAGCCGGCACCGGACTTATCACCGCGCTGCTGAAGTCCGTCGACGCCATGCGGGAGTTACTCTCCTCCTCGCTGGCGGGCAATGTCGAAATGCAGGATGCTCACCAGGAATTGTTGAAGGTCCTGGCGGAAGAATCCGGAGTCATCCCTCGCACCCTCCATCCCGCGGAGCCTGCCCATCCGGCAGCGCCGCTGCGGAACTCTCCTGGCCGCCGCAAAGAAGACCAAACAGAATGGAGCGAGCGAACGAGAACTTTGCGCGTGGACATTGACAAGCTGGACCGCATGCTCAACCTGACCGGCGAAATTGCCATCGCCCGCGGCCGCATTCGCCAGATGCTGGCGGAGCTCGAGGGCAGGAGTGGCGAAGAGACGCTTGAAGTCCAGCGCGATTCGGACCGCCTATTCCTGGATCTTCAGGAGCTGGTAATGAAGATTCGCATGGTCCCGATTGGGCCCACGTTCCGCCAGCACTCCCGCACCGTGCGCGACCTGGCCACGTCCTCGGGAAAGCAGGCGCGGCTTGAGATTGAAGGGGAAGAAGTGGAAGTGGATACGACCGTGGTCAACCTGATCAAGGACCCGCTCACCCACATGCTGAGGAACGCCGTGGACCACGGTTTGGAAACGCCCGAGGCGCGCCAGGCCGCGGGGAAGGATCCCTGCGGGCTCATCCGCCTGAAAGCTTTCCACGATACGGGGAATATCGTCATCCAAATCAGTGACGACGGTGCCGGATTGAATCGCACACGCATATTGGAAAAAGCCCGAACTCGAGGCCTTGCGACCAAGGCTGAAGTGAACGATAGCGAACTCTTTCGGCTCATTTGTGAGCCTGGTTTTTCCACTGCCGACAAGGTAACTGATGTTTCCGGCCGCGGCGTGGGCATGGACGTGGTGCGCCGCAACATTGAGGCCCTGCGTGGAACGGTGACCGCGGAAAGCAAGGAAGGCGCGGGAACCACACTCACCATCCGCTTGCCGCTTACCCTGGCCATTATTGAAGGATTCCTGGTGGGGGTGGGAATTGAAACCTACGTGCTCCCCCTGGATGTTGTGGTTGAGTGCGTTGATCTGCCCGAAAGCGAACGGGGCAATGGCGCCTCGGAAGGGATCATTAACCTTCGCGGCAAATCTCTTCCCTACGTGCGAATGCGCCATATGTTCGGCGGGGATATCGAAAACTCCGCGCGCGAACAGATCGTCGTGGTCCAGCACCACGAAATGCGCGCCGGACTGGTGGTGGATTCGCTCTACGGTGAAAACCAGATCGTGATCAAGCCTCTCGGCAAAATCTTTCAGGGGCTTCCCGGCGTGAGCGGCTCCACCATCCTTGGCAACGGACGCGTCGCTTTGATTTTGGATGTTCCGGCAATCGTCGCCGGGCTGTCTAAATCCGCGCCTGAAGAATCCCCTGTCATCGCATAACGACTACATTTCAGAATTCCGTCACCGCACCCAGACGGCCCATGTCTCCGGATTGCCGGTTATGCAGCCATTTACATGCGGGGTTTCGATTATCCATCTTCGTTAAAAGAGGGGCATTGAGTAGACTCCGAGCTTGTATGCCACGTTCCGTGCGTTCTCTCATGAATTAAATTCCCCACCGGATTTGATTTTTGACGCAACTTGTTTTCCAAGTTAGACTCACTCTTATGAAGTTCCTGACATGGATTCGGGCGAAGTTGCTGCCACCGCAAGAAAAAGGAGATTCCGTCAGTGACCTGTCTGCCATCCTCCATAAGGCGAATGACCGTCTACGTGCGGAAGAGTACGAAAAAGCTCGCGGGCTACTCTTGCGAGCGCTAAAGCTTCGGGACGGGTTTGAAGGAACAGCAATGATTGACTACATTCTGACATCGCTGTGCTGGACTTGGCTGGTGCAGGAGCAGTATGACGAGGCGATTAGCTTCTTCAACAAAGATATAACTAAATACTCGGGCGATTGGGCGGCTTATTGTGAACGCGCTGCGGCACTGTGGTACTCGGGCCGATTTCAGGAGTCCATCCAGGACTACTCGCGGGCGCTTGAACTGAAGTCAAACAATATTCAATCACTCTCCGGTCGCGGGCAGGTCTTTGCAGAAATTGGCCAATATCAGAAAGCGATAGACGATCTGGATCTCGCGTTGCAGGCACTTGAATCTGTTCCGGCCCTCGATCCGAGTTGGATCGAATGGAAGAAGAATAGTCAAGCCTTTGTACGCAACGGACGGGGAGTTGCACTTGCTGGCGTCGGCAAGAATGAGCTAGCAATGGAAGAATTCGAGCAATCTATAGCGTTGTGCCCAGAAAATGCTTGGGTGTATTACAATCGGGGACAGGTTTACGATCTTGCTGGCAACCACGAAAAAGCGTCATCGGACTACCAAATTGCAGTTACTAAGTGCGGCCCTGCTTTGACACCCCTCCAGAAAAAACGCGCCCTTGCACGGCTCCACGACAAGACAAGCTAATTATGATTTTCGTTGCAAGATCCAGATTGCGCATTCCGCGTTTAGGCGCATGAGGGCTTTGCGTCGGGAAGGACCGCATTCATGTCAAAAGAATCAAAGTCCGTTGATCCCAAATGGGGGTCGAAAAACCCACCAAAGAAAGGCGTGCCGTTCGCGCATGCCAAATTCCGAGCAGATGGTCGCCGTCTCAGAAGTAGTTTTCGCATAAGCCGCCACCCGGCCACGTTCCGACTTGGATTCCGTAATCGTCCACAAAGACAAAGCGACAAGCCATCATCTACTTATTCGAACGCCGTATCGATGGACCTTGAGGTTGCCGCACAAAAAGGGGGCCACTCAATTTAAGCCTGGCGGCACACTAATTATGAAGATAGGGACGCCACCGGGTGGCCGGTTGTATACACTGACAACATTCAGAGCCGTTTTGGCCCAGGAATTATTTTCGTGCCCACACTGAGGTCACCGCGTCCTGGCGAGATGATGAAAAAGTCGAATCGTCATGCTGAGCGAAGCGCCTCTGTATTTCTTGGAAAACAAATTCGGGTATCCTTCGATGCGCTCAGGATGACAGTCCTTAAGACCGTTTCTCGGCAACTTGGTAGAGGAGGAATATCATGTCGAATATCAGCCGCCGGAAATTTGAACTGGTCATGATGGCATCTTTGGGAGTGAAACCCGCTCTCTCCTGCGAGATTGTGGCCTTTGACGAACCTAGTGACCAACCCGCGCGCGGTGGCAGCATCACCGACGTCGAGGGAATTCGGGTGGGACATTTTACGGACTCACGCCGCCCGACGGGTTGCACCGCATTACTCTTTGACGGCGAAGTAACGGCGGGCGTCGACTACGATGGCTCCGCACCCGGTTCCTATCTGGGGGTAATGTTGCAGCCGGTGAGTCCCATCGAGACAATCCATGGATTGCTGCTGACCGGCGGCGGCCCCATGGGGCTGGCGGCGGTTCCTGGCGCGGTTCGATATCTCGAGGAACGCAAGATCGGATTTGACTGGGGAATACCCAACATCCGCATTCCCATCGTCGTCGGCGCCGTGATTGATGATCTCGCCCTCGGCGACGGCAGAATCCGGCCCGACGCCGAGTCGGCGTACAAAGCCTGCCAAGCTGCTTCCTCGGCGCCAGTGGAGGAAGGGAACGTGGGAGTGGGGGCCGGCGCGACCATCGGCAAAATGCTGCAAAGCCACGGACTGCGGGGCATGAAATCGGGTTTGGGCACGGCCAGCTTGCGCGTGGATCAGGTCACGATTGGAGCCCTCGTGGTGGTGAATGCGGTCGGTGACATCATTGACTGGCATCGCGGCAAAATTGTGGCCGGGGCGCGACGCGCCGATGGCAAAGGGTTCGCCAACATCATTGAGACTCTCAAGAGTTTGTCGCTGCGGTCTGGATTGCAGGTTCATGACCCGGTGTTGCACAGTACAACCCTGGCGGTGGTTGCGACCAACGCCCAATTCAACAAAACGGCTCTCACCAAAATATCCATGATGGCCTCCACCGGGGCGGCGCGGGTTATAAATCCTTATCACACCAACGGGGATGGCGATTCTACTTTTGCTTTGTCAACCAACCGGGTGAAATCAGATCTCGGAATCTCAGTGGTGGGAGCGCTGGCAGCAGATGTTGTCTCTCAGGCGGTACTTCGCGCGGTCGGAGCCGCTCACTCGATTGAAGGCTGGCCGGCGATGCGCGATCTGCCAGTTGAAACGTAGCGAGCGTTATCCCCTCAAAAATCGCGTATACCCTCGCCCCCTTGGAGGAGAGGGGAAGGGGTGAGGGGGTTCAAAATAATCGTAAATGCGTTTGAATTTACCGCAGATGTTCCCGGCGCCGCCTAAGTGGGGACCACGCCCAGCCCGGGTCCTCGCAGTCCACTGGCGTCCAACATCCCGTCGCGCACCAAGAAGATTCCGGGAAATTTACTCTCCCACGGTTTGTTGGCGGCAGGAACATACTCGCGGGCATTCGCTTCCACGCCTTTCACGCCCGGCACGTGTGCGGCCAGTCCCACCGAATGCACCAGCGACGCGCCCGGACAGGTGAGGTCCTGCACGCATAGAAACATTTTGTACTTCTGCGCCGCGGCCGCCATCAGCATGGCCTGGCTCTGCCCTTTGCACGCCTTCAGCGCCACGCCCGTATAGCCCATCTCCCGCGCGAGCAGCAACATGTCGAGCCCGGTCAGCGATTCGTCGATGATCACCGGTTTCAGTTTCGCCGCCTCGTGCATGGTATTTTCCCGGTACTTCTCGAGGTCCCGCGCGGTGGGTTGTTCGATGTACTGGATCCGCTCAAAGGCAGCGGGATTCTTTTCCTTCAGACGGCGCATAAATTCCAGCAGATATTCGACGTTCGGACACCTCTCGTTGAAGTCGAGGGAATATACCCATTGATTCACCCGGTGTTCTTTTTGTGTTTCAGTCGCCGCGCCGTCAATCCGCGCCATGCGATCGAGGTCCCACACCAAATCGTTGCCGTCCAATTTGATCTTGATGTGCGTCAGCCCATTGTATCGAATCCATTCGGGCAAGGTTTCCGGCAAGCCGTCGTTGATTCTTTTTTTGATGTCCGCGGCCACGATGGGGTCAGAGGCCCCGACGGAATGATAGAGCGCCAGGCGCGGCTCGGGCTCCCTCAACACATATTGGTCCAAATACTCACTGGTGAAATCCTTCCCGAGATAATGCGACAAGTCGTGCGGCAAAAATTCGCGTCCATAAGTGTGATAGGAACTTACGCCATAAACCTTTCCATACGCGTCGTGAATGGCGGCATCAAAGGGGCTGGCAGTGACCAGGGTGCAAAGTTTGGGAATGGGCTCTGTCAATTGCAGCCGCTGCGAGACTTCTTTAGCCGCCTTCAAATATTCAGGCTCCAGCGCGACGTTGATTTCAATAGGGTGGCCGGGCTCCTTATAATTTGCCGTGATGTTTTGAATTTCGCCGGCGAGTGCCTTCATGGCGCCCAGCGTCTGGTCATACGACATTTGTTGGGAGGGAAATGACCAGACATTCCCCATCGTCATTGAGCCAAAACCGTGGGCCGAACGCCCATCGGCTAAATGCACCACGCAGCGGACGTTCAACAAGGTGACGCGATCCACCTCTCGGCCGCCGAATTTGTAGGGAGTGCGATAACGATACTCTTCGTATTCGTGCGTTACGGAATCAATCCGAATGTTGCCGGGTTTAGGCGCGGAAACAATGAGCATGTTCAGACTGCGGAACGCAAGCGGCGCCAGCAGAGGAGACCAAGGCGCAGTTCGCAGAAATATGCGCCGGCTGACCTTGCCGCGTTTCGTCTTATTCCCGTGGACCATCGCGATTATCCCACCTATTCGAGTGCATCACGTTAGGTGCCGTACGTTTCGTTTAATCGAGCCTTCAGGAACTGCAAGTCACGTTTGAGTGCGGCAAGAATATTCTCTTCCCGGGCTGCGGGAGTGTCCCCCGGCACCTCGTACTCGATGTGGAGCGAGATCGGGCCGTGGTATGCGCTCGCGGCCAGCGTTTTCGCAAAGTACTTCCAGTCCACCATGCCTTCGCCCAGCGGACAGTTATTGTCCTTCCAACCCTTTTCTGTTTTCTCCCAGCGAAAGTCCTTGATGGCCACCATCTTCAAGCGCGGCATCACCAGGTTGGTGGCGATCTTCCAGCCACCCACGCCACCCTCGGCGACGGCGTGACGAGGATCGAAATAGTATCCGGCCCACTTCGGGTCAAGTGTCTCGATCACCGAGGCCATATCCCAAACCGGCGCTCCGATGTACGTCTCGTGGTTATGGTACCCCGCCTGGATGCCACACTGCCGGCTTAGCTCGACAAGTCCCCGAAATTTCGCGCCTGCCTCCTCGAGCTCCTTCCGCACATTAACCAATTTATACCGGTAATAACCTGCCTTGAAGAATGGAATGGAAAGTTTGGCGGCAGTGGAGAGAATCGGGCGGGCGGTCGGATCCTCTGCATCGGTGAGTTCGGTGGTGATCATCGGGACTTGCAGCCCTTCTTCGCGAATCATGCCCACCGCCTTGGGAAGATCCTCGGCAGCGCGCTCGGGTAGAACGTGTCCTCCTGTCCGTACAGTGAGATCGATACCGTCGAAGCCGATCCGCTTGGAAGCCTGCGCCAGCGCCCGCCAGTCCATTTCCGGTAGAGGTTTGGAGAAGATACAAAGCGGACCCTTAAACGGGCCCCGCACATCAGGCTCGAAATGGGCCGCCGGCGACGAAGCACCGCAAAGAGCCACAGTCGAGGTGCTTAGAAAGTCGCGCCTTGAAAGTTTTAATGTCATCGCTTTCCCTCTTAAATGATTTATGGAACTTAGCGAATGCCGCGCAGGGCCGTGGTTGAACTTGTAAGTATGTAATCAAAATATTTCGCCGGGCCGGAAGCATGAAGTGACAGGCTAGTGCCCGATGTTATGGCAAAGATCGCAGTTCAAGCGCGCCTTGCCCAGCTTGTGGCAATCGACGCAGGCGGTCATGGAAATATCCTTTTCCTGCCAGAGGGAGTCGCGTTCTTGCACGGGGCCATGGCATACCGCGCATTCCACGCTGGCGCTGATGTGTTTTTGATGGTTGAAGAAAGCCAAGTCCGGAAGCTTGTACACGGCAGTCCAGGAAAGAAGGCTGTTGTTTTTTTGGAACTGAGCCAGTTTCTGGATCGCCGGGCTGTCGGTCTTGATGCTTTGATGGCAGGCCATACATTCCTTGAGCCCGGGGATCGACATCTTGCCGCTTATTACCGCGGTTTGATGGCAGGATTCACATTTCATTCCTGCCTGAACATGCTGCCGATGACTGAATGGGACAGGCTGGGTAACCGCTTTGACGGGAGCGGGGATGTTGTAAGGCTCGCTTCCCGGGCCCGCCGAAATCGTCCTTCGCTGACCCTGGAGATTTATTCTCGGGGGAGCTTTTCCTTCCGGGAACAGGGCATAGGCCGCCAAAACAGTGGGGGCGGTGGTGTCGGGATTGAAATATCCGCCCGGCCCCACTGCAATCACCACAAATTGTTTCTTCGTTTTCTTTCCCAGATAGGTGATGGGCGTGGCGTGAGCGTTGGATTCGAGTTTGTCGACCCAGAGTTCTTTTCCCGTCCGCGCTTCGAAGGCTCGGAAGCGGTGATCCGCCGTGCCGCCGATAAAGACCAGTCCTCCTCCGGTGGCGATTGAACCCCCAAGGCTGTAGATACCGGTCTTGGGAATCCCGCGCGCCTCTAGTTCATCCACCACGCCCAGCGGCACTTTCCAGGCGACCTCCCCGGTCTTCAAATCGATTGCATTCAATTCACCCCAGGGCGGCTGCTGGCAGGGATAATGGTGGTCATCCCAAAAGCGCGCGTAGCCTCCCCACTTGCTGGCGCGAACGTAGGGCTCGGGAGATCCCGCCGGCTGCGGTTGCATGTAGCCTACGGCGCCCACCTCGCTCACATTGACGAAGAGATAATTCAGGGTGGGGTTGAATGAAGTGCCCGACCAATTGCCGCCTCCCAAAGTTCCGGGCATCTCCACGGTCATATTGGCAAGGCCCCAAGGTGTGTAGATCCCCCCAGGCAAGGCGGCGCCGAAGTTTTCGAGGCAGTAACTTCGCGATTCCGGAGTGACGGTCGTGATCTCGTCGCGCGAGACGGACATTTTGGAGAGCGGCGGGGGTTTGATGGGAAAGGGTTGGGTGGGCCACGCTGCTTCCCCCGGAACCTGACTCGGCGCCACGGGACGTTCTTCCACCGGGAAGAGAGGCTTGCCGGTGAGCCGGTCAAGAATAAATACAAACCCCATTTTGGTGACTTGCGCCACCGCCGGGATATCTTTCCCGTCGCGGCGGATGGTAATCAAATTGGGCGGGCCGGAAACATCGTAATCCCAGATATCATGATGCACCATTTGGTAATACCAAATGAGCTTTCCCGTGGCGGCATTGAGCGCCACCAGCGAGTTGCCGAACAGGCCTTGACCCTTGCGGTCGGCGCCGTAGAAATCGTAGGTGGGCGAACCAATGGGAAGGAAAATCATTCCCCGCTCCTGGTCCAAACTCATGATCGACCACACATTGGTTCCCGAACGGTCTTTCCAGGCATCACCTTCCCATGTTTCGTGCCCCGTTTCGCCGGGTCTCGGGACAGTGTGAAACGTCCAGACCAGCTTGCCACTGCGAACATCAAAGGCGCGAACGTCGCCGCTCGGACCTTTCGACGGGAATTCCTGAAGCTCCGATCCGGTGATGACGAGATCTTTGTAAATCGTTGGAGGTGAGCTGGAGTCGTACCTCGCTTTCGGGAATTGGTCCGCGACCCCCTCACGAAGATTTATGCCTCCGCCGTCGCCGAAGCCATTGCAGGGTTTGCCTGTTCGTGGATCCAAAGCGAATAAGTGCGCGTCCAGGGTGATATAAAACAGGCGCTGGTCAAGCTCGGAAACCGCGTCTCCGCACCTTACAGCCGAGTGTCCCTCCCAGTAGGCGGCGCCTCGATTGGGTACGGAGCGGCGCGTGCCAGCCTCGTCTCGAAAGGGATCGAATACCCAAAGCTCTTTGCCTGTTTCCGCATCCACGGCTATGGCGCGGCTCGTCTGGGTGGTGAAGTAAAGCACGCCGTCCACCATCAAAGGTGTGGTCTCAAAAGCATCAATTCCACTGTTGCGAGTTGGCGCCACTTCATAGGTCCAGGCCCTTTGCAGTTGCCGCACATTGGTGGTGTTGATCTGTTTCAGAGGAGAGAAGCGCATCCCTCCCGGATCGTGGCCATAGTTCCGCCACTCATTCTCGGCGGAATGCGAAGTGGTTTGCCCGAAGCAGGGACCACAAGCCAGAAAACAAATTAACCAAATGGAGAAGCGCGGCCGCATGAAGATGTACCTCGGCGAATACCTATTATTTCGATTCTCTCATAGCTCTTTCCCCCGGCAATCCAAAGCAAAGAATGTTCGGGCCGATGGCAATCGCCACGAACTGTTTGCCACCCACCATGTAAGTCATGGGCGAGGTCTTGTTTTCCGCGCCCGCCGAAAAATGCCACAAAGGTTTTCCCGTTCGTTCATCCATGGCCACGAAATCACCGGACGGGTCCCCATAGAATAGCAGTCCCCCGGCCGTCGCCAACATTCCGGCATCCCTCTTACCCTCGGTTGGCCCGGTCTGCTGCATTTCCCAAACGATCTCTCCGCTATCGATGTTAATCGCGCGCAGATACTTCCTGCCGGGCTCGACGCGCGTGGATCTCCTTTTCCAGCTTTCATTGTTTACATTGGCCCTGCACTTCTCAAGGGCAACTACAAAATAAAGGCGGGACTTCGGGCTGAATGCCGTGGCGTTCCAGTTGGCAGCCGTATCCGGACAGGTCTGGTCGCCTTCTTTTTGAAGTTGGGGACGCCCATCCGCGCCGATGCCGCTCGCCCATGTCAGTTTTTTCACAAAGGGTTTGGCCAGCAGAATCTTGCCGTTGATCCGGTCGAGCACGTAGAAGAATCCGTTGCGATTGGCGAAGAGCATCAGCTTGCGGTCCTGCCCTTGAAAACGAGTATCCACCAGAACCGGCGGCTGATTCGCGTCCTGATCTTTAGTATCGTGAGGAGTGAACTGGTAGTACCACTTCATCCTGCCGGTAGAGGGATCGAGCGCCAGGATGGAATCCGTGTAAAGGTTCTCCCCGGGACGGTCGCGGTCGTCGGAATCGGGCCAGGGATTTCCCGTCGGCCAATAGAGCGTGTCGGTTTCGGGATCATAAGAGCCCGTCGACCAGGTGGCGCCGCCTCCCAGGACCGGTCCTTTGGGACCCCAGGTTTCACTTCCTGGCTCCCCCTGCGCAGGGATGGTCCAGGTTCGCCAAACACGTTCACCCGTCGCGGCCTTGAATGCGGCGATGAATCCGCGAATGCCCCAGTCTCCGCCGGAAACACCGGCGACAACCAAATCCTTGACGATTAACGGAGCCACAGTGGAGCCGTAGTGCTGAAGCTCATCCGGCATCACTTGTTCCCAAACCAGTTTTCCCGTGACGCGGTTCAGGGCGATCAGATGAGCGTCGTCGGTCACTCTGAAAATGTTTTCCCCAAGAATCGCCACGCCGCGATTTGTGCCGAGTGATGCGTCGCCCACCAGAGCAGGAGTGCGTGGGCGGGAATAATTCCATATCTCTCGCCCGGTCAGGGCGTCTAGCGCGTAGACCGAATTCGGGCCGGTGATGTACATGATGCCGTCGGCCACCAGGGGCGTTGCCTCCAGGCCGAAGTACTTCATGTTCTCGTTAAAATAGGCGTTGTCGGGGAGCAGGTTCTTCCAGAGAGGTACGGTGAAAATCCACTTCAACTCCAATGCGCGAACATTGGTGGTCGTGATTTCACTCAGCTCGCTATACCGGTTCGCGTTCAGGTTTCCATTGTAAGTAAGCCAGTCTCCGGGATTGGGATGCAGAATGCGTTCGAAATCAATGCCGCCAGTTTTTGAGGCCCGGGGTACGTGCAGGGCGCCCGGCTTCACGCCGGTCAGACGGCTCAAGTAGGCTACAAGGTCTTGCAATTCTTCGGGAGTGGCTTGCACAGGGGGCATGACCGATTGTTTTTCATCCAAGATCGAAACGATTTGCCCTTCCTCGAGCAAATGAAATTTCCCCTCCAGGTCTTGCACAAGAATATCAAAATTGCTCCGGTTCCTGGCGAAGCCGCGGACCGAATTCCCATCGCGGACTTTGACCGTAACCATTTCATAGCCGGGCGTGATATCAGCGCTCGGTTCACGCAATGCTGATTGTATTTCGCCAACGGTCTTCTCATTTCCCAAGTTCGACAGATCAGGGCCGATTGCGCGCCCTTGGCCAAGGACCATATGGCATGAGCCACATTCACCTTTGCCGAAGAAAAATTGCCGGCCCGCCTCGGGACTGCCGGGCACGTTGCTTTCTGCCGCCACCGAATTCAACGAGCGGATGAAGGTGATTAGTGCATCCAAATCCTCTGCCGAGAGATCGAAAGGCGGCATGCCCGAGGTTGGAATTCCATTCTTGATGGTAGTTCCCAAGCGCTGAACGGACATTTTGCGGACCCGGGAATTTGCAGTTAATCCTGGTCCCTGGTCGGTGCCCCGGAAATCCGATCCGTGGCAGCCGGCGCAATTCGATGCGTAAAGTTTCTGGCCGTGCAAGACGTCCGGCGTCGAGTTCGCGGGATTCTGGGTGGCGAGCAAGGCCAAGGCGAAAACCAATTCGGGCATCATGGTTGCCGCGACACCTCCACCATCGGCAGGATTTCCACATAATCGAGCCCGGCGGTTTCACCGCCATCGGGCACGCCCTCGATGCGAATTTCATCGCCGGGCCGCAATGCGATGCCGGAGATGACTCGGGCCGTTGAAGAGGATGAATCAATTTTGTCAGTCGGCAAGTGACCGTCGGCGATCCAATGGTCAATGGTTTGGTTTGCAACCGCGAGCCGAAAATGGGAGGCGCCGTTGTTTTGGTCGAAGTATTCCACGCGAAGCGTATACCACCCGGGCTTTCCCTCGAATTGGAAGCTGGCGGCACAACTCGCGGCAGTGCATGTGACCGCCTTGCCGCCCGAGGCGCCTTCCCACGGTTTTACGTCGATCGCAGAATAACCTTCCAACTTCATTTGTTCGGCTTCGATGCGGCCCGGGTATTGGCCCACGCGGCCCTTTGCGTCCGGGATGCCGGACTCGCGCATAAACCAATTGGAAACGGCATCGCGCCAGACCTGCGCCTGTCCCGCCTGGTATGAAAGTTGGTCGAGCACTTGTTCATAGCGATGGTCGTCCACAAAACTCTTTAGAGACTTCCACTCGAGGACGTAGGTCGCGGCGGCGTCCGCGCCGGCGTAATGCAAATCGTAAATTTCCTGAATAACGGTTTTGCCGGAGTGGAGCACATAAGTGTAAGGCACATGATGCATGAAAAGCAGAAGATCATCCGGACAGGTTTTGAGCGATTCGTAAATCTTCGCGACTTCGGGCCGGTACTGGCCGATATAACCGGTTCCGGATGCGACGGTTCGGTCCATCCCCACGCCATCCTTGTCGGCGCGGTGCCACTGGCCCCAACCGTTGCTCTCCGACGCTGTAACGCTGACGCCGTAATGATTCCCCACAATGTCGGTGAGGGTTTGCAAGCCCAGCGGCCCGGTGTAATTTTCATAAACACGCCACGATTGCAGGAGCATGGCGGTGACCGTCTTCAAGACAATGGGATTGTCGCCCAACGTGAGCCGCGTCCATTCCTCGGCGATTTGTTGCGAGCTCATGTCGGGATTCCACGCCAGGCGCCCGAATCCGTAGAGGTTGGCCTGCGAAAGCTGGTTCCCCATCCAGTCGTCGTCCAGCCCCACGTTGGCGACGCCGACGAACCCCCCGACGGGCCGCTTAAAAACCTTTCCCGCCACCAGCGCTTTGACGAGAGTGCCAGCGCCGCGGGCGTGCATGTCAAAATCGAGCGTCTCTTTCCACATGGGAACCAGAAATACCATGTGCCGCGCCTGGCCGATATACTCCTGGGTGATTTGCAATTCAATCGCCTGGTTTGTTTTTTCGAGGGCGCCAAAAAGCGGAGAGGCCGGCTCGCGCACTTGAAAATCAATGGGCCCGTTCTTGATCTGGATGACGACGTTTGAATCGAACTGGCCGTCGAGAGAGTGAAAATTGTCATAAGCGGCGCGGGCACGGTCGTTCTTCAAATTGCGCCAGTCCATGTGGTGGTCGTAAACAAACCCGCGATAAAAGAGCAGCCCTCCATGGGGCCGGAGGGCGCGCGCGAGCACGTTGGCGGCATCGGCGTGGGTTCGGCCGTAGGCAGAGGGCCCCACGCGCCCTTCAGAATCGGCTTTCAGGACAAAGCCGCCAAGGTCGGGAACTCCCTGATAGAGTTCGTCCACCCGCAATTTCCAAAATGCGATCACGCCGGGGTCGAGGGGATCGAAGGTGTCCAGGCCGCCGACCGTTTTCGGGCTCCCAAGATCGACCGCCAGTACCACTTGCACGCCCCAGGGCCGGAAAGCATCGGCGATGCGGGCAATCTGCGGAATGAATTCTGGCGCGAGAATTCGCGGGTCCGCATTCACATTGTTGATGGCGCAGCCGTTGATGCCCAGTGACGCAAGCAAGCGCCCATAATTACCGACGCGGCTGAGGTCTTCGCGTACACGGCCTTGGTCCCAAAAGATGGAGCGGCCTCCATAACCGCGCTCGACCGAACCATTGAGGTTGTCCCACTGATTGACCCACCGCACCGGCGCATAGGGCGATTGCTTTTCGTCGAGGTCCGTTAACGGTTTGCCCAAAGCGATTTCTCGAAGCAAATTGAAGGCGCCGTAAAGCACGCCGCGATCGTTTTCCGCGCTAATGATCGTGTAAGAAATTCCAGATACTCGAACCGTTTTAAGCGAGTAGCCGTCCGGTGGGAGGGTGGCCGAAAGATGAAACTGCGGCGCCGCGTGCTGGAACTCAGCCAGGGTGCCAATAACGATAGCGCTTTCCGATGGAACCTTGGACCCTTCGCGTAAAGTCCGGCCAAGCATGCTGCGAATTCCCCGAACCAATTCGTCGCGCGCGCTCTTCGATATTTGCGAATCACCAAAGGTTACAACCACGGAGGGCAGGGATTTCTGGTATTGGACGGCGAGAGCCGACCGAAGAGGAGCGTAGCGGAGCCAGGCGTCGGCGCCGGATTCAGCATGCAGGCTGGCGGCCGCCAGCAGTCCGCACAGAAAGCACCCCGTCAACCGCATTGCTCCCCCTCCCGGTAATCATGCAAAGGCATGATAAAACTCAAATCGAAAAAGGACGCGCCTGTTTAGAGTTTGTAGAGGCTCGTGGCATTGTCGTGAAGCAAGGCCCGGGCAAGGTCCGGGACTTGGGACTCGGAGATATAGTGCGAAACCATCAACTCCGCCAAAACGCGCGACAATTCCCGGCGTAGCAGGGCCAGTTTCCCAACGGACCATTCCACATTGTACGCGTCGGAAAAAAAGGCGTGAAGTTTTGCCGCCGGAAGCGCCAGCAGCCGTTCTGTAAGCATGGCGCGGATGTACGGGGGCGAGAATCCGTACCACCAGAAACCCGAGAGGCTGATATTGGGATAGCTCTTCGCTGTGGCGACGGCCTCCTGCGAATGGGCTGCCGCGGCCAGGAACAAATCGAAATTCAAATCCCGAAATTTGTGAAAGAGCAGCGCATAGCGGGTTACCAAGCGGGGACTGATGATCGCAACCGCAGCTTGGGCGGGCAGTGGCCGCTGAACCCCCAATAATAACTGTAGAGGCAGATGCGCATCGCAGGCCAGCCCGGCAAACAACTCCAGCAGATAGGCGTGCAAAGATTCGAGTTCATGATGGGAAAGTGACGCGCCTTTGCGAACCCGCTCGTAAAGCTTGGCAGCCTTGGCGCGCCCGGCGGGAACATAATCCTCGTCCGGTGACAAAGAAAGTGAAAGGGCTTTGCCTCCGACCTTTGCAAACCCGGACACCTGCTCCGCCGCCACGCGCTCGAATGATGCCATGGTCTTGAGCTTTTTCCCAGCCATCACGCCAAATTGGCGCAACGTGCCGGCGGTGACGGTGCTCAACACATCGTCAAGGCGAAGCGTCCCAAAAAACGTTTTGGCATCAAAGTGGGGAATTGTTTCCGTAATATTCAAAGTGAGTGCGGTCTTGCTGACGTGGTTGGTTTCCGCCAGGGTGCGACTCGGCCACGACGGATCGGCATGGGTCGCCTGGACTTTGGCATTCGCATGGAGAAGCGCATCCCGCGTAAGCTCGGCGTCAACCTCCACCCCGTACAACGCCAGCACGCGCCGCAGGCACCAGAAAGTGATGGTATTCGATAGTTGTTTACAATTCTTCAGGAAGAGGTCCAGCTTTTCCTCCACCGACTTCGCCGCTTTCAAAATGGCGGAGCTGAGACCAACAGCTTCGAGTTCACTCACAATATAGTGATAGAAGACGATCTCGGTAATGTCGTGCGCCGAGGGATCTTGGCCGTTGATGTGAGTATGAACATCCACCACGGGCAGGGGTTGAACGACCTGGGCCAGAAGTTCATCCGTCAGTAATTCGACTGACTTATTGGATTCCTTCATCAGATTTCCCTTCCCGGACAGGTCTCGACTTTCCCGCCGCCACTTATTGTGCACGCTCGCGTTTAGAAATTCATAGAGAAAAAGCAACCACTCTAACAGGATGAAAAGAAAAGCCTGTTAACCTGTCATTCTGATCCCGCAGTCGCGAGAGAAAAATCCCAGCATTGAGGCATTAAGCGCTACCAGGATTCTTCGTCGGTCGCCGCGGCGACCTCCTCAGAATGACATTTTTCCTAAGCCTGCTAAGGGACGATACGCTGAATTGACGGTCTAATGGAACAATTAATTGGCATCCGCTATTGCACGATTATCTTTCTGCCACGACGCCCAAACTGCTGACCTTAGGTGTTCGACTGACAAAAAACAGCAGGAGCCTAGCAGGCTTGAAGTTCTGCCAGGCTCCCGGGATGTCACCTGCCTGTGCCCGAAATTATTCTTCAGGCACCAGGGCGAGGTTGCCTCGACATGGGGTTGGTCGGAGGCCGGGAACCGGCCAACGGAAACCATCCGTTGCCGCCCTGGCTAGTCCGAGTCTTCGTCTCGTGATGCGCCCCGACTAATTGGGCAACTTAAAGCTGATATCAATCGATACCAGGGCCGTGTCTTTTCCCGGCTCGTATTCCCATTGTTTGACACAATCGACCGCGGTGGATTTCAGGAGTGGATTGCCGCTGACCACGATGACGTTGTTGACTTTTCCGTCGGCGCCAACGACAGCTTCGACCTTCACCGTGCCTTCCACATGCATCTTGAGCGCAATCTCGGGATACTTGGGCTGCGTCATCTTTTTGGCCTTTCGAGTTTCAGCGCCCTGCAAGGTCGCAACTTGCAGACAAACGCCTGCAACGAGTGCAACCAGAATCAAAGACTTTCGATTTCTCATTACTTAATCTCCTCTTCTAATTTGGTTCAAGGAAGCATTGCAAGCCTCCTCGGGATTTCTTCAACTGTTACTGCTTTCGATCTGGGCTGGCATTCACCCCATTCGAGAGCGTGATCATCCGCTGGGTACATAAGCACCGGAGTTGCCAAAGTAGGGACCGCGCCCGGAAGATCGCCAGGGTATTCAATCGACTGCGCTTGCAAACTGCTGGACCAGCTTGCGCTTCAGGTTTAATTCTCACCGGTAGATGGCTCCCGTCCAGTCTATGGACGATTTGCCCGAAACCGCGCGACAGGCGGCTGCCCACTGCTTTTGCTAAGTGACGCCGTGCGAACGACCTGGAGCCAATTAGCCGTCGCGGCGCAGTCTGGTATGTGGCTTGCTTAACTGGGAAGCGAGGGCAGACATTCCTTCGAGTGCTAAAGGGATGGAGGCCGTTGCCGCGAGGGTTAAGGACAGGGATGAAGTAATTCTAGACCCCGCCAATTGAAGTTTTGGGCCTGAAGAAGTGAGGCGCGCCAGCCGCCGTGAGGAGTAGAAGGATTTGAATGCCGGCGCCCACACGCGGCCCTACGCCAAGGAATTAGTTGGAAACGGTAAGGACCTTTGCCCTGAAGTGGCAATAGGAAAACTGATCTGAGAATAAGGAGTAGATCGATATGAGGAACTTTGGAATCGGAAAGAAAATAGCCTTCGGCTTGAGCTTGGTGGTGGCCTTGATGGTCATCGTAGCCGGATCAGGCTATTGGGGATTGAGTGTCACCAACGGGACCATCAAGAACATTCTGAGCAAAGACTCAAACCTGACTACGAACGCCCTGCTTGCGCGCGTTCGGATTCTTGACCTGCGCCGTTTTGAAAAAGATTACGAGCTGAACATCGGGGACAAGAAGGCGCAAGCGGAATACTTTACCAAGTGGTCCGATTCACTGGATGATCTCCAGAACCGGATCGCAGATCTTGACAAATTTACCAACACGCCGCAGGACAAAGCCGTCATCCAGGAAATGCAGAACGACCTGACCACCTACATCACCGGCTATAAGGAGATGAAGGCGGGCGTTGACTCTGGAAAAATTCGCACGCCCCAGGACGCCAATCACCTCATTTCGAAATACAAAGATGCCGTCCACACGATGGAAGATACCTCTCAGGCATTCGCCATGGACAACATTGATCGGATGAACTCTCAAGGCGCTAACGTTGCCGGAGTGGAACGACGAACGGTTGTATTGCTTGTAGGCTTCCTGGTGACCGCAATTGTTCTGAGCGTCTTCATTACCATTCTGCTCAGGCGGAGCATCGTCAATCCTTTATCGGAAGCCATCGAGGTTGCTGACCGCGTTGCAGCGGGTGACCTGGCCCACGACGTCAAGGTGAACCGCACCGACGAGATCGGCAAATTGCTCAAATCCAACAAGGAAATGGTCAACTCCTTGCGTGGCATGGCGACTTTGGCGGAATCGATTGCCGCCGGCGACTTGTCCACCAATGTAAAACCCCAGTCGGAAAAAGACATTCTCGGTAACGCATTCTTTTCGATGACCTCGAAACTTAAACAGGTCATCGCGGAAGTGCGCGAAGCCGCAAACGTAGTCACAGCCGGGTCGTCGCAAGTCAACGCCTCAGCCCAGCAGCTTTCCAGCGGCACCAGCGAACAGGCTGCGTCGGTGGAAGAGACCACCTCAAGCTTGCAAGAGATGAACGCCTCCATCACTCAGAACGCGGAGAACAGCCGCCAAACCGAGCAAATGGCGCTTAAGGTCATCAAGGATGCCGAAGAGAGCGGTAAAGCGGTGAAAGAAACCGTGGACGCGATGAAAGCCATCGCCGAGAAGATTTCGATCATCGAAGAAATAGCTTACCAGACGAACCTCCTGGCACTGAACGCCGCGATTGAGGCGGCCCGTGCCGGCGAGCACGGCAAAGGTTTTGCCGTGGTCGCAACAGAAGTCCGCAAGCTGGCGGAACGCAGCCAGACGGCAGCTCAGGAAATCAGCGGCTTGGCAGGCTCGAGCGTCAAGATCTCCGAGCGCTCCGGGACTCTGTTGGCGGAACTCGTACCCACCATCAAGAAAACCACCGAGCTGGTGCAGGAAGTCTCAGCCGCTTCGAACGAGCAATCGTCGGGTGTCGGCCAGATCAACCGCGCCATGAGCCAGGTGGATCAAGTGACTCAACAGAACGCGTCGGCAGCGGAAGAACTTGCTTCGACGTCTGAAGAAATGGCCTCGCAGGCTGAATCGTTACAGCAACTGATGGGCTTCTTCCGCTTGGGCGATCACGACCTGACACAACCCAACCGGCAACACGCTGCACCGTCCACACGGACCGTATTTACGCAACCCCGGACAACTGCACCACATGGTTCGGTGCGCACAGCGGCGCCTCGAAACGGAAATCAGACGTATGGCGACACCCCGTCCTCCCCGGAAAATAAATCCGAGGGCGCGGCCTACAAACCCAATGGCTCGGGTAAACCCAAGAGCGACTCTGGCGAACGCGAGTTCGTCCAATTCTAAGGAGGGGGAACCCACATGCCTGGCACAATTGAAACAGCTGAACAATCTCAGTTCCTGACTTTCCTCCTGGCCGATGAATCTTACGCGGTCAGCATTCTCCGGGTGAGGGAGATCATCGAATACGAGACCCTGACCCGGGTACCCAACATGCCCACCAGCATTCGCGGGGTTATTAACCTGCGCGGAGCGGTGGTTCCGGTGGTGGATCTGGGGGTACGTTTTGGTCTTCGCGATAGCCGAATCACCAAACGGACCTGCGTGATCATCGCCGAAGTCGAAGTAGGCGGAGAGCGATTGGTGATGGGGCTGATGGCCGATTCGGTCAGCCAAGTTATCGACCTCCAGCCTTCTGAGATTGAAGCGCCACCCGCCTTTGGGACTCGAGTCCGGGTGGACTTCTTGAAGGGCCTTGGAAAGATCGGGAAGAAATTCGTCCTGATCCTCGATCTGGACCGCGCATTGTCGAACACTGACCTGCTGGATGTAGCTGAAGTCCAAAAGGTTCAACCGGCTGAGGGCGCTGAGCAGACGGCCTGCGCCTCAGTCAACTAGGCTCGTCAAGGTGGAGGTTGATCCGGGCGGAATGCTCGACGAGCGACCCCGGATCAGACGAGCCTTCCAGCTCCGGCTCTGGGTCTGGCTGAGAGGCCACACCCAGGGCGCGGGGCCCACCCTCAACATTAAGAACAAGTCCTGAATGACACAGCGATGGACGGGCGCATGTGGCGCTCGGTTGGAGTTTGAAAATCTTCGGCCCATAGGATTAGGTGAAGCAAGGTGAGCGAAATTTTTTCCGACCTCGATATGCAACAAGCCCGCGCCGATACGTTTGCCTTGGTTTCGCAAACCGTCACCGATGCTGACTTTGAACTATTTCAAAGGCTGATTGAAAAAGAGACCGGCATCTTTCTGGCGCCGGTCAAGAAAACCCTGCTGATTGGGCGGCTTTCCCGCCGTTTGCGCGACCTCGGCCTGCCCACCCTTCGCAAATATTACAAGTTGGTGCAGGCCGACCCGGCTGAACGCACCCACATGGTCGATTGCATTTCCACCAACGAAACCCAGTTTTTCCGCGAGCCCCTCCACTTCGAGTTTATGGAGCGCCAGATATTTCCACGATGGAAGGAACAAGCCGACGCCGGGGAGCGGCTGAGGCGAATCCGGGTGTGGAGCGCCGGCTGCTCGACGGGCGAAGAGCCATATTCGCTCGCCATGACCCTGCTCCATCACTTTCCTACGGCGGCAGGATGGCAGATCGAAATATTGGCCACCGACATATCCACCCGCGTGCTGGCTCGCGCGCGCGCAGGCGTTTGGCCGGTGGAAAAGGCCTCGCATATCCCCACTCACTATTTGAAAGCCTTCATGCTTCGGGGTACGGGTTCGCAGCAGGGCAAGATGAAAGCGGGCCCTGAAATCCGTGAAGCGATCCGCTTTGAGTACCTCAACCTGCTGGAGCAGGCCACCTTGCCGCACCTCGCGCCTTACGACATGGTTTTGTGCCGCAACGTTTTGATTTACTTTCAGCCCGAAAAAAAGCTTCAAGTCGTCCGCGGACTATTGAGCCACCTCAACGCGGACGGATACTTGTTCGTGGGACATTCCGAAAGCTTGAACCACCTGACCGATTGCGTGCGCAGTATCGTGCCCACGGTTTACGTCCAAACCACGGCTTTAAAGGGGAAATAAGTGGCTTCAGAACAGAACCTGAACAGATTGGCGGGTTTCGGCCCGGCTTCCCAACATGAAAATTCTTCCGGCCCATCTTCGCGCCACGAGATCGAAGTGTTGGTGGTGGATGATTCAGCGGTGGTGCGGCAAGTGATGGCCACGGTCCTTGCCCAGGAGCCCGGAATGCGAATCACGGTGGCCGCCGACCCTCTGATCGCCATGGACAAAATGAAGCGGTTGCGGCCCGACGTCATTTTGCTGGATTTGGAAATGCCGCGCATGGATGGGCTCACCTTCCTTCGCAAAATTATGTCGGAGGATCCCATCCCGGTGGTGGTTTGCTCAGCGCTTGCGCCCCCCGGATCGGACGTCGCCCTGAGCGCATTTGACGATGGCGCCATCGATGTGATCACCAAGCCGACAGTCGGCGTTAAGGGATTTCTCTATGAGTCGGCAATTCTGTTGATTGACACGGTGCGCTCCGCTTCCAAGGCTCGCGTTCGCCGCCGCGCCTTTCCTCACCTGCCCATGGTGCCCAAACATTCTGCGGATGCAATCCTCCCCAGCCGCAAGAATCCTGCTCTGCGAGTTACCACGGACAAGGTAGTGGTGGTGGGCGCGTCCACGGGTGGCACGGAAGCCATCCTGGAATTCCTGGCGCCCATGCCTCCGGACTCGCCCGCGATTGTCATCGTGCAGCACATGCCGGAAGTATTCACGGCGGGATTCGCGCGGCGCCTGGATTCGCTGTGCCAAATCGAAGTTAAGGAAGCGGCGAACGGAGACCGCGTCCTGCAAGGCCGCGCACTGATCGCCCCCGGAAACCGTCACACGGTCCTGCGGCGAAGCGGCGGTCACTACGTGGTGGAGGTTACGGACGGTCCGTTGGTGTCCCGCCACCGGCCCAGCGTCGATGTCTTGTTCCGTTCCGCAGCGCAGGCGGCAGGTCCAAACGCCATCGGCGTCATCATGACCGGCATGGGCGATGACGGTGCGTCGGGCTTGTTGGAGATGAAAGAAGCCGGGGCTTGGACCATCGCCCAAGATGAGGCTTCGTGCGTTGTTTTTGGCATGCCCAAGGAGGCCATTGAGCGAGGCGCGGTGCATGAAGTGTGTTCGATTGCGAGTCTGAACCCGAAAATTCTGGAAAGGATTCGCCCGGCGACAGCAAGCGCAAGAAATACTTTGCAGGCTTCGTCGGAATTCGCTCGATCGCAATAACCCAGTCAGGCTGTTCCGCAACACGGAAGGTTAAATTTCGTTGGTGTATAATCACTTAAAACAGGGGTCACGTTCGGAAGTTCCACCTGGGCAGAATGGGCATGCAACCCTGGGATGCAAAGCCGGTGGTGTCAAATTCATCCAACCCCGGCCGATGGGTGACTATCGAGGTCGCCGCGCGCTGGATGAGGGCGGACGAAATTTCCGCGTTTTTAAGATGAACCATCGAAGTTGCCCATTTCGAAGCTTGATTTGGACTCGCCTACTGCCTTTGGAGATTTGAGGATGGAGTCTTCTGAAAACCTCAATCAAATGCCTGTGAATCACGTTGGGAACCAAGAACTCGACCGGACTTTGCTGACTCCGCGCCATAAGACGCCGTGGCTTCTTATTATCTCCTTCGTGTTTCTCGGCGTGACCGTGACGGGCCTCGTTTGGCACGATTTGCGCGTGGCCTATGAGGGCACGATCGCAAAGTGGAACTTGTTGTTGACCGAGTCGGCGAACAATCAGGTGGGCGAGGCCGCCATGTGGCTCAATGAACGGGAAATGAATGCCGAGTTCATTGCTTCAAGTTCTGTGAGGGCCGGTTTGCTGACCGCCAGCACACGCCACCCAATCAACGGGGAAGGGCGACGAAACGTAGAACACGATCTGAATAGAATGGCCTCCGCCAGTGGACTCCTGGCCGGAGTTGTGCTCGATCTTCGATGTCAAGTGGTGGCAAGTGGGAGCGCCGCAGGCGCCGGCGACTTGGATTTTCGGCCGGTCTGCCAAAGAGTATACAGCGATAAGAAGTTCCACGTCATTGCATCCGGTCTTGACACGGGTGATGTCCGCCTCAGCATTGCGGTTCCGGTTTTTACTGAAACGAAGTTGTGGCCCTCCGGACAAAAGATCCACCCCATTGTGGGCATGGTTCTCCTGCTCACAAATCCATGGAAGACTTTGCTTCCCTTTTTCGTACCTGGGGGCGAACCCGCGAAAAGTCTTGAAACTGCTGTGGTATGGTCTCGCGGAAAAGACACTGTTGTTTTCTATCCCGCCCGGGCGGCGCACGGCGAAAAAGCGGTGACCGTCCAGCCGCTGAGCGGCAATACGTTTGAAGCGCGCGCCGCCTCCGGGGGTGAACTGGCTTTTGGCGAGTTCACGGACTACCGCGGCGTAAGGGTATTTGGCGTTGCCAAACAAATCCCACTGGCAGGAGACCATTTGGCCCGGGTGATGGACCGGGGCGAGGCTCTGGCTGAGTTCTACCGCCGGTTTGCCCTGGAGTCGCTCGCCGGGACGCTGGTGATTGTGCTTTTCGGGTTTCTGGCCTTGAGTGTGCACCGGCATACGGCAACGAAGGAACTGATTGAGAAGGTGAAACAACAGGAAGCGCTGCTGGCCCTCAAGAATGATGTTGAGATTTCCGAACAGCGCTACCGGGACATATTTGAAAACGCCAACGACGCCATTCTCACCATGGATCTCGAGAACAAAATCGTTTCGATGAACAAGAGCGCGGAACGAATCAGCGGATTCTCAAGAGACGAAGCTCAAGGCCAAAGTATTTTGCAGATCATCGCTCCGGAGCATCACGAATACATTCGCAAAATCGTCCCATACCTGCTCGAGGGAAAGAAAGTTCCACTACACGAACTCGCGATCGTCTCGAAGGACGGTCAGCGCGTCTTTGTGGAAGTCAACCGGCAGTTGATTTACAAGGAAAGCCAGCCGGTCGGGATCCAGGTCATCGCCCGGGACATTACCGAACGCAAGCGCGCGGAAGAAGAGTTGCAAGCGGAGAAGGCATTCTCGGACGTGGTGATGGAGAGCCTGCCGGGAGCCTTTTATGTCATTAACAGGCAGGGGCGGTTGATCCGGTGGAACAAGGCAGCGGAGAGGTTGGGATACTCCGCCCAGGAACTGACCGCATTGGAACCCGACGCTCTCATTGCCGAAGAGGATCGCCCCTTGATTGCCGCGAAACGGGAACAAGCCTTCATCGAAGGCAATTCCATGGCTGAGGCACGCCTTGTAACCCGGGACGGAAAAAAGATTCCCTACCTGTTTACGGCGGACCGCGCCGTCATAGGCGGGAACGTCTATGTGATCGGCACAGGCATTGACATCACCGAGCGCAAACAAATGGTAGAAGCCCTCCGCCAGAGCGAGGAGCGTTACCGGGAGTTTATTTCGAACACCACGGAAGGTGTTTGGCGGCTCGAATTTGAGCAACCAATCCCCGTGGGCCTCCCTGAAGACGAGGTCTTCAGGCAGATGCGAAAGTTCGGGTACCTGGCGGAATGCAATGACGCTTTGGCGCGCATTCTGGGAATGAATACGGCTGCCGATATTGTGGGCGCGCGTTTTAGTGATCTGATTCCCATCGCGGACGAATTGTGGAATGACCGTGTCCGATCGCTGATCCGATCAGGATTCGAGCAAAGGACCCTGGAGTTTGGTTTCATAGACCGTATGGGCAATTCCAAGGAGGTGCGGAGAACTGAAATTCCCATCGTCGAGAACGGGACCGTGGTGCGAATGTGGGGCATCACTCGCGACATCACTGAGCCCAAGCAAATGAGGGAGGCGCTGCGCGCCAGCGAACAACGGTACCGCGATTTTATTGCCCATAGCCAGGAGGGCTTATGGCGCATTGAATATGAACCGCCCATTCCTGTGGAACTGCCCGAAGATGAAGTGGCCGCCCGTATGTATCAAACGGGATACCTTGCGGAATGCAACGAGGCGCAGGCCCGCCTGGCGGGCTGGAGCAGCGCCGCAGAAAAAATAGGCGCTCCCTTGCGCGAGATTACACCTCCCTCCGATCCGGAAGGGGTTGAACGCGTCCGGTCCATGATTCGCTCCGGATTTAAGTCCCGAGGCATTGAGTTTCACTATATCGACCGGCAGGGAGTTCCCCGAGACGTTCACAGGACTGAGGTCCCACAGATCGAAAATGGAATGCTGGTGCGGACCTGGGGCATCACTCACGATATTACCGAGCGCAAGCGGGCGGAGGAGGCTCAACGGGAAAGCGAAGAGCGATTCCGACGCTTATCCGATGCCTCTTTTGAAGGAATCGTCATCACGGATGAGGGCAAAGTCATCGACGTCAATAGCAAGCTTGCCGAGATGCTGGGATACGATCAGAAAGAGTTGATCGGGATGGAGGTGTCGCGGCTGGTGGCGCCGGAAGTGTTGGCGCAGGTCATGGCGCATATCCGTTCGCAGTCGGAAGTCCCCTACGAGAATTTAATCTTGAGGAAGGACGGCACGATTTTCCCGGTTGAGACGCAGGCGCGCTACCTGCCTTGGAAGGGAAAGCGCGTCCGCGTAACCGCCATTCGGGACATTACGGAGCGCAAGAAAGCCCAAGAGGCGCTTCGTGAGAGCGAAGAGCGATTCCGGCAGATGGCCGTGCATAGTCCCTACGCGTTTATCCTCTGGGACGTGAAAAACCGGCGGCACGCCTACGTTAGTCCCGCCTATGAAACCATTTGGGGACTTGCTCCCGAGAGCTTGTATAAAGACGTTGAAGGCTGGAAAAAGTCCGCGCATCCGGACGACCGGGAGCGAATGGAAAGGCGCGTCCTCGGCGACTTTCAATCGCACCCTGAAAAAGAGGGAATCGAAGATGAATTCCGCATTATTCGCCCCGACGGCTCCGTCCGGTGGGTTCAGATGCACAGGTTTCCTGTCCGCAATGAAGCCGGGGAAGTCTACCGCATCGGTCTGATTGTCCAGGACGTCACCGAGCGCAAGAAAGCGGATCTCGCATTGAAGGCAAGCGAGGCCTCACTTGGTGAAGCTCAGCGAATCGGACAAATGGGGAGCTGGGAATATAATGTCCCCGCCGACAGCGCCATGTGGTCGGATGAACTTTTTCGCCTCTACGGGTTGGCGCCCACAGGGAAGGAAGTGACCAGCGAGGCCTTCCTCAAACTTCTACATCCTGATGACAGGGAAGCATTCATCATTGCGTCGGAAAAAGCGCAGAAGGACCAACCGACGTTCCGGGCCGAGTTCCGAATTGTCCGACCAGACGGCGCGCTGAGATTTTTTCAAGCCAAGGCGGAGGTGGTACGCGATTCTACTGGAAAAACTGTGCGCATGATCGGTACGAATTTGGACGTCACCGAACGCGTCCATGCGCATGAAGCTTTGCTGCAGAGGGAAAAAGAGTTGGAGGAAGCTCAGCGCCTGGCCAAGGTGGGCAGTTGGTCAATAGACCTTCAAACCCGCGCCGCCATCTTGTCCAACGAACTCTACAGCATCCTGAGCCTTGATCGCGATGGCCCCGCGCCCAATATTGAAACCATCGGCCAATGCTTTTCGCCCCAAACCTGGGAGGAAATTCAGGCGGCGGGCAGGAAGACTTCAGAAACTGGGACGCCGTTTGAAGTTGAAGGCGCACTGAACTTGCGTAGCGGAACAAGAAAATGGGTGCTTACTCGCGGCGAAGTCGAGCGCGATGCAAATGGAATTCCGGTGCGGTTTCGCGGCACCACTCAGGACATTACCGAGCGCAAAGAGGCAGAGGTAGCGCTGCGATCGAGCCAGGAGATGTTCTATAAAGCATTCCACTCCAGCCCGGAACCCATCAGTATCATGACGCTGGGCGAAGGGCGCTTCATCGACGTTAATAAGGCTTTCTCCGACCAACTTGGGTACACGCGGGTGGAAGTGATCGGCCACACGGTGGACGATCTGGGACTTGAGCCGCTCGCCGGCCTGACCTCTGAACAATCCCAATTGTGGGAGCAAGGCGCCCTCCGCGATCTGGAATTGGAGCTTTTTACGAAATTCGGAGAAGTCCGCACCATGGTCGTCTCCTTCGAGACCGTGGAGATTGGCGGAGTGTCCTGCATTCTTGCCCAGGGCCGCGATATTACAGAACATCGGCGCGCCGAAAAGGCACTTCGGATCAGCGACCAACGGTACCGTGATTTTATCTCCCACAGTCACGATGGCGTCTGGCGAATTGAATTGGAACCGCCGATTCCTTTAAATCTGCCTGCGGATAAGGCTGCGGAGCGGCTACTCCAATCCGGCGTCTTCGCCGAATGTAACGACGCTATGGCACGCATGAGCGGATATGCCCATGCTCAGGACCTTATCGGGAAACATGTTGGGGATCTTGTTTTCCCGGCAGATTTATCAACTATCGAGTCATTTCAATCCGCCGCCCAAGGAGGATGGAAGAACAGATCAATTGAGATGAAAGGTGTCGTCAGGTCCGGCAGAGCCAAAACGATACTCAGAACCGAAGTGCCGATCATCGAGAACGGAAGAATGGTGAGAATCTGGGGTATTTCGCGCGACGTCACGGAGCTCACCGAAGCTGAAAACGCCCTGCGGAAGAGCGAAGCAAGCCTGGCAGAAGCGCAGCGAATCGCGCGCATGGGAAGCTGGGAGTGGGACATCCTGACCAATCAAGAGAAATGGTCCGATGAGATGTTCCGGCTTCTGAGCATGGAACCAGGTCAGGTGGATCCGAATCTTGAGACGTTCCTGAGTTTTGTCCATCCCGACGACAGGCAAGGTCTTATTCTGGCTGGGGAAAAAGCTCAAAAAGAGCAACACCCGCTTCAAACTGAATACCGCGCCATCCTTCCCGACGGCTCCCTCCGCAATTTTCAGTCGCGCGCGGAGGTCATCCGAGATGCGGACGGAAAACCTTTGAAAATGGTTGGGGCCACTCAGGATGTCACCGAACGCAAGCAGGCGGAGGAGGCATTGCGGGTCTCGGAGGCGAGGTACAAAACTTTGATTGAGGGCGCGCCGGAAGCCATCGTTGTGGCCGATCTGGATACGCAGAAATTCATTGATTTCAATGAGAATGCCATGCACCTGTTCGGGCTAAATAAGGAAGACCTTCTCAATGTAGGCCCGGCGGAAGTGAGCCCTCCTGTCCAGCCCGACGGACAGCCTTCATCCGAAGCGGCTTTGGATTACCTTACGCGAGCGATGGCTGGCGAAAACCCCGTTTTCGAATGGGTCCACAGGAGCGCCTATGGCAACGATATCCCCTGCGAGGTCCGCCTGGTTCGCCTCCCCGCGGCCGGTCGAAACCTGGTGCGGGGAAGCATCACCGACATTACTGAACGCAAGCAGGCGGAGGAAGAGCGGTCACGGCTGGTCTCCATCGTCGAATCCTCGGGTGACGCCATCGTGGGCGCCTCGCCGGAAGGCTTGATCACGGATTGGAACGCCGCCGCGGAGCGCGTTTACGGTTATACCTCAGCGGAGATAAACGGCAAGCCCTTCTCATTCCTGGCGCCTTCCGGGGGGACGAGCGAAATTCCGGTCCTCCTGGAGAGAATTAATCAAGGAGAAAGAATCTCTGATTTTGAAGCTGTCAGCGTCCGTAAAGACGGAACCGAATTCCCTGTCTCCATAACCATGTCGCCCATCAAAGACCGCCAGGGTGGAATTCTTGGGCTTTCGAGCATCGTCCGTGACATCACCTCACGCAAGAGGCTGGAAGAACAGGTGACGTTGTCACAGAAGATGGAGTCAGTGGGCCGCCTTGCGGGCGGAGTGGCGCACGACTTCAACAACATGCTCCAGATCATTCACGGGTACAGTGAATTGGTGCTGGACGAACTTTCGGAAGAGGATTCGTCGCGAGGGCACGTCCAGGAAATCAAGAACGTCGTTGAACGTGCGGCAGGATTGACGCGCCAACTACTGGCCTTCGGCCGCCAACAAGTTTTGTCACCGCAGGTTTTGGACCTGAACGTCGCCATCACTCATCTCAGCAAAATGCTCCGCCGCCTGATCGGCGAAGATATCAACTTGGAAATCCGCGAAGGCCGGGACCTGGGCCGGGTGAGAGCCGACCCCGGACAAATCGACCAGGTGATTATGAATCTGGCCGTGAACGCCCGTGATGCCATGCCTCAAGGAGGCAAACTCATCATCGAATCATCCAACGTCCAGGTGGACAATACATTTGCCCAGGGGCACTTTCCCATGACGCAGGGTGATTACGTGATGATCTCCGTGAGTGACACCGGCGTTGGCATGGATGCCAAAACTCAGGCGCGCATCTTTGAACCTTTCTTTACCACCAAAGAGAAAGGCAAGGGAACCGGCTTGGGCTTGGCCACGGTCTATGGAATCGTTAAGCAGAGCGGTGGATACATCTGGGTGCAAAGTGAAGTGGGCCGCGGGTCAACCTTTAGAGTGTACCTGCCGCCGGTAAAGGAGGCAGCCACCAAGAATGAGGTGAAGGAGGTTCGGTCGCTGAAAGGGGGGACAGAAACCGTGCTGCTGGTTGAGGACGAGGAAAATGTCCGTCTGCTGGTGCGCCGCGCGCTTCAAGCCAAGGGATACACCGTGCTCGAAGCACAGAACGGGAAGGACGCTCTGCGTGTCGCGCGCCAACACCATGGTCCTATCCATTTGCTCATGACCGATGTGGTGATGCCCGGAATGGGCGGGAAAGAGTTGTCGGAGCGGTTGATCCGCCTGCGGGGTGAGTTGAAGACGCTCTTTATGTCGGGCTATGCCGATGACGCCGTCCACCATCATGGCACACTGAACCCGGGCACTGAGCTGTTGCAGAAACCCTTCTCGGCAGATGTATTGGCGAATAAAGTCCGCGAAGTACTCAAGCGAATATGAAGGACTGGGGGAGGGGCGAAATTACACAATTCGATTAAGCCTGCACTAAAAAAACTTGCAGGACGCGTTTTGTCAATAGTCGCATAATTATGGACACGCCAACTCATTCAATTCGGACGGATAAATTCCGGCTTTATTCCCGGATCGTGGCCGCGGGAGTCACATTCATTGGCGGCCTTGTATTTGCCTGCGGGTGGGGCTTGGGAATGGAGTGGTTGAAAACCCTGATGCTCGGCGGCGCCCCGATGAAAGCCAACACTGCCCTCGGTTTGTTGCTGGCGGGCGCCTCGCTCTGGCTGCTCGGTGAGGAATATAACAAACCCTTGCGGAGTCGAGCCGGGCAGCTGCTGGCATTCATCGCCGGCCTGATCGGACTGCTTACCCTTCTTGAATATCTGCTGGGCGTCAACTTGCATCTGGACCAACTTTTCTTTCGCGACGTTTCGCCGTCTGTCTTGATCTCCGCTCCCGGCCGCATGTCGCTCCTGACGGCGGCCGTCTTGTTCTTGTTCGGATGCGCCTTGCTATTTGAACGGACAAAGTCACCGAGATACCTTCGATATTCCCAACTGTTATGCCTGGGCGGAAGTTTTGTTTTGCTCGCGTTCCCGCTCGGCTTTCTGGTGAGCATCTCCTTCTATCCCCATTCGTCAGCCTTCATCGGCATGAACCTTCTCACGCCGTTAATCTGCCTCTTCTTAACCTTTGGCATGCTGGCGTCCAGGCCGGACACGCTTCTGGTGGGCCCCTTATTCCGCGAAGGAATCGGCGCGGTTACCTTGCGAAGGCTTCTTCCGGCCGCCATTATCGTTCCGCTGGTCATGACATGGATCCGGTCTGAAGGCCAGGCAGCGGGCTATTTCCGAGGCGCTTTAGGGGTAGCCATTTTTGTAACCGCGACGTTTGCAGTCTTTTCAGTCCTGCTTTACTTGACTGCGATTTCCCTGGACCGCATTGAGGCCAAGCGGCATTCGGCGGAGGAGGCGTTGCGGGAAAGGGAAAACCTGCTGCGAGCTATTGTTGAAACTGAGCCGGAATGCGTGAAGCTCACCAAGCGCGATGGCGAACTTATTTTGATGAATCCCGCCGGCCTGACGCTGATCGGGGCGCACTCCCTCGACCAGGTGAAGGGGCATTGCGTATTCCCACTGGTGGTTCCGGAGCATCGGGCGGAGTTTCAGAGGCTCACCGAAGAGGTGTTTGAAGGCAAAAGCGGGCGCCTGGATTTTGAAGTGGTTGGGCTGGATGGCAAGCGGCACTGGATGGAGACCAGCGAAGCTCCGCTTTTCGACGAAACGGGTCAAGTGACGGCGGCCTTGGGCATCACGCGCGACATCACGGACCGCAAACGTGCCGAGGAAGCGTTGAGGGAGAGCGAAGAACGTTATCGGGTGGTGGCGGAGACGGCGACCGACGCGATCTTCAGTATCGACGGTGACAGCACAATTCTGTACGCCAATCCAGCCGCCGAAAACATTTTTGGATATTCCGTGGCTGAAATAACAGGTCAGCCGCTCACTCGGCTGATGCCTGAGTATCGGTGCAAGGCTCGGAGCGGCGAAGTTTCCCATGACCCGATAACAGCGCTCGAGCCCGCCAACCGGGGCGGAGTTGAGCTGAAAGGTTTGCATAAGAATGGCATAGGAGTGCCCCTGGAAGTTTCTTTTGGCGAGGTAGTGAAGGACGGAAAACATACCTTTACCTGCATCGTCCGCGACATGACGGAAAGGAAACGGACAGAGTTGGCGCTTACCGAGAGTGAAGCCCGCTTTCGGGCCTTGGTGGAAGGCGGACTGACGCTCATTTGCACCCATGCCATGGATGGGACCCTGCTTTCAGTAAATTCTCCCGCCGCTCTCGCCTGGGGAGGCGCTCCGGACGAGCTGGTGGGAAAAAGAATTCAAGACATGATGGGGCCGTCCAGCAGAGACCACTTTACCGAATACCTGGATCGGATTCGCGCCAAAAACTCTGATAGCGGAGTGATGCAAGTTATCACCAAATCCGGCGAAAAGCGATCCTGGCTCTATAGGAATGTTCTGCGCCGGGAGGAGGGAAAGGATCCAGTTGTTCTCGGATGCAGCCTGGACATCACCGACCTCCAGCGGTCCGAGGGCGAGCGCAAGACCATTTACGAAATCATCGCCGCGGTCAGCACCACTCCCAATTTGCAGGAACTCCTGGCGGCCATCCACCAATCTCTCAGCCGGGTGTTGTACGCGGAGAATTGCTACATCTTCCTATGCAACTCGACCACGAAGGAGTGTGAAATTCCCTTTATTGTGGATCAGTTCGATGCCGTCCCGCCCCCGCCCGAAGCCATGGAACGGACTTGCGCCGCCTACGTGTATCGGACCGGCAAACCCATGCTGATCGGCGAGGAGGAATTTCAAAGTCTGGTGACCCAGGGAGAAGTGGATCTGGTGGGGGCGCCTTCGCCCGCCTGGCTGGGCGTGCCGCTGCATGGGGGAGGGGAAATCCTCGGCGTGCTGGCGGTGCAGCACTACCAGGATCCACGTGCCTATGATCAGCGGGATCTGCAATTCCTGGCCTCAGTGGGTGACCAGATCGGGCTGGCGATTCAAAAGAAATGGGCCGAGGAGGCGAGCAAGAAAGCCGAAGCGAACCTACTGGCCATTTTTCAAAACACGCACTCGGCCGTTTGGTCCCTGGACAGGGACTACCGGCTTCAAGCATTCAACAAGAATTTCAGCGACTCATTGCGGGCCTTGTTCGGGAAAGAGGCTAAAGTGGGGGCTGCCCTCTACGATCTTCTGCCTCCAAGCCAATGGAATGTTTCGAAGAAACTTCACGATCGGGCCTTGGCGGGGGAACAATTCGCTATTGAAGAGCGGTTTGAGGTTGACGGGCGAACGGATGAGGTGGAAACGTCCCTTAACCCCATTCGCGCCGACGGCAGGTAATTGGGGTCAGTATATTCCAGCATAGCATTAAGAAGCGCAAGCAAGCCGAGGCCGCCCTGCGGACGAGTGAGGCGAGCCTGGCCGAGGCCCAACGCATCGCCCTGATGGGGAGCTGGGAGTGGGACCTGGTCACCAACGGAGAGTGGTGGTCCGACGAAATGTTCAGGCTTCTCGGACTGGAGCCGGGAAGCGTGACTCCGACCTTCCAACTCTTCATGGGTGCGGTCCATTCCGATGACAGAGAAAGAGTGATTTTGGCGGCCCAAAAAGGTCGACAGGAGCGAACCTCGGTGAACGTGGAATTCCGGGGAATTCGGCCGGACGGCGTGGTGCGCCATTTCCAATCACGCGCCGAAGTTATGAGTGACGCGGCAGGGAATGCCGTGCGCATGGTGGGAACCACGCAAGACGTCACCGAGCGTAAGCTGGCGGAGGAGTCTCTTCGACAAAGGGAGCGCGACCTTGAAGAGGCTCAACGCCTGGCGAAAGTGGGCAATTGGGCGTTTGAGCTGCAATCAGGACAAGTCACTTTGTCCAAGGAACATTTCCGCATCCTCGGGCTTGACCCTGAAGGGCCGGCGCCAACCCTGGAGGGAATGGGGCGTTGTTATTCGCCTGAGTCATGGGCCCAGTTTCAGGAAGCGGGCCGGAAGTGCTCCGAAACCGGACAACCGTTTGAGCTTGAGGGCGAGCTGAACCTCACCGATGGAACAAAAAGATGGGTGGTTTCTCAAGGTGAAATCGAGCGCGATATCCATGGAAATCCCGTGCGGTTTCGCGGCACCACCCAGGACATCACCATCCGCAAGGAAGTGGAGGAGGAGTTAAGGTCGAGCCGCGAGATGTTCTATAAGGCTTTCCACTCCAGTCCTGAACCCATTTGCATCCTGACTCTGGCGGAGGGACGTTTCATCGATGTCAACAAGGCTTTTACGGACCAGCTCGGGTACGCACACGGGGAAGTGATTGGCCGCACGGCGTACGACCTAAGGCTCGATCCCCTCGCCGGTTTGAATGAAGAGCTGTCTCGTTCGCCGCAGCAGGACGCGTGGCATGACGTGGAGGTGGAACTTTTCACGAAAACAGGGGAAGCACGAAGCGCCCTGATCTCTTTTGAGACGGCGGAGATTGGCGGCGTGCCCTGCATTCTGGCCCAGGGCCGTGATGTAACCGAGCATCGCCGGGCAGAACAGGCCCTCCGCGCCAGCGACGAACGGTATCGGGCATTTATTTCCCAAAGCCACGACGCGGTATGGCGCGTTGAACTGGAGCAACCGATTCCCGTGGACCTGCCGGGTGATGAGGCATTTGAACTGCTGTTTCAATACGGCTACATCGCTGAATGTAACGAGGGATTAGCGCGAATTTCCGGCTTCGCCAGTGCCGAAGATCTGATCGGGAAACGGCTTAAAGACGTGCTTCCCTCTACGGAAACCAAGACGGCTGACTCGTGGCGATATAGCCTCTGGAAAGGATGGCAAACCAGGACGGTCGAGTTGAAGGATGTCATCCGGGGCGGTGTGAATAAAACGCTGCTCAGGACGGAGGTGCCGATTGTCGAGGATGGAAAGGTCAGACGAATCTGGGGAATCACGCGTGACATCACAGAACTCACCCGGGCCGAAGAAGCTTTGCGGAGGAGTGAAGCGAGTTTGGCCGAGGCGCAACGCATTGCGCTGATTGGAAGCTGGGACTGGGACATACTGACTGAGGAAGGGCGATGGTCCGACGAAATGTTTCGCCTGGTGGGCGCGGTGCCGGGAAGCGCGCACCCGACGAAGGATTACTTCCTCAGCTGGGTCCATCCCGACGACATCGAGAGCGTTAACCGGGCAGGAGATGAAGCGCTAAAAGACCAGCAAAACTACCAATATGAATTCCGGGTGATCCGTGCCGACGGCGCCGTACGCATGTTTCAGGCGCGCGCGGAGATCATCCGTGATGCCGCCGGGAATGCCATTCGCCTGGTGGGGGCCTCGCAAGACGTGACCGAGCGCAAGCAGGCGGAGGCGAAACTGCGGGTCTCCGAGGCAAGGTACCGCACCCTGATCGAAAGAGCGCCGGAAGCCATTGTGGTGGTCGATTTGGACACTCTCAAGTTCGTCGATTTCAACGAGAACGCGATGCACTTGTTCGGATTGTCCAGGGAAGAGTTACTCAAGGTGGGACCCGTTGAAGCCAGCCCACCCTTCCAACCCGACGGACGCCCCTCCTCCCAGGCGGCGGCCGATTACCTCAAGCAGGCCATCGCCGGGGAGATTCCGGTTTTCGATTGGGTCCATTGCAGCGCCTACGGCAAGGATATTCCCTGCGAGGTTCGGATGGTGCGCCTTCCCGCCAGTGAGGGCAACCTCGTTCGGGGGAGCATTACCGACATTACGGAACGGAAACGAGTGGAAGAGACTCTCCTCAAATTGAAAAAAGCCGTGGACACCTCGGGTGAAGTGGTTTTTATGACAGACCTGGAGGGCGTCATTACGTCGGTGAATCCCGAATTCACCCGCCTCTATGGCTACACAGCTCAGGAAGTGGTGGGCAAGGCAACACCGCGCATTCTGAAAAGCAGTGGTACCAGCACTGAAGAGCACGCAGAATTGTGGGAGTCGGTTCTGGATAAGCGCCAGTATCAGGGCGAGATCATCAACCGGACCAAGGACGGGCGTCTGGTGAATATTGAAACTTCCGTCAGTCCCATTTTGGGTGATCGCGGTGAGATTTTGGGTTTCCTGGCCATTCAGCGCAACATCTCGGATCGCAAGCGGGCGGAAGATGAGCTGCGCGCTTCGGAAGAACGTTACCGGCTGCTTTTTGAGCGGAGTCTGGCCGGCGTGGTGAGAACCAACCGGGAAGGACGCATTCTCGAATGTAATGAAGCCTTCGCGCGGATTGTGGGCTGCGCTTCCCCGGAGGAAGTCCTTTCATCGAACGCGAAGGATTTCTATTTCGAGGACAAGGAACGGAGAAACCTGTTCGACCAATTGGACCAGCGCGGGAGGGTGGTGGGTGTGGAAATGAAGGCGCGACGTAAGGATGGGACACAAGCCCATGTGCTGATCAGCGCCAGCCTGATCGAGAATGAAAAAGAAGGCCAAACTCTTCTGGCGACCGGATTTGATATCACCCACTGGAAGGAACTGGACGAACAATTGCGCCAGGCTCTGAAAATGGAGGCGGTGGGACGCCTGGCGGGCGGGGTGGCGCACGATTTCAACAACATGCTTCAAATCATCAATGGCTATAGCGAATTGGCGCTTGACGAACTGACTGAGAAAGATCCGTCGCGGGGACATGTCCAGGAAATCAAGAACGTGGTGGAGCGGGCGGCCGGGCTGACCCAACAATTGCTGGCCTTCAGCCGCCAACAGGTTCTGTCGCCGCGAATCCTGGACTTGAATGCTTCCATCACCAACCTCTCCAACATGCTGCGCCGCCTGATCGGCGAGGACATCGAACTGGAAATTCATGCGGCCAGAGACCTCGGTCCTGTAAAAGCCGATCAGGGACAGATCGACCAGGTGCTGTTGAACCTGGTGGTCAACGCTCGGGACGCGATGCCGCGCGGAGGCAAACTCAAGATCGAAACCTCAAACGTGCTGCTGGACAGTTCCTATGCTCGCGGTCACTTCCCGATGACGCCGGGCAATTATGTGCTGATGTCTGTGAGTGACACGGGCAAGGGAATGGACGAACAAACTCAGGCGCGGATCTTCGAGCCTTTCTTCACCACCAAAGAAATAGGCAAAGGTACGGGGCTGGGACTGGCGACGGTCTATGGGATCGTCAAGCAGAGCGGCGGATACATTTGGGCGCAAAGTGAACCGGGAAAGGGGACTACGTTCAATATTTATCTTCCCTTCGCCAAGGAGTCCACGGTTCAGCCGAAAGTGAAAGCGGCATCGGCCATCGACGGCGAAACGGAGACTATCTTGCTGGTGGAAGATGAGGAAAAGGTTCGCGGCCTGGTGCGCCGGGTGCTGCAAGCCCGAGGCTACCATGTTTTGGAAGCCCCGGACGGCCGCGAAGCGCTTCGCGTGGCCGAAGCTTACGACGGGATCATCCACCTTTTGTTGACCGACGTGGTGATGCCCGGAATGAGCGGACGCCAATTGGCGGGCCGATTGGAACACCTGCGGGAAGGAATGAAGACGCTCTTTATGTCCGGTTATACCAACGAAGCCATCATTCACCACGGCCCGTCCGATCCCAAGTCAACCATCCTGCAAAAACCTTTCACCATGGATGTGCTGTCGCGCACCGTGCGCGATGTGCTGAAGAGAAGCTAGGGCTCTTGCTGGCAACTGTAGCCACGGTCAGTGCGCTTCTGACCGTGGGCTTTTCTCGAGGCGGGTGGCGGATGGGCCAGACACCGGCTTGTGATGTCCGCCAATTAGCAAGCAGAGAAGCTGGTGGAGCAGAGCCTGCGGTTTTTCCGAATCTTCGGCTTGCGGTGTTTCCAATAGTAAACAATTCTGTGAAGGGTATTACTATGATTTATGATACCCTGCGTCCGGAAATCGAAATGCCTGATTGGAGGAATTCATTGAAACCTCAAAAACAACTCTTAATAACGGGACTTACCTTGGTGTTAATCATCGTTTTTGCCCGCGCGCTGGCCGCCCAACAAGACGAAACGATTTATGACAAGGATATCAATGTTACCTTCTTTGAGGATATGCGGTACCCGCCCATAGCTCGAGAAGCGAACATACAGGGCATTGTCGTAGTGAGAGTTAAGATCAATGACGCCGGCAAGGTGACGTCGGCGGTCGCGATATCCGGCGCAGAACTTCTGGTACCCGAAGCCCTATCTAATGCCAAAAAGTGGCAGTTCCGTCCAAATCCGAGGAAAGCCGAAGTTATCATCTACGAGTTCCGAATGGCCGATGGCCAGTGCGACTCACAACAGGACCACCTGTCCGTTTTCCGAAATCCAAATGTCGTTTCCGTCATTGGCTGCAGGGAAATGTGGCAGCCCTCCAAGAACTGACCTGAACTTCGATTGACATGTGGGTGGCGCATACGTTCCGCATCATGGAATGTATTCGGCCTTTAATGCCGCTTCATATTACATAATCATACAAACAATATTACCGCTGGAATAGCCGGGTGAACTGCCGCAGACTGCAAAGGCGGCAGTCTGCGCTACCGGAAACGTCTCGCGAATGGTCGAAAAGCCTGCGAACCCGACGGTGCGCACTACAGATTACGAGGAATTTATTGAAGCCCCAAAAATGCGCAGCGGGTAGCGCAGAGTCTGTGGGGTTCAGACTCTGCGGCTTGTGCCGCTGCGCTACATTAAATAATCCTATTATAGGTTATGCGATTAGTTATATTATTCTAGGTCAGGAAATCGAAGGGCCGCAGAGTTTCAAAAACAGAAACAGTGCGCTACCAACTGCTTCCAAGCCCTCTACTTCAAGAAATTGCAACCACGGAATGCAGGGGACGGCAAGCCGTCCCCTACGTTGCAACCACGGAGTGTAGGGGGACGGCTTGCCGTCCCCTTTTTGTGCCAGATCGGGCTGAGAGAATTTATTGCAGCCCCAAAATGCGCAGCAGGAACGGGCCCCTCTGGCAAATGAAAACGGTGCACAAGATCTGAAAGGACTCGAGCCATTCCGCAAGTTTGGCCCACGATTTCCTGATCCAGCCTTGCCTTTGCACGGGTGGGAGCCCAGGTTCGCAAGCGGGAACCAGCGCGCCCAGTGTCCGCGAAATGGCCAGAGGCTCCCGGGGCTGAACCGGGGCGCCTTTGAAATGTTGGGCAGGGAGCGGCGTCGAACTATTTTCCACTGGAAACTCCTGACGGGCTGGGCACCAGGTACTTCAGCAGCTCGGGATTGGAAATTACAATCGTGGCGTTTTCCACCTGGATGGGATCGCGCGGCATTCGAACCCTACCTCGCGGCGCAGCCAGGCCGGGTGGAAGGGGCGAGCTGGGAATGATGGTCCACATCAAGTCGCCCGCGGGCAGATTCCTGAGAACGAAACCGCCCTGTGAGTCGGTGGTGGTGCGGGCGTCTCCGATGGAAATCTGCACTCCGGGTAGAGGCTGGAGGATGGGGTTGCCATTGGAATCATCGGCGCCCGGTGCGGACTTCGAACCGCCGGTTCCAGCAGAATTATTGCCGTGCGCGCTGGTCTTGAGAATGCTGCCACCGACGAGTTTGAAATAGACATGGCCGGAGATCGAGCGCAGGGCCTCGACCGGAACATCCTGCACTACAGTGGCTGTCGGCTCGACGTGGATATCCACCGGTTCGGCGGAGGCAATGTAATTGGGGGGAAGGGTGGAGCGATCGAGGCTTAACCGGTAGTCGCCCGGAGGAACCTCATAGAGTTCGTAGTCTCCCGATCCATCGCTGACAATTTTGCGGTTCACGCCGCCGCCGCTCAGGATCAGCTCGATGCCCCGGATTCCATTGGCATCGGGTTGCATCCTTCCATCCAGCCGGTAGTCGTTAAACACGTTTCCAATTAAGCGCGCAAAATTGACGACTCCGAAGTCCACTTCCGCCTCTTTTTGTTCGATCAAGTCAACGCGGACGTCCGTCGGTGTGGTGACGCGCACGGCCTGGGTAAATTGATTCATCGGCACGCTCACTCGATAGGCCGCCGGAGCCAGCCCGGTGAATTCAAAATCGCCATGAGTGTCGGTACGTACGGACTCGCCGGTATTCAAGTCCACGCGAATGCCCGCGAGGCCCGGCTCACCGTCGTTATAGACTCCATTCACGTTGAGGTCGCGAAACACGCGGCCACTTAAGTTTCGCTTCTGGGGGCGAAAGGGAGCCATCCACCGCGGAGTTCCGCGCAGTGTTTTGTTGAAACCTATGGTGAAAACGGTGGTGCGCTGCTCCCGCAACTGCTGCGAGTTGAGAAGGTAGACGCTCGAAAGCGACGAGATCATTTGCAAACTGGGAGTGACCTGGTAGTTCAAGGAATAGCCGAGGAGTTTTGAGCTGTTACTGTTGCCCAGTCCCGCAACATTGTGAATGTAACTCAAGTTAGGGCTGAGACTCAGACGCTTTTTGATGCGGAACTGTCCGCTGAGATAAATTTCCGTATCCGCGGGCCGCAGGTTCTCGAGCAAGGTTCGAAGCTGGGGATCCAATTGCGTCGAATCCGTAAAGGCCAGCGGGTTCACCAGGAAAAGTTGCTGGAGGTTGGACGGCAAAAGCCCGATTTCCTGCTTGAGGTTGTTAACCAGCGAAGGACTGTTGCGGTTGTGTTGGACGCCTACGCTGAGGTAACCCCCGCGCACTCGGAAGCTCAAATCGTCACGCACTTCGAACTTGCCTGCGGCATTAAGCTGCAATGGATCGCTGAGGGCCCCAAACGTCACTTCGGCGGTGTTCGAGATTCCCCGGGACATGCGGGAATTGAGAGCGACATCAAACCGGTTGCCCTGGCTCTGGCCCACTAATGCTTGTCCGGCGCTATTGCGCGTGTATGTGTAGTTCAAGACAACGGATTCATGAGGCGTAATCGTGAAGCTCAGGTTGGGATTGGCGAAGTCGGATTTGCCTGCGAAAGGGGAAAAAGCTGTTGACTCGGTGCTGCTGTGCTGGAGAAAGAGCGAACTCGCAATCCGGCTGCTCACCTTTAGGGTTGTGCCGCCGGATAAGGATGAGCCCCCGCCCGAAAAAAGTTGAAGCTGGTTGAGAGGAAAATTGGCGGCAGAGCTGTTTCCCGCCACAAACGCGGTCAGCTTCTCTCCTGAATACGAGAGAGCCCCCTGCGCCATTTCCCCGCGCGTGCTGCCACCCAGGGATCCCTGAAATGCCCATTCAGAATCCGGGCGGTACACCCATCCCGCGGTTTGATAAAAGCTGTTTTCCCTAATCGATTGAAGATTGGGCCGCTGAAAAGGAGAATTTACCCAGCCCGTAGTGGTGTAAAGATAGAGCTTCTCGCTCTGCTTCCGATGGAAATTGAATCCAGCCACATCGCGGGTGCCGGTCAGCGTCAAGTAATAGGAGGGAATGGTCGCTCCGGCAAAGAACTCATATTGGTTGTCACCGCGCTTCAGTGTTTCATCGGCGCCCCGAACTTCATAGACATTGAAGCCGGAATAAGTCGAGATCTTGGTTTCCGGGCCTCCATTAAGCCAAAGAGGAAAGTCCATCAGCTTCAAGTCGCTCATAGGAGTTGAATACCGGATGGAAAGTGTGTTGGCGTTAAAAAGAGGCATGCCGGGAGAGGTACTATCCTGCGCTTGACCGTGGATGCTCAACCGGCCGTCGTCTATTTTCTGCTGCCAGTCAAATTGATGCGTGAAGAAGAAGTCCGCCTTCCCCTGCGGGTCGATGAAAGTCTGCATGGACGACCCAACCATGCCCGTCCCCAGGGCGTCCAGGGCGCTTTGTGAAAGCCTGGGCGGCGGAAGCTCTTCGGGAGGAGCGACCACGCGGATCCGAATTGTGGTTCGTTGATCGTTGGTCCAGATAAAGGCGACTGTCTCGCCTCTAGCCAAGCCCACCAATTCAATTTTGTCCGTTGACACATGGGCCTGGCAGATCGAGTCGTCAACAATGGTCACTCCCGTGACACCGGCGACGGGAAACGTTCTCGATCTCTGCCAGTAAACCTCCACCAATTGCGAGGAAGAATCCTGCGCCTTCGCCGCCGTCCCGGTAATCGCGAGAAGGATGACGAAAAGGATCGCCAGACCGGAGGGCCAGGCGATGGTTTTAGTTCGGAATGTTTGTGCAAGTCCTCGCATCATTGCTACTCAGTCCCACCGGTTATCGGATTTCCGTCTTTATTGGCCGCCGGCAATCGTGAATGGAAACTCCTGGGTATAGTTCTTATCCTCACCGTACATGACGGTGAGAATAGCCGAGTAATTGCCGGGTGGAAGCGTTCCGGTCCAGGAAACGGGAACGCGGTCCTTCTGACCGGGGAGAAATCGCTTCTTGTCGCCCTCCGCCTTGGCAATCAACTCATGGCGCGAGTTCACGATCGCCGCCGTCGCCAGGGGGAAGATATGCGTGTTGCTTTCATTGGCGAGAAGAAAATCGAGCTTCATCGTTTGGCTCGCCAGCGGGGGCGCGAATTGGGCATCGGAAACGCCAACCTGGTACTTTTCCGTATTGGCCGCGCTCAGCAAAATAAGTGAGCCCAGGCGCATGTTGGTATAGACGGCTCTCTTTTCTGCTGTCGCCGCCTCGGTCAACTCCGGCTTGGACTCGACGAAGATAACCGCGTAGTACCCTCCCGAGACTTGACGCGGGGGAGTGACGATCACCTGAACCTTCGCAGTGCCTTCGGCCGGGACGGCCACATGGCGCGGAACGACCTCGATCCAGTTGGCGGCGGAGCGCGGTGATGAGCCCGGCGCGCCAAACACTTTCTCGTTCTTTTCGTTGTACCAGAAGTCGGTGACGGAAACGCTCAAGCTCGCCGGGGTTTTCGAGTTGTTTGAAACCGACAGGTCAAATTGAAAGGGTTGGCCGGGTTCGAACCTATACTGCACTTGCGCGGGAGCCAGCCCGAGCGTCTGCGCTCCGGCGGGCAGTGCGGCAAGCGCACCCAACATCGCAGAGGCTGCCAGCGTGGAAGCAACTCGCGGGAATACGGACCACTTTGTCTTTGCAAGTCTCATGTTTTTCATTAGGGCACCGTTAGTGTGTAAGTTAGGGTCGCGCTATCCGACCCTGTGAAGGCCGAGGGGCCGTTCACGCCGGAAACAAAAAGTCCCAGGTATCGCGTCAAAATGGTGTTCGTTACCACCGTGCTCGTGATCGAGGTCTGAGCGCCGCTCAATTTCGAAATGGCGGTGTAAGGGCCACCAGCAGCTGCCGAATCGTCCAGTTGGAGTATGGCCGGGTGAACAAAGTCCATGCTCACGTAGACCGTCAAGGTGGCCGTGGTGGAAGCGAAACCGGAGAAAACCGGTTGTAACAAGTAAGGTGTGCTATAGATCACGCCCCCGCCCGCAGGGACGATGGTCAGACCCGCAGCGGGGGACGCTCCAATTCCATTCACGCTTCCGAAATCCATGGAATAGTCGGCGCCTGGCGCCACGGAAAGTCCGCCTGCCGCCGAAGCTAGGGTAAGGCCGACTGCGGTTTGCAGGTTCTCAGAGGGGTTATTCAAATTGAGCGTGACCGAACTCGTCTTTCCGTTGCTGGTGTCCGTGGCCACGAATGTCACGGTGGCAGAGTCCGTGCCGGTTGTCGCTCCCGCTCCATTGGCGTCGGCAACCAGCAATCCAAGGCTGATGGTGTAGGTGCCATCGCTCACTCCGGGCAACGGGACGATGGGAGTGGGCGCTCCGGAATTGAGGGATATGGTTGAATAGCTGGTGCCGGTACCACAACCGGTATAGCAACTTTGCGCGATGAGTGCGGCGGACTTGCTGAAATTAGAGCTCATATAAACAGAAAATGTTGCTGCATGCGGAGTAGGCTCGCCCGATAGGGTGAGATTCAAATTGGTCGAATAAATGACTCCACCTGCAACCCCCGTGGTGATAATGGTGACGCCCGCCGCGGGTGATCCGATTCCCAGACTATTCACGTTGCCAAACCCCGCTGAATAAGTTGGTTGCGCACCGCTCACGGTCACGCCTCCTGGCGCCGTACTCAGGGCTATCGTAATAACGCCGGCTTTCGCGTTCGATGAAATGATGGCCGCAATCAGTAATGCGAGAACCGCAGGCAAAAACCGGAATGGAAATAGCCCCGCCTTCCGGGGCCGGGAGTTTGTCCCGACTTGCGGAAGGCGTGGGTGTCCATTAGTTTGTTGCCTTACGATCTTCATGTTCGATCTTCCTGCTCTTTCCGTGGGGTTCCGCTACCGGTCACCCGCACAGAATGGACAACTAGATGACAGTCAAAGTGTAGGTAACGATCGCCGAGTCCGCACCCGTGTAGGTTGCTGAACCGTTGGTTGGAGCGACTTCCACACCGACGTACTGTGTCTGTGCAGTGCCGCTGACCGCGTTGGTCAACAGAGTGTTTGCCGTCGCTGGCGTGGTGCCCATTGCGCTCAAGCTTCCAATTCCAGCAGGCGCCGCCGTGGAGTACACGACAGACAAATTAGCCTTGGCGAAGTTGGTGGATACGTAAGCCTTCACAGTGTTGGTCGCCACTGCCTGGCTGGTGTAGACGGGTGTCAATACGTAGGCGGAATAGTAGGCGGAGTTGGTTACGCCCGGAGTAGTCGGTGCATACAAACTGCCGCAGGTTGCGGGGTTGATGCCCAGAGCGTCAACGGTCCCGAAACTCACGTTATAGTCAGCGCCGCCGCCTGCGTTGACGGTGCAGCTTCCGGCGATAGCAGACGTAGAGAGCGTCAGTTGGATGGCGTCCTGCACGGTCACGTTAATTTTCAATGTGGGCGAAATCGTGTTGGTGTTTGTTGCTTGGGTTGCGGCTGAAGCGTTGACCGCGCCAAAAACCAGGGCCACCGCTGCCAGAATCATTAATTGCTTTCTCATTCTCGAATTCTCCTTTTTAATGGGGGGTCACCCCAATTCTTTCCGAAATTCTTCTCCGGCCTTTAGTCCTCATTGCAAGCGTTCAGCAGAGTGACTGGCCGGGACGAATATGGCACGCTGGTTGCCAAATGACCTAAAACGCGGATGGACCGTAACCCATGTAGAATCTGTCGGTTGAGGCAGGCTTATATTCTTGGGTTAATAATTTTGCTTAATTGCGGAAGTCTCTGCTGCGAGACGAGTTCCTCTATTAGAGACGGAGCGGCGTGACCAGCTAAGGAGAGATCATTCACCACAGAGACACAGAGACACGGAGAATGACCAGTTTAAGGAAAGATAGTCTCTGCGTCTCTGTGCCTCTGTGGTTCAAAGCACCATCCGTTTTATCCCATCGCGCAGAACAGGGACGTTGAAGTTGAGGAGCAGTCCGGTTTTGATCTGGGCCAGCCGCAGGTATGTGAGCAATTGCGCTTCATGAATCGGCAGCAGGCGGTCCACTGTTTTCAGTTCCAAAAGAACCTTGCCTTCCACCACCACGTCCAGACTGTAGCCGCAATCGAGCCGCACTCCTTTATAGACCACAGGCAAAGAGACTTGGCGTTTGAAGGTCATTCCGGCCAAATTCAATTCATGGCAGAGGCACTCTTCATATGCGGATTCGAGCAGACCGGGGCCTAATCCGCGGTGTACCTCAATCGCCGCGCCAATCACTTTTGCCGTTAGAGGATCTTGTTCAGTCATGAAAGACTCCTTGAAACCACAGAGACACAGAGAGATTGAGTGGTTTAAGGAAAGATAGTCTCTGTGTCTCTGTGCCTCTGTGGTGAAATCGTTCGGGTGGGATCGACAGTGAGCCACGCCACAGCGCCCGCGGCGCAGAGCGCGGCGGCGACCAGAAACGAGGCGGTCCAGCCATAGCGCCCGGCGATGGCGGGAGTAAGCGAAGCGGTGACAGCGCCGCCCAATTGCGCGCCCATGTTCATCAAACCGGAGACGGCCCCGCTCGAAGGCCCGGCAATATCGGCGGTGACGGACCAATAACAACTTTGGGACATATAGAGCGCTCCCGCCCCCGCAGCCAGCGCCACGCTGGCCCAGCGCGCGCCGGGCAAGTATGCGCCCAGGATGAGAAAGGCGGCGGCGAGCGCCATCACCACGCAGGAAAAAACGCACCGGCCGCGCCACTTGTCAAAGTGGCGGGTAAGCGCGTCGCTGATCAGCCCTCCCAGCGGCGAGCCGATGGCCATGGCGAGAAAAGGCAGCATGGTGAAGCCCGCGCTGTCTTTCAAACTCATGCCTCGAACTGTTGAGAGATAAATGAAGAACCAACTGAAGAAAATCCAGGACATGTAGCCGTAACTGAAATAGCTGAGCGTAACGGCGCGCACGTCCTTGCTTCGCAGGATGGCGGGCCAGGGGACGACGGGCGCGGCGCCGGCGGTGAGCAACGCAGGATCGACCGTCAGGCCGGATTGGATGTGGGTGAGCTCGGATGCGGACACCCAGGGATGTTGGCGCGGGGCGTCACGCGCAATGAGGAACCACACCGCTCCCGCGACAATCCCTAGGGCAGCGCTGATCCAGAAAGAAGTCCGCCACCCGTAGTGAACCATGATGTAAGTGATCAGGGGCGGGGCAATGGCGGAGCCGGTACCCACTCCGGCGAAGATCAAGCCGTTGGCAATGCCGCGCTCCTGGGTGGGAATCCATTTGGCGACGAATTGGTTGGAGGCGGGATACATTACAGCTTCGCCCGCCCCGAGCGAGAAACGGACGGCGATCAGAAGCCATAGCGCCACTCTCACTCGCGTGGGGAGGCTCGCCGTGAGCACCGTGAAAACGCCCCACCAGATCACGGCCACCGCCATGACTCTCCGCGGGCCTACGCGGTCCGCCAGGCGTCCGCCGGGAGTCTGGAACAGCGCGTAGCCAACAAGAAAGGCGCTGAATACATAGCCCAGTTGCACGTTGCTGAGGTGATATTCGGCGGCGATGGAGGCGCCGGCAATTGAGATGTTGACGCGATCGAGAAAAGCGATGGCGCCTAGAATGAAGATCCAAAAAATAAGAAGCCAGCGTGTTCGACTTTGCCGTAATGGGGTCATGGGTGCGCGCGCGGGACGGGAGCTTTATCAATGCCTGCCATTTCCTCTAAGCACCTACTAGCGTCAAGGCAGCGGATTGGTGAAGATCGCCGGTGGAGTCAAGGAAGCGCCCGGAATGATGACCGGAATTACGCCCGTATCCTTGCAGGTCATGGCTGCCGGAAAATGATTTATAACATCGTCAGGTATTTCCGCCTCCGAGGGTGGAATGGGGGGCTTCGAACCTGCCAGGCGCGCCGGATCGAACCCGCCCAGCAAATCTGTCAGTCTCGAGTTGGTATCGCGCGGGCCCTGGGGCAGATAGGGTTTCTCGTCGGGCAAGGCGCCGAGGGCGGGAAGGTCATAAAGGACATCCACGAATTTTGCGAACGAGGCATGGTCTCCCGGGTCGGCGACAATGCCGCCCGATCGTGCATAGGGAGAAATGAGAATCAGAGGAACCCGGGGGCCGTCGCCGCAGGGATGGCCGTCAGGGCAACGCTCGAATCGGGGCGGCGGAACGTGGTCATAGAACCCGCCTTCGTCGTCCCAAATAATAACGATGGCCGAATCCCGCCAGTAAGGGCCGCGTGCTACTTCGTTCACGACTTTAGCCACCAGCGACTCCGACAGTTGCGAATCGGAATAAGCGGGATGGTCGTCGTCACCCAGGAATTTGGGCGCCTTAGGCTCCGCCGGTTTCCACCCAAAAGGGTTCATCCGTCCACCTTTAATAAAGACGACGCTTTGCGCCGGCAACTTCTGTTTCTCCATCGCGCCGAAAAAATCCATCAGATCGTGTACACCACTCCACATCGGGGTATTCTTGCGAATGTATCCAAAATATTGCGGCGCGTTGTGGTGAGGGATGTAGGCCGGATGGTTATCGCCCTCGCCGTTGCCAAAACCCTCCTGGTACCAGGCCCAGGGCACAGCCTGATGGTTGAGCTTTACCAAAGCTCCGATGTCCTGCTTGACGTCTTCGTTGTCCTCCTTGGCATCTTCCGCGTCGCGCCCGAGAAGCGTCAGCATCAGCGTGGCGTAAGTTTGGTCGAATTGAAGGGTTCGGCCAGGGAGATTGTTAGCGTAGGGCCCAAAGGCGGGAGCAGCGTCATTGACCACCGGTTCGCCCTTCCCAACCTTTGCGTAAGGAGCTTTTTTCGGATGGCGCGCCGCTTGGGTTTGTCCGGTTTGCGCAGCAATCAAATCAATATTCCCCGGCGTCGAGGGCCCATAAATCCCCTGGAAGATATGGTCGTAGAGGGCGAAACGGTGGGCATACATCCAGAGGAAAGGAATCGTTTGGCAATCTTCGAACGCCATGGTCAGCAGGCCAAGCTGGTGCGCCATGGACGGGGATGCTCCCGTGCCCTTCACCTCGTCTTCCTCATAAGAGACGAAATGGTCCATGCGGCCGTTGTTGGATTTGGCGATCAAATCTTCACGCGAGTGGACAACGTCGGAGGTGTCCGATGCCCTCAGCAGGAATGGCGTCACCCAGGTTTTCCCCATCGGATCGTATTGGCGAAATCCATGCTGCTTCGCTTCGGGAGTGGCCAGGTTGTCCGCTCCCGGAAACGACCCGAAGTAGGAATCGAACGAGCGATTCTCCTGGTAGATTACAAAAACGTGTTTGACGTGGGCGCGAAGATCGGTGATGAGTTTTTGGTTGGGGTCAGGAGGCGCGGACTGTCCTGTTTGGGCTCCCGCTTTTATCGAGATGGCGATGGAGCTTAAGAAGAAGATTGCCCAGCGCGCCCACCCAGACCTCGACTCCACTCGAAGGTTGAAGAGCTTCAATTGGGCCTCTCCCGTTACGTAATTATTCAATTCCCACTCTTGGGGCCTCTCTCGCCAGCGGGCTGTAGCGAAGTAATTACCGCCAGGACAATCAGCGCCGCCAGGCCCAGGAGCGCATACCAGAAATAGGGCACGAAAGGGTTGCCGGCCTGCAACGCCTTTTCGCCAGCCTCAAGTCCGAGCAGCGGAATAATATTTGAAAAGATCGGCTCCAGATCGTGAATAGGGGCGGTGGCAGTCATGTAATGATGAAAATTTATAGCGTAGGGGTAATAGCTGAGGTAAAGGCCCAGGCAAGCGAGAAAAAGAACGATGGGCAGGTAATTCTCAGCCACAGTCACGAAGCGGAAAATGCGCCCCTTCTTCTCGACACGCACCCAGCGCTTGGCGTTAACGTAGATCACGGAGAGACCGGTGAGCAAGCCAAACGCCATGACGAACATGGCAAACATTGCGACCGTCACTGACGCCCAATATGCGTTTGCACTTTGGGCCATCGGGTCTCTGCCGACTTCTTCCTCAATAGAAAGGTGGGTTTGATTGAGTGTGGCCTCGATGGTCGCGGCCTGGTCCGTTTGTCCGTTTCGACGCAAAATGGGGATCAATTTTTCGTAAGCATCCTTTTCGAGGGCGACACCAATCAGGCGGCAAATCAACGAGGGGTCGTTCAGGCGCATTCTTTCACCCATATGAGCGACCTTCCAATAGTAGCCCAGGGCTTCGGATTCGTGGCCGGCCGCCTCGGCTTCCTTGCCCAGTTTCTTAATCAGAAGAAGCGAATACCTTCGAATATTCAACAGATTTGGTAGCGGGTATGAAGCTACCATGAGGAGGACAATTTGGGGTTTTGCAAGGTCGTGACTGGTCAGCCAGGTGCGGTCGAGGTCAAACTCGCGCAGGGCGTAGGAATCGTAGTGAGGCGCCGTGAACGCCTTATCCATCACGCGTCGCCATTCCGTCTGCTGAGCCAGGGCATCCAGGTTAGTCGAATAGCGAATTTCCGGGCCTAACTGCTCGATGATCTCCTCCCCTTCAATGAGATAGGGATATGCGTTGTCCGGGTCCCAGCCCTCCAGACGCGACAGCAAGGGTTTTATGTCCGAATTCGTGCCGCCCTGGTATTTCCAACGGTTAAAGACCCTTAGGTAGATCCAGGTCAAGTCGGGATCGATGGTCACGGCCTGGGCGGCGAGATCCGCCTGCTCGCGTCCAACTTGTGACGAGTGCATGGCCGCGAATGCCAGGGTTCGAGCGGCACGCTGCGGGCGCGCCGATTTAACCGCCTCATCCAGCGATCGCTGAGGAACCGTCCCCACGCGCCAAAACCAAGATGCAGACGATGCATATCCAAATGCCAAGACGGGAGCTTCCAAGGCCTGACGAAAATCCGCGACAAAGAAAAAGGCAATGGACCAGACCAGGAACAGCAGGCTCATGAACCGTGTCCTACGCATGGTTCCCTCCTTCCCGATATACCACTGGGAGTGTCGGGCGCATTCTATGGGTGCCTGTCGAGAAAATCAACAATGACCTGGGCAGTGGCGTCATTTGCCAGACGCAGGCGCTCCAGTGCGCCGTCATTCCCGCGAAGGCGAGTCCAGTTTTTCGTCCGCGAATTTCCAATGATTTAGGGGATTGGATTCCCGCCTTGGCGGGAATGACCCGCCGCGGCGGGCTTCGATATGAATCCAATTTCAAATGACACCATGATCAAGGCTTCATTTGTCTGGATAGAACGGAAAAGGCCGAGGGGCGTCCAGCGCCAACTCGGCCTCGAGGACAAATATTCAGCGGGATTGATCAGTCGTTTTCTTGCAGGGTTTTCACGTGCGCTTCCAGGGCGCGTGAATACTCGCGCTCGGCCAGTAATTCCGACTGCAACTTCTTCACCAGGTTTTCAAGTCGCCCGACTTCCAGGCGTAACTTGGCCATGTCAACCGAAAGGTTGCGGCCCTGGGGCGCGGCAGGCGCCGCCGCCGGAGCATTTCGCGGCGCGGATGGAACTACTGTGGGCGGCAAGGCCGCGGGTGGCGCCGCCACACGAGCCGCGGGGGTGCGCGCCGGCAAAGGAGCGGTGCCAAAAATCCCACTCAATCCGGCCCCGCGTGGGGCGCCGCCGTTCGAAGGTGGTGGTGCCACGGGCGCACCCAGGGCGGGCGCGGGGGCGACGGGTGCGGGGTTTTTCGGCGCCAGCAATTGCTTGACGCGCGCGATCAGGTCCTGAGGCTGAAATGGTTTGCGAATCAGCTCGTCGGCTTTAACGCGGAACGCCTTGTCCGCAACTTCGCGATTGACCACTCCGCTCAACAACACCACGGGGGTTTTGCTCAGCTTGGGATGCTGCTTGATGAACTCGCAGACTTCAAAGCCATCCTTGTCCGGCATGATCACGTCGGTGATCACCACGTCGGGCATGGACTCTTCAATTTGCAGCAAGGCTTCGCTCGCATCGTGGCAGGCTACCACGCCGATGTTTTCGCGGCGAAAGGCAATCTTCATCACCTCGCGCATGGTCGCGCTGTCGTCGATAAAAAAGACAGTGGGCGACTGCAGATTTTCAATCACAGCGGTTTCACTCATGGGTCTCCTCTTTAGCCGCGGCCACGTCAACCAAATGCCCGTCGAGCGCGAACAGGGCGCTATCAACGGCCGCGGAATCAAACATACATTTGTCCGAGGTGGGCAATGGGTCGAACTGAGTTTCCGGGTAGCTGGGCTCAACCTCGATGGTTGGGTCAGCCATGTCAATCAGTCTGGGACGGGACGGCGGCAGGTCCAAACTGGGCACATCTTCACTTGCGATTTCCGTTTCGGGTTCCGGTTCGACATCCAGGATCTTAGGGAACTCTTCGGATAGCGAATCTTCACTTTCCACCGGCATCGCGGCCTCGGGTTCCGGCACCACATCTTCGATCGTTGGGGCCACTTCGGAAAGCGATTCCGGACTTTCCACCGGCATCGAGGCTTCAGGTTCAGGTACAACATCTTCGATTAGGGCGGCTGCCGCGGGCTCTGGTTCAAAACTCTCAATGGGCGCGGCTGCGCCGGGCTCCGTTTCCACTTCCTCCTGCAATCCCTTATCGCGTTCCTCTTCGTCGATTTCGCGCAGGGCGTCCATGATCAATCCGCTCAGGTTGCAATGCACCGTGCGCAGGGTGGGTGCGCTTCCGGGAATGAACTTGTAAACTCCATCCTTTTTGTTGTGGCACTTCTTGATCAGGCAAACGAGCGCATCGTCCCCGGCCAGCAGCCCGCTCTCCGCGTGGATCACTTCTCCGGTGGTAAAGAAAATGATCCCGTCGGTGGAACCCGCATTCACATGCAGGGCGCCGGTCTGGCGGGATTGGTCGATCATTTGGATCACGCCGGGCAAATCCACCATGGAAAGGCGTCCGTCGAGAGCCGTCTCCGCCCGGGGGAGCATTTGAGTGGGCTGGAAGCCATCCTTGTGGCTGGAGAGCAGCGAAACCAGGTGGGCGGCAATTTCCTCCGCGCCCAGGCGGCGGTCCACAAAATCTTCGTACCCAGCGCGCAGGGCTTCGAGCTGCGATTGCTGCCCGCGGTCGCCAATGGCGATCACGGGGATGTGGCTGGTCTTGGAATCGGCGTGCAGGATGGCCGGAATTTCAAAGGTGTTGGGGCCGCGCGAGGCAGTGGAGCAGAGAACGGCCACCGGCATGTTCCACTCAATCATGGTGAGGGCGTAGGCCGCATCGGAGCAGTGGATGGCTTCGAACCCTTTTTGCTTCAGCGCGTCAGTGAGCCGCTTGACGAAAAAGAGATTGGTGTCCACCACAAAAATCTTGCCTGAGCCTTCAACGGTATTCATACTCTTTCCCTCTTTGATCATTGCTGTTTCGCGCTCCCAAGCGCGCCTGACTTCCGGGGCGCCACAAGCTGCGCCAGTTCGAGCACTTCAACCCACTGATTTTCAATCGGCAACACACCCCGCACGTGTGGCGCCGAACCCGGCGGTGGGGGCTGCATTTCCACGTTCATCATCTGGCACTCACCACTCACGGGAATGGCGGTTAATTCGTTTCCGGCGAAATTGCGGCGCGTGACCAACCAGAATTTCAAAGTCTCCTTGCCCGGGCCCAGGAGTATTCGCGTTACATCCCAAACCGGCAACACATCGCCGCGGCGCATCAGCACGCCGTTGAGCCCCGAAGTGGTGTGGGGAAATTTCTGCACAAACCCCGTACGCGTCAGTTCCACCACATCGACGGTGGGCAGCGCAAAGCGGCGCGCGCCCAGGGGAAAGATCACAAAAGATTCCGTTGCTGAGATGGGCATGCTCACAGGCTCGCTCCCACGGGAGATAAAATCTCTGGAGCCGGCCGGGCGGCCAGCATTTCCGCCTCCAACTTCTCGCCCTCGCGGCCAATCGTTTCCGGATTCAACATGGGGAAAATGATTTCGCCATCCAAAATCAATCCACGGTACCACTCGCGCTCCGCGCCCTGAAAAGCAAGGGGCAGGGGAAGAATGGCGCCGGTTTCAATCATCCTGTCCACGCGGTCCACGCGAATCGCCACCCGGCCGGGGCGAAGCACGAGCAGGCGCTCCTCCTTGCCGGAAGTCACGCCAAAGATCGTATGAGAGGAAACGATGGTGGCGCCGCAGATTTCAGTGGCCGTCTGGCGATGGTCATTACGAATCTCTTTCAATGCGCCCGCTTCAATTCCCATTCGGTACGGCCCGACCCAGAAGATGATCACGGCATGAGTTTTGCGCGCGGGAGGCTGCGCGTGCCCCAGTCGTCCGTTTCTCATAGCGCACCCACCTTGACGGCTCCGCGCAAATAGAGCGCGCGCTTTTCGAGCGCGGGTACGATGGCCTCAAGAGGGAGGATTGCATCCACCGATCCGGTGCGAATGGATTCCTGCGGCATGCCGAAGATCATCGAGGTGGCTTCGTCCTGGGCGATCACATATCCGCCCGCGGCTTTCACTGCCTGCACGCCACGCGAACCATCGTTGCCCATGCCGGTCAGGACCACGCCCATGCTCAACGGGCCGGCCCATGCCGCCGCGCTCTCCAGAGTAACGTCGGCGCAGGGGCGATATCCGGAAATGCGCGGGCCATCATCCAGCAGGATGCGGCCGCCGGGAGAAATTCGAAGGTGGTGAGATCCGGGGCAGACGTGCATCACTCCGGGGCGGATGGCCTCTCCGGCCACGGCTTCCCTGACCGGAAGAGCGGAGGCGTTGGCCAGTTGTTGGGTGAACTGGCCGGTAAAGTTGGCCGGCATGTGCAGAGCGAGCACGATGGCGGCGGACAAATCCTTGCGGAACATCGGCACCAGCTTCATCAACGCCACCGGGCCGCCGGTGGAAGCCGCCAGGATAACCAACGGGCATTTTTCCGCGCCCGGCAATTCTTTGGCCGGTTGATCCACTCGCGCCACCACGCGCTCCGCGGGGCGGGGCGCATCCATGATCGCCCGTGCCTGCGGCGATGTAGGCCGCGTGGCGGTTCGCACCACGCGAACTTTGGAAGCGATGCGCAATTTGGTCAGCAGTTCGCTGCGCACGCTCCCCATGTCAAGGTTGATGGCGCTCGAAGGCTTGCTGACAAAATCCACGGCGCCCAGTTGAAGCGCGCGTAGGGTGCCCTTGGCGCCTTCGTGCGACTCCGAACTGACGATGACAATTGGGCGCGGGTTCTGCGACATGATGATTTCCGTGGCTTCGAGACCATCCACGTGCGGCATGTTGATGTCCATGCTGATCACGTCGGGACGCAGTGATTCGGCCATGGCCACAGCTTCACGGCCGTCGCCGGCCTCGCCAATCACCTGCATGGTGGGATCGGCGGCGATGATGCCCTGCACCACCTTGCGCATGAAGGAGGAGTCATCCACTACCAGGACCCGGATTTTCTTTTCGCTCCCCGTCATAATTTCTTCCCCGATGCTGCGGGCGCTTCGTGGGACGCTGTGTCTCCGGCGCCCAGGTACTTCTTTATTTCGGCAATCAACTGATCTTCTTGCACCGGCTTGGTGAGGAATCCGGCCGCGCCCTCTTTCAATGCTTTCTCGCGATGTTTGTCGCCCGCGCGAGAGGTGAGCACCACCACCGGAAGACCGCGCGTGGCGGGGTTCTGGCGAAGATGCGCCATTAATTCGTAGCCGCTGGTGCGCGGCATTTCGAGGTCGGTAAGGACCATGTGGCATTCGCCCTGGCTGGCAATTTCCAGCGCTTCGAGGCCGTCGGAGGCATACTTGACTTTGTATCCGGCCTTCTCGATCATGCGGCCCACAAAGCGCCGCACGCTGATGGAATCGTCCGCCAGCAAAACGACTTTCTCCACTTTCACCGGCTCCTCGCTGACTTGGCTGTCGGGCGCCGGGGCGGCAAATTGCGGAATCATGGAGGCGGTGATCAGGCCTTGTTCCTGGGCGTCAGCACCCACCAGCCGGGAAACCTCGATCAGGAGGATGGGGCTGCCGTCGGGGGCGATGGTGGCGCCGGAAAACAACTTGATGTTGCGCATGAAATCGCCCATGCCCTTGATCACAATTTCGTCTTTACGCAGCACTTCCTCAACGATGATGCCCACCTGCCTGCCGCTGACGTTGACGATGACCATGCGATAGTAGCCGTTCACCGGTTCCACCCGCTCCAGGCCCAGACGGGCGTCGAGGCGCACGATTTCGGTGACTTGATCGCGCACGCGGGTGAGTAGCTTGCCGCCCACTTCTTCGATTTCTGAAACGCGCAAGCGGCGAATCTCTTCCACGCAGGCCAGGGGAATTCCAAACACCCACTTGCCGTTGCGCAGGAAAAGCGCCTGAGTAATTACCAGTGTGAGCGGCACCTTGAGGGTGAAGCGAGTGCCCACGCCCTTCTCGGTTTCGATGGATATCTCGCCGTTCAACGCGGTCAGGTTGGCGCGCACCACATCCAGCCCCACGCCCCGCCCTGCCAGTTCGGTCTTGCGGGAAGCGGTGGAGAAGCCGGGACGGAAGAGGAATTCGAGCAACTCGCGCTCGGTGAAGCGCGCGGCCTCTTCGCTCGAGGCCAGTTGCTGGGCGGTGACCGTGCTGCGAATCCTTTCGTAGTCGATGCCGCCGCCGTCGTCTTCCACCTCAATGTAAATCTGGTTGCCGCGGTGATAGGCGCGCAGAGCCACCTGGCCCTGCGCGGGCTTGCCGTTTGCGGCGCGCTGCTCGGCGGATTCGATGCCGTGGGCGATTGAATTGCGCACCAGGTGGATGAGTGGATCGGAAATCTGCTGAATGATGCCGTTGTCAAGATCCGTCTCCGCGCCGGCGAGAACCAACTCCACCTGCTTGCCCGCCGCCTTGGCCGCGTCACGCGCGGTGCGCGAAAGGCGCGTGTAAAGGTTGCCGATGGGCACCATGCGCGCTTCCGTGATCTCGTCCTGGAGGCGATGGGCCAGATTGGTGAACTCATCGATGTCGGAGTCCACGTGGCGCACAAAGCGCCCGAGCTGGGTAAGTACCTCGGTGAGGTCGGCGGAAATTTCGGTGAGCGACCGCGAAAGAATATTGAAGTCGTCGTAACGGTCCCATTCGAGGTCGCTGAATTCGGGCGCCGCTGAATCGCGGAATTGCGCCGTCAAAGAGAAACTGGCGGCGAGCGCGGGACGGATTTCCGCGGAGCGCTCCCCGTGCGAGGCGGAGGCCATATGGGTGAATTCGTAGCGCTCCTGGAATTCGCCGACTTTGTCCGTCAATCGGCCCTTGGAAAAGTTGAGCACTTCGGCCAGGCGTTCGAGTTCGCCCAGGCGTCCCAGGATGCGGGTACGGTTGATGACCAGTTCGCCCACCGCGTTCATCATCCTGTCCAGACGCTCGAGCGGGACGCGCACGGATTTCGACTGAGAGGCGGAAGTCAGATCCTTGACGGGCGCCGGTAATGACGCCGCGAGCTGGTTTGAAGCCGCGTGAGGATCCACGGCGACCACCGACGGGAATTCCTCAACCGGGCTCGCCACGATTTCATGGGGTTCGATTGAAGCGATTTCAACATCGGCGGAAAGCTCAGGCATGGGCGCCTGCTCAACCGCAGTTTCAACGGGAGCAACGGGCAGCTCCTTGATTGATTGTTCGTGGGCTTGTTCTCCCGATGCGATCCGCGCCATCCGGCCAATAAGCATGGCCACCGTGTTTTGGATGGTCGCCTCATCAGGCCACTGGTAATAGATAAATTTCTTGAGAACGTCAACGACTTCAAGGCAAACGTCCACGATTTCGGCGCTGGGACGCAGTTGGCCTTCACGGAGGAGGCCGACCAAATCTTCGGCGCGATGGGCCACATGTGCGATCCGTTGCAGGCCGACTTGCGCCGCCGATCCTTTGACCGTGTGCATGGCCCGGAAGAGACGATTAATAACTTCGGGAGTTGGAATGGCTTCGAGTTCGAGCAGACATTCGGTGACCGCCTGCAAGTGCTCTTCGGCTTCGGGAATAAAGAAGTCGAGTATCTCGGAGGGAACCTCGCTGTCTTCGGGGAGAGGATCGACCGCTGCCACTGAGATTTCCGGTATCGTTTCTTCCGCGCCCGCCTCCGTGGACTCGGGAGTCGAAAGCTCGGAGCAGTCTGGGGCCGGTTCCACCGGGATGGGTTGCATAGTCTCTTTGCAAGATTGGGGGACAGGATCTTCCGAATACGCGGGAGCAATCGCCTCCGCAGGAGCGAAGTCCTCGGCGGGCGCGGCCGCGAATTCAGCCTGGGGTTCCTGCGGCGCGGCTCCCGGAGTTTCAATTACTGCCGGCTCCGGAGTTTCTTCCTGGCTGGGCTCCGCCGCCTGAAATGCAAACGGATATTTCTCCTTGAACGCGATGATATCGTCTTCCGCTTCGATGCCGTTGGTGCTCAACTGAAGCAGGTCGGATTCGAGCAGGGCGACGGCATCGTAAACAAATTCAACGATGGAATTAGCAGACTCGGGGCTGATGGGGGAGTTCTGTGCAAATTGGAACAGGCGGGCGAGCTTGCCGGCGATTTCGGAGAACAAATTGAGGCCGTATTGCGCCGTGCTGTCGGTGAGCGACTGGGAGGAATTGAAAAGGAGTTCCACCACATCCGGAGCCGGGTAGGGGTCCAGCAGCACGCCGGCGTATTCGCGCAGGATCTGCAACTGCTCGAACGCGGTCTGCGAGAAAAGCTCGAGATTGTCTGATGCGGACGCGCTCACGCCTGGCTCCTTGAATTGCATGGGGCGGTTTCTCCGCCCGGCTTGCGATAGAGCATGAAATCGTCGAAGACAATCCTTTCAAACTTGGTGGGCGCATTGCCCAGTGAATCCGAGTGGCCGAGCATCAGGTAGCCGCCCGGCTCCAGGCAGTCATAAAAGCAGCGAATCAGTTGCTCACGCTTCTCGTCGGAAAAGTAAATCAGGACGTTCATGCAAAAAATGCAATCCATCCGGCCGAGATAGAGGCACTGCACCAGATTCATCACCACAAATGAAACTTTGCTCCGGATCGCCGGCTTCACCTGATATTGGCCGGCCACGGGCGTGAAACACGACTCGATTTGTTGCGCCGTCATGCTGGCGACAGCCCGGGGCGAATAGACGGCCTGAGAGGCGCGGGCGATGGCCTGGCGGCTGACGTCGGTGGCAAGGATTTCTGTTTCCCAACCCGTGGCAAATGACGGACTCTCCGCGACAGCGATCGAAATGGAGTAAGGCTCTTCGCCGGTGGAGCAACCCGCGCTCCAGATGCGCAGCTTGCGCGGTTTGGCCCAAAGCTTCTTGGTGTAAACCTCGGGCAGCACGCGCATCTTGAGCGCCTTGAAGGCGGATGGATATCGGAAGAATGAAGTTTCGTGAGTGAGCATCCGTTGCAAGAGCGCCTCGTACTCGACGTTGGAGGAAAGAAGAATGGGCATCAGCTCGGCCGGCCCCGCCAGGCCCTTGGCTTGGACGTGGTCGCGGATGCGCGTACTGAAGAAGCGCTCGCGTGAGCTGTCAAAGCGAATGCCCGAGCGTTGCTCGATTAGCTCGCGAAATTCGTTGAGGTTCTGCTCGCCGATTGTGCTGGTACTGTTCATCTCTCCCCTTTGTTATTTTGAACTGCCCGCCCGGCGTATCTCGCCGGGGCGGGCAGTAACCGGTTCTGCCGCGCTAACGGCCGGCGGCAGCCGCCTGGGGCGCGTGATCAGCCTCAGCCGGTCCTATCCGGAATTGAGAAAGCACTCCGTTCAATTGTTCAGAGAGCTTCACCATGTGTTCAACCGTCGTGGTGGTCTGGCGAGCGCCTTCCGACGTCTGGCGCGTGATGTTGGAGATAATCTGCATGGCGTTGGCCACTCCTTCCGTGCCGCGCACCTGCTGCTTGGAAGCGAGTGAGATTTCCTGAACCAATTCGGCGGATTGACGGACGACGGTGGAGATGGCCTCCAGCGCTTTGCCGGCCTGATCGGCCAGGCGGGCGCCGACTTCCACTTCCTTGGTGCCCTCTTCCATGACGACCACCGCTTCGCTTGTCTCAGCCTGGATGGCTTTGATGAGAGCGGCAATGTCCTTGGTGGCGGCGCGTGAGTGCTCGGCCAGTCTACGCACTTCATCGGCTACCACGGCAAACCCGCGGCCGGCTTCGCCGGCCCGGGCTGCTTCAATCGCCGCGTTCAGTGCCAGCAGGTTGGTCTGTTCGGTGATGTCGTTAATCACGTTGATGATTTCTGAAATCTCGAGTGAGCGGTCGCCCAGGGACTTGATCCTCTTGGCCGTGGCCTGTACGGAAGCGCGGATGCGCTGCATGCCTTCCAGAGTGTCGCGCACGGAGCGGTTGCCCTGCTCGGCGGCTTCGAGAGCCCTTCGCGCGGCCTCGGCGCTGGCCTCGGCGTTGTTCGAAACTTGTTTCATGGAAACCGTGAGCTCTTCCACGGCGGAAGAAGTGTTGGTGATTTCCTGGTCCTGTTGGGTGGCGCCGGAAGCCATTTGCTCCGAGGCCACAAGAATCTCATTGGCGCTGGTGGATACATCGCCCGCCGCCTTGCTGGCGCGCTCCAGTACCTGGGTGAAGTTGTCGAGCATGGAGTTCAGAGCTTCGGCTACGTTGCCGAACGAGTCGTTGGTCGATTTGGCGCGAAGTCTCAGGTCGCCCTGCGCCGCCAGGTGGCGCAGGGCGAGGAACTGAGAGATGCTGCGCTGCAACGTCCCCTGCACTTCAGGAGGAGCCAAGGGCGCCGCCACCGAAGTAACCTTCAACGCGGCGCGGCGGAAGTTTTCCACGATCTGCGCGAACTCATCTTCCGATTTCAAATCCACCGTGGCGCGCGTGTCGCCCGAGGCTACTTTCTTCGAGTACTCGGCCAATTGCTCCACCGGCGCCAGCACCCGCCCGCCGAGAATGGTGAAGAGCGCGATCACCAGTCCCAGGCAGAGCACCGCCGCGATGGCAAGCGGGACGGCCGCCGCCGAGGGCAGGGAACCGAAGTCGAACATGGATAGCCCGCCTGATTTTGAGCCCGCGCTGTAGGCGAAGCCCAGCATGGCGATGAGGCACACGACCCCGGCCAGCAATAACGTCCAGATTGTGTTTCGTAAACGACCGTTCATTCGAACCTCCTGAAACTCGTTCGCCGGTTGGCGAACACCTAAATTATTGGAATCGGAAAAGCTTCGGCCAAGCGGCTGAGATCAAGCGCCAGAGCCAACTTGGTTTCGTGGCGCAACATGCCACGGCAATGCAACGCGTCTTTTGGAGCTTCCTCCACCAGCAGCGGTTCAGATGTCAAATAAGTGCCAAACATTTCATCAGCGGTAAGACCTACGCGCTGAATTCCCCGCTCCGTGCCTCGTCCCCAGGCCGCCACCACCAGATGAGTGGGCGTTGAATCGGACCGGCGTGCTTCCTGATAGGCGATGTCCAGGACAGGAACGATGACCCCGCGCAGGTTGAAAATGCCTTTCAAGAACGGTGGGACCAAAGGAATTCGCGTAAGCGCAGGCCATTCCACCACTTCTTCAACCTCGGCAACCGGCAAGCAGTAGCGTTCGCGGCCCGAGCGGAACAGACAATATTGGTGTTTGGGCAGCGCTTCTACCTTTTGTTCGACCGGCTCCCCGTTTGGGGAAGCCTCGGGGCTCACATGCAGCCCATCAACTTGGACATCGTTAGGCATAGTCACAGAGAGGAAAGCAATTGGCCTGCCACGGTCCGCCAACCCGCGACTAATTGCTAAGACTCAGGAACTAAGGGTTTTATTCATGATGGGTAGAATGGGAGGAATGGGGAAAGCCATAGTGGAGACGCTCTCAAGTCTCACTTGGAGAAAGGCAATAATACAGATTCAGGAGATTATCGCAGCGCGGATTTCGCCGTGGATTTGATTTCCTTGTGGTAGGATGCCGAAGTTCGGGGAGGACCATGAAAAAGACCATATTTGCATTTCTTATGTTTGTCATTGCCGCCGGCACATCGACGGCTCTCGCGGCTAATCCGCCGGATGGCCGCATCTCCTTAAAGGCTGGTTGGGCCATTCAATCTTCTGCCAAGGTCGCGGAAAAAGGCGAGGCGCTTTCAACGGCTGGATACAAACCCGCAAATTGGTATCCCACTTCCATTCCAAGCACGGTGGTTGCCGCGCTGGTGCGAAACAAAGTCTATCCCGAGCCTTATTTTGGAATGAACCTGCGTTCGATTCCCGGGACCAGTTACCCCATCGGGCAGAATTTTTCCAATATTGAAATGCCGCCCGACAGTCCCTTCCGAAGTTCGTGGTGGTATCGCACCAGCTTCATGATCCCCAAGACTGCTCCCGGCCGTCACCTCTGGCTGCACTTTGACGGCATCAACTACCGGGCCAACGTTTGGCTGAACGGACATCAGATCGCGAAATCAACTGAGCTGGTGGGCATGTGGCGACTTTTTGAATTGGACATCACGGACACGGCTCTGGCCGGACAGAAAAACGCGCTTGCCGTGGAGATTTTTCCGCCCAAACCGGACGATCTCGCTCTCACCTGGGTTGACTGGAATCCGCTGCCCGCTGATAAGGACATGGGTATTTGGCGGAACGTGTATGTGACCACCAGCGGGCCGGTGACGTTGCGCTACCCGCGCACCATCACTAATTTTGACCTGCCCTCACTCGACACGGCGCACCTGACCGTGGTGGCCGAGGCTCATAATGCGACGGACCAGCCCGTGTCGGGAACTTTGAGCGGCCGCATCGGGACTATTCAATTTTCGCAGCCCGTGCAACTGGGCGCGCAAGAAACCAAGCTGGTGACGTTTGCCCCGAGTGCATTCCCTCAACTAAATATAGGCAACCCTCGCGTGTGGTGGCCTGCCAAACTCGGGGCCCAGCCGTTGTACGATCTGCATTTGCAATTTGAAGTGGGAAAAGCGGTCTCCGACCAGGCCGACCAGATGTTTGCGCTCCGCCAGGTGACTTCGGAACTTACGGATAAGGGTTACCGGCTATTTAAAATTAACGGCAAGAATATTTTAATTCGCGGGGGAGGCTGGTGTCCGGACATGATGCTGCGTCCCTCGCCTGAGCGCGACGAAGCTCAACTCCGTTATGTGTTGGGCATGAACCTGAATGCGATCCGTTTTGAGGGAAAGCTTGAGTCGGAAGAATTTCTCTCTCTTTGCGACAAGTACGGCATCCTGGTGCTGGCGGGCTGGTGTTGCTGCGACCATTGGGAAAAATGGAAGAGTTGGAAGACGGAGGACTATACGGTGGCCTCCGAATCGCTGCGTGATCAGCTCCGCCGGTTGGGCGCTCACCCCTGCGTTTTTGACTGGCTTTATGGCAGCGACAATCCTCCTCCACCTGATGTCGAGTCCAGCTACCTGAAAGTGATCAAGGAAACGCTCTGGCCGAATCCCTATCAGTCTTCCGCCACCGCCAAGCCCACCAAGGGCCTGGAAAATTCGGGCGTGAAAATGAACGGCCCTTATGAATACGTCTCCTCCGATTACTGGCTTCAGGACACCGAAAACGGCGGAGGCTTTGGCTTCAGCACCGAGATCAGTCCGGGTCCCGCGATCCCTCCTGTGGCCAGCCTTCGCATGATGCTGCCGGCCGATCACCTTTGGCCCATCGACGACTTTTGGAATTTCCATACTGGCGGGGGTGAGTTCAAAAACCTCGACGTCTTTACAACCGCGCTCGAGCGGCGTTACGGCAAAGCTGCAAACCTGGATGACTACGCGGAAAAATCACAAATAATGACCTACGAGGGCCAGCGCGCCATGTTTGAAAGTTATGGGCGCAACAAATATACCTCCACCGGCGTGATTCAGTGGATGCTGAACAATGCCTGGCCGTCGCTGATCTGGCATCTGTTTGACTATTACCTGCGTCCGGCGGGAGGCTATTACGGCACGCAGAAAGCTTGCGAGCTCCTGCACGTTCAATATTCTTATGACGACGCCTCCGTGGTGGTGGTGAACTCGCTTTATCAGGACTTCAAGGATTTCAAGGTGACCGCCAAGGTTTATAATCTGGACCTGACACCCAAATTTTCGCGCGACGTCCGCGTGGAAATTGGTCCGGACAGCTCCACTCGCGTCCTCGAGATTCCCAAGATTGCGGATCTGTCCACAACCTACTTCTTACAATTACGCCTGGAAGACCACCTGGGCGCGCTCGTGAGTTCAAACTTCTACTGGCTCTCAACCAAACCGGATGAACAGGACTGGGCCGGAACGAAGTGGTACTACACGCCCGTGAAGTCCTATGCGGACTTCACCAGTCTCAAAGACCTGCCTCGGGCCGAAGTGAAGGTTTCGGGCAGTTTCGAGCGCAAGGGGAATGACCAGGTGGCTCAAGTCATGGTTGAAAATCGAAGCTCGCACCTGGCCTTCTTCGTTCACCTTCAGGTGATGAAGAAGAAAGGCGGCGATGAAGTGTTGCCCGTTCTGTGGGAGGACAATTACTTCGAACTGATGCCCCGCGAGAGCCGAAAACTGACTGCAACCTACATGGGCCCGAACGGGTTGGGAGCGGGCGCAGTGGTGGAGGCGGACGGGTGGAACGTCCAGCCCGCTTCGGCTGAACTGGGACCGCGCCAGGGCCACGCGAATGCTTCGGTCGAGAAACATTAGAGGTCAAGTGCAGCCTCAATACCGACGAAGGGGGAGGGCTTGCCCTCCCCTTGGGGCGTTACAGTAGGGGAGCGATCCGCGCTCCCGCTTTCAGGAGCCCGATACACGCTATCGAAGTCCATCCTTTGCTCACGCGGGAGGGCAGAACCCACCCCTGCCTGCCTTGGGGCTAGTTCCAAGCAAATTCGACAAGCAATCGGAGAAACAATCCAATACTTCGCGGGCAATGAGTGTGCGCTCGATGCACTCGCATGGATGAAGTAGTGTCTGGGATTGCATCGCTGGGAGCGCGGGCGTCCCGCCCGCTTTTTCATTTGATTGCGAGCGAGCCCAAGTGCATCACGTGGCGCCCCGGCCCGCGCTCCCAGGGAAATTAAGACACCACTTAGGATGGAGAGTGTGCCTGGCATCACGACTTGGGGTGACGATGGTCACAGACCGTGGAAAGCGGAAAATGAGTTAATAGGCACACGATCGAGCTAGATTTCAAGGAGGAAGACTATATGCTTTCAAGAACCGTCAGAGTCGCCCTGTTGCTGGGATTCGGGATGTTTTTGTTTTCAAGTCTCGCGCTGGCAGGAGCGAAAACGATCAACCTGAACAAGGATGCCATCCTCCCCGATGGCCAAACGCTGAAGGCCGGGGTTTACACAGTGGTGGTGGATCAAAAATTGGACCAAGTCCAGTTTATCCAAAACGGGACCGTGGTGGTCAAGCATCACTGCAAGTGCATCCCGCAGGAAAAGAAGTTCGACACCGATGCGGTTATTTTCGACCAGGAGACGCCAACTAGGAAGGTGTTGCAGGCACTCCGTTTTCGCGGCGAAACTCGACTGATTACACTGCCGTCCTGATCTATGTTGAGTTGTCTGGAGAATTCTGCCGCGCGCCATGCAGGACTGTGCCCGGATGGCGAGTGAAGACTTTTGCCGATATCGAATCATCCCGCAGGCCTTTGAAATGATTACTCAGTTCAGCCGCGTTCGGCCTGACAGTCGAACGCGGCCCCACTTTCTTACCGTCAGTCGTCATCCGATGCGGATCCTCCTTTTTTAACGGCCCTCTCACTTCTCCGTCTTGACAGCATTCCCTCTAGCGCTTATTGTAGTGCTGTCGAATAATTCTCAGGACATTCAGGGATTTGTGGGTACAGGGGGCGGGAATCCTTTGTGTGCCCTCGAAAGTTAATCGCGGCCAAGGGCTTGATCGGTGAGAGGTGGCAGGGGTTTCTAGGAAATCGAGCCTGGCGGGCTTCAAGGAGATTCAAGACATGCGGTGGATAACTAGCTGCGGCGTTCGAGCATTCGCAGTCATATTGCTGTTCAGCATTGGCATGGTGGCTAAACAGCAGACGGCCACAACGCTTACTTCGAGCCCAAACCCATCGACTTCAGGCGAGTCGGTAACGTTCACGGCCACGGTGACCTCTCAGCAGTCCGGTCAGTCCAACCAGCACTGCCCCGATGGCGTCGTCCAGTTTGAAATTAACGGCACGAATTATGGCGCCCCTGTACAGGTTGTCCCACCCTCGCCCTGCGGCGGCGATGGCGGCAGCGCCTATGCCAGCGCCAGCATCACAACCTCCTTCCCGAATGGTGGCAGCTATCCCGTGGTAGCGATCTACGGCGGCGACACGGACTTTGCCGACAGCACCTCTCAGACGTATACGCAGGTGGTCGGCACGCCCTCCCCCATCCAAACCACCGCGGCGCTAGTTTCCTCTTCGCCCAACGGCTCGGTGGACGGGGAGTCGGTGACATTTACAGCCACCGTGACGCCCGCCCACTATACCTCTGGCCCACCCACGGGTACAGTGACGTTCACCCTCGGGACGGCTCCGAATACGTCGACACTCTTCATCGGCTCGCTGAACTCACTGGGCTACGTGGACTTCAATACTTTCACGTTGCCGCAGGGCGGCGATACGATCACTGCAACTTATAGCGGGGACAACCACTACACCGGCAGCACTGCCACTTTAGTGCAAAATGTGACCGCACCCGCGAAGATCACCACCAGCATCGCGCTGGCCTCTGCGCCGAACCCATCCATAGCCGGCGAGCAGGTATGGCTGACGGCCACGGTGACTCCGTCCGATTGGACCTTCGGCAATCCTACGGGCACCATAACGTTTACCAGTGGGAACGTGACGCTCACCGGCACGCTGAGCTCGGGGTGGGTGACCGTTGCGACCTCCTCTCTGCCGCCGGGCGCCGATACGATCACGGCAACCTATAGCGGGGACAACAATTACGGCGGCAGCAGCGGGACGCTGACGCAGCAGGTGAACTCACCGACGGCGATTTCCACCAGCATCGCGCTTGTCGCCTCGCCGAACCCATCCATAGCCGGCCAGCCGGTATGGCTGACGGCCACGGTAACCCCGAGCGACTGGAACTCCGGCGACCCTACCGGCACAGTGACGATAACGCTGACGACCACGGGCGGCCAAGAGTCCACGCTTTTCAACGCCGCGCTGCCCCCAGCCGGCTTCCTGACGTTCACAACCACCTCGTTGCCACAGGGCGCCGATACAATCACAGCGACTTATAGCGGGGACAGCAACTATGGCGGCAGCGCCAGTGCGCCGGTGACGCAGCAAGTGAACCCACCGCCCCCAGAGATCACTACCAGCACCGCGCTTGTCGCCTCACCGAACCCATCGGTCTTCGGCCAGCCGGTATGGCTGACAGCCACGGTGACTCCGGCCGATTGGAGCTTCGGCGACCCTACGGGCACGGTAACATTTACCAGTGGTAACGTGACGCTGACCGGCACGCTGTCAAGCGGACCAACAGGCGACTGGGTGACCGTCCAGACCTCCGCGTTGCCGCCGGGCAGCGATCCGATCACGGCAACTTACAACGGAGACAGCAACCACAGCGGCAGCACCAGCGCGACGGTAACGCAGCAAGTGAATCAACCGCCCGGAAAGATCACCACCAGCGTCGCCCTGGCCGCCTCGCCAAACCCATCCGTAGCCGGGCAGCCGGCATGGTTTACAGCTACGGTGACTCCGGCCGATTGGAGCTTCGGCGATCCCACGGGCACAGTAACTATTACCAGTGGAGGCGTGACGCAGACCGTCACGCTGTCCGGCGGACCAACAGGCGACTGGGTGACCGTCCAGATATCCTCATTGCCGCAGGGCAACGACACCATCACGGCCACATACAGCGGGGACAGTCACTACAGCGGGAACACCACCACCATGGTCCAGACCGTAACCCCGATCGGCACCACCTTAACCCTGGTCGCATCGCCGAACCCGTCAGTTTTCGGCCAGCCGGTGGTGATTACAGCCATAGTGACGCCGGACGTATGGGGCTCCGGCACGCCCTCGGGCACCGTGACGATCAGCAGTGGGGGTGTGACACTTACCGGCACGCTGACCGACGGCTGGGTGGACTTCGCCACCTCTGCGTTGGCGCAGGGCGCGGATACAATCACGGGTGCGTACAGCGGGGATAGTACATTCAAGGTCAGCAGTGGGACGCTGCCCCTGACCGTAAATCCAGCCTCTTTACCCTAAACGCTCGCTTCCTGGTTCCGTGTACTCTGTGGCCGAGAACCACCCGACCCAGAGCGCACGGAGCTAAAGCGCATCGCTCCGGTTCTCTTGAAAAATTGTCCGTTTCGGCATGCAGCCTGAATCTATTTAAGCTCTGCCGTGGGCGCGCCCATTTGCGCGAACGTCACAAAATGTCCGGCCGGGTCCCGGATGCCGATTTCTTTGGCGCCATAGAATGTTGTCCGCACCGGAACCACCACCTCAGCCCCTTGAACCGCGCCCATAAACTCTTCCAGGTTTTCCACTTCCACATAAAGAAACGTCGGGCCCTGGCGGACAAAATGAGCTACGGCCGGAACATCCTTGTCGGCGCTGGCGAAGGTCTGGTACATCAATTCCACCTCGGCCTTTTGCAGCATGGCAAAACCGAGCTTGTCGCCTTCCGGCACCTCAACTATTTTCGTAAAGCCAAGCCGTTCCACCCAGAACTTGACGCAGGGCTCCACTTCTTGAGCGAACAACACGGGCGTGATTTTTTTTACGGTCAGCCTTTGCATTAGTCTTCTCCTTTAAGCGGCTCCGGGGCCGGTGCGAAATATTTTGGACTTGTCATGAAGTTTTCTCTTGCCCCATCAACTATTCTAATTTAGACTAGTGGCAGAATACAGAGCCGTGGGGGACTGTGTCAAGGAGGAATTTATGCGAACCGAAGACCGGCGGTTGCGGGATCTGATTTCCATTGGACCAGCCATGCTCCGCGATTTTGAGTTGCTGGGTATTCGCACTGTTGCCCAGCTTGCGCGCCGGGACCCGAAGAAGCTCTATGAGGCGCTATGCCGCAAGACCGGGCAGCGGCAGGATATCTGCGTGCTGGATACTTTCAGCGCCGCCGTGGCCCAGGCGCGCGATCCGCTGCTGCCCGCCGGGGAATCGCAGTGGTGGTATTGGAGCCGCAAACGGAAGGGGAAGCATGCCCGCGACTAAGGTCCGCGATCTGACAACGCCCGACCTGGTTCTGCTCAGCTTGCTCGCCGAGCGGGCGATGCACGGGTACCAGGCGAACATGGAACTCGAGCGCCGCGAGGTGCGCGATTGGGCCGGAATTTCACGGCCTCAGATTTATTACTCCCTGGAAAAGCTTGCCCGGCGCCGACTATTGCGCGCCGTCCCGGGTAAAGGTCCAGCCCCAGGTCCGGACCGGCGCGTTTTTGAAACCACGGCCTCCGGCCGCGCGGCTCTAGCGCGCGCACTGGAAAGGGAGGAATGGACTGCGCAACGCGACCGCCCTGTATTCCTCACCTGGATCGCGCTCTCGTGGCAGGCGCGCCCCGGTATATTCTTGCGGCAAGTTCACCGCCGCCAGAAGTTTTTGGAGGGGCAACTCGCCAGCGAAACTGCAACGCTACGCGGGATCCGAAAGGAAGTAGGCCACAGTTTTCATGAAGCAGTTTGGATGGTTAGCTTGACCATCGAGCAATTTCGGGTAGAGTTGCGCTGGCTGCGAAAACTCGCGCGCCAAGTCAGTCGCCGCGCGCCGGCCAAGTATCCCCAGTACGCTGCCCCGAACGTGAAAACGCGGAAGTAAGCTGAGAAAAAGACACCATGCCCCGGCGAGTAACCTTTCTTCAGAAAGCTCCAACGCACTGGCCATGGCCGGGGCTGATTTGAGAGTCAGCTCTCTGAATGTGCGTTATTCATGAAGCGGGATTAGGCCAGCGCTTTGGTGACCACGTTTCCCGCTATGTCGGTAAGCCGGAAATTTCGCCCCTGAAACTTGTAGGTGAGTTTGGTGTGATCGATGCCCAGGCGATTAAGTACGGTGGCCTGGATGTCGTGAATGTGAACCGGGTCTTCGACAATGTTATAGCAGTAGTCGTCCGTCTGGCCGATGGAGACTCCGCGCTTGACCCCCCCGCCCGCCATCCACATGGCGAAGCAGCGAGGATGGTGGTCGCGGCCATAGTTGGTGCCGCTGAGTTTGCCCTGGCAATAAACGGTGCGGCCGAATTCACCGCCCCAAATCACCAAAGTGTCATCCAGCATGCCGCGCTGCTTCAAGTCCTGTACCAGGCCCGCACTCGCCTGGTCCACGCCCTGGCACTGAAGGGCAATGTCACGGGGAAGGTCATTGTGCTGGTCCCACCCGCGATGGTAGAGCTGGATGAAACGCACCCCGCGCTCGGCCAGCCGCCGCGCGAGCAGGCAATTGGCCGCGTAGGTGCCCGGTTTGCGCGCGTCTTCACCGTAGAGTTGGAACGTGGATTCGGGCTCCTTCGAAAGGTCTGTAAGCTCGGGCACGGAAGTTTGCATGCGGTAGGCCATTTCGTATTGCGCCACCCTGGTCTCAATTTCGGGATCGCCATAATCTTCAGCCAACATGCCATTGAGTTTGGCGATGCCATCCAACATGCGCCGGCGCGTGGTGGGCGAAATGCCCGCAGGATTGGAGAGATAGAGCACGGGATCGCCGCTCGAACGAAATTTGACGCCTTGATATTTGGAGGGCAGAAAGCCGTTTCCCCAAAGGCGCGAAAACAGGGGCTGGTCCGGATTCAACGCATTGGCCTGGGAAATCATCACGACGAAGGCGGGCAGATTCTGGTTGTCACTCCCCAGGCCGTAGCTCACCCACGCGCCCATGCTGGGGCGGCCGGGCTGCTGGAAGCCTGTCTGAATAAACGTAATGGCAGGATCATGATTGATAGCCTCAGTATAGACCGTCTTGATGATCGTGATGTCATCGACGATTTTGGCCGTGTGCGGTAAAAGTTCACCCAGCCACGTTCCTGATTTGCCCACCTGCTGGAAATTAAAGATGGGCGCGGCCACCGGGAATGAAGATTGTCCGGAGGTCATGCCGGTAATGCGCTGGCCGTTGCGAATGGAGTCGGGAAGTTCCTGGCCGTGCATCTCCTTCAACTTGGGTTTGTAATCAAAAAGTTCGATTTGCGATGGAGCGCCCGACTGATGTAGAAAAATCACGCGCTTGGCTTTGGGCGCAAGATCGGGGAAGCCGGCTAACCCGCCGGTTTTCGGATCTCGCCCCTCAGTCGCAGCCAGTCCGTCCCGCCCTAATAGTCCGGCCAGGGCGGGTATGCCAATGGCGACCCCCGCCGTGCTCCGGCGAAAGAATTGGCGGCGCGTCATCGCCAGGTGGAGAGCGTCGGGGATCATTGGGCACCTCGTTGAACCGGAAGCCAGCGGCAAAAAGGATATTCAGTAGGCCAGTATTTCAGTTGGTCAGCAAATGCTTTACTGACTCACTGAAAACCTGACACACTCTTTTCCGCTACTTGCCACTAACCTCTTAACACTTATTCTTTCGTAATCGTCTCATCCAAATTCAAAATCATGCTGGCCACCGTGGTCCACGCCGCCAGTTCGGGCTTCTTCAAGCGCGGATCATATTTGGAGTCGCCCACCGAAAGCAATTTGGCGGCGTCCGTCTGTTGGCGGCGGAAATCACTGAGTTGTTGCTGATAAGTCTCCACCAGCACTGCCTCTTCGCCTTGCGAAGGCGCCCGGGCCGTAGCCAGCCGGAAGGCGAAATCCACCCGAGCCGCTGGTGACTTGCCGCCTTCCTTCATCATGCGCTCGGCGAGGACGCGCGCGGCTTCCACGTAAGTGGGATCGTTCATCAGCACCAGCGCTTGGAGCGGTGTATTGGTGAGGATTCTCCGTGCCGTACATTTCTCGCGGTCGGGGGCGTCAAAGGTGGTGAGTGCCGGCGGGGGGACGGTGCGTTTCCAAACTGTATACATGCTGCGGCGGTAGAGGTCCGGCCCCGTGCCCTGCTTGTACGTCTGGCCGGAAAATCCCTCGCCAAACGCCATCTCTTCCCAAATGCCCTTGGGCTGGTAGGGATAGACGCTGGGCCCGCCGATCTTTTCGCTCAACAGTCCGCTGATAGCCAGAGCATTATCGCGCACTTCTTCCGCTGCCAGACGCACGCGCGGGCCTCGCGCCAACATTCTGTTTTCGGGATCGCGCTCCTCCATTTCCGGAGTTACTTTAGAGGATTGGCGATAGGTGGCGGAAGTCACAATCAGCCGTTGCATTGCTTTTACGTCCCAACCGGTGCGCACAAATTCAGTGGCCAGCCAATCGAGCAGATCAGGATTGCTTGGCGGATCGCCTTGTGACCCGAAGTCTTCCGATGTCTTGACCAGGCCGATGCCAAAATAATCCTGCCAGTAACGGTTGACAGCCACTCGCGCGGTGAGCGGATTACGCGGATCCACAATCCACTGCGCCAGCCCGAGGCGGTTTGCCGGAGCATTTGGCGGCATGGGAGGCAGAAACGAGGGCACGCCCGGCGACACTTTCTCCTTTGGATTGTCGTATTGGCCGCGCCCCAGAATAAACGTGTCGCGCGGTGTCTTCATCTCCGCCATCACCATGGTGGTGGGGATGGCCTTCTGGAGTTTTTCTTTTTCCTTGCGCAGTTCCTTCAATTGCGCGTAGAGCTTCCGATATTGGTCGGGAGCTTCGATGCTGAGGAAGTACTCGCTGAGCCGAGCCTGATGGTTTTTAAGCTGATTCTCGGTTTGCTTCTCCTTGCTCTCGGCTTTATCGGTCTCGCCGATCTTCACCTCTTCCGGCGGCTTCTCCGGCTTGAGGCTGTCAATTTCTTCAACAGGTTTTCCCGCCAGGTCTGCGAGCAGGGTGCGGGCCGGCAATCTGACGGCCAGGTTTTCCGCCTCCGCTTCGGTCAGGGTGCGATTGTAGATGCGAAAATCATCCAGCAGTCCCTTGATGGGCCGGCCGATATTTTTGTTTCCGACTTGAAGCGGGGGCGACGTGCGGATTGTTCCGCCCAGTTGGTCCTTCACCGCTTCCATAACAACCAGCTTGCCATCGAGAAAGATCTGGAGGCCGGAAGCTTTCCCCGAACCGTCGTAATTAATCACCAGGTGATGATTTCCAGTCAGGAAGAAAGGCGTGGTGCTTAAAACGCGGTCTTTGGACTCGACCTCAATTGCATTATCAGGCCAGCGATTTGCCAGACGAACATAAAGGCGCGTGTTGCGCGTGAAGAGGCCGGTGTAGATGGGGTCATCGAGAGATATTTCGTACCCGCGCCAGTTCGCAGACGCGTCGCGCTTTTGCAGGAGTTCGATGCCTTTGGAGCCGTAAGGGTTCACCCAAAGCGCCATCGAAAAAGCCTGGTTGCGGTCAAAATCTCCCGCCCCGTCAAAATCAACCTGAGTCTCACCGCTGAGTTCGACGGCCTTGCCCACGGCGCCGTCGTCATACACCACGTCGCCACGCGCGGTTTTGGCGTTCAGGCCATGGCCGCTGGAGTCATTCAAATTTCCTTCGAATTCGTAGTGAGCGGTCAATCCATCCTGCGGGGGCGCCGGCATGGAGGCCAAACGCCCTTGGCGCCAATCATTCTCATGGCTCACCATATCCTTTTCGGGAATCGCGGCCAGCGTCGCGGCGATGCGCGCATCAAGATCCGCGAGTTGATGCTGCTGTTCCGGCGTCGGCATTTCGAGCACGGGCGTCGCGTTCCCGGATTGGCCGTCGAGGCCGCGCTCGGGAACGGTGTTGAAGAAGGCGAAGAATTTGTAGAAATCTTTTTGCTTGATGGGATCGTATTTGTGATCGTGGCAGCGCGCGCAACCGATGGTGATGCCGAGCCACGCGGCGCCGGTGGTGCTGACCCGGTCCACCACATATTCCACTTGGTATTCCTGCGGAATCGCGCCGCCTTCAAAATCAATCATGTGATTGCGGCTGAATCCGGTGGCAATTTTGTCATCGGGAGTCGCGTTGGGTAACAGGTCACCGGCCAGTTGTTCGACGGTGAACTGATCGTAAGACATGTTCTGGTTAAACGCCTTGATCACCCAATCGCGCCAGGGCCACATGTCGCGCAGGCTGTCAATGTGATAGCCGTGGGTGTCCGAATAGCGGGCCAAATCGAGCCAGCCCATGGTCATGCGCTCGCCGTAATGAGGCGAGGCCAGAAGCGTGTCCACTCGCTTCTCATAAGCGTCGGGTGATTTGTCCTTGAGAAAGGAATCAAGCTCGGCGGGCGTGGGTGGCAGGCCGGTGAGGTCGAGCGTCACGCGGCGCAGGAGCGTGGCCTGGCCGGCTTCGGGCGATGGCTTCAATCCATTTTGTTCCAGGCCTGCCAGCACGAAATGATCAATGGGGTTTCGCGGCCAGGACTTGTGCTGCACTTCCGGAACCGCAGGGCGCTTGGGCGTTTGCCATGCCCAGTGTTTTTCCCAGTGCGCGCCTTGATCGATCCATTTTTTGATCAATTCAATCTGTGCGTCAGTTAGGGTACGGTTGGCAAAAATCGGAGGCATGCGGAAGGCGGGATCCTTGGAGCTGATTTTCTGATAGAGCTTGCTCTGCGATGAATTGCCCGCCACGATAATTTTGTATCCGCCGCGGTCCACAAACAAACCTTCGGTTTCGTCCAGGCGCAGATTGGCCATGCGCTGCTTTTCGTCCGGACCGTGGCAGGCAAAACATGTATCGGAAAGGATGGGGCGAACTTCGCGATCGAAATCGATGGGCTTGGCCGGGGTCTCCGACGGTGGCGCGGATGCCATGCGCGTGGCGCCGAGTATCGAGGCTAGGGTAATTGAAATCAGGAGAGCAGAAACCAGCTTGACTTTCAAATTCGGTCCCCCGCGAAGGCAGCCATCCCAACCTGAACTTATATACAAACTATAGCAAGTCTGAGGGCGAAATCCAGAAGAGAATATATAGATGGCGGTGGAGAAAATTATTCGACAGCAAGATATGCATAGCGGAGCACAAACAACAGTGTGAGGATCCAAATCAGCGGGCTGATTTCGCGGTGTTTCCCGGAGCCCACTTTAATAAAGGTGTAGGAAATCAGTCCGAGGCTCAGCCCGGTGGCCACGCTGAAGGTAAGCGGGGTAGCCAGAATGGTGAGGAAAGCGGGGAAGGCTTCGGTGAAATCGTCCCAGCGAATGCGCGCCACGGACTGGCACATCAGCGCGCCCACCAGGATCAGCACCGGCGCGGTGGCGTAACCGGGAATGGCGCTGACGATGGGCGAGCAGAACAGTGCGGCCAGGAACAGCGCCGCAATCACAATGTTGCCGAGGCCGGTGCGCGCGCCCGCCGCCACTCCGGCGGCGCTTTCAATGTAGCTGGTGACGGTGGAGGTTCCCGTCAACGAGCCGAAAATTGTTCCCACCGCGTCCGCCAGCAGGGCACGGCCGGCGCGGGGCAATTGACCGCCGCGCATGAATCCTCCTTGCTCGCACACGCCCACCAGGGTTCCCACGTTGTCAAACAGGTCCACAAAGAAGAAAGCGAAAATTAGTTCCACCAGCCCCAGCTTGGCCGCACCGGCAAGATCCAGTTTCAGGAACGTACCCCCAGGATGCGGCAGGGAAAACAAATGCTGCGGCCACTGGGCGTGCCTGCTGAGGACTCCCACCAATGTCGCTGCCGCCATACCAATCAGAATCGAGCCCGGTACCTTGCGCGCCATGAGGACGGCGGTGAGGATCAGCCCGAAAGTGGCCAGTTGCGCTTCCGGATCGGAGAAGCTGCCGAGCGTAACCAGCGTCGCCTTGGATTGCACCACCAGCCTGGCGTTGCGCAGGCCGACGAAGGCGATGAACAATCCGATGCCCACGGCCGTGCTGTGCTTCAGGCAGTCGGGAATTCCGTTCACAATCTGTTCGCGAACCCGCGTTAGGGTCAGCGCCAGGAAAAGCAGGCCGGAAAGAAACACCACGCCGAGCGCCGTCGGCCACGGGACGCCCCTGCCGAGCACAATGGAATAAGTGAAGTAGGCGTTCAACGACATGCCGGGCGCGAGCGCAATGGGATAATTCGCCCACAGTCCCATCACCAATGTGGCCAGAGCTGAAGAAACGCATGTGGCAAAGAGCACACCCTCAATCGGCATCCCCGCTTCAGCGAGGATGCGCGGATTGACCACGACGATATAGGCCATGGTCATGAACGTGGTCAACCCCGCCAGTAGTTCGGTGCGGGCGGTGGTCTTGTTTTCAGCTAGTTTGAATAAGCGTTCGAGCAAGGGGTCCTCGATTGGGTTAGAGAAAGAGGAGGGAGTATAAACTTTGGGCGCGGTGTGGTCAACGCGCGCGGGCGTGCGCGCTCGGTTAATTCAGGCGGTCATCGGAGTTGGCGCCGAAATAATTGGGCGGGGATTCAAAAGTGGCTTTATCTGCGTCGGGTATCCGGGGGTTGGCGGGAAGCGTGCCTTATCGAATCCATCCCGGCTGGCAGTCTTCGTGGCGACACTGGTCAATCAAATCCGAAATGGCCTTCTCATCGGCGATGATCATTTCTTTCTCTGATTGGATATCGGCGCGCAATCCCGCGCCCTGGGCGACCCACGAATCGTAATTAAAATGCTGGTTCACTTTATTAGTTGTCACCATTTCATGGCCGTGAACTACGTAGCCGGCCGCCACCGCATCCCGGTAATGATCATCCATCTCCGTCTGAAGGGTTGCAAGGCGCGCCTTATCGGATGCCAAATTAGCCCGGGACTTATCCATCTTGCCGCGGAAATACTTTTCATCGTGGGGCACCGAACTTGAAGCATCTGATTTAGCGTCCGCGTCGCCGTTCGCCTTTCCCTTAGCTGAGGTTTTGGTCGAAGATGGTGAGGACGGCTCATCGGGAGGATGTGAAGGCATATCCTCGTTTGAGTATACTTTGGCGGGTTGTTTCCCATCCTTGTCTTTCTTGGCGCGTTGTTCTCGCGCGAGGTCCGCCAGTGATTTCGTCTCTTCACCTCCACTCTGCGCTCTGCTGAATACGGGGGTGAAAACAAGAACGGCGCAGAGGGGCAAGGCGAAACGCGTAATCCTCAAATGCATGGACTTTTCTCCTAAACAGAACGAGCAACAATACATTTCTACTCCTCATATTCCAATGAAGTCAATATAGCCGTAGAAATATGTCGGATTCTTTACAACTCTGCAACGGAGGGGCTGTAGGGGTATGGATTGCCGTACCCCTTTGCAATGGCTGAGAGAAAAAAGGGCAGGGCAGGCTTGCTAAAGCGTAGTCCGCCCAGGCGACCCTGCTTCTACATTGGGATCGACGAGTGCCCTTTGGTTTTAATCTTCTCTGAGGGCATTTTCTGCCCGTGGTGATGGTTCTCCTGAAGTGGCGAAACGTCGGCATTGGCAAACGCATAGGCAAGCAGGCCAAGAATTAGAGCAGCACCCGCAAGAAGGCGATGAAAACGATTCATCTGCATCTTTCACCTCCAACTATAAAATTGCATTCGATGGTCTTTCTTCATAATTTAAGAATTGAGGGCAACATCTCACTGCATAAGTTAAGGTGCTTACCCCCGTTAACATATTCCTCCATTTTAGACTGATGCAAACTCCATGCCATCAGACTGGGGTTTGAACCTCTCCAAACAAAGGACTTCCGCCGCGTAGGGACGCCCGGTTTTGGTAATTTTCACCAAATCCCAAGTAAACTTTTCCATTTTAACCGGCAATATTGCCACAACAGATAGGGCTGCCGCCTATTAGGCAGTCCCCCTGTCCGGAGCAATCCTTATCCGATAAATGTCGCAGGGGTGTCCGTCAGCCGACGGAACGCTCCATCTTTGGTATGCCTGTAATATTGTGGGCGATTCCTTGGAAAGGTCTGCGAGAGGGTTTAACTGGCTACCGTTTCGTTTTGCAAATCCGGGGCGACGTTCTCAATTTCGATTCTGACCAGCTCGTTGTCTAGATTGCTCACCACGGTTTTGGCATAGCGGATGAAATGGTGTCCGGAGAGCAGCATGGCAACACCCATGCTGAACTTCGCTTGATCGAAGGACCAGCGGCCAATGAGTCGCAGCAGGAACTTCCAGTAGGCTTTCCGATAGGGGGAAAGGATGCCTTGATGAAGGATGGAGCGGACGATGATGCCCATCAGGGGCCAGAGGGGAATTGACGACGCGCGTTGCGGCTTGCGGGACTTCCATTGCAAGAGCGATCGATAGCACCGCTCGTAAAAGGCGGGAGCGGCGTAAAGCGACGCAAGAACTTTTCGGTAACCCTTCACCAGGACAGGCAAGGGGATGAGAGTCCTGAAATTGGGCGGATCGAAGTTGCTGGTGGCTTGGCTCTCCATGAGCAGCCGGCCTTCCTTCATCATCCGATCAAAAAGCGGAGTCGTGGGAGGCGCTTGCAAAAATCCGGCCATGGCCCAGGGGATGGCGGCCTTTTCAATGAAGTCCGTTTGCTGGTCGAAAATATCCTCGGTGTCGGAATCGAATCCGATAATGAAGCCCGCAGTGACCCAAAGGCCTTCGCTCTGAATATAGCGAATGCTCTCCAATGGATCGCGGCGCAGGTTTTGAAATTTCTTGGCTTCGGTCAGGGATTTCGAGGAGGGACTTTCGATACCGATAAAGACATAGAAAAAATTCGCATCCACCATGGCCTTGATGAGTTCAGCCCGCTCGGCGAGGTCGATGGAAGCTTCGGTGTAGAGCAGCATCGGATAACCATGCGACTCCTGCCACTCTTTCAGCGCGACGGCCAGTTGAAGAGCCAGCTTGTGGTTGCCGATAAAGTTGTCGTCTACGATAAAAACCTGTTCGCGCCAGCCGAGGTTATAGAGCGCCTCCAGCTCCGCCATCAACTGGGCGGGGCTTTTGGTTCGCGGCTTCCTTCCGTAAATGGTGATGATGTCGCAGAACTCACATTGGAAGGGGCAGCCGCGGGAGAACTGCACCGCCATGGAAGCGTACTTCCCGATTTTGAGCAAATCAAAGCGCGGCAGCGGGGTCTTGCTGACGTCGGGCTTGTCCGTAATCGTGTATAGCCGTTGGGCGGAGCCGCGCTCAATGTCAGCGGCAATTTCCGCGAAAGCCTCATCGGGCTCGCCTACCACCACATGATCCGCCAGCCGAAGCAAAAGTTCGGGCTCGCTGCTGGCGAAGGGGCCGCCGATCATGGTGCGCCGGCCGAGCGACCGCGCCCGTAGGAGTATTTCGCGAATATCATCCTTCTGGACGCGCATGCCGCTGACCATGACGAGGTCAGCCCACAGGATGTCCGCATCGAGCAGCTCTTCGAAACTCCGGTCGATCAACCTGATCGTCCAGTTCTTGGGGCAAAGCGCGGCGACGGTGAGCAGCCCGAGTGGCGGCTGGTCGGTCTCAATGGGAACTAGGTCCAGAATCCCGTCAAAGCTCCAGAAAGAGGAGGGAAATCGGGGCCAAATCATCAGGACTTTGAGTGCGGGTCCAAGAGGAGGGAAACCTTGATTTTCCCGAATGTCTTCAGCGGTTTGCGGCGCCATGTGCTTCGGCCAATCCGTCGATAGAGATTTTCTACCCTGTCCGCTGGATTTTACTCGAAGTTTCGGATTCAGCAGAAAGTATAACTAGACGATACGCCCTGCGCCCGGCCATGTCAACCTCAAATTGGGTCGACGGCGAATGTAAGATTCTCAGCACAGTCTCTCGGCTGTTTGTTATGCTACGACGATGCCGCGAACGTTTTTAATTGATACGGACACGGCGTCCGACGATGCCGTCGCGCTCATCATGGCCTGCCGCGCCCCCGACGTCCGCTTGGCCGCCATCACCACGGTAGCCGGGAACGTGGATGTGGGACAGGCCACGAGTAACGCGCTCTACACGGTGGAGCTCTGCGGCGGGGACGTTCCGGTTTACGCGGGAGCGACGCAACCGCTGGTCCGCAAATACGAGAATGCAACCTGGTTTCACGGCCGCGATGGATTGGGCGATCACGGTTATCCGCCCCCGCGCAAAACTCCCCAAAGAATGCATGCGGTGGACGCCATCATCGAGACCATTGAAGCGAATCCCGGACTGGTTTTCGTTACTTTGGGGCCGCTCACCAATGTGGCCCTGGCTCTGGCCAAACGGCCCGCCATCGCGCGCCAGGTCAGCCGTTGTGTGGTGATGGGCGGGGCGCCCTGCTGCGAAGGCAATGTGACTCCGGCGGCTGAATACAACATTTGGGTTGATCCGGAAGCGGCGCGCATGGTGATGCGCAGCGGCCTCCCCATCGAACTAGTCGGCTGGCATCTTTGCCGATTCGATGCCGCATTGAATTTGAGCGAAATCGAATTCGTCTTGGGATTGAAAACCGAGCGCGCCCGCTTCGCCATCGAATGCAACAGCCACGCGCAAAAGGCTTATCTGGAGCAAACAGGCATGCACGGAATTTCACTTCCCGACCCGGTGGCCATGTCCATTGCCCTTGACCCGAGTGTCGGAACAAGCTGGAGTGAGCACTGGGTGGACGTGGAAACCTCGAGCGAATTGACGCGTGGCATGACCGTGGTGGACCGCCTGAACGCCGCGGGCAATGATCGCAATCGCGCGGTTTGGTCGGAATCCCTGGCTCGCGCAACGAAATCCAAAGTTTGCTGGACAATTGATGTGAAGCGCTGGAAGGAATCTCTTTTTTCGGCTCTGCGCTGACCTGCCCAGAAATCGTGGCAGAATTGGAATGGCCCGGGTTGGCCCGGCAGGTCCTTGTTAGGATTAAGGAATGATTGATTGGCGGCCAATCGGTCCGCATGAATTGCTGAGCAGGCGAACCGCATTGTTCTTTCTGGCGGGGTTTCCGGTGGGGGTGACGATGGCGAAGGAAATCAACTCTTCAGTCAATTTGCGGCTCGATTCTTCCACCTTGCGGAAGCTGGTGCATTTTCGGAGTCCGGATTCCTACGATCGATTGTTGCGAATTTTGAATGACTCGAAATTGCGGGGCCACATTCCCGCCGCCGATGTCGATTCCGTTCTTGAAGGGGAAAACTGGCCGGTGGAGAAGTTGATGATGGAATTGCTGCCGGTCGCTCAAACCTATTCTCAATCACCCATCTCGCAGTATCGAGTGGGTGCGATCGTGCGCGGCGGTAGCGGTTCGTTATATCTCGGTACCAACATTGAAGTGCCCGGTCAGGTGTTGGGGTTCGCGGTCCACGGCGAACAGGCGGCAGTAGCCAATGCGTTCATGCACGAGGAACACGGACTCACCACCCTGGCGGTCACCGCACCGCCTTGCGGGCATTGCCGCCAATTTCTGAACGAGCTCGAGCAGAGCGCAGATCTGAAAATTTACGTTAAGAATGAAACGCCAACCACATTGGGGGCTCTGCTGCCGGCGTCATTCGGGCCCGGCAATCTGAATGTGAGAGATAGACTTTTCAAAGGGACAAAGGCTGACTTGAAAATGATTGCGCCCACGGCGGACATGCTGTCCACCGCGGCTTTGGACGCGGCGCGCAAAGCCTACGCGCCCTACACCAAAGCGTGGGCGGGGGTGGCGATCCTTTCCTTGTCCAAAGTCGTGTACACCGGGTCCTACATTGAAAGCGCCGCCTACAATCCGAGCTTGTCCCCGTTGCAAACCGCGCTGGTGGGCTTGGTCATGTCCGGTGAGAAGCTGTCCAACATTTATTCCGCAGTGCTGGTGGAGATGGAGAAGGCGCCTATCAGCCAAAGGAGCGCCACTCAGGCCGTGCTCGATTCGATCGCGCCTGAGGCGCGCATGCGCCGCGTCCCTGCACGCATTAATTTGCAGACGCGTTGAAACCTGCGATGTCGCCGCCCAATACCATGGCAGGCGTTCCGCGCGATACGCGGCCCGAAACGGTATCCTGCAAAGGTTGTTGCCATCCTGGTGAATTCCTGACTATTCTGAATCTGGACTCATACGCCGCCATGAGGATTGCAAAAAACTGTCGACTCCACGCTGGATTGAATGCGGCAATTTGCGCGTTGGCGCTTACCCTGGCGTTTTGTCCAGCCGGATTTGCTCAAGACCACGCCGAAAATTCCGACGCGCAATCTGAAATCGATAACACACCCCAGGCTCATTTGGGCGCGGGTTACGAGAACTTGAAAAACAACAGGTACGATGCGGCAGTGCGGGAATTTCGGGCCGCTTTGGAGCTGGATCCGAAGCTTGTTCTTCAAGCGCGTTTTCCCCTGGCGGTGTCGCTCTTTGAATTGCACCGGAATGACGAGGCGCGCCGCGAGTTTGAAACTGTTCGCCGCGCGGTGGGGAACCATCCCAACGTCGAATACTATTTGGGGCGGCTGGATTTGGAGGAAGGCCACGCAGACGCTGCCATTCTGGAGTTAAGCACAGCGGCCGCCAAGCCGCCTTTTCCGGATACAGCCTATTACCTTGGATCCGCTTACCTCAAGCGCCACGATCTGGCCTCGTCGGAAAAGTGGCTCCGCAAGGCTGCGGAATTGGCGCCTAACGATTCGGCCGTGCAGTTTCGCCTGGGCACGTTATACAAGGAGGCAGGAAGAAAGGAAGACGCTCAAAAGGCTTTTGTGCGGTCGGAAGAGTTGCGGCAGCGCGACGCTGAAGTGGACAAGGCGCGGCTGGACTGCGTCGAGAAGCTCAATCATGGTTCCCTGGAGGAAGCCCGCCCGGTCTGCGATCAGATCTTTGATCCTGATGACGCCGATCGACTGACGATGCTTGGAACTATCTATGGTGAACACGGCGATTTTGAAGACGCGCTTAAACCGTTGCGCCGGGCCGCAGAGTTGAGTCCCAGTTCCCCCCAGATGCAATACAACCTGGCTTTTGACTACGTGCGCCTGAATCGGTTCGAGGAGGCGCGAGGGGCGCTCGCTAAAGCGGTGCTCCGTTGGCCCGACTTGTTTCCCCTGAACGCCCTCTACGGCGCCGTGCTTTATAATCTGGGCGAAGAACGTCCGGCGTATGAAGCCCTCCGTCACGCGCACGAACTCAATCCCCAGGATCCCGGAGCGAATGATTCTCTCTACCAAGTAACTTTGAGCCTTGCCAAGAGGGGCTTGGCTGGCGAACTGTACACGGAGTCGCAGAAGTATTTGACGGAAGCCTCCAGGCTGCGTCCCCAGGAACCGGAACCCCATCGCCTCATGGCTGAGATTTATGATGCTACCGGCCGGCAATCGGAAGCCGCGGATGAGCGGCGCCAGGCCGGGCAACTAAGCAAATCTGATGGAAACAAGCAGAACTAATGTATCTCACAGTAAAACCCCTCTCACCCTCCCTTCAATTCATTCAAATCAACTATCAATAATATTTATCGAGAGTAAATCAGCCCAATAATTCTTGACTTATATTTTCGGGCAAGGTATAAGATGTCTCTACGTCGGGTGAGGCTTCTAACCTTAAACATCAAAAAGTCACTGCGCGGGTCAAATTGTCCCTAGTGGAGGATCCCAATGAACTGTAAGAGAATTACCATCGCCACTTTTTTCTGTTGCGCTCTTGCCCTGGCGAGCTCATCCCTTTTTGGCCAAGCCACCGGAAGCCTCTCCGGCACCATCCAGGACCGTTCCGGCGCAGTATTGCCGGGTGCGTCCGTTACCGCGACATCGCAGGGAACACACGCATCACGCGCGGCCACAACCGATGAGACGGGCCACTATTTGATCCCCCTGTTGCCCGTGGGCGTGTATTCGATCCAAGTCGGTGCCCAGGGCTTTCAGGCGATCGAGCAGAAAGATGTGACGCTGCAAGTGGATGAGAGCAAGGAGGTGGATTTCTCCATGTCGCCGGCCACCGTCCAGCAGACGGTTGAAGTGTCGGCGACGTCTGTGGCTGTGGAAACCTCCAACGCATCTCTGGGCCAGGTGATTACGGCGCAACAGGTGGCCGAGCTTCCCTTAAACGGGCGCGACTTCGTGCAACTGGCCACGTTAACGCCGGGCACAGTCCAGGAAACCAATCCGAATAGCTTTTTCAATGGCGGCGGCAGTAGTGAGGTTGGGATTCGCGGGTCCTTTTCGCTTTCGGTCGGGGGCTCGCGTCCCAACAGTACGGACTGGCTGCTCGACGGCGTGGACAACAACGAATTGACGGCCGGTGGGATCGCGATTCTGCCCGACATTGACGCGCTGCAGGAATTCAAGGTGCTTACCTATAATTATTCAGCGGAGTATGGTACGCGTGGCGGGCCGGCTGTTTTGCTCACCATCAAGTCCGGATCCAACCAAATTCACGGCAGCCTTTTTGAATACCTCCGCAACACCGATCTTGACGCACGCAGCTTTTTTGCTCAAAACCGAGAAGTCTTCATCCAAAACCAATACGGCGGGTCCATCGGCGGACCGGTGCAGAAGGACAAGACTTTCCTCTTCTTCGATTTTCAAGGTAAGCAAACCCGGCAAGGTAAGGTTTTTGTGGGTCAGGTTCCGACCATGGCCATGCGGAATGGCGACTTCACTGAGACTTTTAAGGACGTCAACAATGGCGGGGCGCCGTCCCAGATTTTTAACCCCGCCGCCAACTTCGGCTTCCCGGGTGGCCCCCCATTCCAGTGTGTGCCTGGAACCAAAACGCCTGAACCCGCCCCTAACGGAGTTCAACCTTTGGGTCAGAATTGTAACATCATCCCAGCAAGCTTATTCAATTCCGTTGGGCACGCACTGCTAAACCTTTATCCGATTCCTGACAACCTTGGGCCAAACCTTCTTTCGGAAGACTACATCAACACACCGGTAAAGCGGTTTAAAGAAGGCGAAGCGGATATACGCCTGGATCATAATTTCTCCAGCAAGGATTCCCTTTATGCTCGCTTCAGTTACGACCAAGCCACTGAATACCTGCCGGGCGGATCGCCGGGATTTGCCGAACCCAGTGCCTTTGCCAGCACGCAGAGCCTGACCGACCACGGGCGAAATGCCGCCCTCGGCGAGACCCATGTGTTTTCAGCATCCACGGTAAATAAAGTGACAGCGGGTTACAATCGCATCTTTAATCACATTCTTTCATATGGCAGCGGGTCCTGCCTGGCGTCAACAATCGGAGGCGGGATCCCGGGCGCGAATCTGGGCGGCGTGAGCTGCGGCCTGACCTCGGTGCTGGTCACGAGCGGATTCTGGTCCCTGGGGGATCGCGGGTTTGCACCCTTCCAGGGCGGGACCAACGTGTTTCACATTGCCGATTCATTTGACATGATTCGTGGCAATCACGACATGACGTTCGGCGGCGAAATCCGCGACAATCAAATGAATGTTCTTACCAATGCTTTCCAGGACGGTTTCTACGTCATAGCCCCGGTTTTCACTGGGAACACTATTGGAGACCTTCTGATGGGCACACCCGTCTTTGGACAGCACGATCAGACATTTCGAGGCACGGTGACAGGCCGGCGGTGGAAGATGTATCGGCCATACTTTGAGGATAATTGGCGCGTCAAGCCGAATCTTACCCTGAACTTGGGTGTGGGCTGGGCCTTCGTAACACCGATTACCGAGGCGCACAATAGACAGTCGAATTTCAATTTCAAAACCGGTCAGTTTTTGATTGGCGGCGGGAATGGTGGATCGACCGTGGGCCTCTCAACCGACATGACAGCCATTGAACCCCGAATTGGGCTCGCCTGGAGTCCGCACGGGGACCGGAAGACTTCTCTCCGCGCCGGATTTGCAATTTATCATGACTCCTCCTGGAATCAAGGTGCGCAGGGCTTGTGGGAAAACCCGCCCTACTTTGGTTCTTCCTTTGTTCCATTCGGCAACACATTCAGCCAGGGCTTTCCCATTCTTTCCCCGCCGCCCAGCGGTGCGACCAATTTTACGGGGAACCTGCAAACCCAGAACCTCAACTTCAAGCAGGGCCGGATTATCCAGTACAATTTCGATATAGAGCGCCAGATTCCCGGCGACGTTCTGCTGACGGTCGGATACGCAGGATCGCGGGGGACCCATATCCTGGAAGGGGGGCAAAATATTAATCTCCAATCTCCTTCCGCATGCGGCGTCGTCCCCGGATACACTTTTGGCTGTGGGCAGCCGGGCTTCCCTTATCCACAAGATGGTACGATCAACGATATTTTTGATAACGGTTCCGCCACCTATAACTCCCTCCAGGTCAAGGCAGAGACTAAGAGCAGGAAGCACGGGGTGTATGCCCTGGTGGGGTATACTTACTCCAAGGCCACGGACAATGGGCTCTCCGACGGACTCGGAAGCAACATTGGCGCCATGTACTACCCGTTGCCGAACATCGGGACCGGGGACAAGGGACTGTCGCAAATCGACCTCACTCACAGTTTCACGGCCAGCATTATCTATGACCTGCCCTTTGGAAAAGGGCGGCAGTATGGTAGCAATTGGAGTGCACCCGTGAACGCCCTTTTTGGCGACTGGGAATTCGACGTGATCCAGCGCGCTATTTCCGGCTTCCCCATGCTTCTTGTCTCCAGCAGTGGAGGCGGTAATTCGGGAGTGGGATTCTCGAATAACGGCAACGACTACGCCCGCCCGGACCGCATTTGCAACGGAAGAATAAGCGGTTGGACGGTGGCCCAGTATTTCAATTTGAATTGCTTCGTAGACCCCATTCCCGGCGAGCTCGGCAACTCGAATCGCGCCCCGCTCTTTGGCCCGGGCCTGGTGAATTCGGATTTCTCAGCCGTCAAAAATTTCCCTCTCTCCTTCCGGGAGGGAATGTCGCTGCAATTCCGGGCGGAATTCTTCAATATCTGGAATCACCCGCAATTCCAGGCCCCGGGTCTAAGCGGCACGGCCGGCATCGTGGATATCGACGGCGTCAACCCAGCGGCGATTACCGCGACCGTCAACAACCCGCGACTGATTCAGTTCGCGCTGAAACTGCGCTTCTAGACCTCTTAAGCAGTCCAACCCTTTGCGCGAGCAGGGCCCTCATTTTGGGGCCCCTGCTCGCCGTCCCACCTTCCCAATACGGAGATTCCATATTGCCCAAAATCAAAGTTATTGTTGACCAGGACGCGCGCGGTCCTGGGACCAGCGACCAACAGGCCCTCCTGGTGTTTCTTCAATCCGATGCCTTCGACGTTCTCGGCCTGACCACGGTCAGCGGCGATCAGTGGGTGAAGGAAGAGACCCAGCACGTTTTGCGCCTGGTGGAAATTGCCGGGCGCACGGACGTGCCCGTGATTCAAGGCGCCGATCATCCCCTGCTCAATTCGAAGGAGGAAACCGAACGATGGGAAGCTCTCTACGGAAAGATCGAATATAAGGGATGCTGGACGGAGCACTTCGCGGCCGGGCGCTCGACGATAACCGAGACTTTCTATCATCCGCCGGATATCGTCCCTCCGCTTCCGGAAGGGTCACCCAAGATCAAGCCTCATCCGGGAACAGCGGCCCAGTTCATGGTGGAGATGGTGCACAAGTATCCCGGCGAAGTTGTGATCTGGTCCGGCGCGCCGCTTACCAACGTGGCGCTGGCGCTGCGGCTTGATCCGGAATTCGCAAACCTGGCCAAAGAGTTCGTTCTGATGGGCGGCGGAATGTATCCGAATAAAGGCGGCATTCGAGTGACCGATGCCCGCCGTGAATTCAATTGGTGGTTTGACCCGGAAGCGGCGCGCATTGCCCTGCGCGCTCCGTGGAAGAAGGTTACGATCACACCCATCGATATTTCGGTAAAGACTCGCCTCAGCGACGAAATCCGCACTGAAATTGCCAAAGCCGATACACCCGTGGCCCGCTATCATGCGAAATACTCTTTGCCCGGTTACATGTGGGACGAGATTTCCGGCATCGCCATGATTGAGCCGGGCATCATCACCGAGCAGAAACAAATGTACGTGGACGTGGACATTGACCACGGCGCGGGCTACGGCAACACGCTGTTTTGGGAGGCGACCAACGCTGTGCCCCCGTACGAACGATTGTCCACCGTCCAATTTGATTTGAATGCCGAACGGTTTTATCGCATCTACATTGACTTGATGACCCGCCCGCCACGAGAACGCGGGAAGCAATGACCAGGGGAATTCAGCGGATCCACCAACCTCGTTTGATCTCCCGGCGTTCATTGCCGATTGACGATTTTCGATTGACGATTGACCAGCTCTCAAGCGCAAGGTTCTTTTCCATGAAATCGTCAATCATCAATCGTCAATCTTCAATCCGCCCCGCACTACTTTTCTTTTCGACGATATGCTTGCTGGCGGCGCCGGCATTTGCCCAGCAGCGCCGCAAAGTAATTGTGGACCAGGACGCGGCGGGGCCCGGGGGCAGCAATCTTCAGGCCATCATGTTACTGGTTAAATCGCCTGTAGTGGAGACGCTCGGAATCGGAGTGGTCTCCGGCGATGCGTGGCGGGATGAAGAACTGGTCCACGTGATGCGGGCGCTGGAACTCGAAGGCCGGACGGACATCCCGGTCCTGCCCGGCGCAGCTTTTCCTCTTGTCCACACGCGTGAACAGGCGCTGCTCGACGAGAAGCTCTTCGGCGAGATCAATTACATGGGTGCGTGGGACCCGCGCTGGTGGCATGAGCCGTTCGCGTTGCCTGCGGAAAAATTTCCGGAAGGCATGCCGCACACCAAGCCATCGGTCGAAGACGCCGCTCACTTTATGATCCGCATGGTTCACCAATATCCCCACCAGGTCACCCTTGTCGCCGTGGGCCCGATGACTGACCTCGCCATCGCCATACGCATCGATCCCGAGTTTTCGACGCTCGCCCAGGAATTGGTTTTCATGGGTGGAAGCCTCGACCCGCATTCGACTGACGCGGAATGGGAATCCGACCCGCGCCACGAATTCAATTTCTGGTTTGATCCTGAAGCAGCGCACATCGTGCTCACTTCCCGCTGGGCCAAGATCACTTGCATACCGGTGGACATTTCCATCAAGACGCACTTTACCCATGCCATGGCTGAACAGATTGCCAAAAGCGGCGCCGCCCTGGGTGCTTACTGGCTCAAATATTATTTCGCTACCATCGATTACATGTGGGATGAGTTGGCTGCGGCGGCGTGGATCGATCCGAGCATCATTACCAGTGAGAAAGAATTTTATCTGGATGTGAACATCGAACACGGCCCCAATTACGGCGACACGCTCACCTGGCTCGAGCGCGACAAGCCCAAAATCAGCGGTTCGCCGGCGCACGTTCTGCTGGACTTGAACAATGAAAAGTTTAACCGGCTGTTTGTCGACACCATGTCTTTGCCCGGCGCCCATCCAGGCGCGCCGGAATAGTCCCGCCCGCAAGTCAACACTCTCTCACTTTCCCATGAGGTCGGCCGGCAGGTGTGAGGCGGCGTGAAAGAAGTCCAAATAAGGCCCCCCTTTTGCTTCCCGCAGAAGCAGGAGAGCCAGCTCGCGGGCGTGATAGTCGCCCCACATCGATGACTCGCCGCAGGGTATCCGGCGTCCAGAGGGAATTTCGTCCCAACCTTTGGGGCGATGGTACACGGAGTGCAGAATCAATCCCTGGTGTTTGGAGTCTGTGGATAAGTAAGGTTCCTCAAACAAGGTGTTGGCAATCGTTAGAGCCGCCTGCCGGTACTGTTTCGCCTTGCCCGGGGACCCCGAGCGCGCTTCAATATTTCCCATTCTCCACAATCCCTGGGCGGCGATGGCGGCTGCGGAGCTGTCCACCGGCTCATATTCGTTGAACGGGTTTGCGGGTTGGTGCTGCCAGTCTCCGAGCTTTTCCAGTCCCGGCGCGCCGGTGTCCCAGTAGGGTATGCCGTCCTGCGCCGCTTGATCCAAATAATAATCGCAGGTTGCCTCGGCGGGGCGCCGCATCATGGCCACCACTTTTTCTCGGCCACCCTGCGGCTCGAGATCGCGATCGGCAACGCTTTCAAGAAACTCAAGCTGCTCGGCGTAGCCGCAGATGATCCACGCCAGGCCACGAGTCCAGGTGGTAAAAGGAGAATACCCTTGCTGAGTAGCGGGGCATCGATAGCCGCCGGCGTTGATGTTGAAGAGCGATTCGTGCGACACCCGCCCGCGCACGTCATAAAGATCGCGCCCCTCGCCGTAATACACGGCAAACTCCGCCGTGACATCGGCGTGCTGGCACAGGCGATCGAGAAGCGAAATGCGCCGCTCATTTTCGCCCATCAGAACATGGCCCAGGGAATGGGCAAGGGCGAGCGAGCGCAGGGAACGGATCGTGTCCACAAAAAGCGAGTGCGGACCATTGAATGAATAAATGTAACCGCGGTCGTCGCTTAAGGCCGTCCATCGTGCCGCCTGTACTGCGCCGCTAACCTTGAGGGCCAGAACGTACAATTGAATTTCAGTCTCGCTCACAGTCCAGCGTTTTTCGGCGGCCAGGCGCAGGAGGTTCCCATAGGTGCTGACATTATTAAACCCGTGGTCATGCACGCCCATGTGCGTGACATGAGGGGCCATTCGCTCAATGGTGTTCCGGCGTCCATATTCCAGAAACCAGCGGTCATCCGTCGCGTCATATTGCAGAAGCGCCGAGCCATACAGAAATCCTTCTGTCCACTGGGTCCATTCGCGGGCCGTATAAATGCCGCGCACGGTTATCACCGGCGCGCCCTGGGACGCGTCCCAGGCCGCCTCGATGGCGCGGATCTTTTGCGCCGAAAGATCGAACAGTCGCTCAATTCGAGGCCTTAATTTTTCCGGAGTCAGGTCTTCGAGGATGCGGATCATGGTGTTAGTCAACCACCCCTAAATCCCCTCCTCACTGGGGAGGGGAGCAAAAGGTGTTGGTCAGTCTCGTTTCACTCCCCTCCTCATTGAGGAGGGGACCAAGGGGTGGTGACAACTTGGGTTTTACAGACGCCGGATATGAAATCCCCCATCCACATTAATAACCTCACCGGTGGAGAATGGAAACCGGTCGAGAGCGATGGCAGCCACGGCGCGGCCCACATCTTCCGGTTTCCCCCACCTTGGGATCGGTGTAAGTCCGCTCGAGATCAGTTGGTCATACTTCGCCTTTACCGGACTTGTCATGTCGGTTTCGATCACGCCCGGACGAATTTCGTAGGCGCTGATTCCATACTCCGCCAAGCGGACGGCGAAGAGCTGCGTCATCATGGAGAGTGCCGCTTTGCTCATGCAATATTCGCCGCGATTGACGCTCGCCGCATAAGCGGAAACTGAAGAGATGTTCACGATCTTGGGCTTTTTCCCGCCACCCTCCGTCGCCTTCATGGCGCCAATCCAAGAATTAGCAACGGCCTGGGTTAGGAAAAAGGGAGCCCTGGCGTTGATGCTCATCACCCGATCGAAGCTCTCTTCGCTCGTTTCCAGCAAGTCCTGGCGCGCTTCGGGAGCCACTCCGGCGTTGTTCACCAGCAGATCGATCCCTCCAAATCGCTCCACCACGGACTTGAGCAGTCGGGCGCGATCCGAACCCTGCGAAATGTCAGCTTGAAATATCTCGAACCCGGATGGGCAGTCCCTCGGAGCTGCTTGCTCGCAAATCCGCTTACATTCGAGAGCCGCATCGTGTCCGCTGGCGTAATTAATGGCGACGCTGAATCCCGAACGCGCCAGCTCTATCGCAATGCCGCGACCGATTCCCCGCGATGCGCCCGTGATCAAAGCAGTTTGAAAAGCCATGGCATCTGGAGATGGATATTATCTTATCCAGAGTGGCGAAGCACGGAAAAGCTGCTGCAAGCCGCTGGAGGGGTCGGGTGCCCTGAGGTGTGCTCAGGCAGAATAAAGCCTGGTGTCGGCAAAAACTCATCACTGCTAATGCCGCTTTGTGCATATCCCATCATGACGACAGGTCTGACAGTTTTTGGGCGGCGAATATCTTGGCGGCGGCGTAGTCGCCCTGGTAGATGGCCTCGAGGTGCGACCGGTAGCTGGGCGTGGCGATGGGCGGGACATTTTCACGGCCAAAAAGCCGCCGCTGTTCGGCGATCAGTTCCAACGCGAGGACACCGGCGTCGAGCGCCTCCATGAATGCCTTGCGAGTCTTCTCGTCCTGATGCAAGAACCGCAGAGCGACTTCGGCGGCGCAGGATGAAATTGTATCCATCAACTTGTTGCCCCAATCCCGGCTGGCTTTTCCGCGCGGATCTTCTCCAATAACTCCTTCGAGTGGCGAAGTGGACGGAACGCTTTCGAGCCGAACGAGAGTGGAATCTGCCGCCCATAAAAGCGAAGTCTCCCCCACCCCCGCGTGGTCGCCGGTGTACCCGATGTCGGTGGTGAAATCATATTCCGCCACGGCCAATATCGCGACATCAGACTTGCGCATCACCGCGAGCGCCGCGCGCTTAACGCTGATGGTCTGTTCCAGGCCAAAGTGTCCGGTAAAGGCCACAATCACGCGGAAGCCCATGGCGGCATATTGTTCGAAGACGGCTTCCAGCACCGGCTCAACAATCGACGCGGACAAATTCAAAGTGTAAGGAAATGGGATGCCGCCCACCGCCCAATAAGATACGGGCGCGAGAACAGCGTCAGCGCGTTCGGCGATTTTCTCGCTGACCGCCGCCGCCACCAGGCCATCCAGCCCCAATGGGAGGTGGTGGCTATGCCATTCGATTGTGCCCAATGGGATTACAAGGATGGGGGTCCGGGCAATGCGCTCCGTGATTTCGTTTGGGAATAGCCGTTCCAGCCGATGGATGCTCATAATTGATGATTGAATTCGATAATAGTACGGATGCCGTGGTTCGGTTCGGGATGGGCAAAAATCTTCGGCACGTCTTCAAGACGGACCGACGCGGTTTCCAATTGATCGAGTTGCAGCGCGCCGTCCATATACCAGTTTGCGAATTTGGGCAGGTCGTTTTGTGGGTCGATGTTGCCATAGATGCATCCCTGAACGGTCTGCTGCCGGCTCATGAATTGGCGAGGATTGAAAGACATCAGCGCGTCGCGGGGCGCCGCGCCCACCAGAGTCAAGGCCCCGCCACGCGCCAGCATATCAATCCCCTGGGCCATGAGCGCGGGCTTGCCCACCACTTCGAAAACGTGCTCCACACCGCGCCCGGCTGTCATTTTCTGAACCACCGCCACGGGATCGTCCACGCGATTATTCAGAATGTGGGTGGCGCCCAACAGTGCCGCGTGAGCCAGCCGGTCGTCATCCACATCGATGGCAATGATCAATGATGCGCCCGCGATTTTGGCCCCTTGAATCACATTCAAACCCACTCCACCGGCGCCAAACACGGCTACACCCTCACTCGCTTGAACTTTGGCGGTGTAAAACACGGCGCCGATACCGGTGGCCACGGCGCAACCGAGCAGCGCCGCCCGGTTCAGCGGCATGTCGCGCCGGATACTCACCGCTCCAGCCGCCGGCACGGTTACGAAGGGACAGAAAGTTCCGGCATTCAACAGCACGTTCAGCGGTCCGGCGCGCCAATAGACCCGGGGAGCCGCGGTTCCCTGGATGTCTTCGCAAAGGTCCGCGCGTCCCGACACGCACCGGCGGCACTTGCCGCATTTCACTTGCCAGTTGATGACCACGTGATCGCCAAGCTTCGGCCGTGCAACGCCTTCGCCTACGGCCTCCACCACGCCCGCGCCTTCGTGCCCAAGCAGAACGGGACACGCCCGCGCATCGCGTGTGGCGTCCAGATCGGTATGGCATATGCCGCTGGCGACAATCCGAACGCGGACCTCGCCCGGGCCGGGAAGCTCTACCACAATATCTTCGAGGGTGGGATTGTGCCCCAGCGCCGCCAGAACGATGCCGGAGGTTTCAATGGAGGAGGGATGGATCTTTTGTGGGCGAGTGACCATGTCATGCCGCCCGGCCCATTTCAGCAATCAAGCCGCTCGCCACTTTGGTGATCCCGGCGATTTCGTCCGGCGTTGCGCTGGCCACGCATGCTCCCACAAGTTCTCCGCAACGCGCGCGGATGGCCTCGGCTTGCGCGGGGTCGCCGCCACGGACTTGAAGAAGTTCTTTCAGCCAATGTTTGCCGTAGCCCGCGTGGATGGTTTCATCGGCCCAGTCGAAATCCATATCGTGCTCGCTGAGCAAGTCGCCGTAGGTATGGAACAATCCCGCGCGCACCGGCTTATGGCGAATATTCTTGGTCTCAAAGAAATACAACATGCCCAGCCTGTAGATCGGGTCCTGGCCCGCCGCGCTGTCATAGATGTAAGTGCCCAGGGGAATCCGGCCCGGATCAAGTCCCCACTCCGTCAGGCGCTCATAGCCCATCTGGCAATGGCGAGCCTCGTCGTAGGTCCATCGCGCCGCATCGCTAATCCATTCCCAGGGCAGGAGGTGGGCAAAGCTGCTCAGGATGATGCCTCCCGTTTCCACCGCCCATACTTCATTGATGTGGCTGATGGCGGACCGGAGCTGCAGCTTGAGGCCTTCGCCATAGGGAAAAGAAGGATCGACGATATCAGGCCAGTAAAAACGGCAGGGCCAGAAGCGCGGATCACGCGCTGGCTTGTCGGGAATTGCATAAGTTCGTGAGCCTGGAATAGCGGCTGTCTCGTGAGGCAGGGAGGAGGAATTCGCGCCTACGCCTCCGAGAGCGGCAAGTTGGGCGCTCATGGCAGCGGACCAGCGTGAGGCTGTACTGCGTTCTTCCGGGTTGGCGGCGAGTGCAGTTTCCGCCCAACGCTGCATCGAACGAATCTGCTCGTTCTTTTCATTAAGCGCCAGCTTCAAAAAACGGTGAGTGGGCCCATCGGCAATGAAGTCCGACGCCGCAAGATAATCGTCATAGGCATCGCGCAACGCGGGCAACAACACTTTTCCAAGACCGAGAAGAAACGCGGGTACGGAAGGAGAATCTTCGGCCTGATCGAACAGCGCCACCAAAGCGCGGTCCGGACCTTCCTCCTCCACTGTCCGGTTGGGAAATCGCAGCTCGAACACCCGCTCGCGCAATGCGTTGGCCGTCTGCGCGTTTTGCCAGATTAGGCGCGGAAGCGCGGTCTTGATATCGATGGACTCAATCAGAGGAAGCCACGCCGCCGTGCTGATTATAAGCGAGCGCTCGCAGAAGAAGAATCGTTTGAGGCTCTGCGCCGTGTCCTCGCGCATCCATTGCGCGCGGGGACTTCGACTCGTAAGGTAAGGATTGGCCTGGCTCACGCAAAATCCAACTTTTTAATATGCTACTTAAATTTTAATGCTCGATCAGAGTGCAGAAACCGATCTCCCCTCCATCTTACCATTCCCCCAAGGTCCGGTGATTCATGTTTGCGAGACTGACTCTCGCTTCACTGGTCCTTACGTTTGTTCTCGACCCAGGCTGGAATGTTCAGCCCCAATCTTTCACACCATTCCAAAACTTCCGCCAGGCGTGGCAACGCAGGAATCACGCCTTCCCTTGTGACCGCCAAGCCGCCCGCGACAACGGCAAATCTCACCGCGGATTCCAAATCTTCGCCGCGCGCGAGACTCACCGCCAGCCCGGCATTGAACGCGTCACCCGCACCCGTAGAATCGACGGAGGTCACCGAAATCGCCGGAATGTGTTTTTCAAAATCCGCCGTGGCAATAAACGCGCCCTCTTCGCCGAGCGTTACAATTACCTGCCGGGGACCGCGCCGCAGCAAAGCCCGCGCCATTTCCGCAGGATCCGCTTTTGTTCCCGGTTCGAGGCCCAAGAGTGTTCGGGCTTCGCTTTGATTGGGCGTAAGGACGTCAACCTGTTGCAGCAAGGTCGGGGGCACGGCCCGCGCGGGTGCAGGGTTCAGGATGGTGACGGCTCGGTGGGCGCGGCCAAGTTTCATAGCGGCCTCCGCAGCCTCGATTGGAATTTCAAGCTGGGTCAGGACTACTTGAGCTGAGGAAAGCGCGCCCTCGCTCGCCGAGACCGCTTCGGCCGTGAGCAGATTATTGGCGCCGGCGTCGAGCGCGATGCAGTTTTCGCCTGTGCCCGACTTTACCAGGATAAAACCCACTCCCGTGGGAAGGTCAGCCTCCTGCCGCAGCCAGGCCGAATCCACGCCTTCATCCCGGTACAACTTGAGAGCCATGTCAGCGAGCGCGTCCGTGCCGATGCGAGCTACGAAGCTGACTTGGGCGCCAAGTCTCGCGCATGCCACGGCCTGGTTCGATCCCTTGCCGCCGTGATCCATCCGATAGCCGGCGCCGAGCAGCGTCTCCCCGGATTCGGGGAAGCGCTCGACTTTCATGGTGAGCCCGACGGCAAAACTTCCCACCACGGCGATGCGAGCGTCGCGATTCATCACCAACCTCAGTTACAATGCTTCAGCCCCGGAGGGGAAGCATAACACACGAATTCGCGCTGCCCTGAGCTTCGCTAACGCACAGAGGTTATAGATTGGGTAGAAAATCCAAAACGTTTCGGCTCCCAAACCCTGGACGCCGGGATTTTTTATCCAAGTCATGCCAGTGGGCATCCGCCGGACTGATGGATTCGCCGTTGCGAAGTTTTCCGTTTGCTGCCTCTTTTCAATCTGAATCGAATTCTGCCCCCCACGAGCTGGATGATCGGCTCTCGCCTCACTATCGTCAACCAGCACCCATAGACGCGATACTCCGCCATGTCGAGCCGGGCTTGGACGCGTTCATCACAGAAAAGCATGCCGAACAGATCAAAGCGGTGCTGGAGAAATGGAGCGAGGCGCTCACCAAATCGTCGGCCTTGTCGGGCGCGCTTGAGAATTCAATTTCACAGAATCTGCGCGCGTCCAGCCTGGCTCCATCGCAGCGCCGGCCCATGCGGCCCTTGGCAGGCCTTGAAGTTTATCGCAACCAGTTTGCCGGCACACTTGACCTGGGCCGATCTCAATTTATCGATGGGCTGCGAAAGTTTGTCGGTATTTACTCAAAAATAGAAACGGCCGAATTCAAAGTGACGAGAATCTCGTTGACCGGAAATCCCGACCAACCGGGGAAAATCCAAACGCGCATACGCTATGACCTGGTGGGTCGTGGCACAGATTTTCATCGTGGCGAACGAGTTGGCTATTGGGACCTCGAATGGGAGAGCGATTCCGCAGGTTCATGGCGGGCGATCAACTGGCAAGCGCTCGAAGAAACCGAAAGCCGGACGTCCGCTGCAGTCTTCGTGGACATTACCGGTCGGGCGCTCGGCTCCGCTGCGTCCTACCAGCAACAAATTATTTATGGGGCTGACCACTGGCGCACGGTGCTGGACGGCGCCAGCCGCATCGATGTGTATGGAAACAACGGTATCGCGGTTGGGGACATGGATGGGGATGGCTTCGACGATGTTTACGTTTGTCAACCGTCGGGTTTGCCGAATCGTCTTTATCGCAATCGTGGTGACGGCACGTTTGAAGACGTAACCGAGCGCGCAGGGGTGGACGTTTTGGACAGCACCTCGTGCGCGCTCTTTGCCGACGTGCGAAACAGCGGACATCAGGATTTGATTGTGGTGTGCGTGGATGGGCCGTTGCTTTTCCTTAACGATGGCGCCGCCGGATTTCAATTGAAGCCGGACGCATTCAAATTCGCCCAGCCGCCGCAAGGCACATTCACCGGCGCGGCGATGGCTGACTACGACGGCGACGGTCTGCTCGACATTTATTTCTGCCTCTACAGCTACTATCTGGGCCTGAACCAATACCAATACCCCACGCCTTACTATGACGCGCAGAACGGCCCGCCCAACTTCCTGATGCACAATCAGGGTGACGGGACCTTCGCGGACGTCACTGAGACCTCTGGCATGAACGCGAACAACAACCGGTACACGTTCACTTGCGGCTGGGTCGATTTTGATCGCGACGGGCGCCCGGACCTTTATGTAGTGAACGATTTCGGCCGGAAAAATCTTTATCGCAATAACGGTGATGGGACGTTCGCCGATGTCGCGAGCGAAGCGGGCGTGGAGGACGTGGGCGCGGGCATGAGCGTCTGCTGGTTTGACTACGATAACGACGGCCAGCAGGACCTCTATGTTGCTGACATGTGGTCGGCAGCCGGTGGCAGGGTGAGTACGCAGGGGAACTTTCTGGAGGACGCGCCGGAGGACATACGCGCGTTGCTTCGCAAACACGCGGGAGGCAATTCGCTGTTTCACAATGGCGGCAACGGCCATTTCGCGGACACGAGCGCGGATGCCGGCGTTCAAATGGGCCGCTGGTCATGGTCCAGTGACGCTTGGGACTTTGACCACGACGGCTATCCCGACCTCTACATCGCCAACGGAATGATTTCGGGCCCGGACAGGCGCGAACTCTCCAGCTTCTTTTGGCGGCAGACCGTGGCCCAAACGCCTGTGCGTCTCGACCCCAAGGAGCAGCCCGTTCCATCGCCCAGGTATGAGCTGGGATGGAACGCCATCAATGAATTGATTCGTTCGGATGGAACCTGGGCGGGATACGAGCGCAACAATTTCTACGCCAACAATCGCGATGGAACGTTTTCCGAGATAGCGGGCACGGTCGGGCTCGACTTCATTGAGGATAGCCGTTCGTTTGCGCTGGCCGATTTCGATCGCGACGGGCGGCTTGAAGTATTCCTGAAGAATCGAAGTGGTCCGCAACTACGCATACTGCACAACGAAATGGAGAACCTCGGAACCTCCATCGCCCTCCGATTGGTCGGGCACAAAAGTAACCGCGACGCGATCGGAGCGGATGTCACTCTCGAGGTCGGGGGACTGCGGCAAGTCAAATTCGTCCAGGCGGGCGGGGGGTTTCTTTCGCAGCATACCAAAGACCTTCATTTCGGACTGGGAAGCACGCGCGATCCCGTCCATGCGACCGTGCGTTGGCCGAGCGGCCTGGTGCAAACTTTTGAGAAATTGCCCATTGGAAATCTGATTCGGATCGAGGAAGGTGCAGGGGCATTTCGTGCAGAACCATTTGTTGCTGGGAACGCGGCCGTACCACCCGTCGCTGAAATTTCAAAAGCGGACAGGATGGCCACGGTCCCAGTGGAAACATGGCTGCTGGCGCCCGTCGCCGCTCCGGATTTCTCTCTTCCCGATGTTACCGGCAGGATGCAAAAGCTTGCCGACTTTCGCGGACGTCCACTCTTACTTCATTTCTGGAAAACTTCGTCTTCCTCCGGGAAGGATTTGGAGCTTATCGAGCAGCGGCACTCGCGATGGGAGGCGCAGGGACTGCAATGCGCGAGCATTAATCTGGATGGGCGTGAGGAAGCGGCGAAGGTTCGTAGCCTGGTGCGCGGCAAACGCTATACTTTCCCCATCCTTCTGTCCATCGAGGAGACCGAGGCAGTTTACAACATAATCTACCGCCACCTTTTCGACCGGCGGCGCAATCTCGGCATTCCCACATCTTTTCTGGTGGATGCGATGGGCCGCATCGTCAAGGTTTATCAGGGTCCGGTGAAGGCGGAAAGCATCGAAGCAGACTTTGTGCACATTCCCCAGACTGCCGCCGAACGCGGGGAAAATGGCCTGCCGTTTCCTGGCCGGCTCTACGGAGCGGAATTCCACCGAAATCAATTCACTTATGCGTTGGTTTTTATGGAGAGAGGCTACGTGGACCAGGCTCTCGCAAGTTGCCAGCTTGTCTTGCAGCAAGAGCCTGAGAATGCCGAGGCGCATTATCTGCTGGGAATGATTTATCTGAATAAGAAAATGACCAGCGAGGCGCGCGCGAGTTTTGAGCGCACAGTTCACACAGCGCCCACCCAGCCCAGCACCTGGCCTGACGCGTGGAACAACCTGGGAATGCTGGCGGCCCAGGAAGGGCGCAACGAAGACGCAATTGCAAATCTTAAAGAGGCGATCCGTCTGAATCCCAGCTACACGGTGGCGCTGGAAAATCTCGGCAACGTTTATCGCCAGCAGCATCGTTGGGCGGAGGCGCAAGCCACACTGGTACGGGCGCTTGAAACCGATCCTAATGACGCCGACGCAAACTACGGGCTGGCTATGACCTTTGCCCAGCAGAGTGACACGCAGAATGCGGAGAAATATTTTGACGCCGCGCTCCGGCTGCGTCCCGATTACCCGGAAGCTTTGAATAATCTCGGCGTTCTTTACCTCAACACCCAACGCATCGACCAGGGTGTGAAATCTTTTGAGACCTGCCTTCGAGTGGCGCCGGACTTCGACCAGTGTTACATCAACCTTGCCAAAGTTTACGCGCAGCGTGGCCAGGCGGGCCGCGCCGCGGAAACTCTGCGTCAGCTCCTAGCCCGTCATCCCGATCATGTCCTGGCCAAGCGAATGTTGGAAGAACTTGCCCGATAATCCCCTCCTGTCCGGCCTCACTTGATCTAACAATCCACAGGTATTCGATCCGGCAAAGATGTATAATCGCGCTCTTTCAGGCGCCCTTTTAGTTTGGAGACTTTGCTTAAGGCAACGACTCCTTTACCAACTTGATCCGCCCAGCCCTCAAGAGTGCGGGGCGAAACGAGCGAGCACATGTTTATTCCGGGTTCTTTTACCGTAGCACTGGTGATGACAGTGATGAGCGCCGTCTTCTGGGGATCTTGGGCGAACACCTACAAAGGCGCGAAGAACTATCGCTTTGAACTTTTTTATTGGGATTACATCCTTGGGGTTGTGATTATTTCATTTGGATTGGCGCTGACCCTGGGCAGCATGGGCGCGAGCGGCGAGGGTTTTATCGCGAACCTGAGCCAGGCGACGTCATCGAATTATATTTATGCGCTCAGCGCCGGATTTATATTCAACATTGCCAACCTGTTACTGGTGGCCGGCATTGACATCGCCGGACTTGCCGTCGCCTTTCCCATCGCGATCGGCATCGCGCTGGTTGAGGGCGTGGTGCTCAGCTATGTCCTCCAGCCTCGGGGCAGTGCGCTATACCTAGGAGCAGGCGTGGCACTGGCCATCGCCGCCATTCTGTGTGATGCCATGGCGTACAGCAGTCTCAGCAGCTCCGGCCGCAAGGTCTCGGCAAAAGGAATCGTAGTGAACGTGGTCTCCGGCCTCCTGATGGGCGCCTTCGCTCCGCTCGTGACCAAGGCCATGACGGCGGGACATTCACTCACGCCTTACAGCATCGCCGCCATTTTCAGTCTGGGCTCATTTGTCTGCTGCTTTTTCGTCAACATTTATTTCATGCGCCATCCGCTGGTGGGCGAGCCGGTAGACTTCTCAGGATTCCTGCCCGCGGGTGCGCGTAATCATTTTTTTGGGATTGCAGGCGGAATGGTGTGGGGCCTCGGCACTTCGTTTAACTTTATTGCCGGAGGATTTGTGGGCGTGGCGATTTCCTACGCCATCGGCCAATCGGCGCCCATGATTGCCGCCCTGTGGGGCGTGCTGGCCTGGAAAGAATTCGCCGGGGCGGGGACGAAATCCTGGATCTTCCTCGGCCTTATGTTTGTATTCTATCTGGCCGCGGTCACCATGATTGCATTCGCATACCAGGGTTGAAGTCCCGACTCCTACGCCGAGGAACACAAATGAAGCGTCGTAGTATTCTATGGTTTGTTGCCATCATCATCATTTGCTCCCTGCCCGCAAGGGCGCAGGGCAAACGCAAAGTGATCCTCGATCAGGATGCTCTGGGCCCGGCGGGAACCGACCTGAATTCAATTCTAATTTTCCTCCAGTCGCCCGATGTCGAAACGCTTGGCATCACCGTGGTTTCCGGGGACGGCTGGCGTGATGAAGAAGTGGCCCACACCTTGCGATTGCTGGAGATTATAGGCAGGACGGACATTCCCGTGGTTCCGGGCGCGGTGTTCCCCTTGGTCAACAGTCCGGAGGGCATGGAGAACTGGCAAAAGCAATACGGGAAAATCCGCTACATGGGTGCGTGGCATGCTGAATATCCCGGATGGAAATACCACGATCCCTTCGTCGTTCCCGAGCTGGAAGAAGGGAATCCGAAAATCAGGCCGTCCCATGAAGACGCTGCCCATTTTCTGGTTCGAATGGTGCGTCAGTATCCGCACCAGATCACGATTTATGCCGCGGGGCCGCTCACCAATCTGGCGCTTGCCCTCACCATCGATCCGCATTTTCCAGAGCTGACCAAAGAATTAATCGTAATGGGCGGCAGCATGAATCCTGCCACGGACAATCCGGAATTCATCCATAATCCGCAACGCGAATTCAATTTCTGGTGCGACCCGGAAGCGACACACGCCGTGCTGCACGCGCATTGGCCCAAGATCATTTGCACTACGGTGGACATCTCGGTGAAAACCCGGGTGCGCCAGGAAATGCTCGACGAAATTGGAAAATCAAAATTGCCGGTGGCGCAGTATATTTCAAAATACACGCGGACCTATGGTTACAGTTACATGTGGGATGAACTGGCGGCCGCGGCGTGGATCGACCCCAGCATTATCACCAAGGAAGAAATGATTTACATGGACGGCGAAATTGACCATGGAGCGGGTTACGGAAACACTTTGAGTTGGGCTCCCGGGTACAACCCCGGGCTTGGCGAACAACTGGTGCACGTGCAGGTTGATTTGGACACAAACAAGCTTTACCAGCTTTTCGTGCGCCTGATGACCAGCCCCACGCCGGGCGCACAGTAGGGGTTGGCTGGGTCCGCCCGGTCTGCCAGCCATCCGCCCCGAAAATCATTTACAGGAGCACGCTCATGCCAGGAAAAATTGTAGTGATCGGTAGTTTAAACATGGACTTGGTGGGTTGTGCCCCGCGCATTCCCGTGGTGGGCGAAACTATAGTGGGCCATAAATACTTTACCGAGCCCGGAGGCAAGGGCGCCAACCAAGCGTATGCGGCCGCTGTCCTCGGTGGGCGCGTGGCGATGCTGGGACGAGTGGGGAGCGACGGGTTTGGCGGCGAGATGCGCGCCAATCTTGAAAAAGCGGGCTGCGATGTGAGCGGCCTGCTGACCATCCAAGGGGCTACCAGCGGCATTGCCCTGATCTTTGTGGCCGACTCGGGCCAGAATTCCATCATCATCGTTCCCGGCGCCAACGATCTTTATTCGCCCGCCGATGTGGAAGCGGGCCAGGAATATCTGAAAGGCGCGGCCCTGGTCCTGCTTCAACTCGAGAATCCTCTGCCCACCGTGCTCGCTGCTGCGCGCGCCGGTAAGAAAGCGGGCGCGAAAGTAATTCTCGATCCCGCTCCGGCGCGGCCCGTGCCCGAGGAACTATTTGAGCTGTGCGACATTATCACGCCCAATGAAACTGAGGCGGCCATCCTTACAGACCTCCCGCCTGGCGGCCTGAATCCCGAGCAAGCCGTGACCATTGCCCGCAAACTTCAGGCGCGCAAGGCGAGGACGGTGATTGTGAAACTTGGAGAGCAAGGCTGCATGCTGGTCGAGGGGGAGAAAACTCAATTGGTCCGCGCTCCCAAAGTCAAAGCGGTGGACACAACTGCGGCGGGCGATGTCTTCAATGCCGGTCTCGCCGTCGCCCTCAGCGAGGGGTTGGACCTGCCCGCAGCGTGCGCTTTTGCCAACCGGTCGGCCTCGCTTTCGGTGACCAAACTTGGAACTCAAATCGCCACGCCCTCGCGCGCCGAAGTGGATGCCTTTATTGCCGGGGCCTAGTTTGCCGGGACCGAACTGGCTACGCAGTGAATCATCATCGGGAGGCAATAGGAGGCAAATACGGCCTTGGGAGAAAAATCGATCATAAATTCATTCCGTCACTCGGGAGTGTTGCTAATTCTTTGTGGCGCGCTGATCGCACCGGCGCGGGCGCAAAACTCGATGCTCGGCGCCACGCCGCCGATGGGCTGGAATAGTTGGAACCACTTCCACTGTAACGTGAGCGACGCGGTGGTACGCGCCTCCGCCGACGCCATCGCCAGCAATGGCATGAAGGCGGCGGGCTACGTTTACATCAACATCGACGACTGCTGGCAGGGTGAACGCGACGCCGGGGGCATGATCCAACCCAACCCCAAATTTCCGGACATGAAGGCGCTGGGCGATTACATCCACAGCAAAGGACTGAAACTCGGAATTTATTCGTCACCCGGCCCCAAGACTTGCGCTAAATATGAGGGCAGTTATCAGCACGAGGAGCAGGACGCAAAGCAATATGCGGCCTGGGGCGTGGATTACTTGAAGTATGACTGGTGCAGCGCGCGTACCGTTTATAAGCCTGAGGAGATGCCAGCCGTCTACAAGAAAATGCACGACGCGCTCGCTGCTACGGGAAGGCCAATCTTTTTCAGCATGTGCCAATACGGACTCCGCTCGGTGTGGGAATGGGGCGCCTCCGTGGGCGGAAATTCCTGGCGGACAACGGGGGATATCTCAGACCGTTTTGACAAGATGAATGCCATCGCCGACGTCCAGGAGGGATTGTCGCCATATGCAGGCCCCGGCCATTGGAACGACCCGGACATGCTCGAAGTGGGCAACGGCCAAATGAAACCGGACGAATACCAGATGCACATGAGCATGTGGTGTATGTTGGCCGCGCCCTTGCTGGCCGGAAACGATCTCTCGAGCATGAGCGCCGAAACGCTGGCCATCCTGACCAATCCAGAAGTGATCGCAGTTGATCAAGATCCCAAGGGGTTTCAAAGCCACAGGGTGAGGCAATGTGGGCCTTACGAGATTTGGGCCCGGCCGCTCGCCCATGGCTCGACGGCCGTGCTTTTGATCAACCGCGGAGAGGATTCCGAAAAAATTACCGTTCAATTCAAAGATATCGGAGTGAGCGGAACCAGGACGGTGCGCGATCTCTGGGCCAAAAAGGATATGGGCCAGTATACCGACAGCTTTTCCGCGGAAGTCAGCCGGCACGGCGTGGTGATGGTTACCGTGCGGTGATGGCGACTCTCCGTCAGTCTGCGGATAATTAACACCCTCTCGCAAAGGCGCGAAGGCTCAAAGCTCCACAAAGAGATACACTTGCAATTCCTTGGCGTTCTTTGCGGCTTCGCGCTTTTGCGATAGGGTCTTTTGTCACTCAGGCAATTTTTTGACCCCCCCCGTGCGAGACGCAATGGGGCATGGGCGATAGGTGGCCGGGTCCGAGGAAGGGGTACTAGTATTTCAAAGTATGCTTTACTTGATACGGTAAACCAACTTGAATACAATCTCCGGCATCAAACTCCCTGTATCCGGAACCCGCGCGACCTGCCAAAGCTTCTCAGGATGAGGCAATCCCGCGCATCCTTGCATGTCACTAGAATTCGAAGGCGGAAAAGCGAGCGACAGGATTCGTTGCCGCAGCCTGGCCGCCAAACACGGCACGCCGGTGAGGATTGGAACTCTTTCCTGACGGCAGGGGAATAAGCACTTGGAGGTCTGCCGTTGATTTCGATTTCGGAGGGCACATGAAATTCCATCGGTTTCCGGCCAGGCAGGTTGCTTTCTTAGCGGTTGTGGTTTTGGCTCTGCCGCTTGCGGCAATTGGCCAAACTAATTCCGTTGCGCCGCGCATAACGGAAGCTTTGGATGTAGAAAAGGTAACCACCCTTCACGGGAACACTCACCCTCTGGCGCGGCCTGAAAATGACCGCGGCGCCGCTCCCGATAACTTGCCCATGAATCGCATGCTCCTGGTTTTGCAGCGGTCGCCCGAGCAGGAAACGGCATTGCGGCAATTGATGGATGAGCAGCAAATCAAATCTTCCCCCAATTATCACAGATGGCTCACCCCAGAGGAATTCGGCAAGCAGTTTGGGCCCTCGGACGCGGACGTGCAAGCCACCAGCAATTGGCTCTCTTCGCAGGGATTTCAGGTGAATCGAATTACCGCGGGCCGCACTGTAATCGAATTCTCGGGCACGGCCGGTCAAGTGCGCCAGGCCCTTCACACTGAGATCCACAAATTTACGGTCAACGGGGAGGAGCACTGGGCCAATGCCAGCGACCCGCAGATTCCCTCCGCGCTTTCCCCCGCCGTCGCGGGCATTGCCTCATTGAACAATTTCCCCCGAAAATCTTTTGGCCGCCGTTTGGGCACTTTTTCCCGATCGAAGATTACCGGTGAAGTGAGACCGCTCTTTACCTTTACCGATAACACGGGAACAAATTACGCTGTCGGCCCTACGGATTTCGCAACCATTTACAACGTCCTGCCGCTTTGGCAGGCGGGAATCGACGGAACAGGGCAGACCATCGCCATTGTGGCCGATTCAAACATCAATATTCAGGACGCGAGGGAATTTCGCGCCATGTTTGGCTTGCCTGCCAATGACCCGGTAATCGTCCTGGATGGCCCCGATCCCGGGATCAGCTCGTTCTCCGAAAGTGAGGCCGACCTTGATGTTCAGTGGGCGGGAGCGGTGGCCAAGAATGCGACGATCAAGCTGGTGGTTTCCGCAGACACGGAAAGCAGTTTTGGCCCTGATCTCTCCGCTCTCTACATTGTGGACAACAACCTGGCGCCGGTTATGAGCTACAGTTTTGGAGCTTGCGAGGCGCAACTTGGAAGTGGCGGCAATGCTTTTTACAGTTCGCTTTGGGAGCAGGCCGCCGCGGAAGGGATCACCGTGATGGTGGCTTCCGGTGACAGCGGCTCCGCCGAGTGCGATGATCCGAATTCTGAGAGTGCAGCGACGCAGGGCTTGGCCGTTACCGGGGTTGCCTCTACGCCGTTCAACGTTTCGGTGGGCGGAACTGATTTTAATGATCTTGCAACCCCAACCCTATACTGGAATGCGTCGAACGCCAGCGGAACTCAACTTTCCGCCAAGTCATATATCCCTGAGGTACCCTGGAATGATTCCTGTGCACGATTGCTCGCCAGTGCGCCGGGGTGTGCTTCTGTCAGCAGCAACAACCAGGGCCAGGATCTTGTCGCGGGAGGCGGCGGGACCAGCGCCATCTATGCCCAACCGAGTTGGCAGACGGGGACGGGGACCAGTGTGCCGAATGATGGCAAGCGCCACTCGCCTGACGTCTCTCTGTTCGCTGGCGCCGGGCTGAATGGCAATTTCTTAGTGTTCTGCGAGGCCGATGCCAACACAGGTTCCAATACTACTTCGTGTGATCTCAGCGCTCCGTTTCAAGATTTTCAAGGGGGGGGAGGAACGTCCTTCGCCTCACCCGCCTTCGCGGGCATCATGGCGCTGGTGAACCAGAAAACGGGCGTGCGCCAGGGTAACGCGAATTACGTTTTGTATCCGCTGGCTGCGAAATCGGGCAACACTTGTGATACGAACACCCCCACTTCGTCTTGCATCTTTTATGACACCACAACCGGCAACATCGACGTGGCCTGCGTGGGCGGATCGCCCAACTGTAGCAACACGAGCACGGCTGCCAATCAATTCGGAGTCTTGGTAAATCCAGCCGCCCTCACTTCTCTGGCATGGATTACGACCCCGGGGTACGATATGGCCACCGGGCTCGGCACCGTGAATGCCGCAAATCTGGTCAACAACTGGACTTCGGCAACGTTCACACCTACCACGACCACACTGGTCAGTCTAACTCCAACTGCCATCACTCATGGTCAGCCTGTGAACGTAAGTATCACGGTCACCGGTGCAGGAACACCCACGGGCGACGTCACCCTGTCGAACAGTAGCAATGTTGCGCTCGGAATCCCTCCCTTCACCCTGAGTGGCGGCACATTCAACGGCCAGACTAAGTTTCTCCCCGGCGGAACTTACAATGTGAAAGCCCATTACGCAGGTGACGGAAAGTTTGGAGCGAGTGATTCAAATCCCCCTGGCATTACAGTGACGGTGAGCCCGGAGTCAAGCCAGACTCACCTCGGCCTTGTAACCTTTGACATAAACACCGGCCTAGTTACGAGCACCACCGCCACCACCGCAGCTTATGGATCGCCTTACGTGCTGCGCGCGGACGTCACCAACGGTTCCGGGACAGTGTGTCCGTCAGCAGTGAGCGAACTCCCAACCTATGCTTGCCCGACCGGCACGGTAACGATCACAGACAATGGCGCGCTCCTCGATAGATCGCAGCTTGGCAGCGGGGAATTTGGTTTAAATAGCCAAGGCGCTACTGAAGATATATTGATCCAACTCCCGACTGGTATGCATAACCTCGTGGCGGCCTATGGCGGTGATGTAAGTTTTAGCCCAAATACATCTCCAACCGACCCTGTGACTATCACTCCAGCCGTCACTACTCTTGCTCTGGCGGTCAGCACGTCCACTGTCTCCATAAACACAAATGTGACTCTGACAGCCACATTATCGACGCAGAGTAACGGCGCAGCGCCCGCGGGCACTGTCACGTTCCTGAATGGGGGCTCGCCCATCAGTGGGACTGTGAATTACGTGAGGAACGCATCCTCAGCTAGCGCCTTTGCCTCTTTACAGGCCACACTCACCACGACCTTTTCCGCTGCCGGATCCGATGGCATCACCGCGCAATTCGGCAGCGATCCGAACTACGCGAGTTCGATCTCCGCGCCCGTCACGGTGACAGTGACATCCGCGCCGCCCGGATTCACGCTCGCCGCCAGTCCAAGCTCCATCAGCATTGCCAGCCCCGGGCAGTCGGGCAGCACAACGCTCACTTTGACCCCCACCAACGGATTCACCGGAGCGGTTACTTTCACCTGCACCGTTCCTGCGACCATGACGGAATCTACATGCTCGATGTCCCCGTCCTCCGTGACAACATCCGGCAGCACCACGCTCAACGTCACCACAACCGGCCCTCATGTTGTGGGCAGCCTCATCCGTTTTCCTTCAACCTGGTTCCCGTTAGGTGGAGGAGGAATACTGGCGTTGTCCCTGCTCTTGCTGAGCATCTCCGTCCAGCGCCGCCGAGTAAAGCTGGCGGTTGGAATGGCCTGTGTTTGTTTGCTGGCGGCAATGGCCGTTGGCTGCGGCGGAGGGTCAAGTAGCGGTGGTGGCGGCACCACTACCGACCCGGGGACTCCTGCCGGAACGTATTCGGTGACCGTGACAGCAACCAGCGGTACCATTACGCAGACCACGACTGTTTCAGTGACCGTGCTCTAGGGGTTGGGTGCGGGTCAGGTGGACGCGGCTCGGTGCCCCCATCATCTCCTTTGGTAAAAGATTCCAACACCGAGCTCAAGGAGAAACTCCTTTTCCTCCGTGTTGAGTTTTGTTATTGAGCTGTGGAGGTCACAGAGAACAACTCTCGGTAGTTCGAGCTCACTTGGCAAGAAAGGCGGAAGGTCAGCTTGATTATTCAGTGAATGTGGTTGCCCGATTCCAAATTAATAAATCGATCGCGACCCAGCGATCAGGAACGGCCTTCGGTTGAATCGGAAGTCTCAGGGCTCGTCCACAGCGCGTCAAATTCCCGGCGAAAAATCTCGACCAGTCCCCGCTCGCGCAGCAGAAGAATGTTTTCGTGATTCCGTGATTCAGAAGCAAAAGTCCAATTGTAGCTTCCGGTGATCACAAGCCGGTTGTCCAGGAGGGCGAACTTATGGTGCATTTTCGATTCCGGTCCATCCCGCCCGCAGCCGATGCGGAAGGGCAGGGCACAGGCGGATAAGAGTTTTCGCGTGGCCACGCTCTTTTCATATTTGCTCCGATCGATCACCAGGCGTACACGCACCCCCCTCTCCCGCGCGTCGGCCAGGGCTCGGGCAAGCCTCTGGCTGTTCAAACGGTGGACCGCGGCGTCAATGGAGGTCTGTGACTGCGCCACCTGATTTTCGATGACTTCCGCTATGGATCGCCCCCGCGCAAAGATGGCTTCGGCGAGGGCGCTTTCCGGTGATGTAAGAACGGTGTTCAATGTTCGGACCTCCCAGGGCAAGGGGCGCGACAAGCGGACTAAGTCCGGCTACGCAGGTCGAACACTGCCGGAGGATTCCTTGTGGGCCTCGGCGTGGTGGCGGACATCGATTCCCTCGACGAGAAAAACGACGTCTTCAGCGATATTGGTGGCGTGATCGGCAATGCGCTCCAAATTGCGCGCAACGAACATGAGGTCGAGGCATTGGCGAATGGAAGTGGGATCTTTTTCCATAAAGGCGATCAATTCCCGGTAGACGGTGTCGCGCATCTGGTCCACGGCGTCGTCGGACACCAGGACGTCACGGGCCAAGTCAGCATCCCTCTTCACGAAAGCATCCAGGGCTTTCCGAACCATGGACTCCACCAGGTTGGCCATCTGCGGGATGTCCACCAAAGGTTTAACCAACGGCTCGTGGAGCAGGCTCAGAGAGCGTTCAGCAATGTTCACCGCGTGGTCGCCCATTCTCTCCAGGTCGTTATTGATTTTGATGGCGGCGGTGATAAAGCGCAGGTCACTGGCCACCGGCGCTTCAAGCGCAAGCAGGCCGGTGGCCAGGTCGTCGATTTCAATTTCCATCTGATTGATGCGGGACTCGTTTTGCAGGGCCAGCATGGCCTGCTGCTCGTCCTTCTCGGTTAAAGAAAGGATGCTGCGGTATATTCCGGACTCCACCAGGCCGCTCATTTCCAGCAGCCGTTTTCGGAGGTCATCGAGTTGTTGGTCAAAGTGGCGCATAAATCAAGTACACAGTAGATTGCGGTCAGTAGACAGGCGCGAACAAACTCCAGTCTCTAACCAAATTCACCGTAAGCTATCTAAAGTTCTCCTTCGCTCAATTTGCCGCAAACGATCTTTGGCTTGGTTGCCGAATCTCATGGTCTTGCTTTTCCTGTCTGCTGTCTACAGTTTGCTGTCTACTTTCTTCCTACCCAAACCGCCCGGTAATGTAATCCTCGGTCTCTTTTCGGGCGGGATTCTTGAAGATAACCGCCGTGTCGTTAAATTCGATGAGCTTGCCCATTAAGAAGAAACCTGTGTCGTCCGCCACCCGGGCGGCCTGTTGCATATTATGGGTCACAATCACGATGGTGCAAGAGTCTTTCAGAACAAACAAGAGCTCTTCGATTTTCGCGGTGGCGATGGGATCGAGCGCCGAACACGGTTCGTCGAGGAGCAGAACTTCAGGCTCAACCGCCAATGCCCTGGCTATGCACAACCGTTGCTGTTGGCCTCCGGAAAGGCCAAGGGCCGACTTGTGAAGGCGGTCCTTTACTTCGTCCCAAATTGCGGCGCGCTTCAAGCTGGCTTCCACCAATTCCGGCAGCTTGCCTTTCCAGCCGTTCACCCTCAAACCATAAGCCACGTTTTCAAAAATCGACTTGGGAAAGGGATTCGACTTTTGGAACACCATGCCCACGCGGCGGCGCAATTTGGCGACGTCCATTTCCAGGATGTTTTGCCCGTCGAGCTGCAGATCGCCCTCGGCGCGTGTGTTGCGGATCATTTCATACATCCGATTCAGGGTCCGAAGAAAAGTTGATTTACCGCAACCGGAAGGCCCGATTAGAGCCGTCACTTTCTTTTCCCCCATCTTCAGGCTGATGTCGAACAATGACTGGCGAGCCCCGTAAAAGAAATTAAGATTGCTCACTGCAATCTTCTGGGCTGCGAGCGCGGGAGCCTTGGGGCTGGGCTCGGTCGTTTTGTTCTCCATGGATGGCTTCACCATCGCCGTGTGATTTGCAATGCTGCTCATGACTTATGCACGTCCTGAGGACATTCCTCGTGAAAGTATCAACTTCGCGCTAATATTAACCAAGAGGACCAACCCAAGCAATATAAAACCTGCCGCCCATGCCTGGCGGTGCCAATCGTCATAGGGTGAGAGAGCGTACCGCCAAATCACCACGGGCAGCGTGTCGGTGGGGTCGTTCCATCCGTGACTCCAAAACGGGTTGCCGAAACTGGTAAAAATAAGCGGGGCCGTCTCCCCGGCAACGCGCGCCAAGCTCAATAAAACTCCAGTGGCAATGCCTTTATACGCGGCCGGAATCACTACTGTCAGAACCGTTCTCCATTTACGCGCCCCCAATGCCATGGCGCCCTCGCGCAAAGACCCGGGTACGGCGCGCAAAAACTGTTCCGTGCTCCGAAGCACGATGGGCATCAGCATCACACCCAGGGCCAATCCTCCCGCCAAAGCCGAGAATTTCTTCATGGGAATAACCACCACGGTGTAGATGAAAATGCCCATCACCACCGAAGGGACGCCGTTCAGCAGGTCCGCGGTGTACCTGACCAGAAACGAAAAGGTTTTCCCGCCATATTCAGCCAGATAAACGCCGCCGATGAGTCCCACCGGCACGCCGGTGATGGCCGCCAGGAAAAGCAATTTCGCGCTGCCCACAATGGCATTGCCCATTCCTCCCCCGGTTTCTCCGACGGGCCTGGGCAGCCGGGTGAGAAAAGCCCAGTTCAAATTGCTGCCGCCATAGTAAACAAGATTACCAAGGATGAAAATCAAGACAAAGACTGCCGACAGTGCGCATACACCCGTAAGGCTGAGCATGACCACATTCACGAATTTTCGCCAGGCGTAGCGGAAGCTCATTCCTGCGATGTCCCCCGTCCCTGGGTGACCAGGATCATGATGCGCGCCATGCCGTTCAGGATAATCGTGAGCAGGAAGAGCACCAGCCCCAGTTCGATCAGAGACTGGGTATAGAGGTCGCCGGTGGCTTCGGTGAATTCATTGGCGATCACCGCGGCGATGGTATAGCCGGGCATGAAGAGGGAGGTGCTGATTTTTACCACGTTTCCAATGACCATGGTGACGGCCATGGTTTCACCGAGAGCCCTTGCCATGGATAGGAAGACAGAACCGAAGATTCCAATTCGCGCATAAGGCACAACCACTTTCCAGGTAGTCTCCCAACGCGTGGCGCCCAGCGCCAGCGCCGCCTCGCGCTGGTCAACCGGGACCGCCAGCAAGACTTCCCGGGAAACTGAAATGATAAAGGGGACGACCATGATGGACAGGACCACGCCGGCGGTCAGTAAGTCGTAACCCGAAATGATAGGACCCTTAAATATAGGCAATGAGCCGAGTGTGGCCTTAAGAAAGGGCTCCACGTATTTCCGCATAATGGGAACCAACACAAAGACCCCAATCACGCCGAAGATCACGCTGGGGACCGCCGCCAGCAGTTCGATAATAAAAGTCAACGCATCGGAGATGCCCCGTGGAGCCAGTTCGGCTAGAAAAATCGCGGCTCCTACCCCTAATGGAACTGAAATCAGCAACGCGATTGCAGACGTCACGACCGTTCCATAAATGAACGGCAATGCTCCAAAATTGTCAAAGACCGGATCCCATGTTTGGGTGGTGAAAAAATTCCAGCCGAATTTGTGCCGGGGAAGCGCCGTATTGTGGTAGAGCTCATAGACCAGGAGCACGGTGATGAGAAAAATACTGGCGGCAAAGACGAAAGTGAACATATGCGCTATTTCGTCCCCGCTTCGGAGGCGGCGCAGAAAAGACCGCACCCGCCCCACAGGAGCGGGACGGGTGGGTATGCTTACTGTAGCGACGGAACTTGACATTTTATTGAATCAGAGAAATTGCCTTTAATTCCTTGGCCACGATGGGCTTGGGAAGTTCGGCATAGGCCAGGTTATTGCAGAATTTCTGGCCATCCGTCATCATCCAGTGCAGAAAATCCGTGATGACCTTTTTCTTTGCCGCGTTGTCGATTTTGGCCGGAACTAAAAGCCAGGTGAAGCTGGAAACCGGATAGGCTGTTTTTCCCGGGGCGTTGGTGATGGAAACTCGAAAGTCAGCCGGCATGTCCTTGGCTGCGCCAGCCGCCGCCGCCGTGACTGCATCGAGATCTGCTTTGATAAAGGCGCCGGAAGAGTTCTTAACCCGGCCATAGGGCATATTGTTTTGGACAGCGTAGATGAGTTCGATATAGCCGATGGAGTTGGGCGTCTGTTTGATCTGGCCGGTTACGCCCTCATTGCCTTTGCCACCCAGACCCACGGGCCAATTCACGGAAGTACCCTTGCCCACTTTATTCTTCCACTCATCACTGGCCTTGGACAGGAAATCAGTCCAAATGTAAGTGGTGCCGCTACCGTCGGCGCGATGGACCACCACAATTTCATCGGCCGGCAATTTCGCTTTCGGGTTGGGGCCCGTCAATGCTGGATCATTCCATTTCGTAATCTTTCCCAGGTAAATTCCCGCCAATGCTTCGGGTGTGAAGTTCAATTCTGCACTCACGCCGGGAATATTGACCGTCGGAACGACGGCGCCGAGAACGGTGGGGAAGTGAAGAATCTTGACCTTGGCCTGGGCCAACTGTTCGTCGGACATGGGGCCGTCTGAGGCGCCAAAATCAACCGTGCCGGCAAGCACTTGGCGGATTCCACCGCCTGAGCCTATGGACTGATAGTTGATTTCAATGTCGCCATGCATCTTATGGTATTCATCGAACCATTTCGAATAGATCGGAAAGGGGAAGGTGGCGCCGGCGGCGGTTATTTGCAGATTGTCGGGGGTCGGCGCCGGCGCCGTCAGGGAGGGCCTGGTGACTAAAATCAATCCAGCCCCCAAGACGAGCAGGCTCAATACATAGCCCGCATATGACTTAAATATCCTTTGCATCGTGATTGCCTCCTGTCAGATAGGTCGATCTTGGGGTCGGAATGTTACATCAAGGTTAAGAGAGCATTAAGTCTTCTTAAACGAACTCTGGCTAGGTCCATTCCTTCCTTTCGCGCTTTCGGGTGGAAAGGACGGCAACTCCTTGCGCTGCCGAACGATATCATCCACGGCGCAGCGGAAAATGTGCCTGAGTTCCGGTGCAGTAAAGGAGTGCGTGATGAAATCGAACGCCTTCCGTTCCATTACATCAATGTACAGCGGAATATCCGCCACAGGCGAAACCACGATCACGCTAATCGGACGTGAAGCCCGGGCAGCCAAGTCCACGACATCACTCCACGTACCATCGGGCAAGTCGGTTTCGGTAAGCACCAGATGGGGAGGATTCGAGCAGGCTATCCTCTCGGTCGCTTCGGTGAAGCTCCGTGCCATTTCCGTTGCGATGAATTGGTCTTCCAGGGCGCGTTTCAGCGCCGTCCCCGGGACGTCGTAAGAGTGCAACAAAAGCGCTCGAATATCATCCGCCATGCTTTCCCTCCCCAGGGGCGCTCCCGGTCCTGAGCCATAAATCTTCCGCACTTTCAAACCATTTGCCATTCCGCGCTGCTAAATCAGTTGTAGGCGGTAGGTTTTCTTGTCCACTTCAATCTTGACCTTTTCTTCACGGACCAGCCACCCCACGGCAAAGTCGAGGAAGGGAGCAGTCCCGTCCAGCTTTCTTTTCAATTGGGGCAGGCTCTGGGGGCCGTCAGTATTAAGCAAATGCCACACTTGCCCTGCGGTTTCGCCGATTAACCCTTTGATTTCCATGACCATTTTGCCTCCTGCCTAAGACTCAAAGTGCGCGGTGACTATGCCCGGCGGTTAGCTGGAAAGCCCGGCGGCCCGGTCACTCGATGCATGATTAGAGACCTCTACCTTGGGCATGCCCGGCTTGCTGACTGCCTTCGGCCTGGGGTCAATTGATCCTTTATTCTGTTGCATAAATGCCAGCCAAGAATCCTCCTGGCCGTCCTGCTCGCGGGGCCGAACCAGCAAGAAAACAAACACTCCAACCACGGCGAGCAGGACCAGTCCCAATACGTCGGGGGCGAAAAACGCGCTCAAGAAACTATGCATGCTGGCACATTAGCTCCCGATTGTTAATGCTCGATGAGAATTGGATGAAGTGTAGGTTAAGTTTTGGGCTTGGAGGGCCAGGGTCTCCTGGGTGTATCGCGTTGGACGAGATCGCCCCGGCTATTGCCCAGGATTAGAGATTGCCGGTCGAATTGCGGACGCTACTTCTTTTTTTGTTTGGGCAAGGCCGGTTTCGGCTTTATGGCTGGTTTTTGTAATGAACTAAGTTTAATGACCGCGGCTGCCGCGGTATATCGCACCAACATTTTCTTGTCATCCATCAAGGGGATAATAAAGTCCACCAGCAGAGGATTGCCGCGTTTGGCGAGGGCGTCGAGAGCGGCTGCGCGAACAATCCAACTCTTGTCACTGGCTGCTTTGACCAATGCCTCGGCGCTCTTGGGGTCGGGGTCGTTGGCCAGAATCGAAGACGCGGCGGCGCGCACCGGGGAAACATCATCCTTGCGGAGGACCTGCACCGCGGAATATCCAAACCCTGCAAAGGGTATGAAACCGATGCCCTCTTCAAGGCCGAATTGGGCCATCTTCTTGCGATCGCGAAGGGTGTCCATCCCCTCTGAAATAAGGCCGCCGCTGCTCTTCCTCTCTCCGGTGAGCACGGCGTAATAGATTTCGTAAGCGTCGGCAGTGTCTTTGAGAGTCCAAAGCGAATGTGCGACGGCCAGGACAACGGAGGCGTCTTTGTCTGAAAGAACCCCTTTCAGGATTCCAATGCAATCGGTGCACCCCATTACACCCAGGGCCGTGGCGCCGGCTTTTCTCACCCCAGGTATCTTGTCCTTCAGAGCGGCCTCGGCAAGCTGTTCAGCCTTCGGGTTGCCCGAAATGATCCCGAGCGTGCGTACCGCATCGGCTCGGTTATCGCCGCTCTTGTCGGCGACCCCGGCATCGAGAATTTTCCACGCGCGTTCAGCGGGAGTTTGAGCGAGTATCGGCATGGCGCCTGCGAAGAGCGCCCATGCCAGAGGGAGAGACTTGAAGATTCTTGCCATCACGTTCCGCCTTTCTTCGGTGGCCTCACAAATCAGCCGTGGTCCGTCTGTGCTTGGGGTAGGAATAAAGGATGCGTAGCATATATTTTTTTTACCGTAAATCCAACCAAAACACCGGCAGGACTCCGCCCTGAAGATACTGCTGCGGGGAAATCCCGTTTCCTCTCGCGCCGATTTTTTCACTTGACATGCTATAACGTATAACGCTATATAGTGAGGCGCTATACTGTGGGACGATGCTTTGGTCTCGAATCGGCGCCCCGGGTAATCGAGCAGGACGGAGGAAACTGGATGAAAATGCGAGAACAACCGACAGAGCTTCCGCTACCCCTGACGCCGGCCATGTTCCACGTGCTGGCGGCGTTGGCGGACGGCGAAAAGCACGGCTACGCCATCCTCAAAGAGGTGGCCGAACAGACCGAGAACGAAGTGCGGCTTAGTGCCGGAACTCTGTATGGAATTATCAAGCGCCTGCTGACCGAAGGCATGATTTCCGAGTGCAGCGAGCGGCCCGCCCCCGAACTGGATGACTCGCGCCGGCGCTACTACCGGCTTACCGATTGGGGGCGGCAAGTGGCCAGAGCGGAAGCAGAGCGCATGGAAAAATTGATCGCCATGGCGCGCGTCAAAAAGTTGCTGAAGAGACTAAAACCCGCTTGAGGGATCTGAAACTGATACGGACAGGAGAAACTCATGAAGCGGCAGAAGGGCTCACTCGCCGATCGTTCTTTTCGGACGCTGATGCGAATTCTCCCCTTTGACTTTCGGGTTGATTTCGATTCCGAGATGGAGCAGGTTTTCCGCCAGCAGCGGGCCGATGCGGAGCGACACGGCCACATGGGGCTGCTGCGGCTGTGGTGGGAAACAATCCTTGGAATATTCGCCACCGCGCCGCGCGAGCACTGGGCCATGGTGCGTCAGGACGCTGTCTACGCGTTAAGGATGATGAGCCGAAACCTGGGTTACACCACCATCGCAGTGGTCACGCTAGCGCTCGGCATCGGGGCCAACACGGCCATCTTCAGCATCATCAACGCCACCTTGTTGCAGCCGTTGCCTTACCGCCAGGGCAATCAGCTGGCGGTGATTCACCAGATGGCGACCAAGGCGGAGTCGGGCGAAATGAGTTTTTCGGTGCAGGAAATCAATGACTACCGCAACCAGAACCAGACTCTGAGCGGTTTGGTGGAATATCACAGCATGACATTTACCCTGCTGAGGCATGGTGACGCGCAACGCGTCGCGACCGGCGTGGTCTCCTGGAATTTCTTCGACTTGTTTGGCGTGCAGCCGGTTCTGGGCCGGTCCTTTGTGGCCTCGGACGAATTGCCCAACTCCCCTCCCGTTTTGATCCTCAGCTACGAATACTGGCAACGCGGCCAACACGGCGATCCGGATATTGTAGGTAAAACTTTTGAGATGAATGACAAGGTCCACACCGTGATTGGCGTTTTGCCGCCGGTGCCGCAGTATCCCGATGAAAATGACGTTTATATGACCTCCGTCGCTTGCCCGTTCCGTTCATCGGAGCACATGATCACTGATCGGGATATGCGCATGATGCACGTGTTTGGACGGCTCAAGCCCGGCGTGACGCAGGAACAATCGAGCGCCGACCTGGCGGTGATTGCCGCGCGGCTCGCCAAGCAATATCCCAAGTCATATCCGAAGAACGCGGGTTATACGGCGAACTCGACGCAGTTGCGGCATGATCTAACCAGCCAGGCGCGTCCCACCCTCTTTGTCCTCCTCGCCGCCGCGGTGTTTGTGCTTCTGATTGCCTGCGCCAACGTGGCCAACCTGATCCTTGCCCGGATGGCCCGGCGCGAGCGCGAACTGGTGGTCCGTTCAGCGATGGGTGCGGGAAAGAGCCGGCTGCTGCGCCAATTGCTCACCGAAAGCGCGTTGATGGGGCTGATTGCCGGAGTCCTCGGGCTATTGATGGCCTCCGGCTGCATGAAACTTCTGGTGGCATTTGCAGCCCAGTTCACTCCGCGCGCGCGTGAGATCACCATGGATGGTTACGTGCTCCTTTTTGCCCTGATTGCCTCGGTGGGCACCAGCATTGTGTTCGGATCCGCTTCCGCGCTTTTCTCCCGCGAAGACCTTTCTTCCGGGCTGAAGGAAGGAACCTCCCAGGCCACCGTGGGCCGAACCCGGCAGCGAATGCGCAGCACGCTGATTGTGGCCCAAGTCGCTTTTTCCTTTGTACTGCTTACCGGCGCCGGACTGATGCTGAGAAGCTTGGCCAAACTTCAGCAAGTGGACGCCGGGTACATGTCTCAGCACGTTATCAACGTGTCCCTCTTCCTCAATTGGGCCAAATACAAAAAGCCGGAGCAATTTCTGAACTTCTCCCGGCGCTTGATCGAGAATTTGCATTCACAGCCAGGGGTCATCTCCGTGGCCACCTCCTCCAGTTTTCCCCTTGACCCGGATGTGATCTCCTCTACCGGCAACACGTGGACTCGCCGCTTCACCGCCGAAGGCCAGATCCTGCCCGAAGGCGAATTGGCGCCGGTGGCGGCTATCCGAGTAGCCAGTTCGGATTACTTCAAGACATTGGGCATTCCGGTGTATGAGGGCAGATCATTTGCCGAAACGGACGATGACAAAGCGCTCCCGGTTGCCATCGTCAACCTGTCGCTGGCCCGCCACCAGTGGAAGGACGATGATCCTGTCGGCAAGCGGATTACCTTTGACAAAGGCGAGCACTGGATCACCATCGCCGGCGTGGTGGGCGACGTCAAGGAATTTGGCCTGGATAAGGATGCCGGCGATGAACTGTATCTTCCCATGGCCCAGACTCCCGCTTTGGGCAGCTTGCTGGTGCGAACCGCGGGCGACCCTGTCAATTTGGCGAATACCATTCGCCGTGCCATTCAAGATCTTGATCCGGAAACCGCCGTCACCAACGTCGAGACTCTTGAGCAGGCGCGCAGCGATTCCCTGACCGCCCGCAAACTGACTGCCAATTTCCTGGGCCTGTTCGCGGCGCTGGCGCTCGTCATTGCGGTGGCTGGGATCGGCGGCATCCTGGCGCTTTCGGTGAGCCAGCGCGTGCACGAAATCGGCATCCGCGTGGCGCTGGGGGCGAGGCCGTGGAACGTGCTCAGGATGATCATCGGCCAGGGCATGATGCTGGTAGCATTCGGACTGGGATTGGGATTGGCCGGGGCTTTCGGGCTGACCAGGCTGCTGAAAACTTTCCTTTTCGAAGTGACACCTACAGATCCGGTGACGTTCGGCGCCGTGGCCCTGGTGCTCGCCGGAGCGGCTTTTGTGGCGTGTTACGTGCCCGCCCGCCGCGCGGCGAGGATTGATCCGATCTCCGCCCTACGATGCGAATGATTTGAAGAACTGGTAATTGGGCGATTTGATGATTTTGTAATTGAGTGATTTGGTGATTGAAGGAATGCCGCGTTATGGAATCTCGGCCGTAGGGGCGGGGCTCGCCCCGCCCTCTTATGTGCTAAGCACCGGGATGTGCCCAATGGGATACTTTACGCGGGCCTGGAACAACAAGGCCGGGGCAAGCTCGCTAAAGTGTAGTCCGCCTAGGCGACCCCGGCCCTACAAAAGAGGGGGGGACATGAATTGGCTTGAAATAAGATCCAATCGGTTTTTTAAATCATATCGTCGAGTATTACTCTTCGCAGCCGCAGTGTTCGCGACATTATCGGGGATCTTTGTGCGCACGCTAACGCCGTCCCCACTTGTTCCACCCATCGGGACGGGGCCCGCCATCGTACCGCAATACGATAAAGAAGGTGCACTCATTCGACCCAAGGATTTTTACACCTGGGTCTTTGTGGGTTCGTCGATCGGCTTGAGCTATTCGAAAAACAGCGACCCTTCCGGGCCTGGGATGTTTCACAACGTCTACACCCAGCCCGAGGCCTACTGCGAATTCCTGAAAACGGGAAAGTTCCCCGAGAAAACCATGTTCATCATTGACATGCGCGATTCCCAGAAGGAAGTCTCCATCGCCAAGCATGGCTTTACCGAAGGGGAGCGCATGGGCATGGACGTTTCGGTGAAAGATCACCAACACTTCGCGGAGGGTTGGGCTTATTTCAATTTCGACTTCAATGATGGGAAATTCGCCGAAAAAGCCAAAGCATTCCCTAAAGATGCGTGCTTTTCCTGCCACTCAGCTCACGCTGCTTCGGACAACGTTTTCACCCAGTATTATCCCGCGCTTCGCAAGCCTTGAATGGGAGCGCGGGCGTACCGCCTTTTCTTTCTTTATCATCAGATTACGGGCGGACCCCATTGCATTTCGTGCGGCCCCGGCCCGCGCTCCCAGCGAGTACCGGCCACGACCTTTCCATGCCTTTCCTTGACACCCGGTAAAACCAAACGGATAATCCACACGCTCGCCATAAACTAAGGTCGGGCGGGAACCAATCCCAAAGGGGCTGGTTCCCGAAAAGGATGGGAGAAAAGTGGAACAACGAGCATCCACGGCGACTGAAGACCCACGCGAAATTGTCGAATACAATTTCCAGAAAGCCGCAGACCGTCTCGGTTTGGATGGCGAGATGCGGACTCTGCTCACTATGCCTTTCCGCGAGCTCCGGGTGGAAATTCCGGTGCGCATGGATGACGGGTCGTTGCGAGTATTTGTGGGATATCGCGTGCAACACAGCGGCGTGCGTGGGCCGGCGAAGGGCGGCATTCGATATCATGCCACCACTGACTTGAACGAAGTGCGAGCTCTGGCCTCCGCCATGACTTGGAAGACTTCGCTGGTCAACATACCTTTCGGCGGCGCCAAGGGCGGCATCGCCGTTGATCCGGCCACCATGTCCATGGGCGAATTGCAGCGTCTTACCCGCGGCTACATTCGCCGTATCGCTCTTTTTCTGGGACCTTTTCGCGACGTTCCGGCGCCCGACATGAATACCAACGCGCAGGTGATGACCTGGATTTTTGACGAGTACAGCGCGCAGCATGGGTATACACCGGCTTGTGTCACCGGCAAGCCAGTCGAGTTGGGAGGATCGCTGGGCCGGGAGGCGGCCACCGGTCGCGGCGTCTTTTATCTGATCGAGGCGCTGACCAAAGACATGGGGATTCCGATTGCTGGCGCTCGCGTGGCCATTCAGGGATTCGGCAACGTCGGTTCGTTTGCAACCCGCTTCCTGGCGGAGGCCGGGGCCAAAGTGGTCGCGGTGGCGGATGTGCGCGGAGGCCTCTTGAACGAGCAAGGTCTGGATGTGAAAGCCCTCCTCGATTACTCTGGCGCCCACCGGACTATTGCGGGCTTTCCGGGGGCCCGGGAGATTTCCGGGGAGGAAGTTCTTGCAGTGGATTGCGATATCCTGGTGCCCGCGGCCCTGCAATGCGTCCTTACAAAAGGCAATGCGGAGAAAGTTCGCGCCCGCATTGTCGCCGAGGGCGCCAACCTGCCCACCACACCCGAGGCCGACGCCATTCTGACCCGACGCGGCGTCACCATCCTGCCTGACATTTTGACCAACGCCGGCGGCGTCACGGTTTCCTATTTTGAGTGGGCGCAAAATCTACAGCAGATTTTCTGGGAAGAGGAGCATGTGAACTCCGAAATGCATAAGATCCTGACGCGAGCTTACCGGCAGGTGACGGAGCGGGCGGCCACGGACAAAATCACATTGCGCGAGGCCGCCTACACCATCGCCATCGATCGCGTTGCCCGCGCCGAACGCCTGCGGGGAACCTAGAGCGCCATTGGATAATTGTGTGATTAGGTGATTGTGTGATTGAGGGTGCCAGGGAAAATGGAAATTGGAAAATAGAAATTGGGGGCGCGCGCGACAATCGCACATTCTCTCAATCGCCAAATCAATCAATTCCCCATGCCCACGCCGCTGCTTGCTCATCTCGATGGCCGCATTCCCATCTTCACCCACGAACACGTGGCAGTTCTCTACCGTGGAAAGGGCGCGTCCCTTCGTCTGGCTTCATTTATTGCCGAGGGGTTGCAGCGCGGAGATTTATGCCAATACCTTGCGCCGGCAGGATTTCACGCAGGAATGGTGGCGTCCGTTCGAGCGGCCGGGACTGATCCAGACACTTACCTCCATTCTCAAATGTTGCGGCTCAGTGAGGGCTTTCCCGATTTTGCCGATCTGTGCAACAAGACTCAAAAGATTTTTGCCGACGCCGAGCACGCGAACGTCCCAGCCCTGCGCTGGCTGGAAGAAGGGGGCTGGGCGGATGGTGCGGGGTTCCCCGATGAAAAGTTTTTCGAGTTTCATGCCCTCCTGAATTACAAGGTCAAACATTATCCCAGCGCCGCCCTGTGTCAGTATTCATTGGACGGCCTGGAGCCCGACCGCCTTTTCCCGGCGATTGCCACCCACCGCCATCTGCTGATCGAAAACACCCTGGTCCGGGACAATCCTTTCTATATTCCGGCGGAGAAATTTATTCCGCTCAGCCCGGCTGACCGCCGGCGCAGTCTGATTGACCTCTTTCGCGAGGTCGGATTTGACGTTGAGAAACTGTTGGATGCGGTCGCCGGATTCGGGCGGTTGCAATCCAATGCCAGTGAAAATGCCTGACCAGCTCGACGCCGCGCCCCCCCCGCGCTCATCAATGTCCTCCCAATCCAAGTGGGCGCCGTCTTTCCGCCATGGGTGTTTTCCCAAATCAAGTGATTATCTGAAGGCACACTGGATCCGACAAATTCACAATTAGGCAGTCAGCGCTCTTTCATACTTGCCTGATCTCGCCCAACGGAGGAAGCTTTTCTGGAGAAACACAAAAGGCCGTAGTATCATGGAACCCTTGTGCGAGCCGCGCTGGGATCGGCGATTCCGCTTGGGCGTGCAGTTAGGAACCAGCCCAAAGATGCGGCTTGGAGGGAGAGCAATGGAAAAAGCAACATTTGCGGCGGGCTGTTTTTGGGGCGTTGAGTCGGCATTCCGCGAAGTGCCCGGCGTGACCGACGCGCCCTGCGGCTACACCGGCGGGACGACCAAGAACCCGACTTACCGCGAAGTATGCACGGGCCGTACCGGCCACGCCGAAGCCGTTGAGGTGACGTTCGATCCGGCGGCGGTCACCTACGAACAGCTTTTGGAGGCATTCTGGAGCATGCACGACCCCACCACTCCCAATCGCCAGGGTCCCGACGTAGGAACGCAATACCGGTCCGCGATTTTTTTCCATTCCGCCACCCAGGAAGCTGCGGCGCGCGCTTCCAAAGAAAAAGCGCAGTCCCGTTTCCCCCGGCCCATTGTCACGGAAATTACACCCGCCTCAACTTTCTTCCGCGCTGAAGAATATCACCAGCGATATTTTGAAAAGCAAGGCCTGGCATCATGCCACATTCGACATTAAATCCCACCGATAAGCCCGGGCCAATCATTTCCCGTCCCGTGTTCCCGCCGAATCTGATAGAATGTAACGCGATTCACGGCAAACAAAAATGGACTACGATCAGTTAGCAAGTTTCCTTGAGGTCGCGAAATTGCAGAGTTTTTCGCGCGCGGCCGAAAAAATATATCGAACCCAGCCGGCCATCAGCGCACAGGTGCGGCTGCTGGAGCAGGAGTGCGGGGAAAAACTTTTCGACCGCAGCGGCAAGAAAGTCCTGCTCACGCCGGCGGGCGAGATCCTGCGCCGGTACGCGGAAAAACTTCTGGAAACCCAGAAAGAAGCCCTCCAGGCCATTGCTGAATTGAACCAGACCCCGCGGGGCAAACTTTATATCGGCGCCAATGAGGCTACTTGCCTTTACGTGCTGCCCAAAACGTTTGCCCGCTTCAAGCAGCTTTATCCGCTGGTGCAGATCAGCATCTACCGGAATTTCAGCCACAAGATACTTCAGAAGGTCCAGGAAGGCGCGGTGGATATGGGCATCGTCACTCTTCCGCAGACGGCCAACAACATGGAAGTGATTCCCGTTTTTCGCGACGAGGTTCAAGTGGTGGTGCCGAAAAACCATCCGCTGGCGAAAAAGAAGAGCGTAACCGTGGAGGAAGTGGCGCATTACCCGCTCATCCTTCCCAAAACGGGGCACACGCGGATTGTCTTTGACCGCCTGCTGCGGCCCCATCGCGACACGGTGCAGATTTCGATGGAGCTCGCCAGCGTGGAGACGATTAAGAAGTTTGTGGGTGCGGGCCTGGGCATTTCGCTAATCAGCCGCACCTATGGCCAGCCCGAAGTGGCCGCCGGCGTTTTGAAATTGATTCCCCTCGAGGGCCAGAAACTTTATCGCGAATTGGGCCTGATTTTCCGACGCGACCGTTACCTTTCATTGCCGGCGAAAGTTTTTATCGAGGTCGTTCGCGATTCCACGCGGGCGTCGAATTCCAGTTCCCCCACTACCACGAAGACAGCTTCCATTAGCTAGTGGGCTGAAGTGGCCTCCCCGGTGAGCCTCCTCAGCATGATTAGGGGGGCCAAGTTTTGTTCGGGCACGGCGTTGAAGCGAAAGGCAGAGAAAATTTGACCAAGAGCCAGAAGGCAAAACCACTGATCGTGATGAAATTCGGCGGCACCTCCGTGGGCAACGCCGAGCGCATGCTGGGTGTGGCCGACCTCGTTGCCGAGCATTCCAAGCATAACGAAATTGTGGTGGTGGTTTCCGCCATGGGCGGCGTTACGGATATGCTGGTTCGCGCCGCCAATGAAGCCAGCCAGGGCGACCGCGAGCACTGGAAAAGCGTCCGGCAGGAGCTGGCTCGCCGGCATCGTGATGTGGCGGACAAGCTGCTCTCCGCCAGCGAGCAGGCGGTGGTACTGCCGCGGCTGGCCAAAAATATGGCGGACTTTGAAAACCTTTGCTCCGGTTTTTCACTTGTTCGCGAGGTTACGCCCCGCGCCATGGACATGTTTTCCAGCCTGGGAGAAGTGATGTCCGCCACGCTCGTGGCCGCCATCCTTAGGTCCAAGGGTTGCCCTGCGGAAGCGGTGGATTCCACTGAACTGATTACCACCGACGACACATTTGGCAACGCCGCTCCGCTGTTTGAGCATACTGACATGAGGACGGAACAACGCCTGGCCGGCATCCGTAGCAGCGGGGCCATTCCGGTGGTCACGGGGTTCCGCGGTTCCACTCAGGATGGACACACCACCACGCTCGGACGCGGCGGCTCCGATTACAGCGGGACCATCCTTGGGGGCGCGCTCAACGCGGAGGAAGTTTGGATCTGGACCGACGTGGACGGCGTCATGACCGCCGACCCTCGACTGGTTCCGGCGGCGCACATCATTCCGGAGATTTCCTACCGCGAGGCCATCGAGCTTTCATTCTTCGGCGCCAAGGTGCTGCATCCCAAGACCATCCAGCCCGTGATGAAGAAAAAAATCCCGGTCTGGATCAAAAACACTTTCAACCCCTCTTGCGAGGGGACGAAGATCGTTCACGCCTCCAAGAATGAGCGGCCCGGAGTGAAAGCTGTAACCTCCATTAGTGGCGCCGACCTCATCACCATTAGCGGTAAGGAGACACTGAGCTTTCCGCGCCTCGCCTCGCGAGTCTTCAACGGCTTGCACTTGGAAGATATATCCACGCTGATGGTCACCCAGTCTTCGGCGGACAATGTTCTGTGCTTTGCCATCCATCACGCGGACCTATCGCGCGTGCGATCCAGGCTGGAAAAGACTTTCGAGCTGGAAATGCTGCACGAATACGTGGGCTCGCTCGAAGTGATGCCCAAAATTGCCATCGTGGTGGCCATCGGTGAAAACATGAAGGGCACTCCCGGGCTCGCGGGCCGGGCATTCAGCGCCCAGGGGCGGCGCAACATCAACATCATCGCCATTGCCCAAGGCTCTTCGGAATTAAGCATTTCTTTCGCCGTGAAGATGGCCGACGTCAAAGAAGCGGTGTCGGCGATTCATGAGGAGTTTGCTTTGTAAGAATTCAATCATTGGGTCATAGGTTCATTGAATCATTGCCGGACTTTTTTTCAATGAATCAATGGTTCAATAACTCAATGATTCAATCTTTGTCGCGGGACAACGGACGAAGGACGTTTTTTTCTTATGTCTGCTTACTTACAATGCATTGAAGAAACGTGCGGCCAACGCCTGGAGCCTAAGAAGGAAGGGCACCTTTGCCCTATGTGCGGCGGACTGCTCGAAGTAAGGTACGACTTCGAGCCATTCGATCCGGAATATCTTCGCCGCGCCTGGCATCAACGGCGGCTGAGCGGCGAGCCAATCGACCGCAGCGGCGTTTGGCGCTTTCGCGAACTGATTCCTTTTGTCGAGCCAGGCGACAAAATCATTTCGCTTTCAGAAGGCTCGACTCCTCTGGTGGGCACGCGGCGCGCGGGGTGGTGGGCAGGGCCCGTTCACATCACCATCAAGCACCAGGGCAATAATCCCACTGGCTCGTTCAAAGATTTGGGCATGACGGCGTGCATCACCCGCGCGGTGGCCCGCGGCGTTCGTATGGTAGCGTGCGCGTCCACCGGGAATACGTCTTCTTCCATGGCTGCCTACGCGGCGCGCGCCGGTTTGAAAGCTTTGCTTTTTGTCCCCTACAAGCAAATCTCCGCCGCCAAGCTGGCACAGGCGCTGGATTTTGGCGCACTGGTGGTGGAAGTGGGCGACACGTTTGATCAAGCGTTCCAGTTGCTGCGCGAGATTGCGCCCGAGCTCGGCCTATATCTGGTGAATTCCATCAACCCCTTTCGCATCGAAGGCCAAAAAACAATTGTGGCGGAAATGCTTGAACAGCGCGCCTGGCGCCCGCCCGATTACATTGTGGTTCCGGGCGGAAATCTGGGCAACGCTTCGGCCATCGGCAAGGGATTGCGCGAGCTGAAGGAAATGGGATTTATTGAGAAGGTGCCCCGCGTGGTGGTGGTTCAGGCCGCGGGAGCCAACCCGTTCTACCAGACGCTCGCTGCTGGGTCCGCGGAATTAATTCCCGTGGATGGCCCCGCCACCGAAGCTACCGCTATTCGCATCGGCCGTCCGGCCAACTGGAAGAAAGCGCGGCGTGTGCTGGAGTGGACGGAAGGCCTCTGCGAGTCCGTGACCGATGAAGAAATTTTTGAGGCCAAGGCCGCGCTGGCCGAGGATGGCGTGGGTTGTGAGCCCGCTTCCGCCTCCACGGTGGCGGGCGTGCGCAAGCTCGTGCGGGCGGGAAAAATTGACCTCCATGCTGACGTGGTGGTGGTGCTCACTGGAAATCAGTTGAAAGATACTGACTACGTCATGCGCCACCGCTCCGAGGCCGAGGAATCCCAACAGCGCCTTCGCGTCGAGCCTAATCTTGATGCGCTGCGAAGCGCGCTGGAAAAGGTGCTGGGAGTGCCAGCGTGACCTCATCTGTAGGTGGTGCATGCGAGACGGGAGGAAGAAGATATGATGACTGCCACAACGATTCGCCTTGTTTCATGGAACGCAGCACACAGAAAATGTTGTTCGGATCAAGTGAGGGAAATCGAATCCCTACGACCAGATCTGGTCGCTCTTCAGGAGGTAACTGCGAAGACCGCCGTCGATTTGAGACGAGAATTGAAAAGGATCGGTCTCCAGTATTCCGAAGACAGTTTGAGGAGTGCAAAAGCCCCTCGGGCATACGGCGTACTTATAGCCAGTAAGTGGCCTCTCGAGTCAGCGAGATTGTATCCTCACTTTCGATTGCCGGAACGCCTCCTCTCCCAAAAAGTCGACACTCCGATCGGACTAATCGAAGTTAGCACTGCTTATATAAAACCCGGAAGCTCTGATGCTGAATTGAAGTTGGAAACTTTGGAAGGCATATATAGAGCACTAGCTAGAACTGTCGAAGATCCAAGGATACTTTGCGGAGATTTCAACGCGCCTCAAGATGAGGGACCCAAGGGCGAGATAGTCACATGGGGTCAATATAGAGATGTACAGACCAATGAGGTTAGGACTAGGAAGACGTGGCGAGGGATGCCTGGTACGCGATATGACAAAGCGGAACGCGATATTCTGGATGGTCTTCGAGAGTTTGGGCTGAGTGATGTTTACCGTCGCCACAACGACTATAGTAGCGGGCAATATAGCTGGTGGCTGGTGCGCAAGGACAGAGCGAAAGGGCGACGCTTTGACCATATCTTCGCGTCCGACTCATTGAATGTGAAAAACTGCCGGTACACTCATACTTTTCAAGAAATGCGCAAAAAGGGGTTGAGTGACCACTCCCCGATCGAAGTAACTTTCAACCTAAAGCCGAGCACCGCAAGTCATGGATGAACAGCTTCGCCGCGAAGTTCGCTTTCTGACCACCCGCCTGGGCGCCATTGTCCAGGAACAATGTGGCCCCAAAACGTTTCACGCCATTGAGACGTTGCGGCAGCTTTCCAAGCAGATCCGTCAGCGCCCCGAAGCGAAACTAATTGCGGCTGAGGAGCGCGCGGCCTCCCAACTGACGCTCGCCCGCGCCGAAGAGGTGGCCCACGCGTTCAGCCTGTTTTTTCATCTCGTAAACCTGTGCGAGGAACGCCAGCGCGTGCGGCGCCTGGAAGCTTACGAGAAGCACGAGACCGGCGCTTCCATGTCGCTGCGCAACACCTTTAACCAGCTCGGGCGCCAGCGTGTGCCCTCCGCGCGCGTGGCCCGGCTCCTCGCTTCAATGCGTGTGGAACCAGTTCTCACCGCTCATCCCACTGAAGCCAAGCGGCGCAGCGTCCTCAACCACATTCTGCGAATCGGGCGAACCATGGACGCCCTGGCCGGCGAACTGGGCGATGCTTCCTCGCACGGGGCGCACGCCGCACACGTAATGGACCCATGGATCGAGGCGTTGTGGCTTACCGACGAGATGCGCGAGCGCTCCGTCACGCCACAGGTAGAAATCGAAAGCACGCTGATTTTTCTGGAGAGGACCATCTACGCACTGGCGGCGGAGTTCTGGGAAAAATTCAGCGAGGAATGGACGCGTTTCGCGCCTTCCCGCAAACTGCCTGCGCCCTTTATAGGATTCGGATCCTGGGTCGGCGCCGATCGCGACGGCAATCCTCACGTAACACCGAAGACCAGCTTGGAGGCCGCCGAATGCCAGCGGCAAAGCATCCTCGCTTATTATCGGAACGCCTGTGAGCAGATGCTCGCCATGCTTCCATTTCCTTGCCGGCGCGAGTCGCTGGCCAGGGAAATCCAGCGCGACATCGAGCGCGACATGCAAAGGTTCCCGGCCACACGCGCCTTCCAGGAGTTGGATCAGCCGCATGAGCTTTACCGGCGGAAATTGAGAGTGATGATCTGGCGGCTCGAACAAACTTCGGTGGGGACACGCGGCGCCTATCTGGGGCCGGAAGAATTTGTGCGCGACCTTCAAACCCTGGAGCGCCTCCTGGCCAAGCACCCCAGCCCGCGAGTGGCCCGCGCCGGGCCGGGCCGGCTTCGCGTGGCGGCCCAGGTTTTCGGGTTCCACGCCGCGCGCCTCGATTTCCGCCAGCACGTGTCTGCAACTCGCGCCGTTGCCGCGGAATTGTTGTCTGCCGCCGGACTGCCTGACGCTCCGGCAGACATTCGAATCCAATCAGTGCACCAGATGCTTGAAGGTCCACCGCGGCGGCTGAAAGCGGCCAAACTTTCTACCGCCACGCAAAGAGTCCTTGCCGAATTTCGCGCCTTGAAGGAAATACAAAATCTCTCCAGCGCCGCAGCGTCGCCTTACATCTTGAGCATGACCACGAGCGCTGCAGACGTCTGGGACGTTCTGCTCCTCGCGCGTCACGCCGGCCTGCTGTCGCCCACGGAGGGCGGAAGGTGGCGATCTTCCATAGACGTTGTGCCTCTATTTGAAACTGTAATCGATCTCGAAGCCTGCCCGGATATTCTGGATCAGCTCCTGTCCGACGCTCTCTATCGCCGCATACTTCGCGCGCGCGGCAATTTCCAGGAAGTCATGCTGGGCTATTCCGACTCGGTCAAGGACTCCGGCTATCTCTCCGCCAACCTTGCGTTGTTCCGCGCGCAAAAACGCCTGGGGCGGACAGCCGAGCGCCACCGCATTCGCCTGGGATTGTTTCATGGCAAGGGCGGAACCATCGATCGCGGGGGCGGACAATCCTACCGCAGCATTCAGGCGCAGCCGTATGCCGCGCCCGGAGGCCGCATTCGTATTACCGAGCAGGGCGAAGTCATCTCGCTGAAGTATTCGCACCTGGCCATTGCGGAGCGGAACCTGGAGCAATTGGTTACCTCGGTTCTCGACGCGCATCTGCTCGGCCACAAGAATCTGCCCGGGAGCCAGCTCGTCCAGTGGGAAGAATTCGCCCTTGAGCTGGCTGCCGATAGCCGCGCGTACTATCGGCAACTGGTCTACGAGACGCCGGAATTTCCTGATTATTTCCGCCAGGCCACGCCCATTGACCTGATTGAACAATTAACCCTCGGCTCCAGGCCCAGCCGGCGCGCGGGGAAGAATGGCGCGCGCCACTTGCACGACCTCCGGGCCATTCCCTGGGTGTTTGCCTGGACGCAATCACGCCAGTTCCTGCCATCATGGTACGGCTTGGGCTTCGCATTAGAGAAATTCGCCGCCGAGGAACGCGGCACCCCCTTGGCTGCGCCCCATCGGACGACGGGGTTTGACATCCTCCGCCAGATGTATCGGGGATGGCCCTTCTTTGCTTTGCTTATTGATAACGCTGAGGTCTCGCTGGCCAAGACTGATCTTTACATTGCCAGACGGTACGCGGCGCTCGTCCAGCCGAAACAATTGGGCGAGCGAATCTTCCGGCGCATTGAGGAGGAATACCATCGCAGCGTGCGCTCGGTGCTTGACATCAGCGGAGCGCGCCACCTTCTCGAGCGCCAACCGGTGCTGGCGGAATCCATCCGCTTGCGCAATCCATACGTGGATCCGCTGAATTTCCTTCAGCTTCGATTCCTCAAGGAATGGCGCCGCGCGCGCCGGCCGCAGCGCGATATGCTGCGCCTGCTCCAAATCACCGTGGGCGGTATAGCGTTTGGAATGAAAAGCACCGGGTAGTTGGCACGGTTTCACCGTTCGTTTGCGGTTTGTAGGGGCGCATCGTGAGGCCCCCTCACTGTGGTAGAATCCCCGCGAGCTCCCGCAAGTTCGATTCCAGTAATACCTTGGAGGTTTCCATGCGCAGGATGATTTTGCTTTCGCTCGCGTGCTGCTTCTCCATCACACTTTCTTTACCGTTTTGCCGCGGCCAGGAAATGAGCGGCTCGCTCTCCAATCTGACTGAACCCCACGATTACGTTCAGAAGCGTGTTTCGAGTTATGACCGCTCGGGCGGCAACGCGGATTACCGCGAAATCGCTCCCGGGCAAACTTTCACTTTGCTGGATCAGGACGGACCCGGCGTGATGACCCATGTATGGGTCACGATTGCGAGCGACGAACACTATCATCTGAAGAGGCTGGTGCTGCGCATGTATTGGGATGGTGAAAGCGAACCCAGCGTCGAGGCGCCCATCGGCGACTTCTTCGGATTAGGCTTGGGTGATTATTTTCTCTATCAATCGATTCCGCTTTCGGTGGGCGGGGACAAAGCTCTGAATTCTTTTTTCCCCATGCCGTTCGCCAGGCACGCCCGGGTGACCGTGACCAATGAGGGCAAGCGTAAGGTGGACGCGTTCTATTTCAACATTGATTACCGCGCCCTATCGAAACCGTTGCCGGGGGACACGCTTTACTTCCACGCCCAATACCGGCAGGGCACGCCCAACACCCCAATCAAAAGCAATGGTAAGAATCTGAAGGGTGAGGATAACTACGTCTGGATGACGGCCACCGGGCGCGGGCACTTTGCCGGCGTCACCATGTCCGTCCTGGAAAATGCGGACGGGTGGTGGGGCGAGGGCGACGACATGTTTTTTGTGGATGGGGAAACGCTGCCCTCCATCAATGGCACGGGCACGGAAGATTATTTTCTTGGCGCGTGGGATTTTGGCGGAAAGGCGTTTGCCTACGGATTATTTGGCGCGCCTGTGGTGGGCCAGGAGCGGGCAGGGGCGCGCTGGTCCGTTTATCGCTTTCATCTCGACTCACCCATTCCGTTTACCAAATCAATGCGCGCCACCATCGAGCACGGCCATGCCAACGATCGCGCCGACAATTTTTATTCGGTGGCCTATTGGTACCAGACCGAACCGCACGCTGCATTTCCGCCTCTGCCTCCTGTGGAGGCACGGCTTCCCGAACTACATCCCCCCACGGGACACTGATAGTTGAAGAGTGAAAGGCGGGAAAGGTGAAACTATTTTCTGTCTTTGATTCGATAGACAAATTTCAGGCCCGACCAGATATCATCCACGGCGCAGACCTTAATATCCACCAGGCCGTGTTGCAATCCGATTTCGCGCACCAGATTTTCGTCCAGATCGGTGGCCATTCTTGACGCCTTTTTCGGCCAGGAAATCCAGAGCATGCCGTCCGTGGCGAGCGCGGTTTTGAGTTTTGAAAAAATATTCTCCAGGTCGACGCGCTTCGAGGCAAAAAACTGTATGAAGTCGGTTTGGGGTTGAAGTTTCTTTAAGACCAACACACCTTTCGGCAGGGAACCGAGCGTGGAGGAGTAATTCTGGGGGGGCTCGAGGACAGCGATCCTCGCCCCTTCCTTGATTCCAAGTTTTTCCGGCAAAGACTTTTTAGAATATCCCGCAGGCATTGAGTACCTTCAGATTTTAGCCCATGAATCTCGAAGGTGAAATCTTATCATGAGACAGACCTGTCTTCTGCCCAGTCAGGATTGGGGCGCTGGCATATTTTGTTGCCTCGCTGGGCGACGGTTCGACGCGGCGTTAACCCTTAAAAATACCGGTTAAGGGTATGACCGCCGTCACAGACAGACGTTACCACAGGGCAATATCTTGTGAACGGCAAAAACGATTGACTCTGACGTGGGCAGGGTGCAAAATTTCAAGTAGGCGAACCAGATGAACAGAACACTGCGGAAGTCGATCCCAGCGGTCTGGCTTGAAGCGCTGGTTTGAGAGGCAGCCGGTCAATGAAATACAGGAAGCTCAAGTTTGGGGTTGGAATTGGCGTCATTCTGGTGGTGGTGACTTGGGAAGCGATTTCCGGTTTTCAGCAATCAAAAACCTATTACGTTACAGTGAGCGAACTCACCAGCGGCAAAGTGGCGCGCCACCGCGTCCGGGTGGGCGGCGTGATCGCGGCGGATTCCATCGAGCGCCACGGAGACAAAGTTTCATTTCGTCTCGCCCAGGATGCCCTGGCGATTCCTGTAAATTACATCGGCTCGGACACCTTGCCGGACACTTTCAGGTCCGGGGCCCAGGCTATTGTCGAGGGAGACTATGAATCGGACGGGAGTTTTCGCGCCGAGAAAATCCAGGCTAAGTGCGCTTCCAAGTATCAGGCCGCACCTGCAAATTCCGGGCAGCCGGAAAAACCCGCCAAGATAGCGGACGCTGGCGGAGTGCGCTAGCACCCCCGCCCGGAGATAAGGCCCTTTCGTCATCCGTTCCGGCTCATTCGATCCAACGCCGTGAGCGATCGAGCAGAATCGGGGAGAGTTTATGAATCAAGCGGGAACTGTGGCCTTGGTCGCGGCGCTTGCCTTTGCGGTTTACGGAGTGATCGCCGGAGTGGTTGGTGGCCGCTTGCGAAGTGTTCGAGTGGTGCGTAGCGCGGAGCGCGCCACCCTCGCCTTTTTTGTAATGATCACCGTGGCCGTGGTCGTGCTTGAGGTCCTGATCCTCACCGACAATTTTCATAACGCCTACGTGGCTACCCATTCCAACCGGGCCTTGCCCGTTCCCTTCAAGGTCGCCGCTCTTTGGGCCGGGCAGGAGGGGTCGCTGCTATTCTGGACCTTCCTGCTTTCGATTTACAGCGGTCTGGCCGTATTGTTGAATCACAAGAAAAACCGCCAGCTCATGCCCTACGTGGTGTCCATCATGATGGGCGTTGGAACTTTTTTCACTTCTCTAGTATTTTTTGTAGCCAATCCTTTTACCGAACTCACCCTTGCCAGTGCCTCCGGCGTTACCGCGTTCACCCCCGTTGATGGCAATGGCATGACGCCCTCGCTGCAATACGCTTCCATGGTTATTCATCCCCCCATGCTCTACCTTGGGTATGTGGGATTCGTGGTGCCCTTCGCGTTCGCCATGTCCGCGCTGATTACCAGGCAACTTGGGGACAATTGGATTCGGGTCACGCGCCGATGGACGATGGTGCCGTGGATGCTCTTGGGAGCGGGCATTCTGCTGGGCGCGCACTGGGCTTACCGAGTTCTGGGATGGGGCGGATACTGGGGATGGGACCCGGTGGAAAATGCTTCCTTGTTACCTTGGCTGGCGGGAACGGCTTTCCTCCACTCGGTGATGATTCAGGAAAAGCGCGGCATGCTTAAAGTCTGGAACATCGTACTGATCATCACCACATTCTTTCTCTGTATTTTCGGCACGTTTCTTACCCGGAGCGGCATCGTCTCTTCCGTGCATGCCTTCGCCCAATCAAACATTGGGACTTTTTTTGCCGTCTTTCTAGCCCTCATCGTGTTTTTCTCGCTTACCCTGCTTTTCCTGCGCCTGGACTATCTGAAAAGTGAAAACAGGTTGGATTCCGTGGTCTCGCGAGAGAGCGGCTTTCTTTTCAACAACTGGATTCTGCTGGCGGCGGTTTTCGCCGTTCTCTGGGGAACCATTTTCCCCATCATCTCCAAAGCGGTGCAGAATACCACGGTGTCCGTGGGCCCGCCGTTCTTTAATAAGACCACCATTCCCATTGGGCTGCTTCTGTTGTTCCTAACCGGCGTGGGGCCGGTGCTGGCCTGGCGCAAGACTTCGTTCCTGAGTTTGCGAAAGAATTTTACCGTTCCCCTCGCGCTATCTTTGGTGGCGGGCGGAGTTCTATTCGCCATCGGTGTGCGCGATCTATATGCCTGGATGGCCCTCTTTCTCAGTGCGTTTGTGGGCATCTGTATCTTCCAGGAATTTTACAAGGGCGCGCGAACCCGGCAGCAGGTTTACACGGAAAACTTTTTCCTGGCCGTTTACAATCTGACCATGCGCAATACCCGGCGCTACGGCGGTTATGTCATCCATTTGGGAATCGTCCTGCTCTTCATTGGCTGGTCCGGGCTGGCCTTCAAGTCGGAGTCCAAGGGACTGATGGCCGAAGGTGACCTGTTGCGCGTCAAGGATTATACGATCAGGTGCTCCTCGCTGACCGAGGGTGAGAATCCCAACTACCAATACTTGCGCGCGGTGATGACGGTGACGAAAGGCGGCCGAGCCTTGGGCGTGTTGGAGCCGGAACGGCGAGTCTATAAGGCGAGCCAGGAACCCATCAGCCACGTCGCCATCAGGGATTCACTGGTGGAAGACCTTTACGTGGTAGTGGCGGGCGCGGATACCGATTCCAACAAAGCCATCGTGCAAGTCTTTGTGAATCCTCTCGTAGAATGGGTTTGGATCGGCGGGGTTGTGGTGTTCTTTGGCACTTTGCTGGCCATGGTGCCCAGCCGTGTGGAGCGTGAAATGGCGGAGATCCAGCGTCAGCGCGAAGAGGCCGTGGAGGAAGACCGTGTCTTCTAGGCCTATCCCGGGCTTGATGTTTGTGGTGATGCTGAGTGCTGCGAATTTGGCGGGAGCCGCCAAGCCCACGGTGAAATCGATTGGCGACGGAATTATTTGCCAATGCGGCTGCACGCAAACGGTCTCCGAATGCAACCATTTTGAGTGTTCGACTCGCGCGGAAATGAATGCGATTACCGAAAAAGAAATCCAGGCCGGCAAGGACGAGACCACCATCCTTCAGGATTTTGTGAAGCAGTACGGCGTCCAGGTGCTGGCTTCACCGCCGGCGTCAGGATTCAACCTGACGGTTTGGATTCTCCCGGGCTTGGGTATGCTCATCGGTTTAGCCGTGGTAGTGCTCTTCGTTCGACGCTGGCGAATGCCGTCGCCCGAACTTAATATGGTACCGGAAGAGGGCATCGACCCGAAAATCGCTGCGGCGGTGGAAGAAGAAATGAGAAAGGTCACGAGGTAATCAACAATGTTCTTGGGAATTGCGTTGTTTATCGCCGCGGCCATGGCTGTGCTTGTCGCGGCTCCCCTGCTTACGGTTGAGGCGGCGGGCGAGGGCCTTCTGCCTGTAGACGTGACGCAACTCAGTGACTTGAAGCGGCGGCGCATGGTGATCTACGAAAACGCTCAGGACCTGGAGTTCGAATTCAAATCGGGGAAAATAGCCCAAAATGATTATGAGGCTCTCAAGCAGGAATACCGGATGGAAGCTGCAAAGCTGATGGCAGACTCGCAGGCGGCTGAGGTTTTGACGCCCGAGGAAGTGATGATTGAGCGCGAAGTGGCGGAACGGCGCGCTCGACGCAAGGTCGCGCCAGTAGAAGATTACGTTTGCGGAGAATGCGGGTTCGAAAATCCGTTACCGGTAAAATTCTGCGGCGAATGTGGAGCCAAAATTGTTCCGCGAAAACGGAAATGAATGATGCCAGGCGCAATTCAGTATGGATGGCGGGAAAATCACAATTCTCTTAGAAGACCAATGATAAGACTCCGGACTAGACCCCTCGCCCAATTTGCCCTCTCAATGCTTCTGATTTTCTTGCTGGGACCGGCAATTCTTTTCGCTCAGGGGCGCATTGAGGGGAAAGTTATAAACGGCACCAATCGACGGCCGATGGCGAACCAAAAGGTTCTCCTGCTCACCCCGAAGCCCGGTGAAGGGATGCAATTAGTGGCGGATACTTTGACCGACGCCAACGGCCACTTTGCCTTTACCCAAACTGGAATTGCACCCGGCAACATGTACCTGCTCCAGGCCAACTTGCAGGAAGTTGCCTACCATGCCGCGGTCCCACCCATGCAGTTTGATTCATCGGGGAACGCCAACGCCGATATCACGGTCTACGATTCAAGTCACGACGCCTCAGCGCTTCGGGTTCGCGAGTTGCGCGTGTTGTTGGGCGCGCAGGGTTCGAAATTACGGGTTCAGGAAGAATATCAGGTCGACAATTCCAGCAGTCCGGCGCGGACTTATTCGAACACGAATGGAACCTTCGTCTTTTATGTGTCTCCTCAGGCCGCGGAACCCACGGTAAGCGTCACGGGACTGGCCAATATGGCATTGCCGCAGGCCATTGCGCGCGGGAAGGCCCCCGGTGAATACCACATTGCGTACGCTCTGAAGCCCGGCGTCACTCCGGTGACGATAAGCTACGACGCCGACTATTCGAACACTCAATTCACGCTGAGCGATCACTCCGCTTTGCCCATCGACCAGGCCAGCTTGTTTGCGTTTCCATCCAACCTTCAGGTGGAATCGCAGGTGTTCAAACCCACCGGTTTGGACACAAAAAATAACATCGCGAAGTTCGAAGCGGAAAACATTGCGCGTGGCACGCCGCTTGAAGCTCAAGTGAGTGGCGAGGCCAGCGCCAGCCCTCCTGTGGCGGACAGTGCGCCGGAAGGGGAAGTCAAGGCCGTTCCGAATAACATGACGAGGCTGGGAATTCCTCTATTCATCTGCTTCCTGCTAATTCTGCTTTGGGCGCTCGGCGTTCGCGCCAGCAAGGAATGGGGGCGCTGGAAAGACCGCCAGGCGTCGAGCCCCGGGCGCAAACAATTGGAGGCCAAGGCAGACGCGCTTTTTAATTCGCTCGCGGACCTGGATGAACTTTTTGCCGAGGGAAAAATCGAAAAGAAAAAGTATTGGAAAGAACGCCTGGATTTGAAGGCAAAACTGATGGCCGTATTGAAGAAAGGCCCGCCCATACGCAACGAGCCCTATGCCTCTCGCCGCAACCCGCGCTAATCAGGCGCTTGAGCTTGTGAACGTTTCCAAATATTTTGGCGACCTCGAAGCCCTAAAAGGAGTTCGCTTTCAAGTGGCTCAGGGCGATGCCGTCCTCCTCTTCGGACCCAACGGGGCGGGCAAAACCACATTGCTCCGCACCCTGGCTGCCCTCTCGCACCCGAGCGAAGGGGAAGTGCATTTTGGAGGCCGGGATTTTTACAAGAATCCGGAGATCGCAAAAGCAGCCATCGGATTTGTTTCCCACGCGACTTTTCTTTATAGCGAGCTGACGGCGCGCGAAAATTTGCGCTTCACCGGAAAACTATTTGGCCTTAAGGCCCTCGAGGAAAAGATCGACCGGGCGCTAGAACTCTTCGCCATGCAAGACCGGGACGATGAACCCGTGCGGCAGCTTTCGCGGGGTTTACAACAACGCGCTTCCCTCGCCCGGGCCTTTCTCCACGATCCCGACTTCCTCTTGCTGGACGAGCCCTTCACGGGGCTTGACGCGCGGGCCACGGACAACCTCCAATCGATTCTAAGCGGGCTGCCCGGCCAAGGCAAAGCCCTGGTTTTCTCCGTTCACGATTTTGAATTGGGCGCCGCCATCGCCAACCGTCTTGTTGCCCTGGAAAGAGGATCAGTGCGCTACGATGGAGTATTGAGGAATGCGCCTCTGGCGGAGCTTGGGATTCGAAGGGAAGCGAGCAGCGGGCAGGATCGATGAAGAATGGCAAATGGCAAATTGCAAATGGCAAATGGCTGATGTTATCTGGTCCGTTTACCATTTCAAATTTGCCACGTCCCACTCGCCATTCTTTCCTACGGCCTTCTGGCTCTTGCCAACTGTCCCCTGATCTATGCATAGCCTAAACGTCATCTGGGCGGTATTTGCCAAGGACCTTCGCGTGGAGTGGAGGAGCCGGGAGACCCTCGCCCCCATGTGTGTCTTCGGACTGCTGGTGGTGTTTTTGTTTAACTTTGCCTTTGAGACGGCTCACGAAGAATCCTTGCGTCTTTTGCCAGGGCTGCTTTGGATAGCCTTTGCCTTTTCCGGGATCCTCGGTTTCAACCGGTCATTCGCGGCCGAACGGGAGAACGGGTGCATGGAGGGCATGGCGCTCGCGCCGGTCGATCCCAGCGCCATCTTTGTGGGCAAGCTCCTCGCCAATCTGGTATTTCTTGGCGTCACGGAAGCGGTAATCGTTTTTGCGGCCGCCATTTGGTATAACTTCTCATTTCTGCCGTCGCTCGGATGGCTTGCCTTGATTCTCTTTTTTGGCACTCTGGGCTATGCGGCCCTGGGAACCATCTTCGGCGCCATTGCGGCCAATACCCATATGCGCGAAGTGATGCTCCCGGTCCTGCAATTTCCCGTCTCCTTTTGGATTTTAATCTTATCCGTGGACGCGACCTCCGACGCGCTTCGCAACTCCGCCTCCAGTGAAATGCGGCAGGGGATTTTTCGCGTGGCCGGAATCAGTGTGATTTTCGCCGCGGTTTCGTTTCTTTTGTTCGAATATGTTTTGGAGGAGTAGGGCTGTGATGAAAAAGGTCTTTCCGGCGTCAATCCACCTGGCCCTGACATTCGTGTGGCTGGTGGTCTCGTTGTATCTGATTTTTCTCTACGCTCCGCAGGAAGAGACCATGGGAGAAGCCCAGCGGATTTTTTACATTCATTTCTCCGTGGCATGCACTTCGCTGCTGGCCTTTTTTTTCGTATTCCTGGGTAGCATGGGGTATTTATTGAAGCGCTCGCGTCCCGCTGACGACTTTGCCTACGCTTCGGCGGAGGTGGGATTTCTTTATTGCTGCGCCGTGCTCATCACCGGCCCCCTGTGGGCCAAACCGGCATGGGGCATTTGGTGGACGTGGGATCCCCGTCTGACCTCGACCTTCATTCTTTGGTTGCTCTACATCGCATACCTGATGCTCAGGAGTTATGTTACTAATCCCGGGCGCGTGGAAGTTCTGTCGGCCGTCTTTGGGATCCTGGGTTCCGTCGATGCGGTGATCGACTACATGGCGATTCGCTGGTGGCGCACACAACATCCTCAACCCGTGATTGGCGGTGGTCCGGCATCGGGGCTTGACCCGCGCATGTGGACGACGGTCTTTGTGACTTGGGGCGCTTTTCTCTGCCTGTTCTTTTACCTGCTGCGGCTGCGTATGACTATGGCAGAAAATCAGCGTGAATTGGTCCAGCTTCGGCGAGAGCTGGCATCATAGATAAGGAGTGATATGGTTAATCCGTATCTCTTTGCGGCCTTTAGTGTTGTCTGGGCGATATTTGTAATCTACGTTTGGGTTCTGGCCCGCCGTCAGGCGCAACTGCAAAAAGAGCTTGAGGAACTGCGCAAACGGCTTCGCGAACAGGCGAATCCCGGAGCCCGCCCGCCCCAGTCCTGAGGGAGTGTCGATGTCAGTTCGGGACGTGCCGGGCTTTATCCCCATTCAGTGGGCCTGGGATTTAAATCCTCCCCTATTTCCTCCTTCCAAGCTGTGGTATATCTAATAACCAACACTTGCGACGGCGCCTGCAAAGCGAACCCATGGTCGACGCAGTGAGTCTGGTGCAGTCGCGGTCCACGCCGTGACCGAAGGCAAGGAGGAGGGACAAACGCCCATGGAAGTTCGTTGTTACCACTGCTTGAAAATACAAACAGTGGAAGATGATGTTTTTGGAAAAGTCGAAAAGGTAGACGTGCACTGTTCCTCGTGCGGCGAGACCTTTCAAATTATCAACCCCAAGCTGACCACCTTTCACGCCCAGGCTACCCGCAAGACCGTGCCCTCAATTACCTCTGAACTCAGCGTGGAGGGGCTCCCGCTCAATCTTCCGCTCAACCGGGAAATCAGTCTGGTGGTGCTCGAGGGGCAGGAAAAAGGGACCATTTATCTTTTGCACAAACCGCGGATCACCATAGGCCGGGCCAATTCCGACGTCATCATTAACGATATGTTGAGTTCTCGAATTCACTGTGCGGTAGAAGTCAGCGACCAGATTGTTCTCCTGCGCGATCTCGAAAGCACCAACGGCACGCTCATAGAGGGCGCGCCCATTCAGACCGCATTGCTCACCAACGGCTCCGTATTCCGGATTGGCGCGCACTCCTTTCAATTGGTCATCACTTTGAAAGCCACATGAAAAACATCGGGCGTTACGAAATTTTGGAAGAGGTGGGGCGGGGCGCAATGGGCATCGTGTACAAGGCCTCCGACCCCACCATCGGGCGCATGGTTGCCATCAAAGTCTTATCGCTGGATTCTTCCAGCGAAGAAGGAGGCACGAGCGCCCGGGAAAGCTTCATGCGCGAAGCTCGCGCCGCCGGCCGCCTCTCTCATCCGGGGATTGTGACCATCCATGACGCACTGGAAGATCCTGACACCAAGAACAGTTACATCGTGATGGAGTTCATCCAGGGCCGCACTTTGGAAAAAATCCTGGTGGACGGCCCGCGCCCGTCCCTGGAGAAGTCGCTGAATATCATCCGCCAGGTTGGTGAAGCCCTGGAGTATGCCCACCAGCAGCAGATTATCCACCGTGATCTGAAGCCCGCCAACATCCTGGTGTCCGAAGATGGCCGAGCCAAAATCACTGATTTCGGAATTGCCAGGGTGATGGCGCGCGACGGGTCCCACCGGACCACGAGTGTGATGGGGACCCCCGCCTACATGGCGCCGGAACAGTTGACGGGCGGCGAATTGGACGCGCGCAGCGACTTGTTTGCTCTCGGCGTTCTTACCTATCTGATGTTAAGCGGGGAAAAGCCTTTTACGGGCGATACCGCCGCTGTGTTGTTTAAAATCGTTTATGAAGATCCCTTTCCTCCCAGCCAGATTAAATCGAGTCTCAATCACGGGCACGATTATCTTGCTCTACGCAGTTTGGTGAAGAACCGCAACCGGCGCTACCAGAACGCCCGCGAGTTCCTGAACGATCTCGACGACGTTCAGAACATGAAGCCGCCCCGCTCTGAGGCAAAGTTTCCGCTCGGCGAAATCCGAACCGGCGATCGTACCTTAACGACGAGACCGCCTATGTTTCCGTGGAAGGATCAGAGCGCGCCTTCCCCAGCGGAGAAGAAATTCTCCCTTGAGACCGTGGGACAGATCGCCGCCGGCGTCCTGCTGGTTGCGGTGTTGGGCACAGCAGCCTTGATCTATCGCAGCTTCCACCGCCCCACAACTCCCTCCACAGCAGTTCGATCCGGGCCCGTCCCGCCGTCAGTAGGGACGCCCGCTCCCCCAGCGACGCCCCCACTCCAAAATTCAAAGGCGGTCAATACCGCCACGGCAATTCGAAAAGATGGCGAGGCCGGCAAAGCTGCGGGTTCAAAATCGAAAGCTGTCGGGAAAACCGCGGCTGATTCTGGAAATAAAGCCCAAATTCCGGTCGAGAAAAAAGCTGTATCGAGCGCTGCCGCGCATGCTTCAGAGCCGCACGGTTCTACCAATACGGCCAAACCAGAGCCGGCCAAACTACAGCCCACCAAGAGCCCAACGAACGTCGAGTCACGAAAGATTCAAGTGGTTTGCAAGTTCGAGCTTCAAGAGGGGACCCTCACCGTTTCAAACGACACCGGCGATCTGCTGAAGGAAGATTTGAAAGGGAAAAAGAAAAGTGGGTTTCTACATATCAAGGGTGGAGTCGGAGGGAGTTTCTCGAAGCCACTCACCCTACCGGCGGGGACAAGCAGTATTTCCGTTCACTTGCAATCGTCGGCTGGTGGAGTGGATTTGACCAGGAAGACGGCCGTCCCCCCATCTTCAAACAGCGCCATGACTCTACAAATTATGATCACCGAAGATAGGCTAACCCTCCACTGGGCAAATCAGCCCCAGCCTTAATAGACCGGAATCCCGGCCGGGAACTTTAAGATCCCTCCACAGACAGGAGCCCATATCTTCGATCAGGCAGTTCGGATGGGCTTGCCGGCCGCCGGGGGATTCGCGCGCTTCAACGCGCGGGTAGAGTGATGGCTTGGCTCAAGCTAAAGCCCAACTTGGTCTCGGCGGCCAGGGTGATTTCCTTTTTGCCGGTTCCGGCCGCAACCGCTGTCCCGCCGCCTCCGCCGATCAAAGTGCCGATTAACGCGCCCTTCTTGCCGCCTGCCAACGCGCCCACCAAGGCTCCGCCGGCCGCGCCACCGCCCATCATTTCAATATCGCGTTTCTTGTGCGAATCTCCCTTGGCGCCCCAGGTGCTCGTGGAGATGGCAATATTCGCTCCCCCTTGAGGGGTCAGTGAATTCAATGTCAGTTGGAGTTCAGCAGGTCTGCTCAGTCGGCCCGAGCTGACGGCGTTCGTAACCGTACCTGTCACTTTGCTCCCGGTAGCCGCGATCTCAACTCCGCCAACCACCAGGGGACTGGCAAGCGTGCCTTCAAAGCCCGATCCTGCGCTTGCCGTGCCGGAGCTGATCGCGTTGGCCAGACGGATGCTCAATTCAGTCCCCGCGGGAACCGTTATGGTAGCCGAGGCCGTTCCATTTTTGGCCGGCGCCGACGCGTTTCCTGGAGTGGTGTTATCAGCTTGGCCTGCGGGAGGATTGGAACTGCAACCAGCCATCAAAACAGCAGCCATGCCGCCCATCAAAATAATACACTTTGTTTTCGCGATCATCGCAAGCCTCCTTTCAAGTCATTCTCAATTAAACTGGGAAACGGGAAAGCCAATGTATTTCAAATTCTACGCGCCTGAGGTGCAATGACCCAGCCACGCTATACGCAGGTTAGAGTGTGCCCAAAAAAGGAACCACAAGCAACTCACATTTGGGCGGCGGCAACAACGCTCATGAACAGAAAACATAGGTAGTGCCTGATTTGCATAGCTGGGAGCGCGGGCGTCTCGCCCGCTCTTTCTCGAGCATTTGATTGCGGGCGAGCCCCGGTGAATTACGCGGGGCCCCGGCCCAGGCTCCCAGGGGAACGAGGACACTCTCGAAAAATATCGACGGGGCACGAGCGCGCGTGCTAACCTAAGAGTGGAGCAAATAAAATCCGCAAAGGCCAATGTGGCGAAGCGGCATATCAGACTTCGGGCTCTGTGCAACGGATGCTCGTGAACCCCGCCAGGTCCGGAAGGAAGCAACGGTAGCGCGCCTCTCCGTGTGCCGCGGATCACCCGAAGTCTGACCCAACTCATTTTCGATTGATGATTGCCGATTGATGATTGATCAACGACGGTTTTTCTGAGGGTTGTTTTTGCGAGAACAATCGCTGACTGCGATGACGTTCTTCAATCGGCAATCCAAAATCAGATGTCCTATCAGGTTTTTGCCCGCAAATACCGGCCCCAGGTTTTTGACGAGGTGGTGGGCCAGCGCCTGATCACCGATACGCTGAAGAATGCCATTCTCCAAAACCGCGTTGCCCACGGCTATATTTTTTCCGGCGGGCGCGGGGTAGGCAAAACCACCACCGCCCGCATCCTCGCCAAGGGCGTAAACTGTATTCAAGGGCCGACCGTCACGCCCTGCGGCGAGTGTCCGTCCTGCAAAGAAATAACGGCCGGCAATTCCGTGGACGTTTTGGAAATCGACGCCGCCTCCAACCGTGGGATTGATGAAATCCGCCAGTTGCGCGAAACAGTCCGCTACCTTCCCGCCCGCGACCGCTACAAAATATTTATCATCGATGAAGTCCACATGCTCACATCCGAGGCTTTCAACGCGCTGCTGAAAACCCTGGAGGAGCCGCCTCCGCAATCGCTATTCATCATGGCCACAACGGAGCCGCACAAATTGCCGGCCACCATCCAATCCCGGTGCCAGCACTTTGCCTTCCGGCTTTTGGACTACGGAGAGATTGTTTCTCAATTGGAGCATATTTGCGCCGCAGAAAAAATCAAGGCGGACGAAGGTGCGCTGAGTGCGCTGGCCCAGGCCGGGGAAGGCAGCTTGCGCGACGCGCTTTCGCTCCTCGACCAGGTGATTGCCTCTTGCGGAGACCAACTGGCAGAGGACCGCGTGCGCCAGTTATTGGGCGTGGTGCCCACCAAGTTCCTGAAGGAGTTGGTGGAAGCCGTCCACGCCGCGAACAGCGCGCGCGTTCTGGACTGCGTCTCTCAATTGACCTCGGAGGGCTACGAGCTGGGACACTTTTGCGGTGAGTTCACCCGCTTTGTGCGCAACATGATGGTGGCGCGAAGCTGTGGGGCCGCCAGCCCTCTTCTTCAGGTGCCCCAGGACGAACGAAAAATGCTGGGGGAACTGGCACTGCTTTTCGGCGAAGAGGATTTGACGAGATTCTTTCAAATTCTCCTGCGCGCGGAGGCGGAGTTGAAATACTCGCGCGAGCCGAAATTCCATCTGGAACTCGCCATGATGAAACTGGTGCATGCCCGTCGGCTGGCTTCGCTCGAAGACTTTATTGCTGGTCTCGGCGGAGCGGGCTCGGGGGAAAAACCGGCCACCGGAGGGCGGCCGGGGACGTCCACAGCCTCGGCAAGTCCCAGCAAACCGGACCATGCTGTGCCTAAGCAAACCTTTGCCGCTCCCATACCAAAGACTGTGTCCCCAGCTTCTGTCGGTTTTTCCCCTGTGAATGCGCCCCATTCAGCAACAAGCCATTCAGGCGCCGCCGTCGTCCCCTCATTGGACCCCGGCGTTCTGGAAGATTCACGGCTTTCCGCCATTAAGGCTCTGGCATACAAAACGCAGAAATTCCTGGGAAGTTGTTTGGAACCCGCAGTTGGTTGGCGGTTTGAAAATGGCGAGGTGCGGTTTCTATTTGCCAGGAAAGACTCCGGCCTCACCGAAATGCTTTCCGGCCGCGAACAACAAGAAATGTTGCGATCGGTTTGCTCGCAGGTGTTAGGCCAGCCGGTAAAGATTTATGTTACACTTCAGGACAAGGAAGAGGGGGCCAGGCCGGTGAAGCCTTCCGCACGCGACCGGGCCAGCCGGGACACAGAGGTAGAGGCTTTCAGAAAAAGGTTCGACTGCACCTTGGTGGATGCCAAAGACTTGAGCCAGGAGTGAGCCATGAAAAATCTGCAACAGATGCAGCAGATCATGAAACAAGTCCAGCAAATGCAGGAACAATTGCAAAAGCAACTGGATGAGTTGATCGTTGAAGCTTCATCAGGCGGCGGCATGGTTACGGTCAAGATGAACGGCCAGAAACATCTGGTGGGAGTCCGCATCGAGAGCGAGGTTTTTGCGTCCGGTGATCATGAAATGCTTCAGGACCTGGTGCAGGCGGCGGTCAACGAGGCCGCGCGAAAAGTGGACGAGCAAATGGCCAGCCGGGTGGGAAACCTGGCGGGCGGACTGAACATACCCGGCCTGACTTAACGGCGGAAGTCGAAAGTCGAAACTGGAAATTCGTGAATCCGGCAATTCGATTTTCGAGTTTCCATTTTCGATTTCCCATTTCTCCCATGAAAGATTTTGCCGAGCCACTGGCTCGCTTGATTGATGAGTTGAAACGTTTGCCGGGAATTGGGCAGAAGTCAGCGCAGCGACTGGCCTTCCACTTGGAGCGCGCCCCGCGCGAGGACGCTGCGCGGCTTTCCGAGGCCATCCTCGAAGTCAAAGACAAAATCAAACTCTGCACCGTTTGTAATAACCTCACCGAACTTGACCCCTGCGAATATTGTTCAGACCCTTCGCGCGCCCCCGATGTTATTTGCATCGTCGAGACGCCCTACAACGTGATTTCCATTGAGAAGACACGCGAATTTCGCGGACGCTATCACGTTCTTCACGGCGCGCTTTCGCCCTTGCAGGGCATCGGGCCCGAGCAATTAAAGATCAAGAGTCTTTTGGAACGGTTGAAAGACGGCAATGTAAAGGAACTGATTGTAGCCACCAACCCTAATGTGGAAGGCGAGGCCACGGCCATTTACCTTTCAAAACTGATCAAGCCGCTCGGTGTCCGCGTTACGCGAATCGCCATGGGCATTCCCGTCGGCTCAGAGCTCGAATTCGCCGACGAAGTCACCGTGCTGAAATCCATGGAAGGCCGCCGCGAAATCTGAATGTATCCGCGATCTCTCCTCCCTTCTGAATAACTCTCCAGGCCTTGCCACGCTCAAAGAAAGCCTCATTTGGGATGAAGGTGCTGGTCATTTAAGAATTATGTTTGGTTAAGCAAGCATTCACATTCGAATTCTGAGATTCCCATTGAGCGGTTCAACGCCGAATCTGGTGGAGGGCAGGAGTGCGATTCTGCTTCAATTCCACCTTACAGGGCAGGCGGAGCAGACCGTGCACCATTTTGGATGTGGTAATTTCAATGACGTAGGCGTTCTCGATCCAGTCACACACGGCGTAGTCGTCCAAGGTGCCTTCCGCAACGGCAAAGGCAAAAGCATAATTGCCGATATAAAGCAACGGAAGCTGCAAGTGAAATTCCGCCGTGCAAACTTCACCTTTGATTTGTGGCTTGCTGGGACATCCTTCCATCAGCGTATTGGTTCCGGTCAGGGCGAGACCCAGCCGATTCTTAAACAGAAAGCCGATGAGGGGCTGCCCGACGTCCTCGAGGAAGCGGACGGATATCCGGATCACGATGGTCTGGCCGCCCTGGGCGGAATGAATTCGATGACCACGTTCATCATAGAGCCCGATTCCCAAGATTTCCGCCTTACGGTTTCCATAGCGCACGTCCACGTTGGGAATCACGGTCTCGATCTCATCCGATGCGTTGTCTCCGCTGCCCGCCGTTGTGTCACTGATCGTTTCTGCAATGGGAAGCACTTCTGTGCTGCGCCGCTCCCGAAGTTCGCGGTTGGCGACCATGGCCGCGTATTCGTTGACGATCCGTTCCGGGCTGCCATATTGGACGAGTCTCCCTTCATGAATCCATGCAGCCTTGGATGCCAAAGCAAGCACAAATCCTGCATCATGAGAAACAAATAAAATGGTCCTGCCCCGGGCCTGTAGTTCAGTGATCTTATTAATGCAGCGGTGTTGAAAATACATGTCGCCGACCGAGAGAGCTTCGTCAATCAGAAGGATTTCCGGTTCGACGTTGATGGCAACGGCAAAGGCGAGCCGAACGTACATTCCAGTGGAATAGGTCTTGACCGGCCGATCTATGAAGTCGCCAATTTCGGCGAAGCGCAGAATGTCGTCCATCCGCTCTTCCATCTCCTCGTGCTCAATGCCAAGGATGGCCCCATTGATGTAGACATTCTCCCGGCCGGTATGTTCCGGGTTAAAACCTGCCCCCAACTCCAGGAGCGCAGCCACACGACCCGCGATCCGAATAGCTCCGCTGGTGGGCTGAAGAATTCCCGCTACCAGTTGCAGAAGAGTGCTTTTCCCCGACCCGTTGACGCCGACGACGGCGACGGTGGCTCCTTTGGGAAATGCCAAATCAACATCACGCAGGGCCCAGAACTCCTGATGATAATTCTTGCGGCCGCGAAGGAGCGCTTCTTTAAGGCGATCTACCGGGCGGGCGTAGATATTGTATTTCTTCGAGACCTTTTCCAGGACAATTGCGTTCTCGTCAGACGACATCGGCAAACGCCCTCTTTGTACGAATGAACCAGAAATAGCCCAGGAAGAAAATCAGGAAACTGATTCCAATCAGAAAGAGCATCGACTTTACGCCCGGAATCGTACCGTCGATCAGAACGTTTCGATAACCGGAGACAATCGGCAAAAACGGATTGAGACGGAACCATGGGACCAGGCCTTTGGGCACCATGCTCTGGGGATAGACTATCGGACATAAAAACATCCATACGGTCAGCACTAACCCGATGATGGTGTTGGTATCTCGGACGAACACTCCGAGGCTGGCGAGAAACCATCCGAATCCCACCGTCAATAACAATTGCGGCAAAAAGATCGCCGGAAGAAGGATCACCGTCCAGGGTAAGCTTCCCCGGCTTCCCAGAAGTAAGATCATCAGGAGAAGAACGCCCACCAATGAGTTGACCCCGCTGGAGAGGGTTCTAATTACTGGCAGGGTTTCGAGAGGGAAGACTACCTTCTTAACTAAGTTCGCGTTTTCCAGAATGCAAGTGTTGGAGCGGATAAGGGATTCTGAAAATGCAATCCATGGCAACAGTCCTGAGAGGATAAAGAACACGAAGTCGATAGACCTGCCGGTGGGAGACGGCACCTTAAGAATCACGGAAAAGACGAGCCAGTAAGTGAGCAGCAACGCCAGTGGGTTTAAGACTGTCCAAAGGATCCCGGCGAAGGATCCTTTGTAGCGGCCCAGGAGGTCGCGCTTGACCATCAAGCGTATTAACTTTCGATACCGATAAAGGCCCTGCAATGGTTCCCATACCTTAATCATAAGTCTTTTGTCGCTTGCACCGGCGGGTCGTCTAGCTTTCCGTTGCACAATCGAGACAGTTGCCTTCCGTCAGCTTGATGCGGGGGTGCCAAAGGTCTGTAGCGCGTTTCAGATTCGATTTAATCCCGATCAACTGAGCTGAGGAGTTACGTAGAAGGTCACGGAGGTTGGCCAGGCCTAGCGTGCCGCCCCCGTAAGCGACGCCTGGTTCTGGAATCACGTCGTCCTATGAGTATTCAAGATTCTCCAGGAAAGCTCAACAGTCCAGTGTGTGTTCCCAGATAATTCACGCCGCCTTCATTGATTTATCCAAGGGAGCTTGCAAAGCTGAAACTAGAATTCAAATTCCGAACCTCCTTGATACTATGCCGAGCGTCAAATTTTTGCAATTCCATTCAGGGCTTGCGGTGGGTCAGTTTGATTCTCTTGTAGCGGCGGTCTCTGACCGCCGTCTTTTGATTCAATAGGTTCCGGCGGTCAGAGGCCGCCGCTACAACAAACTGACCCACTACCCAGGGCTTCTGGTTAACAACGCCTCACAATGCCAACCTTCCCAAGCCGAAGCGGGATCTAAAGATTTTTCCTTTCCATTGTGGAAGCGAATGAAATTGAAAAATGACGGCTGTCAGCGTAATATCAAATAGGGTCGCAAATAATTGACCTGCCCCAGATCTGCGGCCTCGCGAGAGCACACCGCAAGCACACGAGATGAAACCAATAACCGACTGGACAGTCAAAGAGTGGCTCGAATACCACCAGAAGTATGTGCATCAAGGCTCGCTCAACAGCGCGCCGGACATTCAGCAGTCATGGATGGGTAGGACCATATGGAAAAACCCTTTGGACTGTTGGATTTACCAGGAGATTATTTATGACACTAAGCCAGAGATGATTGTGGAACTCGGCGTGGCCCACGGGGGCGGCACACTTTACCTCGCCGGCCTCCTTGACCTCATAGGGAGTTCCTCATCTCGGGTGATCGGGATTGACTCGGATCTGAGCCGCGTGACAGACCTCCATCACCCGCGCATTAAGCTGATGGAAAGCAATTGTATCGATCCCGCAACCGTACGACAGGTGACCGAACTGTGCAACGGACGAAAAACCATGGTCATTGCTGATTGCGATCACAGCAAAGACCACGTTATCGAGGAACTGCGAACCTACTCTCCATTGGTTTCAGTCGGTTGCTACTTTATAGTCGAGGATGGCATTTGCGACGTGATGGAGTGGCAGCCCGTTCCGGGACCTCAAGCGGCGTGCAGTGAATTCCTGCGCGAGAATTCCAACTTCATCAACGATAAACGGCTCCGGGAAAAGTATTTGATCACATACAATTTTGACGGGTACTTGAAGAGAACCAGCTGACTCACGCCGTCTGCTTCAAAGCAGAACCTGATTCTTTTTGCCGCGATCAGTGGAGGGGGCGGCCACGGGCCTCCAGGTTAGCAAGGGAAGGCAGCGAAATGGTTCACAAGTAAGACGCCTGTCGTTCATTCCGCAATGAAAATACACACATCCCTATCCGCCGAATACCTCAGGGAAAGGGTGGACTCCCTGAAACCCTGGTTTTATTCCTTCGAGTTTGATAACAACATTGGCACGCGATCTTATGCCGACAAGAATGCCCTCGGGATACATAAATCGCGGGTCGAGTGCATTTTTCCTTTCCTGGACAAACATTTCAACGGGCGTTGGGATGGGGTGTCCTGCCTTGACATTGCCTGCCACGAAGGGTGGTTCAGCTTCCAAATCGCGCAGCGCGGAGCTCGCACTGTCATGGGAGTTGACCTCAGGCCGGACCGGATCGAGCGCGCCAATTTCATCAGGGAAGCCGGAGGTTTTACCAACGCCAGTTTCGAAGTTCGGGATCTTTTCACGCTGAGTCCCAACCGGGATGGAATATTTGACCTGACTCTCTTCCTGGGCATTTTCTACCACTTGGAGGATCCCGTCAGAGGCTTCCGCGCTGTTCGCGCTTTGACGCGAAACGTGTGCGTCATTGAAGGGCAGGTAGCCCGCTATCGAGAGAGCATCACCACAGCTTGGGGCAACCAACAGGAGCTTAGATCGGGTCCCGCTTGTGTGGTTATCGACGCCGATCCGCAGCACTCGCCGGACTCCAACCGTATTTCGCTGGTTCCGTCGCTCGATGCGCTCCTCAAGATCATTCATGCCGCCGGCTTTCAACGCGCGGAATTGATCCAGCCCACCCTTTCCCTGCATGAACAGTACGTCCAATTCGACCGGGTGATTATCCTGGCCTTTGTCTAAAGGTTTTTCTGAAAACGCGCTCCCGCTTGGGCGGGTCATTCCGAGGAGGTCGCCGCGGCGACCGAAGAGGAAGCTCGCATTGCTGAGCATATCAGAGCGAGATTCCTCTCCGTCGGCTGACGGTTCGGAATGACAAAGGTGGAGAACGTATTTCAACAAAGTGAAAATTTCTTTGTTGGACTTCAAATCAGAAAGGAACCGCCAGTAGACCCCAGGCGCCTACGCTGGTGTTAGCGGGGGGCGGGAGAAACAATCGCGCCCGTTGAAGAAAAGAACGTCTTGTCCACCACGACTTTATGGTGGCCGAGTTCATCCTGAAAAGCCTGAGCTCCCTTCGTTTTGCGAATGTTCGCAATCAAGTCCTGGCGAACCTCGGAAAGTGGCTTGGTGTGCCGGTCTTCAACTTTGATGATTTCAAGCCCGTAAGGTGTGGAAATGACTTCACTGACCTGCCCGGGATTAAGAGCGAAGGCAGCATTGGCAATGGGCGGAAGTAAATTCTGGCGATTCATGTAGCCCATGTCGCCGCCGTCATTGGCTGTGGACGCGTCAACTGAATTCGCCTTAGCCAGTTGGGCGAAGTCGGATCCGGCCGCAATTTGTTTTCTCAGGTCCTCCAGTTTCTTGCGAGCCTCTGCTTCAGGCACCGGCGGTCCAGTCGCCCCGCCCGGTAAATCAATGCTCCTGGTGTCAGTCGGGATCACTATGTGCCGGATGCGAACCTCTTCATAATCCAGTTTCTTTTTCTGGTAAAGGTCCTCGATATCCTTGTCGGAAACCGGGATCTTTTCCTCCAGATGCTTTCTCTCTGCGTCCGCCATAATGCTGCTGGTGGCGATGCTGATGGCCTCCTTGACTTCGGGCAGATCCTGAAGATTATCTTTTTGGGCTGCCTCCAACAATACCTTCATTTGCACCAGGTACTGGGGCAGTTGCGCTCTCCCGGGCCCGCGGTAATAGGCGCGGTATTGGGGTGGGAGAGAATCGATGAACTTTTCGACGTCGGCCCCTTTCATGGTCAGGTCGTCCACCGTTATAACGATGCGGTCATTCGGATCAACGGGCCTGAAGGGCGCGGGCACGGAAGGCTCCTGCGGCCAGGCGCGCTGGCCAGTAAGGCTCAAAAGCATCACCAAGGCAGACTTCAGTCCAAGTTCGTATCGTCGACTCATCAACATCTCCTTATTGAGGGGACTGGGTTGCAACCGGCCGGTTCGATCCGGGACCTTTGGAGGTTTCATTCGGCTTTGGGGTGACGTAGGCGGATACCAACAAGTAGGTAAGCGTATTTCCGGGATTCGTCCTGAAAACGATTGTTTGCTCGTAATCGCGCTCGACGTCGACAGGCACAAAGTCAATGGCCAGCACGCCCGATTCCCCGGGCTTGTACTCCTTCTTGTAATCCTCCACGGTCAACAGCGCAGTTCCTGTAATCACCTCCGAGATGGTCACAGCATGATTCGATATGTTGGTGAAGGGAAAGCGCGCAATTTTTTTCTGGCCTGGATCCATTTTTGCAAAATTGTAATGATGGCCCTTGAATTTCAACTCCTCAACCTGCGCAGGTCGGGGCGAGGAGCTTTGGGCCGATAAGACGTTCATTGGAGAAGTGGGGATCTCTTTCGGCAACACCAGATACCAAATCCCATCCACCAGCCGCCAATTGGAGTGATAAGGCATGTCCACGGGCTGGGCAGAAAGGCCGGCCATAAAGGCGCTGACTTGCACCACTACCGCTGCCGTCTTTTGATCGGAATCGAGGTTGACCGTTTTGATCTCAAATCCCAGGAAAGGACTCTTGGGGATTTTGCGGAAGGGTTCCCTGGATTCCGGGGTCATATAATCCTCCGCTTGAGTGTAGCGGCCGGCCTGCACCAAGCTGTAGTATTCCTCCACGCGTTTTCGCAGTGCATCGGCTTCGCCGGGCTGCGCCCCTTGAGTTCCTTGCGGTAATGCCGGCCCACCTGATAATACAAGAATAAGACCCATTAAGAATGTAGCGTATTTTTGCACAACACACCCCATCGAAATAGTTTTTGGACCTGAGTCCCGAAGTACAAAGGAAATTATAACATTCCCGGGCCGCCCGCGTCACGAGTGCTTACCGAATAAGTAGTGGTCTCATTTGGCAGATTAGGGCGCTCGGATGTGCTGTCATTCCAGCGAAAGCGGGGAGCCAATTTTTTCGCTTGGGAATTTCAAGTGGTGTGGTGTGCGGAATAGTTTGCTGCTGAATTTTACCTCATGGATTCCCGCTTTGGCGGGAATGACCACCGGGCTAAATTGACTTATCGCCCCCGGAGCGCGTGTGCCAAGCAAGGGCAAGAGTACAAATCAAGGCAAATCGAATAAGTCCCAACAATCAAAAAAAAAGGCAACGCAGGAAACGCGCTGCCTTAAAAGGGGATCTTCTAATCGGTCCTGGTGCTCGACGGTTAATCCTTCTATCCGTTGCTGAAAAAACAACTGAGGTTCGTCCGCGTCGAACTAACAAAAGGGCGTTCCCTAAATGAGGTCCCACGCTCAACAGGTAATGGGGCAGCCCATTTGAGCCGCCCCTTACCCGGTGCTGAACTGCTATGCGAACTTCCAAGTGCCAGCGAGGGGGCCCTTTCGAGCCACCTCGCCGCCTTTCACACGGCTTCGTAATTGAGCGTCAAACTACTCTGTCAAGCCTTCACCGCTGTTACCGACTTCATTAAACCCGTTGGTGGTGAGACGGCCAACGTTGATGACAGGATCAGGAATGATCAGCGCGATGTAACCCTGAGCCAGTGCATTGGGTGAACTGATCGCGTTGGTAATGAACCCGAATCCGTGTCCATATTGGAAGTTGCACACTGCAATCATATAGCCGGTGAATGGCGCCGTATTGAGTGTGGCAATGTTGGAGATGTTGGTGGCATACACCGCCCCTGACGGGATGTTCGCGGTTGTGACGACCACCGCTGTCCCCGCCGTGGGTGTGGTGCCCGCAGCGCCTGGGTAGAAGTTCAAGGCGCAAGTGCCCTGCTGCGCGACTGTTCCATACGGGTCAGTGGAGGTGTTGGAAATCGCGAAGCCCGTGTCGTAGCCTGAGGCGGAGATAAACGCCATCCACGGGAAGAGCAGGTTCGTCCTGCAAGGTCCGTTGGTGTCGATGGCACTGGGGCCGCGCAGAGGATCGTTGAAGCGCGGACGGGGTTCCGCTACGTTAAACGGCGGGTCAGTGATTACCACTGCGTCGCCGGTAATTAGCGGTGGGTAGAGCTGAGTTCCCACGGTCGCGGTGCCAAATGACGAAGTGGCTGTCGCAGTCAAGATGAGGTTAAATGTAAAACTCTCCGTGGTGATATCGCAGATTGCCTGGCTACCGCATGCGTATTCATAGACGACGTCGGTGGCAGTTGAACTCGGGAGTAATTGCAATTCGGACCCCTGTACACCAGCCACATATGCGGGCAGTTCGTTGCTGTCGACAAGGGCCGGCCAAGCCAGCGAAACGCCAGTGGGCTGGCTCGCGACATGGAAATGAATTTCGGTGTTATTCGTCCCACCGTACACAGGACGGGCAGCCGCGGGAACTGCGGAACCGGCCACAGTGATCACGTGTTGGACAAACGCACCGTTGAAGCCTTCATGCAATTTGATCTGAGGCTCCGGGTTCGCAGGATTGCCGACGCACTGGAGTACGTTGCCCGGCTTAACCGAGTCAACAAACAGGCCGACGGCGGTGATGCCCACCACGCCTTGGTTGGGCACGGTGAACAAGGATGAGTTGCTCGGAGTCGCGCTGAGCGAACCGTTGATATTGCTGCCGACGTTGGTGATGCCGCCCAACATATCAACGCGGCCGCGCACGCCGTCAATTTCGATGAAGGCGGTCGCTGTGGTCGCGATGCCTCCGTTGACCGCTACGGCCACCACGCATCCCACTGAGGTGTTGGTTACCGTTTGAATCGTGGTGTTGGCCGCTGTGAACACCGTATTGTCGAGGGTGAGAACGATCCCTGTGGTCGGTGTATTGTCGCAAGCGACTCCCTGATAGGTATACTGAATCGTACTAGCCACGGTCGGCCCTGCGTTCGTGGCCGTGATGCGAATACCTCCAAGCACTTCAGCCCGGCCAGTGTTAATAACAAAGGTCGGGACCGTCGTCACTTGGTAGGTTGACTGCCCGAAGGCAGCGCTTGTACCTAAAAGCAAAAGGCAACTAAAAAGCACCAGATTACGTTTCATTGTCGAAGATCCTCCATGTGTATTTGAAATTCGTTCGCAGTTGCAGCACTTAGAACTTTACGGCAAAAAGACTAGCGACAGATAATTCTCACCACTTCCGTCGGCGTGTCAAGCTATTTTTTGTCCTTTTTTCACTCTCGCGCGCCGCGCCCATGATGACTACCGTAAGTTGGGTGACGCACCGGGAATGTCCAACTTCGTACGCAAAGCTAGCATCGGGCACAAAGCGTGTCAAGTCTTTTCTTCACATCATAATTTCGGCGGGAGTGTTTTTCGGGTCAAGCCAATTCATCCCCGTCAAAATTCCGATCTGTTTGTCGAGCTGGCAATGAACCTGATTGAAAATGGCATGGCAATGAAAAAGCTGCAATGGGGTTCTATGAAACAAAAGAGCGGCCCTACTCAACCGCTCTTCTTCGCGGTAATGACGGATCCTGAGAGTGCGTGCGGGAAACCCTGTCATTCCCGCGGAGGCGGGAATCCATGGGTCCTTAGCCGCCCTATCCCATTTGCATCAGAGTCTCTCCCAAATCCTTCCACGCGGGATTAACCGATTCAATGAGCCGAATCTTCCAAGCGCGATTCCATTTCTTCAGACGTTTTTCCGCTCGGATGGCTTCTGAAGGCCGTGGGAAACAGTCACTGTACACCAGTTGATGAACGCCGTATCTCTTTGTGAAACCCTCCACCAATCCCTGCTTGTGCTCCCAAACACGACGAGCCAGGTTATTCGTGACTCCGATGTAGAGGGTACCGTAAGGCTTGCTGGCCAAAATGTAGACGAAGTATTCGCGTCTCATTGAATCGTCTTTGCTCTGGATTCCCGCTCCCCCGCCTTCGCGGAGGACAGCCTGCGAGAGAATGACATCAGTCTAAGCGATGTCCAGAAAGAATCCACCCCAAATAATTGACTGGATTCCCGCCTGCGCGGGAATGACAGCATTTCCCCCGCCTTCGCGGAGGACAAGCTGCGCGGGAATGACAGCATTTTAAAACTGAAGTTCAGGCAGGAACAGCGAAGGCGCCGCCGACTTGCAACTACGGATTCAAGATTTTATCTTTCTTGTAACTCCTTCGGATTTCGTGCAAACCTTCGCGAAGTTGGCGCGTAGCCGCCCCCGCTTCTTCCACGCTCTTAATAATGTGAGGAGTAAGAAGAACGATGATTTCAGTCCGGGACGTGGTATAGGTTGTCGACCCGAACAGAACGCCCACGAAGGGAATGTCGCCCAGGAGAGGAATGCGGTTGGTGGTGGTGTTGACGGTCTCGGAGATGAGCCCACCGAGTGCAATCGTCTGACTATCCCCCACCACGGCGTGAGTGTCGATGGTTCGCTTGAGGAAGCTGGGCGACTGAATAGTTCCAGCGGGAGGGGGCTGCGAGCTGCTGATCTCCTGGTTGATTTTTAAAGAAACAAGTCCGGTGGAAGTGATGCGCGGGGTAACGGAAAGGATGATGCCCACATCCCTCCCCGTGACCGTATTGGAAAAAACATTCGATCCGCCCACAGCTACGCCGCCCACCACGGCCTGCGAGGTCAAGATGGGAACTTCCGAACCTACCTGAATTTTGGCGTCCGAATTATCGGTGGCCAAAACTGTGGGTGCGGAGAGGACGCGGACGCGGGAGCGATTTTCGCTGGCATTAAGGAATGCCATCAACTCGCGCGTATCGCCCACCAACATTCCTGCGGAAGCTTGGAGCGTATTGCTGCCTGTGAACGAAGCCAGTCCCTGCTTGTAGGAGGAGGAACGCTGTTGAAGAAAATAAGTTAATCCAAACTCAAGATCGCCGGTCAACGTGACCTCATAGACGCGAGCCTCGATCATCACCTGGCGAGGCAAAATGTCGAGATCCACCAGCGTTTTGGTAATTTCCGCGTACTGCTGCGCGGTGCATTGAATAAGGAGGGCATTATTCACTGGGTCGACCGTAATCTTGGCCCCCCCATTGGTCTGGCCCGCCACGATTTCGCCCACGGAACTGGTGGCTTCCGGGTTCGGGGAGGCAGTACCCGCACTTGTGCTTCCTGTAATTGGCGCTCCAGTGTTTGCGCCAGGGGAATTTCCTCCGGTGGCGTTTGTTCCAGAGGGGTTTCCCACCCCATCATAAGAGCCTTTTTGATTCTGGAGAGTGGTCAGGAGGCGGGCCAAGTAGTTGGCTTCGGAGTTTTGGACTCGATAGACGAAGGTCTGGATGCCGCTCGGCGCCGCCGGCTGGTCCAGTTTAGTAATCCATTTCTCCACTTCGTCAAAGGCCGAGGGGTCGGCGGTAACTACTAAGATAGAATTTATGCGGTCAATGGCTATGAATCGGAGGGGCGTGGATTTTTCGGAAAGAGCGTAGGCGGAGAAAATCGACTGGAGTTCCGGAACAAGTCCGGAAGCCACATTGTTGGTTACCGGCACCAATCGAATCCGTTGCCGGTCAAAGGTCGGGCTGTCAAACTGCTCGATGATTTCCATCAGCCGTTTGACGTTGAGGCTGGTGTCCTCGAGAATCAGGACGTTGCCCTCCGTGTGAACCGCGGCCACTCCGCCTTCGGTCAGGAATGGGGTCAGCATCTTGACCATGTCTCCGGCGAAAACAAATCGCAGCGGCAGGATTTCCATCATCATGCGATCGTCGGTGGGGATCCCCTTGCCGGTCGTATCGCTGAAGACACCTTGCGCGAGCTTGGCCGCGCGGCCCAGCGGTACGATGCGATAGAAATCTCCGCTTTGGACCGCAGTGGCCCCATTCATTTCCAGAACCGATTGAAGAATGGGAAACAAGTCTTCGGGCTTCAATTCCCCCATGGTCGTAATACTGACGGTTCCTTTAACCGCCGGGTCCACGATGTAATTGATTTTGAGTTGAGCGGCAATGATGGAAACAAACTGCAAGAGATCCGCGTTCTCCAGGCGAAAGCTTACTCCGCTTCCGGATGCTGCCGAGGGAACCGCGTTTTTCTGCGGTTCTGTCGAGGCTGGCCCCGTCGGGGTTTGAGTCGGCGTTGATGCCGGCGGAGTGGCGGCCTGCGGAGGATTCCGGGGGGCATTTTGCGGTGTTGTGTTGGGCGCCCCTGAAGTTCCGGGCTGCGGAGTTTGACCAGGCTGACCTTGGGCAGCATTAACGTTGGCCGATTCTTTGGCCTGCGTTTTGTTCGGAGATGATTGACTCACCTGATCCGTCGCGGGCTTGGCCTCACTTGCGAATGTGGAAAAAAATGAAGGGAGGGAAGCCAGGAGCAGCACGGCCGTTCCGGCCATCGCCCAGGCGAACGCACCTGCAAAGGCCCTCAGGCTTCGGGGCATGTGTCTGCCAGCCAGAAAGGATCTCAACCAAATTCTATTGTCATTCGCCGGAAGTGAATTCTGCATACGGGGACACCTATTTCTCCTTACTTTGGGTTTTCATTCCCGGTCGCAGGCTTGGCCGGTGCAACATCTTCCCACCAGTAAGTGGGGCCGAACATTGTCTGGCGCACAACCTTTTTCTTCCCTCCAACTACGGTGCCCACAGGCGCATCAGCGGCCACGCCTGATGGCGCGCCGAACCCGGCAAAACCTGCTTTGCTGGTACCGTTCTGGCCGGAGTTGTTGTCCGTGGGCGCCACGGTGGTTACCTGGGCGGCAGACGTCCCGCCTACCGGCGCTGGCGCCGGTGTTCTGGGGGCCGCGGCCACTTCCTTAATTCGAGGAATCCGCCTGGCTGATTCCGAAACGTCGATTGAAGTTTTCTTCTCGCCCCACTGCACGATCACCTGAGAGCCGGCGATAGACACAAGTTTGTAACCGCCGATTTCGTCGCCGGGGACGACCCGCTTGGAAAGGCCCGGAGCCTGGTCCCCCGGACTCATCAGGGCAAAACTTCCGTTCCCCAAATTCATGGTTCCATAAAGATAGGGAAGCTCGGGCATTTTTACATTTTCGGCCGCCGATTCATTGGAACGATCCGGACGAAAGAGGTTTCGGTTCACGATCTCGGCGAAAGTCTGGGCCTCCGCCGCGCGGGCTCGAGAGGTGGAAGACGAAGATGCTTCCGCCGGGGAGACGCCGCCGTAAATCCACCCGACACGGCTTTGGTAATTTTTCCATTGGCGATGCAAATACCAGCCCAAGGCGGCGTTTGCCGCAACCAGGATCAGAAACACGATAATTTGTTCTTGACGTCTTGAAAACATGGCCGTGTCCTCTAGTTCTTTTGTCCTTGCGAATCGTTCGCGAGCTTGGATTTATAGATGGGCGCCCCGACCGTAATCTCCAGACTCAGCCGCTTTTGGGGGTCACCTTGCAAAGCCAGGAGTCTCATCTTGGTTACTGACATCACCTTGGGGGAATTGGCGAGGGCAATCATGAACGAGACGAGTTTGTCCATGGGGCAACGAAGTTGGGCCCGACCGACAATCAAAGAGTAACCGCCCCCCAAATCTTCGGTGCGCAGGAATTCGCTGCTTCCAAGTTCGACGCCCTGAGCATCGGCCAGCTCCCGCACCAACCGCTGCCACTCCGCATTGGCCAGCGAAGCGGAAGGGCTTTCGAGCAGCCCGGATTCCAGGACTTTCAATCGTTCCCGTGTGGCCGTGAGGCTGGATTGTTCCACCACCGATTCCCGCACCAGCCGTTGATAACGTTGCAGAGTTAACTCCTTGTTTTCAGTGTCCCCCGCTGTTTTGGGGAGGCGATCCAACAAAGGTAATACCAGGAATTGAAGCACCAGAAACAACCCCACGCCGGCGGCGGCGACCGTTATGGCAACTCGTTCTCTGGGCTGAAGGTTTTTAAGCATCGGATTCTTATTGACGCACCGGCTGTTTAAGCTTCATACGCAGCCGGAGAGTCTCCCTGTTTTCTGCGTCCCGCGTAATCGGCGAGGTAAACTCGACATGCGAAAAATACGGTGAGTTTTCCAGGGGCTGAACCAAATCCGCTGCGTGTTGGGAAACCCCGATCACGACTACGCTGTCCTTGTCCACGTCTATTTCCTGAAGCCACGTCCCATCGGGCAGAAGCTTGGTCAGCTCTTCAAGCACTTGCAATTTTTGCCAAGTGAGCTGCCGGGCGCCTTCCAGTACCCCGGCGCTATCCATTAGTTGTTGCTCCTCCTGAATCTCTTTTCGCACGCCGCCGGCCCTCGTCTCCCAGCGGCGAGTTTGGCGGTCCAATGCGCGGGCATAGAGCGCCCCTTCGATCTGGCGATGGATCCCCGCCACGAGAGTCAACAGGACTGCAAGGCCTGCCAGAGCGTAAATAATCCCCGGAGCATTCCGCTCTGCTTGCCATCGTTTTTCGGCGGGAAGGAGGTTGATCTGCGGCGCCGCCTTTCGTTTCAAATCGGCGTACGATGCCCCGAGCGCTGCCCAGAACTTTCCGAAGTCCCTGCCCGCGGTTGTTTCGAAACCCATTTTTGGTGCGGGGAGAAAAGGAACTTCCGTCAGGAGTTTGGTGAAAGCGTCAGGCAATGCATTCCATTTGAACATCTTGACTGTCGTCGGGTCAGGCACGGGCAGGAAAGCGCGCACAGCGTGCAACTCTCTTTCCAATCGCCCGGCAACGTCCTCGCCGGAACCGGTAGGCACGTCGCGGGTCGAACACAAGTCGCCTCGATGGAAGCCGAGCAATTCCACTCCATCCGGACGTCCGGATATTACAATTGCAGTTTCGGGTATTGCCGTCTTTAATATAGGGACCAGGCAGGCGGCCGCCAGCGTCATGGAGCTCGTTCGCAGGCCCAGGGGGATCAGTTGTTGATGGAACTGGTCCACGCCGGATTTTTCCGCGATGACAATCAGCACCTTGATCAATTTCTTTTCACGATCGCGCGAAACCACGGCACAGTCCCAATAAACCTCACTATCTTTGAAAGGATGCAGCGTATCGATTTGGAATCCGACAACTTTGGCCAGTTCCGGCTCCGTCTCGGCGGGGAGATCCAGGAACCGAACCAATAAGCTGCGGCGCGGAAGGCAAACATTGATCCGGGCATCACGAATCCGATGTTTCTCCATGAACTGCGCCACGGCCGGGCGGGCCTCCTCAGGAGATCCGGCCACCTGCAACCGATCCACAATCCGGAACCGTCCGAAGCGCTTGGCCAGAGCCACCATGCTCAGTCCCTCTTCGGTCCAGTCCAATCCAATTGAGACCTTCGAAAACATCAGCCACCTTCCTTACATGACTTTCCCTAGTCGTTCCACTCGTCGTCGTGCCAGGAAAGAATTCGATACCTTAGTGCCCCCTCGGGCGCAAATTGAACGACCGCCTCGACGGTGCGACGGACGCTGGAACCATCGAGCTCTCCGGTAGAAACGATGGTAAAGATGTTGACTTCGGCGGTGGTGAGATATGGCAACGCCTCATCCGGAAGTGATCGGGCGATGCGGTCGTTCACTTCGCCCACCGTCTTGAAGGGTTCACCCCTGCGTTCCAGGACAATCGCGTTGGCGAAATCCGCGTCCATGCCGGGGACGCTTCCCAAAGCGACTTCAGACGCGTAGTTGATATTGAGCTGCGCCAATCCCGATCTAACCGTCAAATCTCGTTCAATCCCCAATCTCTGTCGCACATTTCCCATTGGGTCGACTTCTGCCGACCCATATAAAATCCCGCGACTCATCCCCGGGACGCGCAATGTTTCTTCCAGGGACTCGAAAAGCGCGTGGTGAGCACGCTCCCCCCCGGGGGAGACTTCCAACTCCTGGACATCATTTTTGGGCGGGCTGCGCCAGTCGACGATGGCATCAGCCAGGTCCTGTGCTCGTGCGGGATTCAATCCTTGCGATTCGAATAGCCGCTCAAGCTGATCCGCGGGGACGTGGTCAAGGTCAAGCTTCCCCGCCTCATTCACCAACTGCAATCTCGCCCGGCCACCTTTGAAAGGAACCACGCCATCCCGTTGACCTTTTTGCCAGGTCCAAAGCGGCGAACGCTTTTGATCTTCGGCGGGAGGGTAAGCGATTTCAAATATCGCGGCCTCCACACCTCCATTGGCAAGGGCATAAGCCTGAGCGGCCTCTTTTCGGTAGGTCGCCGTCTTTACCTCAACCTGAACTGTATTCGAAAGTGTGATGACCAGCAGAACGAGCAGCGACACTGTCCACAACACAACCAGGAGCGCCATGCCAGTCTGGCGTTGGTGAAATCGGCCCACGGATATCGAAGTCAGATTCATCTTCATGATGATTTGAGAAAAGCGTGTGCTCGGATGGGGAAAGTTACTTGCACCCATTTGCCGTCCTGTTTCCATAAGAAGCGAACCGCCCAAGGGTAAGGAACTTCTGGCGCTGGTAACCAATCGGAGACCCAACGAGCCGCCTCTTTTTCGGAATCGGGAACCAGGTATTCAAACCGGGCTGCCTCTAAGTCCGTATGCAGGCCGAAATCGGAGTCCTGTTTGAAAAAAGGGCGATAGGTTGTGACGAGCTTTCCTGTATCCGGATCGGGCGCCACCTCTTGAATAACTTTATGAAGTATTTCTCCATCGTCATGCACCGGAGTTTCGCGCAGAAGTAAATCAACTCTTCGTCCCGGTGTTTCCACCAAGCCGTATTCCACCAGAATCAGACCTGAGCGGTTTCTGTAATGGCTTCCATAGGTGCTAAGAAATCTGAAGCACGATGCCTTGGCTTCCAAAATGGCAAATTCTCCCTGAAGTTTTGGATCATCGGAACGGACCTTATAGGGTTCCAGCGAAGCAATTTGTTTGTTCATGAAGTCGGCGCGCTCTGCATCCATATAAGTTCGCTTCAGCCGATCCTCACCTTGTTGATAGGCGCGGCTGGCAATACGAAGCCCAAAAAGCACCGTGGTCATCACGAGCGCCAGCAGCGTGATTCCAATCATCACCTCGAGCAGCGTAAAACCCTTTTGAACGGACTTCATATCTCCTCTAAGGATTGACCACGGGTGGTGGAACTCGAAGTCTCAGAGTTTGGAGTGCATAGCTCTGGGATCCCTTCGATGTTTCCCACGAAACCTGAATTTCAACCCGAACCAACTGGACGGGATGGTCCGCGCTGACTCCAGGACGCTCGTCGACCAGCTCAGTTCGCGCTCGCCAGCTTAGCCCCGAGTCAGAAGTCCCGGAGAGTACCTGCCCCGGTTCTGATCGGGAGTCAATAGCGAGCTCATTGAGTTTATTCGCCGCAAATTCGGTCACCTGGGCGTAATGGTCTATCCGGTCGACGGTTCGCAAGGCGCCAGACAAGCCGGAAAAAATGGCCGTAAAGCTGATCCCCAGGATTGAAATGGCAATCAGAACCTCGAGCAGACTCACGCCTGCTTCGGCGTAAGAATTGGCGCGCTGCTTTGCGATGGGTTGCATGATTTAGGAACCGCCCTCCGCGATTTCGACTCCCGGGCTTCCCAGCAGAAAATTGAGATGAATCTTGACCGTCCTGCCCTGACTATTTCGCAACCACAGATTCTTTTCCTCGACTTCACCGGAAGGAGGGAAGATGAAGCTGAAAACTTCCGGAGTCCTACGTGCTGCCAGTTCTTCTTCCTCGATGATTTGAATGCCCTCCGGCAGAGGAATCTCACGGATGACTCCGGAATTCTGCTGGAGCACTTTGACCAGGCTTTGTTGGGGCAGAATTTGGACCACGTAAAAATGCTGCTCAAACAAGGCCCGCGATCTCGCGTAGCGAAAAGTTTGCGCCACTCGTTCCGCCGCGCTGCGCAGTTTCCAAGCCTCCAGCCATGGGCCCATGCGAGGGGCAACCAGGCCCGCCATGAGAGTTAGTATGGTGATGACGACCACCAATTCGAGGAGGGTCATCCCCGCAGCATGGCGCTTCGGGCGGCGTGTTCTATTTCCAACTGACAACATCCGCATCTTCTCCTTCGCCTCCAGGCCGTCCGTCCGCCCCGTAACTGATAATGTCGGGTTCATCTCCGTGGTCCCCCGGGAATTTATACACATAAGGATTGCCCCACGGGTCGAGAGGGATTTCCTTGGGGAGATAAGGGCCGTTCCAGTTGCGAACTCCTGCTGGAGCGGTTCGCAACGCCGACAGGCCCATTTCATTCGTAGGGAAGGAACCCGTGTCCAGCTTGTAGGCCCCGAGCGCGGTCTGGAAAGCATTAATTTGCGCCCCTGCCGTCGCAGTCTTCGCTTTCCCAACATTTTTGAACAGCCGGGGGACCACCAGGCCTGCCAGCAATCCAAGAATGACGATGACCACGATCAGTTCGATCAGGGTGAAGCCCCTCGACTCCTTGAACCGGGCCAGGCGCACCTCTTTATTCTTACGTGATTGTTGCATCAGAATGGCACCTCGTTGATGCTGACAATAGCCAGCAAAGTGGAAACGACAATCGACCCGACGACGAGCCCCATGACCAGGATGATGGCCGGCTCGATCAGGGCGACAAGTCGTTTCGTAGCGGTTCGGACTTCCTTGTCGTAGATCTCAGAAATCTGCAGCAACATAGCATCTAGCTTACCCGTCTGTTCGCCCAGGCTTGTCAATTGCACCATCAAGGGCGGAAAGAGCCCAACTGCCTTCAAAGGAACAGAAAAGCCCTGCCCGCGTTTCACTCCCTGCACGATCTGATCAATTGCGTTGGCCAGGATACGATTGCTCAGAACGTTTCGAGTCAGGCGCAAAGCGGAAACAATAGGCACAGTCTGGTTCAAGAGGGTTCCCATAGTCTTGGCAAGCCGTCCTACTTCCAGTTTCAAAATAACCGGGCCAATAAGTGGCGCTTTTAACTTCCAGCGATCCCAAAGAAGCCGTCCGGAATCCGTTCGAATCCATTGGTTGACCAACCATGCGCTCGCCCCCAGGACCAGAACGGCCAACCAACCATAGTTGCGGAAAGCATCGGCGACCTGCATCAGCACCCAGGTGGGCAGGGGAAGCGACTTTCCGGATTCAGAAAAAACTTGCGCGAAGCGAGGCACTACATACCCCAACAACAGGGCAACTGCTGCGCCGCCGACGGTCACCAAGAGGGCCGGGTAGATCAATGCTGAAATAATGTAGTCCCTGAGTTCCGAAGAAAACTCTTCAAACTCCACCAAGCGATCCAGCACTGAAGGCAGCGTGCCACTGGCTTCTCCGGCCCGTACCATGGCCACATAGAGGGCGGGGAATAGTTCTCCGGCCGCCTCCAAACTAGCGGCCAGGGATTTCCCGCTTCGAAGCTCGGTGGAGACTATTTGGACAACGTCGCGTAATGATTCCTTCTCGGCCAAGTCCCTGCAAAGTGTCAAGCTACGATCCAGCGGAAGCCCGGCTCGCACCAGTGTGGAGAGCTGTCGTGCGAACTCGAGACGATCCCGGGAGGAAAGCCGGTTTTTCGAAAGGGCGCGAAGGGACCAGGGCCGGGCCTTATTCTTCAGAGTAACCTTGATGGGCAGTAATCCCATCCGCCGCAGCTCTGCCATCAGCTCCGGCTCGGCAGCGGCGGCCAACACGCCCTGAACGACCTGACTTCTGCCTTTGATCGCTTTGTAGGTGAATTCCGGCATACGTTTATCGCAACCTGACTCGATCGGCTAAACCTCTTGAGTAACGCGGAGTATTTCCTCCAGCGTCGTTACGCCGGATGTCGCTTTAAGCCAACCGTCTTCCTTCAAGGTTCGCATACCTCGTTGGCGGGCGGCGGAGCGGAGAGTGCTGGCATCGGCCCGGTTCACAACTTCGCGCCGCATTCCTTCGTCGAGCTCCATGAACTCAAAAATTCCCACCCGCCCCCAATAGCCCGTCTGGCCACAACGATTACAACCTTCGGCTCGCCACATGGGGATGGAGGCGCCGTCGATTTCATAACCCAACTTCTGAATTTCTCCCCGGTCAATATCGTATTGAGTTTTGCATTCCGGGCAGAGAAGACGCACCAGCCGCTGAGCTAAAACCGCGACCACGGAAGACGAAACCAGATAATGTTCAACGCCCATGTCCGTAAGCCGCGTCACGGCGCTAGGCGCGTCATTGGTGTGCAATGTACTGAAGACCAGGTGCCCTGTGAGCGCCGCGCGCATGGCGATCTCTGCGGTCTCCAGGTCGCGAATCTCGCCCACCATGATGATGTCAGGATCTTGCCGGACGATGTGCCGCAATCCCGTGGCAAAAGTGAGGCCAATTTGAGGGTTGATTTGAATCTGGTTTACACCGGTGAGCTGGTATTCTACTGGATCCTCAATAGTAATAATTTTTTTATCCCGGGTGTTCAGTTTGCGCAGAGAACCATAGAGAGTTGTGGATTTGCCGCTCCCGGTTGGCCCCGTAACCAGGAAGAGGCCGTGCGGCAGACTTAGATAGCGCTCCATCTTCTGGAGGAGACTCTCCGGGAATCCCAGGCTGGTTAATGAATAACGCTCGCTGGCGCTCCGGTCGAGGAGCCGCATGACCACACTCTCTCCGTGCAGGGTGGGAAGGGTGGAAACTCGCAGATCAATTTCCCGCCCGAAGACCCGAAATGGGATTCTCCCGTCCTGGGGCAGTCGCTGTTCGGCAATGTTAAGTTTTGACATCAATTTAATGCGCGAAGTGACGGCGGCGCAAAGATCGCGTGGAGGAGCCTGCACATCGTAAAGGACTCCATCGGTTCGATAGCGAACCCGCAACTCTTTTTCGAAGGGTTCAATGTGAATATCGCTCGCTCGTCGCTCTACCGCCCGGCCAATCAATTGATTGACCCAGCGGATCACCGGGGCTTCGGAAGCCAGATCGCGCAGCTGTTCAATGTCAGTTTCCCCACCGCCTAAACTCTCGCCGTCGGCATCGCCGAGGAGTGCCTCCCCGCCTGCTCCGGACTCTTCCAAACCAAATGAGAGTTCTAACGCCTTCCCGATCTCCGCTTCGCTGGCCAGCCGCACATCAATTTTCTTTCCTACCAACTCCTCCATGGCGCGCCGGTTGTCCGTGTCCAGGGGATCGGCCATGGCCACCAGCATGGTCCCGTTATCAACCCGGAATGGATAAATAAAGAATTGCTTTAGGAAATTAGAGGAGAGCTTTGAGGCTTGAAATGGAATTTCCTGAAGCTCCGCCGGATCAACGCGAGGGATGCCCAACTGCTCGGAGATCACCGTATAAAGGTCATGCTGGGAAAGAAAGCCAAGGTCGATTAGGACGCGGCCCAATCGTTCGCGCTGCTCGCGCTGCAAGGCCAATCCCCGTTGCAGGTCAGCCTCGGATAAGAGGCCGCGCTCCACGAGCATCTGGCCCAAGAGTTTTTGACTCCCCATGATTGAAATCCTTGGAGCAATAGCTTCAGAGGTCAGAAAACTTGACGTGGGTCAAGAACTGGTCGTACGAAAGCTTCCTGTCTGAATACTGGTCAATGTCGCTTCTTTTGACTTGAATGACCAGTTGGGTGGGGAGGTTTTCACCCTCAGGCTGAAAGTGGAACAGGTGAACGATGACCGCGACGGACTCCTCCGATGGGAAATCGTGCAGCGCACTGGCGTGGTCGGCCAGGAGCCGCGGCATGGTCCGCTTGATAATCGCAATCCTCTCCAGCTTTGCCTTTCGTGCTTTCTCAACTTCATCTTTGGTGGGCGGCTGCAGGTTAAACATGTTGGGCATCCGCACGGGATAAAGGTTTACTTCCAGGCTGAATATCACTCCATAATCCGAAAGGTACGACCCTTGTGCTTTCTCCAGCAGCCCGAAAGGAGGGGCGAATGTTTGGACTAGAGTTTCATTAATTACTGCCTCAAATACTTTCATTTCGCCTTTCAGCGGGTTGAGATTGGGGGCAGAGGTCTGCGCTCCAAGAGTTTGCGCCAGCACGAGCGACAGCGCGATCACAACCGGAGACAGCCGGACCAGCCTCAAAGTTCCGGATTGCATTTGAACTACCTCCTCAATCCACCGCCGGGCTGGCTGGTGGGCGGCAAGTAATTGCGCGCAATGTAGCCTACGAATTCATTCTGCTGCTGAGTTTCTTTCCAAACTGCACTCTGCGCCAGCTCCAAGCCCTGCATCTGGTGGGCAATCTGGCCAAGATTTTTCGTTTGCTCCTGGCGCAGGCTCTCTGCCAGCTTTTCATTCTGTTCCTTGAATTCCACCTTCTGTTCAGTCAGCTTGGCGGAGACCTCTTGCGCAACCATGGCTTCAATATCGGCGCGGCTCACAGCATTTTTTGCCACCTGTTCATGAAGGGAAGACGACGGGCCTCGACCCAGCAAACCGCCCAATAACAGTCCGGCGACGAAGATGGCAGCGAAAGCCCCGCCCCAAGCGGCTGCGGCCCAGGGAGTGGAGAAAAATTTCCAGGGGGCGCGCGCTGTCCTCTCGGGAAGCAAGACCAGGTGTGATGGCATTTCCAGGTCGGTAAAATGTTGGCTCATCACGCCATGCAATTCGCTGAATTCTTTCAGAGCCAGCGCACACTGCGTGCAGGTTTCGAGATGGAGTTCGAGCTCGCGCGCTTCATTCGATGGGAGCTCTTTCATCGCGTATTCCATCAATTTTTCTTTCCATTCAATGCATGCCATGGCTTTCACCTCTTCCCCCAAAACACAAGGAGGTCATTCGGACTTCATGATCTTGCGGAGCTGGTCGAGGCCAGCGTAGAAACGAGTTTTGATCGTGCTGACCGGGCAACTTTGTATTTCGGCGATTTCATCAAAATTAAATCCCTGATAGAACTTGAGCACTATTGCTTCATGCTGTTCCAATGGCAGTGCAGCGAGAGCTTTATCCACAAGCAGCTTCGATTCCGCACTCTCCCACTGCGAACCGTCCATAAATTGCGAGCTGCTTGGGACGTCGTGAGTATCAGTTTCAAAAGTTACGTCCGCTTTGCTTTTCTCCGTGCGCAAATGCGAGTAAGCCGTGTTGTGGGCAATCTGGAACAGCCACTGGCGGAAAACTTCGGGCCTTCGCAGCCGGCCGATGTTCGCATAGGCTGAAATGAAAACTTCTTGAGACAAATCGAAAGCGTCTTCGGGATGACCCGTCAAATACACAAGGTAGCTGTAAACCCGCCGCTCCCAGCGCCTAACCAGCACGTTGAAGGCTTCGACGCTTCCCGCTAATACATCGCGTACCAGAGAAGCATCGGGACGGTCAGAGATCGGTGTAGCCGCCAATTTCACCTCTAAAGACGCAGAAGGAAGAGAAAAAGTCTGGTTTGGGGTAATTTTTTTGCTTTAAACTTTCTGAATCACGGAAAGCGGGCGTTCCAACCCGAATGTCCCCGCCATGAACCTCAGCTAGATTGCAATCATTTATCTGATGGGCGATCGATGTCAAAGTCCTTCGCCCATGTTTACTCTACTCCATTCGGCGTTACTTGGCATCCGAACTTGGCTCCAGATAGTGTCCTGACGAATTGACGACTTCTTTTGTAGCGCCAGCGTCCCCACCGGCGTTCCCCTGGGTGCGTATCCGGGCACCGAATTTAATAGTCATCACTATGCCGATTCCTCAAACAATGCGCTGGAATCCCGAACTGAGTAGAATAGCTATATTCAGCTTTCCCGCCTCGACGGCTTTGGGGCGTGTGGTACTATGTTGATTCAATTGAAAATGTAGTAACCAAGCGGAGCAGGCAAATGGGTTTTCAGGATGGCGGAGGCGACCTGCCGTGGACGGGCGAGCGAGTTGTGCCTGGCAAAACCCCTGCTCTGTTGGTCTTGGAGCACATTGTCCGCTATCGGTTCGCGGCACGGTTGGTGGAGGGAGGCAGAGTGCTCGACGTCGCGTGCGGGACGGGCTATGGTTCTTCCATTCTGGCCGAGAAAGCGATGTCCGTCGTCGGCATTGATTATTCGTTTGAAACGATTCGATACGCGCGCAAGAACTATTCCTCCCCCAACCTGAACTTCTCAGTTGGGGATTGCCGTTCTTTGCCATTTCAGAATGAAAGCTTCGGTGTGGCGGTAATGTATGAGGCCATTGAGCACATTGCGGAACAGGAGCAATGCCTCGCTGAAATCCGCCGAATCCTCGACCCCAGGGGAATTCTGATACTTTCGACACCCAACACAGCGCGGCCCACCAAGGTAATCGAGGAAGATAACCCATTCCATTCCAAAGAGCTTACAGAACGGGAATTCACGGACCTGCTTGGGCGGCATTTCCCTCAAGTCCAATTGCTTAACCAACACGAGTTCAGCGCTTCAGCCATACAGATCACCAGCGGCCCCATTCCGGCACCCGCGGAACTGGTTGAAGATTCAGCGAATGCCGCTTGCGCCAAGTATTTCATTGCTGTTTGCAGCGCGCATCCGACCCAAGTCCCGGTCACTAGAACTCTGGGCGTTGGGGGAATCGAACATCAGATCGAAATCGTGAAGGATCTGCGGAAAACTCAAAAGGGTGTCGACGCCCTTCTGCATCAGCGGGAAGAAATTGAGCGTGAATTTGAAGCAATTCGGCGAGACCGCGATGAGGCCGCTCGTCAATATGCTATAAATCTGGCCGCGCATCAAAGTGAAATCGAAGCACTTCGGCAAGACCGAGAGGCGGCTGCACACCAATACGCTGAAAACCTGGCGGCATATGAGCATGATCGCCGAGCCAAGCAAGATGCGATTGAGGCGCTGCTGCGTCAGCGGAAGGAAAACGAAAAGGAATACGCAAAGAATCTCACCGCCCATGCTGAAGTCATCAGTAATCTCGAAAGGGATCTTCAAGCCAGCAGGTTGGAGGCGGAATGGCTCTATCGCTGGATGCCGACAAACAAGCTTGCTCGCAAACTTTTCTATGGGAGGGAACTTCGAAAACGACTGCTGCATGCTCTTGGGTTGAAGTCGCAAAGCCGGCGCTCTGGCTAACGGCAAGATAGGTTGATTCTAGGGTCTTCATCAGTTGGGTCCCGTCAAATTGAGCGGCTGACATTAATACCAGTGAGGCGGAGTAAAGTCGACTCGTGTTGCTTTAAAAGCGGCACGGCCACCCCACTGACCCATAAGCTCCGCCTGAAAGCCTGAAGTGTCAAGCATAGCCCGCAAACACTGGATATTAGGCGCCCACCAATTCGACAAATCATTGTTCAACTCATTGTTCGGATAGAATTGCATTATGGGTGAATCCTTCAACCAGGAGTGGATCGTATCAAGCGGGGTAATCTTGCCCTGGTGGACAAAATACTGGTCCAGCACATGGGTCTCCACAAGAGCGTACTCACGGCATACAGCATGGATTTTATCCAGTGCCAGCAGGGGGTTGCGCAAGTGGTATAACACGCCGAAGAAAAAAACTACGTCAAAAGTCCCGTGAATTTCCGGAGCAAGGTCGTAAACCGACCCCATAACATACTCCGCCTTGGAGCCCCTTAGTTCATGCGCCAAAGCAAAACCACGCTGACCGGCGGGGTGAAGATCCACTGCCAGTACCCGCTTCGCGCCCCTCTTTTCGGCTTCAAAGGTAAAAAATCCATCATTGGCGCCGATATCCAGTATGGTCTTTCCGCTCAAGTCCTTTGGAAAACCAATCAAGTCCAACAAGGGCGTCGGATCATAAAGACCAGGAGTAACGACGCCCGGAGCGACCTCTATCGAGTGATACCAATTGATGGAATTGACTCTTGCCTTTATCTCTTCGTCTTCCAAATTAGCTCCTCGCCCACAAGGGTTTCCAAAAAGGGAAAACATCTTGGTACCGGCCGATGATTCTGCCTGTCCGTAAGTTTGTTACCGCCGAGGCTTGAAATGGCAAACTGCTCCGTGTGGCCTTAGGGTTATCGTGAATCGAATCCACCCAGGACTTCGTGGAAAACTTTGGAACAGACCATGCAATTAGTGACTAAGCGTTCTTAAATGATTCTTCGCTGTCAAAAGTGACGCGGACCAATGTGGAGCCGGGGATTCCTGCTGGCTTGGTTGGACCAGTCCTGCCCTATCAGAGCTATCTTGAAACCGCATCAACGCCGGAGGTCCCCAGTTGAGGTCCCAGAGAGTTTGCGCAGTAGTCGCATCCACTTTCGTCTAAAAGGGCCGGCAGCGGTCGGGACCCTGGGAGGTTCAGGCCCGATGGCCGGTTCTGTAGCCATCGCGGGGGGTGCACCTGAAGCTTCTTGTTCCTGGGCAGGGTCTGTTGCCGGTTCCGGCGTTTCCTGACGCTCCCACCCATAGAATGGGCACTTCACACACACGGCGTACGGCTCATCGCTTAATAAGGATTCTCGCAATGATTGATAGCGAGGCCCGTGCCAAACCTCTTGAAAGGTTTGTGTTGAAAGGTTTCCATAGGATTCCCCGATCACGCAGCACGGTCTGACACTACCGTCATATTGCACAAACATCTTTTCCCATGGTTCTTTGCAGGTCTTTCGCAAGCCTTTGTACGTTGCAGGAGTGGCAGCAGAGATCGAATCATTGCCGGTGACTGGATTAGCCACACCTCCCATCGTATCCACGCTCACGACTTGGCGCCCCGGAATATTGGGAGGCAACATTAAGTTGATCCCGTACCTGCGAGCCTCGACTTCCGCCTTCGGCGCCCATTCGGCCATCAAAGGATCATTAACCAATGACTGCCCTTGAGTCATGTTGTACTCTGCTAGCTCCGCTACCTGAAAGTTCTCTACGCCCAGTTCACCCGCCATTTTTACGACGGAGGGCAGCTCGTGAATATTCTGCCGCATCGCCGCGAATTCGATCCCTAGATGAGGGCGATTTGTCTTCAGACGTTTCTTCGTCTCATTAATCAGGCGGATGTTGGCGACAATTTTCTCCAGGCTGGCCCTGCGGCGGATTTTGTCGAAAACCTCGGGGCTGGCGCCATCGATTGAGATTACAATGGCCTCAACGCCGAGGCCGACGAACTTTTCCACATTCCTCTGAGTAAGGATTGTCCCGTTGGTCTGAAATGTGGCATTGCATCCGACGCCCACCACACCCTCCACCATTTCCATGAAGTTGGGGTGAAGAAAGGTTTCCCCGTGGCCACTCAATTGGACCGTTGGTTTGAATTCCCGAATCATAGGCAGCAACTTGAGGAACACATCCATGGGCAGATCGCGAGCCTCATAGTTACCCAAATTATTCTCTTCGCTGACCATGCAATGAATACACCGCAAATTGCAGCGTCTAGTTGTTTCCAGAACCAAATACTTCAGGGATGCCAGCTCTGGATTGATGTTCATCGCTCACCTCTTGGACCTGTACCGGTTGGCCGTCATACACTGCTAAATGGGAACACCTATGTTGATTTGTTTGCCCAAGAGTACTATACCCCTGACCTCCTCGGGAAACAATGCTCCAGGCACATTCGCGGTCGTTTCGAAACATTAGAATTAGAGGAATTTCCGTATGGCGCTGGATACGAGATCATGGACTGGTGCGATTATGAATAGGGATTACCTCCCCCATGATTAGTCAGAAATGCCGGCAAGGTTAGGCGAGGAGAGACGCATTCGATCAGCGACCCGGCTGTAGAATAGGTTTGACCGCCTCTGGTTTCTCAGGAAATCGCGAGGATCGGGCAGTGGCGGTCTCCGGTATTCTTCTTCGACAGCCGCAAAGAAGTTCCTTACAAATTCGTCGAAACGACTCCGGGAAAAAACCTGACTCCGGGCGAATGCGGCGGCTTGTATTTCATGCATGCGGCCGGGGTTCATCATCAAATCGAGTGTCCAGCGGCCGAGGTCACGGAGGGAGTCGAAAAGAAAACCCGACTGACCATGTTCGACAATCTCACGTTGTCCACCGCCATTGAAAACAATGGGTGCGCATCGGTTCTGCATGGCTTCAACGATACTCATGCCGAAATGCTCGATTAGATGAGGATCGAACTCTCCCAAACCGCATGCATGCCAGAAGACTTTGGCACGGGCATACAAATTTTGCAGTTCCGGAAGCGATAGGTTCGAACACACTTCAACCGGGGCCGGGCTTTCCTTGGCCATTCGCTCTATCTCAGCCAGATACCGGTTTTGCGGCAAGCTTCCACCGGCCAGAACCAACCGCCAGCCTCGCAGGATGTCGGGATGCGAGCACCACAAAAGCTCAAAGGCCCGAATCAGCTCGTGCTGTTTCTTGCTGCCTCCAGGCTCAAAGCGCGCAACAGAAAGAATCAGATTCTCTTTCACTGCAGGTTCGGCTCCCATATCAACTGGTGGATAGAGGAGCCCATCAGGGTCAAGTCCCCACAGACTCCTGGCCCACTCGCCCGTATATCTTGAATTCACCAACAACGCGGTGTAATCGTCCACCGCGAAGTAGGAGCGCCGGAGCGTGTCCGGAAAGTGGCACAGAAAAACAGAAAAGGGCGACAGAGGGCGGACCATGTTCAGCATGTTGACATTGATGAAAATATCGGAGTGTCTCGACTCAAACGAAATAGCTTCGAACGGGTTTGGATCGTTGTCGGTCACTGCGTTAGAATCGATCCAAGCCCCAATCCGGTCAAAAAAGGGCAGCGATAACTGCCGCACTTCGCAGCCTGAGAGCGACAACCCATACCAGGCTTCGAGATCTTCAAGCCTGACGGGTTTGCAGGCCAACAGGGTGATATCAAACCGGTCTCGGACGGCGGCAGCCATTGTGCAACCATACTTTTGGCCGCCCCCGATCACATGCATCGCGTGATCGTAAAATGTTATGGACATTTTACGATGGCCCAGAATCACCTGCATTCTGGCGATGAGATGATCTACGGCAAGATTTCCGTAAAGACGAACCAAAATCGCAGATACTCTTTCCAGAACAGATTCCACAGTTTTCGTCGAATGGCTTGTCATCAATTTCCTGAGAATAATCGGGAGATCGTTGTATAGCGAGACCAATGCATTCTGGGTCACGAGCCGAGAATTCTCGATCGCTCCGGCAAGGCTATCGGGATGATGCTTGGCAACAAAAATGAGCCTTCCGCGATCGCAAAAGTAGTCGGCAAGCCGGCTGCCCTGACTCGAGCCATGAAATACATGCCGGGCCGTTGCCTTGGGGTTATAAAGAATCTCCCAGCCTTGTTGACGACTGCGCAGGGAAGTATCCACATCCTCGTAATACATTACGAAGTCTTCATCAATGGCGCCAAGATCTTTCAGGCAACCCCTGCGAAACAGAACTGCAGCCCAGCAGAGCCCTTCCCGCATTTTTTCGGATTCAAATTGTCCCCGGTCTTCTTCGTTGTAGCCTTCGTCGTCCCAATAGAAGTCGGGAAGAGGGCGATGGCCCACGCTATTGATTCGCCCGCTGGTGAAAAGGATTTTGCCGCCCGCGCATCCGGCTCTTGGGTTTCTCTCGAGAGTCTGTACAAGCTGGCCTAGCCATTTAGGATCAAAAAACACATCGTTATTAGCAAATGCGATGTAATCGCCTCTCGATTGGGAAATTCCCAAGTTCAGCGCCTTGGCAAAATTGTTTACGGGATTTCTGAGTAATCGCAGGCGGGGATGGTTTGCAAGCGCTTCCTGTTCCGACCCATCGTCAGACCCGTTGTCCACAAGCAGGATCTCCACCCGGTCTACTGGATAATCCAATTGTTCAATGGAGAGCAAGCAGGCATCCAGATGCTGCTTGCCATTGAAGTTCACAATCAGGATGGAACAATAGGGAGATTCCAAGGTTACTTTGCCTAATTCATTAGGTTAATGGCGCAGGGAGATACTCCCGGAGCACACAGCAGGCGTTATAAACCCGCACAAAAACCATAACATAAATTTACCTATGCCGAGAATGTTCAACTGTAGAGACCGAACGCCTGATAAAAACCGGCCCACGAAAATGAGGGAGGATGGTAATATTTCTTGTCATCATCCAGGTGAGGAGTTGTGATATGCAAGATGAAGCCGCAAGTGTTGCGGAGGTACTGCAAAGAATCCGGACGCGGCTGGCTCGACAAATTGAGACTGAGCGCAATCTGAATTCTGGAGATCAACATCCGGCTCCAAGCAGCCAGGCGAATATCGAACATCTCCGAGAGTTGCTCGGTGAGGTCCAAGCACTTCACGGCCAAGTCGGAGTCTTGAATCCCCGCCATCCCGGTATTTTCAATGATTTGATTCAGCAGTTTAAGAAAGCTTTACTCCGGATTTTGAGATGGTATTCCCGCCCAATTGTTCGTTATGAAGCTGTGAATATCCAATATCTGGGCGAAGTTATCCAAATTCTCGAACGACAGGAAGCCCAGTTGAAAAGCCTCGGAGGCAGACTCGGGTTGGCGGCAGATGACTTTGCCGACTTACGCTTGCGAACACTGGGCAAACTCAATGAGATCGGAATTAAAATGGAGCCAAGGGCCACCGATCAGCCCGAGTCAATGCAGACCCAGCTTGATATCTTGGAAAAGACGGCGCAGACGGTAGCAAACTTGCGTGAAACCGCTAGTGTGAAGTCCCCCGCCGCGAGGATGGAAGCAGACTGGGACAAGCGCGCCCGGGAAGATGCCCGGTACTATATCGATACAGGCCACTCTGAGACTGAGGAAGCATTCGAGAGGTCGGGCGAATGGGATCTAACTAATCACATTCTTCAAGGCATCGAGCTGAGTTCCCGCGCAACAGTATTGGAAATTGGCTGTGGGATCGGCCGTCTTCTGAAGCCATTAGCCCGGCGGGCCGGCCACGTAATCGGCGTTGATATTTCTAGCGAGATGGTGCGAAAGGCAAGAGCTCGGCTTGCTGAAATTCCGAACATTCAAATCCACAAAACGGATAACGACTTATCCATGGTTGAGTCGTCCTCGGTGGATTATTGTTTTTCCTTCGTGGTATTTCAGCATGTTCCTGACAAGCAATCAATATTCAACTATTTTGAGGAAACAAGCCGCATTTTGCGCGAAGGGGGAATATTCCGCTTTCAAACTAACCAGCGACCTGAAAAGTTTATGGAGTCCCACGTGGCCGGAACATGGGATGGAGTGGGATTGGAACATTTTGAAGTCGTGGCTCACTTAGAAGAGGCAGGATTCAAAATACTCGATACGTGGGGCGAAATGACCCATTACGCGTGGTACACGGCCGAGAAGGTAAAGAATGCAGGAACGGACGCGCCGGAGGGTTTGGTCCAATTCCGCGCGACAGTTGTTGACTCCGCGGCAGCCGAAAAGTTTTTAAAGCGCATAGGGGCGGAAATGAACAAACCCACGCTAGATGCTCTCCTCTCGCGCCGCGTGGCTTGGCGAGAGGCTTTGGATTTCTTAATCGAAAAATGGTCGCCCTTAAACAATGAAGAATTCATTCGAAATGTGCATAGCGCTTTACTTAACCGAGAGATCGGACGCGAGGCCATTCGCCCCAACTTGTCGATGATGGAAGATGGCAGACTTACGCGGAGCGTGTTCCTCGACTGCCTGGTCAGCTCCAAAGAATTTCGCGATGTCCTGGCCGGGATAAAGGGTTAGGACTCGCCAAATAATTCCCTTCGTCATCCGCAACTTATTTGGACGGGGCCGCGGTCGTTCCTGGACCGGCCAGCGCCTTCTGCACCGATGCAGGAAGCTTATCGCCGTTGGCCAGCATCAGGCTAACCTGCCACATTTCCTTGTCGGAAAGAGCGGCGGCAAAGCTGGGCATGCCCGTCAAGCGGATACCATTCTTGACTTTCCAGTATGTCATTCCCGGGGGATCGTCGGCCACATCATGATTCGGCTGAAAGAGCTGGGGAGGCTTCGGGTACATCCCCTTGGCCAGCGCCGGCTCGGCCTGCTGAGGGATCCCGTGGCATAGGGCGCAATTCATGCGGTAAACGTCAGCGCCGGCAAGAAAAGTCGCCTCATTCGCTTGCTCCGGGGAACTGGTGGGCATTTCCTTGGCGATCCTGGCTTTGAGCGCCGCTTTCGCAATTACCTTTTCAAGCGGCAGGGGAGGATCGGCAGTGGCGGCCGGCGCCATTCCGGAAACAAGATAACCCACCACTCCGGCCGGAACTAAAATGAGTCCCAATATTAATCCCAGGATGAATTTCTTCATAGGCGCACTCCTCTTCTCAAAAAATACTGGCTAAAAGCGCAGCCGCAATCGTGATCCCGCCGCCGCACCTTCTTGCAATTATACGGCGATTTTGTGACTTCGGACCACCAGAGTTGCGGGGGGTAGCGGGTCAGCTTGATTCTATTGTAGCGGCGGTCTCTGAGCGCCGTCTTTTGATTCATTTGTTTCCGCCGATCCCCGCCTCGGAGGGGTAAACTCCGGCCGCCGCTACAACAAACTAACCCATTACCCCAGGGGGAGTTCGGCGCGCGCTCAGTTGCGGCACAGTTCGCCTGGGGGAGAAAACATTTGACATATTCCATAATTCTAGTATCATCGAATTATGAAGCCGCGCCAAGATCCCAAGCAAGTCACTCGCTATGCGGAAATGTTTGCCGCTATGGGCGCAGAGCCGCGACTGCGCATCGTTCAACTTCTGCTGACGGCGCACCCGCAGGGTTTGGTGGTGGGCGATATTCAAGAGGACTTGGAAATTCCCGCCTCCACGCTCTCCCACCATCTCGAAAAACTGAAGAATGAAGGATTGGTTCGAGTTCGGCGCGAAGGCACTTTCCTTTGGTATATCGCCAACACGAGCGCGCTCCAGGAATTAATGGATTTCCTTTATGCGGAGTGCTGCACGCGCAGCAAGGCGATTGAACCGGACGAACTTGTTTCAATTACGGCAGCAACATCCAGAACTCTAGGGAGGAAAATAAATGAGCACCGAAAGCATTAAGGAAATGGTGAAAGAAAAATATGGTCAGGCCGCCTTGCGCGTGACGGAAGGCAAGGCGACGACGTGCTGTGGCACCCAGTCGCCCAGCGGAATGGGGCAAACCGACCCCATCACCCAGAATCTCTATGACGCGGCGCAGAAGTCGGAGCTGCCCAGCGAGGCCGTGCAGGCTTCGCTCGGTTGCGGCAATCCCACCGCCCTTGCGCAATTGAAGCCCGGGGAGACTGTGCTTGACCTGGGCTCGGGCGGCGGCATTGACGTTTTGCTCTCCGCCAAGCGCGTGGGGCCGTCGGGCAAAGCTTACGGCCTGGATATGACGGACGAAATGCTGGCGCTGGCCCGCGAGAATCAGCGCAAGGCGGGAGTGCAGAACGTCGAGTTTCTGAAGGGCGAGATTGAGAATGTTCCGCTGCCCGACAATTCGGTGGACGTGATCATCTCCAACTGCGTGATCAACCTCTCGGCGGATAAAGACCGCGTGATGCGCGAGGCTTTCCGCGTGCTGAAACCCGGCGGGCGTTTTACAGTCTCTGACGTGGTGGTGCGCGGCGAAATGCCGAAAGAAATTCAGCGGAAGATTGAACTTTGGGCGGGCTGCGTGGCCGGCGCACTGGAAGAGACGGACTACCGCGCCAAACTGGCCACCGCAGGCTTTGAAGCAATCGATATCGAGCCCACTCGAATCTATCGGACGGAGGATGCAAAGGAATTCCTTTGTGCCGAGGGGATCGACGTTACTTCCCTTGCGCCTTTGGTGGATGGGAAATTTATGAGCGCCTTCGTGCGGGCGAAAAAGCCGGCCGCGTCCTGCTGCGAGCCCACCTGCTGCGGACCGTCCGCGAATTAGCAAATGGAGTGGGCAGCCCCATGAAAGTTCTTATTCTCTGCACGGGCAATTCGGCGCGCAGCCAGATGGCGGAAGGCTTGCTGAGGCACGACACGGGCGATACCGTCCAAGCTTACAGCGCCGGCACCAAACCCACTCACGTCCGCCCCGAGGCCATTGCCGCCATGGGCGAAGTCGGGATTGATATTTCGCGTCAACGGTCGAAATCAGTCGATGAGTTTTCGGGACAGAAGTTTGATACGGTCATCACCGTGTGCGACAACGCAAAGGAAAGTTGTCCTGTCTTCCCGGCGGGAACGAAACGAATTCATTGGAGCATCGAGGACCCCGCCGCCGTGATGGGCTCGGAAGCCGAGAGACTTGCGGCCTTCAGGCGCATCCGCGATGAACTGAGAGCGCGCTTGCGGGATTTTGCCCGGAATGAGGCCGTCTAGTTTGCCAGTTTTTTGAAATCACTAAACTCGCTGTGTTGGCGCACGCGAATGGGTGTAAACAGTTTGCGCGCGTCAATGGCGAAAATAAGATTTTCCATCATCCAAACCTTGGACTCCACCCACCGCCTTTGCAGAAGTAGGTCGACCTGGCGTACCGAACCCAGGATGCCGTAAAACGAAGTCGGCTCGGTTAAGTGGAGATCGCATTTCACCAGGGAGTAATCCTGCTCGTCCACCCAAACCTTGCCTTGCATATGTGTGATGATCTTTTCACTGTTATTGCGCACCGGGAGGTCTCCCGCCCTGGGGATGACGGTGATGACATAGCTTGGGCGGCCGTTAAGATCCTCCTGCCCCACCACGTCAAACCTAAAGTGGCCCAAAAATTGTTTGTCCAACTTTAGGCTGTCCCTATCGTCTTTCGCCGGCCCGGCAGCCTTTTTGTGTTGTTCATCCAAAAACTTCTTTTCGCGTTCGGCTTGCTTCCGTTGCTCGTCGGCAACCAGCGGTTTTCCGTCCTTGGCAATCAGCCGCGGAAAGGAGTGGTTTTCCAGGAGTACGATCTGGAAAGTTTCGTCGCTGTGCTCCCTCACCGTGCCGTTCTTGTCCAATTCGTCGTGCAGCCGCCGTTCAATGTACCCATACTTATCGTCGAGGTTTTCCCGTTCCTCTTGGTGCGAACGCGCCACGAATTTCTCCACCAACTCGTCGGCCTTGGGCAGTGTCGGGCCAGACGCGGCAGGGAAAACGCAAACGCCGGCGGTGACAGTCCAAAGAAAGCCTGCGAATATTTGGACTTTGGGTTTCAGCCAGCCGAACTTGCGCATATGCCCCGAATGTTACCTGAATCGCCCCGCGGGCGTCGAGTCATGCGGATGGCAATCCCGGTAATTTGGAACCCAGGCGCCCACTCGAACGATGCCGGATTGAGATTACAACTCCGGCCGTTATCGATTTTCAGCGGCTTGCGACGAAAGCAAGGGCTTCGCCCATCAATAGCGCGGCTACCAACTCATAGGCAAGCTGAAGCAGCACGGTGCTGAATGGCCATGGCTGAATTGCGTAATAGATGAAGTAGCGGCTGACGGTGGCGATGAACCAAACCGCGATTCCGTAACCAAGGCCTTGCATCATCCACGCGCTGCCAGCGGAGGATCGCGGAAAAAGCCAGACGAATGCGACGGCAAAGAAGAAAAATCCGACCAGCAGGAAAGGCGCGTGCGCCTGGCCGTCGGCATCGCTTCTCATCAAACCGGCGCTCTGTCGGTACACGCCTTGCAACAGAATGGCGTGGATCAGGAAGTTTGTCGCCGCGGTCAAAATGAAAATCATGATGAAGGCGAGAATTGCTCTTTTCCAGGTCATCAGAGTGTCTCCTTGGTTGGAATTGCGATTAGCGTTCAACGTGCATATGTTTTTCGGAATCGGCCGCAGGTCTGCTGCTTACTCGTATGGGTCTTTCTTGCTCCAGTCGATCGGGCCGAATTTAAATCGATGGTAAAGGGCTTTCAGTGTGGCCGCATCTCCGCGTCGGAAGAATTCATAGGTCTTGTCCCAGTCCGGCCCGTTCTTCCAACCCACGATGGATTCCGTAACTTTTATTTTGTTTTGGCCGAGGTCTTTCAACGTCAGCACGGAAAAAAGACAATTGGCGTCGCGGAGTTCTTTGGGAAAGAAGTCGGTGAGGCCGATCTTGATGGAAAACATTTCCATCGGCAAATAATTCAAAACCGTATTGTGGATGGTTCCAGGGTCGCCCAGCTTCGACCCCACTTTGTAATTGGCGAACCAGTCGCCGCCAGTCCTTAGCTCCATGGTCAATACCGGCGCGGCAAAAGTGCGAAGCCCTTCCGACGTGGTAAGGGTTTGCCACACTTGCTCGAGTGTCGCATCCACCACGATCTCCTGCTGGAGAATCCGTTCGCCCCCGCGACTGGTGAATGAAGTTTCCCTAACCTCCTGAGCAGAAAGGGGTGCGCTTGAGAGCAGGAGCAAGGGGAGTGTCAAGCACAGAGACGAATGGTATGGATGTTTCATCTTCGGGCCACCTTCCTTTTACCAGGCCGAGCGGCCGGTCGATTCTTCGGCTTCGGGCCTTGAAGCCGATCGAAGTAATCTCGTAATTGGAGGACCGAAGCGTCAAAGGGCTCAAGGCTTTGGTGGGCGCGCGCTTGCATCACCGCGCCTTCCATCACCGTCAAAATAAAAACCGCCAGCGCGTGGATGTCCGCGTCCGGAGGGAGTCGATCCTTCGCGTCCTCCAAACATTTGCGCACCCATCCCCGCCATCCTTCAAAATTGGCCGCGATTTTTGCCCGGGCTTTTGGCATCGCATCGCCGACTTCGAGAGCCAGATTGCCGATAGGGCATCCCTGTGTGCACCCGCTCAGCAACAGGCCCTGGCGGTAGCCGTCCAGCAATCCAAAAATCCTTTCCAGAGGATCCTTGACGCGCTCGAACAGGGGCCTGATCAAGACGGGGAAAAGTAGTTCCGTGTATAAATCGAGAACGCCCAGCAGCAAGTCTTCCTTGGTGTGAAAAAAATAATAAACGCTTCCCAGGTTGGCCTGCGTCCGCTCGGCGACATCGGCCAAAGTGGTATTCTCATATCCCTGCTCCCAGAAGAGGAGACGCGCCCCCTCAAGAATCCTTGAGCGTTTGCCCTCACCGTACTGCATGGGTTGCGTTGGTGTTTCCAAGAGGGGTTCATCTTAGTTAGTTGACTAACTTAGTGTCAAGTGAATTTTCCCTGGGCGGAGTTGACGCATCCTCCACCTCAGCGCCCGAATTGGGCCGGGCAGAAGCCGAAGCCGCATGCGCGAAGGGCTTCTGCGGCGAACCGGCGCATGATAAAGTATCACCGGGTAATTTCCGTGAGACCTCGGCCTTACGGCCAAACAAGGAGCGTTGGAATGAAAAGGCTGACTTTGATTTTTGTGCTGCTCGCATTTTGTGTCCCCCCCTTGGCGGCGGAGACTCAACTGGAAAAGGCCACCAACGTGGTTAACGAGATCATGGGCACGCCCGACAACGGGATTCCCAGCGACTTGCTGAATCGAGCCGTGTGCGTCGGCATTGTTCCCTCGCAGCTCAAAGGCGCGTTCATTGTTGGCGGTTCATATGGGCGCGGCGTGTTGATTTGCCGCAAGGGCGGGAACGGGGAGTGGGGTGCGCCTTCCATGTTCACCCTGGGTGGGGCAAGCGTGGGATTCCAGATCGGCGGGAAGGCCACCGACGTCGTCTTTATCGTGATGAACCCGGACGGAGCGAAGAAGCTTGTGCAAGACAGCGTGAAGCTGGGCGGGGAGGCGTCAGTTGCGGCCGGTCCTGTGGGCCGGTCCGCGGAGGGCGCCACAGACGTCCAACTCCATGCCGAGATTCTAAGCTACTCGCGGACGCGCGGATTGTTCGCCGGTGTATCGCTGGACGGGGCCATGGTGAAGCAAGATAGAGACGACAACGCCCAACTTTACGGGCAGAGGATTAGCGCCAGGGATATCTTGATTAAAGGTGCAGTTCCGCCCCCGGCCGCCGCCGCTCCGCTGGACAAAGTACTGATGCGATATTCGCCCAAGGGCGGACAATCCTTCGGTTCAATGTAACAGGCCATCGCCCCCGGCCCAGAAAAAGGGCCCATAAGATACGTGGGATTCTTCCCCAGGGGTTGAAGGTTCATGTTTTGTTTTCTTGTGGATTATCGGGAGGCGTAGTGAACCAGATCCTCCCTCTGGATCTCCTCCGCTCCACCATCACTCATATCGCAACGCCACGATCGGATCCACGCCTGTCGCCTGCCGGGCAGGGAAGTAACTTGCCGCAAGAGCGACCGCGCCCAAGAGGAAAGAAACTGCGGCAAACGTGACGGGGTCAGTCGGGCCCACACCATAGAGGAAGGCCGCCATCAGACGTGTAAGAGCGAGCGCGGCTAAAATCCCGGCACTCATCCCGGCCAACGCCAGCGTCATCCCTTCACGCAAAACCAATTTCAGAATGTCGGGTGGCCGTGCGCCCAGCGCCACTCGAATTCCCATTTCGTGTGTCCGCAGGGCCACCGAATGCGCTACTACGCCATAGAGTCCCACCATGGCGAGGATGAGAGCGACCAGGCCAAACGCGCTGACCAGGGATGCAGCCATCCGCTGCTGCCAAAGGGAGAATGCCACTTGCTGCTCCATGGTTTTGATTCCGAAAACCGGCAAATTCTTGTCCAAGGCGCTGACTTGGCTCCGTAACAGAGTGGAGAAATATTCGGGGTCCGAGGACGTGCGCAGAATGAGGGTCGGTCTTCCGTCGTAATTCTCGAACAAGGGGACGTACATCAGCAGGGGTGTTTCCCCGGCCAATGATCGGTATTTACTGTCCGCTGCCACGCCTATTACTTCCATGGGAGGCCGCGGGGGACCCATGATGCTGGGCCACGAAATCCTTTTTCCAATTGCGTTCTCGCCCGGCCATAGACGCTCGGCAAGCCTTTGATTGACGATCACCACCCCGGGCGTGTAAGCCGTCTTACTCTGTTCGTCTTGTTTCCTCACCGGAAGGTTTCCGTCCTGGTCCTGAGGCTGGCCGCCTGCGCCCTCACGATCCTTGAAATCCCGGCCCTGGAAAAGTGGAATTCCCATGGTGCGAAAATAATTTGGCGCCACCGGATCGATATCCACGCGGAGACCCAGTTCAAACTCATGACCGCGGAGAACTTCCTGGGGCGGTTCCTCGCCGGGCCGGAAAATGGACACGCGGCCGCTCCAATCTTGCGGCGGAACGGTCATGGCCATGCTTGCCGAGAGAACTCCGGGCGACGCCTGGAGGCGTTCGAGGAGTTGCCGATAAAAAATCTTGCCCCGCGTTGGAGAGTAACCCTGGATGCTGAGGTCTATTCTGCCCAACAATATATTCCTGGCGTCAAAACCGGGACTCACGGTCAAAATCGCTCTCAAGCTTCGCAATGATAGGCCTGCTCCCATCAAGAGAACGAAGGTCACAGCCACTTGTCCCGCCGCCAATACTCGCTGCATCAAGGAATGGCGACGGCCGCTTCCGGCAGTGCCTTGTTTCAATGAGATCGTTAAATCCGATTTCGACGCCTGGAGGGCCGGAACCAAAGTGAAGACGGTTCCGGTCAAGACAGAGGCAAGCAAGGTGAAGACAAGCACTCGAACGTCCAGCGCTGGATGAAGGCTTCGAAGAACCGCCGAGGGCTGCATCAAACTGGCCGCCGCCTCCGAGACGTTGGGTGCCAAAAGGAGACCGAGGCCTCCACCCGCCAGAGCGAGCAGAATTCCTTCCGTCAACAACTGCCGCACAATCCGTGCACGCGTTGCTCCCAGCGCCAGGCGAACGGCAATTTCCCGCTGCCGGCCGGCGGCGCGAACCAGCAATAGTCCCGCCACGTTGGCGCAGGCGATCAGGAGCAATAACGCAACCCCGGCAAATAACAGTCCAAACATCTGGCTGAAGTTGGCGCGGTCATCTGGGTCGAGGCCGATCCCGTGAACTGCCGTCACTGTCCTCCCTTTGTTGGTTTGCGGGTAGGCCAGCTCGAGCTGCTTCGCGATGCCCTTCAATTCTGCTTCGGCTTTCGGGAGTGTAACGCCCGGCTTGAGGCGCCCGAATACTTCGAGCCATCCCCAGGAGCGCTCATCCAGAAAATGATGGCCCACCGTTCTGGGCATGGCCTCATTAAGCGCGTTCATCGGCACCCAGACGTCTACGGGCTCGCCTGCCACAGTCCCGGCAAATTGCGGCGGCGTGACACCAATCACGGTGAACGGAAAGCCGTTCAGATCCACCTGACTTCCCACCACGTTTCCTGCCCCGGCGAATTTCCGTTCCCACAGGCCGTAGCTCAATACGACCACCTCCAGCGCGCCCTGGGATGAATCATCTTCGGGGAGAATCAAGCGACCGCGTTGCGCTTTCACACCGAGAACTGAAAAGTAGTTTCCGCTTACAACATTACCGATCAATCGTTCGGGGGTGCCGCGGCTGATGCTGATGGGCGTGGCGCAAAACGCCGCCAGTCCGGAAAGTGTCTGGTTGCGGTCTCGATAATCGGTGTAGTCGGGATGTCCCAGGCCGGAGAATTCATCATTCGGCTGCATCCGGTAAACGGAAACAAGCTCTTCAGGATGTTCAATGGCCGGCATGGGCTGAAGTAATACGGCGTTAATCAGGCTAAAGATGGCGGTGTTCGCCCCAATACCCACGGCCAGGGCCAGGATGGCCACGGCCGTGAAGCGCGGGCTCTTCCACAAGTTGCGAAGCGCGTAACGGAAGTCTTGAGAAAGGGTTTCCATCCTGTTGCTCCGTGGCGCTTAGTTTTCCGTCTGACGCTTCTTGAACATTTCCGCCATGGTCTCGGTCTTCTCGCCGATGAAGTGAGTGGAAAGATTCCGTGCCAGCAACGAGTCAGTGTGGGCGCCGTCGAGCGCACGCTGCAAATGCTCCTGGTGCCTGGGATAGGACGAACCGCCGAGGGTGATGAGCGCCGCTGCGAATTCCATTTGGGCGTCTTCTCCGCGAAGTCGGATGGCCTTCTCAATAGTGGCGTAGCCGTCTTCATTGGCGGCCAATGCCGACATGTTTGATCCGTCTATGTTTCGGCCATTCGACATCCATTTTGTCTGCTTATAAGTCTCGACCAGGTAGCCGAAGTCGAATTGAGCGAGTGAATCCTCGGCCGTCTTCCCTGTGGAGGTGAGGGCGCGCGATTTCAATCGCATGTATAGTTGTTTGGCCACCAGTGGATCCGCCTGAGCGTAAAGTGTGGCGCGGCGCAGAGTTTCCATTCTCACCAGAACAGGCGTACCCACCGTTAGCAACGCAACTGTGTCATCCACGAGATGGCTGATATCGTAATTCTCCTTGCCGGAAAGATTCCAACTGGTGCTGCTCCAAGGCAAGGTTTTTGCTTGTCCAATTTCGAAGGCGTGGCAGATTAAAGGCGGACCGGCCAAGACTATTTGGGGCAGCGCGCACAGAACCGCCAACACTAGAATTCCAAGCTTGGTGTTATCTCTCAATTTCATTTATATAACCTCCCGATTTGAATTCGTCCTTACGCTTTGCAAGACGCGATTCAAACGCGAAGCGTTAACATTCGATTTGCCGTGACAGGTGGAATCTGTGCCTGGCGCGAGAGGGTTTATCCATTTCCGGTTGAATAATTAACCGGGGATAATGGGAGTTTGAAAATGCGAAAGAACCCGTCGACACATGTTCGCGTGTGGGAGTTCCGTGTGCAGCCCCGTTGCCGGAAAACATTTGAGCGAATTTACGGCCCAAAAGGGGACTGGGCGCAGCTCTTCAAGAATGGTAAAGGCTACCTTGGGACGGAACTTTTCCGTGATGCAGAGACGCCGGGAAGATATTTGACCGTCGATTATTGGAAATCAAAATCGAACTACGAAACCTTTCGCCGGGAGTTCGACCGCGAGTTCAGAATCCTCGACAAGAATTGCGAATCACTAACCACACGGGAAACTTCAGTCGGCTCGTTTTCCTCGGCATCGAGTGCTGGATTCAAAGAATGAGAAATTGAAAACTGCTTGAAACGGACCCCGGACCCCGGACTACGAACGCCGGCCTTCTGCCTACTTCTTCTTCGGGTGTCCAACCCCCATCAAATCCCACCACAGTCCAACCATGTAGTTGTCCCCGCGAACCATCGGTTCGCGCGAAACACCGGGGGGAGGAGGGATGAGCGCGGCCAAGCGGTCATAAATAAGGGCGCGTTCAGGCTCACTCATTCCGCGATACGTCCGCAGAAGGTTGAGCAAGGTAAACCCATCACGCTTGCGTGCTTCCGCCAAGATGGTGTGAAGGGCGGCGGCGCGGCTTTGCGGATCAAGGTTTTCGAAGTCCAACTTCTCCAGTGCCGTTTTTAGCGCGTCAGAAGCATCCTCGAAAAAAGGCGTACCCGGGCCGATGCCGGGTTTGGTGATAGCCGCCGCGCCGGAGGGAATCAGCGACTGCTGGCCGTGGGTCTCAAATTCCACCCAGCCGAAGGTGACGCGCAATAATCCCACGCCTTGATCGTCCACTTGCAACGTGTAAGCGCAGCCCAGGTCCACCGCCACCGCGGAAGGCGTGTCCACGAAGAACAGGCGGGGCGGAGCGGAGATGAGGGCATGGATGGTGCCGCGATCGAGGGCCAAACGGTTTTCAGTCATGCGTGCTTGCACCAGGCGGACGCGAGAGTTGGGCTCCACTTCAACTTCCCCAATCTTGCCCACAGTGATATTGGCTCGCGAGGAGGCGTCGGTTACGAGCATTTGTCCGATTGCGAGTCTCCCGCTTTCTGCAATGCGATTTTCGCCGATGAGCGGCGATCCCGCCAATCGTGAAACCTGCCACGAAGATATGGAAGGGTTGATCGGTTGGGGCCCACGGGGCCAGCGCAAGAACAACACCTCGGCCAGCACCAGTGCTGCCATGATTAAGGCTGGAGCAAGCCGGGGAAAAGTCAGCCACGCGCGCCATCCGGTTCGGTGAGGAGCGGCCGCGGTTTCGGGCCAAACTGGCGCAGGGTGAAGATCGGGGTTGTGGCGAAAGCGACCGAGTGCGGATTCAAGGCGCTGGATCTCCGGATCGGGCTCGCCTGACCCATCCCACAAATAGTCGTCTTTTGTCTTCTTCTCATCGTTCATGGTTTTTCACTTTGCCCGAGCTTGGCGCGCAACTGCTCCATACCGCGATGCAAGTTCACGCGCACCGAGCCGGGCGTCAGTCCGGTGCGCGCAGCAATCTCGGGCCCGGTTAATCCTTCCACCAAACGCAAGATCAGCGTCTCACTGTAGGCATCGGGCAGCGTCTGAATCATGGCCAGGATTGCATGTGGTTCCGCGTGCGGCGGTCCCGCTTCCGCAACGTCATCCTTCAACTCCACGTGCTCTCTCGACCGGCGATGGAAATCCGCGGCTCGGTTGCGCGCAATCGCCGCCAGCCATCCGGCGAAGGCCGCCGCCTCGCGCAACGAGCCAAGTTTGCGCATGGCGTGCAGAAAAACGTCGTGAACCAAATCGTCCACGTCCGCCGGGGGAACGCGCGTTAGCAGTATCCCGTGCACCACGCGCGCGTATTTGGCGTAGAGTTCCCCAAACGCGGCGCGGTTGCCATCGCGAGCCGCGATCACCAGCCGGGCATCCTCGGAGATTTCAATCACGGGCGGCGCTGCCACGGTGCGACTTTCACTGATAGGGCCGGCAAAGTCAACACCGGCTATGTCGGTTAAACCTTTCAATCTGGCTGCCTTCCATTCGGCCTCGAAGGTTTGCGCAATTGCCATATCGGCATCTCATCGTCTATTAAGACGTCGTTTTAGCTCCTGATGTTAACAATGATAGGTGGGAACGATTGACCTTGAACCGGTTGTGCCGATTGCGCATCCAATCTGGTGGTGCGCTATGGGCGCAGCTGAAATAGTAGAAGTTGGTCAAATCCAAAGAACATGCCCGGGAAGGACTGAAAATGCCGCTACTCCGCGAGGGAGACATTGTTGAAATCAAGAAACGGTTCGAGCAATTGGCGAATCCTGTCAAGCTCGTCCATTTTACCCAGGAGCTGAACCTGGATTATGGACGCGAGGCAAAGCAATTGCTGGAGGAGGTAGCTGCGACTTCGGACAAGATCTCGATTGAGGTTTTCAATTTCCTGATCGACAAGGAAAAGGTGGCGGAATATGGCGTGGATAAGGTTCCCGCCACCGTGGTTCGCAGCGGGAAGGATTACGGCATTCGCTTTTACGGCTTGCCCGCAGGCTACGAATTCTCAAATTTAATCGACGCCATCCTTAGTGTGTCGTCGGGGGATTCCGGCCTGGCGGATGAGACTAAAGAAAAGTTGAAAGCCATTACCCAGCCCTTGCACCTGGAAGTTTTTGTCACTCCTACCTGACCGCATTGTCCTCGGGCCGTGCGCCTGGCTCAGCAGTTCGCCATGGAAAATGAATTCATTAAAGCCGATTGCATCGAGTCAATTGAATTCCCCGACCTGGCGCAGAAGTATAGCGTTTACGCCGTGCCCCGGACGGTGATCAATGAGTCCGCCTTCATCGAAGGCTCTATGCCGGAAGAATTTTTCCTGGATAGTATTTTGAAAAACCTGGGGCCGGCGGCCGGGCCAGCTTAATACTTCAACACCGAATGAATATCATACCGGCTGATTCTTTCGCGGCCTTTGAGAAAATCCAGCTCAATCAAGAATCCGAGTCCGGCGACGCGGCCGCCGAGTGTCTCCACCAGGCCGGCGACTGCGGCGGCAGTCCCACCGGTGGCCAGCAGGTCGTCGATGATCAGAACGGCGTTGTCCTTACTAACGGCGTCGCGATGGATTTCCAGCGCGTCCTCGCCATATTCAAGCTTGTAGGTGGCGCGCGCGGTTTCCGCCGGAAGTTTTTTGGGCTTGCGGACGGGCACGAAGCCCGCATTCAGCCGATAGGCGACCATGGGCGCGAAGATGAATCCGCGCGCCTCGATGCCAATCACACTGTCGATTTTGCGGCCCACGTAATGGTTGGCCAGCGAGTCCACGGCGCGGTGCAGGCCAATGGGATCCTTGAGCAAGGTCGTGATGTCATAAAACAGAATCCCCGGCTTGGGATAATCAGGAACTTCCCTGATCAGCTTTTTTAAATCTTCCATGAGGCCTCCCGGCATGTCTTGGAAAATGGAAACTGGAAAATCGAAACTGGAAATTCGAAACTCCAAATTGGAAACTAGAAAACCACGCGCAATTGCCTGTCAACATTTTCGACGGCCGAATTTTCCAAAAGCAATCACACCATCGCCAATTACAAATCATCAATCGCAAATCACCAATCACAAATCACTCAATTTCTTCTCACCATCCGTCCTCAATCTTGAAGCGGCTGTGTTCTTTGCTCACCGGTTCTTCCGATTCTTCGATGCCGGTCACGCGCGCGCTGCGCGGACCCTCGGCCAAATGGCGCTTGAATTCTTCGAGTGTCCGCTCATCCCCAATAGCGTAGACTTCCACGCTTCCGCTGGAAAGATTCTTAACGAATCCCCGGATGCCAAGCTGGAGGGCGATGCGCTCGGCGAAAAAACGGAAACCAACGCCCTGAACCCTTCCCGATATCACGTACGTTCTGGCAACGTCCATCGATGTCGGCCCGGAGTGATCCACAGATTACACAGATTACGCAGAGAGAGAAAAGGAAAATCTGCTGAGGTGAAGTCTGGATCGCTCCGCCATCATTGCGTGTGGCGATCCTCCGGGTTTTACCCTTGCGTTAGTCTTTCTTTACATCTGTGTAATCTGCGGATTCTTTTGTAGAACTTCGGCAAGCCGTCCGGGATGGCTGGTGATAATGCCGTCAACCCCATCCAGAATTTTGCGCCGCATCAACACCGGCGGGTTAACGTCCCACACTATTACTCGAAGTCCGGCCAAATGGGCGCGCCGAATAAATCGTCGAGTGGCGAGCGCCCAATGGGGAAGCAGCACCGTTGCCCCAATGGACGTCGCGCTCCGGAAAGCGAGCAGCGGGCGGCTGAAATCGAGTCCAAGCGCAATGCGCGGATCCAACTCGCGGACTCGCGTCAGAGTGGGCAGGCTGAAAGAAATAATTGTGACCAGCGGGGCGGCGCCGGCGCGATTAATTTCCCCCAACACTTTTTCTTCGATGCCGGGATAGCCGAGCTTGCTTTGTTTGATTTCGATAAAGGCCAAACAATTACGCTTGCGGACCCATTTTAAAACTTCGGCCATCGTCGGAATTTTAAGACCCGCGAAACGATTGTTGGCCCGGGCAGGATAGCGGCGGTTAAACCACGAACCTGCATCAAGCCGCCTGAGGACCGCCACGGGCAAGGCAGACACGAGGCCGCCTCCGGAGGTCGTCCGTTCCAGGCGCGCGTCATGAATGACCACCGGGACCCCGTCGGAAGACAGGTGAACGTCCAACTCGATTCCATCCGCGCCCCGGCGCAATGCCAAATCGAATGACGCCAAAGTGTTTTCCGGCGCTTCTCCCGCCGCGCCGCGATGTCCGATATTCAATACGCGCATGGCGATAAGGAATTATGTATTAGAAATTATGAAAAGGGTTTTTCAATCCAGAGTTTTTGTATCTAATGCAATCACGAAAAGTTATGTTACATCTGGGACGATCCATCAGCACCCCCTCACCCGTCCGTCGGCTGACGGACACCCTCTCTCGCAGTGGGGCGAGGGCAATAATTCCTAGATTTATTTCTCGCCTCGCCCCCTTTGGAGGACATGGGGGCCGGGAGGTGAGGGGGGTTGTTACCATTGCCTATGCCTCCGTATGAGATCACGATTTTTCCGCCAACACGGGTTGACGGGTGAACGAATCAATCTCGGATTGGCGGCGTTCCATACTCCAGCCCAGCCGGTCGGCGCAAATCTCCGCCACCCTGGGTGCTGCCTCGCGCAGTTTACTTGCCGCCAGCCAGTTCAGACCTGATCGGCGCAGAAGGACATCTTCGACGTTCATGGCCATCTCGTGGCGAATGGCAAAGTCAACTTCCGCCGCAAGCAAAGAAGGCGTGCCCGGCAACAATTCGGCCAGTGACTTGTCGGTGGTCAAGGGCTCCAAGACTTTGTTCCACCGGCTTCCATAAGTTTTCACAATGCGCTCTGCAACCGGGTGGGGAATATCAAATTTTCGTACTGCGTCCCATGACGCATAATTAACAAATACATCAAAGACGCCGGTGTGGCCACCGGCCAGAGGAGTTTCTCGCGTGGGATGCGCAGCCTTGGACGTCCCTTTGGGCATGCCGGCCTGCGCCATAATCTCATCCACCAGTTTTTCGCCCAGCGCACGCGCCGTAGTGAGTTTGCCTCCGCAAACAGTAATGAAATTTGCCATCCCCGGATCGCGGTGAAACCGGTATTCCCGTGTATTTTCAGAAGGACTGCGGCCGGGCTGGACGGCGAGCGCGCGCAGTCCGGCAAAACTGCCCACAACGTCATTCATGGTCAGTGGAGTGTGAAGCACCCGGTTCAGCGCGCTCAGCAGGTATTCGACGTCCGCGAGGTCGGGACGAACCGTGGTTGGGTCACCCTCAAAATCCGTGTCCGTTGTGCCCATCAAGGCGTAGCCGTGCCAGGGGGCCATCACAAAAATTCGGCTACCGGGCAGGATGGCGGCAAACATGGCGAAGGGTCCGGAGACCGGAGGAATAATGATGTGGGTTCCCTTGGTCAGGCGCACGGTCTTCGACCCGTCAAAATGCGGGAGCAAAGCGCGAATTTGATCCACCCACGGACCGGTGGCGTTCACCCAGGCGCGGGCCGCGATTTCGTATCTGCGTCCGCTCAGCACGTCTTCCACTTCTGCCGTCAATACTTCGGATTCCACGCCGGCGCCCCCCGACGAAACAGAAAGCCCGCGAACCTCGGTGTAATTCAAAACCACGGCGCCGTGGTCTGCCGCATCAATAATGTTTTCCAAAGTCAGCCGGGCGTCATCCGTTTCTGAGTCGAAGTAAACCGCTCCGGCGCGCAAGCCCTCTGAACGCAATCCTGGAATCCGGCGCATGGCCTCGGCGGGCGAAAGCATGCGGTGACGGTCCTTCTTGCCCAGATTGCCCAGCAGGTCGTAGATGGAGAGTCCCAGCCGGATCTTGAGCGGCGAGTAAGGATCGCCTTCATAAATGGGAAGCAGAAAGGGCACGGGACGCGCCAGGTGGGGCGCCAATTTCAGCAGGAGCCGGCGCTCGGTCCGCGCTTCGTGCACCAGCTTGAATTCCAGTTGCTCGAGATAGCGGAGCCCGCCGTGGATGAGCTTGGATGACCGGCTGCTGGTGCCGCTGGCAAAATCGCGGGCTTCCACCAATACAACTTTCAGTCCGCGCAGCGCGGCGTCGCGGGCGGTAGCCGCCCCGTTGATCCCGCCGCCGATAATGGCGAGATCGAATTTGGTTTTGGAGAGCGAGTCAAAATTGCGTGTCATTTGAATGTGAATGTGACACTCATCAGGTTAGCATAATCATCCACTGGTTTTGGTGGCCGTGTGGCATCTTGATCCACCTGCTACGAATTGAGAAAGCGTCGGAACCAATCGACCTCATTGGCCAGTTGTCCCCTGGATGCGGTTTTCAATAGAATAAAAAACCACCGGCATGCCATGCCGGTCAACCGTGTTTCTCTCGTGGCGCATTCCCAGTTTTTCCATCACTCGAATCGAGGCGCGATTGGCCGGTTGCGCGATGGCCACGATACGTTCGAGCGCGATGGTATCGAACCCATACCTGAGCACCGCCATCGCGGCTTCCGTGGCCAGGCCCTTGCCCCAAAACGCCTTCGCAAGCCACCAGCCGATTTCGATCTCCAGACTTTCATCGAGATGTTGCAGCCCGCAAAAACCAATCAAGGCGCGAGTGGGTTTGTCAGTAAGTTTCCACAAGCAGAAGCCCAAACGATCAAAGTTTTCGATCTGCCCATTCACGAATTGCTCTGTGCGTTCCGCGGACCATGGATCGCCTTTGCCGATGTATTTCATGACGTCCGGGTCTGAGCTGACAGTGTAAAAAGCTTTCCAATCTTGCGGGTCCCAAGCGGTGATCAGCAGCCGATTGGTTTCGAGAGCCATCCCCAACCTTCGCACGGCCTGTCTTGGACGCATTATGTTATGGGGGTCATAATCAAAGCCACTGCATCGGCGCGAACGGCATCACCGTGTCCGACGGCGTCCACGCCTTCACCGCTTTTGGCTTTTACGCTGACCTGGCTGGGCTTGATGCCAAGCGCGGCGGCAACACGCTTGCGCATCAGGGGAATGTGCGGGGCGAGTTTTGGCCGCTCGAGCCCGATGGTCGCATCCACATTAATAATTGCGCAGCCCGACTTTTGCAACATGACTTTGACGTGGCCCAGGAAGCGCAGGCTGTTCGCGTTTCGCCACTTGGGACTTGAATCGGGGAAGTGTTGGCCAATGTCACCGAGCGCCGCCGCGCCAAGCAGCGCGTCGCAGATGGCGTGAGCAAGGGCATCGCCATCCGAATGCCCTGCGGGCCCCTTGGCGAACGGAATCGTGACTCCACCCAGAATCAGTTTGCGACCGGCCTCCATGCGATGAATGTCATTCCCAATGCCAGCGCGATAAAAAGGTTGAAGGTTAAAGGTTAGAGGATGAACGGCACGGATTTGTCCAACGCTTTTTTTAGCCTTCACACTTTACCCTTTACCCTTCGCCTTATCCTTCCACCTTATTCTGTTCCTGCTCCTGCGCTATGTAGAGCCGGGCGAGAGGGAGATCGGAGGGTTTGGTGATTTTGATATTCCGGTCGGACCCCATCAGCACTGTCACCTGAACTCCCATGCGTTCTGCCAGGCTGGCCTCATCGGTCCCATTGAAACCGTCCGCACCCGCGCGGGCAAACGCTTCCTTAATGATGTCTAGGCGAAAGGCCTGGGGCGTCTGCGCCAGCACAATGCGCTCGCGGGGAATGGTGCCGAGAATTTTTTGGCGTTCCACCTGCTTCACGGTATCGACGCTGGGTATGCCAAGTATGGCCGCGCCGTTCTTGCGCGCAGCTTCCACCACGCGTCCGATCATTTCGAGCTCGATAAAGGGCCTGACGGCGTCGTGAACCACCACCACTTCCGTGCCCGAAGGCGCTTCGGCCAGGGCACGCGCAACGGTTTCCTGCCGTGTCGGTCCTCCCGCCACCAGCCGGACCGGTTTGGAGAAATGTTCACGGTCAATGTCCGCAGTTACGCGGTCCATGTCTTCGGCGCGCAGGGCCAGAAAGATTTCATCAATGACGTCGGCGGCCACAAATTTGCGCAGAGTATGAACAAAAATCGGCACCCCTTCCAGGGAAAGAAACTGTTTGGGCGTGCCTCCGCCCATACGGATACCGACGCCCGCAGCCGGGATGATGGCTAGTACGCTCATGTGCCTGAAATGTTAGATGCCGATTCGCGGCGCGTCAATACCGCGTCGCGCGCCTGCGCCAGGAGCGAAGAGGGCGCGAGGGTGAGCCTTCCTGCTATTGATGGACAGCCTCCACGCGTTGACGGTCATCATACTTGCCAAAAATCATTTTGCCCGCTGTGGTTTGCAGAACGCTGGTTACCGCAACGTCGATGGTCTTGGAAATCATTTTCTTGGCGTTGTCCACCACCACCATGGTGCCATCATCCAGATAGGCCACGCCCTGGTTATATTCCTTGCCCTCTTTCAATATGAAGACGCGCATAATCTCGCCGGGTAGGACTACGGGCTTGAGGGCGTTGGCCAGATCGTTGATGTTTAACACGGGCAATCCCTGAAGTTGCGCTACTTTATTCAAATTGAAATCGTTGGTCACAATTTTCCCTTCGTAGAGCTTGGCCAACTCGATCAGCTTCATGTCCACTTCGCGCACGTTGGGAAAATCATCTTCCACGATCTGCACCGTGACCGTGGTCATTTTCTGGATGCGCTGAAGGATATCGAGGCCGCGGCGGCCGCGGTTGCGCTTCATCGCGTCGGAAGAGTCGGCCACCAGTTGCAGCTCGCGCAAGACAAACTGGGGGATGATGAGCGCTCCATCAATGAACCCGGTTTCGCAAACGTCGGCGATCCGGCCGTCAATGATCACGCTGGTGTCCATGATCTTGAAACTTTTCTTGGATTGGCGCTCGCCGCTGAAAATGCCTCCCAAGGCCGCCAGGTTCAGCAACTCTCCCTTGTTGGCTCCCAAAATCAAACCCACATAACCGAGGAGCATCAGCAGCGCGACTTGAATAAAGGACAGGGATTTTTCTTCGATCAGGGTAAGGTTCAGCAAGTGGCTGACCATCAGTGCGGCGAGGATGCCCAGGATCGAACCGACCCCGGCGCCAATCAATTTCTTAAGGCTGGCGCGTTCCAGCCTAGCTTCCAAAATAACCACCAGAATCCCGAGGACCGCTCCGAGCGCCGTTGACGGCAATGATTCCAGTTGAAATGGCCGCAGATGATATGAAGCCGCAGCAAGGCCGAGGATGAAGAGCATCCTGACGGCAAACAACTCCCAGTTCCAAGACATAGACTGCTACCTCCTCTCCGAGGTCTGCCCATTCCTGGTGCATATTGAAAATAAACTCTCTGCGGGCAAACACACTTGCAGTAATTCTAACACTACTCCCTTTGAATTTAAACAAATGTAGGGACGAGGTAGTGGGTTGGTTTGATTTTCTTGCAGCCGCGGTCTCTGACCGCCATCTTTTGATTCAATAGGTTCCGGCGGTCCCGCCCCAGCGGGGTAAACTCCGATCGCCGCTACAACAAACTGAACCACTACCACGGATGAAAGGAACGTGGGGCCTAAATCAAGCCCACAGGCACTATTGTTTCTGAAAAGGTGAAAAGGGAAGCCAGGGTTGCGAAATGATTCGGCCTTGCACGACCCAGCCGGAATAATTAATGGCTTTGCCGCGATTTGATATTGATGGGCGTTCCCGGAAAGCCCCACCTGTCCCGAATTCGGTTCTCGAGAAAACGTTCAAAAGAAAAATGCAGCTTGGTGGCGCGATTGGTGAAGACAATAAACGTGGGCGGCGCAACCGCTCCCTGGGTCATATAGTAGATGCGCATGGGCCGGTTCGCGGGGCTGGTGCTGCGCTCGAAATCAACTTCCCTGAGGAAGCGATTCATTTCCGAGGTGGACACGCGGTAAAAACGCGCGGTCGCCACCTGGATGATGATCTCCATCAGTTTCCCCAGCCGTGTTCCCTTTTGTGCGGATATAAAAATGATGGACGCATAACTCAAGTATTTCATGCGACGCCGGATGGTTTCCGTAAACTCCTCCATTGAAGTCGGAGTCTTCGGGATGGCATCCCACTTGTTCACCACAATCACCACGGAGCGGCCGCTTTCGTGGGCGTAGCCGCCAATGTGGGCGTCCATGGCGGTCACGCCTTCCACCGCATCAATCATCAACAGGGCAACGTCGGCGCGTTCCAGATGTTTGCGCGCCTGCATCACGCTCAGTTTTTCCGCGTGCAGGTCCGTCTTGCCCTTGCGGCGGATTCCCGCCGTGTCAATCAGGCGGAAGCGTTGGCCGTTGAGTTCGAATTCCGCGTCCACGGCGTCGCGCGTGGTCCCGGCAATGGGAGTCACAATGGAGCGCTCCTCGTTCATCAGCCGGTTGAGCAATGTGGATTTGCCCACATTCGGCCGCCCGATGATGGCGACGTTTACCACTCTGCCTTCAAGAGGGTTGGCGTTTTCAGTGGCCGGGTCTCTGTTTTTCTTTACTTCCTCAACTTCGGACGAATCATCGACGGGAAAGTCTTTCGTCACATGGTCCAGAAGAATGTCGACTCCCAATGCGTGTTCGGCGGAAATCGGGAATATATCCCGCAGGCCAAGCCGACGGAATTCTTCCACCAGCGCTTCGTGCTGGGGCATATCCACTTTATTAACAGCGAGGGAAACGGGTTTCCCAGTGCGGCGCAACATTTGCGCCAACTCTTCGTCCAGAGGAAGAATTCCGGCACGGCCATCGACCACCAGAATTAATTGTGCGGCTTCCTTGATGGCCACGCCGGCCTGGCGGAATATTTCTCCCACAATCAAATCGTGTCCGGCGGGGACCATCCCTCCGGTGTCAATCACTTCAAACTTCTTGCCCATCCAGTCGGCGGGCGCGTAAAGGCGGTCACGCGTCATGCCCGGCTCATCCCCAACCAGGGCGCGGCGTTGATGGATGAGACGGTTGAATAGCGTGGACTTGCCCACATTCGGGCGGCCGAGAATTGCGACGCGAGGAAGCTTAGCCATGATGGTTGCGAGGTTTCAATCCGATGATCGGAAGCCGGAGCGACGACCCTCTCCTTCTATGCTATGCTTTTTAAGGAGAAACCGAAAGACAAGAAGTGCGGCCCAGGCAATCTCTCATGGATCTCCTGCGCCTTTGTGCTTGCCGACTACCTGCAGCCAAGGTGGCGCAACCGGGACCCTGAGTCTTGATTGCATTTTTTTGTCTGCCTTCACTCACATGGCAACAGCCACCCACAAATCGACCGAGAAAACGCCGCTGGAAAAGATCTTCGGCCCACGCGGCTGGTTGGCGAAGAACCATCCCCAATACGAGTATCGCGCTTCGCAACTCGAAATGGCGGAAGAAGTCGAATCGGCGCTCGAAAATCGCCGGCACCTGATTGCGGAGGCGGGCACAGGCACGGGGAAGACGCTGGCCTACCTTGTCCCTGTCATTCGCAGCGGGCGGCGGGTGGTGATTTCCACCGGAACGAAGAATCTTCAGGAGCAGATATTTTTCAAGGACATTCCCTTTCTCAAAGGACTTTTTCCCGAGCTTCGGGTCACCTTGATGAAAGGCCGCCAGAACTATCTGTGCCGGCAGAAATTGTACGACATTGAGAACCAGCCGGCGCTCACTGGTCTCGAAGAGATCGAGCTTTATACCGAGTTGCGCGAATGGGAAAAGCGGACTGAGACGGGAGACCGCGCGGAGCTCGAAAAACTTCCCGACACGAGCCAGTTCTGGCCCCAGGTGGACGCGCGGCGCGAGACCTGCACGGGGCAGAAATGCGGGCAGTTCGAAAAATGCTTCATCACCTGGATGCACCAGCGCGCCGCGGAATCCGACGTGATCATTGTGAATCATCATTTGTTTTTTGCCGACTTGGCGCTGAAGCAGATGGAGTTTGCCAGCATCCTGCCTGACTACACTGCGCTGGTTTTTGATGAAGCGCACGACATGGAAGACGTGGCCACGCTTTATTTTGGCATTCAAATTTCAAATTACCGCGTGGAGGAGCTGGCGCGGGATGCGGAAATAATCCTGCGGATGAAAGCCCTCGAAGGCGCGGAAATATTGAAGGCGGTCGGGGCGCTGCGCAATCGCTCCAATCATTTCTTCGAGCTCTTCCCCTCCGGCGAGGGTCGTTCGAGTTTTGACAATCGCGAAGAGTTTTTGGAAGTCAACCGGGGAGCGTATGGCATGCTCTCGAACGCTTTCGTTCAGCTTGAAACCGAGCTGAGCCGGGTGAAAGACCGCCCGGAGGAGATCAACAAGCTGGCGGCCCGGTCGGCGGAATTGCGCAAGGCTTTCCAATTTATCCTGGAGAGCCGCGAGCGCAACTTTGTTTTCTGGTGGGAACGGCGTGGACGCGGTGTCTTTCTGGAAGCCTCACCGATTGATGTCTCCACGCTTCTTCGCGAGAGAGTTTTCGAGCGCGTCGAGTCTGTGATTCTCACCTCCGCTACGCTTGCCGTGGGCGGGAAATTCGATTTCCTCAAGGGCCGGCTGGGAGTTCAAAACGCCAAGGAAAAAATACATAACTCACATTTTGATTACGCGCGTCAGGCGTTGCTCTACACGCCCCTCCACCTCCCTGATCCTCGCCAGCCGGAATTTCAGCGCATGGCGGCGGAGGAAGTCATTCACATCTTGAAAGCAAGTCGCGGGCGGGCTTTCGTCCTTTTTACTTCCCACCAGCAGATGCGCCAGGTCTATGAGCGAGTCCGAGGTCATTTGCGATTTCCGTTACTCTTGCAGGGTGACGCTCCGCGCACCGCTTTGCTTGACCGCTTTCGATCGACGCCTCACGCCGTGCTGTTTGCCACCAGTTCTTTCTGGCAGGGCGTGGACGTGCAGGGCCAGCAACTGAGTGTGGTGATCATCGACCGCCTTCCCTTTGCCGTTCCCACCGATCCCGTGGTGGCGGCCCGCGTGCGACTGATCAACGAGGACGGCGGAAACGCATTCGCGGATTACCAGGTCCCCCAAGCCGTGATCTCGCTAAAGCAGGGCTTTGGACGGTTGATTCGCAGCCAGAAAGACCGCGGCGTGCTCACCATTCTGGACAATCGAATGATTCGCAAACAGTACGGCAAAGTTTTTCTTGAAAGCCTTCCGCCCTATGGCCGGACGAATCGGCTGGATGAAGTGAGAGAATTCATGCGAGAATGTTAAGGAAGAAAAGACGTCCTTGGTCTTTTGTCATTGGTCCTTTGCCGGCTCTAAAGGCTAATCTTCAATTCAAATGACAGAGGACATAGGACAAAGGACAGTACGTTAATGTTTGAAATTTCAGCTGAGTACACATTTGCTGCCGGGCACGCGTTGCGCGGTTATAAGGGCAAGTGTGAAAACGTTCACGGGCACAATTACAAGGTGCAAGTGACTGTGGCGGGCGAGCGCTTGAATTCGATTGGCCTGTTGATGGACTTTGTGGATTTGCGCGCTGCCATCAAGGGCCTGGTGGACCGATTGGACCATCGCTTTCTGAATGACCTTCCCCCCTTTGACGAGCTAAACCCTTCGGCGGAAAACCTGGCCAAATATTTTTATGATGGGCTTGAACCGCAGGTTCGCGAGCAGGGAAATCGAGTAAGAGCCGTAAAGGTCTGGGAAACGGATACCACGTCCGCGACTTTCAGTGCCTCCTGAAAAGGACTGCTTGTTTCTAATTCAAGACCCTGCGGGGAATTTCCCCTTAACCATTTCCCGACGCAAGAGATTCAATAAACCTAACTTCCGATTGCAATTACAATCCCCCGCAGGGTCCTCTTCGTAATGCCGGCGCAGGCAAAAACCTTTACCAAGTCCAAAAGGCGACGGCGGGGTGAACTCCGGCGTGATGTTGCTGGGCGCAAACGCCTTCCTTGCAGTAATACACATCTTCGCACCATCGGCAGTGCGCCAGGCGATCCTTGTCTCGAACGGTTCCGCAAATCGAGCACGCCTCGCAAAGGTCCGCCACCACGTGGCATGAAACTTTGCGCCAGCTTTCCATCACGTCCCGTTCTTCTCGAATTTTTTCCAGATCGTCCTTACTCATCATGGGTCACCCCCAAGCTGATCACACATATTCGATGCAAACTTATGACCAATCGAGTGGGGTCACTTAAATAACTATTTTGTCGAGCTAACTCCTTTGTTTTCAATCTGGCCTTGTTGTTTTAATTACCGCGATTTCGCACTTGAGTGAAAACTCATTCCCTTGTGAGCCGATCTTAGACAAGCTTTGTCTCTTTTGGATACAGGACACGGTAAAGTTTACGGGACACTTGAAGCGGCGAGGATGGTGGTAGAATCCTGCGCGCGCGAAGGCGCGGCTGGGAAATACGACCCGCGTTCATGTTTGTAGCGAGCTGCGGTCGCCAGAAATGCATATGATTAGCTCATTAAACAGTTCGCAGATTTCGGCCTTCCGATTGAGGCGCCACCACTTTAGCGACCGGAAAAAGCCGGTGGTCGCTGAGGTGTGTCGCGACGTTTGCGGAATCCAGGCGCAGGTGATGTCGGCAGCGCAGATGTCCTTGTGGGCGAGGATGCACCACCTTAAACGGGCCGATATCGACGCGGCACTCTACCGCGACCGCACGCTGGTAAAGACCAACTGCATGCGCGCCACGCTCCACTTTCTGGAAGCGGCCGATTACCCGTTTTACATTGCTGCCCTACAGAAAAGCCGTCTGCGCCAAGCCGCAAGCGTGATGGCCCGCTACGGCATTTCGCAAAAGGAAGCTGCCGCGGGGAGTCTGGTGGCGCTGGAGGCGCTTGCCGCCGGACCCATGACGCGGCGCGACATAAAGGCGCAAGTGCTGAGGCGAATCAAGGTAAGCCGGAAAGGGCGGTTTTGGTTTCTGAATAGCTGGTGGGGCGCAATTCACCAGTCGATTGTGGAGGGCCTGGTTTGCTACGGCCATGAGCGCGGGCGGGAAATCGCTTTGGTCCGGGTCGATCAGTGGTTGCCGAAATTTGATCGAGTTCCGGAGGCGGAAGCGCAGGGATTCATTTTGCGCCGGTACCTTGGCGCTTACGGTCCAGCCACGCTGCGTGATTTTGCCAAATGGGCTGGCATTTCCGCCGCTGAAGCCAAAGAGGCGGGCGAGAGGCTAAAGGATGAAATGATGGAAGTAAACGCGGAGGGGAAAACAGCTCTTATCCTTGAGTGTGATTATGACCAACTACGAAAGAGCAAGATGGAAGGTCACCACGTTCGCCTGCTGCCCAACTTTGACGTCTTCCTGCTGGCCCATTCAGAAAAAGATCACCTGGTTTCTTCCCAATTCTACAAACGGGTGTACCGCAACCAGGGATGGATTTCCGCGGTGGTATTGCACAACGGCAGGGTGATCGGCTTTTGGTCCATCGAGCGCAAAGGTAAGAGGAGCACATTGCAGATTGAACCTTTTGAAAATTTCGCGCGGACAATTCGCGCTGAAATTGAAGAAGAAGCGGCCAGCTTGGAGCTGTTCCTGGATACATCATTGGAATTGCAATACAAGTCGTGAGCTGCAATTCGACCAGTAAGTTCTAGCCTTAGCCTGCTCAGGAGATTCTAAGAGGGAGCACACACCGATCATGAGCGAAATCGAAAAGGAAAAAGACTTCTTCAGCCTGCGCGGTCAGGTTGCCGTGGTGACGGGCGGCGGCCAGGAAATCGGAGAGGGAATCGCGCGCCGGCTTCATTCGGCAGGCGCCCGAGTGGCGATCCTGGATTTGAGCGAAGCCAACGCCCGCCAAGCGGCTCAAGCGATTGATGGAGTCGGGCTCAAATGCGATGTCTCAAGCGCCTCCGACGTGGAAGCTGCCATCCGGGAAGTGCGGCGGAAGCTTGGGGCCATCGACATTGTGGTGAACAACGCGGGGATTGCCGGCAAGGCGGCGACGCTCCTGGATTTGGATGAAAGCGACCTCGACAAAGTTTACGCCGTAAACCTGAAGGGCGTGTTCTTGATGTGCCGCGCGGTCATCAAGGAAATGCTCGACCGCCGCTACGGCCGCATTGTGAATGTTGCCTCTATTGCCGGGAAAGAGGGCAACCCCACGCTCATCCCCTACTCAAGCTCCAAAGCGGGAGTGATCGCCCTCACCAAAGCCCTGGCCAAAGAAGTGGCGGGGAAAGGTGACATTACCGTCAACAGTATTTCTCCGGCGGTGGTGCGCACTAAAATCCTGGAGACGATTCCGCAGGCGACCGTCGACTACATGGTCAGCCGGATTCCCATGGGGAGGACGGGGAAGATTGAAGAAGTGGCCGCGCTCGTTCATTTTCTGGTTTCACGTGATGCGTCTTTCACCACAGGACAGTGCTACGACATTTCCGGCGGCCGCGCGACGTATTAAGACAATATGTTTAATATGAAATCTGGAACATTTATTTTCCCGGAGGCGGGGCGCTTTCCGAAGCCTGCCACGCCACCACCTGCCATCGCCCCTCGCGCCGGACGTAGACCTTTATGAAACGCCAATCATCGCTCATATCTTTACCATTGACGTTTCGGGTCCTTAGCAATCGCCCGGTCACTATCGCCGCGTCCCCATACACACGGGTGCGAAGGTCTGAGGTTTCATAACGCAGAAATTTCATGCGCCCGGACCGTGAAAAGGCCACGGCGTCCGTCCTGGTCATCACAGGCATTTTGGGGACGGTCACGATCAACTCCTCGGCCCACAGGCGGTCCAGCGCATCCGCATCGCCTTGCAGGTGCGCGTTGTTCCAAACCGCCTCCAAACGCGTAAACTCGGCCTCATCGGATGATTCCGCCGCCTTCGTCGCAGGGATTTGGATTATTCCGGTGGCAACAATCCAGATTCCGATGCAACACCTCAGATAAATGGACATGCTCCCTCCTTTAAGTGTAGAACGACCATGCTATACCGGCCACCACTGTTCAAGCAATTGCGCATTGCCACTTCAAGCGGGCAGCCAGGTCTGAATATAGGTTGCCCTTGACCTGCGGCCGGCACATATGTTGCGCTCTGGGCCATGAATGTGAAATATCTGAATGTGAATACGTTTGTATAGTATATTCATTAAGGTTAACTAATAGCCTTCCTTCCAGCCTCTGAAGCCACATACATGTTAAAATGCAGCACGAATGTGCCGCCCGCGGCCCATGAGGTGAAGCGATGCGAATCGCAAGCTTGACGCTGGCGACACTGTTGCTTTCCGGAATTTCACTCAGGGGACAAGAAGGCAAACCCCTGGGAGATGTTGCTCGCGGCCAAAAATCCAATCCCTCGAAGCCCGCCAAGGTGTTCACCAACGATGATGTTAGTACAAGCGATTCGGCCGATTCAGGGGGCTTGGGCGAGCCGGTAAGCGCCACCGACGATCCGCTTGTGGTGGTGAACAATGCGCGCGATGCGTTGCTTCGCGATCGCGCTCACGTCTGCCGTCGCGAGGCCGCCGGCAACAGCGGGCCCCGCCCCGGTTGGACCGACAAGAGGTTGATGGAGGTGGCCGGGCCGGATCGTTTCCACATCGTCTCGGACCAAACGAATCAGAATGTGGGCCACAGCGAATGGATCATCATTGGCAAGGATGGTTATCGCAGAACGGGAACCGCGGGCTGGGAAAAAATCCCGCCAGCGGAAATGGCAATGGCTGGGATGATTCAAAATGCCCTGGTCCCGGAAGAGCTGAAATTCGGATTCAAGAAGGGTGATCTGAAATTGATCCGGCAGGAAGCTGTTAACGGCACTCCGGCGTTCCTCTATCAATATTCAGCTCATGTGGGTGACATGGATAGGACCACCAGCTTCTGGGTGGGAATCAAGGACAATCTTCCTCTCAAAGTCGCAATGAACACCGTCACGCGCTCAACGGTCACTGCGCCCATCACCTGGACTGAGACTACCTCCTGCAGCTTCGGGCAGCCTGTTACCATCGAGCCGCCCTTCTAAGGGGGTAGCCATCACCACACGTTTTTGCGTCGCGGGTGGGGGGCGACATAATGTGGCCCACGGAGTGAGCCGTGGGAAAACGAACAATCAGCATCCTGATTGAGCCCCGGCGGGGCGAGCGGGTAGTCTCGCTCAGCGTTTATCTGAGCGCGGGCTTTTGTTCGAGGACACAACCCACGGTCCCGCAGGCGCGAGACCGGGGCTACGACTGTGGCGGCGTAAAGCCGCCATTACGATTCCATCACTTCTTGTTTTTATCGAACGTAACGCGCAGGCCGGTGGTGAGCAAGACGTCATTTGACTTTTTCCCCGGCACGGGATTGGTGAGGTAACGATCACTCAGGCTCACCTGCCAGGAGAGCCACTTGCTGAGTTGGGTGACGATTCCGGAATCAAAGTTGAGGCGATAATCTCCGATACTGGAGAGGTTGGGATAGAAGCTCAGTTTTTCCCGCAGCGTCGTGCTGCGGGTGACTTTGCGGTTGAGCTCTTCTCCCACCAGGGCTTCCCCAGAGGTTCGGTTCAAACCGGTGGAGAAGAATTCCTTGTTCAGTGATCCGCCGCCAAACAAATCAAGAAGGGTCGTTTTCGTTTTGATGGCGTGCAGGCCGAAACCGCCTCCAAAAACCGCGCGGAGATCGAGGTCCTGGAACTGGTCGTGTTCCTGATCGGTGAAGCCGAAGGCAAAAAGCTTCTCGCTCACGTTGAGTTCATATCTGATGCCCCCGCGAACGGCGTTGGCCGTGGTCATGGACTTGCCGTTGGTTGCTTGGCTGGCGTAGAGCGAAGTGATGTACACGCTGATTTTATCCCGCGGCGTCGTTCGTGCCGCGTTAAATCCAAGATTAAAAGTGGTGGTTTCGGAGTTCCCCCGCGCCGCTGCCAGTCCCGTGTCAACAAAGCCGGTCCAGAGGTCCAACAAACTGGGATTGCGGAGGCGCTCGATTCCTTCCTGATAGGCGGTCTCCTCTTCTTTGGACCGAACGATCTGGATGGCGTCTTTGCTGGTCGTGATCTTTCCGGCGTCGGTGGTCTCAACTTCCACCTTGCCCTCGGCGAAGTTTACGGGACCGTTCACTTCCTGTCCGCCCTTCAGAGTCAGATAGAGTGGCCCGCTCGATGTAATCGCATCCACCTGCTCCCACGGAACGCTCAACGTGCCGTCAAAATATTTTACCGTCAAAGTCTTTCCGTCCGACTTGATAATGGCGCCGGTCAGTCGATCCCCGTTTTTCAACGTGACTTGGTCAGCCATTCCAACGTTGCAAAATAGGACCATTGAGGCTAGTACGCACATCCATGGGCAGGATTTCATTGATGCCTCCGCTTACCTATTTCCGTCTTTCAATCGATAACCTGAATTCGGGTTTCGCAAAACTTTAATTGCCGTGATGGTTGGAAGGAGGTTGATCTGTAACTTTGAGCGATAGCCACACTCTCGCCCCGGCGAGTTTCTCTGAGTGTGGGTTTTGTCTGGTGACACATCCCACCGTCACCTCAAACACAAGTCAACGTTGGCTGCCAATTTTGGCAGACGCGCCTGTCCCGTGGCATGCCGTGGCCGCAGCTCACTTCCATTGAAAAATCGCCATACCCGCCGTCAACGCTAGAGCCAAGCGACGCGCGGTGGTAGCAGGTGAAAACCTGATTTTAGGGAAGGATTATGCCTGAGTGGGTATACGCGTTCAGGGTTAGTCTGAGCATGGGTATTCGCGCTGTGACATTACCCACTGCCACGTCAACCACGGTGGCCGGGTACGTGTGGCTACTCCGGGTCTATAGCCCGGTCGAAATAAATCCAGAAGACTCTTGATAGGCGCGAAACGGTGGGGGCAAAGGGGATAAAGATTATGATGGCGACCACCACATTCTTTTCCAGCGGCCAGCGGAAGAACGTCCAAAGAAGGATGGAAAAGACCGTGATCATCCCGAGCGCCAATCCGTAGCTGATATACATGGCGCCGAGGAAGTAGCCCTCTTCCCTCTCGAACTTCAATCCACAAACGGAGCATCGCTCGCACATTTTTGGAAAGCCGCGAAAGATTGACGCGCAAAAGATCTTTCCCATTCGACACCTGGGACAGAGTTGGTCCACCATGTCCATGAGCGTCGATTTGGGCGCTACAGAGTTCATGCGGCAGACGAGAGTGTATCGAACTCGCGGCGGGTTTCAAAGTTATGCGCTTGACCATTGTCCAATCGAGTTTCTGCGCGATGGCGCGCGGGGGACCCATTATTTTCATACACCCGAAACCGTTGCATATCGAGCGGCGTCTGGTATACTTCCGGGCTGATTCCAGCACAGAGGAGCGGACATGAATTCCAGGACACAGGGAACGGCATTATCTGTTTCATCGTGCTTGATGGGAATGGTTCTGGCGGCAATTCTCGGTGGGGCAGGACTCTGCGGGGCCCAGACCAGTCCGGCGCCCGCGGCTGGCGACGCACCCCAAACGGCGGAAAAGAAATTCAAGAACATTCAGGTGCTCAAAGACATTCCCGCCGACCAACTGGTCCCGGCTATGCAATTTATCACCGCGTCTCTAGGGGTGGAATGCGAATACTGCCACGTCCGGAACGCCTTTGACAAAGACGACAAGGAAAAGAAAAAGACCGCGCGCAAGATGATCACCATGATGATGGCCATCAACAAAGACAACTTCGATGGGCATCAGGAAGTTACATGCAATTCCTGCCACCACGGCGCGGCTGAGCCGTTGGCCATTCCTGCTGTAGCGGATGCAAGCTTCCAGCCCGAGCCACCGCGTGGACCGGGTGGCCCTGGAGGTGCCGGGACGAATCCTCCAGCCGCCGCTCCCGCATTGCCTTCTCCGGATCAGACGATCGAGAAATACGTGCAGGCCTTGGGTGGCGCGGACGCCTTCCAGAAGATTACGAGCCGCGTGGAGAAGGGAACTATCAGCGGATTTGGTCCCGAGGGCGCCCCGGTGGAGGTCTATGCCAAAGCTCCCGACAAACGGGCCGCCGTAACCCACATGGGCCGAGGAGAAAGCGTGACCGCCTATGACGGCAAGGTGGGGTGGCTTTCAGGCATGGGCAGGCCGCGCGAGATGACCGGCGGGGATCTTGAGACCATGAAACTTGACTCCGATTTTTACTTTCCCGTGCATCTGAAGCAGACCTTTTCGCAGTTCCGCGCCCGGCCATCGGAGAAGATTGACGATCATGAGACAAACCTGATCTTTGGGCTGAGGCAGGGTCAGCCGCCGGTTAGACTTTATTTCGATGCGCAATCCGGCTTGCTGATTCGCATGGTTACTTACGTCCAGACGCCCTTGGGCCGCATTCCCAAACAGACGGATTTTGCCGATTACCGTGATGCTGATGGCGTGAAAGTTCCTTTCCGGTGGACCATCTCGCGGCCCGGCGGGCGCTTCACGATTCAGGTGAACGAGATTCACCAAAACGTTCCGGTGGACGACGCCAAGTTCGCCATGCCAACCGCGTCCCCGGAAAAACCGCCCGCGCCCTAAAGTCCAGGCGGACGCCAACCCAGTCCGCGATTCAGGACTTGATTTTGTTTTGTCAGGTGAAGGAATTCTTGCGGGCTGGATCAGTGGACTACGCCACCCTAATCCGCAGAAAGCTTTCAAACATATTTTCGAATTCCAGATGAGTGTCAATAAAAGCCTGAAGCACTTCGGGATCAAAATGTTCCGGCATGGTTCTTCCGTCTCCCACCGTGATGATGTCAAAAGTCTTTGCGTGGTCGAAGGGCGGTTTGTAAGGCCGTTCGTTGCGGAGCGCGTCATACTGGTCGGCGATGGCAAGTATCCGTGCTGAAAGGGGGATTGCCTCGCCCCGCAGGCCGCACGGATATCCACTGCCATCCCAGCGCTCATGATGCGAACACGCGATGCTCATCGCCATTTTGATGATCTGGTTATTGGGATAAATCCGGAGAACTTCCTGGAGGGTTTCCGAGCCGATCACCGTGTGCCGGCGCATGGTGGCCACTTCCTGAGGCGTCAGGCTTCCGGGCTTAAGCAGGACGGGGTCGGGGATGCCCACCTTTCCGATATCGTGCAAGGGGGCAGTCAAAATAAGGTTTTCAATGTAAGGCGCGTCGATGTGCGAATCCATGCGCGGGTTCCGGCTCATTTGGAGCGCCAGGACCTTGCAATACTCTTGCACGCGCATGATGTGTTTGCCCGTTGAGTCGTCCCTGGACTCCGATAATTTCGCCAGCGCGATGATGGTGGCCATCTGGGAAGCGGAAATTTCCTTGACCTGCTCCTGAACGAGTTCCTTTAAATCGCGGTTGTGCTTTTGCAATTCGAGTTGCAGGCGATGCAGCTTCACATGGGTATCAACCCGCGCCCGCACTTCTTCAAAATGAAACGGCTTGGTCACATAATCGACGCCCCCCGCTGAGAAGGCCTTCATCTTGTCCATGGGCTCGTTGAGAGCGCTGATGAAAATGACCGGAATGTGTTCCAGTTTTCCCGTTGCTTTCAGGCGCAGGCAGACTTCATAACCGTTCATCTCCGGCATATTAATGTCGAGGAGGATCAAGTCGGGCGGGTCATTGAGGGCCGCTTGCAGCGCCAGTTTTCCGCTGGGGACGGGCCGGACGCGGTAGCCCTGCTCCTTGAGCATTTGGGCCAGCAAATGCAAATTGGCCGGGGTATCGTCCACCACCAGAACGCTGGGAGCCTGGGAAGACGCGTAAGGTTTTTCCGTCATGCGGTCCCCCTGGTGGGCAAGAGATCGAGCAGGCCCTGGTAATCGAAACCATCCGCCATATTTCGCATTTCCTGGCCCACGTGGCCGTCAATGCTTTCCACATGGTCAATCAGCTTCATGATGAGATCGAAGTCGGCGTTGATGGTAGCTTCGTGCAGCTGATCTACCAGATCTCTTGGAAGGCCGGCTACCACCTCCAATGAGATTCCCTTGTCCACTGCTTCCCTCAGAATGCTGGGCACATCGGACCCTTCGTCATAGTACTCATACTCGACCCCCAGGAGCGTCCGGATCTTCTCAAATAGGACAGCTTCCCGAAGTGGTTTGCCCAGAAAATCATCGGCACCGGCAGCCAGAATCTCCCGGCGGTTCTGGTCCGTAGTGCTGGCGGTGACGCAGACAATCCTCACCTTGTCGCCCCCGTTCAACGCTCTAATGAGACGAATGGCCTCCTGGCCGTCCATTATCGGCATGCGGTAGTCCAGCAGGATCAAATCCGGATGCCATTCCCTGAATTGCTGGACGGTTTCTTCCCCGTTGGTGGCCTCCCGGGCTTGAAACCCGACCGCGGTGAGCATTTCGGACAAAAATGCGCGATTATTCTCTTCATTATCCCCAATCAAAATCCGATGGGCGATTTGCCCGGAGCGAAGCGTGTGAACGCGCCGCAATTCCGTCTTCACCTGCACCGAGGTCATTTCGCCAGTGGTGATTTGGATATCGAAACTGAAAATGCTGCCTTTTCTAACCTGGCTTTGGACTCGGATGTCACCGCCCATCAAGCGGACGAACTCACGGCTAATCGCCAACCCCAGACCGGAGCCGCCCCCCGTCATGCGCCCGCTTTCTGTCTGTTCAAAGTATTGGAAAAGCTTTCCCATTTCTTGTTCAGGAATTCCCGGCCCCGTGTCTTCCACCTCTGCCTGAAGGCGGAGGTCCGCTTGATCGGCGTGCGACGTGCGAACGCGCAAAACGATGCCGCCGCTCTCGGTGAATTTCACCGCGTTACCCAGCAGGTTGACAAAGACCTGGCGAAGTTTACCTTCGTCGGTCACCACGAAACGCGGGACCTCTCCGATGCGTTCCACCGCCAATTGAAGTTTCTTTGAATCCGCCCGGGTGCGGAACATGATTTCCAAATCTCTGAGCAACGAGTGCAAGTCAAACACGGCGGGGTTCAGGGTGATGCGCCCCGCCTCGATTTTCGACATTTCCAGAATGTCGTTGACCAGCTCCAAAAGATGCTCGCCGCTTCGATTAATGGCGTCCAACTGTTTCCGTTGTTTGGCGGTCAGGGTGGGGTCGCGCTGCATGAGTTGGGAGAATCCCAGAATGGCATTCATGGGGGTGCGGATCTCATGCGACATATTGGCCAGAAAGATACTCTTGGCCAGGTTGGCGGTTTCGGCTTCCTGGCGCGAGCGCACCAGTTCGTCCTCGGCGTTCTTCCGGTCGGTAATATCGCGGGTGACCACTACGGCATGGCTGGTGCGGCCCGGTTCAGCCATGTACGGATAAAAGGAAATGTTGCAATAGCGCAGGCCATGCACGCCCAGGTTCAGCCACATCTCATAAGCAATGGTTTCGCCCGCCAGGCACCGGTCCATCAGCGGCTTGATGCTTTCCTCAAAGGCGGATTGGCCCCACTTGTCGCCGATGCTCTTCCCAAGCGCTTCATCCCGCGTTTCGGAGAAGGCCTTGCACCACGCCTCGTTTACGGCCTCATAACAATAGTCGGACCCCACCAGGCTGATCAAGTCCGCCATGGAGTTGGTAATGAACTCATATTGCTCGTTCAAAGCCATTGCCCGCCTGCCCTGGCTAATATCGCGGGCTACGCACTGCACACCCACCGGCCTTCCGTTTTCGAAAATCAATTGCCGGTTTGATTCGAGCAATACGGTGCGTCCATTTTTGGCTATTATCTTGAACTCGCCGCCGGGAAGCTGTTGGCCCAGCTGGGCGCGGCGCAGTAACGCAGCTTTATCTTCAATTCCCTCCGGAGGCAGAATATCGGTGATATTCATGCGCAGGAATTCGTCCTGGCGATAGCCCGAAACCAGCTCGCCAACCTTGTTGATTGAAGTGAAATTCCCATTCAGGTCGTACGAATAAATTATGTCGTGGACGCACTCAAACAGACTGGAGTACTTCTGTCTTAGCGCACTCTCGCTTTGGAGAGACTCCTGGAAAGCCTTGGTCTGGGCCTTTAACTGGGTTTGACTCTCTTTCAATTCCTGTTGAAGAGCCGCGAACTCAACCTCGGGAGGATTCGGGGTTTGAAGCGAGCGCTTGGTTTTCATAAACGGACCACCAAACTCCTCCAAAACTCATCCTGAGCGGGGCGAGACGAGCGGCGTTGGTCGGGTCGGCAGCAGGCATGGCCGGCCACCCGGCTCAGGTCCCCTAATGAAAAGCTCAAAAATAGCAGACTTTTAGCCCTGTGGAGCTATACTCGCACAGTATAGTTAGGAAACGAGAATTGTCAACCGCTTCGGCCTTAAACGTCTTCCTCCACGCGTTCCAAGGTCGGCACCGGAGGAGCCGGGGCTCGAAACACAAAAACCACAGCTTCGCCCTCGGTCTCCGGCTGCCTAAATTGAACCGATAATATCCTTTCCGGCGAACAATCCCTTGCGGAATCGGGTAAAATGAAATATCCGGAGAGCAGGCAGCCTCAAGCATCGCTGGTGGTTTGAATAGGAATGGTAATCACCGAAATCTTCAAATCGATTCAAGGCGAGTCTTCTTTCGCCGGGCTGCCGTGTGTTTTCGTACGATTGACGGGGTGCAATATGCGCTGCCATTGGTGCGATACAGCCTACGCTTTTCACGGCGGCCAGAATGTGTCGCCCGATGAGGTTTTGGACCGCGTCAGGCAATTGGGCGGGAATCTGGTGGAGTTTACCGGGGGCGAGCCCTTGTTACAAAAAGAGGTCGAACCGCTTGCAGGACGGATGGTCGCCGAGGGATTTCGCATCCTGATTGAAACCAGTGGAGAGCGGTTTGTGGGCAACCTGCCGCGGGAGGTGGTGAAAATCCTGGACGTGAAGTGCCCGGGAAGCGGCGAAAGCGATAAATTCTGCATGGATAATCTCGGTGTTATCGAACGCAAAGATGAAATCAAGTTCGTCGTTGTGGATGAGGACGATTACCGCTTTGCCCTTGACTTTATTGCCCGGCACCGGCTGCATGATCGGGTGGACGAAATAATCCTCTCGCCGGTTTTTGGCCGGCTTCACCCCCGGCGGCTTGCCGAGTGGATTCTGCGCGACCGCCTCGAAGTTCGCATGGGAATGCAAATCCACAAATTTATCTGGGATCCGGAAATGAAAGGGGTTTGAAGAAAGGGTAAAGGGAGAAGGTTAAAAGTTAGAATGGAGCAAGTCTGCCGATTGATCGACCGGCACAATTCTTGCCCGGAGTGCAGGAAAATTGGAAAACCGCAATCCCAAGCCTCAAGTCCAAAAGCCCCTGGCGGTTGTGCTGGCGAGCGGGGGGATGGACAGTTGTGTGACTACCGCACTCGCGAACCTCGAATACCGGCTGGCCATGCTGCACGTAGGCTACGGTCAGCGCACCGAGCGCCGAGAGCTTCAGGCGTTCAACGCCTTGGCGGATTTCTACCGCGCCGAGCGGCGCATGGTTTCACACCTCGATCACTTGCGGGAGATTGGGGGCTCCAGCCTTACTGATGAGCATATTACGGTGGAGCGGGCCAATCTTGACCGGCGCGAAATTCCTTCAAGTTATGTTCCCTTCCGGAACGCCCATTTTCTTTCCATCGCCGTATCCTGGGGCGAAGTGCTGGGCGCGCGTAAAATATTTATAGGCGCCGTGGCGGAGGACAGCTCGGGTTATCCCGACTGCCGCCCGGAGTATTACACTGCCTTCAATCGGCTCATCGCCGAGGGCACCAGGCCCGAGACGCATTTGGAGATCGCAACTCCCATTATCCATCTTCATAAGAGCGAGATTGTGAGGCGGGGATTACAGGTGGGTGCGCCGTTCGATCTGACCTGGTCGTGCTATCAGGCTGAACAGGCCGCCTGCGGAGTATGTGATAGTTGCGCCCTCCGTTTGCGCGCTTTTGAGGGTGCAGGAGTGGAGGATCCCATCCCTTATGCCGTTCGCCCCAGTTACAAGCGCGAGAAAGCTTTCTGATCGTGCGCGGAGGGGGTCGTGAGGATTGACCAATTAAGTTGAGTTGGCATCCAAACTAAAGGTAGAATGGGCCAAGCAATGATTTGGGAGGAGGCAACAATGAGTTTGACCAGGATGTCAAAGTGGGTTGCGTACACGATTCTCTTTGTGGCAGTGGCCGGGACTCTCCAGTCATTCGGACAAACCGGGGGGCTTGTGGGAGAAGTTAAAGACGAAAAGGGAAATGTGATGGTCGGAAATCCCATTCTCATAGAACGGTCGGATGTGAAAGGCGTCTATAAAACGAAAACCGATAAGAAAGGCCATTACATCTACATCGGCCTACCCCTCGGAACCTACAAAATTACCCTTCAGGACCCAAATGGAAGGGAGATTTTTCATTTTGGCGGCGTGCATGTGGGTATGGGCGACCCCACGGTGACGGATTTCGATATGGCCAAAGAGAGAGCCCAGGCCGTCAAGGCCCAAGCGGCCAACCCCGAGGCCCAGAAGCAGATTCAAGAAAATGAGAAGGAGCAAAAACAGTTTGCGGGATTGAAAGGATTATTCGAACAAGGCCAGGCGCTTTACAACGATAAGAAGTACGCGGAGGCTGCCGCGGTTTTTGAACAGGCCCTCCCCATGGCGAAGGACCGGAACCTGGTTGCCGTCCTCAGCCGCCTTGGTGATTGCTATGGTCAAGCCCATCAATACGATAAGGCGGTGGAAGACTATAAGAAGGCCATCGAGCTAAGCCCCAGCGATGCCGCGCTCCACAACAGCCTGGGGAATATCTATGCCAATATGGGTAAGATTCCGGAAGCTCAGGCAGAATTTCAAAAATCAGCAGAGATGGATCCCGCCGGCGCCGCCAAAGCATATTTCAATCTCGGGGCAACTTTGTACAACACAGGTAAGATGGATGAAGCTGCCGAGGCTTTCAAGAAGGCGACCGAGAAAGATCCCACTTACGCGGATGCCTACGCCCTGATGGGCAGGGCCCTGATGGGTAAAGTCACTTTAGGACCCGACGGAAAGACCGTGGTCGCCCCCCCGGGCACGGTCGAGGCGCTTGAAACCTACCTTAAGCTGGACCCCGATGGGAAGTATGCCGCGGAGGCCAAAGGAGATTTGGACGCAATTAAAGGCGGCGTTCAAACCGAATACAAGTCGGACAAGAAAAAGAAAAAAGGCTGATCATTGGCCTATTCACCCAGGATGACGAAACAAAGCCGAGAGTAGGTGTCCGGCGCTTCGGTTCAGTTGAATTGATGACTCCAGTCCGGTCTGACCGGTCGTGACCTTATGTCGTGAATTCAAGGCTTTCGCTACCTGACGGGGTTGTACCTCAGGCCGAGGGCCTTGCACGCGGGGCCGCGAGCCTTCTGGCTTTGGACTCCGGATTCTCCCCATGAAACGAATGTCTTGGTTTCTGCTCGCAGCGGCTTCTGTCAGCACACCTCTTCTTTCCGACACCGTCTACCAAATCAATGCGCAGGGCAAGCAGGTGGTCATTCAGCGCCAAGCCATTGTGGTGAAGGAGGATTCCAACTATGTTTATTACAAACATTTTGAATTAAAAGAAAGGCGGGTGGAAAAGGTGGGCCTGAATCAAGGCAGCCTTCCCTACGCGGTGGAGAGAAGCCCGGCGGCGGACCGCCAGCAGATCGTCGCCATCTGGAAGCGCTTTGGATATAAGGTGACAGCCACAGATGTGACTGGAAAAACCACCGAAGTTTTTGACGCCTATCTGGATTTCTATCCCCCCTCGGGGCGCGGCTCATTGCTGGAATCCGTTCCCGCCCGGACTACGTTCCCAATTTCCATCTCGGGCGGCAACGCCGACGATGTGGAGTTTTCCAAAATTGCCAGGATTGAATTCCAGGGTCAGCTGATGAAGATTACCTTGCGAAATGGGGAAGTCGAATCCGGCACCTTTCTAATGCCTACTGATCATCCCGCGGAGGCGAGGTTGCTCGGCATCACCGACCATTACGATCCGGCCAGCCCGGACGTATTTGATTTTTCCGAACCGCTCACCCGCTTGAAGGAAATACGATTCGACACGCAATAGAAGAGAACGATGAACGCGGAGCGATGAACGATGAAGGGAGTAGCGGGCATGAAGAACTTGCTTAAGAAAGTTCTTCCTTCATTGTTCATCGTTCATCGTTTCCCTTTCTTCGCGCTGCCCCTGATACTATTCCTCTCAACTTCTTCGACCTTTGCCGCTTCGCTAAAAGCCGGCGTCGCCAAGGTGGACATTACACCTCCGCCGGGAGTGCGCATGTGGGGCTATGGGAACCGCAAGGGTCCGTCCACCGGAACCCTCGACCCGCTATATGCGCGTATTCTGGTTATCGAGGCCGGCGAAACGAGGTTGGGCTTGGTGGCGCTTGATCTCGGCCGGCCCTTTGGGCCCGCCTCAATCGCGAGCCTGCGTGGCGCCGCGAGGAAATCGAGCCGCATTTCCTATCTCCTGGTGGTAGCCTCGCATACTCACTCCGGCCCCGTGATCAGGGACGAATATACCGAGGGCGGTACTCCCGCCTGGGAAACGTCGGCACTCGAGAAAATCCTAAAGGCCATCGATGAAGCAAGCAGGAAAATGGTGGAGGCGCGGCTGGGGGTGGGGACGGGCGTCACCTACATCGGTCACAACCGCCTGCGCGAGAATCCGGATGGTACTGTCACCTGGTTTGAGCGCAACCTCACCAAGGTGCCTACCGCCCCGGTCGATCCCACCGTCTCTGTGCTGCGAGTGGATACGGCCGATGGCAAACCGATTGCCATCCTGGTGAATTATTCCTGCCATCCCGTCGTTTTCGGCCCCGACAATTTGCAATACTCCGCCGACTTTCCCGGAGTCATGACCAAAACCGTGGAGCAGGCCTTCGACGGTCAGCCGCTGTGTTTCTTCTTGCAAGGCGCTCCCGGTGATATTAATCCGTATTACGCTGTCACTCCGCTCGAGCAGGATGCTGCAAGGTGGCGCGACTGGACGGGAGACCACCTGGGCCAGGAGGCGGCGCGAGTGGCCAAAGGCATTAAAACGGAAACCGAGCCTGACCCCAGCATCGACTTTGCCGAAGACGTGCTAGATTTTAATTTGCGCTGGGACCCGGAGAAATTCCGCCGGGGGTTGCTGGCGGCGTTCGGTCCCAGAGTCTTTGATGACTTCGGCTCAAGAATTACTTCTGTTCTCAAATTACCTGTCACCACCGTCCTCATCAACCGCCAGATAGCGCTGATGGGCATGCCTGGCGAACCCTTTGTGGATTTCCAGCGCAACTGGCGCGACCGCTGCCCGGTGCGCCACGCATTTTTCCTCGGCTATGCCAACGGCTATTACGGATATTTTCCCACCATCCGTGCCGCCTCCATGGGGGGCTACGGCGCCGCCAGTTCCTCCACTTGGGTTGAAGTGGGCGCCGGCGAGCGCATGGTGGACCACGCGGTCGCGGCAATATATAAGATGCAGGGGAAATTGGTCGACTCACCGGACGATTTGAAAAAGAAGTGACGATATTCTGTCCGAGGTAAAGCGGGCGAGCCCTTTGTGGAGGTGTTACCCATGTTCAAGTCCATCGCCGTCGTTGCCGGCAGCTACATTCTCTCGATAGCTCTAGTCCTGGCCACAGACCCGCTGCTTTCCCGCCTCTTCCCGGGCGATTTCGTCCGAGGCCGCCTCCCCTCCAACAATGCTCTTATGGCGAGCACGGCATGCTTTGTCATTGTCTCGATCCTTTGTGCGGGCCTGTGCGCCCGCTTTGCCCCGCGCAATGCCGCCAAGCATGTGCTTTGGTTCTTTATCGTGGGCGAAGTGATGGGCCTCGCCGCGACCATTCCCAACTGGAGCACGAACTGGCCGCACTGGTATTGGCTTTCCTGGCTGCTCTCCTGGCCGGTGAGTTGCTGGATCGGCCTGCTGCTTGGCGCGCGCCGGCCCGCGAAAAACTGAACAACCTCTCGCAAAGGCCAAAGAGCGCTAACGGGAGGCAGGAAATCTTCTTTGCGAGTCGTTGCGCCTCAGCAACTCTGCGAGAGGGTGTTTATTCTTAGCTACCTCAAGAGGAGATTGCTTGCCTCTGGCCGGCTGGCGCAGGTCTCCCAAGAATTGCGGCTCTCTTCATTCACCGAAATTAAATCAATACCCGATCAAGAATCTGCCCCACGGCGCGGCGGCCTTCGAGGATGGCGGACTTGTGATCCATGGCGCCGGCCAGATCGGTGTTGGCGAAGGCAATTCTTCCAAAGGGCGCGCTGCGGAGGATTTCGCGAGGGGCGGGCTTGCCGTCTTTGCCGAAGAAGAAGCCCGGTTGGGGGTTCACGTAGGCGTGGCCCCACCGATTCAGGATGAGCCCTGCGATATCGCGTTGGGCGTCGAAGCCCACGCGGCCGAACATCTCGGTAAGCTGTTCGCGAATCTGTCGTTCGTAATCGCGGAAAGAAGTTGAAAGCATTTCAGCGCGGCCACGATTGCCCTGTTCCTGGATGGGCAAGCCTGGGGAACAATACAGAATTTTCATGGTGAGCACGGTCGGGGAATCGGGGCCAATTGTTTTTATGTCGGTCGAAAAAGTTGGAACTTTTCGCACCGAAGTGAAACTGCCCAGGCCTTCGTACCAATTGGCCGAAGCGAATCCAAGTTTGTACATGAACCGCCAGTTGCGCACCGCCACGTTGGCCAACATACACGGGGAGCGGTAGAACTGGTCGTAGGCGGCGCGATGGGTTGCGGGCAGGTCGCGCACCACCAGCTTGGAACTCCAGCAGCCGCCCGCCATCACCACCGAACGCGCGCGCAGGCGATAAACTTTTCCGCCTAGAGTGTAGGTGACCGAAACGAAGTGTGATTTGTCGGGATCGCCATCGTGTTCCACGCGCACCACGGTTGAACTCAAGCGAACCCGCGCCGGCTGGCCCGGGCGGTCGAGCGCGGCAAAATCCACCCGGTTACGGCAAATTGATTCGAGAGTGCGCGGGCCGGGAATCGAACTGGGAATCAGCATCTTTATTATGTGGCGGGCAAAACCGGCGTTGCCCCCGGGAAAAGCTTGCCAGCCTGTCTCCGGCGAATCGTCCAGGCAATGCAATTCATTGAAGGCGTAGCCGCAGAAAGCGGAGAGCACGTCAGGTCCGAGACCGTATCCGCCGCCTTCGCCGGGGGTCATCAGGGTTCGAATGGTCTCACGGCTCAGTCCCGATTCCATCAAGTGATCTTCCAGCGTCATGCTGTCGAGCCGCCGCGATTTTTCATCGCCGGCATATTCATACGGTTTGGCGGGGCGCCGCTTCTTGCTGGCCGCAAGGATTTCCGCGCGCATGACGGGCGCGATGGGCGCACCCTCAAAATTATTGTCTTCGGCATTAAGCACCCACACGCCGGGCCGCCGGCCAAACTTGGCGCCAAAATAAAATCCGTTGGGCGAAGGCATTTGTTCAAATGTCCGGCCCAGAGGAATTTCCGGATCAGTACTGCCCCAAGTTTGGTATTTGAAGGCGTGCGGGTCGATTCCCAGCGATTTATAGAACCGCGAAATGAAACTGTGAGGAAAGGGAAATTGAAAATGGTCGGAGCCTTGGGGAGCCATCAAGCGCTGGCCATCCACCACAAATTCATTGCGCTTGGCCTCTCCGCCAAAGATGGGATGGTTTTCAAGCACCAGGCAGGAGAGGCCGGGCCCCCCTTCGCGGGCAAATATCAACGCGGAGGCGAGTCCGCTGATGCCCCCGCCCACCACCACGCAGTCAAAAGTCTCTCCCGTATCCGTGGCGTCGGTCGGTGGCGCATCAAATGCGTGGTCGCGAATTTTGTGTGCGGCGTTTATCACCTCCAGCGTGTTGCCGTTGGAGGCGCTGTAGTCGCCCTCGCCTCCGTATCCTGTCCAATCATCCTGCGCCAAAAGTTGTTGCGGGGTGAGGGGAAGCAGGAGTGCGCCACCCGATGCCAGCAAGGTGGAATTAAGGAAGTCGCGGCGGCACATGCGTCGGGCCATGCCCAGCGACTTGTCACCTGGCTTGGTGTGATTTTTACGTGGCATTTTTATATTCCTCGATTGTCGGGAAGAGCAAAACAACCTCACGCAAGGGCAGTAAGGTGCCAGGTAACAACGTGATCGATTCTGTGCGAGCCTTTGCGCCTCTGCGATTTTGCGAGAGGGCGTTTAATTCTTAACAACTTCAAGGCGGGATTGTCAGCCTCGACAATCCAGCTACTTGGACGCCCGCAGGGCTTCATCAACCAAGGCAAAATATTGCTCGGGTGGGGGAGCGCCCACGACGATTCGTCCATTGATAAAGCTTGTGGGTGTGCTGCTGATCTCGAGCTTTTCCCCTTCGCGCTTGTTTTCCTCCACCCGGGACAGCGATGCCTTGGAGTCGATGCAGGCGGCGAGCTTCCCGCCGTCAATCCCGGCATCCTTGCCGTATTGAAGTAAAGCTTCCTGGACGTTGGCGGGCGAGATGGCGCCCTGGTGCCTGAAGATCAGCGATCGGAAGGCAGCAAAATGTGAGGGATCGATTTGGTAGGAGCATTGGTCGGCGATGGCCGCCGTCATCGACCAATCGTGTATGGCCAGGGGGAACTCTTTATACACCACTCGAACTTTATCGCCGTAGCGGGGCAAAAGCTCCGATTCAAGGAAGGCGTGAAAGCGCGCGCACATGGGGCACTGGAGATCGGCGTATTCAACGATGGTTACCGGAGCTTTGGCCGGCCCAAAGCTTGGCTGGTCGCGCAGCACCATGGTTTGGAGCGGTTTTTGGCGCAGGTTTGATTCCATCAACATGAGATCGCCGAGCACTGCTACGTTGGTGCGGCTGACGAAGAAATCCTGCGACTTCCCGTCGTTGGTTGAAATTTTCATTTGCTGAAATTCGGCAAACTTTGATTTCACCAGCGGGCCGGCCGTCAATGTCGTGCTTTCCGGTAATTTGAAAGCAATTCGAATCTGCTTGACGAGTTCATCCCCAGGGCTGGCGCCCAGCGGAGCCAAAGTGCCCAGCGCCAAATAACGCCCGTCGAGGGTTACGTATACTTTCTCGGTTTTCTTTTCCGCGCCGTCACCCATCACCGCAGTGGTCTCCATGAACCCGGGAATGGTCGAATTCTGGAAGGGGTCCATGTCAATCTTCACTGTTTCCGGGATGGCATAGCGCTCGCGAAGGAAATGAATTACTTTCTCCCTGCCGACTGCCACGTCGCCACTCGATTGAGCGCGCACGCCTGCCGCCCCTGGCCAAAGCACCAAAGCGGTGGCCATGAGGGAAAGAACACCTCCGGCCCTTGCGCCGCCAGTCAATTTGATCATAAGACGGTTTGAGCCTGACTGCCTTCCGCAGGGCATACCCTAATCTCCATGAAATGAACGTTTATTCTCCCGTCGCTGCATTCTAACCGTCGTTTTGGCATAAATCAATTTCAGGTTAATCGAAAATAATCGTGTGGATGGGCAGGCGATGCTTGACTTCGACTCACGTTCAGAATAGAATAAGTCAGTTTCTTCACCAAATTCAAAGGGGGCCGCATGGACTTCCAAGTTGGGGAGAAGGTTGTCTATCCTAATCAAGGTGTAGGAATAATCGAACAGATCTCAACCAGAAATCTCACCGGGCAGCCGGAAATGTTTTATTTGTTAAAGCTGAACGCCAGCAGCCTGCGAGTGATGGTGCCGACAACGAACGTGGGTAACGTCGGCTTGCGTCGCGTGGCCAAGAACCGGGAAATCGGTGACATACTTGATTTCCTGCATAAGGGCCGCTGCAAGTCGCCTCAGGATTGGAAATGGCGATTCAAGGAAAACACCGAGAAGATGAAGAGCGGTTCCCTCCAGCAGGTGGCCGAAGTATTAAAGACCCTGGTGATGCTCAATCAAATCAAACCTCTTTCGTTCCGCGAAAAGAAAATGCTCGACCGCGCCTGGGGACTGATGGTGGATGAGATCGCCGTCGCCCGCGGAGTTACCCGGGAGAATGTGGAATTACAACTCGTCAAGGCCCTCAATAAGTCCAATTTGAAAGTCCCGCTACCCGCCTAGAGGAAACCTTGTTTTAGAGGTTTTTCCCTGGTCGAAGCTAACTAACAATTTGCCGCATGGCGCCCTTTTGAGGGCGCTTGCGCACTTCATGCGCTCCTTCTCCGTGCCGTCCCGCGTAAACTACTTTCTTCAATGGATTCCTGCCGATTGTAATTCCATCTGAGAAGCTTTCCAGAAATCGGGCAAGCCTCTTTTTGGTGTGCCGTCCACAATTCACTGCCTCCAAGCTGACTCTAAGATTTCTGTATGCTTTGCCCAACACGGGAAAAATTGCGTAAAACCGCCACATCGCCCGTGCGGGCGCATCTAAACTAAACGAGGGGTGCGAAGAGGTGGTAAAAGGGGGACGGGGCGGGTCCATATTGGGGGAGCCGTAGTGCGTTAAGTAGGAGATTTCCACAAGATATTGGGGTAACTTATAAAAAAACCACCAATACTTGTAGTTTTCTCTTGACAAGCGTTTTTAGGGGGCGTACATTCCGTTCGGCTCAAGTGAAACTGCCCTTGAGTCTGAATTCTCAGGTGCAAAAGTTGAATTTTGGTTGTTTATTTCAGTTGGTTTGGAAGCGTGAGGGGACGCCCTGAACCAACTGACCGACGCGGTGTCGGGTGTACGCCAAACCTTAAAATTCAAGATTAAAGCGCCAATAGTTTAGCGGAGGTTTATATGGCGGAGCGGGATGCTGTCTCTGTGGTGGCCAAGAGCGCGAATACTATTACGGATTCCTCGGTTCGCCAGTCAGAGCGAGGGCTGATTTTTAAACGTCATTTTACGAAGGCAGGCATTCATCCTTTTGACGAAGTCGAGTGGGAAACGCGCACCGCGTCCATTCAGAACGATAAGGGCCAGACGATCTTCGAGCAGCGCAATGTTGAAGTGCCCAAAGACTGGTCCATGACGGCCACCAACATTGTCGCTTCAAAATATTTCCACGGCAAACTCGGGACGGCGGAGCGCGAAACCAGCGTTCGCCAACTGATTGGCCGTGTGGCGGACACCATCGCGCAGTGGGGTGTGGAGGGTGGATACTTCCGCACCGAAGATGACGCCAAGATTTTTCATGACGAATTGCTCCACCTTTTGGTTCGCCAGAAAGGCGCGTTCAATTCCCCGGTTTGGTTTAACTGCGGCTTGTGGCACAAGTATCACCGCCAGTCGAGCGGCGGCGGGTGGTATTGGGACCCGGCCACGGGCAGCATCAAGAAGGAGACCGAGGCCTATCGTCACCCTCAGTGCTCTGCCTGCTTTATCAACTCCGTCCAGGATAACCTCGAAAGCATCCTGACCCTTGCCAAAACGGAAGGGATGCTCTTCAAGTGGGGTTCGGGCACTGGCACGAACCTCTCGCCACTTAGGTCTTCCTTGGAGTCACTGTCAGGCGGCGGTGAGGCCTCCGGTCCCCTCTCTTTTATGAAGGGTTATGACGCGTTTGCGGGCGTCATCAAGTCGGGCGGCAAGACGCGCCGCGCCGCCAAGATGGTGATCCTGAATATCGACCACCCGGACGTGGTCGATTTCATCGAGTGCAAGGCCAAAGAGGAACGCAAAGCCTGGGCGCTGATCGAGGCTGGATATGATTCGGCCATTGACGGCGACGCTTATTCCTCCATCTTCTTCCAAAACGCCAATAACAGCATTCGCGCCACCGATGATTTTATGCAGGCGGTGGTGGATGATGGCGACTGGGCTACGCGTCGCGTGACCAACGGCCAGCCGGTGAAATCCTACCGGGCGCGCGATCTGATGAAAAAGATTTCCGAGGCCGCGTGGCAGTGCGGCGACCCGGGCATGCAGTTTGATACCACCATCAACAAGTGGCACACCTCCAAGGCCACGGCGCCCATCTACGCCTCCAATCCGTGCAGTGAGTATATGTTCCTGGACGATTCGGCGTGCAACCTGGCCTCGTTGAACCTGATGAAGTTTGTTACTCCCGACTTGAAGTTTGAAGTGGAAGCCTACCGGCAGGCGGTGGAGGTTTTTATTACCGCGCAGGAAATCCTGGTGGATAACGCCAGCTACCCGACCGAAAAAATCGGACAGAACTCGCATGATTTCCGCCCCCTGGGGCTTGGATATGCCAACCTGGGCGCGCTGCTGATGGCCAACGGCCTGCCTTACGATTCCGATGGCGGCCGCGATTTTGCCGCCGCGGTTACGGCCGTAATGCACGGCCAGGCATACCTCACTTCGTCCCACATTGCGGCGGAAGTCGGCCCTTGCCAGGGTTATGCGGTGAATCGCGATCCTTTCCTGGGCGTCATCTCCATGCACCGGCAATCGCTCCAGAATATCAATCCGCGCAACGTTCCCGAAAATCTGATGGAAGCGGGCAAGAAGATTTGGGATGAGTGTCTGGCCAGCGGCATGAAATACGGCTATCGCAACGCTCAGGTCACCGTGCTCGCTCCCACGGGAACCATCGGCTTTATGATGGATTGCGACACCACCGGCGTTGAGCCGGACCTGGCCCTGGTGAAATACAAGAAGCTGGTGGGCGGCGGATTGATCAAGATCGTCAACAACGGCGTGCCCGCATCACTGCTGAAGCTGGGTTACACCAACCAGGAGACGGCCGACATCGTTCACTTTATCGACGAGAACGGAACCATCGAAGGCGCGCCCCACTTGAAGCCCGAGCATCTGGCCGTTTTCGATTGCTCGCTAAAGCCCGCCCACGGCAAGCGCTCCATTCATTACATGGGCCACGTGCGCATGATGGCGGCGGTGCAGCCGTTCCTCTCCGGCGCGATTTCAAAGACGGTGAATCTGCCCGAGGAAGCTACCATTGAGGATGTTTCAAACGCGTTCATCGAATCCTGGCGCATGGGCATCAAGGCGCTCGCCATTTATCGTGACGGGTCGAAGAAGAGCCAGCCGTTGAATACGTCGGATGCGAAACCTAATAAGAAGGAGTCAGAAGCCAGAAGTCAGAAGTCAGAAGAAGACCGGTCGACACCCGACACGCGACTCACAAGTCCCCCGCCCACTCCCAAGCCATTTCGGCGCAAACTGGACGATGAACGCCGCGCCTTCACGCATAAGTTTACCGTGGGTGGCCACGAAGGGTATTTGACCGTCGGCCTGTATGATGATGGCCAGCCGGGCGAAATCTTTATCACCATGGCCAAGGAAGGCTCCACGGTTTCCGGTTTGATGGACTCCTTCGCCACCGCGGTTTCCCTCGCCTTGCAATACGGCGTGCCGCTCAAAGTGCTCTGCGATAAATTCAGCCACACGCGGTTTGAGCCCAGCGGCTGGACCAACAATCCCGAAATCCGCTACGCCAAGTCAATGATGGATTACATCTTTCGCTGGATGGCATTCAAATTCTTGCCCAAGGATGCCCAGCCTCGCGAGGAGGCCAGCGTGGCTACACCGAACGGCAACGAAGTGGAGAAGGCGGCGAAACTGGCCTCGCAATTTACCCGCGCCGCCGGTGAGCAGCCCGTGGAAGGCTCCCTATACGAGGCTTCCGGACAACCCTCACTTGCCGGCGTCACTCACACTGATGATGCCCCAAGCTGCTCCGATTGCGGCGCCATCATGGTCCGCAACGGCGCCTGCTACCGCTGCATGAATTGCGGTTCGACCAGCGGCTGCTCGTAAAGAAAGGGCGGGGGATGGTTTCAACAAAAGGAGTAAAGAGCTGGTTGAATTGAATCCAAGTCGCGAGATGAATCAGGCCACTTGCAACCAGCGGGTGGCCTTTCTTTATTCGGGAGTTGGTTATGGACGTTGCTGAAGCGTTGCGCGCCATTTGCACCACGGGCGAGGGTTATTGCTGGTATTGTGACCAGAGATTGCCGGGCCAGGCCGACGAGGCCATTGGAGCGGGCTGGGACGTGAAACGCGTGGAAGGAGAACGCGTGGCCAGCATCATTCTGGTTTGCCCGGAGTGCACGCGCGAAAAAACTGAGTTGGGCGAGGAAGGCTTCCTCCGCAATCTTTCCATGCGCGTTTGCAATTCGACCTGCTGAAGCCGCGCGCCAGAATGCGGCGGGAATGGGCTGCTAAACGCGCGCAAGCTCCACGGCGCTGGTAAGCCGGGTTGGACTGGCGCTGGGAAAAGTGAGGGCGTAATGGAAGAAGACATGAGAATCCGGTCCTACTTTAAGGATCAGGTCCGCCAGGTAATCGAGCAAAGCATTCGCGAGCCGGAAGGATTCCTCTCTTACTTTGTGGACCACGAGCCCAAGGATGAAGAGATCCTGGGTCTGCTTGCTGTCTCCACCATGATGGGCGGCGATGGTGATATGACCGATAATTTCCCCACCTCTGTTGAAGCGCTGGCCGCGCTCTCCCCCAATCGTCAGGCCGAAATCTGCCGCGAATTCCGCAAAGAACTCAAGAACTGCCTGGGCAAAATCAGCGCCGCGTAATAAATCAACTCAAATTTCAATGACCATGGTGAACCGGGCGCGATCGCCGGGAGATCTTTCAGCTATAGTAGGCGCGGGCAGGAGCCTGCACTTTCCCGGGCTTCTGCCGCCCATCGCGGGAGCCATCATGAATGAAGCGCCCATCGTCGCTCGGCGCCGTCAGTTTTGCGCATTGTGCGGCCAGTTGATGTTTGAGTTCTTCCGTTCACCCGATGGCCACTTTGGCCTGGTCGATTCTATTGATCACTCAAACTTCCCTGAAAATGAAGGATGCGTGCGTTGCCAGACTTGTGGCGCTCGTTACCGACTCCTCGAACGGCTGAATGCTATGGGAGCGCCGGTGGAGAGGAAGTAGGAGCAATAAGCGTGGCAAATGGCAAATTTGAAAAGGCCAATGTAGGCATGATCCCTTATTGAGCCGGTTTTGCGCGACGTTATGAAATCGAAAGAATTTCTATTGTCCGCCGAGAATTTGCCGGCATATCTCTCACAGAAGAAGCTTGTGAAGGACGCCAAATACTGTGTTGTGCATGAGCTGGGCGGAGGTGTTTCGAACATTGTTTTATTGGTTGAGTGGCCTGAGCAGCCGGATCGGCGTTGGGTGGCAAAGCAATCGCTGGGCAAGCTTCGAGTTAAGGACGATTGGCGGGCGGACCGCAACCGCATTTTCCGGGAGGCTGAGGCGATTCGAATGCTTCGCCCTGTCCTCGGCAATTCAATTCCAGAATTAATTCACTTGGATCGAAATAATTATCTCTATGTGATGTCGGCCGCGCCTGCGGGGTCGATGACGTGGAAGGAATCTCTTCTCGTCTGTCGCCGCTCAGATACGGCCGTTGCTCATGAAGTGGGAGTGCTTCTGGCACGGCTCATCAGCGCCACTGAAGGCGAGAAAGTAATCAAGCGCCGGTTCGGCAGCCAAAAGAATTTTGAGCAACTTAGAATTGACCCTTACTACCGGACCACAGCGTCTAGGCACAAGCAGCATCCTGGCACATATCGCGCATTGCAGAATCTCATTGAGGATTCCTCGAAGATCCGATTTTCTATTGTCCATGGGGACTTCAGCCCAAAGAATATTTTGGTCCATGGCCGGGATATATTCTTGATCGATTTCGAAGTGGTTCATTGGGGTGACCCGTCGTTTGATTCTGGCTTTCTGCTTAACCACCTTTTCCTGAAAGCATTCCACCGGCCGCAATTTGCGCCTGTCTATTTGGATGCCGCGCGCGTGTTCTGGAAGGCATTGCGGGTTGGCATGGGCCCCGAACCCTCGCGAAATTTTGAGTACATGACCATTCGCCACGTCGGGGCCCTGATGTTGGCGCGAATTGACGGGAAATCGCCGGTGGAATACATTCAGGATCACAAAACCAAGCAGAGGGTGCGGGGCGCGGCGAAATACATTTTAAATGAGCCGCCTTCAAGAATCGGAGATCTACTGGAGATCATCTCGAATAATGTCTGACCCACTCTTCGAAGATGGGGCGTCGCTTTGTTGAGTTAGTATCGAGCGGGCGAAACGCTCGTTCTAAAATTTCAATGTCTCTCATCCTCCAAATCCGCGCCCGGGAAGTTTTTGATTCGCGGGGTAACCCAACGGTCGAAGTTGAAGTAACGCTGAATGACGGCGCCTGGGGCCGGGCCCTCGTTCCATCGGGCGCCTCGACGGGAAAAGCGGAGGCGTTGGAGCTTCGCGATGGCGACACCAAACGATTTTTGGGCCGTGGAGTCCTAAAGGCAGTCGGCAATGTTCGAGACCATATTGCTCCAGCTCTATATGGGATGGACGCCGGCAACCAGCGGGCTATCGACGAGCGCCTCGTCAGTCTTGATGGAAGCAAGAATAAAGGTCGCCTGGGAGCGAATGCAATTCTAGGCGTTTCACTGGCCGTAGCACGTGCTGCGGCAGAATCCGCTGGGCTGCCCTTGTATCGATACCTGGGCGGTAGCGCTGCCACCGAACTGCCCGTGCCCATGGTTAATATCCTGAGCGGAGGAATTCACGGTGGTGGAAACGTTGACTTCCAGGATTTCATGGTTATTCCGCTGCGCGCCAGCTCCTATTCGGAAGCGCTCCAGGATTCGGTTTCAGTTTACCGGGCCATGAAGGAAGTATTGATGTCTCGCAATTTCCTGCCACCCGGAGTGGCGGATGAAGGTGGATACGCGCCACGTCTGCCCTCGAATGAGGCAGGCTTCGAGCTGATGGTCGAGGCTTTTGAACGTGCTGGTTTGGAACCAGGCAGGGACGCGGCCATCGCCGTGGATGTTGCCGCCAGCCACTTTGAGGCAGGGGGCAGCTACAACCTTTCCGCGGAGGGGACCCGGCTTGAATCGGCTCAGTTGGTGAGCAAACTCGCGGGTTGGACGGGCAAATATCCCATCATCTCCATAGAAGATGGTGTGGGGGAGGAGGATTGGAAAGGTTGGCGGCTTCTGACGGAGAGCCTGGGAACCCGGTGCCAACTTCTGGGTGACGATCTTTTTGTGACTAACGCGGCCCGGCTGGAACGGGGAATTCAAGAGAAAGTGGCGAACGCGGTGCTTGTCAAAATGAATCAAGTGGGGACGCTCAGCGAAACTCTGGACGTGGTCGATTTGGCGCAGAGGAATGGCTACCGGACCGTGGTTAGCGCGCGCTCCGGCGAGACGGAGGACGATTCTCTTGCCGACCTTGCCGTGGCCACGCGCGCCTCCCAGATCAAGATAGGAGCCATTACTAGGTCGGAGCGCCTGGCCAAGTACAATCGCCTGCTTAGGATCGAGGAGCAGCTTGGGCCTCGCGCGGAATATCGTGGCGCGAACGTGTTCGCAGGGATCTTTTCCACCTCCGGCGTCTAATCCTGTCATATCCGAAAGCTTAGATTGTGCTTGATTATTATCCATAAGCGTGTTAGACCACTATAGTTTAGCTGAATTGGGGTGGCAGATGCCCGGCGTGGGCGCCGGAGGGCCGAGCGACTGACCTTACGTCCATGATTTGCCTGTTTCATGGACCCAAGAGCAATCGTTTTCCCGGGCGTACAAAGTTTTCAGAATCGTTCAAGGAGATTGTCAAATGCACAAGCGAAAGTTGGCTGCACACTTATTGGGAATCCTAGCTATTTCTATCTTGTCCTTTTCCAGCGTGGGTTATGGGGCGGACAAGAGCACGGCGAAGCTATTGGTGCGGGTGAGGCCGGTGGAGGCGGAGATCTTCATCGATGGGCAGCACATGGGGGATGCGACGTGGAATGGGATGATGACGGTGCCGAAGATCTCGCCGGGTGAGCACACGGTGGGGATCTACAACTATGGCTATGTGGCGCAGACGTTCAAGGTGAATTTCACGGGGGGACAGACGTCGAAGTTGGACGTGCGGCTGGTGCCGGTGGCGGGGACGGTGTCTGGGCCGTGGGGACGGATACAGATCAAGGACGCGCCGCGGGCGGCGATCTTGATGAACGGGAAGACGCCGGAATATGTGGTGGGGCACGCGGACGAGACGGACAATTCGTTTATCTGGCAGCAGGAGTTGCTGGTGCGGCCGGGGACGTATCAACTGACGCTGGTGCATGGGGACAAGACGATCTGGGCGGGACCGGTGACGGTGGAAGCGGGAAAGCGGACGGTGTTGCACGCCAAGACGGGGACGACGCACGTGGAGAACTGGAAAGGCGGGCAGCCGGGGAACGATCTGGTGCGGTTCCGGGCGGGAATCAACACGGCGACGATAGCAGTGGGGCCGACGACGGGGAACATCACAGCGGGGCCGGCAGAGATTAATTGCGGAGATTCGAGCCAGTTGACATGGACCTCGGATGGAGCGGTGCACACCGACATCAGCGGGATTGGAGACGTGGCGGCGACGGGATCGCAATCGGTGAGTCCGACGGCGACGACGACGTACACGTTCACGGCCGGCGGGCCGGGCGGGGTGGTAACGCCGACGGCGACGGTGACGGTGAACAACAAGATCAATGCGTCGCTGGAAGTGGCGCCGCCGGAGATCACCTACGAGCGGGTGGGGAACCAGGTGAAGACGCAAGGGACGGCGACGGTGACGTGGTCGGCGACCGGGGGCGGAGCGATCAAGGTGACGGTGGACCCGTTTGGAGCGGTGGACGCAACGGGGAGCCGGCAGGTGCAGCCGGTGCCGCAGCAGACGGGGCTGGGGCCGGTGAATGAGACGATCACCTACACGCTGCATGCGACGAACCAGTGCGGCGGGGATGAGACGCGGACGGCAACGCTGCACATCACGGGGTCAATCAAGCCCACCGAGGTGGTGGAAGAGTTCTCGGAAGTGGCGCTGGTGAGCTTGTACTTCCCGACGGATTATCCGACCAAGCAGCATCCGGATGGAGGCTTGTTGAAGAGCCAGCAGGATGCGCTGAATACGCTGGCGTCGGCGTTCAAGACGTACCTGGGGCACGATCCGAACGCGCGCCTGCTGCTGGAAGCGCACGCGGACGTTCGAGGCTCGGGGAGTCATAACAAGAGCTTGACGGAGCGGCGCGCGGCGCGAGTGAAGGACTACCTGGTGGGCCAGGGAATCGCGGCGAGCGCGATAGACATGACGGCGGTGGGGAAAGAGAACCAGTTGGGCAAGGATGAAGTGGCACAACTGGAAGCGCAGAACAAGAACACCCCGCCCAAGTCGCGAAGCAAAGGGAAGGCGGCGATGACGTTGACCTGGATGGCGTATAACCGTCGGGTGGACGTGGTGCTGCAACCGCTGGGAATGAGGTCGTCGAAATACTATCCCCACGCCGCGGCGGATTCGTCGATCCTGTGGCAGAGAGCCAAGCCCAGCTGGAAAGTGGTGAGCAAGAACCAGTAAGGCTGAACAAAAATCAAGCTGTCGAATCCGAAGCCACGGTGGCATTCACTGTCACCGTGGCTTCTTTGTTTTTGGGTGAAATCAGTGGAAGTGAGAAAGAGTACAGAGACTTTTTGTCAGCGCGCGCGGATTCGAACCGCGGACCTTCCCGCCCGAGTCGGGACGCGCTAGGGTGGGGAAGGATGAGCGGATGGATTGCTTTTGAGATTGGTCGGGGCGCGCGGATTCGAACCGCGGACCTTCAGGACCGAGTCGGGACGCGCTAAGGTGGGGATGGATGAAGGGATGGATTGTTTTTGAAATTGGTCGGGGCGCGCGGATTCGAACCGCAAACCTTCCCGCCCGAGTCGGGACGCGCTAGGGTGGGGAAGGATGAGCGGATGGATTGCTTTTGAGATTGGTCGGGGCGCGCGGATTCGAACCGCGGACCTTCCCGCCCGAGTCGGGACGCGCTAAGGTGGGGGTGGATGAAGGGATGGATTGTTTTTGAAATTGGTCGGGGCGCGCGGATTCGAACCGCAAACCTTCCCGACCGAGTCGGGACGCGCTAGGGTGGGATGGATGAGCGGATGGATTGTTTTTGAGATTGGTCGGGGCGCGCGGATTCGAACCGCGGACCTCTTGCGCCCAAGGCAAGCGCGCTACCAGGCTGCGCCACGCCCCGACACTTTACAACACGTGTTATTTAATTCTGCCAAGCTTCTGTAATTGTGTCCAGCTTGAACCATGAGAAGCCGCCGGCTCATTTTCATCCCGACTTACGTCTAAACCGTCTTGCGAACTTGAATCGACTTAATGCAAACTGTATGGCGGAAGTGCATGTGGGCTGGTGTCCGCCTGGGACTTCAAATCCTACGGGTCTGCCTTTGGTGGACCGGTCGGTTCGATTCCGACTCACTTCCGCCAATTCCTGTTTAACCCAGAGCCATGAGTCGGACAAGAAAACTCAAGCCGTTCCGAGCCGCCAAGGAAGTGAAACGCCGCGCCCGATTGCTGATTGGCGCGCCCCCACCCGTTCGGCGCGAAGAAAGTCCAAAGGTCAAGCCGAGCAAACACAAGAAGCGCGAACTGCTGGAAGAAAACGAATAGGTGCGAGGTGATTCAAAAGGCTTGACCCAAGCCTAGCTCTTCGAGCCTCAGCCTGGCTTGAACTCCGGAATATGCTCGCCTTTTCGAAAAAGCTCAGCGGGCTTGGCCGAGTAATGTTGGGCAAGTGATTTTCTAATTGCCAACATGTCGGACTTGTTGAACCCATCGCCGGAAATTTCCACCCGGCCATCGGGAGCAATCAGGAACAAAGAGGGAACGTGGGTGAGCCCGTAGGCTTGCGATATTTCGTAGGGATCTTCGTCCAGCAAGAGAGGAAATGTCACGCCCCAGTCGCGCGCGAATTGGCGGGTCTGTTCCGCATTATCCTGGGATATTCCCCAAATCTGAATTCCGGTCGCGCCCGCGTCCAGGAAGTGCCGATAGAGGCGATCGAGAAAGGGAAATGTGAATTGGCAGGTGGGGCACGAAATTTTGAAAAATGCCGCCAGCAACGGCCCCTGAGTGAGCGCTGTTCCCAGGGAATATTTCTTCCCATCGGCGCCGGTCAAGCTAAACGCGGGTGCTGCCTGGCCTGCGATAACCAATGCCATTTCCTACCCCCCGGCCAATAAGATTCCAGTATCTTAGCAGACTTGGACTCCGAGGGGCCGATCGGATAAAGGGGATAGGCCTTCCAAAGATTTGCAAATTCCCCTTCGCAAACCAGTATTCGGTTTTCAAGAAGGTGATCCCGAATTCAGCGTCTAAGTTCGCGAAGCATTTCCTGAGCAGCAATCAAGACGGGATCCCAGACCGTGGAGAAGGGCGGGGCGTAACTCAGGTCGAGCTGTCCCAGTTGCTCCACGGTCATGCGCGCATGGAGAGCTGTCGCACATACGTCAATGCGCTTGGCCACGCCCGCGCTGCCCACCATTTGCGCGCCCAGCAGGCGGCCACTGGCGCTGTCCGCCACAAACTTTACGATGATATCTTTCCCGCCCAGGTATCGCGCGTGCTCGGCGGCACGAACGGTGGCGGCGCGCGCGGCAAAGCCTGCCTCACGGGCCTGCGAAAGATTCAAGCCAGTTCGGGCTAATTCAAGTGAGAAAACTTTCACCGCTGCCGTGCCCACAATTCCGGCAAAACGCGCTCGTCCGCCCGCGGCGTTATCGCCCGCCACCCGGCCCTGTTTATTGGCAGTGGTGCCGAGAGGGAAGTAGACCGGACGCTCGCTTACCAGGTGCATGGCCTCAGCGCAGTCGCCGGCAGCATAAATAGCTGCCTCGCTGGTTTCCATCCGATCGCTCACCGCAACCGCGCCCGTTTTGCCGAGTTGGATACCGGCGTTTTCGGCAAGCTGGACCTTCGGGCGCACGCCCGTCGCCAGGATCACGCATTCGGTTTCACAGGTTCCATTTTCCCACGTCACCCGGCGCACCCGGCCGTCGCGATCGCCCATCAGCGCGGCCACCGGCGCATCCTTGATCAGTTTCACGCCGTGGGCGGTCAGTTCATTTTCAATCGGGGCGGCGATGTCCTCATCCACCGCTTCGAAGAGTCCGGCCGAGCGTTCGAGCATGGTGACCTGCACGCCCAAAGTCGTCAAGGCGTCTGCCATTTCAAGCCCAATATACCCTCCGCCAATAATAACAGCAGTGCCTATATGAAACGACTTCAAGTGCTGTTGGAGCGCCAGGGTGGACTGCAAGTTGGAGACGTGAAAAACTCCGCCCAAATCAATTCCCGGAACGGCCGGCCGTGCGGGCTCAGCGCCAGTGGCCAGAATCAGGCGGTCGTAATGAACTTCCATCAAATTACCGCCGCCCGGCGGGATGATGATGATTTTCCGGTGGCTGGGCGCCAGTTCCGTCACCGTATGGCCGGTGAGGACTTGGATATTCCGCTGGGTGCGAAAAAAATCCGGTGGATAGATTCGCAGCGCGTCCCCATCCTTTACCACGCCGGCAATCAAATGAGGCAGGCCGCAGGCCGAGTAAGAAATGTCCGGCCCTTTTTCGTACACCAGGATTTCAAGCGCAGGATTCACGCGCCGCGCCTTGCTGGCCGCGCTCAGACCTGCGGCAACGCCTCCAACGACCACCAAACGCTCAGATGCCATAGTGAATCCAAGTTGATTGCCCGATTGAATTACATCCTTTGCAGAAGTGTGATTGTAGCTGAAATCTCAGGGAAATGAAATTCGCCTGCTTGCATCGAGTGGATGTAAGTTTGTTCCAACGGCGATTGTGTGGTCATGAATCGCGGCGCAAGATGGGTGACCGGTATTATGCCGCGGGACTGAATCGTTCACCAATCTTTTTTGAAACGGAAAAAAGTGTGTGGACGGGCACAAGGCCGGCCACTTTGAATTTCCCCACCGCGGCCAGGCCGGCCGAAGCCATGCAACCGCACTCCGAGCACACAGGATTGCCGCCGAATTGGCAGGGGCTGATTTTTGTATGCAGGTCGGCGGAAATGCAGGTGGTGTTTTGCGCAAAAATGCATTGGTCGGGTGAAGATGGCGGGCGAAGGAAACCATCCCAAACGTGTCGAGGGATATCCAACTTATTTATCTCCTGACGCATGAGGGCAAGCTCGGCAACGACCATCCACCTGTCCTCGCCCGTCAGCCGTTCCTCGCTCGTGTCGCCTTCCTGGGGAGTATAGAGGCTGAACCAGATCTTGCGAACTTCCGTCCGCGCCGACCAGAAGCGCGCAAAATCCATCAAGTAACCGGGGCGGCGAAGAAGTTGCCGCGTGATCGTGCAATGGACAATGACTCGGTGACCGGCAATGTGTTCCAGGATGCGATCATATGTCGCGGGTGACCGGCGCCGGTCATGCTCCTCACGCAGACCGTCGATGGAAACGACCAGATGGAGATTTGGCAGCTCGCGCCAGGATTCGGGGATGTGCCTGACGGCGCTGGTGACGAGCTGCACCTGAATGCCCATGGCGGCCAGCTTGGGAAGCAACTGGTCAAGCTCCCGATAACGGACCAGCGGTTCACCTCCCACAATGGAGAGATGCAAGGGACGGAATCGGCGGACCAGTGCTAGAACTCCGTGGACCAATTCCTCGCCTTTGAAGTCGGAGAGTTGCCTTAACGGCCCGGCCGAACCCAAATGCCCGAATTCATAGGCGTAGCAGCCCGGACAATGCAGGGGGCACTCACGGGTAATTTCGAGCGACATCAGTGGGCGGCGGCCGCGCAGGATTGTGCCCCACGCCCTGAAGACCTCACTCACTCTTAAGTTCTTTTCGCTCATATTCACCCTCGCCAGTTCGATTTAGATGAATAATTGAGACGAAGAGTTACTTTTCCAAAGACAGATCAGTGAATGTGTTTCACTTTTTTCTGCATGTAGTCCATCAGCAGGTATTGGCCGAGAGTGTAGGGAGTAGTGAAGTAGGCTTTGCCCCGGCAGATTTCCGTTACTTTTTGTACGAAGTTGATCAGGCCGTAATCGCTGGCCAGCATAAAGGTATTGATCAGAATTCCATTGCGCCGGCAGCGGGCAACTTCGTGCAGCGTTTCGGATACAACCAGCGGGTCAAGCCCGAAAGCGTTCTTATAAATCCTTCCGTCATCGAGAGTGAGGGCGGAAGGTTTCCCGTCGGTGATCATCACGATCTGGCGCATGTCTTTTTTCTGGCGCGATAGGATTCGCTGGGCCAGCCGCAGTCCCTCTCGCGTGTTGGTGTAATAGGGACCGACTTTTACGCGTGCGAGTTCCTGCAAGGGAATCTCTTCCGCCGAATCATGGAACAACACCATGTGAAGTGAGTCGCCCGGGTACTGGGTGCGGATGAGGTGGGTGAGCGCCAGCGCCACACGCTTGGCGGGGGTGAAGCGGTCCTCACCGTAAAGGATCATGCTGTGCGAGCAATCAAGCATCAAGACGGTGGCGCACGAACTCTGGTATTCGCATTGGCGCACCTGAAGGTCTTTGTAGTCGAGGGCAAGCGGCATGGTGAGGCCCTCGCGCTCGATGGCACTCAGCAAGGTGGCGTTGACGTCCAGGTTCATCGTGTCGCCGAATTCGTAAGGCTTGGTGGCGCCGTGCGATTCCACGCCGGTGGCCACGTCGCGGGTATCGTGGCGTCCAAAACTCGATTTGCCAAGAGACCCCAGAAGGTCTTTCAAGGTCTTATAACCGAGGAAGTCCAGGGCCTTATCGGTAAGCTCGAATTTCACTTCACCTTCGGGGCCCGACGAAGCGCGGCCGGGCTGGCCCTGCGTCTGCTTTCCCTGCGTTGGTGGATGGTCAATGGTGATGTAACCCTCTTCCGCCAAACGTTCGAGCAGCTTGTCAATCAACGCGCGCAGCTCGGAATTCTCGTAATTGGCGGCGTTCTCCAACAGCTTCTTAAGCAAGTCAGGGGGCATCATCCCCTGATTTTGCATGGCATCGAGGAGGGCCTGATGCAGTTGCTCCATCGTCTGCTCGGGATCCATTTCATAAAAATTTGAGTATTGGTTTTCAAACCCGCTTTGCAGCAGAAATTCCTGAAGGAGTTGCATCAGGTCTTCAGCACTGAGGCCTTCGAAAGGGTCGGTGGTGTATTTGGAATATTTGATGTATTTCATTTGAAATTCCGGCCGGAAGAAATCTACCGTTACCAGGATTCAACGAGGTCTTTCGCTTCCCTCAGGCCCAGGCCGGTGACCTCGCGCACTCGCTTGATGGCCTCAATTTTTCTCCCATTTCGGTTAAGCTCCCGCGCCTCGGCTAGTCGTGGGTCACCGGTACCTCCGGAATTCACGTAGGGCGAGGGTTGCCCGCAATGAGGACATGAAGTCGCCTCATCACTCACCACTCCCTTGCAAGCCTTGCAAACACCCAACGTCGCCATAATCTTTCCTCCCGTAAGATGCGGCCTCGGCGAACCCTAGTTCAGCGGTCTGCGGCGCGGCGGAATGAAACCACCTGGTTCTTCCTCCTGGGGTTCGGCCCGGGTGGGCCGGGGCCGCTCGGCAAAGAATCCGAGTTCTTCATTGCGGCTAATCTTTTTGAGCGCATAAAGGCCTTCGAGAATAAATTCAGCCCCCGCCACCAGCAGCGCCGGCTCGTCTTTGGCCTTCATTCCCAGGGTTTGAGTCTTTTCGAGCAGGCCCTGGATATTCTTGAACTGTGAGTAGATTTCATCCGTAGATGCGCCTTCAGCATATTTCAAGTGTCCGCCCAGCTCGAACCATTGCACCAGGGAGTGGAGGGGAACGGAGTCAAAATATTTCTTAAAAACCCGCGCCGTGGCCTGGCGGATTATTTCGCGCGCCACGGTATCTGCGCCCTTCAATTCGCCTTCGTATTCAAGCTCGAATTTTCCCGTCAAGCTGGGAAGGGCGGCATAAATGTCAGAGAGCCGAGCCACAGGCTGGTCCTCGTGATTGAGCAGAGCGCGGCGTTCGGCATTGGACACCACGTTTTCAAGGGCGGTGATCGGCATGCGTTGGGAAACGCCGGAGCGCTTGTCGATCTTCTTCTCCTGGCGTGCCTCGAAAGCTATAGTTTCCACGACTTCGCGCACAAATTGAGGAATCACCAGCGGAGCTGCGGAATTTTCGCCGTTGCGCTCCGTCCACGCCTCTTGCTGAGTTATTTCCATGCCCTGCTCCAGAGTGGCGGGGTAGTGGGTGCGAATTTCAGAACCGATGCGGTCCTTGAGGGGGGTGATGATTTTGCCGCGCGCCGTGTAATCCTCCGGATTGGCCGTGAACACCAGGGCCACATCAAGGGGCAGGCGGACAGGGTAGCCTTTAATCTGTACGTCTCCCTCTTGCATGATATTGAAGAGGCCCACCTGGATTTTTCCCGCCAGGTCGGGCAATTCATTCATGGCGAAAATGCCTCGGTTGGCGCGAGGCAGCAGGCCATAGTGGATGGTGAGTTGGCTGGAGAGGGCATGGCCGCCGCGCGCGGCCTTGATGGGGTCGAGGTCGCCGATGATGTCGGCGATGGTCACGTCCGGGGTGGCAAGTTTTTCCACGTAACGCTGCCCGCGGGGCAGATAGGCGATGGGCGTGGCATCGCCGCACTCCTCCAGGCGCTCGAAGCACGCGCGGCAGATGGGTTGCAGAGGATCGTCGTTAATTTCACAGCCAGCGATGTAGGGAACTTCCTCATCGAGCAGCGAAATCAGGGATCGTAGAATCCGGCTCTTGGCCTGCCCACGCAAGCCAAGGAGAATGAAATTGTGCCGGGACAGGATGGCGTTTGAAATTTGCGGCACCACCGTGTCCTCAAAGCCGATGATGCCGGGGAAGATTGGCTCACCCGCGCTCAGCCTGCGGATGAGATTGCTGCGCATTTCGTCCTTCACACTGCGCGTGCGGTAGTTTGTTCTTTTCAGTTCGCCAAGCGTCTGCGGCCGTTGCATGGACATGATCTCCCTTAAAGTTTGATTATAGGTGAGTCGGCGTGCCAACTCAACGCGGGATTTTGCGGATATACCTATTAATGTTGGACTACGATTGTCAGACCTTTGCGGCTTGGCGACTTTTCGTGAGGGCCTTCGTTTTAAGGTTGCTTGTACACGACAAAAAGCGAAACATTCTCACGCAAAGGCGCTGAGGCGCAAAGGGGAAAACTTAGCGATGAGTTTGCGGATGTGGGGAGCGTCGTCTGAACCAAACCACCTAAGCGGATTCGAAGACTAACTCTGGATCCGCGCGTTGCCGTTGCCGCCCGCTTTGTTGCGCGTTTTTTGGACCATGTCGATTTGCGGGATGAGAGCCTCAATAGCGTCCGTGACCTGGTGCAGCCTATCCGACTCATCGCGAACCGAAAGGAGCTCCTGCTTGAAATCAAGGTCAAGCGGCAGGGCGGCGGCAATGCGAAAGGAAAGGTAGCGATACGGTTTGGGAAGGTGGATGGGCATTTCCGCGGCCTTATGCAATTTTTGCATGATCTGGCGGAAGAGGTCGATGGCGTGCCCGGCGTCCGGCTCGGCGGGGGTGTCATGACCCTCGTCATCGTCAAAGAAAGTGACTGCGGCTCTTGGGTAAGGCGTGGTTTCGTCTTCCTGGTGGGTTACCAGGATTTCAAACCGCCTAGTCCCCACCGTAAAAATATCCAAGCGCCCGTCTACATATTTGCGAGTCACATTGACGATCCGCGCCCCGCAACCGACGGGTTGCATCTCCTCACCCTTGGCAAATACAATGCCAAACTCCTGCTGACCGGACTCCTCAGCTTTCGCTTTCAAACAATCCCCAATCATTCTCTTGTACCTCTCTTCAAAAATATGCAGAGGCAGTGGCTCCTCGGGAACCAGCACCATGTCCAGGGGAAATAAGGGCAACAAGAGTTCTTCCATCAGCGATTCCTTTGCATACGAAAGCCAGCGGCGTTTCGCCGGCGGGGCTTCCTAAAATATTCTGCGCTTCAGCCGGTCGACGGTGAATTTCGCGGTGTCGGCCACGGCCATCACCGCCATCACCCCGGCTTGCACCGGATCAGTCACCACCAGGTCCGCGGCCTCCGGGACGCTTCCCGCCATATTGAGGCTGATCACCAGCAAGCCTTGGGCGCGAACGTCGCGGACAGCCTGTTCAATCTCCCCGCCCATCAGGGAGCCGGCAAGCACCAGAGCACGCGCCCTCGGCAGGCGAGCAACGGCGCGTACGGCGTCCGCCAACGGCTGCTCGCCGACCAGCGGAATGGTATCAATGGAAATGTGTTCGCCGCGAATATTGTGCCGGTCCGCTTCTGAGATGGCGCCGATGGCCACCTGGCCCACCTGCGCGCCCCCGCCGACGATGATGATTCGCTTGCCGTAGATCTTTTGAAACGTTTTCACGGCGCCGGCCTCGCGCACCACGGCAAGGGCGCGCAGTTTTTCTATCAATGCATCGGGCGACCCGGGCAACTCGATTTCAAAATAGATGCGGGACTCCGGGGTGCGGTCGTCAATGATCTCAACGGAGGCGATGTTCCCTTGCTCTCCGGCGATGACACCGGTGAGCTGGTGTAGAACGCCCAGCCCGGATTCAACCCGAACCAATACGCCAATTTTGTCGGACATGAAAGCTCCTGAGAAAAGGGACTATAGCAGAAACCGCGGACTTCCTAAACTTCCAGATTCTGGTCCGCGTTGATCGGAATCCAAAGAACAGCCCCAATGAATGTGACCACCGCGGCGAAATCCAGGGCCTGATCCCATCCCAGATGGGTTGCGATATAGGCAGTCAGGATGGGAGAAATCCAACCGCCGATATTGCCCCAGGTATTCATCATGGCGGAAAGCGAGCCGGAAAAATTCCGCGTGAGATCGTTGCAAGTGGCCCACCAGGTGGATGTGGCAAACATGTTGCATCCTACGGCCCCGGACAGGAAAAAGATGGCCAGAACATTTCCCGTTGTATGCGCACCCAGGGTCAGCAGTATGGCCGAACACGTCATGCCCACCCAGACAGTTACTTGGCGTCCCCGGCGTTTCCCGAATTGAGCCGTAGCGCGATCGGAAAACCATCCTCCCAGAGGGGCGAGGAGCAAAATGGAAATGAACGGTGCCGCTCCCCACAATCCGCCTTGCTTGATGGTCAGGCCGCGCACTCGAACTATATAGATGAAGAACCATGTGTAAAAAATATAGTTGGGATAGCCTTCGCAGAAATAACTCAGCATCAAGCACCATGTGGAAACGTTGCTTAAAAGTTTCTTCCATGGGGTTTTGACGTGCATGGAATTACGAGGCTGAAGATGGGTATCCTCAGGCTGCGGACTGGGACGGATCATCTCCAGTTCCTTCGCGTTCACACCGGAGTGCTCTTCCGGCCGGCTGGTGGCGAAGGTGTACCAAAGGAGCGCGACAAAAATTCCGAGTCCGCCTGAAACGTAAAAGGACATTTCCCAGCCCCAACGCCGCATGATGGATGTAATCAATATAGGGGTTAGAGCGCCGCCAAAACCGATGCCGGTAAGGAACATACTGTTGGCCACTCCGCGGCGCGCATCGCCAATCCAGAAAGCTATAATCTTATTGGAATTCGGCAGGCAAGCGGCTTCCCCGATGCCGATCATGAACCGGATCATGATGAAGCTTCCGACCAGGCCCACCCAATGGCGGAGGGGAAGCCGCGGCACCAGACCGGTAATCGCCGTGAACAGCGACCACCACAGGATCGCCGCGGTCAGCACGCCGCGCGGCCCGTAGCGGTCGCCCAACCAGCCGCCCGGCACCTGAAAAAGGGCATACCCGAGGACAAACGCACTCAGAATCCAGCCCATGGTTTGGGTGTCGAAGGCGAACTCATCCTGAATATATTTTCCGGCTATACCCATGTTCATGCGGTCCAGGTAGGTCAGGGCTGTGATTAGAGTGAGCATGGCGACTATCTGCCAGCGCACGCGTGAAGGTCGAATGCCAGGTGCTCCCAAGGAAGATTTTTGAGTGGGCGGTATCGATCGGTCGTTCATCCCGTTAATTTTTCATTGCACTGGAAGGAATCAGCCGATCAACTTTTCCAGGTATGCTTTTTCCTTATTGATGTCTTCCATCTGTTGGGGCCCGGAGATTTCGCGCTCGATGGTGACGGGGCCGGTGTAATTCAACTCCTTGAGGTGCTTGAACAGCCGGGGGAAATCAGCTTTTCCTTTTCCGATCGGCACTTCCTCTCCCAGTTTGCGTGGGTCGGTGGGAAACAGCCCATCCTTGGCATGCAGCCCATGAACATAGTGGCCAATTACATCGAGCGCGTCCACGGGATTCCCCTTGCCATAAAGAATCAAGTTGGCGCAATCGAGGTTGATGCCCTGATTATCCAGCCCAACATCCTTGATCAAGCGCAGGAGCGTAATGGGCGTCTCTTGTCCGGTCTCATATAGGACCATCTGATTATTTCCCTTGAGATAGGCAACGACTTCCCGGCAGGCTTCAACCGTCTCGGCATAGACGGGGTCGTTGGGGTTTTCCGGTATGAAGCCAAAATGGGAGTGGAGAGCGGGCACGCCGACCTGCCTGGCAAAGTCCGAGGCACGCTTGAAATGTTCGATTCTCTGTTGTCGATATTCGCGCGGCACAAGTCCGATGGTAAGCGGGCCCTGATAAAAATCATAGACATCAGGTCCGGGCCCGTGAGTGTTAATGGCGGTGGCCTCCACTCCATATTTCTCCAGAGCGTCTTTAAGCCGCGTCACCATTTCCGTGGAAAAATCAGAGGTCGAGGCCTGGCAGGTGGGCAAACCGAGGCTGTGAACTTTGGCGATGGCGGCATCGGGATCTTTTTCCACACCGATGATCAGTCCAAGCCGCATACCCCTCTTCACCGGTTGCGCAACGGCGCGAGGCAGCAGCCCCTGGGCCATTAATGCGGCGGAAGTTTGAAGAAAACGCCGGCGATTTTGTGCATTCATGGATGTTCCTCCCTCTTAGTTCGTGCTGCTCTTTTTAAGTGATGGGCCTTTCAATTTCGCCTCACGTCCAGATCCCAATAATTACCGCAGGGGCGCGAATTTAAAGCCGTCCCATGGACATGCTTTCTCGAGATTTAAACTATCGACAGGCTGATCGCGGCCGATAACAAGAAAATCCACTTTCCCTTTCCACACTGGTTCGCTCCCAGTGCCGTGCGCGCGGAACTCCACCGCGCCGGAAGTTATGGTGCCGGGCGCGCCAATGTTATTCTCCGGGGGGGCGAGAGTCTGGCGTTGGGGCATGTATGAGGCTGTGTTTCGGAATTGAATGGGGGCCGTCCACACCGTCACCAGCTGCTTGACCTCCAACCGCCGGATCACCATGTTCACTCCGTCATCCTGGGCCAGAACGCGGAAAGGCTCGCGGGTGATCAGAAACTCGTTCCCGTCCCCCAACAAGTCACGGACGTCCAAGTCGGTAATCGCAAATTGCATTTCCGAAGTGGGAAAATCAATGAAAGCGCCTGGGACATACTTCCCGCCGGACTTTTGAAAAACCTGAAGGCGCGCGCTGGGAAGAATCTGGGCTCCGATAAAGCAGACCAGGGCTGGCTCGCGGTTCCCTTGGCGAAGGAGGTAACGGGCCACCCGGGCATTGGACGTTGTGATGTCCTGTAGATATTCCCCGCCTAATTGCTTCAGCAAATCTTCGTCGGAGGGATATTCGCCGGGAGGCTGATGGTCAATCGAGCTTGCCTCCACCCAGCCGGTGACGGTTTCGAGCGTGGCTGGATTAACCGCTCGGACGCGCGTGGATGGTTTTGATTTTCCCGGCTTCTCTTCAAGGATCGTTACTAACGCGCCACGGCCAAGGCTCAGAACTGGGACATTTCGATTCAAAAGGCCGGGCCGGACAATGATGGATCCTTGCCGGGCATAACCCCACCCTAAGGGCACTTCAGCTTTTTTTTCTCTCGCCGCCGCGCCAGAGGACATCAGGAGTAATGTCGAGAGAAAAAATGCGAACGGGAATTTGGATTCCATGCTCCGGCTATTGTTCACGTTTGGCAGCGGTTTGACAAACAAAATCTCGGCGCATAGACTCATCTAGGGTTCGAAATTCCTCGGGATGAATTGTCTTCCAAGATTGTGGCCTTTGGCAATTCGGAAGGCGAGGTGAGAACCCATCAAAAAAGACCAGGTGTGCTCCGCAATTGCGGGGCGCTAAAGGGAAGGCCGTGAAAATCGGCTACGGTCCCGCCACTGTGAACGGCGGGCCTTGCTCTTCCCGGCGAGCGACGACTTGCTCGCTGGAACCACTGCTCCTGCTCTGACAGCTCACGGAATTGTGAGTCAAGAGGTGGGGGCGGGAAGGTTGGGCAAGGCCGGAAGTACGCCGTGAGTCAGGAGACCTGCCTGGGCTTCAAAGGCGAGTGGAATCGACCCACTCGCCCCAACGCACACTCTTCGCGAGAAAGAGTGGGGCTGCATAGCCCCGCCCTCGTCAAGAGTGCGCGGGGTTTTTTATTTCCTCTTTGCCGGCTCGGATAAACCTATGGCGCTTGGAGAGAAATTTGAAATCGGGCCGCCCGCGGGAAGAGAACGATTTCCGCGCGCAGGGAAAATTGAATTGGGCACAATGCGACGAGTGGCGCTGGGAGCTTTTGCGTTGGGCCTGATAGTTTTCTCATCAGCCACGCCGCTTTTCCCCCGAATCATCACCGATCAAACCGGACGGCGCGTGGATGTTCCGGAAAATCCAAAGCGCATAATCTCCCTGGCGCCCAGCATCACGGAAACCCTCTACGCGTTGGGCCTCGGCGACCGCATCGTGGGTGATACGGAGTATTGCGATTATCCTCCTGAGGCGCGTCTAAAGCCTCACGTCGGCGCCCTCCTCAATCCGAGTTTGGAAAAAATCGTGGCGCTCAAGCCTGACCTTGTTCTGGGTATCGCTGAGGCCAACCGACGCGAGACAGCGGATCAGCTTGACCGGCTTGGCGTCCCGCTCTATGGTCTGACCGCCCATAGCGTGGAAGAGACATTGAATTCCATTGAAGATCTGGGCAAAGTTCTGGGCCGGGGAGCGCAAGCGCACGAACTTGTTGCTGGGCTCCGGCGCCGGGTGGATGCTGTCAAGCAAGAAGTGGAACACGCCCCTCGTCCAAAAGTATTGTTTGTGGTTTGGTATCGCCCCTTGATCACCGCCGGGCCGCATACTTTCATAGCCGATGCAATAGGGATTGCGGGAGGCATTTCCATCTCCGACGATCTCGCGGGCGAATGGCCGCGGTTGAGCTTGGAAGACGCTCTCCATCGCGATCCGGACATCATTCTTTTCCCCAAGAGCGAATCCTTTTCTCCCTCTCTTGATGAATTCCAGCAGTTGGCTGGTTGGAAGGACTTTCGGGCAGTCAAAGATCATCGGATGTATTTTGTCCCGGATACTATCAACCGGCCGAGTCCCCGCCTGATAGACGCTATGGAAGAAGTTGCGCGGGTTTTACATTCCGAGCAAAAATCTACGGCGCGCGGCCCGGAGTCATCGCGATGATCGTCAAGCCCACGCGGCGAAATGTGCTGGGACTCATGGCGGTGCTGGGCGCCAGCCTTGTAATTGTGTCCGCCGGCGCCCTTGCCTTGGGCGGAGTCCATTTACGTTTGGGCGAGGTCTGGTCCGGGCTGCTTGGGGCTGACCTGCACTCCGAGGTCAGCATCATTGTCCGGCAGATCCGGTTACCGCGAATCATTCTGGCCGCCCTGGTTGGAGCGGCGTTAGCGGTTTCGGGCACCGTCCTCCAGGCGCTCCTTAGGAATCCCCTGGCGGACCCTTACGTCCTAGGGGTCTCGAGCGGCGCGGCACTCGGCGCGATTATCGCCCTGTGGGTCGGCGGAAGGTTGGCGGCTGCTTCACCGCTTATGGCATTTGGTGGAGCGCTAGTGACCATTGCCTGGGTTTATCTGCTGGGGAGACGAGGTGGGCGGCTGGCAAGCTACACCCTTCTGCTGGCCGGAGTGATCACAGCGTCCTTCCTCTCCGCGATCATTCTGTTTATCCTTACCCTTTTGTCCACGCGCGACGTCCGCGGCATCGCCTTCTGGCTGATGGGCGATCTGAGCGTGGTTACGGACGTCCAGCTTCGAATCCTTGGTCCCGCAGTCGCGCTGGCCATCGGCGCAATTTATTTCTTCGCCAAGGATTTGAACGTTCTCTTATTGGGGGAGCAGGAAGCCGCCTACCTGGGGGTTAATGTGGCGCGCGTTGAAGCTTCAACGTTCCTGCTGGCGTCATTCCTCACTGGCATGGCGGTTTCCGTGAGCGGCGCGATTGGGTACCTTGGACTCCTGGTGCCCCATCTAGGCAGGATGATTGTGGGGAGCGATCACCGAACACTCTTACCTACGGCGGCCCTGGGCGGCGCTATCGTGCTGGTCATTTCGGATACACTGGCTCGCACCATCGTGTCCCCGGCGGAGCTTCCTGTGGGCGCGGTCACGGCCCTGGCAGGAGCGCCTGTGTTTATCTATTTGTTGCGGCGAGCGGCGGGGTAGGGAGAAGAAAACCAAATGGCAAGTTGCAAATGTCAAATGGGAAATGGATCAACCATGCCGACTATTTGTTTATTGGGGCCTGCTATCGCCTGGCTGGCAACTCGGTAAATTGAATCATGCAAACTGTCGCTCAAAATCCAAACTCCAACTCACTAATCCCGACTTCCCACTCCCGCCTTCAGGTTGATTCCGTTTCTTTTAAATATGCCCATTTCGAACTGGCCTCTACAAGTTTTGAAGCTCGGGCGGGAGAGTTGTTGGCGATTATTGGACCCAATGGGTCGGGGAAGTCCACGCTGCTTGAAATTGCCAGCGGACATTTGAAGCCACTAACGGGCGCGGTGCGGCTCGGCGGCGAAGACCTGCATCGAATGTCGTTCCTCGATCGGGCGCGACTGGTGGGACTGGCGCGGCAGGATGCGCCTCTCCTTTTTTCTTTCGAGGTGCGCGAGTTTGTGCGCCAGGGACGCCACCCTCATCTGGGTCGAGGGCTTTTTGAAAACGAGGATGACGAGCGTTGGGTCGATTGGGCGCTCGACAAAACCAACCTGCGCAGACTGGCCGGCCGTAGGATCACGGAAATTAGCGGAGGTGAATTTCAAAGGGCAGTGCTGGCAAGAACACTGGCCCAGCGACCACGCTTGCTCCTGTTGGACGAGCCCACCGCCAACCTTGATATTGGCTACCAGATCGAGATGCTGGGACTGATTCGCAATCTTGCCGCATCCCAGGACTTCGTGGCAATCATCGTCACCCATGAATTGAACCTGGCGGCGGAATTGGCCGACAAGTTGCTGCTGCTTGAGTCCGGCCGTTGCCTCAGCTCCGGCACGGCTGAAGAAGTCCTGAAGTCCGATTTGCTCAGCCGGGTTTTCCGCACTCCGGTGGAAGTGGATCATAACCCCGCCAGCGGCCGCCCGCGCGTTACGTGGAGGATGGGACGATCCTCCTCAATCGGCCGTTAACTATTCCGCTGCGCATGCGATTCGTTTTATCGTAAACTAGGAAGTTCCTTTTTGTTATGGGAGAGTGATCGGGGTCTTGCCATGAGCGTCGCCACTGAAATTCGAACCAAGTTTGAAGCTGTCATCGGCCTCGAGGTCCACCTCCAACTCCTGACTCGCTCCAAGATATTCTGCACATGCTCGACCCGTTTTGGGGATCCCCCCAACTCGAACACTTGCATGGTATGTCTGGGCCTGCCGGGAGCGCTGCCCGTTCTTAACCGGGAAGCCGTCACCATGGCGATGAAGGCTGCCATGGCATTGCATTGCACCATCAATCCCCAATCGCGTTTTGCCCGCAAGAACTATTTTTATCCCGACCTGCCCAAGGGTTATCAGATTTCTCAATTTGACGAACCCCTGGCGGAGCATGGGCGCCTGACGATTGAGCTGGACGGCCACAAGAAGCAGATTGGAATCACGCGCGTGCACATGGAAGAGGACGCAGGGAAATCGCTGCACGAGGGTTTTCCCGATTCAGGAGAGAAGACTTATATTGACCTCAACCGGTCGGGCGTCCCGCTGATCGAAATTGTGAGCGAGCCGGATTTGCGCACGCCTGAAGAAGCCCATGAATATCTGACGCGTTTAAAGACCTTGATGCTTTACCTTGAGGTCTCGAACTGCAACATGGAAGAGGGAAGCCTGCGTTGTGACGCCAATGTGAGCGTGCGGCCGGCGGGTAGGGAGGAATTCGGGACCAAGGCGGAATTAAAAAACTTGAATTCCTTCAAGTTTCTCCAAAAAGCCCTGGCTTACGAGATCGAGCGGCAAATTGAAGTGGTTTCGACCGGCGGAACCGTGAACCAGGAAACGCGCCTGTGGGACAGCCGTGAGCAACGAACGTATGGCATGCGTTCGAAAGAATTTGCGCACGATTACCGCTACTTCTCCGAACCCGACCTTTTGCCGCTGGTTATAACCGACGATTGGAAGGAAGAAGTCCGGAGGTCGTTGCCGGAACTTCCCGATGCGCGCCGGGAACGATTTGTGCGTGACTACGGTCTTCCGGCGTACGACGCGGCGCAACTGACCGCCTCAAAATCACTGGCCGAATACTTTGAGGCCGTCGTCAAGGCTGGTGGCGCGGCCAAAACTGCGGCCAACTGGGTTTTGAATGAACTCCTTTTCCTGTTGAACGAAGCGCGAAAGGAGATTACTGAATCGCCGGTTTCTGCCAGCAGCTTCGCGGAGCTCTTGGTCATGGTTGAGCGTGAAACCGTTTCCGGGAAAATGGCGAAAGAAATCCTGGGAGAAATGTTTTCTCGCGGAAAACGTGCCGAGGAAGTAATGGCCGATCGAGGCTTGGCTCAAATTAATGAGCCGGAAAAAATTGGAGCAGTCGCCCGGCAGATTATGGTGGACAATCCCAAACAAGTCGAGCAATACCGCAGCGGCAAGACAGCCACTTTCGGTTGGTTCGTCGGCCAAGTCATGAAAGCCACCGGCGGCCAGGCTAATCCAAAGTTAGTTCAGGAAGTGTTAAAGAAGTTGCTGGCTTCGGCACCTCACGATGTATAATATGGTGTATGAGGGCTTCCGATGAGCAAAATGAAACGCAAACAGATTTATCTTGAGGTTGACCAGGACCGCCGACTTGGAATTCTGGCCAGGAATCGAGACGCTACGGAGAGCGAGCTCATTCGGAGTGGACTCGATTTGGTCCTGAGTTCTCCCTTGCCCCAGGCACTCGACCACCAAGCCTGGTTGCGCCGCCGCCGTTTTATTGAATCGATGATTCGTCGCGGCCCGGTGAAAGGCAAGCGCACTTGGACCCGCGAAGAGGCTCATGAACGGTAACTGCTTGGTTGATGCCAATATTCTGGTTTATGCTCACGACCGATCATCGCCGGCCAAGCAGGTTCGCGCACTGGAAGTACTGGACCAGCTAGAATTTCATCAGAAGGGAGTTCTGAGCACCCAGGTCCTTGGTGAATTCTTTTGGGTTGCTACGCGTAAACTGGCCCGCCCACTGACTGCAAAAGAAGGGTATGAGGCTCTGGAGGATTTGCTGCGATCCTGGAAGACAGTGGAAGTGACCCGGCAAATCGTTCTTGAAGCGGCCGGAGCTTGCGCGCGGCATCTTATGCAATTTTGGGATGCCCAGATTTGGGCGACTGCCAAACTAAACCAAATTACCATAATTCTGAGTGAAGATTTCTCGCACGGAAGCAGAATCGACGGAGTCGAGTTTGTAAATCCATTCATCGCGGCTTTTCCAGGAGAGGAGTAAGTTGATGTTGAACGTAGGCGACAAAGCACCCGATTTCGCTCTGCCCTCGGAGACGGGGGACAAAGTTAACCTCAAGGATTTTCGCGGGAAGACGCTGGTGCTCTATTTCTTCCCCAAAGCCGATACCCCCGGTTGAACGAGCGAGGCGAACCAGTTCCGTGACGCCAAAAAAGAACTGGACAAATTGAACTCGCAAGTTCTGGGCATGAGTGGCGACACTGTGGACGAGCTGAAGAAGTTCCATGACAAGTATGAATTGAATTTTCCCCTGGCGGGGGACACCGGCCACAAAACGCTTGAGGCTTACGGAGTCTGGCAGGAAAAAAATATGTACGGCGTCAAGAAAATGGGAATTGTGCGCACCACTTACATCATTGATGATTCGGGGAAAGTAAAACACGTTTTCCCCCGGGTGCAGGTGAACGGGCACATTCAGGAAGTACTGGCAGCGCTAAAATTAAAGGAATGAACGGCCGCGAAGGAGATGCTACCCGAGCCACTTGGCAATGGAGGGGCTGCGGCTGTAACCCCGGGTGGGGTGGTAGCAATAGAAAATCCGCATCGAGCGCTCGCCGAAAATGGGCACTCGCGCTTCTTCGCGGGCCCAGCCATCCGGCTTCATGATTTCTTCGAAAGGTTTGATTTCGGCGGCTCTGCGCTCCAACAGAAATTGCTGAAATTGAGAGTAAGTGTCCTCCCCCAGAACGACCAGGACTTCAATATTGGGAAACAGCTTCAACTCCTCCCGCAGATGGTTGGCGCAATAGGCCAGAGCGTTTTGCGAGATATGCGATCCGGTTGCGTGGCATCGCACCGCATCCGTCAAAATGTACCTGGCCTTGAACTCTTCGAAGCCCTTAACCCCCAACAGTTCATACAAGCCAACGGAGAACCGGTTGGGCGACTTGGGTTTTCGGTAGAGATACATGTCTGGATTTATCGGGGAGTCCCGGCCGATGATGGCGCCGTGCGGGGCCCCGCGGTCCGGATAGTGGGCGGCCACGTATGAGGTGAGGAATTCGCGAGGCGGGAGGCGAATGGTCGAAATCGCGGCGCAATTCCGGCAGCTTGCAATTCTTAATTTCACCGCCTCAGTCTCAAATCCGGGAATTAGGGCGCGATTGTCCACAATGGGCTGGGCGGTCAACGCCAACTGCAACAACATTTCCGGGCTCGCCCCCGGGGGGCCGAATATGAGGTTGTCAATCAGGCGGGCGGGGCCTACGCGCGCGGCCACCAGAGCCACACAGCCGGGCGAAAGATGTTGGACAGGCGTAAGCCGGGCGGGCTCCACGATGGCCGCGTATTCCAAATGGACTCTCGGCTCGGAAGCGTAGAGCTTGTACATTTCATCAAGCACTTTCTCCACGCTGCTTTCGCCGGCCTGAGCAATTTTTTCTGCCAGCCGCAGGCCATGATTGATCACTCGAGCCGCCTGCCGTTCCTCCTCATTCAGGTAAGCGTTACGGGAACTGACCGCCACGCCATCGGATTCGCGCGCGGTGGGGCAAACGGACAGGCGCACATCCATGTTCAGGTCTTCAACCAGGCGGCGGATTACCTGGACCTGCTGAAAATCCTTTTGTCCAAAATAGGCGACGTTAGGCTTCACGATGTTAAATAGTTTCGTGACCACGGTGGCGACGCCCCGAAAATGGCCGGGCCGTGATGTTCCTTCGAGCGGAGCCGCCACCATGCCCGCATCCACGGAGGTTGAGAAGCCCTCGGGGTATAGTTCGCTCGCCTCGGGCGCAAAGGTGACGTCGACCTTTAAAGGACGAAGAACTTCCAGATCTTGGTCCAGATTGCGCGGGTAACGCGCCAGATCTTCCTGGGAATCGAATTGGGTTGGGTTCACGAAAATGGAAACAACGACGGTGTCGCACTGACGCTTGGCCTGGTGGATCAGGCTGATGTGGCCCTCGTGCAGAGCTCCCATGGTGGGGACGAATCCAATGGCTTTGCCACGCGAATCAGCCTCGTGCTGATATTCCCGCATTTCCGCGATGGAGGTGATCAGCCGCATTCTATTGAGCCGCGTTCGCCGATGATAGGAAGCATCAAGGATTTCGGCCCTCCGGCCAAAATCCTTTGCCTCGCTTCGTCACGCCTCATGAGATATTTCTTTCTCAAATTGTTCGCGCATTTTCGCCGGCCAGTGGTAGGACTCATGGTCGTTTGGATATCGCTTGGCGACAACGTCATCGCGAAACGACTCGAACGCCAGGCGCATGGTCCGGGCGATGTCCGCGTAGCCGCGCACAAATTTTGGCGGAGGTCCGAAGCCCAGACCAATAAGATCGTGCGTCACCAGCACCTGGCCGTCACACTCCGGGCCGGCGCCGATTCCGATGGTGGGAATCCGGCAGCGTTGGGTGATGAGCGCGGCCAGTTCCCTCGGAATTCCTTCCAGGACCAGCGCAAACGCTCCCGCGTCTTCAATCGCCTGGGCGTCAGCCAGGAGTTCGTTGGCGGAGTCGATGGTCCTCCCCTGCACGCGATAGCCACCCAGCGCCAGAACCGATTGAGGGGTGAGCCCGATGTGACCCATCACCGGAATTTCCGCATCCACCATCCGGCGGATCAACGCCGCGCGTTTCCTGCCGCCTTCAAATTTTACCGCCTCGGCTCCGCCCTCTTTCAAGTAGCGAACGGCCGCGCGCAGCGCTTCCTTGTCGTCAATGTGATACGCGCCGTAGGGCAGATCCGCAACCAGCAAAGCACGTCGCGTGGCCCGGCGAACGGCGCGCAGGTGATGAATGATTTCATCCACCGTCACAGGGATCGTGGAGTCGTATCCCAAAACGACCTGGGCCAGGGAATCTCCCACCAGGATTATGTCAATCCCCGATTCGTCCACCAGGCGGGCCGTGGGATAGTCGTAAGCCGTCAGGCAGGTGATCTTTTCGCCTCGAAGTTTTCGTTCGAGAATCAGCGGAACCGTAATTTTGCTCACGGCCTCAGGATGATGGTCCATGGCATTGCTCCTTTGCTCAGAATTAAAAACTCGATGGCCGTCGATTTTAGATCCTTACGGCTGCACCGCTGGTCATCGCGCTTGATCTTGTTCATCGTTCATCATTCAGAATTCATCATTCCAAACAAAAACCCTCTCCGTTCCAGTGCCTGGCGCCGGCATTCGCGAATGCGCGGCTGGAAGCCCGAGTGGGCGACCTCTTGACTGGACGGAGAGGGTCTAAACTCTTCTAAATTCGGCGGAAGTCCTGGCGGCGATGAACCGGCCCCATGTTCTCCACCCATTCCTCACCGTCTCAGTCCGCGTCGGCGGATCCAAGCGGCAAAAAGTATTGAGTGCCCTTCACCGGCTGGCTGAGCCGGCGCAACAACTCCTGCAAGTCTTCGCTCCGGTCGACAAAGTCGATCTCGGACGTTTCAATCACCAGCAGGTCGCTCGATTTGTAGTGGAAGAAGAAGTGCTCGTACGCCCGGATGACTTCCTCCACGTACTCGTCGGAGATTCGGTCCTCAATCGCCACGTTCTTCTTGGCGATGCGTTTCTTCAGCGTCTCCGGCTTCGCTTGTAAGTATATCACCAAATCGGGGACGGGAATATTTTCGGCCAACAACGAGTAGTATTCGTCGTAGAGGCGCAGCTCCGCATCGCTCAAATTCAGATAAGCGAATATTTTGTCCTTTTCGAATATGTAATCGCTGATGATGGTGCGATGCGCGGAGGCGGAAACATCAAGGGCGCTCAGTTGCTTGTACCGCTGGAGCAGGAAATAAAGCTGGGTTTGGAAACCCGCTCCCGGTTTATCCCGGTAAAAATTCTCGAGGAAGGGATTATCTTCCACGTCCCTCAAGCGCGTGGTGTGCAGTCGGTCGGCGAGTATGTCCGCAAGGGTAGTCTTGCCCACGCGGATGGGACCCTCGACTGCGATGAAGCGGGGCAGGTCGGAATGGGGAGAATTCGACATGGAGAATTAGTTGGGAAACGCTGAACGCTGAATGATGAACGATGAACGGGGAACAATCATTTGCCCGTTGAATGGGATCGTCCTTTCATAAGAATTCATCATTTCTTTTTGACCTTGATCACCTTGCTTTTGTCAGCGGTGTTCCAGAGCAATTCCGAAACCGTTTTCCGTTAATAGGGTGCGCCACCTTGGGCGCGATTTCACGCAGGGGAACGAGAACAAATCTTCTCTCACTCATGCTGGGGTGCGGGATAGCAAGCCCGGACGAACGGACCACCACATTCTCGTAAAGCAGGATGTCAATGTCAATCAGTCGCGGACCCTTCGGTTTTCCACGGCGGCGGCCCAGCGCCCGCTCCGCGGATTTTATCTTCCGCAATAACTGACGCGGAGTGAGCGTCGTCTCCACGAGTGCCGCGCAATTCACAAACCATGGTTGAGCGAGGAATTCGACCGGCTCGGTCTTGTAAAACGATGATACCTTGCGGACGCGGACTCCCTCAGCGGCAAGCAATTTGAGAGCGTTTCGCAGCAGAAGGGCGCTTTCGCCGAGATTTGATCCGAGGGAGAGGTAGGCGCGCATTATGAATCAAAGAGTGTGCGCTTGGAGCCCGACGACGGGTCTAGGTTCGCAGCGCCATCGGCCGGACGAGCGTATTTCGCGAGGAGGTTTCGAAGCTCTTGTCCACCTATGAGCTCGATCGGCAGTTGTCTGGCGAATTCGAGCGCCTGGGTTGTAAACCCTGAGGTAGTAATAATAATTCCTTTGATAGCCTTTCTGTCAGCTGTAAGCGCACCGTAAAAGTCACGCACAGTTGCCGCGCCGACAAGGTTTCCCGGTCCAAACCTCTTACATTGGATTAAGTAGCGCCCTCCCACAAGGGGGCGGTCAAGGTTAGCGACAATGTCGACTCCACCGTCGCCTGTGGCCTGAGTGAGTTCAGTGTGAAATCCCATTAACTGGAGCAGGGAGGCTATTACTTTTTCGAAGTCAGTGCCTGACAGTTCTTCCACTTGAGCGTCGGGCAATCGCAAGCTCCCACTCGTCGCAAGTCCGAGCACCGACGACAGAAGGGCTAGGTCATCCTCCGAAACTGTTACTCTACCCAGCTGGGTCAGCCGGTCAATCAACACAGCGACGTGGTGAGGGGTGTCGGCTGAACTTTGACAAATTAGTTCAGCTACACCTTTGGTAATCGCGATGCCCCTACTCTTTGCAAGCTGGTCGCAAATTTTTAACATCTCTAGCTGAGAATAGGACTGCAAGGGCAGAATCAAGTGGAATGACTCGATAAGTTTGGGGGGGCATTCTGTTTTGGAGGTAGCTGTAGCGACAAAGGTGAATCTTTTGATTGGTATGCTTATCGTTTTGGCGAGCAATCCTTTATCCAGCACAACATCCACTTTGAACTCGTCCAAAACGTCTTGCAGCATTTCAATGACGGCCTTCGGGGCCTTTGACACACCTTTTAGCAAAAAGGCGTCGCCCTCGCCGAGATTTGTCAATTTGCCCAAAAGATCAATTGGCTTCACGATTGCCTTTGTGTCCGCTTCAGTGGAATTCGGGAAGCACTCGGCGACGAAGGCTCTGGCCAGCGTTCGCTTTCCTATACCTTCTGGCCCAGTGAGCAAAATGTGACCTGGTGGTTTGGAAGCCTGGGAGTAGAGAGCGGCAAAATCTTTCAACCGTCCTATTGTTGTTTCCTGACCGATTATATCGGTGAAACCGCCGGCTTTAGGGTGATCTCTGCCCTCCAGATTAACTAATCTCTCCCTTGGCATAGTCCTCTCAAGCTCCACGCCTTGAACAACAGGCCGCCAAACTAATCAGACGATTTGGACGAGTTATACAGAAGCACCCCACGCGTGCTATTGGGCGGGCGAATCCCAAGGTGCTTATATGCAGGCTCATTTGCCCTTCGGCCACTTTTTGTCCTGCTGATAAATCCTTGCTGCAAGAGGAAGGGCTCCACCATATCGACCAGCGTGTCCACTTCTTCGTTCAGCGTGGCTGAGAGCGCCTCCACCCCAACGGGCCCGCCCTGATAATGCTGGATTATGGTTCTAAGATAGGTGTAATCGAGGGCGTCTAACCCTTGTTGATCGACACCTTCGAGGTCTAGGGCCTCGGCAGCGACCTGGGGGCCGATTAACCCCTTTCGTTTGACTTGCGCGAAGTCTCGGACGCGACGCAATAGACGGTTGGCGATACGTGGTGTGCCCCGAGCACGGTGTGCAATCTCGGCAGCCCCGGCTTTGTTAATCTTTGTCCTTAGTATATCAGCCGACCGCAAGACGATTTGCTTGAGGTCATCCTCGGGATAGAAGTTCAAATGATAAGAAAGTCCGAATCGGTTCCGGAGTGGAGCCGATACTGTTCCCGCACGCGTGGTGGCACCAACGAGCGTGAACTTCTTGAGATGATACGTGGTGATCTTTGCGTATGGCCCTTTGTCAACGGGGATATCCAATCTGAAATCTTCCATAGCGGGATACAAGAACTCTTCGATATTGACCGGAAGCCGGTGGATTTCGTCGATAAACAACACGTCGTTTTGGCTCAAGTTAGTGAGCACACCCATAAGTTGGTGGGTGCGCTCAAGCGCAGGCCCGGACGTTGTAATAATGTTAGATTTCATCCAGTTCGCGATGATGTTCGCGAGTGTTGTCTTGCCAAGACCAGGCGGCCCATGAAAAAGTACGTGCTCCAGAGGTTCATGGCGCTGCTTAGCAGCTTCGAGCGCGATCTTTAGTTTTTCCACCACGCCCTTCTGCCCAACGTAATCGTCGAGTGTGGGAGGACGGAGGCTTTGATTAAGTTTCTCATCTTCTTTGGACGTAGGGCCAGGTGCAACTAAGCGGTTTCGTCCCACCTTCGTTTCCGTAGTGGGTTCGCTCTTTGCTTTAATCCTCATGGTTCCTTTTGCTCGAACACTTTACGTAGGAACTCCTCGACTGACCGCAGGTTCCTGTTCTTGCTGAAAATCTGCTCGACCATGCGTTGCGCCTCTGCGTGCGTAAATTCAATTTGTTCGAGCGCATGCAATGCTTCGACCCTAAGCTCGGAAGCAGGTTGCTTTTCCATGGAAAGTGGTTCTTCCGTAGGCGCCAACGCAAACTTCGCCATTTTGCCACGCAACTCAATTATGACCCGTTCAGCGATTTTAGGCCCGATAGAAGGCAGTTCTTGCAGGAATGCAGAGTCACCGCGCTCGATGGCGCCAGCAATTTCGCTGATGGGCCGCACCAGGCATTTCAGTGCCTTCATGAACCCTACACCGGGCACCGTCGTGAAGGCTTCGAAAAACTCTCTGTCGAGCGGATCGAGGAATCCAACAAGTTTCGGCGTCAGGTGACCGCCACCTAACCCGCCGTCAATGTAATCGATGGTGTAAAATGTAATCGGATTCCGCCGCTCCCCTTGTGGCGCAAGCCGCAAACGTGACGCTATGCCCGAGGGCACGAAAATCTCGTAGGAAATGAAGCTCGTCCGCAGCAGAAGCGAAGTGTGACGGATGCGATCGTAAAGTAACTCGCCGGTGATCTCTGAAATCAAATTCTCACCCCTTGCACATGCCTATTTGGGCGGACACCATTCGACCTATTTCGGAGCGAATTCACATAGCACAATGCCGCTGCCAGCGCGTCAGCCACGTCGGGCGGATGGGGCATGCGGACGAGTGAAAAAAACTGCTGCACCGATCGCTGCACTTGCGACTTTGAGGCGTTACCGTTGCCGGTGACAGATTGCTTGATTCGCTTGGCTGAAATGTGAATCACCGGTATCCGTGACAACTGAGCCGCCAGGCAAATCACTCCGCGCGCGTGCCCCATCAGGATCGACGTACGCGGAAAAGAAGTGTGACTATACACTTCCTCCAGGCATACCGTCTGGGGACGGAACTCGTCCATCACCTCCCGCAGCCCGTCAAAAAGGCATTCCAGGCGCGCGGGCAGATTTTCTCCCTGGGCGCGCGGCGACCTGATCACTCCGGCTTCGATCAGTTTCACGCTGCCGTCCCTGCACTCCACCACGCCGTAGCCGGTAAGAGTCAGGCCGGGATCGACGCCCATGATGCGGCTGGGAATTTTCGTGCCCATCGCCATTGTTGAGATTGTAGCGGGAAAGGAGAAAAGTCAAAAGTCCAAAGTCGGGAGTCGAGATTTGAGAGGATCGCGGTGATAACAAGGTGCGGGGAAGCCGGGCATCATTGGTGACTTTCCGTCTGCATGGAGAGATTTTCCAATTTCTTGCAAATCGAACAAATTAACCTTGAGGACTTAAGTTCTGCTGATATCCGCCACGCTTGATAAATGAGAAGCCCAAAGAAAGCGACCGCAAGAGCTATTGCATCTTGGCGATAGAGGCCGTAAACGGCAAATAATATGAAAGGTACCAAAAACGCAGCGTACCAAGACAACCGGTCCAACTTGCCTGGACTCTTTCTGGCAAAATATGAAATTAGATATCGCTCCTCATTTGAGAAATCAGTCATTTTGTTTTCCTCCGAGCGCAATCGAATCAATTACCCCGACTACGGCCATATCGATTGGGGACTGGGGACGGCCCACGGAAGTCATGGCGCTCCAGCCCTCGGTGACCACCAGCACGCGGTCGCCCACACCGGCGTCTACCGCATCCAGGGCCAGCAAAACGTCACCTCGGTCGCTGCCGTCGAGGTTCAAGGGTTGGACAACAAGAATTTTGCGCCCCTCATGGCTGGGAGCTTTTTGTGTTGCCACCACGTCACCAATTATGCGTCCAATGATCATTGGTTTGCGGAAGAGTTATGAGTTCTGAATCACGAATGAAAAACTTCGCCAGTCTAACGGTCCTTCTTTTCATGGTTCATAATTTCTCTATGTTGATGGTATCCACAATCCCCACAATTGCAGTTTCCGTGGGAACTTCCTCAGGGGACCAGGGAAAGCCGGCCTCGCGGCCCTTGCAGCAATAGACAGTTTCGCCAGCGCCCGCACCCACGCTATCAAGCGCCAGAATTTTCTGCCCAGCGTCCTTGCCTGTCTTGTCGATGGGCTGGACGATCAATATCTTTTTGGCCGCCAAGTTCGGGTCTTTTATGGTTGAAACTACGTTGCCAACGACTTTTGCCAGGAACATGTTTAACACCGAACGATGAACGATGGACGCGGAATAAGACTTATCTCAATTCATCATTCTGCATTCATCGTTCATAGTTTCCCCATCGTAACCGTGTCTACGATGCCCACGATTGCCGCGTCCACGGGATTATCCTTGCAGGTGGCCGCCATACGAGCTGAACTACCGGCTACGAGTATCACGGTTTCTCCAAAGCCGGCGGAGACCGTGTCCACGGCCACCAAATAATTGGCTTTGCCCGAGGCCGCAGATGCTTTCCCGCGCTCCACCTCTTCGGGCGTGAGAGGAGTGACCACCAGAAGTTTCTTGCCTTCCAGGCGGGGATCTTTGCGGGTTGCCACTACGGTCCCAACAACTTTTGCGAGGAGCATAGAATTAGTTGACCTGTAATGAGCAGAGGGTGGCGAAAAAGTATGCCCGGTTGTCTGTATTTCAGTTGATCAGTTCTTCAAGAAATTTTCAATCGGTGCACTGAAGTACTGAAATACGGAAATCCCTCGTCCTCAATCATCGCCAGCCTTGCCGATGGGTAATACACCCTCGAGGCTGGAATGAGGACGCGGGATCACGTGAACGGCAATCAGGTCGCCCACGCGCCTTGCCGCAGCCGCACCCGCGTCGGTGGCGGCTTTAACTGCGGCCACGTCGCCCCGAACCAGGGCAGTGACATAGCCCGAACCGATTTTTTCCCAGCCCACCAAGGTTACTTTGGCCGCCTTCACCATGGCGTCGGAAGCTTCGATCATGGCCACCAGGCCCCGAGTTTCAATCATTCCCAGCGCTTCACCCATTGTGATCCTCCACGGTAGCGCCGACCTTTAGGTCGGCATCCTGTTTTTCACCCTGCCGGCCTTTAGGCCGGCGCTACATCCTCGATTTTAAACTTCGGACGGTTTTGTCCACCAATGCTTCCAAATCCTGGCGCGAAAATGCCGTTCGCTCCGGAGTGCCGCAAGTTTGATCCACCGCCGGCGAACCGCTACCGGCTACCGGACATGCGTCGGAGCGCTCGATCACGGGCGTCCCGGCTCCATAATACTTTTGCCGCGCGGCCAGCAGTTTATCCACCTCTGTCTCAGAGAGCAAGACCTGACGGCCCAGAAGTTCGGTCACCAGGGAAATTTTAGCGAAGTGCTCCACCGTTTCCATCTTGAAGTAGGCGCGTTGGAGGTCGGGAGCAAACGTCACCACGCCGTGATTGGCCATCAAAATCGCGTCATGCGAGCCGACCAGCGGCTCGAGGGCGGCGGTCAATTCGGGCGTGCCAGGCGTGCCGTATCGCGCCAGGGGAATACATCCGAGCGCCAGGACGACCTCCGAAACCAGGGCTTTGTTCAGCGATAGCCCGGCCGCGGCGTAGCCTGTCGCCGTCGGCGGGTGGGCGTGGACCACCGCTTGCGCGTCCTGGCGCCGCCGGTAAATTAGCAAATGCATGGCAATTTCGCTGGTCACATTGCGCCGGCCGGATATTTTGTTGCCATCGTAATCGCAGATTACCAAGTCGTCCGGCTCCATCATTCCCTTGCAGATAGTGGTGGGAGTGGAGAGGATGCGGTGTTTATCCAAGCGGAAAGAAATGTTCCCGTCGTACGAGGTGACGAAACCATTCCTGTAGATCCACCGGCCAATCTCCACGATTTCGCGGCGTACTTCGTCTTCAGTCCTGTTCATGCCCACTGGAAGTTCCGGCCTGCCGGCTACGTTGAAGGATATTTGTGCGCCTCACCTGAGTCTTACCCGTGAAGCGAATTCGCTCTTCACGTTAAAGGAGGGTCAGGAGATTGTCAAGCGCGCCGCGTCTGCGGGTTGCGTCTGCCGATTGGCTGCCAGCGGAATTCGGCGCTGGCGTGGTTGTCTTGCCCTTTTTTCAATCCTCTGGCACACTCTCTGCCGGAGGATCCTTCGGGTGGGAAAAATTCTTGTCATCGATGATGATGAAATCTTGCGCGCGCTCATTGCAGATGTGTTGACCGCTCAAGGGCACCAGGTTCTGGCGGCGGCGGACGGTGAAACCGGCTTGCAGATGGCCGTTGCCGAGCATCCCAATCTGATCTTTCTGGACTTGATGCTGCCCAGGGTTCATGGTTACTGGGTACTCGAACAACTCCGCTCCAAGCCCGAGGTCGGCCAGCCCAAAATCGTTGTAACTTCCGCAAAGTCCTATGAGGCGGATATCCGTCGCGCGAAAAGCATGGGTGCGGACCGATACCTCGTCAAGCCTTTCGAGCCGGCAGAACTGGTGCAAATTGCCCTGGAGCTACTGCAAAATGGGTCAGTGCGAGTCAAGTTTTGGGGAACGCGCGGCTCCATTCCGGCCCCCGGTCCCAACACCGTCCGTTACGGAGGCAACACCGCCTGCGTTGAAGTTCGATACGACGATCACATTTTGATATTTGACGCGGGCTCGGGCATACGGGTTTTGGGCACCGAATTGACCAGTGAGTTCGGAACGCGTCCCATTGGAGTACACCTTTTTATCAGCCACACCCACTGGGATCATATTCAGGGATTCCCCTTTTTTGCGCCGTCCTATGTCGCCGGAAATCGGATCTCCATTTACAGTGTCCATGGGGCGGGGAAGCCGTTGGAGAAAGTTTTCCTCGGCCAGATGGACGGCGATTATTTTCCGGTATTGCTTTCCGATATGGCAGCCGAACTTAAGTTTTTTGAGATGAAAGATGAGGTAAAAATTGGTCCCATCGTCGTGGATTTGGAGCACCTCAACCATCCAGGGATCTCAGTGGCGTTTCGAGTGAAAGTGGACGGGAAAAGTATTGTGTATATGACCGACCACGAGCCTTTTTACCGCCTCCATCCCGGTGAATTTGGTGAGCGGCAGGAGAAAAGAATTACGGAATTTGCCCGCGGAGCTGACCTTTATATTAGGGAAGCTCAATACACCGAAGAAGAGTACGCCATCAAGAAAGGCTGGGGCCATAGTACCTGTCACGACGCGGTCCGCACGGCCGCTCAGGCGGGTGTGCGGCGGTTGGTGATTTTTCACCATGAACCGCTACACACGGACGAATTCATGGATCGCATGATGGATGAATGCCAGCAGATGGTTCGAACCAACAATGAAACTTTCGAGTGTCTGGCCGCGAAGGAAGGCGAAGTGATCGAAATTTAGATCGGTTCTTGCAGACCTTGGTTTGGCGGAATTGCTTAAGCGGAAAGATTCAGGTCCCGGCGGGTGGTGACGGCCCGCGCTCTATCTCCCTGCGCAACATTTTGGCTAATTCGCCCAAGCGGCGGTACTCCTCCGGGCCGAACGGCGATGCACCCTCAAGCATCGCTTCCAATTGGGCGGCTAGTTTGGAACCCTCCCCAAGCCCAAACGTCCCCAGCGATCCAGCCAGCTTGTGAGCGGCGTTCCCGGCCTCACCCCTTTGCTCGTCATTCAAGGAATTACCGATGCCCGCTTCAATTGCCCGCTCGACCAAAGCCAGCCGGGCAAACATGGTTTCTTGAAATCGGCTCCAGAGCGCGAAAACCGCCACTTTGAGCTTATCGTCAGAGGAAGGATGATTTTCCGTCATGTGAATCAGGACTGGCGATTTGTATCTTCCTCAGGCTCTTTTACTAATCCTGGTGGATTGTGCCAGTCTCTTGCTCATTGGGAATCACTTGATTCAACAAGCCAAGCACTCGCTTTTCAAATTCTTCGAGCGAAACTTGGCTCTTGGTCAGGAATTCCGAGGCGCCGAGTCTTAGCTGTTCCCGCTCCTCTTCGGTCAGGTCCTTAGCCGTGTAAACCACCAGAGGGATGTCGCAAAGGCGCCCGTGGCGGCGAAGCCAACTCACAACCTCAAACCCGTCCACTTCAGGAAGAATCAGATCGAGCACCAAAAGGTCAGGGTTAGTCTTCTGGCTAAGCTCGATGGCCTCCCGCCCGGTTTTTGCGTGGACAGTCTCCATGCCATGCCGTTCCAGTGTAGCGATCACCACGCGCGCCAGGTCCATGTCGTCCTCCACTAAGAGGACTCGCGCAGTCTTGGGGTGAGAAGCTAGAACATGTTCCAAAGTGTGTGAGAGTTTGGTTTCATCCACTGGTTTTTGGATCCATGCCGGAATGGATTCGCCCGACGGTCCTTCCGCCACAGGCCTGAGCGCACTGGTGACGATTACGGGAATACTTTTGGTTTCAGAATTCTCCTTCAAGGCGGCCATGGTCTGCCAGCCGTCCATGCCCGGCATCATGATATCCATCAGAATGGCATCCGGGTGTTGACTCGCGGAGCGCTCAACGGCCTCCTGGCCCGTGCCCGCCAGGACGACTTCGTACCCCTGAGATTCGAGCATGCTTCCTATCACGCTGCGAACGGAAGCATCGTCATCGCAGACCAAAACCCTGCGTGCCGTGGCGGGGATGACAGACTGCCGGAGTGACCCTTCCGCCTTTGCCTTTGCGCCTGGGACGGTAAAGAAAAAAGAGCTCCCTTCTCCGAGTTTACTCTTGACCCAAACGTTGCCACCGTGTTGCCTGGCGATGCTGAGGCAAATGGCCAAGCCCAGGCCTGTCCCGCCTTTCTCGCGCGCGTCTGAGGCATCGACTTGCTGGAACCGTTGAAAGATGCTTTCCAACTTGTCAGTTGGGATCCCTCGACCCTGGTCCTTCACTACAAATAGGATCTCGTTACTTCGTAGTTCCGCCGTAAGCCACACCGTACCTTTTTGAGGCGAATACTTGATGGCGTTGCTCAGCAGGTTAGTCATGACCTGAGTGATGCGGTCCGGGTCGGCCCACATTTGTACTTCGACGGGGGTGACCGAGAGGCTGATGCCGGCCTTTTCGGCCATGGGCCGCATGACGTCTGCCGCGGCGCTCATAATCGCAGCCGCATCGCACATTTGTTTGTCCAGGGTGATTTCGCCCGATTCCAGGCGCTCGATATCCAGTATGTTGTTGACGAGGCGTACCAGCCGGTCTGTGTTGGACACGGCGATGCCTACCATTCGCTGCGCCTGGGGCGATAGTTGTCCCATCCGGCCCGCGGCCAACAAGCCCAACGATCCGCGAATCGATGTCAAGGGCGTGCGCAATTCGTGGCTTACCACCGATACAAACTCGTTCTTCATGCGCTCGACTTCCCGCCGGGCTTCCTCTGCTTCTTTGAGCTCGGTAATGTCCTGGACGGTGCCTTCGATGTGCTCGGCGCCGGTTTCGGAGTCGCGGACCACGTGGGCGGATTCGGAAACCCAGATTTTCCCTTCCCCCGGGCGCGCGCACTGGGATTCAAAGTTTGTTACAATGCCCCTCTCCTTCAATTGCCCGAGGAACTCACGGCGGCGGTCAGGGTCGCCGTACATCCTGGGCGAATTACCGTTCGCCTCTGCCATGAACTCTGCCACGGTCTTGAATCCGAAAATGCCGGCCACGGCGGGATTTGCGCTCAACCATCGACCCTCGGGAGAGAGCTGAAAAATGCCTTCCACTGCGTTATCAAAAATACTCCTGTACTTCGCTTCCGCCTGCCGCACTGCTTCGACGGCGCTCATCCGCTCCTTCATATTTCGGAAAAAGATCAGAAATACATAAGTCGCCGCAGCCAGGGCCGCCAAGCCAAAAACTTCGACGAGATATTTTTTTTCGGCTGACCTCGTGATCCGGGCCAGAAGCAAGCTGTCCAACTTCGGCGAAAGCGCGTCATACAGGTCAAATGTGGACTTCAGGGCTTTCGTGCCTGATCCGTAAATTTCTTCGGGGCTCGTTTCGATCTGATTTGCCTTGATGAATCGGCCATCGAGCATTGACAGAAATTGATGGACCTTGGCCAGGCTTTGGTAATAGGCCTCAAACTCCGGTCTCATGGTAGGGTTCGCCCTCAGGCCCACTTGAAGGTTGCGGCCGATCACGTTCATTTGTGAGTTGATGACGCCCGAGAGGCGGATAAATTCGCTCCTTTCACTTGGTGTGATGGCTTTTCGGAGGGAAACGGCGGACGCCAATCTGCGGGCCTGAGCCATGGAATTTGCCACTGACGGTAATTTTGTGACGACCGTATCCATTAAATAAAAGGTATCGAGATCCGGGTCGAGGATTAGATTGGAAGTGTCACCGACATCGTTGATGAGAGAAACGGTGGAATCGATAGTTTGATCGCGCATTTCCTGCATGGCCTCGAGCGGGAGGGTGTTGAGCTCCACCAGGTTCACCTTCAAGGCCACCCATTTCTGAGTCGTGTTCAGGGTCTGACCCAGCTTTTGATCCTCATTGTCGATGGCCTGAATATCTTCACCCTCCATTTCAGCCTGGCTTTTCTTGAGCTGATCTTTGAGCCTGGGATTCTGAGCCGCAAAATCGCTGTCCAGGTCGGCGAAGTCCAGCACGTCCTCGAGCAATTTTCGGACGGGCAGGTTGTATTCAACCCCCAGCCTTTCCTTGGCGGCAAACTGGATCACAACATTGATTTCAGATATAAGCAGGTAGAATATAACTCCGAAGGGTAAAACCAAGACGAGAAACAAGACGATGATGCCAATGGGCGAGGCGGAAACTTCCTTGATCGTGTTCTGGCGAATGGATTCTTGAGTCACTTTGCCCCCAGTGACCGGTGGGATTGTGGTTGTTTTATCTCCCGGTCGGGTTCCAAATCCGTCTCGCTCATTGATTGAGCGGTGTGAAGATTGATGGTCGCCGTTCCCACGGTTTCTTAAGCCTCCCAGCCCAGGATTTCCGCCAGCTCGGCGGGCAGACTTATGGGATCGAAGGGCTTGGGTAGAACTCCCTTCACGCCCAGGGCAAGGAAGCGCAGGCGGTCGGAGGATTGCACTTTGGCCGTCAACATCACCACGGGAATATGCGAAATCGCAATGGTTTCCTGGAATCTCTGAAAAGTCGCGGGACCATCCATTTCGGGCATCATGACGTCCAGCAGCACGGCGTCCGGTTGCTCGCGGAGCGCTTTTTCCAAACCATCCTTGCCGGAAAAAGCCGTGGAAATCTCCCATTCCGGAACCGCCTCCAAACTCATCTGGGCGATTTCACGAATGTCAGCTTCGTCATCGATAATCAGAATGCGCCTGCGTGCCATAGCTATTCATTCCCCCGCCGGCTCAACAGGCTCTTCCCGTTCGACAGGCAAGGGCAATAGAGTAAAGCCCCTCTTCGGGAGAGTATCCTCCCGATAATTATTGGTCCCTTGGTTGGCTTTATGAAGAATACCCGGAACAGTAAAATTATTTCCGATTCGACCCGGAAGTATAGCACACCGAAACGCCTTCGCGCACTTCTGGATCCCAGCCCACGGTTTTCCCAACATGAGAAAGCAAGGGCGGGATACTCAGCGGCGTTGACTTCGACCGGTGGCGCGGACATCGGTTTGTAATATCTGCGTTTCGACCAGCTAACGGACAGTCCGCACTGTGCGCTTGGAGGAGATGAATAGGTTGGGCTCAAGAACGGAGACTTAACTATCGGATGACGACTTCCTCAGGTCCGGATGGCAAGGTGAATTTCGAACCGCGTTCCTGGTTCAGCTTCAGCGTGACGGGAACATCCAGGCCGGCAAGGTCGATCTTTCTTGTCCACGAGCCGCTGGTCCAGTAATTCGCACTCGTGTAAAGGGTCTGGCCGATGATCGTGTAGCTTTTGATCTCTTCCTTATGTCCGTCGCGATACACCAGAACAGCCGGGGGAATCTCCAAAGGGGGCGCGACGGTTTCGCCGCCGATTGGCATCAGAGTTTGGGGCAAGTTTGCTTTCGCAGTTTCCGTCTGCGCAGACTGTGCTGGAATGGGTGATTGGATGTAACCTGTGACCTGAACCCACTGATCCCCACGCCTTTCGAGTACGAAGGAGGGAGGCACTCTCTCCGGCGGCTTTTCCGCGGTGGGCTGGGCATCACTCTCCCGGGGAACCGCCTCCGTCCCTGCTGATTCATAATTCGATTCGTCGTAGTAACCTGGATACCCCAGGTATCCCCATCCCCCATTACGTCCTCTAGCAAAAGAATTTGGATGAATGGGATAAGTGGGGTGGATTGCTCCTCTTCCGGCGGTTCCGAATGAGCCCCGGAACGCCGCGCGACTCACAGGAGCTGGTCTTGCCCCAAAGCCCCTTTGGGCGGCTGCGGGCGAAACAAAAACCAACGCTCCACCCAAAGCGACGAATACTACAATGGTAAGCCGATGTTTCACAATTGAACCTTTACCCGCTTCAAATGGCATCCGCGCTTTCTTATCCTCAATAAACCTAGTGCCAACAAGACTCAAAGTCAAGCCGGAGAATGGGACTGGCCAGATTCGAGTTTTTTTGGGATTGCCCCTTCCTATAGGCGGTGGAACAATGTTGAGCATGACAGATGTGATCGCCAACCTCAGTCGCCCTACGGGCTCCTTCAGTAAGCGCCCGCACCTAACTTCTCGAATTTTCATGTGCATCCAATATCTGGACACAACGCCTTTGGCTCGCCGGCCAATTAAGACCCGGTTCTTCGTTGTACTTTAGCTCGTAGATTCGGAATAATGGTGTTGTAGCCAAAATGCGCGTTAAGACTGTTCAGGGAACAGTGCTCTCAATTTACTTCGAACCCATGGTTTTGGAATCGAGCCGGTCGGCACTCGCGAAAGGCCGGCATTTGCTTTGTAGATCTTTCTGGAGGAAAGTTGGAGGCGCTTGAAAACTCCACGAATGCAATCGGATGTCGCAGCTTGCTGCTTACAATCGCTGCATACTTCTTCTTGGTGATGCCGCTCGCTGCCCACGACATTATCACCACAAAGCTGACTTACACGCGTGAAATCTCCCGAATCTTCGCCCGACGCTGTGTTTCGTGCCATGGCGCGAACTCATCGATCCCACTCACCACTTATCAGGAGGTTCGGCCCTGGGCGGTTGATATTAAGGAGCAGGTTTTGGCTCGCTCGATGCCCCCATGGGGGGCGGTGAAAGGGTTTGGCGACCTATCGCCTGATCAGAGTCTTACTCAGGAAGAGATTTTCATCATCGCGGCGTGGGTAGTGGGCGGGGCACCGCAGGGCGAGTCCGCTCTCCTCCCGCGAGATCAACCTCCGGTGCAACCGGCTTCTCACGGGAGTTTGACTGATACGCTCCTCGTGTCAACGCGCACGGTGCTCCAAAAACCGCTCATTGTCGCCGGCATCCGGCCACGATGCGAGACGCTGATTAATTCCGCGCGCATCACCGCCCATCTGCCTGATGGGCGAATTGAACCCTTGGTATGGCTCTACCGGTACGATCCGCGATGGGAGCAAGTGTTCCAATTCCGCAGAACGCTGAGGCTGCCGCGCGGCACGACGATCGAAGCATCCAGCCCGGTGCGCTTTTATTTGGAAACAACTAGAGCGCCTTCACTTGCGCGGTAAACGCCATTGTGTTTACCACGCCCTTCCGCTGGAACTGAGTCCAAAGCCTATAGACACAGGGTCGCGGGAAGATCAGGTTAAACTGTACGCTTGGACCGCCATCGGCGAATATGGGATGCAGATGCAGGAGGTCGATGAGGTCTTCGCTCGCCACCAGCATATGCGCCCACGAGCCAAGATAAAGCTCGAGGCCAACAGCGGGTTCAAGAGTGAAGAACATTTTGGTCTCGAGTCCCGCAATCGGCTGCTCGGGATCAAGCCGCAGCGATGCGGCAAGATTCTCCGACTTCGATGGACCCCGTGCTGGCGCAAGCTTTCCGGGTTTGGAATGGCCCGAGACGAATAGCGTCTTCACCGACAACTGCGGCGCCGCGCCAGATGGAAAGTAGTCGGCCAGGAGGCGATACATCCCGCCAAAGGGCAGCCTGAGTTGCACCCGAAATGATCCGTCTGCTTGGGGCAAAGGGTGAGTGTGGGCGAAGAATTCCAGATTCTCGCTTACCACGAATAAATGCATCAGTTTCTCGTGCACGATGTCGAAATATTTCACAGGCTGACCCGATCCCGGGTTGAAGACGCGCAAGGTAAGTGAGACCTCGGCGCCTGGTTTAATCAATTCAGGTGAATGAGAGACCTCGAGCGGATACTCCCCGCTGTCTCGTATATTCAGAGCCAGCGTCATGCCGCAGCGTGGGCAAACACCAGGTTTTGCCGAGCGGACCTCCGGGTGCATCGGGCAGACCCAATCCTCGGGAAGGGAAGGCGTAGTCGCGCCGCGCTGCTGAGCCCATGACGATGCAGGACCCAGCAGAAGGCTGAAGCAAGTTTGAAGATAGTTTCGCCGGTTCAGAGTCCCACCTACCCTGCGCAGATTGACTACCTTGCGTCAATGCCAGACCATCCGCTAAACTATGAGCCTACTTCGCAGTCAGAGAGTTCTCAAGCATTAAAGACGACAGAATAACCCTTGGAAATCAAATGATGAATCGTATGGCGCCACTGGCTTTGTATTTATTCGTTTCTGTTTCATTTGTGTGGAGTGCTCCGGCGCAGAAACCCGCCAGTCCCATGACAGTGACGTTTACCAAAGACGTCGCACCGATTATTCAAAAGCACTGCCAGGTATGCCATAGGCCTGGAGAAGCCGCGCCATTTTCAATGCTCACTTACGAGCAGACACGACCGTGGGCCGCGGCAATGGCGGAGGCGGTGCAGTTGAGGAAAATGCCGCCGTGGTTTGCCGATGCGCGCTACGGGGAATTTTCCAATGATCGTTCGCTCACACAAAAAGACATTGACACCATTTCCGCCTGGGCCAAGGGCGGTGCGCCGAAGGGAGATTCCAACAACCCGCCTCCGCCCGTGGAATTCGCTGCGGGTTGGGCGATCCCAAATCCGGACGTCGTCTTCGAAATGCCCCTGACGTATCAAATCCCGGCTACCGGCACGATTGAGTATCAGAAGATAATTATCCCAACCGGATTCACCGAAGATAAATGGGTGCAGTTTGCCGAAGCTCGTCCTGACAATCGAGCCCACATCCATCACATTATCGCCTATGTCCGCGAGCCGGGCTCCCATTGGCTCCAAGGTGAGAAGCCCGGAGTGTTCTTTGTGGCGCCGAAACCTAAAGATGAAAACATCGACACCAGCAGCTTGCCGAGCGACTTCCTGGTTGGATACGCGCCCGGTCAACCTCCCGAGATGCTCGCCCCCGGACAGGCCAAGCTCATCAAAGCCGGCTCCGATATCGTGTTCGAAATTCATTACACCACCGATGGCACCCCAGGCACTGACCGCAGCAAGGTGGGCATGGTATTTGCAAAGCAGCCACCCAAAGAGCGCGTGCTTACACTATCCGCCACCAATGGAACCTTCCGGATTCCACCCGGCGACCCGAGCTACGAAGTCGACTCCGAGTTTGTGGTGCGAACGCCGGTGAAGCTGGTCTCCCTGCATCCTCACATGCACGGACGGGGCAAGGATTTCGAATATCGATTGCTATATCCCACAGGAGAGACGGAAAAGCTCCTGCTTGTGCCTAAGTACAACTGGCATTGGCAGCTTTGGTACACACTTGCGAAGCCTGTCGTCCTGCCTCGTGGCACGAAGATTCAGTGTACGGCGCACTTCGATAATTCGCCGAACAACCCTGATAACGCGGACCCGACGAAAGAAGTGCGGTGGGGCGATCAAAGTTGGGATGAAATGATGGTTGGTTTTTTCAACCTGGCGTTCGATGCCAATATGCCAGTGAATGATCTCCTGCCGTCACCTGAATCCGGCAAAGTTCCGCATTCTACCAACTAATCCACAACCTAACGTGCGGGTTGCAATGCGCCGCTTTGGGGATCGGCATCACTCCGCCAATTTGCGGGCGAACTCCACTTCATGCCGCAAGTCATCTTCGACAGGGCCTTCCTTTTCGTATTCCACTGCGACTAATCCGCCGAAATTCTGACGGCGCAACTCGCGCATCACTTCCGGGATTCTGCAAATTCCTTTTCCCAACAGCACATTCACCTCACCATCCCGGGCCTGAATGTCTTTGAGGTGCACCAGATTCAGGCGCGGCGCCAGCTTTTGGATTGCGTCCAAAGGGTCGTATCCGCAGGACGCAAACTGACCCACATCGGCTGTGGCGCCGACGGTTCGTGAAACTCCAGCCAGCGCATCCAGAACGTCCTCCGGACTCTCGTAAGGGAATTTCTGCCCTTTAAAATAGTGATTATGAATTCCGAAGGTGATTCCTTCGTGCGTGAAACGCCGGTCGATTTCGGCAAGAGTGTTGCCGGTCGCGTCGCCGCTGATATTGCGGGCGCCCAACAGTTTTGCGAATCTCACCGCGCTGTCGACATCTTCACCGTCCTTGATGGTGGCAGGGTAGTACGAAACGCAACGGATTCCCGCACGGTCCAGTTTTTCCCTTGTGGAACGGAACAAATCGCCGCCAGGCTTGCTGAAAAGCATGAACTCTCCGCGCGACATTTCGATTTCCTGGATGCGAAGAGCCTTGAGCTGGACGATCATTTCGTCGATGGAGAGGTTGTGATAACTGTAGGTGCCAATTCCTATGTTGAGTTTTTGTTCCGCCCGCAACGGGAAGGCCGCCATCGCCATGCCGGCAGCCACAGCCTTGGCGAAAACTCTTCTTGTGATCATGAAATGTGGCCCCGTGGCAGTTTATCCATCGTGCTGCTGGAGAATTCGTTCAGTTGGATGGAAGTGGCCGTGGCGTCGCATCTCCATTGACCAACCCTGTGGCCCACTTGATTGCCTCCGTGTACATCTTTTGCAGATTGGGGTTGTCCCAACTCTCTTTGGGATGACCGAGGGTTGAATAATAAACCCGTCCCTTGCCATACATCTTCGCCCAAGTCACCGCAAAATCGCGATCGGTGCGATGCACCTTGGGGTTCGACAGGTCGACGCGGCTGGCGTCAAGGCGCATCAGGACTCGCACTTTGTCCCGCGAGTAATTCCTGATCTGGTAGATTTCGTCTCGCAAAATGAACGACTGTGGCCATTGCTGCATTCCGGGAAAATTTGGATCTTCGACGATGATGGGCGCATCAAAAGTTCCCCACGGATGCTCGTCAAAATAACCACCGATCATTTCGCCATACTCGGGCCAATCGGTAAAGGTGATGGTGGCGCTGTGCACACCAATGAAACCCTTTCCGTCATCATGGACGAAGGAAAGTAAATCCGCCTTCTGTTGCGCGTCCATCGGGAGGGCGCCGCCAGTAAAGAAGAGGATGGCGTCAAAATCATTCAGGTTTTTGGCGTTGAATTCCAGTTTCTTCTTGGTGAGTACTTCGGTGTCAGTGCGGATCGTGGTGTCCCACAGTCCGGTCGATTCCCCCAAGCGTTCGATAGTGGCCATGGCATGGGAAACGGACTCGTGGCGGTATCCCTTTTCCTCACCCAGTACCAGGAGATGCTTTTTCGGCGGCTTATGGGATTGGGCAAAGCAGGGACTCGAAACCGCAAGGATGAACAAAAAACAAGCCGACCAGCCAATCTTCATTTGGACAGATTCCTTTGGGTAAGCCTCTGAAGGCCATTGTTAAGAGCCAAATGAAAGTATATCGCAAACAATCGATTTACTTAACGTTCTTCCCCGTTTGGATGTAGTTCAGCTTGTTTCTTTTTGTAGCGGTGGTCGGAGTTTACCCGCCTCGGCGGGGTGAACTCCGACCGCCGTTACAACGAATTGACCCACTACCCCGCGTTTGGCCGCCCGCTCACACATTCAACAGTTCTTGTCAATCCCCCGCGACCTGAGTCGGTTGGAATGGCGGACGAAGCGAATTGAAGAAGCGCGGAACCAAGCAGGTCAAAAATGGTGTCTAAGAGTTTGTTGAAAAACTCGCCCCCGCCTGCGCGGGTCATTCCGAGGAGCTTTTGCCGACACGGAATTTCGCATTGCCTGTATTTTCAGTGCGAGATTCCTCGCTGCGCTCGGAATGGCATATCGGAATATTACCGAAACGCCGTTGGACTCGGACGAAGTTTGTGGGGAGGACAACCGATGAGGAGGATGGGCTATTATGGGTAGCCTTATTCGTGGGTTCTGCTCTATGGAGTGGACTCTTCACTGCTGAGACGACTGCGCATGTCCTTGACGAACGCCCTGATCTCCGAGGCAGAACATGGCGGGTCCTGCCCGATTCGCGCATCTTTCGCGCTTACAACCGCCTGAGCTTCCAAGCCATCCAACGCGCGGAGCACGCGCTGACGGAGGCCCGGAATCGTGGGATGCGCTTTCAGTACCTTGTATCCGAAGAACGCCTCCGCATGCAGTCGCCAGATCACGGCGGTGCGTTCAAGCAGCGCAAACCTCCAGTAAAGATCTGCATACTGTTCTGGGGAAAGATCTCCGCGCGCCAGTTCCAGATGGAGCAGGGATTCGTGCGCCAAAGCGATCGCCTGATCTTTCTCCTGCAGTATCTGCTCCAGCAGATCCGCATCGGGGTTCAGCAGCTTTTGCTCCAGTTGCGCGTAGCGCGCATCGTTGGGATACCACTTCGCCATGGTTCGCAAATGCAGAACGCTTTCCGAATATTGAAACAATGGGAGCCGGGAGTGGTTTGTGACCCAGAACTGAAGCGTATAAAAGGAGTGGTTGACGATATCGTAGGTTGGTTGGAGAGCCTGCTCGACCTGCGCCGCCGCGCCATGTCCATAGCGCTGCTCAGTCCATTCCTTCCAGATCTGCCTGGCGTTGACCGTTGGATCCTGAGTGAAGCGATACATGGCGTAGATATTGATTTCGTTTGGTGTCCGCAGCGCGTCGTATCCGCCGTGATCCAGCCGCAGGTTGTATCCGGCTACGCCCGGTTTGCTCAGGTCATACCTCCAACGGCGTTCAAAGTACTCCGGTTGTGTATACGGCACCCTGTTTTTGCCAAAGAACTCAGCAGAACCGTCGAATTCGATAATCTGTCTGCGACCCGGAAACTGTCCGATCAGAGAGTTGTCGGGATAGAACGGATCCCAGTCGTGGGGTTCGCATTTGCTCTGGATCATGACTCGCTGGCTCGTCTTCGCATAACCTTCACGGAACCATTCCATTTCTTGCGGCTCGTAAAAGAATGAGCGGACGATGAGATCCTTTCCGTGCCGTTCGCAGACCGCATTGATGGTGTTAATTAAACGGGCGAGCCTGTCCGGCATCGAAATGGAAGAGTGCACTTGTTTCGGGTCAAAAATTTTGTACTCTGTCTCGTCGAAGGTCAACATCAGACCATCGAACTCCGGGTACTCAGCAAATACCCGCTCGTAGCGTTCGGTCAGCCATTTCCATAGACCCGGTCGATCGAGTTGAACAACGTGGTTGTCCAGGTATTCCTGCGGAACGTCCTGCAATTCATGAACCCAGATCCACACTTTCAGGTGCTCTGCGTGCGCATTCCGCGCCAGTTCCCGAAGTTGTTCTCCACGGTTAGAGCCGTCGAACAATTGCGAAGCGTATCCGATCATGTCGTGCGAGAAGACGACCGTATTGATGTCATAGTTGTGCGCCATCTTCATAGTTGACGACACGTACGGCGGGTTCAACTTATGGAATTGCCAAGCCCGGTAAGGGACCAGATCCGTCGCGGGTGTAATTGCCGGCAGCCCGAAACCCGCGATCGACAGACAAATGAGTCGAATCATGAAGATTCGACGATCCTGTTTGGAGGGTCTGAATTTGGGGTGGAACATGGTCGAGTTGGCCTCCACTGCAGACTCAAAACGGGATCGAATGACCGCCATCGACCACTAATGTGGGGCCAATCATATACGAACAAGCGTTGGATTCAAGGAAGTCTGAACCTCGGGCGACCGACCTCTTCCGGATAAACATGGGTGCCCCAAGGCGATCTTACGATTTCTCAAGTACTGGGACTTGAAGAGTTCGGATGTTGTCCCATCCCTATCAGCTAAAACCCCAACACCGCATCGATTGACGCAACCTGCAAATTAGTCTGGCACTTATGCCAGCCTAGAGTGTTAAACCCAACCAGCCCAAAGGTCCGAGGCTGAAGTTCGGAAACGGTTTTTGTCCGCGCCTGTTGCCAGAACTCGATGATCGATTACATATAATAGTATTTCCAATCGGATTGTCAATAGGAAAAATAACTGCCGACCGAATCACAGCTTCGTCTATTTAACTACTTCACGTCCTCGCCATCTTTGGAGCCATAACGCTCGATCACGTTTGATGCTCAACTGTGAGGGTGCTGACACCATTTCCAAGGCTTTCCAACTTCTCCTTAAATCCTTGGATATTGAAGCGGGCCGCGCCGTCCTGAGCCACATCACTGAAGAAAGGCAAAGCCTGCTTCCGGGCCGGGAGCGCAAAGAGCAAGTTGTGTCTCAACCAAAAGCCTTCCTAATGTTTGCTTTTCTTATTCAGGTACGAATCTGGCTTTTCGCCCTAAAAGGAGCAAGCAAACCGAATTGAACCGAAAAACAAATCAGAATATATTCCTTGACAAGCTAATCATGGCTGACTATAAATTGCGCTCGATCATATTTTATCAGTGAAATTCTGATATCGCAAATGAACGGCTACGCTCGAAAAAACCATCTGCGGCTGAACGGTCGAATTGGGGGGCTACTTGCCGAGACTTCGATCGATGACCGGTGAGTCAGGAGTTAGGCGAAGGTTGGGCCAATGGGAACCTGTGCCTTCAGCCCTGAACGGTCCCCGGCCAGTGAGAGGCCAGTTGTTTGTCGCGCGAATTCTAAAGCTTGCTCTCGTGATAACCTTATTGACTATCGTAGGACTGCCCGGAGAGCGAGTGTGGGCAAAGGTGATGCTCCCGTCTCTTATTTCCGACGGCATGGTTTTCCAACGCGGCAGGTTGGTAAAGGTCTGGGGGAAGGCCGACCCCGGCGAGAACGTCAGCGTTTCCTTCCAAAATCAAACCGTCACGGTGACGACAAGCAGTGACAGTCGTTGGGAAGTCCAGCTTGGCCCCTTCGAAAGTGGCGGTCCCTTCACTTTGACGATCGCAGGCAAGAACAAGCTCGTGGTGCGCGACGTTTTGGTAGGGGAGGTCTGGGTTTGCGGTGGCCAATCAAACATGGGATTTGCCCTCGAGTCTGCCCTCAATGCATCGGTGGATATCGCTACGGCCGATGATTCGAATCTTCGCATGTTCAAGGTTCCACTCACGGTGGCCGGTAAGCCGCAAGAGAACGTTGCCGGACGATGGATGTCATCCCGACCGCAGTCAGTGGCCGATTTTTCCGCGGTGGGATACTTTTTTGGCCGCCAGTTGCGCAAGCGCTTGAATGTGCCCGTTGGACTGATCTCTAGCGCCGTGGGGGGCACACGCGCCGAGTCCTGGACAACTCATGTAACACTGGAATCCGATCCCGACTTCCACGAAATTCTCGACCACGGCAAAGCCTGGTTGGAGAGCGCACCGAAAGTCGTCGCCGACTATCAGGCAGAGTTGGACATGTGGAAGCGGGCCGCCGACCAGGCTGAGGCCGAGGGCAATCCGATCCCGCCCTTTCCCGCAGCGCCGCGCGAACCCCGTGGAGATGCCTGGGAGCGCTCGTCCGGACTCTTCAACGGCATGGTGGCGCCTTTAACGAATTACCGCATCGCGGGGGTGATCTGGTACCAGGGAGAAAATAACGTTCCCCATCCCATGCAATACCGCAAGCTCTTCCCGGCGATGATCGGCGACTGGCGGCGAGCTTGGAACCAGGGCGACTTTCCCTTTCTCTATGCGCAGATTTCCTACTACATCTCGGGTGATGCCCAGTACGATCTGGAGTGGAACTTACTTCAGGAAGCACAACTGAAGTCGTTGTCAGTGTCAAACACCGCTATGGTGGTGACCGCCGACACGGAGGATTATCCGAATGTGCATCCCAAGAACAAACAGGAAGTCGGCTATCGCCTGGCGCTCGCGGCCGAGGCTCTCGCCTATGGCCGCGACGTGCCGTATTCGGGGCCGGTTTACGACTCGATGAGCGTTGAGGGCGCGACTATCCGCGTCCGCTTCAAGCACGTCGACGGAGGCTTGATGGTGCGAAAGGGAAAAAACACGTCGTTGATGCAATTCCGAATTGCGGGCGAAGGGCGGAAGTTCGAAACCGCGGAAGCGAAGATCGACGGGGATACCGTGGTGGTTAGCAGCCCGAAGGTTCCGAACCCGGTGGCCGTTCGCTATGCGTTTCCCTATGTGCCCGAGGCCAATCTCTACAATCAGGCGGGACTGCCGGCACCGGCATTTCGCACTGACGACTGGCCCATTACGGTGATTGGCTACTGAAACGGTCTGCTCACGACGCAGTGAATGTTGCCGGCGAAAGCAGCTTTATTGAACTGCCCATAGTAGACCGACCACGTAAATGACGGTGAGATCAGGCGCTTCGGAATTCTTGCCCCAGCGTTGATGTTCTTCCGTTCCGAAATACCTCGTCACGATTTTAACCGGCCCCGATCTCAACATAGCTGAGATATGCGTAGTCCAATCAGGTCTGAATGAATTCGGATGTGGACTCATCCATGCCGTCGATGACGGACTTCGGCAGGAGATTGCGCTCCGGTGCTACGGCTGACCCTGTTGGTGGAAGAGCGGCATCCCCCGCTCTGGCAACGTGAGTTCAGTCAGGAACTCGCCGCCAACATTTGCGATCAGAAGCTTGTTCCCCTCGAGTCCACTAAACGCGCAGTTTGTCGGGCGGTTCAGCATATAAGAGTTTTCATCGCGGCAGAGCATTTCTGCGACTCCATCCCGGGTCACCCGGTAGAGGACATCTGACGCGTAGCAGGTTACGTAGAGCGATTGCGAAGCATCGAAAGCTAACCCGTCGGGAACGCGCAGCATTTCGTCCACGAACACCTCGGGACTACCTGCGGAACCATCAGGTCGAATCGGGATTCGCAGAACGCGGTGCGCTGTGGTTTCGACAACATATAGGTGGTCCTCTGAATCTGTGAGCGCCAGCCCATTCGCAAAGTAAAATGGACCAGGGTGAAAGATCGACACGTGGCCTGCCGGCGTGATTCGATACACCCTCCCATTGACTTGTTCCCAATCGCCGGAATCACTCACGTATAAGTTGCCCTTACGATCGAATACTCCAAAATTCGGGGTTTGGAACGGATGGCCGTCGACTTCAGAGGCAAAAACCTCAACCTGTCCTTTGCTGTCAACTCGAATTACACACTTCCGGCCGCAATCGCAAATATAAATCCGGTCGTCCCGATCCAATGCGATCCCCAGGCAGTAACCACCAGTCCTGGCGATAACGTCAATACTCTTCCCATCCTCTGATATTCGGTAGACCTGACCAGCCTCGCCGCCTGCGTAGACGACGCCATCGCGACTGACGGCGAGCCCCTCCGGATGATCCAAGCCGGTGGCAAAGAAACGAAGTTGTTGGGTCGGATAGCGCGCCTCGCTCATTCTTTTCTCCCTCAAACCTTGCCCGAAGAACTCGTCGATGTGACTAATGCGGTTCCAGCCAAAGTGATTGCTCCACCTATGATAGTGCTTCGCGTGATGGCCTCGTGCAACGTTAGCGCGGAAACGGCAACGCCAAGAAAGGGCAAAAGATAGATCGACACGGACGCTTTGCTGACGTCCATCCGCTCCAGCAGGAACATCCAGAGAACCATCGCGATACCCCAGCTCAGAAAGCTCAGAATAATCAGCCAGACCCAAGTTCCAGTGGTGTATCCTTGGATCGTTGCCCATTGCACCGGCTCACCGCTCCAAGCCAGGAGGGGTGGGCTGATGGCCAAGGCGATCAAATAGCCATAAACTAGAACTTCAAGCGGACTAAATCTTTCCAATAACCCCTTTGAATATACGTTGTAGAACGTGCTGCAGGCGCATGCAAGCAGAATCAGCGAGTTTCCGAAAAGTGAACCTATATTCGTCACAGACTGCGTGCTCAAATCCTTTTGAGAGAGAACGAGGACACCGACCAGCGAGATAACGAGACTCACCCAAAGCCTTGATGTCATCCGCTCTTTCAGAAGCACAGAGGCAAGGAGAGCGGTGAGTATTGGCAGTGTGAGGTAAATTAAGGATGCGTTGGAGGCCGTAGAGCGCTCAGTCCCTGCGGCAAGAAGGGCGGATGCAGGCATAAGGCCGAGCACGCCGATCATTGCAAATCCGACAACGTCCCGAAGTGTCAGTTTCCCACGCTTTTGCACTTTGCCCCGGTTGGCCCGTCGTTCCCATATCAGAAACGGCAGCAACGCGACTGAAGCGACCAGAAAGACCCAGGCGCTGGTGGTAACCGGGCCCATCTGCGCCGAAAGCGCCCGGTAGGCGGGGAATTGCGCGGCCCACAGAAGGTTCACCAACACCAGCAGGCTGATGTCAATCACCGCCCGTCGCCGATTTGGGGGCTGAATTAAATCGGTTCCTGGCATGCTTCTTCAACCTCCGGCCACGTTTGGTGTGCGGTTATATTCATAGCGAAAGACGCCCAGACCTTCCATCAAATAGCAGCTATGCCAGATTATTTCGTTATCGGTTGCGGCCGATGTGGGTAGATCTAGCCATCCGGCACATTACCTGAGCCGGCTTTCCTGTGCACAACGTCAACATTCGATGCTCGATCAACCAGCATGATACTATGCCGACTGGTAATGTCAATGGGGAATGTAGGACGACCGACGGGCTCCCTATGTCGTTCATTATTCCATTAGTCAGAGGTTCACCCTTAGAAAGATTATTTCGATCGAGCATATATTATGGTACACTAGTCAAATGGCAATATCATTTTCGAAGCTTTCCAATAGTTCCCTTAGGGATCAGATCGCAGGGAAAATAAAGGAAGCCATACTGAACAACTCTCTTCGCCCCGGCGATCGCCTGGTAGAGCGAAAGCTCGCCGCCCAGTTCGGAGTAAGTCTGACCGTTGTTCGGGAAGGCCTTATCATTTTAGAGGTCGAAGGTTTCGTGGTAAAGAAAACCAACTCCTCTACATACGTCACTAAATTATCTCTCCAGGAGGTCGAAAAGGCGTTTGCTCTCCGCCGAGTGCTGGAGGGCTACGCCATGGAATTGGCCGTACGCTCAGCCACTGCGGAACAGATAGAATCTCTGGAAAAGGCTTACTTGGACATGATCGACGCTGCCGCCCACGGGAATCTGGACCTGTTCCTCCAGAAGGACTATGAGTGGCATGAAGCGATCTGGTGTCTGGCCTGCAACGAATATCTTTTCGCGGCCCTGCGACGACTCATTCTCCCCCTTTTTGCGTTTGCCGCTATCCGTATCCACGCAGGAAGCCCGCTCGATCTGCTCGCCGACGCGAACCGTCACCAACCGTTGCTCGATGCCATTAAATCCAGGGATGTTAAAGCGTGCCACGCCGCTCTCAACCACGTCACCGAAGAATGGCTCGGTGTGCTTCGAGCCTGGGAATACAAAAACCCAGATGCGTCTCACTCAGCACTGAGCCTTCCTGCTCTTGCGATTCCCGATAAAGCGTGACTTCGGCTTGCCGTACTCAAGTCATCAACCGATCCGCATTGAACCGAAAAATGATTCGAAGATATTCCGAAAATAATCCTTGACAAGCGCCGATGGTGCTGTTAAAACCTGATGCTCGATCATCGATGTTCTCTAAATTGACATAAGGCAGTATAGCAAAGGAGAGGTGAAAATGAATACCCGTCGAGTTGGAGACGCTTCCGTGGTTTGGCTGCTCTTGTCGCTCATGGCTGGCACTTTGGCTTTCTTTGGATCCACGCCTCGGGCAATTGCCCAGGAGTCCCGTGGGACGATTACGGGAGAAGTATTCGACAGCTCTGGAGCAGTGGTTCCGGGAGCTTCCGTGACCGTGACCAACATGAGCACTCAATTCAAAAACGAGGCAAAAACTAACGACCAAGGCAACTACACGGTTCCCTTCATCGCGCCGGGGAGGTATAAGGTGTCGGTAGGCGCACCGGGCTTTGAATTATCGGAGCGCGAGGTTGAACTCCGCATTCATGATGTCCTTCAACTCGACTTTAACTTGGTGATTGGGCAGACTTCACAGGCAGTCCAAGTGACTGCTGCCACGCCGCTCCTGCAAGATGCCAATGCCAACCTCGGGCAGGTAATAGACACCCGGCTACTGCAGGAATTACCGACCCAGCACGGCAGTGTGTTCTCGCTCGTCTACCTGGAGCCCGGCGTTACCAACACCTATAGGGGCGGAAGCCAGACGTATTCCACGGATGCGCTCCAAACCATCTTTGCCAGCGGCGTCAGTATGAACGGAACCCCGGCAAGTAAGGGCGATTATACTATCGATGGAACCCCAAATACGCAAACCACCTGGGGAAACTCCTTTCTGAACAGCCCACCCGCCGACGCGGTCCAGGAATTCAAAGTGGAGACCGCCTTTGACGCCAGCGTGGGTCACACCAGTGGAACGATCATGAACGTCGTTCTGAAGTCGGGCGGGAATCAACTGCACGGGTCGGCCTTTGATTTCGTCAGGAACACGAGTTGGAATGCAAATGACTTTTTCTCGAACCAGGTTAACCAGCCCCCCACACCTTTCAGCTATTATCGTTATGGCGGGAGTTTCGGTGGCCCCGTTTATATTCCGAAGGTTTATGACGGCAGGAACCGAACCTTCTTTTTCATCTCATATGAGACTTACGACTTGGCCGAACCGGATCCGTTTACTGGATCGGTGCCGACAGCCGCGGAAGATAAAGGTGATTTCTCAGCTTTGCTTGCTCTCGGTCCACAATATCAAATCTACGATCCTGCCACGATCGCACCCGCTGGCAACGGGAGATTTTCGATCCAACCCTTTGCCGGAAACATCATTCCCGCGGGCCGGATCAGCCCAATTGCCCAAGCAATACTGAAGCAATTTCCGGCACCCAACGCGACGGGTACACCCGACGGAGTGAATAATTATGCCAATCAGAATTACCAGAGCCCTGAGCATTACTACAACAAAACCCTGAAGATGGACCAAAATATCGGTGACCGCCAGCGGCTCTCCGGGCGCTTTTCACAGAACCAAAACCTACAAGGTCCCTATCGGAAATGGTGGCCTGGTCCCACTTCAGGTGAAAATTACAGTGGCATAGGAAGAGAGGCCTCTGTTGACTACACTTACAGCGTCAAGCCCAGCGTTGTTCTGAATCTACGGGCCGGCTATACCCGCTACCCTGGGGACCACAGCCCTGATCGTCTCGGCTTCGATCCAGCCACCTTGGGCTTTTCGTCACAATTCACCAGCCTGCTTACGCAGAAGGCGTTTCCTACCGTCAACATTGGAGGCCTTTCATCGATGGCATTTGAGGGGATCTCTTTTTTGATTGACAACGACTACTCGCTCTTTGCCGGCGCGCTCATACAACACGGATCCCACGGAATTAAAGTGGGGGCCGATTTGCGCTCCTATAGGAAAAATTCCAATAGCCCAGGCAACGCTTCAGGAAACTTCAACTTTGATTCCACCTATACCCAGGGACCATTCGACAACTCGCCGAGCTCCCCGGATGGAGGCATAGGTCAAGGGCTGGCGGCTTTCCTGCTCGGCATACCATCGTCGGGAAGTATCGATCACAATGCCACTGCGGCCAGCCAATCCACCTATTATGCGTTATATTTTCAGGACGACTGGAGAGCCACTAGAAAACTCACTCTAAATTACGGACTTCGTTGGGAATATGAAGGGCCAACTACGGAACGTTACAATCGATCTGTGACAAACTTTAATTTCAACGCAGCCCAGCCCATCAACGCGCAGGCGCAGGCCAATTACGCGCTCAACCCGGATCCCGCTCTTCCCGTGAACCAGTTTCAGGTTCGTGGAGGCCTGGATTTTGCCGGGGTGGGAGGTCAATCAAATTATCTATGGAATCAAACCTTCAACACCTTTGCTCCCCGCTTAGGCTTTGCATATAAGGCTGCGAGTGACGTGGTGATCAGAGGCGGATTCGGCGTCTTCCCCATTCAAATAGGCTTACCAGGGGGCAACGATGTCATTCAGCCGGGCTTCAGTCAGACTACACAGCTCGTTCCAACCCTTAACAACGGACAAACATTCATCGCTACCTTGAATAATCCGTTCCCGAATGGCGCGCTTTCCCCGGTTGGGAGCAGTCTGGGGGTACAGACATTTCTTGGGAAGGGCGTCAGCTTCTATATTCCGGATGCGAAGAGACCGTACACGATGCAGTGGTCTCTTAACGTTCAGAAAGTACTGCCCGGGAAGGTATTGGTTGAGATTGGATATGTTGGTAGCAGGTCCCTCAAGTTACAGGTATCCCGGAATTTCAACGCACTTCCCGATCAATATCTCAGCACTTCTCCAGTCCGCGATCAGACAACCATCAACTACCTTACTGCCAATGTTCCGAATCCGCTGGGAGGATTGCTACCGGGAACCGGTCTGAATGGCAATACAATTTCGCGGGCGCAATTGTTGGCGCCATACCCGGAATTTACCTCTGTAACGGCTAGCGACTATCAGGGTTACTCGTCGTACAATGCTCTGCAATTGCGGGCGGAACACCGGTTCAGTCATGGCTTCATGGCGCAGGCTGCCTACTCCTGGTCGAAGGAAATGGATGCAACCTCGTATCTGAATCCCGCCGACCCCCTTCCTTATTATGTGATTTCACCTAATGACCGCACGCAGACTTTGACATTCACCGGCATTTTCGAGTTCCCGGTGGGTCGAGGGAAAGCTTTTCTGGGCAATACCAACCGGGCAGCGAACGCGGTGCTGGGTGGATGGGAGATTGGGCCCGAGTTAATATTTCATACCGGATACCCAATCCCGTGGGGGAATGTACTGTTCAATGGGAACATTAAGAACATCCCGTTACCCAGCAGCCAGCGAACTATAGATCGATGGTTCAACACGAATGCCGGGTTTGTCACCGATCCCGCGAAGCAACTCGCGGATAACCTGAGGACATTCCCAACAGCCCTCAGCGGAGTTCGGACTAGTGGCGAAAACATTTGGAATATGTCTCTCATTAAGAACGTTACTCTCAAGGAGCGCTACAAAGTTGAATTCCGTGCCGAGGCCTTTAACCTCTTCAATAGTGTTGCGGAGTTGGGTGCTCCATTCACAAGCCCTACCAGCAGTGCTTTCGGGCAGGTTTACTACGATGGAGAGCTTCCGCGGACTATTCAGCTTGCACTTAAGTTTGTGTTCTAACAAGCCACCCGCGAGTGTCATTCTGAGGGGTTGCAGGCGGCGAAGAATCCGGGTATTTGCTTGACCCCGTGAATGCCGGGATTCTTCGCTTCGCCCAGAATGACAGTACCGAATCGTTCTTAAACAAATAGCTCCAGACATCCATGGACGGAGGCGTAGCGCCTTAGAGACCGGAATTCCGGCGCTCTCTGCGCGTACGAGAATTAATCCCGAATGAAGACATATCAGATCAGCCGACGGACAGTTCTCGCACTACTCGGCGCGTTGCCCGCGGTGGCGCAAACGTCTTTCGGACACGGCGATCAAGTCCCGGAACCTTTACCGCCCAGTTCGACGCCGCCGACGGCGCATGCAGGAGTAAACTTCCACGATCTGTTTGCGATATCGGGCGACCGGCTGATCACCGACGAGGAGCATTTTGGAATCCTGAATGGGCATGTCAGTGTAGGCGTTAACTACCGGGATGTAGCGGAGCTGAGCGGGCTGTTTGCGCCTCCCTATGCGAGTTCAGATTTTTTTCTTGATCTGCGTATCTTTGGCGAAAAAGTATCAACAGAAAGGTATGACTGGCGCCCGAACGAAGTTCGCCGTCAAGGCGCTTTCGGCGACATCAAAGTATCTACATCTATTTTGCTTTTAACCGGAATGCGAGCCGGCGTGCTCGCCGTAACTTTCCACAACAGCTCCGCAAAGGTGCAGAAGGTCCCTGTTCAATTCAACATTTCTGGCGACCTTGCCCTCAACGACTGCCGGGTTTCGTTTGATAATGTGAACAATTGGGGATTCGCCCGGCCCGACACGAAGAAAGTCAAGACCGATCGAGTGGTGGAGAGCCACCGGGTCATTCTGCGCAACACGGCTGGGGCAGTCACGGTGGCGTCGGACCTTGACAACCTGACATGGACACCGCTCTCGGAATGGTCCTTCCACTGGGAGACGACCATTACCTTGGGGGCAGGAGAGCACAAAACCCACTACCTTGCCATCGCGCTTGGCCCCGGGGACGAAGCTGGGTCCGCATGTAATCAAGTATTGAGCGATCCCGCCGGCACGCTTCAGC